>WLWD01000140.1_pt1 | contig 470508 bp, 328 predicted proteins | sample 6712731 | NCBI WGS metagenome assembly WLWD01 (sample SAMN12718690, study PRJNA576275) | sponge metagenome | isolation source: marine sponge | host: Mycale hentscheli | place: New Zealand: South Island, Marlborough, Capsize Point | collected 2014-11-01
TTTTTTTTTTTTTAAAGCCAGGCCCTGGTTGCTATAACTACTCTGGTAATGAGCTTGCACAATACAGCCATGAGATAACACTTTGTGATATCGTGAGAACGGGTCATGTACCTAAAAATATCATTGTGAAGATATCTAGGGTGGAATAAATAATACTTATAGCACGAGTCAGAGTACAATATGGGAAAATATTTTACGAGCACGCAAAATATTTTCACGAGCCAAAGGCGAGTGAAAATGTGGCGTGAGAGTAAAATATCATTCCCATATTGTACGACGAGTGTGATAAGTGATTTATTGCTGCCTAGATATTTTTTCTCAACCGGTTACAATTCAATTTTCATTGATTTTACTCGCTACGCGCATGCGTAGTGTACCGTACAATATAAACCGTACAATATGGGAGAATACAGAACGCTCGCGTGATGCGGAAATATTCAAGTAAAAATATCAAAGCTGCAATAAATATATATATTCCACCCTATCTATATACCTTCACAATATATCTTTAGGTACATGACCAGTGTCACCATATTTCACTTCAAGCTGTACTGCACAAGCTCATTACCCTTGTAGTTATAGCAACCAGCCAAACTTACCACTTTTTCCTGGTTTTTACAGTTACCTTCCTCTGGTAGCCTACCCACCCAGCCTGGTTCAGCAGCTGCTAAAATATCAGCTGGGGGTGTGTAGGCCCCTACATTAGCTTTACCTGTGAGTTACCAGTCCTAGTACAACTACTGTAGTGAAGATATCTAGTGTGGAATAAACAACTTATTACACTTGTCAGAGTAATATGGCTAGATATTTCACTCTTAGGCTTTATTTTCAAGGCACAGTGAAAATGAATTAGCCTGCTCGTGAAATCTATATAATAATACACTTGTGTGTCAGTAACGCGGCTGATGGTATGTGCATTATTCATGAGCTTTGTATGGTTTGGTAAAGCGTCGTCACTTTATGTCAGGTAGGTTGTCACCATTTTATGTTAGGTAAAGTATCGGCATTTTATGTTAGGTAAAGTATCGGCACTTTGTGTTAGGTAAAGTGACGGCACTTTGTGTTAGGTAAAGTGTCGGCACTTTATGTTAGGTAAAGTGTCGGCACTTTATGTTAGGTAAAGTGTCGGCACTTTATGTTAGGTAAAGTGTCGGCACTTTATGTTAGGTAAAGTGTCGGCACTTTATGTTAGGTAAAGTATCGACACTTTATGTTAGTTAGTGTCGACACTTTATGTTAGGTAGTGTCGGCACTTTATGTTAGGTAAAGTGTCATCACATTCCGTAGATTTTTTTTAAAAAGCAGGTGCAATAGACGATGGAAGGCAGCGTAGGAAAAAGGAAGGCGAAAGTACGGAAGAGAAGGTAAAAGGCGATCAATTGTAACTGAAAAGCGGAGGCGAGGTAAGGCAGTGTAGGTTTAAAATGGAAGGGAAGAGAAGGCAAAAAGGCGAGCGATTAATTATAGCTAAAAAGTGGGTGGAATCGACGAGTAAAGGCGGGGATTAGTTTTCAAAAGGAAGGCTGAAATAGAAGACGAAAGTTTCTCAAAGTATGAAAGAAATTCAGAAGCAGGAGAGATAGACAAAGGAAAAGGGTGCTCCATGGCTCAAGAAGAAGAGCTGAAGATAGGAGAGGTGGGGTAGAAGAAAAGCTTAGATAGTTCAGAAAAAAGAGAGTAGAGAGGGGAAACTTATGTAACCTTAACCAATGGTAGAGAATGATAACTGAGCAATGTGCTACTGCATTCTTACTTTGCAATACGTCAAGCGCCACTATGTGGCGGGGTACTTGCTAGTATAGAAATATTTCTGCCTATCACACTCTGACTCATGTAATAAGTATTATTTATATGTGCCTATAGATTAGGAAACTGGAGTTTCTTCTTGCAGATGCCATTGACCAAGGCTGTGACTGTGTGGTGACTATTGGTGGTTACCTGTCCAACCACACCAGGGCTACTGTCATGGCGGCTAAAGAAATGGGACTGCAGTCTCATGTGCTCGTCATAAACATGGGTACTGAGGTAGGTGGGGCTTGTAGTTAGGTTACTTTATGAATACGCCATTGGTGTTTGCCTATTATTACAAGAGTAGAGCTGGAAAGGGACACACTGACTGGATAATGGAATAGGAAATCAATAAGATAGGACTTATTTTTATTTATTATTTTTTCTCTCTCTTATGTTTCCAACTCAAGTACATCATTTTGAGCTCTGACAAATTCAATGGCTAGTATACACAAGAATTTGATGCTGTTATTGAAGAGCAATTAAAATATGAATAGAGTATATTTGATTAGTTTTGTTCAATTACAGTTTATTCAGATGAATTTACTCCTTTATTTCCCAAAGCCTGCTGTGTGTAACTTGTCTTTTTTTAATTTTATTTTTTTAATATCTACAGATGAACGAAGCCTATAAAGCAAACTTCACATTAAGCAGATTGATAGGTACTAAATTTGTTGAATTTCCGTACAAACCAGAAGAAGACATTCACGACACTTTGAGAGAAATTGACGAGAAAATGGGAGTCTATTGCTCCAAGTTGAGGTAAAATAATACATTACAATTCTTACATTTCCTACTAACAGTTTGACATTGTAATTGCTGCCAATATGGTGTGAATACAATGTTTAAACACTTTTACACACTACAATTGAGAAGTGCCACTGTAGTAGATACTGTCTGTTTGTGTGTGCTCGTCCACTACTTTAGGAAAGAAGGCCACAAGCCATATTCTATTCCAGTTGGTGGTTCGTCCACGGTCGGAGCATGGGGCTACATCGATGGATTCAGAGAAATGATAGAACAAGTGAGAGTTGTAGTAAAAAAAAAATTTTTTTTTGTATGTTAAAGTCACTTTGACCCTAAGTACTATAGTGTGACAATAGTGGAAATTCTCGAACTTTAACATATCATATGAAAATTAAGTTTATATTAAATAAAGCAAGTGACTGAGTTATTATATTTTTTAGGGGATTACGGATAACTTTGACGATGTTGTAGTAACTGTGGGCAGTTGTGGGACTCTGTGTGGACTTGCAATTGCAAATTACCTCACCAAGTCATCGCTCCGGTAAGTGGTAGAGGTTCAGATGTAAAGAGGGTGGTATTTTTTGGTTTTGTGGGAATGCAGGATCCACGGCGTGTCAATTCATGACACCAAAGAATCTATTCTGGCCCATATAGACTGCGAGTTGCAGACCCTGGGGATCGAAGGTCCTCAGGCATCTGAGCTCGTTGACATAACTACAGACTACATTGGGGATGGAGTGGGAAAAGCTGAGGAGGAGGAGTTAAGTGAGTAATTTATGCAGGGGCAGGGGGGAGTTAAGTGTGAGTAATTTTGCAGGAGCAGGGGGAAGAGGGGCCAGCCAGAGTGAAGGACACACCCAATGATTCATTGATTGTATTCTTGTAGAGCTGATAGTGTTGGTCCCCAGTGAGACTGGAGTACCTATAGACCCAGTGTTTAATTCCAAGTGTGTTAGAGGGATGTTAACAGAGATGTCCTTGAGACCAGAGAGGTTCAAAGGAAGCAGAGTTCTCTACATTCATTCTGGTGAGGCGATCATTTGTGTGAGGTCTGAATGCTGATTTACTTTACAATGAACATGCACAATTTAGCATTGCAACTCCACCCACTGGAATTAATTCACTGTATGTTATGCTATTAGGTGGCGTCTACAATCTATTCTCTGATGCTATTGAGAAGGAGTGTCAACGAAATGAAATCACCAGTCAGATATTTTCTTCACTGGATGTTATTGATTGACACTTGACACTTGTTGTGATTATTATTATTGTCATTTCCATCATCACCATTTATTACTGCAAAATACCGTTTGAGCACATTAATTGGTAAAGGGCTCACGAAACCGCCCCCCCCTTTAAAGAGGGTGTGTATATAGTCTTCTAGCAATATAATTTTACAAGTAGTTATTAGCGTACAGAGTAGTCTAGGTATGTCTACTGAAAGGGAAAATCTGGATACGGATCCTATAGAAGCAATATCACTTGAAAAAACTTCAAGTATTCAAAAATCTGGAGAACCCTCTGTCGAAATTGTCAGACTCACTGCTTCCAACGGACACCCAGGAGAAGTCGAGGAGTCTGATACAAAAGCGTTTTCTTACGATGTACGTTCAGGACTGGACTACTAGTCAAAAGAGTAACTAGGTTTTTATTGTGTTTAGGTTGTGCACTTTTCTTCAGATGGGGAGAGACGGAGGAGCGAGGTAGAGAGTTGTGTGCACTAGCTAGCTAGCTGGTTATTAATGTTAGAGAGGTGGGAATGTGTGTTTAGAGCATCGAGTAGCAAATACTGAACAGCTATGACTTTTTGTGCAGTTATCTGTTTATGCCACCATACAGTTTGGGGTCAGTAGTATTATATATTAATGGTTGAGGTAATGTAACAAGTTGCTATGGTGCTCTCGAATTTGAGGCATGTTGGCAATGAAGGTGAGGTACAGCTACTAGCTATAGTGCTTACCTTCACAAACATGTATAGTTGGTAGTTAGCTTCCTTTGCTCTATCCTGTTGTCACCTTGCTGGGACATGAGCATGTGAACTAATAACAGATTTTGAATGTCAGCTTCTGGCTCATAGCTTATTCCAATTTTACTTGTTCTTGTTTTTAACCCCCACCCCCCCCCTCCCATTTAGCGTACAGTTATTTTACCTTAAAAACAAGCAAACAAACAAAACAACAATAATTAACAACAATTTTGTTAGTGTGCACTTACTGGACTTATTGCTAGTGGCAAGATTGAGTAATGGATTTTGTATGTAATAGTTGGAAGTAGAGTGTGTGCTAACAAGTCACCGAGGGTGTAGGCTACTGGGGCTTCATTTCTCTATGTACTGACATCTGAGCATGAGCTAACAGTGAGGGAGAGCTACTGAGACAGACATTGTTTATAACAGCTCGGCTAGCTCACTTGCAACACAAATAGGTTGCTTAGGATTTTCCCTAATCTCAGTGTTTGTTTTGACTCAGTGCTTTCACTAGCTTTTACTTTTTACCTCACCTTTGTAATGGAACATAGATGGTATTGCTTTTGCACTTTAAATGCCTTAGGTCCTATCTAGTGCTGAATGTGTTACGAAGGGTAGGGATGCTATATGTGTCCCTTCAATTACATGTACGTTGTTAGGAATGCTTGCTGTGTATGTTATAAATTAGTTAGGCGCTGCGCAGCCATCGTGAATTACTGTTTTTAGATTCCCTGAGGCCCTAACTTGCTGTCCTCCACATTCTACAGCCTCAGGCCTTCAGGATCCTAAAAATGGTAGTTCCTTTGGAGGCAGCACCTGACTATAACTATTTCAACAATCAATGTTCCATCTTCTCCGCCCCCCCCCCCCCCCCCCCCCCCCCTTCCCTTCCCTTGTTTCTCCCTTCCCTTTTTTCCCCTTTTTTTTCCCAGTCTGGTGATGACGAAGAAGAGCCAATTCTCAAGAAGGATGGAATAGTGGAGGAGGAGTCTCTGGTAGATGAGGAAGATGAGCCAGTTGCTAAAGTCAAGCAAAAAAACACCAGCTCCATTGGAGGTGCCAGTTTCAACTTCATCAATTCCATCATCGGATCTGGCATAATAGGTAAGGTGTGATACAAGGATAGGTTTAGAGCGTGTATTCTCTCTGGGTTCTTCTCAATTTCATTTCCAGCTGCTAGATGGAAATGTTGGCATGACAATGAGGAGGGGCGTCTTTGTTTCTATTGTTGTGGATTGCAATGCTCAAAGGACCAGTTCTGTCATCTCTATTGGAATTATATTGTGCACATAGAACTTTGTGGTCAACATTTAGAATGGTTTCAATACAATGATGGTAATACATAGCTCACTTTATTGAGGGGGGGGGGGGGGGAGAGGTGGGAGGAATTGATAAGTTTACTAATTCAAAAACTCTGAATTTTGGGAGGAATTGATAAGTTTACTAATTCAAAAACTCTGAATTTTGGGAGGAATTGATAAGTTTACTAATTCAAAAACTCTAAATTTTGATCTGTTGGTATGTTGATGGTAGTTTGTAACAGCAACTCCGACCCATTTCCAGCTATGAAATAATTGATCAATGTGTTTGCAATTGATAGATTTTTTAATTTATGATGATAATGGTGATAATGATGTGATGATGTGATGATGATAATGATGATAATTACTGACCCTACTATTTTTATCATGAATTTTTGATCAGACACCTACTTGCTCTGTATAGCATCCAGGTCTGGTTACCTACCCACCCACTTTTCTCAGTGTAAACTAGTCACCTATCTTGAAGAGCAGCTGCTCTGGATGTTAGCTGTGATGCCACAGTTATGAACCAGTACATAGTTCTTTGTAGATACAGACATACCGATAAAGATGGCATGATACTTTGTGACCCACTTTCTTTATCCCTTCTAGCTTGAGTAAAAAATTTTGAACACTTTTTTTTTATTCCATATTACACTTAAATCAATTCCTAACAGACATCACCCTCCACCCTCTACCCATCACCATCCTCCACCCACCACCCTCCATCATCCTCCACCCACCACCCTCCATCACCATCCTCCACCCTCCATCACCATCCTCCACCCACCACCCCACCCCACCACCTCAATCTCCACCCCCATCACCATCCTCCACCCACCAACCCCACCCACCACCTCCATCACCAGCCTCCGACCCACCACCCTCCGCCCACCACCCCTTTTTTCCCCCCCACCACCCCCCTCATCCTCCGCCACCACCCCACCTCCTCCATCCCCACCCTTCACCCACCATCCTCCACCCAACATCCTCCTCCACCCCCACCCGCACCCCCACCCTCAATCCTCTATACCCTCCCACCCACCATCCTCCACCCTCCCCCACCACCTCCAATCACATCCTCCTCCCACCACCTCCACCCACCACCCTCCACCCACTACCCACCATCCTCCACCCTCCACCCACCACCCTCCATCACCATCCTCCATCCGCAGTAGACTAGAATATAAGTAGGTCTGAGTGAGCACATCCCATTGGCTCTAATTGGTACTCTCCTGGTTGAATTTCTTTTCACTTTGTTGAATCATCCATTATGGCCAAAATAACAGCCATATTGACATAACTCCAGCTTAAGAAGAAAACATATTGACAATGTAAATTCCAGCAAACAAAACATATAGCAGCTATTACCACTGTTAAAATATATAAATTATGTGAACGAAACATGATTGTGGTGAGGCCAATGGAATGTGAGATCCTTATTTTCATTGCTCTTGTTTACTTTTCTGCAGTTGGACAGGATTGCTTTTGTGGTCTTGTAGGATCAAACCCTTTCAATCCACTGATTATAGTTTTTATTTTGTTTTCGTGAAGAGGAGGTGTAAATTCCTATTAAAATGTTAAGATTGAGTTTGAGGTTGTAGCATGTAATGATGTTGAAGTACAGTAGTGTGGTGACATGTACATGTAGTGGGTATAATGGGAGTACATGTACATGTAGTCAACATGATAATCAAGAAGTACATGGACTATATTATGCATTCAAATACGTATTTTATAGTGTATCAACAACTGTCATCATGTGAAGGACACACACATACGCACAGTTTCTCTTATCTCTTCTCTCCCGATTTGTTACATCTCCTCCCTCCCCTAACCTTACCCACCTCTCTCTCTCACTCTTGTCTTGTAGGTATCCCTTCAGCTCTCCAGCAGACTGGGTTTCTGTTTGGTGTAGTCTTGCTGGGAATTGTGGCAGCCATTACAGACTACACCGTCATCCTCCTCATCAAGAATGCCAACATGGTCAGGAAGCACACATACCAGGTGAGTAGTCTCCAGGTGCACACCCGCTTACTATAATATAGCACTGTGAAATTGTCTCTATCAACTTTTTCATATATAAATAAATAAATAAATATATATATATTATATATATTATATATACACACACACACGCACATGTGTATGCAGGGCTGCATTTAGAAGGGACGGGGCTAATAGGAGAATTTGCCCTGCCTCTCCTTTCACCGCCCTACTAACATTTGACTATGCACCATGAAATCAGTATACTTTTAAGTATTTCTAGATTAGTTTTTTGTCCCTCCTAGATTTGTTTTCTGTACGCAGCCCTGGTACATATGCATATTACAACCAAAAAAAAATCAAATATTTAATTTCATCTTTCTCCCCCCCCCTCTCTTCCCCGTACATGTCTAAATATACAGGAAATGGTGACTGCTGCCTTTGGCCTGAAGGGGTATTGGTACCTCACAATGGTGCAGTTTCTCTTCCCTTTCTTTGGTAAGCAGTATCGTAGATTAATAGTGATGACAAAATGATGGATTACCTCTTTCATGTGTGTACTTAGCTATGTCTGGATACATAGTCATCATGGGAGACACTCTCAGTCGAATTCTGCAGCAAATATGTAAGTTATTATTATTTTATTTTTTTTTTTTACCTTTAAGTGAATTATCAGTTGCAGCTGTAAGTAAACCTTTTCATTCCTCTATGACTAGCCAACATTTAGTGAAAGCCTCACTGACAAGCTTGAACCTACAAAGTTATCAACCCGTCAGTTACGAACGTAAAAAAACAAAGTTACTGGTAATGACCTATCAGCCCGTCAGTTACGAACGTAAAAAAAAAAAAATTTAACTGGTAATGACCATTTTGAGTACATAGTTTTTGATAGCTGGCACAAGATGGTCGGTCTTGAGGCAGAGTGAGAAGCTAATGGTGCAATACTTCATAGGGCATCTAGTATATTTACTACATGTTGTGGTCACTATTGTCACGTGTTCTAATATTTTCCTTCAGTTGTGCTGGCACATGTTGAAGATCCTCCTGAGATAGTGACAGAACCACGTGACATCCTCATCAAGGTAGTGATGGTTTGCATCGTCATGCTGCCTCTGAGCATGCTCCGTAATATTTCCAAGCTGGAAAAGGTGCATCTAAAATGGCAATTATTCTATCGAGGGAAAATAGAATCATTGTATTAATTTTGTTTAGTTTTCAGCATTTGCCGTTCTCAGCATTGTGTTCATCGTCGCGGTAACTGCTTATGAAATTGTCAACCTATTTTGCACAGTGTAAGTTGATAATTTATCAAATTTCTTCCGACATTCACTGTAATGAAAATTTAGGAGGTGTTTTGAAACAGACGTCAGCGAGTCATTCTTTACCACGTGGTTCATTAACAAGAACTTTGTTCAGGGAATTGGCATCATGGGATTTGGTAAGGGATCGTCATACCCATTTATCATGTACATCTTTGGCAGCTAGTTGAATAAAGCATATATTTTTTTTGACAGCGTTCGTGTGCCACCACAATACGTACCTTATCTACGCCTCCCTGCATAACCGATCCTTGAAGAGATTCTCCATTGTCAGTCATATCTCTGTCACTACCAGTTGCTTGTTCTGTGTTGTCCTGGGATTCTCTGGCTACATAGCATTCATGGACAAGACACAGGGTATGTTAGTGTGCTTGTATGTGATATGTGTGTGTGTGAGCGTGATAGCCTGTATGTGTAATAGAGTCGAAATAAGGGATCTTCTTACTCAATATCAGAGGATGCCCTTCTCTTCAACCACATTATTGCTGATTATTTAATTGTTTTCTATTCATTAGGTGACCTTCTCAACAACTACTGTGGGTATGATCCAGTGGCTAATGCTGCCAGGTTCTTCTTCGCCTTGGTCATCATGCTGACTTACCCCATTGAATGTTTTGTGGCTAGAGAGGTGAGAGATTGTGGCCATTCTTACTGCATGTACATACATGCCTTACAAGGACACTGTTTGTAAAGAAAAACTTGAGTAAACTAAGGAAAATAGTTTACATTTATTTGCAATACAAGAGAAAACTATTTTAATTGTTTTTGTTGTTGTTTTTTTGTCAAATTGATCAATTATTTATCAGGCAATCCACACGTGCTTGTCATACTTTACAACTACATGCCCTCATATTTATATTGTACTTTAACCTTGTGGTAGTTAATGCCTTTTTTGTGTGTGTTGCTTTTGCAGGTGATGGAAATAGCACTGGCCCGGTTTCCACGGCGCTACATTGAGAAAATTGGGATCTCGTGGCTAAGAAAAGTATGTTAGGTATAATTTTAAATTAATGATATAAACACTGGAGACAAAGGAAACAGAAAGAGAGAGAGAGAGGACAAAATAATGCATTTTAGGGTCGTAAAATTTGAATTATTGTCTGTCTAACGAGTTGTATGTGTCTGTGGTTATTGCAGCTGCTGGAGAAGTTCCTGTTCACACCTCGCCACCAGTCTCTGCTTCGTCACATTGTGCTGACATTATTTCTGGTCACCACGACGCTCATACTGGGAGCTTCCACCAACGACCTCAAGATAGTGCTGGCATTTAATGTATGTAAGGAGTAAGGAGACGTGTAGAAAGTGGGAGAGATGATGAACCACCATTTTCTAAAAAAAAATAAAGAATAATTTTTTAATATATGTCAAGACATTTAGTGCATGTTTTATTTGAATTTGAGCCACTGCTGTGCATTGTGTTCTGTCATCTTCTTGATGTCGTCTTCACTTATTCCTCTCTCAAGCATCTTCGGTACAATATTGTCCAAGATGTGGGCATAACCATGACCACCATATTTGACCTGTGGAGTAATCATGAAAAACAACAATAGAGCATGTTTATTGTGGTCAGTGTGTGTGAGGTGATGTGATGTGTGTGCAGATGGTGTGATGTGTGTGTGTGTGCAGGTGGTGTGATGTGTGTGTGTGCAGGTGGTGTGATGTGTGTGTGTGTGCAGGTGGTATGATGTGTGTGTGTGTGTGTGCAGGTGGTGTGTGTGTGCAGGTGGTGTGGTGTGTGTGTGTGTGTGTGTGTGCAGGTGATGTGTGTGTGTGTGTGTGTGCAGGTGGTGTGATGTGTGTGTGTGTGTGTGTGCAGGTGGTGTGTGTGATTTACCAGACGATGTTTGGTGTGAATATCGTGAGAGATAACCACTTTGTCAGCAAAGCCATTCTCAACTAGGAACTTGACTTTTGCAACTCTCTGACCGTCGTTGGGAAAATCTATCTTTCTGTTGAACTAGCAACACAACATAAGCAAATAACCAAATAATGAAATCCATCTCTGTGATGACCCTTGACCTTAGTCTTGTCTGACTAGGCTGCTACGTCCCCTTACCTGATAGTGGGAACATTCTATGCCGAATAGATCATACTCGAGGTAGCAGCCGGAACGTGCAAATTCCAGCAGTTTGTCGTGGTCGAAGATGGTGCGGTCTAGGTGGGACATTACTGTGTGGCCAATGTCTGCTCCTGCTCCTCTTAGAATCTCCAGAATATTAAATGGAGACTCTTCATCTCTCCCAGGGTGGATGATTAATGGGGCTCCTACCAATTATAAACATGTGTATGTTGAGAGTAACACGTGGGCTCTAGTCTAGCTCTAGCTGTCAGTTGTCCGGGAGTATGTCTGGGTATCTCCACCCATATATTATATGGGCATGCCTATCGTCATAGTACCCCCCCTCAAGACTATCAACACAAAACACTTTCAAGGATAAGGAGGAGCAGTGAATATTTAGTGGGACATCCCATGAGGTGCATGGAGTTTCCACAAGACAATCATGCCTTCCCAGTTGAAACATTTACCTCCCATTTCTTATGAATAGACACTGCACGCCACCTAGTGATGTTCACCTGTCTTCCTTTGTGCGAGAGCAGCTGCTTTCAGGCCTCGCTCCTCAGCTTGTGTCAGTGGGTGAGAGCATCCCATCTCTCCGATGATGCCACACCTCACTTCTCCTAGTCCTCCTCGGCTCGTTCCAGGAATCCCGTGCTCTACTTCATTGATAAACGTATCGGCTAGCTGAGAGAGAGAGAGAGAAGTACAAATACATGGCAGATGAGGATAGTGGCTAGACTGAGGAACACAGACTTTTTTTTTGACAATTGCATGTAGCAAGATTTGGACACATGCACTAGAACCATGGCCTGCTATGACACGAGTTAGTGAAATGCTCTAAATTTCAAGCAGCCTGTAGTACATGTTGATTTCGGACCTGTTCAACAGTCTGTTTCTTGACGTTGTCGGGAATGAATGTGTCCACGTACGTGGCAGTCCCCACGACTATCTTGACGTTACTCTGGGTGGATATCTCCGGGAGAAGTTCGGGAGTATACCTGAAAGTGTATATGTATACGAAAAAAGATATTTGAACATTAATTAAAAAAAAAAAGCCCCATAATAATTAGTGGTAATCACCTCATAGAATTGGGGGTGACATCACACACAGTTCCCCCTCCAGCCAGTCTATAGAACTGTAGTTCCGATATGATGTCATCTGCACTGTCCACTCTCAAATTGGCTGACACACTGTACCTGGGATTAGAGTTGAATAATGACATGAAATGCACTCTTTAAAACACACTCTTGTGACATTATTAAATTCTTCCCTACTTCAGACATTTAATTTCAGTTTTTCTGCAGCACAATTCAATGGCACTGTCATGAGCTAGGGAAGGGTTAGTGTGCCCTTATTAGAGTAGAGTCATTGCACATACGGGAAGTGTCTTATTTTTCCGAGGTTCTTCCTCTCAAATGTGAGGTCCTTCAGGTCTTTGTTCAGCCCGTATTCAGGTTCAGTGAAAGCTGTCTGGAAGTCCAGTAACAAGTGCTCATGAGGCAGTACTGGACCAAGCTCAGTGGCTTCTGACACACCATTCACTGAGCATAACAGGGACAAGAATGAAAGCACAAGAACTGGAAGTTAGCTATACTAGTAGCCATCAGAAATAACCCATAGCTGTTAGTTTTACCTGTCAATACTTTTCCTGCCAGTGACATAGTTGTTTGGATGGTTTGTAGAGGAACAACAATAATACAGTTCTAGTTTTATGTTTGCAGGTGATTATCCATGGGTCAAGGTTCAAAATGTGGGTTTAGTAATTACAGCTGTCACTGACCTCAAGCTATGCTAATATGGCGTTTGGCTGCTTGCTTTTTGTTTTCTCAGGGTCTTGCCACTCCTTAGGTGCAGTGACCAGCCCCACCCACTAAGTGAAGGGCAAGGTCTTCAGAGCTAGTTAGCATTTCTCTGTCCAAGAGATCCCAGAGTTGGTCATACTAACAACGCCCACCTGATAAATTAAAAAAGTGGGCAAAAAAAATGCTTAGTACAACCCACAGACTTCCTTGCCTGACTATGTATATGTATACAAATTGTGCCGTGGTTCTTTAGCATCACTCTTATGTGGTGGTTTGTTATCTTCATGTGTGTGTGTGTGCGTATGTGTCTCAGGGCTGCTTCACTGCCGTTCCCCTGGCCTTCATCATCCCCACAGCGTGCTACTTGAAACTCTCCAACAAGAAGTGGCTGTCTGTTTCCAAGTTGGTAGCAATGGCAGTGATGGTGTTCGGCATTCTCGTCATGGTCATCGGAACCGTTCTCGCCGTAATAGAAGTGAGTGGATTGAAAGAAAGCAATCTTATAATTTGCCTATTGATTAAACAATAACAGTAATATAATAGTACTAATGGAGAGTCAGGTAGCCGTGCTGCCCATTGTTCACTACACCAACTTTATTTGATTTTTGTTTTTGTTTCCAGGTAGTCGAGAGTTATTTGCAACATGCAGAAAACTATAAACCGCCCTATTGCGTGGACAATAAGAATGCTACTGCTGTGTGTTGCAATATCTTCAATATAACCAGCAACTTCACCAGCACGTCCATGTGCGGCAGCTGCTTCTCACAATGTCCGGACCCGAACTTGCTACCAGTTCTCTCGGACAGCTTTTGTAACGAATCAAGTTATTAATTATAGGAGTCTCACGATTATTTGTAATTTTTGTGTGCACTTATAATTGATTAGCAGATGATTGTATGCATTAATTTATCAATTTATTTTTTAATCCAATAAATGGTTCAGTGTGTAGCAATCTATCAGCAAGTAAGTGCAGAATAATTTCTTTTGGCGGTATAAGCATTGTAAATCACGAGTCGCCATGACCACCACCTTGGGACCTACACGCATGATGTGTGCAATAACTATGCAACTTTGAAGTTGTAGTGTACAATTAATTTTGTTATTTGTACCATGGTATGTTCACCTGGAATAGAGCATTTGAATATATTTTGTACCCACCTCCTAGGAGGTGAATATGTGAACTGTCCAATCAAAAGTTAAGTTTTTATGTATTTCCATGAGTAGCCATGGTACAAGTCGGTTGCACCCCTCCGTTTGGTCGGTACGGGATTTGTACTATCCTCGGGACTCCGACCCTCAGTTGTGTAAATCGCACCAACCTCCACATCGTGGTGTAACTTATACTTATTGGCTTCAATGAAAATATGTTGTGAAAGTCACTTATTTTTCTATTGGTATACACTACAATACTGCCAACACATTAAAATTTTTTTTTACAAAACAATGACAACAACAAAGCAACCTTAATGGAATGTCAGCCATCTTTGTGGGTTAGTTGTGACTAGTCTTTGTACTACATCTTCACTAATACCTCTGGACTTCATTTTGGGCATCACATACTGAAGAATATGACAATACCCATGTCCACCATAGCGAGCCTGCCAAAATAACACACAATAAAACCTCATGTACTTCCACTGACTGAACCACTGGTCAATCCCACCCGCCTTGACTTGCCTGTCTGTGTCTAGTGAAGATGTCTGAAGAGATGAGGACTTGGTCACTGAAGCCGTTGTCCACCAGAGTCTTCACCATGTTAATTCTGTCACTGTCAGATGGGTAATCCAATGAAGGACTCGGCTACATATTCAAACAGAGATGAGGTTAAGTAGAACAGGAGAGCAAAACTACCATTTATCTCATACTCACAAAAGCATAATAATAATAATAGCCAAGGCAAATCTGAAGTGTGCAACTCAATGGATGTTGGGTTGGGTCTTGTGGCCACACAATTCATTCTTTGACTGGCCATTTTCATTTCCGTCCAAACATTCTCGACCGTACATTTTAATGCAATTGAAAAGCAAATATCGGGCTATGTGCGAAAAGTTGTAAACGAAATTAAATTATTATGCTACTGTGAAAAAGTAAATATAAGGTAAATTTAGTTGAAATTTTACTGAGATTAATCTTCTTTCTCAGTTTGATAGGGGACAGGATCATGACAGTCACCTGATCAACTCGACCCAATCGTATGACTGTAAACATTTCCACTCATTTTCGGCCAGAGCTTGCTATTGTTGGAGTAAAGAGGGATGTGTAAATATGCTGGTCTGTGATCCGGTCCTTTCAAAGAATGATTGACCACGAGGACCGCCCGGGTGCATTTTGTGTGGTTAATATGAATGGAAATGGACTGATGTCTGCCAGTAATATTGCACATTGAACTATACAAGCCACGTATATCTAATCACATGTGTTTGTTATTACTAACTAATACAAGCTTGTAAGCAAAGATTTTCAGGAAGAGGGGGGGGGGGGGGGGGGGGGGGGGGGGGGGGGGGGGGGGGGGGGGGGGGGGTGGGGGGGGGGGGGTGGGGGGGGGGGGGGGGGGGGGGGGGGGGGGGGGGGGGGGGGGGGGGGGGGGGGGGGGGGGGGGGGGGGGGGGGGGGGGGGGGGGGGGGGGGGGGGGGGGGGGGGGGGGGGGGGGGGGGGGGGGGGGGGGGTGGGGGGTGGTGGGGGGGTGGGGGGTGGGTGGGGGGGGTGGGGGGGGGGGGGGGGGGGGGGGGGGGGGGGTGGGGTTGTTTGGTTTGGGTGGGGGGGGGGGGGGGGGGGTGGGGGGTGGGGGGGGGGGGGGGGGGGTGGGGGGGGGGGGGGGGGGTGGGGGGGTGGGGGGGTGGGGGTGGGTGTTGTGGTTGTTTTTTTGTTTTTGTGGGGGGGGGTGGGGGTGGGTTTGGGGGTTTGTGTGTTTGTTGGGGGGGGGTGGTGGGGGGAGAGGAAGCTAACTTTGCCCTCCTGAAAATAGTTTAATTCACTTGAAATTATTGCTTATTCACACAATAATGTAAACAATTTACCACAGGCACTGTATTGAATTATTACATTTCACATCTCTATACACGATGCACACTATAATAATAACAACAACAAAATTATACATGTTAGAGCAATTGTGAGTTGGTGAGTTCCCATAATTTTGGGAGATGAAAATATTTAGATGGATGTGGTCTGATAGATCGTTAGTGTTCCAGTGCAGTAAAGGAGACAGAAGGGCCGTGACCTATTGGACAGGATCATCAAAGACAAAGCAAGCATTTTTGGGCGATAGTAGTTAACGCTGAAATCTTTTGGGAAGGGGGGGGGGGGGGGGGGGGTTTACCACAGGCTCAAAAAGGGGCGGTCAACCATAAATAGAGAGTGCTACCTCACTCTTTGGTAATAATATGTATTAATTTAATCCAGCATTACAGCTTACCTGGGCATGGGACCACTCTAGTCCAAACAGATCAAACTCCACGTAACAGCCTTTCCTCGCCAGTCTGAGGAAATCCTCACTCCTGACCATTGTCCTCTCCGAGTGTGCAAAGGCAACTTGAGAAAGATCAGCACCGGCTTCTTCTAGAATTTGGACAATTTCAAAGGGAGAAGTTTCTGAGCGGCCAGGATGAATCATTAGAGGTGCACCTACGATCAGTTCAAGGAAGAGAAGGGAAGGAGAAGAAGACATAGTTGAAATGATGTAAAGTTACTCACCAAGTTGTGCCCACCTGTCTTGCGATGTGCTAGCACGGAGGCTAAGAGAGACTTGCGTTCAGAGTCACAGAGTGGCCAAGAGCAACCGACCTCTCCAATTATCCCACATCGTACACCACAGCCCGAGATACCGTCCAAGATCTCGCTCACCAAAAGAGAAGCAATCTTTAAAGGGAAAAAAATATTGTCACACAAAATAAAGGACCAATCAGAACAAAACCTATTACCTTATGCCTCATTCAATCCACTGTCATGGCATAAAGCATTAAATAATTCTTCACTAATTTTTTCTCAGAATTCTTATATTCAAACATATTCTCTTCCTCTCACAGGCCTTCTTTAAACAATGCAGAATTAAAGAAAATGTGGCTATCATTGAAGATTAAAACCAGAACACTTGCTTAATGCACAACATCTTTAACTAGCCACTGAGCTATGATAACCAACTTTACTAATTCTGTATTTATACTTTTAAGGTACTGCTATGCAACGGTCTCACTCCCTCTTTGTTTCAAAGATTCATTGTATAATTAATAGAATTCTTTTGTTCCCTGCTAATTTATTGATAATTAAAAATAAAAAAATCCATGGAAGAATAAGAAGAAAAAAAAGTGGTCCCGAGTTTGATCTCTAGTGACAATCAAAATTTTAAAGTTCTGATCTGTTTAGAAAAACCTGTGAAAGAGAGAGTACATCCAACTAGGTCAGGGCTTCATACAGAGGGAGGAGGGTTCTGCAATTCCCCCCCCCCCCCCCAAAAAAAAAAAATCTGAATTTTTAATTATAATTATAAATGGTAATTCAGAGCAAAATTCTTTTATTATTAATCAAAGCATAATTCTTCTTTTTTTGTTTGAAAATCTCTAGAACTTGATCAAAGTTTACAGACGAAAGCTCAGGACCCTCAATGGCAATTCTCATGAGCTGACCAAAGTTTTAGTCAATGATACTGTTACGTGTACAGGTTTTAATGAGCTTCATATGGCTGGAAGATCTGTCAACTGATACTGTTCCAACTGGCCCGAAGGACGAGGATTATGTTCAAAAGTTTAAATGTTTCTGGAAAAATCCCCGTATATCTCTGAAGTGTAACAGTGGACAGAGCAGCTCGTACTAGCATTACGGCAAGTCCAGCGGAGCGTGCCGAGGTTACCGGCGGTAAAAGGGGGGAGTGGTCATACAAGGGGGGGAACCGCGCATGCGGGTAGTTAGAATATAAGGGGGACCTCATGTGAGGGGCATCATTAGGAAACAGAGTGAGACGAACATGGAAGGCGCTGTACAACCTGGGAGAGAATCTGTTGGCGAGCACAGCGCCAGGGACGAAACTTCAGTGGCTCCTAAGAGAAGGAGAGTGGAGCGTGAGGAGGTTGTAGTGAACACGGGCGGCGCAGATGATACACTCGATCAGGAGAAGCAGCTGCAGTTGCAACAGCAAGCGATCATGACCCTGTCAGCGAGATTGGCAGAAATTGAAAAGAGGACTGGCAGTGCTGCATCAGAGGAAGCACCTGCTAATGGTACGGTGAAATTTAAGGTTAGGGGTGGAGATAAGTGGGTCAGATCCCCGATAAAGGGGGCGTGGAGATAAAGGGGGGTGAGGGAAAACAGTGTCACAGTTAGTCAGGGACGTGGTAGCATACTGGAAGGCTGGTACAAACGTTCCTGACACTCACCTCCGCACATAGTCCGTGACAAACTGAGCTCAGGGGGCTTTGTAAGGGCGTCCAGTGGGCGAGCAGTGAATGTAAAAAAAAAAAAAAAAAAAAGGGGCAGGCAGCTATGAGTGGACTGGGGATGAGAATTGGGCAGCTGTAAGTTGGGCAGCTGTGGTGACCGTGGTAGTAAGAACTGTACAGGGTGACTAATCGGACTAAATCGGGGGATGGAAAGGGAGGGGAGAAGGGGAATAGCACAAGTCTGTGCAAAGATATAGGAAAAGAGGATGGGTGAAAGTAGCACAAGAAAGATTGTGTAGGGGCAATTGAAGGCAGCATGAACACTAGGGGAGGGAGTAGGGGAAGGCACGGAAAACGTGCAAAGAGAGAGACAAAGGAGGATTGAGAAAGAGGCATGAATAGAGCATGTAGGCTCGATCAGAGGGTGGGTAGATAGGATATGGGGGGAGGGAGTGGGGGAAGGCACGAAAGGCGTGCAAGGAGTGGATTGAGAAGGAGGCATGTGAATAGCATGTAGCTCAATCCGAGGAGAAAGGCACGAAAAGGCGTGCTAGCTGAGAGACACAAAAAGAATCGAGAAAAGAGGCATGGAAAAGGTCATGCGGGCTCGATTGGGTGTCGAAGAGAAAGGGGGCCGTGGAGGACACGGAAAGGAATAAAAATAAAAAAAAGAGTGAGAAAGACACTGGAGGGATCGAGGGGCAGCATGTAAAGTACATGTCTGTACATACCTGTCGATCTGTGTCTGTAGATGAGATCGCCAAGTTGGCGGAAAAGGCCAAAGAAGGCGGGGCCAAGACTATGGAGGAGTGTGAGAGTGAGCAGCCAGGCCCACTTCTCCAAAAGTTCCTCGACAGTGTGAAGGGTTCAGTGGCAGGGAAGAAGGAAGGGAAAAAAGCACCAAAAGTGGTGCATGTAGTGAGTAACCTACCTCCACTGCCAGGCAAGATAGTGGAGTTGATCCAGGAAGGGTCCTTCGTGGATTTTGCCTGGTTCCCTGTCTTGGAAGAGGGACCAAGTGACGGAGAATGGAAGCCATGGCAAAATGACACCATGGAAGGAGGGCAGGCTAACCCGAACCATAAGAAGAAGGGGTGGAAGGAGGTGCCCGACCTATCATGGTGGAGCACATGTTTTTCCCTCTTCCAGGTGGCCTGGGCGAGAGAGAAGCCAGAGATGTGGGAGCCGTTAACGGCCTACCGGGAGATAATTTTCAAATTGGCTAGACGCCATCATTGGGCTCATGTGGTCAAATATGATAGAAGGTTCCGCCAGGAGGCGGCAGGAAAGACGGCAAAATGGGATGAAGAGCGAGTGACCTTGTTGTTTGACATTATATATAACTCACCAAACATAAAAAGTGAAGGAAAGCTGGCGAGTGGCGGAGGAGGGCCATCCCAGAGAAAAGGAGACCAGAAGAGAAAGGCAGCCTGTTTTCAGGTTTAATCGAGCCAATGGATCGTGCATGTTTGGCGCACAGTGCAGATTTGCACACATATGTTCCAGCTGTGGAGCTGATCATCCAGTGTCGCAGTGCAGGACGGGAGAAAGGAGTTCGACTTGAGTCAAACTTAATCTGATCGAAATGGCACGGATCATCTGTCATGGTCACTTGGTCACATTGCAAACGAATCAAAAAAAAAAAAAAAAAAAAGATTATATATATATATATATATACACAGGTTTACATGGGTGTCATCGGTTAGGAAATAAGGGAGGGGTAGGGGTTAGCATAGGAGACCCGGGACATCTAGTTCTTAGGGCGGTTGGCCAGATGGGTAGGCATTAGCAGGCAGGGGAGAATGAGAGCTGAGGTAGCGGGAGGCGGAAAGTTAATTAGGCGGGGCTGGAATAGGGCGTAAATACTCGGGCCTTAGGGAACTCACACACTAGAACATAGGGGCAAAGGGGGAAGGAGGGTGGACGCACGAGGGCAGACACACAGGTATTGGGGGTGAAACATGAGGCAAAAGCTGAAAAGAAAATATGTGGTGTGCTTTTGTAGAGTACCGTTTCACAAAACAGTTGGTGGAACTGGAAAGAGTGTCCGAAGGACCAAGGAGTAGAGTGGTCCCTGGAGCGGACAAAGTGGTCACGCCTCTGAAGTGGCATGAGTGGGAAATGGAACTGAGAGGCCACCCGGACAAGGAGTGGGTAGAGTTCCTAATTAGAGGAATTCGTGAAGGCTTTCGCCTGGGTCACGACCAAAGTAGTGTGGTACTGAGACAGCGAAAGGGGGCAATGTACGAGGCCTCCCAGCATAGGGAGGTGATCAGCAACTACCTTGAGGCGGAGGAACGAGCTAACAGGGTGTGGAGAGTGAGCAAATCAAAAGAGGACATCCAGTGTTCACCGTTCGGAGTCATCCCTAAGAAAGGGAAGCCGGGAAAGTGGCGGCTAATAGTGAATCTGTCGTCACCCGATGGGGGTAGTGTAAATGATGGAATAGCCAGAGAACTGGCAAGTGTGGCATACACGTCGGTGGACGATGTGGTGGAAAGGGTGCTGGCATTGGGTGAAGGAGCCGAAATAGCGAAAGCCGATGTGAAAACGGCTTACAGGAACGTGCCAGTGCACCCTAGAGACAGATGGTTGCTAGGGATGGAATGGGAAGGGGAGACACTCATAGACGGAGCACTTCCCTTTGGACTAAGATCGGCACCGCTGATATTCACGGCGCTAGGGGACGCGATTCAGTGGATCGCGACTGAGAAAGGGGCCACATGGTTACGTCACTACGTGGACGACTTTGTGGCGGTAGGAAAGAAGGGCACAGGAGAATGTGCAAAGGCTATGAAGGTGTTCAAGGAGACGTGCCAGCAATTGGGCGTGCCATTGGATGAAAGCAAAGAGGAGGGACCTAGTGAGGTAATAACCTTTTTAGGAATAGAGATTGATACGGCAAAGATGGAGGTGAGGCTGCCGCAAAACAAGCTGGATGAATTGCGCAGCATCCTAAAGAAATGGAAGGGCATGAAGAGTTGCAGGAGGAGAGACCTGGAGTCTATTGTAGGGTCCCTCAACCACGCATGCAAGGCCGTGAGAGCCGGTAGGGCTTTTAAAAGGCGATTGCAGAATCTGATGACATCAGTGGATAGAGACGACAGGAGAGTGAGACTAAATGTGGAAGCCAGGGCAGACCTGGATTGGTGGTACCAGTGTGGGATAAACTGGAATGTACGTCTCTCATGAAATCTATTGCTGCACGGGAAGTGCCCCAAGAAGTGATGTTGTCAGATGCATCTGGGACGTGGGGATGCGGAGCAACATGGAATGAGAAGTGGTTCCAACTGAGATGGAGCGAGTTAGAGACCGTCAGAGAATGGATTATCATGCCCAAGGAAATGCTGCCCATAGTAGTGGCGGCAGTGGTGTGGGGAAGATATTGGAAAGACAGGACAGTCAAAGCCAGGTGTGATAACATGGCTGTAGTAGCGACCATCAGGTCAGGGTCATGCAAAGAGAAAAGAGCCATGCACCTGATGAGATGTTTGGCCTTCGTAGAGGCAACGGTACCGGTGAACGTGGTGGCAGAACACATCAAAGGGGTCGATAATGTTGTGGCGGATGCTTTGTCGAGGGACAACCTTCAGCTGGCTCGCTCCACCATGCAGGTATCGGCAGCAGAGACCGAGAAAGTGCCACACGGCCTGATGGAACTGTTAACAGAGACCAGCCTCTCCTGGTCAGAGCAGGAGTGGACGAGACTGCGAGGTTTCTGTTTGACCAAGGACTAGCCGAGACCACAAGGAAGAGGTACGACGCGGTGTGGAAAAGGTACTCCGAGTGGTGCACAGGATTGATGGAGGCGCCCTTGCCAGTGACAGAAGCAAAGGCCACAGGCTATGTGGTGACTCTCACTTGCGAGGGATTGCAAGCTGGGTCCATCAAGCACCACTTGGCTGGGTTGAGGCAAGGGCAAGTGAAGGCAGGTCTGCCGGCCCCGATGTGGAAAGACATGGCGAAGTTAGAGCAGATCAGAAAAGGAATCGCCAGAAATTCTGCAATTAACGGCAAAGAAGCATTGCAGAGAGACCCGGTGAAATGGCACCACATGCAAGCCATGCAAGTGGCCTGGGAGAAGGCAGGTGACAAAGGGGTCATGTTGTGGGCAGCCGCCTGCTTATGCTTCTTCGGATGTTTGAGGGCCGGAGAAGCACTAGCCCCGGAGAAAGGGGAGTTTGACCCGAAGGCCCACCTGGGATGGGACGATGTAGAGTTGGAGGACATTAAGTCTTCAAGCAAGATTAGAGTGAGGATCAAGGAGTCGAAAACAGATAGACTGAGAAAGGGAGCCTTCGTAACGCTGGGGAGAGGTGAGGGACGGATTTGTCCAGTCAAGGCATTACTGAACTTTATGGTGATCAGGAAGGCAGGCCCTGGTCCATTTTTCGTGGATGCAAGGAACAGGGGCTTGACTAGAAAAGTGTTCGTGGAGGAAGTTAAGAAAGCGCTGGTGTCGGAAGGAATGTCCGATAAAGGCATTTCTGGACACAGCTTTAGAATTGGAGCGGCCATGACAGCGGCCTTGAACGGGGCATCAGACGAGGAAGTCAAGGCTCTTGGTAGATGGAGGAGTAGGGAGTACAAAGGGTACATTAGAGTAGAGAGCGAGATGCAGGCGGCCTCTGCTAAGAAACTGACTGGCACTCAGAAGAGGCCCGGAGAAAAAAGGAACAGCCACCAGTCATAATGAGGGGGGCATCATGACATCACAGGGAGGCTTAGTCATCTCTATTTTATGGTTACGTGCATTGAAATGATATTTATGTATATAGTAGTACATACATAACATACAGTAAGTGGGGGGGTGGACACAAGCTACCTAAGTAATGGAGTGGGGATGTGTGGTGTCGGAGCAGTCGGGGCTCTCCGAGTGGCCAAGGTTGGGGCGTTAGTGGGACAAAAGCAGCTGCATGGCTAAGCAAGTGCAGCTGCGAGGCGGCGATCTGATCTACGGCACTTGCGCCTCGATCGCCTTGACCCAACGTGGCCATGATCGGAGGCGTGCCCGTGGGAATAAACGCACGGGCGCAAGTTCGACTGCAAGCCTCATGGTATGAGGATAGTATAATGTATATGGATGTTATAGAGCTTGATCCCGAACCCCTCAGCAGGTAACCCCCCCCCCCCCCCGAGGACCCGCACCCTACCCTCTCTGTGGCCTATTCAGCCTATTTAGCCACAAGCTATCCTAGGTAGGAATAAAAAAAAAAAGTCCCCTCCTAGAAAAAAATCCCGTCCGAAGTCCTGAAGGTTCTCACAGTATAATAATGTATGTATTACAACAACAGCGTGGTATCTGCTGCACTAACTTGGTCTGCTGACATCATCTTGTGCTCCTCCAACATGAGCTTGTCCACGTACAGAGCTGTGGATGCAACAACGTTCAAACCAGTTTCCCGAGAAATGCGAGGAAAATGCTCTCTGTTCAACCTAAAGATATGTCACAAGTTGCTCGCTAAAATTCTCCATCTTTGCTGACACTTGGCTCGACAGATGTAATAGCACCAAGGGTAATTTTTCAGATCAAAATTTCAGGTAAGTCAAATCAACATATTCAAAATGTCAGGGAGGTTAGTTATGTTCATGAAATTGGGGTGGGGGGGGAGAGGGAGGGGGGGGGAAGCCTTTAAAAAGGCCTAAAATCTCTGATAGGACTCTATAAATAAGTAAGACTTTATATACAATACACAAAAACCAAGTCTGGTAACATAGCTATACATAGCCTTAAAACAAAGTTTGATTTTCTTAATCCCAGCGGTCCCAACAAGGCTGGATACAGAAATGAATTAGGAGGGGCAAAAAAACAAACAACAACTTCCTTAGATTTCAGAAGAGGCAATAAGAGTAAAATGCAGACACATTTCATTATGCATAAGAGACACTTGCAGGGCGTAAAAACATTAAGCACCCTTTTCCTCCTTCTTTAAATGTAGCTCTGCACACCCCCTCCAGCTATTCTTTTCGCTGAGATTAAACTATTTTCAGAACATTTACTGTATATACTGTGTAGCTACACCGGTGATCAAAGAATTTTGAGACTTGGAAAATTCATACATAAATCATAATCTACCTGACTGAACTTAACGGGTTGAATAGATACAGCAAACAACAATTTTTGCTGTGATGACTACTAATAAGCAGCCCAACTATATAATTAGGTTTTGACCCTCAAGAGTAAACAAATTTTAAGTTATAATTAACTATATTGGTTGTTAAAAAGAGAAAAATTAGATATTATAACATTTTTATTGCCAATTTGTGTTTTAATAATACACTTTCTAATATTTTTTTATTCATAGCAAATGTACCTGACGTTCAATGGAGACACATCACAAATGGCACCTCCTCCAGCTGACTTGTATGCTTGCAACTCAGCAATAGTGTCTTCAACAGAGTCAGTCCTCAAATTGGCCTTAACACCGTACCTTATGATAAATACAGGTGTAAAATAGCTAAAAATGGCAGAGCCCTTCCATACGGGTATTGCCTAATTTTTCCAAGGTTTTCTATGGTTAGTGATAAGTTGGAAATATCTTCACCGCCTCCGTACTCTGGACCTGGTTCTTTGTAGAGCCCAATCAAGTCGCACATAGGCTGCTCGTGGGGCAGAACAACGCCGAGCTGACTGGGAAGTACTGGACCGCATACTGAAAGAATTGCACAAATTATCTATATCTCATTTCTGTCTCAGATCAAATACCTGTTAATACTCTTCCTTTCAGATAGTCTGCCATTCCAACAAGACAAGGCTGCTTTGAGGGAGTGGCTAATAGGGCAGGCTCGACACCTTACCTAACCACTACACTTAGCCGACCTCAGCGGGCAATCTCGGCGTGCAAATCACTTGCTTTCTAGCCAGCAACGAACTCTACTAGACCAAGTACACATAATGATCTCATTGATATAGAGAGCATATAGAGGAGCCTTGCAAGCCAGATCCTTTTACCTATATGGGTCCAGGGGCGGATCCAGCACAAGCAACAGGGAGGGGCCCAAATATATTTAGGTCAAAACTCATGAAATTTTATGTAGTTGACCTATAAACTGTATTTCCAGTATTAGTACATTGGTCCTTATAATTTTTTTCAAAAACTTGGTTGGCCCCCTCACCCCTCTCCCCTGGATCCTCCCCTTGGGCCTTTGGTACCCTAATAACATTCATACCTGTTGACAAAGAGGTGAAATTCAGTTAAAGAAAGGTAGTCGTTAATCTCGTCTTTCGCTTGCACTGGTATGTAACTTCCCTTCCCATTTTATTGTTTTTAGCTTGTCATTGATCCTTTTTAGCTACTGATAGATGGACATTTATAACTCACCCATGGCCACTCACACTGCACTTTCACATACTGTACTTTAAAAAAAAAAAGTGTATGTAGGGGTTTACTTCTACAACAGCTAGCTATAAGGACTTAGATGAATACTTTTAGCCTACACTCCTGACCTGTCCAGCGGTGAACCATAACCATACCAGAGGAGACACACCATTCACTGGGATTCTCCTTGAGGATGAAAGTGCATTCTCTGCCCCAGCAATTTAGGTTAGCTACTACCTACCTATCATTACTAATAATTATAACAATTCACTAAATAAGCTTGCTAGCTAATAGGTGTGCAAATCATGTAAAAACTCAAAATTATTGCAATAATTCCATACTGATAAAATAAACAATTTTTTATAATGATTGGGGACAGTAACGTACTCACACATTTTAAGTAATGTTCATCTCTTCCTCTTCCCCCTCCCCCTCCCCCCCTCAACACACACACACACACACACACACACACACACATACACACACACACACACAGATTTGAATTACTTCCTCAAGCATACAGCTAAATGAAATCACAAATACTCCTGCTGAACTCCCCAACTACCACTGAAAAATCCGTTTAAAAAACATTAAAAAATGTAAAAATATAGCTCAGTAAAGTTATCAATTACACTTACTGTAAGGTCATTTATTTATCTATTTGTATAAGCATTTCAAGGTAATATTGTTTAAATGAAGATGAGGGTGAATAACAGCTTGGCATACGTAGTTAAATTGTGCCAGTCCAAATCTTCCTGTGGTACCGTATGATGAGGCTATGCATAGAGTACGAGTTGTGTCAACATGTAGAACTAAATCTCAATCAACATGTGTCTTTGGGGTTCAGCACACAAAGGAAGTAGTGCTCTTTATCTATCAGTAACAATGTTCAAGTCTTCAACATTGGAATTTGTATTCATCTAGCACAGCCTTAGTGAGTACAGAAGGAACCCTTCACTTGATCTTGATGAAACAGTTGTGTACTGGCGGCTATGTATTGTGGAATGTTCCTAACAGTAACCTTGCCCCCCTCCCCCGCCCCCCACAAAAAAATCATAAAATAAAATTCTAATTGAGTAATAATTCAAATGTGTGTGTGTGTGTGTGTTTAATTCTGTGTGAATACTTCAAATTTTGGACACTGAAATTTATAATAAACACATTACCCAATGTTATAATTGCCCATGTGGTCACATAATAGATGGTAAACTCATTGAAATCAAGTCATTCAATGTACATAGTTGATTAAAACACTCTAATTACATGTATATTTTATTCACACATATATCATGGCAATACCACTAGACATACTACTAATAACTACTAATCAGTCTCATAGTTTGTTCGTACAACAAATAACATTTGTCTGTTAATGATCAGAGTACGAAGATTCTGAAGTTTTGCTTATAGTAGATCTTTTAATCTTGCTGTAGCAGCTTGACCCCTTTTCTCTTAGCTCTGTGATGTTTACTACAAATACCAAGTAAACAAGTGGTTGGATGCCAGTGAGAACTGCCGTAAAGCAAGCAATAATAGTTGGTGACAGGCTTTCGACATCTCGTCTGTCACATGGGTTAGTAGCATCATATCCAGACTGCTCGCACATGAAGTACTCTTGCAATTTTTGGCCAAATACACTTGATTTACGAGAGAATTCTGCATAGCTCCCCAGAGCAATCACAGTGGTTACAGTGTAATAGCACAGGAGGAATAATAGTTTACGTTCTGAAGTTCCAAACTTGAATTTGCTCTTTGAGTATCCATTGCCCTTTGCCACACCAAATTTCTATATATGAAGCAAAAATTAATAGGATAACCATACACAGTCTTACCAAAAACATTCATGAGGTTTCTCTCTTTACAGAATGAAGTGACATCAATGAATATTCCTCAACCGAACAAAATGGCATAAAATGTTTTCTAATGTCTTATCAAACAATATAATAAAGCTAGTAGGTTTACAACTTCCCATTTGCTTAAAGGCACTCGATGTATCTAACCCCAAAATGTGTACAAAAGCTCAAGCATATGCACAGCTTGTATTCTGCTTATGTCACCATAAAGATACCAAAACTAAACATGGGCCACTACTCTGTACTTTATCTCACCTTAATGACTGTCCACAAGATCAGGAAAGTCAGTGTTATTGTAAGAAATAACAGCCCAAAGAGAGGGAGAATATAAGAATAGAAAACATTAGCCTTGTCTCTCCCATGGCAAGGGACTGGAGGAAATCTTGGGGTGATAAATCCTAACCCTCCTGATGTGAAACTTTCTCCTGAGGACTTCACATGCACAGCGTAACTTGACATTATAGATATGACTGGAATGAATGGGAACAGTATTCCCACAATAACACATCCAATGTGAACATATTTCATCTTCTTAGTAGCTTCAAAATGTCGAGAGTGAAATGGGAACTTAACTTTCCAGAATAGAACTACAACCAGCATGAGCCACCACCAGTTCACATTCAGAACGATATATACATGTGCAATACCTGCAAGGGAAATAGGCTGGTCAATGTAAGCTGTTTCTGTACAGAATTTACTCACCGGTGAAAACACAGAAAGGAGACACATGCAATAAGGACTGAAACCAACTCTTTGAGGTGCAGTAAAGTTTACCTCGATCAAAATAAGTCACAATGAATAGCATATCTTTAGGGAGAACGAACGAATAAAATTAAACCATATATTCTTTAACTGCAACTTACTTAGACCAATTCTTGCCACAGTCATGTATATCACCAAGATATTAGGGAAAGTATACCTAGATAAAATAAAAAGAGAGGTTAAGTGAGAACTATTAGGCAGCAATGAAGGGAAGTACAAATACAGGAATTTTTTTCCATAGAATTATTTTAAATTTTACCATAGATGTCTGAAATAAACTGACCATCTTACATTGACTGGAATCTAATAATAGAAATGATTAATAGAGTTATAGCAGCTGCCAAGCCAATGAAGTATGAAACAAATGTCAGCACATCATAGAGTACAGAAACTGCCTTGGAATCTTGTCTCCATTCTGGACATATGGGGACACAGATATTGTACTGCATGTCACGGAAGAAATCCTCTCGACAAGACTTCAATTCTGTATCTACAGTGGTAACTGAATGACATCAATTACAATATAGGTCTGTCAAAATAATAGTATCTAGCTACATAGCAAATTACCATTTGCAATAGACATATTGTACTCATCACTGCTCTTCTATAAATTAATATAGAACAAGAGAAATAGCAACAAATCAATATTTAGCTAATCAACCATATCTCTTACTTCAACAGGTACAGGATGATAATACATTATAATGGGTATACTTAATAATCCCCAGATTGCTAGCAGTACCACAGCCATCAAAACATTTTCCAATATTTTCTTTTTGGTGTTAGCTGTGAAGCAAGCATATTTAGCTGAAGGAGGATCAGGAGATGAAGCATCGCCAGATTTAGAGTCACTCATCTCTGACTGCTGATTAACAATACTGGCTGGATTACAAACTTCAAGCTTTTAATTATACTCTTCAAACGTATTTTCACTATGTAATAAACTTTGTAAACACCTCAGAAGTTATCTAAGGTTGTACAATTCTCTCAACTTAAGATTGGTCGATGTCTAAAACTATCACTCCTTCCCATTGGATCATGTGATGTTGATGTCAAGCAGGTTTGGCAAAACTGCAATGTGTTTCGTGGGGTAGGTTAAATAAACAATAGCTGTTATGCTGATTTTGACCAAGTTCATCTGAATGTTTATATTGCCAGTCCTACTAAAACTTCATCAAATTGTGCTCTTATTTTATTATTAACAATGCCCTTCTCTTTAAAGTGCCATTTTACTTTGGTGCCATCTACCATTTATAACACCTTTCTATGTTCTGGCACCATAGCTACTTGTAGTGTTTCAAAGAACGTCATTTTATTGTATCCAGCTAGATAATATATAGATTGATAGCTTATAAAGCTATTACATATTACAGACCACCCACTGGGTCAATTTAGAGACCGTCAACAGTGACTCCAGCTAATAATTAATGTTTCACTATACTTTGCTCTGATAAGTATATATTCTATATATTCCTCCTGCCCACTCCATTCCCAAATGCTTTCACTTCAAGTACATAGTACATTCCAATATCTCAAAAACATATACGAATTCATTAAATGTTTTTCTCAAGTTCAAACATGCCTTAGTTTATTATTCTGCCTTGATATAAAGATCCACAAAGAGATGCATGAACTTTATGAAGCACACATTTCTCTATTAAACGAGTCATAACAATCGGGAATTGTATCCTCTAAGCCGTATGATATACTGACATTTGCAGTTACTTCACTGGATTTTACAGCAGCTACAGTGGTAGCTATTGGTCACACATGATTTTGTAGCAGGCAAGGTAAATCAAATAGATGTGCTAGGATTCAAATGAGTGGTTCTGGTTTTTATTCTTGTATTGCATTTCATTCACCAGATTCTGCTATTGGTGAGAGGATAACATTACCTAATGAACAGATATGTTAAGACTCCTCAGGATTACTTCAATAAGAATGAATGCTTCAGCTTAAGACGTAGCTAATGCACAAAGCTTCATTTTTAACTAAAGCTCTAATTTTAACAAAAAACGAAAATATAATTAAACTTTACATAACACTTTAGTAACTAATGGTGATCATGAACATGTGGGAAATCTGAACTGAGAGGGGGGAGTGGCTGACAATAACATAGTTTGTTCACAATCCGTTCACGCATGCATGAGGTAAAGGGTTTATATGTAAATAAATTAGGCAAGATGTACACAACTGGGAACATATAGCTCAATGTATGGATAGGATTAGAAAAAAAGAAAGAAATAGAGTGTGAATTACAAAAATAGTGAGATAAAGTGTATGCATCACAATATATATATGGATTGAAAGGTCCATAACACAATTGCTTGTAAAGTTCTTGACTGGGAATCTCCATTCTCTGCTCTCAGTATGTTAAGAGGATAGTGGTCTCATTAGGTGACTTGACTGCTCCTTCTTTATTTGCCAAAATTGAGGACCCGACAGTCCCTCTTGAACAGGTAAGTTCCAGACTAAGTCAAGACTCGGGACAGGCTGCTACTAGTCTGCTACAGTGTGGTCGGTTGTGCTGTTTCAGTTGCCTCATCCTCTCAGCTTGTGGCTGCATGCCACCTCCAAATGTATCTATCATATTGCTGAGTACTTGCACTGACACAGGCCCTGCCATCTCTTCCATCAAACTATCCTGAACATAGCAAGAAGAAGCCTAAAAACATACAATTTCATTATTACATCACATAATACATACTGCACAAGCCAGTGTACAATAAGGGGAGATATTCCCTAAGCACACATAAGTATATTTTCACGAGTTGCAGGCGAGTGAGAATACAAGCATGAGAGTGAAATGTCATCCCCATATTGTACAAGGATTGAATAAATCATTTATTATACATTGGGTCCTTCACTAAACCACGTCTGTGCCTATCCTAGCGCTTTGTTAGAGAAGCAAAGTTACGAGGTTTGTATTCTTCCCCATTGATCTTCCTTACAGCCATTAAAAAAGCCTTGTCCTTCATCAGAAGCAACCTTGCCATATCTCTTAAAATTCAGTTGTCCAGAACTACATACTGATGTATTGGAGCATTCACTATGCAGCATTCATTGCATCATTGTAAGCTAATGTAAAATCTGGGCCATCTCAGCATCAGGCACTGGAACACTGCCGGAGTCAAACACAAATTCATGTTGACCCATATGGGTAGTAAAAGCCATCTTCTACTGGGAATTCAATATCTTCCAACTAAGTCAAGTGTGGAGAAATATTTGGCATTTCCCAGTTGATCTAGGAGGCCATCAATTCGACATAAGAGAAATGTGTCACTGCCGATAGTCAACACAAAATCTGTGGCTACCGTCTTTTTTCTGCACTAACACAATGGGACTGGACCATGGACCTTTTGAAGGCTGAATCATCCCTGCATCTATTTCATTTACTTGATCTGCCTGCCACAATAAGTAATCGATACGGATGTTGTTTCTTAGTTGGCATCTCTCCAGTGTCCCCCTCCATCCAAACCAAATCTGTTTCTCCCTTCTTACCCTCCTGGCCGTAATTAAAGAATCTGTGTTCCTCTTCTCTCAAGGCATAAAAGTCCGCTCGAGATCCATTGTTGACAGAATGAATGAATGACAAAGAGACTATTACAATTCTCATGTGCATACATGCTGAGGGTTAATGATGACAGGGTTTCCCCCCATAACCCTCCTAGATACTAGATGCTGTCACAAGCACATGCTTTCTACTATGGGTTAATTGTAGGACACACCAAAATGTAAGTAGGTGGAGACTGCTATGAATACCCATGGACGAGTAACAGCAACAGATGCTGTTTTTTGTCTCAGTTGCTCAACAACAACACAAAAGCTAGCCTGAATTAATAGTAATAGTTGATGTCCAAAATCTTCATCAATGTATGTTGACATCATCATGAATATCACTTAGTGAAGAATGTAACTTTCACTATGATCCAATATTATTAAGTCCAAAAAAAAAGTTTATAGTGTCTAAAAATTAATTTGTTACATTAATTTTTATTTATTAATTGATAAAATATTTATCGGTCTAGAATAATGCAACTTGTTATAATAGCTAAACTTATTCCCAAAAAAATATTTCAATACAAAGGGTCTTCTCAAATTGTACATGTATTTGCAGAAAACAACAAAATTAGAGTAATGATATTCACACTTAACCTGTTATTTCTTGGTAAGACGGGAGGGGGGTGTCAGCATTACCAAAGTAAAACAACACCCATTTTACTTTGCTGCACCCATTCCACACATACACACCACTTTTATCATTTGGAATTACGTGTTCAAAATGTAAACCAATATATAGACTGGAAGAAAGTGTATCTAGGTTATCATACCTTTGAAAAGAAGAGTTTATGTAACCCCACCCCTCAATTTACGTTTTTTTTTAAAGTAATCAGGTGTGTAGCAAATTTAAACTATTATTTTTTAAATTCTCACAGCTATTGTATACTCATTCACACATACAGTACTATAGATATAACCTGACCAACTGAATTTTGAGGCTACACCATGCAATGCTGCTATGGCATTCAAAGGCAAAACCTGCATTGGAAGGGAAGTAGTATAATAAATGTGACCAAACTCTCCTGCCCTCACTTGAGCATCCCATACTTTCCGATATATATATACAATATATATAATATTATATATAACTTCCAAGTTGTCTCATGTTATTTTAAAACAGATCACAAAAATAAGATTTGTGATAGATATTAAAAAAAAAAAAAGACTCACTTTTTGGCTCCATATCTTCTATCTACATAGAATTAGCAGCAGAATAAACCCACAACTTGTACACGACACTGCAAAACAGACTGAATAACAAAATCAATAAAAAGAGATAATTATGTCAAGTGGCTACTTACCTCTTGTAACAAAATTTCTGCAGCTAAAATGAAAACAACTACTATATCTGAGATCTTTTTAAGAACCAGTCAATTCCTTGTTCAATACAAGTTCCATCATCATCATCATATTCAATTGCTATAAATTTACAATTTGGTAGATACTCATCGGGCATTAAGAGATTAAGAGCTCTTCATTCACATCACACACATAAGAGGACATGTCTATCAAATCAATTGGTACAAATACTCTCTCTAATTTGGTGGATTCCTTCAAAGTAAAAGCTATACTTTGAATGTCTGAAAACCATATAAAGTTGTATCCAAGTTCGAGTGTCTCTAAATTCTGGCAATGCTGAATTCCTTCTGCAAGATGAATAGCCCCCAATCCTGAGATTAAGTTGGAGTTTAGGCTAAGCATGCGAAGTCTGCTACAGTGTTTTAGAGCAATACCTAGGTTACTGGCACCTCTGTCTCCTATCTCATTGTCATCGAGGTTGAGTTAAGTGAGCTGATTACAAGTCTGCAAACATCTAGCAAGAGCCTCAGCTCCATTGTCTTTGATGTGACCACATGCTAGGGAGAGCTCAGTGATGGCACAGCATCTAAGAGTTGTGCTAATAGCCTCTACTCCAACCTCTCCAATATAAGCATTACTGATATAGAGGTTTTTTAAATTAACACAATATCTCAAACCTCTAGAAAGACAAACTGCCCCTACATCACTGAAATTGTTGCAAGAGAGATCTAGAGTGATCACAGCTTCCACACATTCCAGCAGACTAGCAATAGCTAAACATCCTTGAGCTCCTATACCATTTGAGGCTAGACAGAGTCTCTGTAATTTGCTATTATTCTTCAATGATTCACATATAGCCTGTGTGCCAGTATCTTGGATGTTATTATTAGACAAGTCAAGTTCACACAATGACTGGCTTTCTTGAAGACACTTTGCCACAGTCAGAGCTCCTTCTACTCCTATATTGTTATGTCCTAGACTTAGAGTCAGTACTTGGTGTGAGATTCCTTGTAGACTCTGACACAAATATGCTGTTCCTTCAGGTCCTATGGAGTTGTGGCTAAGATTTAGAATGTGAACATTGTCCCACAAAAGAGAAGTACTTATCAGCTTCATACTATCTGCTGTGATGTTCATGTCTATAAAAGATACAGAGTATAAACCAGTGAACATTGGCAACATGTTTATTACATGTTTGGTACCTTCCACACTATTACTGCAAGATTGTAGGTGAAGTGTATGTAATGTCCTCAGTGTAGATAATGGAGGAGACAATTCATTTATGAGATCATTTAAACGAGCAAATCCTTTGTCACCAATACAGTCAGAAATACTCAGGGTATAAAAATATTTGCTGATATTTTCTCTGCCTAGCTTTGCTAAGGAACTGTCTGAAATAGGATTTCCATACAATAAAAGATTGAAGTAGTCTCTATTAATGTTCACAAGCGTTATAGCTCCCTCATCAACAATCTTGTTAAAACTCAGGTCAAGATAATTAAAATTAGAGCAACCTTTGATGGCACCAGCAATAGCTACAGCTCCTTCATCTCCAATATCATTCGCTACTAGTTTTAACACTTCCACACTAGAGTTGTATTGGAGTCCTTCTGCTAACAGAGCAGCTCCCTCATCATTCAGGTTGCAATTAAACATATTCAAGTGAGTACATAAACATGTACGATGCTCAAACTCATTAATATGCAAACACGGTATATTCCATTTCAAATGATATGATATTAATAATATTTCTGCTCTTCTAAATGTCATATTTGTATATGAAGAAAATGGATGACAATACACAGAATCAAGCGCTATAATGGGTGAAGTACTATTGCTACCCTCCCAAGAAAAAATTCTAAATTTACTCCAATTACATATAATATAAGCTGCCTCTGAAGGGAGTGTATCTTCAAAATATATCACTTCCATATTAGAATGGCTCATGAAATCTTTAACATCTGGATCCAACGTTTGACTACTAAACAAAAAACAATTGGGACATGCCTTCATAAGGTTGAATACAGACTCATCAAAACGAAGATCTTCAAAATTACCAAAGTACATCAACATCTCTATTGGTATGTGTGTTTTTCCTGAATTTACAGTTGCCTCAAATGCTTTTACACATTCTGAGTCTATTGTAACTCTACTATCATACTCTAATATTTTAACAGGATTGTGAGTTGCATTCATTACAACATATCCTAGGCAAGTATAGTCACTAGGAGTCTTGAAGCTTTTATCAATACAAATGATATTTTTATCAACTGCTATTTCACATGTGTCTGGTTGCTGGGACTCATAGCAGCATTGAAGTGTATGTACTGTACTGAACTTAGCTACTTCTATCAGAGTCTTAAATCTGATGTCATCTTTCTTAAAATAGGCTAGTCCACAATAGAACTTGAACACCATATACATGTGTTCCTTGGAACCATGAGACTGGATAATGGATAGTTGCTCCTTAATGGGCTGCCTAGAGATGTGGTAAGCTGCTAAAAACTCTTGAAAAGTTAAGTGACAGAAGCTGTAAGTTCTTACTCTGCCACGCCTAGTGGCTTTCCTATCAATAGTAATTAGTCCTAGCGACTCTGTAATATTTTCTTCCTCTTCTATAACTTGCTCAGACTTTGCTGTCTTCTCAAATGCTAGCTTACATATTTGAAGAAATATGTCTTTGTTGGACCTAAAGATTCTAGTGTCATCTGTTCTACGTCAGGATTGCTGCGAGAGAGGGATCTTAATATAGTATGCACAGTGAAATCATAGTATATTTGACTCTCTCTATCTGGTAAGTTGTCGCCAGAAACATCATATAAGAAGTAAATCATAGCAGTTTGAATAGGCAAATAACACATCCTGTGCACATTCACATGATCACCTAAATACCTCTGAAGTGAACAACACTTACTTTGATCTGTAAACTGGTAAGATTCAATGTAATCTGTAATTTGATCCTTAAAAAAACCTAGAACTTCAATTGTTAGATTTATTCTGTTTCCTCTGTACCTGTTAGCAGCAGCTGGACGAGATGCTACAATAACTATTGCCCGAGGTAGAGCTTGTCCTATCATAAGCTGATGCACATAAGTGGCCTGATTTGATGGAGGCTGATATTCATCTAAGCCATCCAATATGAAGCATGCTCCAAGACCTTGATGCTTCTCAATGTAATTGCAGATTACCTTTGCATCTTCTTCACTGTCAAAACAACACTTTATTAGATCTATTAATCTAACTGAAGGAGAACTATGAAAATGTCGAAGGGAAATTAGAAATAAGGATTTAATTTTATTCAGCGACTCACCCTTTTCCCAGTCTTGACTGATCTTACATACTAGTGTGGTCTTTCCACTTCCTGGACGTCCCACTATTAACACTCGATTACCAAAATTTATTTTTTTCAATATGTCTCTGTATTTTATGGTGCTTTTGCTTCCAAATACATCATCAGCATCTCCTCGAATCGTCTCTCGATAGGAATTAGATACTGTTGTACCCACACCATCTACAATAGCTAAATTGATGTAAGAGGTTTGACTGGTTCTACCTCAGGTTGTGAACTATATCTTCCTGTTAGGAGAAATTTGTATTTATCTAACACTGTTTCAATGTGAACTTTAATCAGATTGGAATGATATGTAGTCTCTTGTATATTAAAAGAACAACAATAATGCCCTTCAGAAGTGATATCTCTGACTTTGATACACACCATTGGAAATGGTTCGTTTAATGGCACTTCATCTTTGTCCCAATTATAGGAAACTGTGCATGACTCAGAACACAATACTTCAACTTCTAGCAAAATAGTTGTGACCTTATTTGGCTCATCTATAATTACATTACTATTAACTTGACACCAAGGATCCCTGTTTGATTCCATAGCCTTTTGGTTATCAACATTCTGGTTTTCTTTCTTATGACATGTAATATTGGATTGCAAAGCTTTCCGCAAGTTATTGAGTGTGGGTAGAGTAGCAGATGAGCTCTTTCTCGACAACCATGTATCAATTACTAAATGCAGACGCCCTAAGATATCTGTGCTAGCTGATTCTACGGTTTTAATATCATTAACAGAGAAGTGAAATGCAATTCCAAAGTGCTCCCACTTAAATGCATACTTTGAGAGCATATCACACAAAGGCCCTAAATGTGAGTTGCTATTTAAAATAGTTTCAGCAGTAACTTCATTAGAACCTACTCTATCCCCGTCTGAACTGATAATGCTATGGATTTGCTTCCCAATATGAAATAGTGTAACATAGTTACACAGAATTCTACACAGGATGTTCAATCTCCCTCTTTTATCTTCCCTACAAATAGGCTTGATACTCTGACACACATGAAGCATTAGATACCTGCACCTTGACCGGTGTAGAACACTAGAGTGCATGATGTCCAAGTTATTCTTCACTTCCTGTGGCAATAGTCCTATCTCATTCATACGTCTAGTTATATCAGCCAGGTCCTGGGGTTGGAGACTATCTAATACTTGCTTACTTAATATGTTGAGGACCATGGCTTCTTCATCCTCATTGATACCTTGCTCCTGCTGATGACCACCACTCGAACTTTTAGAATGTAATGATGACTGTGGAGACAGATTGTGAGCCTCTGGTGGCATTTGTGAAAGGAAATCATTCACTAGAGAACTGTTTGGCTGAGCTGGAAGTGTTGTTGGTAGCCCACTGTAGAGTCTAGAATGAGGAGTGGACAGTGGCAACCTCTGTTGATGAGTTGTAACAGGGAGTTCCTGGTGTCCATAACATGAACTGATTAAAGGAATATATGTAGTGTGAAATTAAAATTGTGATTTATCTTGTGGCACGTACCTCGATATCGAATGGGCATGACAAGACGGAACTTTATGCGAGCCCTCACCATCGGCCATTGTTTACTGCGTGCGCACGTCAAAACGAACCTACACGCCCATCAACTAGTCTTTGACGATCACTTCCAAGTAATACTTTAATTTTACGCATGAAGTAGCTAAAGTACACACGGCTAAATAGAACTTCCTTAGGCAAATGAACATGTTATCGTTGCTCTAAATGATATTAAAGAACTGCCAAGTGGATTTATACTGAGCATATGGCTCATACAAATAATGGAAAAATAACGTAACTAAAATTGAACAAAGTGGCTAATTTCCATCAATGATGATTCAATCAAAACTCGATCATAAGAGTTTATGATCAGTGTGTCTATGGGAGAATTTGATGGTGAAGATGAATGCACTCTGCTACAATTGAGTAAATACAGCCAGCACACTTGAAGATAGAGGTCAATTCTAGAAGGTAAGAGATACAGAAAGTAACATTGGAATTGCATGTATATAGTATATTCATAGAAAATGGTACAATAAATAATAATAATAATATTCTCACAGTAACACATCTGAAAATGGCATATTTAATTCTTTCAGCAGCTCAAAAGGTCTGTATATATTATATATATATAATTCAGTCATTCTCAGCTGAAATAATTATAATAATAGGAAATTTTTCTCTTTTTTAAAAGCCACATAATTTTAATTATAACTTAACTATTTTTAAGTTATAATTTAAAAGATTGGCTGTTAAAAAGTGAAAATTTCCTATTTATATGTATACCCACACACACATTTTGTGATGGCACAAGTGTTTTCAATGCATATGCTGTTTTAATGTAGCTAAACTGGTGATGGCCTATGGTGGTTGACATTGCTGGAAAATTAAGTTCCTATTTCACTTTAGACTATTTGAAGTTACAAGCTGAAGTGATGAAATATCCCCACACTGGATTGTGTTATTGCAGGATAATAGGAGCTATTTCTATTCATTCCAGTAATCAAGTTACACTGTGCTGAGTGCAGTGACATTGGACATTGAACTACTATGTGTTGTTTGTGTGTAGTCAGCCTGCTGACCTCAAGATTGTGATTGTATGATGCACGCCTGTGGTTCATCCCATGCAGTGATTTTATATGTTTGTGTGTTTTCATGACTTTAGTCTATAAGGCACTTTTAAATGAAAATGTTATAGCTATACCTTGCACTTTTTCAAAACTGGTCTAATTCCCCAAGTGCAAGATAGACATTAGCTATCCTGTAATCTGTCCTACACTTTTCCTGAAAGCTCAAGAAATGGAAGGACAGACTGCTATGATAGGATGCACTATGTAGGAAAATCCATTGCTGCATGATACACACAGTGTTAACTTTTGGGAGACCACATTAGAATACATCACAGCAATGTCACGCATTGTGACACAATGTCGCATAAGTAAGAAATAGTCCAATCAATTTGTGGATTGACCCCACACCTCTGGAAGGACTTGCTACAAAGCGGTAAGTCCTATGAAACTATGAGGTATAGTACACTATCATTTAATAGACTTTGAAAGAGTAATATATAATGAGTAACTATGCTGAATGCAAGATGATACAAGTTTGATTAGAGCATTAACAGTTACTGTCCAAAGTTATAGTCGTCACTATCTAGATGATTATGAGAATTTGAGTAATTCAGTCCTTTACATTCTCCACATGCAGGGGTACACTCCAAGTCATGCCTCCTACAGGTGTACATCTTTGAAGAATAGCCTGTTTTACAGTCGCATCTAATAATATGTTCAATAGATCTTTAGGTGCTGATGGCATATCAATCTTAAAAGGCATCAGTTGGTTATTGGTGATTTTCCAATCCCATTTCCTTGGGTCCAAATGTTCCAAATTCCAATCCACACATGAATTTGACAATAAACTCTAAGATGTGGACTTAGCTGCTCCACAAATATGTGGCAACTTCCTTGCATCAACATATTTGCAGCTTTTAAGCACCTTTTCTTGAAATTTATTGAAGTGTGTAAAGCATTTAAATTTTCCCCTTGGGTCCACTCTCTCCAGCTTTGATGATATAATCTACATGCACTGTATCTGTCAAAAAAAAAATGTCTGCAATTTTTCAGAGTTCATTGCTATTGCACTGAATTTAAAAGATGAAACAGCCTTCCCAATATCATATAATCTAGACGTATCACATCTTGTAATATCATGAATAAACAATAGCTTTGAGCAGATACTGAATTCAAGTTTTTCCTTAGATTTTTTGATGTTCCATAGTCTAATGTTCCTAGCGTTTGACTTTAGTTCGGGTCAGAAATACAACAAGAGTAGTAAGAATAAACCAGTCTCTTCTCCAACCAGAACTGAATTCATACTCTTGGAAGAGTAGATTGCAATAAGAAAATAAGTACACCAGCATCACTACTTGCATGAGCAATTGAGCAACCGGCTTTTTCAAGCTTGGAACTAAGAATTTAAAGGAACTTTTGTTTATTTACTTTGTGACTTAGAAATTGATTCTTTTTTCAGAGTTAAAACTGTTTGTAGATTCAATGCTACAGTTGGTCCAGTTCCATGGGTACACCTTCTATGTCACATCTTTGACACTGGACTATTGCTAACCATCAAAAGCTACCGTAACTTCGCCATACATTTTCAGGACATAATTCACATATCTATTACAAACACTTCCAAAGGTTTCTCCTCTAGTAGTCCATGGTATATGATGCAACAGAAACCTTCCATCAAGCACGTAATGTACAGGGTGAAGAAGTTATTTGTTTTCAAACTTAACCTGCTTCCAAATAGCATCAGCTAGAGCTGGTTTGTTAGCTTCCCATGGGAGCGATGAGTGATCCAAGTGCTACTTGATGAGTGCACAAGTCATATTTGAAGATAGATGCAGAATTTTCGATGGATCCACTTGTAGCTAACAAGCTGAGTCTCTGGAAGATAGTAAGTTGTGAATTGACTTGCACACACTCATCATCAATTTTTAAGCTACTCTTGATGCCAATGTGATTGCTTGCTTTCTTTTCTCAAAAGAAATGTTTGTTATTCTTTTCCCATAACCATTGACTTAAGAATCAATTATCCGACTTCTCCTACTGCATCAACACTGACTGAATCATGTGCAGTTAACCTGGACACACATCCTTGAAGGGAAGGATCAGAACTGAAAAGGATTCAGATCACTTAGCATGTTTAGAATTTTGTAGGTGTTTTCTGTATCACGTCTTATTCGAGACTGTGTGGAATCTTTGTGCTGCTCACTGGTATTACAGCAGACTCCAGTAAGTTCTTGCATTGAATGGGTTGTGTCTGCACTGCAGGCAGGCATAGACAAAACCCATACAAGACGTTGCATTTCTGCCATACCATGGCCTATTGTTAAACCTCCATTGGTTTTGATACTTCTCATGAGAATCTATTCAATAACCAAGTCTGTAGAGTGTCCTGCCCAATAGCGATCACTTTGATGTACCACATGAAAGCCATTAAGAAGCTGCAGTAGACATCAGGATGACTTTCTGGTAGTTTCAAAGTATAAATTATGACCTGATGCTGCAAATAGAGCCTGTGGAAAGAAAAAACTTGGAAGTTGACACAGAAGACCTCCTTTGGATTGACTTGTCTCCTCATTCTGAGACAGCTTATGAGTTGTGGTAAGAGTTTGCATACCAGAATACAATATGCCAGGATATTCCCACATCAGGTGAGGCAGTCACCAGCTCATTTGTAGTTTACTTTTTCTAATTACAAGAGGAATTATTTGATTATATAACCTGTGTAGCTCTCTTTTACCTACAACCACATGCTGTTTAATGAATGAAACTATTCACTACTTTGTATGGAGCAGTGCACGCCACGCATGTTACCCTCGTTCTTGCATCCACAGCAGATTAACTCTTTGACACTTACAGAATACTTGTCCAATTGCTTCTCTAATAAAATAAAATAAATAAGCTGTAGCTATATAAAAGACAAGTTTATGCACTCAGACATCTCTTTGGGCTTATTTCAGTAGCAGGATAGGCTATTATTGGTTGCATGAGTTCATGAGAATTAGGGAATAGCATGATGGAAATTTTGAAGAACAATCTATTGAGCCCTATCTGTGTTGCACTACTCTTGCTCTGCTCCTATCTGTGGGTAAGGCCTGCCAGATTGTACTCAAAAAGTTTAGAATTGTTCTTTTTTTATTCTAAAAAATCCCGTTATTATTCCAGAAAACGGTAATATAACATTCTCATATCATTCGAATTGTGAACAAATGAAATATAGTTACAGTATAATTGCAATAGAAAGTTGAGGTGTCATAAAAGTCAGTTCTCACCAGTCACTACCAACCATTGTGTTAAATTCGTTTTGAAGATTCAATGTATAATCTTCCAGCGTAAATGTTTGAATTTCAGTAAAACTGTGATTAACTTGTTTGCCTTCCTTTTCTACCACACAAAACATGGGTCCCCGAGTGAGAGAAATGCCTCCAGCTGCTGCTTTGAATTCTTCCCATAATGCTTGAAATTCAACATAAAATTCTCAACTTTTTTAAAAATACAAAATAATGTTATCACTCATATGTCTATATATACTTGTTGTGGGGCCACTCCCACATAGCCGTAAAGGACAGAGCTGAGACAAGTCCATAGAGAGCATTTTAACTACTGGAATATTAACTTGTGCATATTTGTGTTGTGGTTGTGTAGCTTAAGATGTGAACTAAGTATTCATTAATTGATGTTTATTGTTCATCGTAAAAGAATTGTAGTTGTGTCCATCCAATCTGTGTCCATAAAAGTTCTGAGTCACTCATAACCTTTTGGGAGACCTTGTATCATGTCAGTCTGTAATAAGAATTTTTAACTTAAAGATGTTTGTGCAGAGTTGCTACCTAGAGTTCTCCTTGGTGGTAGCATTAAAAAAACCCTACCTAAGTGGGCCCCTATTCTACGCAACACGAATTGTGGACCCACACTTGTAGTTTTGGTACAATCTTCCATTGCAGAGGTTTTGCTGTTCTGAAAGTTTTCTAGCAATGATAAAACTCACTCTGCAACTGCAAAGTAAGGCTGTACTAGAGTATCAGTTGGCAAGCAGCAGAAATATGCAATGCAACTCCCTCACTTCATCATGTACATTATATCCAAATGCTGCAGCTACTGGTGCTACCACCGGCTTCAAGGTCAGCCTCTATTTCCTCTACAAAGCTATCAGCATCACTTTCACACTCAGCCGTTGCAGTTGTGGTTGTGAGTTTTATCAAGCATTTGATAATAAATTGTCAACTATTGTATCATGAAACTCACATCCACTGGCCTACACATTCACACCTAGCTACACTGACAACAAACCTGCACCCTTCATATCAACAGCTCTGATAAATCACGAACAGGTCTTAAATGTCCCGATTATGCTGATTTTTATATTTACCTCATACTTCTCTGCTGTACATGCTCAAAGCATATTTATTGACCCCTAAGTTTCCTCAAAGTTGCTGCCACCAGAGAAATCCCACACACTCTCAAGTCTGGTTGAACTTATTGAACACGTCGGAAATCTGAACTGAGAGGGGAGAGTGGTTGAGAATGAAATAATCTGTCCATAATCTGTTCACGTATGCATGAAGTAAAGGGTTTACATGTAAATGAATCAGGCAAGATGTACACAACTGGGAACATATAGCTCAATGTATGGATAGGATTAGAAAAAGAAAGAAATAGAGTGTGAATTACAAAATAGTGAGGTAAAGTGTATGCATCACAATATATGGATTGAATGGTCCATAACACAATTGCTTGTAAAGTTCTTGACTGGGAGTCTCCATTCTCTACTCCCAGTATGTTAAGAGGATAGTAGTCTCATTCAGTGTCTTGACTGCTCCTTCTTTAGTTGCCAAAATTGAGGACCCAGCAATCCCTCTTGAATGGTAAGTTCCAGACTAAGTCAAGACTCGGGACAGGCTGCTACTAGTACTGCTACAGTGTGGTCGGTTGTAATGTTTCAGTTGCCTCTTTCTCTCAGCTTGTTACTGCATGCCACCTCCAAATGTCAAATAGCAGAGTACTTACACTGACACAGGTCCTGCCATCTTTCCCATCAAACTATCCTGAAAATAACAAGAAGAAACCTATATTAAAACATTATTACATCACACATATATTCATGATACATGTACATACTGGCTAAGTATGAGAATGTTGTACAGTAATACCACCAATTGTCCGGTGAGATTACAGATAGAATTTCCCATCACTTTTGAAATTCATTAACCCTCAATGCGCATATGTGAGAGGGTTATAGTAGTCGTCATGTCTGTCTGTCTGTCTGTCACGCTCTGATTGTGGAGATTACTGACAATTAACAGTTGATATTTAGGTATGAACTTACTCAGAACGAAGATTTAGGACCTTGTATTGTGTTGTTTTTATTTTGGGCTAATTGTTGAGAAAACGCAAAGATTTCAGCTTTGCATAGGTACCAGCTTTTATGGGTAACGCCCCCTAGCGTCACATCATATTCACATGAGCAAATAATCTCTTGCAGCCAGCAGTGAAGTTTGCTTATGCTCAGGGAAGTTAACGGAGTTGAAAGAAGTGAAGTTTCGCATTGAAAATGTATACCGGTGAGTGTTTCTAGCTTGTTTAGCTTCTCTTATGAAGACAGCGTTTCCATATACCATTTTGATGGCTCGTAATAGAGCTAACAGATTGCTTGTTGTTGTTTTTAGAAGGAGATTATATTGTAATAGCTAGGTAGTATTTAATAGTGCTGAGGGTTCGCGCCTTTGGTGCTTCATTTATTTAGCAGCTTTTATGTTTGTAGTCACATGACTGGTGCACCAAATAATGGGGGGACTCTGCCTCCCATAACCTTCCTTGATGATTAGAGAAGAGCAATGACATGGGGGTACTTTACAGATGCTGTCACATAAATACATGCTTTCAGCTACTATGAATATTTCAATGATTTGACTGTAGGACACGCCTATATAAATTGGTGGAGACATAAGAATTCCTAAGGACAATTGGTGGCTAAACAGGACGGTTATGAACTGTAATCACTCCTTAATTTAAACAAATATACTCACAATTATGATCACAATTTCTTCTCAATCAGAGAAAGCCAAATACCAGTACGTTTGCTTCATGATGAGCCTATAAATTTGAAAGATGCTGCTTTTTGTCTCGGTTGATCAAGCTAACAAAAAAATAGCCTGAGTTAGTTGCAACTGTTTACATGCAAAATCTTCATCAATGCTTCCGGACATCATCGACAATATCACACTCAGTGAGGATTGTGACCTTCACCATAATCACCATAACAAGCCTAAAAGAATAAAAGTAAATAGGGTCATTGATGATTATAGTTAATAAATACATTACAAAAAATCATTTTCACCTTCTTGAGTCTATCGCTGTCATATGGAAGTAACCTGATGAGTTCAACTGAAATAAAATAAAATATATGATACATTTATTACATTTCAATACTCATTATATTATTACTAAAAAATAGTATAAAAATACCAGTGTTGTATATCATGACGTAATTTCCAGAAATAATTAACAATAACAACAGTACTAATATTCACACCTATTGAACATTGACTCCCTAAGCTATAATGCAGACTGACCTGGTAATGAAAACAGTCAGTTCAGAACGAGTCTGTCAGCTTTGTATTCAAATTCTCATCTAAATATGATGAGCACAAGATGCCCGGATGAGATCCACGTTTATACTTCAGACCCATGAGGACTTCAAGTGGAAAAGTTAGAATTAGCTAGAATCCTATGGATCATTATTGGTTGATGATATCAAGTCCACTCCACACTCAAAAATTTTTAGTAAGAACTTACAGTTCAACCTATAAACAGTAAGTAGTACAAAATATGTAATATCTTCATCTGTTATAACTATCTGTGTCCCATATTTTTATATCAAATATTATAGCTGAATCACCAGGGATGTAAGAGGGAGGGGGTGGTTGTGGGTTTTCAGTGTTACCAAAGTAAAATCACATACACTTTACATAACTGTGCCCATTCCATATTCATTTGCAATTATGTTTTAAAATTTTGAACCAATAAACTGGAACATTCAATTCTACAAGAACATTTAGTTTACATAAACACTATCTATGTCTATTATTTCCACTTCATAGTTCATATTATGGATTAACGTTCGTTTCTGTAATTAATTTAAAAGAGATTACCATGTGTATTGGCTCTTGGTTATAGAAGGCTATAATAACTGTGCGTTCTATTCATGTTTTTTTTTTCAAGTGGAATTGATTCATGCATAGCTATTATTAATTTGAAAGGGGGATTCACGTGAACTCCTACTGCCTATGCCCCGAGATAAATCAGGTCTGTGGGTCGGGCCGACAGAAAGTGATGAGGCGTGGCAGGATACCACGCCTCCAACAGAACAGAACTAGTCATGCACACACACAGTCATATTTTTGGTACTCTGTATTAGCCAGTTAGTTGTTTGTGCAAGTCATTCATTTGTTAATTAGTGTTGATCGTTCGTATGTTTGTGTGTTCCTGTGCTGCAGTGTGAACGTAAAGCTGCAGTGCAGGAAGTAGGCATAGATAAATATTGCTTTTTTTTCTGCCTAAAATTCTTTCTCCAATGCTCCCAAACTTGCCCTATAATTCTTTCAAAATGTGCCTATATTTCTCATTTATTGCTTGGCCAAAATTCATGTGATACATTGTGAATTACAAAAAAGAAAGTTTTTAGCGACTGTTATATTGTAGCATAACTGAAGCTGAAACATAGTCTTCCAGTGCTCTTTCCTGAGCACTGGAAGACTGATCCAGCTGCTGCTTGTATAATTACATCATGCATTAATAGATTTTCACACATTCCACATTAAGTAATCTGCTAATTCTAAAAAAAAGTTGCCTATATTTCTAGCATATTTCTCATTGCTTCCATGTGCCTATATTTCCCAAAAAAATTCCAGCAATATTTATCTATGCCTAGCAGGAAGTCTCTATCTTTCGTGTGTCATAGCCCGTCATAATAGGCGTGGCCTTTACAGTCATTATCATATATATACTTGTATCATCCGTCAGACATTTTAGTTCTACCTCGTGCCTTACTTTTAGACGATAGATTTAAAACTCTATAGCTAAGTCAATATTAGGCCGGGGAGGAGGACTCTGGTGGCAGCATACCTCGCCCCACCAGCACATGAGTAAAGTTGGTATCTCCTCTGAGACTGAGTGCGCGGCGACCCACAAGGTCCTTACAAAATTACACTACTAGAAATCCTCATAGCTATTGTATACTTGCCCACATATATTTTTAACTTGACTTATAATTTCAAGGTTATACAATACAATGATCTAAAACAATGAAGTTCAATTGGGAAAAAATTAACTGTATTGGAAGGGGACAAGGAGAATAAAAAAATAAACTAGTTCTTCTGCTTCTGCCCTCACTCATATTCCCTGGTATAATAATACATAACAATCAAAATAGTCCGATGTCATTTCAAATAAACAAACCATTAAAAAAAAACAACTCACTTTTCGGCTCCCAATTTTTGTTTACATCATATTAGCAGCTTGCACACAACACTATGCACTGCAAAACAGACTGAATAACAAAAACAACAATAAAATTCAATCATATTAACCATACTTGCAATAACATGGTGAATGGTAGTTATGCCAAGCGGCCGCTTACCTCTAACAAAATTGCTGCTGTTAAAATGAAAAAATTCTGATTTCCTAGATTCACCAGAAAGTGTCACTTGTTAGTCGTTCAAATAAGTTCCTTCGTCAATATATTCCGCACATTATAAATGCACAATTTGGTAGATACTCGTGAGGTTTTAACAGTTCTTCATTCTTAGTATCGTCATCTAGGTCTACCCAATCATTTGGTACAAATACTCTCTTTAACCTAGTGCATTGCTTTAGAATATGAGCTATACACTGAATGTCTGAATACCATATAAAATTGTGTCCAAGTTCTAGTGTCTCTAAATTCTGGCAACATTGAAGTCCTTCTGCAAGATTAATAGCCCCCAATCCTGAGAGTAAGTTATAGTTTAGGCGAAGTGTACAAAGTCTGCTACACTGTTCTAGGACAATGCCTAGGTTACTTGCACCTCTGTCTCCAATCCTATTATCACTGAGGTTGAGTAGGATGAGCTGATTACAAGTCCACAAACAGCTTGCAAGAACCTCAGCCCCATTATCTTCAATGTAATTACATGCCATAGAAATCTCTGTGATATTGGATCTAAGATTTCGGCTAATAGCCTCTACTCCTAAATCTCCAATATAATTATTACTGATATCAAAGAATCTTAAATTATTACACCATCTCAAACCTCTAGAAAGACTAACTGCCCCTACATCACGCAATTTGTTATGAGATAGATCGAGAGTGACAACATTCTCTCCATGTTCTTCTAGAAGACTAGCAATAGCTAAACATCCTTGAGCCCATATACCATTTGAGGCTAGACAGATTGTTTGTAACTTGCTATTATTCTTCAACGATTCACAGATAGCCTCTGTCCCAGTATCTTGGATATTATTATGGGACAAGTCAAGTTCATACAATGACTGGCTCCCTTGAAGACACTTTGCCACAGCTAGAGCTCCCTCTACTCCTATATTGTTATTTCCTAGATTTAGAGTCAGTAATTGATGCAAGATTTCTTGCAGACTCTGACATAGATATGTTGTTCCCTCAGGTCCTATGAAGTTGTGGCTAAGATTTAGAATGTGAACATTGTCCCACAAAAGAGAATTACTTATCAGCTTCATACTATCTGCTGTGATGTTCATGTCTATGAAAGATACAGAGTATAAACCAGTGAACATTGGCAACATGTTTATTACATGCTGAGTGCCTTCCACACTATTAGTGCAAGATTGTAGGTGAAGTGTATGTAATGTCCTCACTGCAGATAATGGAGGAGACAATTCATTTATGAGATCATTTAAACGAGCAAATCCTTTGTCACCAATACAGTCAGAAATATCCAGGGTATAAAAACATTTGCTGATATTTTCTCTGTCTAGCTTTGCTATAAAACTGTCTGAAATAGGATTTCCAAATAACAAAAGATTGAAGTTGTCTCTATTAATGTTCACAAGCTTTATAGCTCCCTCATCACCAATCTTGTTAAATCTCAGGTCAAGATAATTAAGATTATAGCAACCTTTGATGGCGCCAGCAATAGCTACAGCTCCTTCATCTCCAATATCATTCGCTACTAGTTTTAACACTTCCACACTAGAGTTGTATTGGAGTCCTTCTGCTAACAGAGCAGCTCTCTCATCATCCAGATTACAATTAAACATATTCAAGTGAGTACATAAACATGTGTTATGTTCAAAATCATCAATATGAGTACACCATTCATTCCATTTCAAATGATATGATATTAATAATAGTTCTGCTCTTCTAAATGTCATATTTGTATATGAAGAAAATGGATGACAGTACACAGAATCAAGTGCTTTAGTTGGTGAAGTACTATTGCTACCCTCCCAAGAAAAAATTCTAAATTTACAATAATTAAACATACCAGTTGCCTCTGAAGGGAGTGTATCTTTAAAACATATCACTTCCATATTAGAATGGCTCATGAAATCTATAACATCTGGATCCAACATGTTACTACAAAACAAGTAACAATTGGGACATGCCTTCATAAGGTTTAATACAGACTCATCAAAATGATGATCATCAAAACTACCAAAGTACATCAACATCTCTATTGGTATGTGTGTTTTTCCTGAATTTACAGCTGCCTCAAATGCTTTTACACATTCTGAGTCTATTGTAACTTCATCAATTTCATCACCATCATACTCTAATATTCTCACAGGATTGCGAGTTGCATTCTGTACAACATATCCTAGGCAAGTATAGTCACTAGGAGTCTTGAAGCAGCTTTCATCAATACGAATGATATTTTTATCAACTGCCAGTTCACATGTGTCTGGTTGCTGGGACTCATAGCAGCATTGAAGTGTATGTACTGTACTGAACTTAGCTACTTCTATCAGAGTCTTAAATCTGATGTCATCTCTCTTAAAATGGGCTAGTCCACAATAGAACTTGAACACCACATACATGTATTCTTTGGAACCATGAGACTGGATGATGGCTAGCTGCTCTTCAATGGTCTGCCTAGAGATGTGGTAAGCAGCTAAAAACTCTTGAAAGGTTAGATGAAAGAAACTGTATAAATTTTGAAAGCCACAAATAGTAGCCTTTTCATCGACACTTATTAATCCCAAAGTTTCTCTTAACTCTAGGTCTCCAAGAGATGATTTGGTTGCTACTTGTTTTATAGATGTGGTCATCTCATAAGCTAATTCACAGATATCTTTTAAAATGAACATTTCCTCACTTTCCAAATCTTCCAATGAATGTACCCTAAATTTTAAAGTTTTGCTGTTATGACGAGCTCGTAATACTGTATGTTTGGTAAATTCTGCATATAATCCTGTTTCTGTGATTGGTAAAGCATCTCCACACTCATCAAATAAAAAGCATATCATTGCAGTTTGAATGGGTAAATAACACATGTATTTAATACTGGGATGGTGCAATAAATAATTTTTAAGATTCGACATTTGTGAGTCTGAGCTAAACCCATAAGATTCAATGTACTTATCAATTTCTTGTTTAAAAAAACCAAGAACTTCTACTTGCCTTTTAGCTACTTGACTGTACATAGCAACTGCAGCTGGACGTGAAGCTACTATTACTGTAGCACAAGGCAATATATCACGTTCTATTAGTTGAAATATAAACTTAGGTTCTTCACTTTCAGGTTGATATTCATCTAAACCATCTAAGATGAAACATACACCTAGTCCCTCATGTTCTTCTATGTACTCGCAAATTCTATCAAAATCTTTTTTCATCGTAAAATAGCATTTTACTAAATCTTGTAAGGTAACATTGGGTTTATTGTGAAAGCCTCGAAGACAAATTATAAACAGAACCTTATATTTCCCTAAAATTTTGCCATCGGCCCAATCTTTGCTAAGCTTGTGGACAAGTGTAGTCTTGCCACTCCCTGGACGACCTACAACTATCACTATGTCCCCATACATTATATCTCTGAATGCCTCCTGGTATTCTATGCTAGATTTGGTGGAGCTAAATACATCATCAGCATCTCCTCGTATAGTTTGGTGGTAGCACTTGTCAGATAATCTGGCACTTTCATCTCCAATAACCGCCAAATTGATATAGGTTTTCTGTTTAACATGATGCCAGGTATCTTGTTTCACTTCAGGCTTCTTCTCGTATCTAGCAATGAGACGCGGCCTGTACTTGCACAATAGTGTTTCTACTTTGAGTTCAATAGGATCCGACTCTATCACTCTATTACCTAATATACACCTACACTGATACTTGCCTTCAGCACAAATATCTGCTATTCTAATACTTAAGATAGAACTGTCAAGTATCAAGGAATCAGATGGCTTTAAAATAACTCCATCTTTACTCCATTTATATTCAATGATCTGAGGGTCCTGACACTTTATTCGAACTTCTATTAAAACTACTGTGTCATTACTAGATTCCTGTACTGTAACATCACAACTAGTATAAGTTAAGAAATAGTCATCCATGCTAACATTATCAAATATATCCTTATTACTGGGTGTAGCAGTACTTCTCAGCATTTCTGCTATATCATCCACCATTCGTCTACGCCCAACTAACTCGCTACTCAATACTTCTTCTAATGTTCCAAATGTTGGTGGTTTGACATGAATATGTACTTCACTTAGCCAGGCATGGAGGAGTTTCAACAGACACTTAGAAGGGTCTAGTGGACATTGTGCTTCTATATTGTTTAGGTAATCAACTCGAAAGTTAAGGGCCACACCTATTTTATTCCACAAATGATTACAAATGCTCAAAATTTCGTACAATCTATTTAAATGTGACTCATTGATGATAGTCTCTGACCCAATACAAACCTCATACACTTTAGCAGATTTCATTCCTTCATCTAAATTATCCACAGACTGTAATAAACAAAGCTTTATTTGCTCTGCATTTAAAAACTTAGAAAGCAGTTCAATCACACTGGGGAATCTATCCTGACCAAGTCTTTCAGCTGCTATAACAGCCTTACCAATGTACAACATTAAATACCTGCACTTTGTTTCATGAGGAACATCGGGATGCACGGTCCTCAGGTCGTTCAAAATCCTCTGTGGAATGAGAGCGGCCTCCCTGGCCCTCCTGGCACAGGCGGTGAGTTCATCCGGTCGAAGACACGGCGAAAGAGGTCACGTAAAATATTTGTCCTCGAATCAGAGCACTCACTACCATTTCCACCAGTTGCAGAAAGCAATCTTTCAGCCATTTCATCAGGCACAGATCCGCCGAAACCACCAGTAGATCCTGTAACACGCCCATATGTTCGTGTGGCCACACCTACGCTGCACGGACGTGGGGTGTGGCTACATTATTCAATTTCACACCTGCAGTGAAATAGATTGGTAACTAATAATAGTGGACAAGAGTGGACCTCTGATCTGTTGGAATTATTCTGAGGGAGTAATTTACTAGCTCTTTTGCAAGAAGTATTTAGCTATATTCAACATGCAAGTACTCATCTTGATTTATTAATGTTAAAACTTTTTTAACTTTAAAAGTCTAAGAAAGAAAGCCGTTATATTTGTCAATTTCAGCCATGATGAGAAAACCCGATTAAAGCAACAAAAGGAAAGAATTAATGGATAGCTAAAGACAAAAAGGGCTTGAATTGTAAAGTTTCTGTCACACAGCTACATTAATAATTAATGAGATGCATTGATTAGAAGACTACAATTACTGGAGGAGGAAAAACAATGATGAGAAAAAATAAAGACAAAAGCTATTGCTTTTCTTTCTTCTCCTCATGGTAAGAAATATAGTAGCTAATATTAAAATAAGAGAGGTTTGTACAATCGTAGTCACTTGAACTCCCTCTAAACCCCCCCTGATCTACTTTGTTATCTCACTCTCTGGCATGGCAACACCATTGTGTAGCTTGATTCCAAGTACTCTCTGGGACAAACTGCCATTTTCAGCAAATTTGTGTGGGATACTTTTTTGCAGATAAAAACAGGGACACACTTCAGTAAGTGTTTTTTATTTTGCTGCTACTTTTCTCTTTGTGGTACATGTACAATCAAGGCTTGCCTTTGTTTGCTATAATACAGGGTGTAAGAAATAGGTTGTCTCACACTGTGTTGTTATTGTGTGTTGCAAGCAGCTACTAAAAATATCAGCTGGGGAGTGTGAGGAGCCCCTATGAACTAACACTCAGAGTTTTACAGCCAACTTTACACCATAAGTTAACTCCGCATGAGTGAAGATAGAATAAACCGCTTATTACACTTGTCAGAGTGATATGGCTATTTATACCATAGTTGTAATAGACATGGATTAGAAATGCTATTGCCCTGTTAATTTTCTTCCAGCATTTCCCCTGCTGCATGCGCCTTTGTACTGGGATGGTTATCAGCGATAATTCTGACATTCCAAACGGCAACGGGCAAGCTTTGTTTCACACAATATAATTCTAAAGTTTAGCTAGTTGGCTACATCACATAGTTATCTACATAAGTCTTTTCTTCTTTAAGTGAACAAAACAGATAAAATGACATAAATACGACATACATAAAACAAAACAAAAATCAATGACAAGGCTTTAGTATTCAGTGTTCGTGGATAAGACTAAGTTTTCAAACTCTTTTTCAGTTAGGTGGGTCAGAAGAAGTTGGAATAGTGGTAATGTTGATAGTACAACTATATAAATTACTGAAAGATATATTGCCAGGAACAAAGGTGCTTAACGATTGTGAATCAGGGCCGTAGTCGATAGTACGACCAGTACGACTTTGGTCGCACCGTTTTTTCGTCAAAGGTAAAGATCGTTACATAAAAAATACTATATTATTAAATTAGTAGAGGTCATTTATTGTAACTGGTTGCGCGTGGTTCACGATCTCCCAGTTGCTAAAAAATTAGCACTTGTAGTGCATGATTCAAGTCGTAGCCTTCTGAGTGGACTTCCAGAGAAACCAAGTATGGAAAAAAAAACTGTGGTAAAGCGAGTTTTCCAAGCTACCTGGTTTGGTTCTTGGAGGTGGATTCACTACAATGAGGCAGAAGATTGTGTTCATTGTCATCTTTGCCTTACTGCCTTGAAGCAAAAGCTAATTAATCTTACTCCAGGAGATGACTCTGCTTTTGCAAGTTCAAACAATAATGTTAATTGAAGACTTTTTCTTTAATGTTGCATTTTTAGCTTGTTAGAGGCTATAATAACTGGAACATTCACGTAATATAATTCATTCATTCATTTTTTTTTCTGATTCATAATATTATAATTATAACCACACATCTCGTTGGGATAGACCACACCCACTTCCTGTTAACTAGTAAGTCACACCCACTTCCTGGCCTTACCTGTTCAGTTTAGCCGACTACGGCCCTGTGAATGCTGGCCAAAATTGGTATTTGTGCATCTTGTACTGGTTATTTGGGTTGCTCAAAACGTTTGAGACTTCTTGATGCTGTTTTTAATTCCGTCTTTCGTAATTATGCAAAGCTTCCAGTGACTTGTGCCATGTTCTCTTCCGTATTATATTCTCCTGAACCCCAGCATTAAACATGTGAGTATAGTGGAAGTAGCTCTCAAACTATGGTTGGTAATTGCTCCCTCAATACCTGCCAACAATGGCAGCTTTAGTAGATGATGAGGAAGATGGAACTATAGAAGAACTAGAGAAAGCAGTAGGAACTAAAGTTGCATTTATATGCAAGTGGATATTGGCATCTCCATTGATAAATTACGTTATTTACTCACAAAATACTCGCTTGTCATTGAGTTAGTGAAAATAGTAGTGAAATTATGGTATAAAATAGTGGCTAGCCAGCACTGCCTGGATCAGTCTTCTTGGTTTTGTAACTATAAGGTAATTAATAAAATAGCAATTTTTTTTTAAAGAACAGCCTTTAAAAATTAAAACTTCAATTCTAGAAGTTAAGAGTAATATAGAAATTATCATTGTAGTAACATTGGAGCATATTCATAGATAATTCACAGCTTCAGTATGGTGAATGGAATATTCCCACTGTAGCATATCCAAAGTGGAGATACTTCATCCTTTTGTAGCTTCAAAATGTCAAGATTGAAATGAGAACATAATTTAATCCTGCAGCTCGTACCTTGAAAACACCTTAGTTCACTGCCAGCCCTCTCATGCTCCGGCAGTGAACCATTATTCCCACATACAAATGCCAATTAATGTTACCACCATTATTATGTACACCTACTTACCTTGTCATCCCTCCCCAGCTGCTCTCCCATGGCCGCAGCTCTAGTAGCTGAGTCTTTTGGCTCAGGTGGAGCCGGAAACCCCGCCCCCCAATCAGCTTGGGCTGACTGGGGTGTAATTAACGGGGCGGGGCAAGCCCTTTAATTCCGGCACCCACGTTTTCACGGTAAACAGGAAAACTGCTTACCGGAGGTTAAAATTAAAAGAAATAAAAGATGCACCCCCCCCCCCCCCCCCTTACTAATTCCTCTTTCGGTCAGGTAAGGTGTGGGTGGGTGGGAAAATCTTTCGTTCCGCAACTTTTCTCTTCCCCGCTCGTATATTCTATATTCACCTCCCACATGTGGGGAGCCCTGTGCGCATGACCCTGCCAGACACTCCCCTCCTACCCAAATTGTGAGATAATTCCTGGAAAACTTTTTTTTCAAATCTGGTTACTATGACATTGAAAACCTTTTTTTTTTGGTGCTGCTAAATGCCGCTTGTTCATGTGCCACTGGTAGCAAGAATCAATGGCTAAATATTAATACTAAGGAATCCACCATTGCTTGTGAGAAGCTGAGATAAGTACGTAGTTCCATATTTTGTTAGCTAAAATTACAAAAAATAACTTGTGTCTATTTTTTTTTTTGGTAGATCTGGGAGCTTGTTCACCAGTTACTGGTAATTGAGGTGTCAGAAGGCTTAATATTAACACTAAAAAGCCACCACTCCTTGGGGGAAGCTGATGTAAGTATGTAATTCCATATTTGTTAGTTAAAATGGCAAAAAAAACTATTGACTTTTTTTTTTATTGTGGTCGAGAGCTTGTTTCAAGAGTTACTGGTAATTGAGCTAGTCAGAGTGGCTTAAATTTAATATTACAGAAGTTACCACTACTCAAGAAAATGAGGTAAAGAAGTAATTTTGTATTGTTTGCTTGTTGAAGGCTGAGAAAGAAATTGTGAATATATTTAATGTTATAAATTAGGGTGGACTCAGTTGACAGATGCCAGTGAGCCTCCAGAGATTCCTCTGGGCTGGTACGACTGTGGAGAAGGTCTCTACAACCCCAGCAACAGAATTGTATACAAGTACAACAGGGGATTCCTCAGGAATGCAGACACTGATGAGCACGACTGAATCGTTAGAACCTGCAGAAAGGGAGTGACTCAGGAAGAACAATTCCCCATAGGTAGAGATTAATATTCACTTCCGCTCCACAACTATCTCATTTCCTGTTTCTTTTCAATATTATTTCTGCGACAATGATTCAAAAAAAAAAAAAAACCATCAAAAAAGTTGTGTTTGTGATGCTAGGGATTTCTCCACAAGTTTGATTCTTTGTTCTAACTTTGAGCTGTCCCCAGATGACCCCAAGTATTGGTTGAGAAAGAACATGACGCTATCTCTCAGCTTCTTGAGATTGGGGTAAGGGGCAATGCGAGAGAACACTTGAGTGACCACACCCTCTGAAGGTTCAATGAGCAGAGATTGCAGCAGGCTCTGGTAGAAGCCAGCTTCACTGCTGTTCAGCTCTGTGAACTCAACTACCTACAAGCACGACAGGCATAAATGACAGCTTCACTCGTATTAGTTCCATTATGCAAACCTTGAGAATGGCAAGGGAGAGAGCTTTGGTAGTGATTAAGTGATGCAGAAGTTGCCTGAAGTTAGCCAAACCAAATGCAGTTTGGGAATCTAGCACTTTGAATCTATCCCATGCACAATATTGGAAGGTTATCTGAAAACAATGACCATAATAATAATAATAATAATAATAATAATAATAATAATAATAAACACTAACCCCACCTCCTTGCATCACTAATCAATTCACATACTTGATTGCTTTTCTTGAACTCGCACAGCTTTTGAGCTAGGTAGGCGTAATATTTGTTGAAAACTTTCTCTTGCAGGCAGCAGTCTAACAGCACATAAACTATTTCTCGCTCCTGCACATCTGATAGGTGTAACTTGATGAGCTTCTGAAAACAGTCCACATAATCCTGCACACACACACACACAAAAAAAAAAAATTCTCTTGCAACCACTAGCGGTTATGCGCACCTGGCAGAGCCAGGATGCCTGTGCACCAAGCTGGCACTGTGAGCTAGGCCCTGGCAGATTATGCTAGCATAATTTTGAGCAAAATAGGCACCTGTGAGAAACAGGAATTATGCCAGCAAAATAGGCAAAATTTTCCAATCAAATGAGCAAAATGGGCACCATTTCTCAACTTACCTGAAAAATACCTAGCTATATAAATGTAGTAAGAGTCTTTGCAAAGACTGCACTTTAACAAAACGCCATATCTGTGCCATAGCCTATATAGTCACTACAGGGCAGTAGTAGCTAGCTATTAATGCATGTGACCTCCAAGGTCAAAGTTTAGTGTGCGTTAATTAGAAACCCACCTGCCACGTGACAAGAAGTAATATTATACTAGAGCTAGCTAGCTACTTAGTAGATCTAGTTGGATGGCTGAAGCCTCTGGCACTAGTTCAGGGGCCTCTGGACCATCAGAGAGTCAAGAAATTGAACTATCTAGCGATTCTGAAAGTGCCATTGTAAGTGGAGCCTGCACGCCAGTGGAGTCGAGCTCAACATCTGCGGACTCGGGAAGAGTGATCACCTCACTTCTGGATCGGCTCAAATCGCCTGAGCCCTCTCACTTGGCCCGAAAAAGGACGATTACAGGCAATATGCCTCCTGTAGGAAAGAAAAGAGGAAAAGGCGCTACAGCTGGTGACCCGAAGTCAGTGTCACCAGCTGAAAGAGTAAAAGCATACCCCAATGAACCCTTGACAGTGAGCAATAAAAAACTGTTTTGTTCTGGCTGCCGAGAACAACTATCCCTGAAAAAGAGCTCGATAGAGCTTCATCTGAAGTCGCTGAAACACGTAAAAGGAAAAGAGCGATTGGCGTCGAAACAAAGGAGGCAGTTGGATATTGCGGAGTCACTTAAAAGATATGATGATGAAGTCCATCCATCGGGAGAAATGTTACCTGTGTCTACCCGTGTTTACAGAGTAAACGTAGTGACTGCTCTACTAAAAGCCGGCGTGTCTCTCAACAAACTGGACAGTTTTCGAGAAATATTTGAGGAAAACGCATTTGCTCTTTCTGATTCATCGCACCTTCGTCGTCTCATACCATTTATCTTGCAGGATGAAATAAGTAAGTTGAAAAAAGATATTTGTGGGAAGAATGTGGCAATCATTTATGATGGAACGACTCATGTGTGTGAGGCCTTCGTGATTGTTTTGCGTTATGTTGACGATGATTGGGTCATAAAACAGCGTGTTTGTCGATTGATGCTTCTAGCAAAGTCTATCACCGGTGAGGAACTTGCTCGGCAGCTCATAACTGTTGTAGCTACTGAACTGTCAATTGCACCTAATATGGTTTTAGCAGCAATGCGTGATCGTGCGTCCGTGAATGATGTGGCAATGAGGACCATATCCATCGTCTATAACCAGATATTAGACGTAGGATGTTTTTCCCATACTTTAGACCATGTTGGGGAAAGAATGAGAACACCCATCTTGGACGACTTCACAAAAGCATGGATTAGCTTGTTTGCCCATAGTCCAAAGTCCAGGCTTGCATGGAGGACCCAGACTAGTCTTCGTACACCTACCTATTCTGCCACTAGATGGTGGAGTAAGTTCGAAGTCATCTACCAACTGCATAAAACCTTTGGAGATGTGTCGTCTTTTCTGCATAGGGATGATTTACCTCCAGCTACCACTGCAAAACTACTGAGAATTGTTGAAGATGAATGTATGTGCAGGAAGCTGAAAATGGAGATTGCTATAACGGTAGATGCAATGGAAGCATTCGTCAAGGCAACGTACAAGTTGGAAGGTGATGGGCCAATAGCACTAGTTGCATATCAACAAATAAGTCTTCTCTATTCACATGTGTCATTGGAGCACTTTCCCAATGTAAACGCAGTTGCAAGATCACTAGCCAATGGAAATTCTACACATGAGAGGCAATTGATAGACTATGCTAAAGCTGCTTGTGTTCCTGCCTATGCTTACTTCAAGGAGAAATTCGACAACGATCTCAGGCCCATTGTTCTAGCCTTCAAATCGGCACGTTACCTTTCTCCCTCAAAAGTGAATGAACTTAAGCCAACTGCTAATGATATGGATTCCTTTGCTGCCTTTCCATTCCTGAACACAGAAGCAATTAATGGCTTGAAGTCCGAGTTACCTGAGTATCTTGCGGCAGCTGAGGATGTTTCAGATGAAGTTGATGTCCTTATGTGGTGGAAATCGCACGAGGGAACACTGCCAAAATGGAGTAGCACGTGCAAGAAATTGTTGTTAGTGCAGCCTTCGTCCGCGGCTGCTGAGCGTGTTTTTTCGTTGCTGAACAATTCCTTCTCCTCTCAACAGGAGTCTGCTCTAGAAGACTATATTCAACTGTCAGTTATGCTGCAGTACAATTATCGAAAAACCTAACATTTTTTTTGTCATCTTTGTAAATTATTGTAATAATTTGTGTGTTGTTATGCAAGAGAATTTTTAATTATTTGCTATGTAGGCACGACAAAAAATGGGTTAAATTGAAAAGCAAAATAGGTAGAATAAAAAGCAAAATAGGTGGAAAATTGGAGAATAAAGGAAAAGCAAAATAGGCAAAAATTTGAGCATAATCTGCCAGGGGCTACTGTGAGCCGTGCAAGCAAAGCTCCTGGAGCCCGGGCTAGGAACTCACAGGAGAACAGGCCGCTCTCACACACACAACCTAAAAATATTATCTTGGATCCATTGAATAAGGTTTTAACAAATCAGATTAAAGTATTAAGACACCCTCAATGGTATCAATAATCTCCACCTCACTGTGATGATACCCAATTCACCATCCGCCTCAATGATGACACTTTACCCACCCACAACGACACTTGATGACTATGATACTTTACCCACCTCACTGGTCATGATGACACCGAATAGAGTCTTTCTTAAGTCAGTGTTCATGCGCTGCTTCTTGGCCATGTCCAGGATCCATGCCTCTTGCGACCCTTTACCTATTCCTTTATTAGTACTCAATCCATCAGAAGCCATATCTTGCTGAGTTCGTCCGGTCCAGGCTGAACCTATGACCCACCATCGCCCTAGCACACCACAAATATTACTAAATCAGCCACTAACATTTAAAGGATGAGCTAGCAACAGGATACGGTATAATGATAATGAAAAATCGCCAAAGATCCAATAGTCCGAACTACATAGGATCAATTCAACTAGCTTTCGGATTTGCATAACTAGTTCAAACCATTAGCAGTAACAACGAATGTTAAGTGTTAAGACAATGAATAACCAACCTACCAAGAAGGGAAAGAAGAAGAAGAAAAAAAAGAAAAACATTTAAAGTTTGACCCAATGGGAGCAACATTGTAACGTACTAAACTACCTTACAACAAACTGCTTATTAATTGACCTTGTTTATCTGCATTTAGTAGGTCTTCTAAAGACACTTTGACTTGAGCTTCATCCAAAGACCCTACATACAAACACATGTAAACACAACACACTAAAAAAACAAACCAACAAAAAAAAAACATGCAACAAAAATGAAAATCAAAATAACAACAACAGATAGTGAATTACTTTACCCACCAGACGAGCGTACAAGGCTTCGCAGTAGCTTCTTCATGTGCTCCAGTACAGAAGGGTCATAGTTCGGAATTTTGCGAGCATTGTTAGTCTTTAAGGCAGACAATGTCTCTAACATGAACTTCACACGAGGACTGCATGAAACAAACAAACAGAAACAACATCACTTAAGGACACACCCACGTTGTATGTATTATAAAAGTGGTGGGAGGGGTTACTCGTGTGTAAAAAATAATAAAACTAGATTCTTACGTAGTTGAAAGATCTGAAGAAGCAGCTACAGACTGAATCTGAAGAATGACAGCCTACACACACGCACACATGCACGCACGCACACACACACACACACCACACCACGCACACACACACACACACACACACACACACACACACACCACCCCATATAGATAAATTATCACAACAATGAAATTATTATCATAATGTTGCAAAATCTATGTATGTAGATCAGGAAATAAAATAGCTATAATTATCATCAACAGTTTTCATTATACTATAGCTGCCACACACCTTGAGCGATCCAGGGTCGTCCTTCCGTATTTCCATTCCAGCATCTATTGCAAGATTAACCTAAAATTATGCTTACTTCAGAAAAGTTAAATTTAGTCTTTATCAAGTCTAAAACACTATTACCATTTCTTATGTGACATTAATTTACTTCACACACATATAAACATCATAATATATTCTAAGTGATCATGTGATATTAATGATCAAGAAGACACGCCCTCATTCACAATCATCACCTATCATTGCAGGGTCACCTCATGAATTACAACATCTGCAATAAACTCTTCTCACTGACAACACAGCAAAAAAGGCAGTTTCAGGGATTGAATTAGGATTTATGTAATTGGAACTCAAAAGCTGTTTGACTAATTTTTGTTTATGGGATATTGTAAATCTGAAACTAAACGTTTCTATTGCACTTACTTTTCAGCAGTAGTAGAAGTAGCTCGATGCTCCTCTCAGTAAAGGACGATATCAATTTACGAATTATGTCATAAACCAATATACAGTGAACCACCTGTAAAATACATCAATCAGGGTCGGGTCAAATACATGAGTATTTGCTTGTACGTATTTCAAATACTTTTTTTTTTTAATATTACAAGGTAGAAAGTAGAAAATAAAATATTTCCTGAACACATTTCTATTGGACTGATTCATTCTATTGTTTATTTCTGGAAAGTACAGAATCAAGTATTGCTTGGTCCATGCTGGCAGTGTTATATTGTAATGACTAAAGCTCCACCTCCTATTGTGAAAAGCTGCTGTTAAACTAACTGAATGTATACAAAGGGCATACTTGTGTCTCTACGTTTCTTCAAAAGGACAAAACATTTGAAGAACTAATGTTTGCCAGGTGTAATTTACTTAACACTTTAGCTTGTAATTGTAATGCAATTCAAAAGTATTTGTATTTGTAATTGAAATACTACATCTAAGAAAGTATTTGTATTTTGTATTTGAGTTCTTCAAAGTATTTGTATTAATACTATTCAAAGTATTTGACCCCAACCCTGAGTCATCATTGTATAGTTAACTACCTGTAAATACATCAACCCCATACCACATTCACACACATTCAAATTTAAGCTATTATTAGTAATTCTTCTATCTCTAATTTCTAGCACATTGCATCTTTTTTCAAACATATCTCCTGATACACATAATGCACGATTTCATAAACTGTTTGTAACTACAGATCATTCAATAGACCTTGCTCTAAACATCAAACAATTCATACTTTCAAGTCACAAATACATCACTACTCTAAAAAGAGTGATGCGTACATAACTGATCGTACCCACCCACCTTGTAATTGTAGAGGTGAGTCAGTAACAGTACCAGAGACTGGGCAGTTTTTCCAGTAGTGGCTGGCTCTGTTGAATCCAGTTCCTTAGTGAGTGCCACCACTAGACACTGGGTAAGATATGCACCTAAATAATGCACACCATGATCTCGATAGTACAATGAAGCATCACCTCACTGAAACAACGATCAAATGATGTATGCACGACGATCCTTACCCACTTCACTGCCAACATGGTGGTGTAAGATGGCCACCAGCATCGCCTGCTCCATGGCAAACTTGTTGGACATGGCAACCGAACCAGAGGATAGCCTCTCTAGCACGTGCCACATGGCACTGTTCATTTCTATACATGCAACGCAATACAAATCATGCCAGGCCGTAAATATGTATTATTGGGAGGAAAAAAAATATGTTATAACATAATTATTATCTTCAGAAACAATACCAATCTAGCATAGCAACACCAACTGTCTTACCACTCATTCAGGCATACTCAGTAATACTGTCCTGTTATACTTTAGTCATCATCTCTTCATCCTTATCCTTATTTCAGTTACATTAGTGGGAGTGTCCTAACACAGAAATCATGCAGCAACTCAATTCAATCAACTGATGTAGTTTATTTCAACATTTCAACATCATTTTTCTCCCATTCATCCTAGCAGATATTCCACAGATAGAGGACCGCCTCCTCCCACTGACTCACCATTCCTGCTGGTTTCTCTGTACAGTCCCTCTATGTCAGAGCTAATGGCCCTCATGTTGCTCTCACTCAAACTACAGACAAACAAACACACACACAATCACACACTCTACCATGTCATATCCTTTGTGTACAAGCTTCACTCCTCAATGGCTCTACTAACACACAGATAGTAGTAAGTTCCGAATGAGTGCAAGCAGGTAAAGGGGTACAAAATAAAATTAATATATTTTCATTTAAATAGATGTACTTTTATATTACATCATTCCGTAACACCAACCACACCCACTCACTAGACAATGTTCCTAGACATGGTGGCTAATTAGTCAATTCTATTGGATTACTAGATAGAAACCCTTTACCGGTTCATTAGGCCTTGCAACTTTCTAGTAAGTCTCTGAGAGCTGCTCCTGTCCTCCAGATGGGGCGGGACGTATTTGGCAACTGAAGCCACACCTACTGGCTGAGAAACTGAAAAACAACAACAACAACAACAACAAATGAAGTTTAGTGAATGCAGATGTGCAAGATGGTTGGCAAACAAGTGAAGCAATACCAGACACTATCAGACAGGAGGTTACCAAGTGGAACATCAGACAGGAGGTTCCAAGTGGAACATCAGACAGGAGGTTCCAAGTGGAACATCAGACAGGAGGTTCCAAGTGGAACATCAGACAGGAGGTTCCAAGTGGAACATCAGACAGGAGGTTACCAAGTGGAACATCAGACAGGAGGTTACCAAGTGGAACCAATTGTCATTATATACAAATGGACGTGCTTGTGGTGTGTAACGGCGTAACAAAACTGATATCCACAGACTTACACGCCTTTCAAAGCCGGACTATATAGTTTACATTTTCTAACACTGAATGCAGTGCATTGTATGTAGTAGTCTACACGAACTATAAAAAAATGGCACTACTTCTTCAGCAAACTCTTATGCGAATAAATGACTTGGTCTTCCTGTTAAAAGATGAACACATAAACTACTTCACAGAGTTCAAAGATTATGATACGGTTTCAAGAAACCTCAAGTGAGAATTAATAGGTCTCACTCAGATGAATATTAAGATATTTTTATTCTTTCGTAGATAGTTCACTCTATTAATTAGCCCATTACTCATAGAAATTTTAAGATGAAAATGATGAGTTGTAAAAACTACCAACAAAACAAAACAAAATGATTTCTAATATGAAACGTAGCTAGGCATGTCTATACCACTTGTGCTGACACACACCAAAACTGTCCACTCATCATGGCTAGTGTGAAAAAACAACCTAAACTAAAGCTTTACTGTAGACTGAAGCAAACCTAATGCCACACCCATGTTACATCCACTGAAATAACGCTGATCAAGTTAAAACTATATAATTGTGTCCTATTTAGTTACGCCTGTCTGTCAGTAATGACGACAGTGTGTTTCATGAATAATTCACTAGCTGGGACCAGTTGGTAAAGCATTGTCAGTAGCAGGTTGTTAAAGCATTGTCGGTCAAAAAAAGTATGAGAATTAATTCATTAGCTGTATCAAACTGGTAATTGGTAAAGCGTCATCAGTACTGGTGACTATGACAATAGTATGTATGTATGAGTTGGGTTGGTAAAGCATCATCAGTAACAACAAAAACGATGGTCAAGAAAAAAATGGACTGATGTAACTAAACCAAGTGGTAGAGGGTAATAGCAATGAAAACATCTTGCTAATTCGCAAAGTGAGTACACCAAACATCACTGTGTGGTGGGGCACTTAGTAATATTAATTATGATTATTATAATAATAAAACTGCAAGTGAAACATTCAAGTTCCATATATCCCATTCCTGTCATGTCATGAACATTTTACCTGGCTGCTTCATTTCTGCTGACATCTTCTTCCTACCTTCTTCATCCTCTTCTCCTCCTCCTCCTTCTACTGTGTTAACATTACAGTTATTTCCACAGGTATCATCACCTGTCCCATCCTCTTCTCCCCCACATGACTCTCCACCTCTATCCAAAGAATAACAGCTTCTCTCCCGAGTTACTTCTACTCCCTCAATGTCTCTTTCATGGTCCAGCAAACTAAACGACACTCCCTTCTTGGTCCTGGATGAGGTTTTATGCTTCTTCTCGCTCGATCTTATGATCCCTCCTTCCAATAGCCCATAAGTAGTTCCGTACTCTGGGGTGGGGAGATAGGTGGTCACACACTTCTTCCTCTTCAGCCTGTTACGCTCCATGTTTCTTAATTCTTCTTCATCTAATGAAATATATTAGTGTCACTACCACGCCTTCTGCCTGTATCGTAGCTATAGCAATCGTCCAAACCCTCAGCATCGTTTAACTTGCACTCACATTGATTAATTTTTTAACATAAAACGGTGTGTTGCTGTGCTCATATGAATCTTATTTGTCATATTTAATTTAGAAAAATTAAAGGAGTAAAATAATGAACAATGAGAGATGAAAACATGAAGTGCCATCACTTACATGTTTACAACAAACACGTAAACAAGAAAGGTAATGTAGTTAGTAGAGCATAGTGCATTATAATTAAAACAACAGAAGTGAGAGATTAGATGTAAGAACTAAATAGTGAACTAGAACTAACCGACTTGGTAGTCTTCATCTGAATCGCTGTCGTAACTGTCACCATCATTTTCATCTTCTAGTTCACTTTCTTCAACATCCTCTTCGTCAGCTTCCATTTCTTCATCATCATCAGTTTCTATCTCTTCTTCACTTTCACATTCTTCAATACCATTTTCTATTTCTTCTCCACCATTTTCCAATCCTTTTTCCTCGTATCCCACTTTCTCAGTTTTTCTCCTTGTATCCCTAAATGACCACTCCTCATCTGGTTCATCTGCTTCAGGTTCTGGTGAATGGTCGTCATAGGAACCCAGTGCCCCTAGCACATCTACAAGTCACTAGCAGTCAAGTAGTTTATACTATGCATTATCATAATAGCTAATAACCACTGCCGGCACTGGAAAACCCTTTACCTAACACAATGATGCTTGCATGTATAGAAGAAAGTGAATGGTACACCAAGCGAATAAATATATAATTAAATGTATTTTGGCCGTCACCCCAAAATTTGTTTGCATTGTTTAACAACACCTGTGGAAAGTATAAAGGCAGAGAAAGAAATTGTGAAAAATAGTAAATAAATTTTAGGATACAATCTAAGCCATCAGAGGCAAATGATTTGGGCAACTTGTCTTTCTTCTTCACATTAAGCAGTTTCTCCAACTTTCGGATTTCTTTCCTGTCATTTTCAGCAACTGGTGACACATGATTGACGGTTCTTTTCTTAGCAACCTTGGGATTAAGCACTGACGGTATCGAGGACGAGGCTCTAAAACTTTTCTCTTTCACTGGATCCTGTAACTGTCTTGTACTGAATCTCGAGTTATAGGAAGCTTTTCTCTGTTTCTTTGCTTCTCTTTCTCGCTTCCTGCGTTCTTTTCTACCGACGGCCTTAGCCTTTGGCACACCATTAGGGCTACTCTTCTTCTTTTTCACTGGAGGCATACCATCCGCGTTCAATTTATAATTTACCCTTTACCCACTAACTCTCATTACAGCATCAGAGGAGTAAACTCTCCAGATGTGATTCATTTTAGGGAATCAACCATCTTTCTTCACTCCCCCAACTTGAATCTAAACCATTTAATATCTCATTACAGCATCAGAGGAGTAAACTCTCCAGATGTGATTCATTTTAGGGAATCAACCATCTTTCTTCACTCCCCCAACTTGAATCTAAACCCTTTAATATATGGAAAAATATTACTGAACGTTTAATGTATGAAATAACTTTGACAGTAGAACAAAATCATTCAGTTTTGTTGGAGACAGATTGTAGTTCCTTATTTATCTCCTTATCCTTGTGTTCGGATCTCTATTTTCCATTGCACGCTTTCTTTCCGTTTGCTGAACCGCCATCTTCTCATCTCTGTCCCTCAGCATCTTAGCTCGCTTGATGACTTCACTGAACAGCTCACAGTACACTGCATGGCTAGGAGCAAGCGCTTGTTTTTCAAGACACAGATAGTTGCTTCGACCGGTGTCACGTAAATATGGGTATCCCGTAAAATTGGGTATCCCGCATACCCATATTTCCGGAAATATAGGTATGTCTCCGTAAATTTAGGTATCCCCTCATAAATTGTAAGTACCCTCGTGGATATCATGGCTAACCAGGGGAGTGGCGGTGGTGGCGAAGGAAGGTTTGCTTTGTCTGAAATATACGCCTACTTACGTGATGGTAGCTATCCAGTTGGGCTGGATAAGAGTGGAAAAACTGTGCTTAGGCGGCGATCGAAGTATTTCCAGATTAATGGTGACGACTTATATTATATTGGAGGAGGTAATACAAACTTTCAGGGCATATTTTGTGGCCCTCTCTAAACATTAATATTGTCATTATTAATTGCTAGTAGTGTTAATAACACCTGAATTGAAGAAAATGCTGCTAAGCTACTACTACTATTACTATTACTACTAGTAAATATAATAATAATGACAATATTAAAAAAAAAATCTAGGGGACTTTTTTTTGCTTTTTTTATTTTCTTTTCCATTTTATTCCTTGAAGAAGGAAGGAAAAAAAATCTAACTTAGAGGTAGGTCAGAGTGGGGTTTAAACCAATAACTTCTAATCTGAAGGTGGTTGATTACCTAAACCCACTGGTACAAATCTATATAAAAGTTCTTGCAAGGCCTATTAGTTATTGCCTCCTTAGTTAACTTATTATGGACATGCATTACTTGACACTTGAGTGAATCGGAAAGGAAAAGTTGTCCATTGAATCTTTGTAGTGGTGTGTGTAATCAATACAAATCTGGACCTGAGTTCTTCATCTTCAGAAGGAAATGACTAATCTGAAACTGAGTGATATGTTGAATATAGCTTGAAGTGACATTACTTGGTGGCCATGTCTCCAATGAGAGCCAACAGTGCTAAGGATCACGGTGTGTCTACAGATAGCACAGCTTAGGCTGATGTGTAGCTACTCTTGATGAAGTAGCTTTAACTAGGCTAAAGCTAAAGTTTGATGTCTGTTATTTAATGGCTAAGGAGAACTTACCATTAACCCGACGTTTCGACTTCTTGTGAAGTCCTCTTCAGGGGTTAACTGAGGTTGAACTCTGTGGTGATACAGCAAGAACTGGAGGGTATGTTTACTGTTTATATGTCCTGAAGGGTGACTTGCAGGCAGCATAGATAGCTAGCTTTCTGAAAGCTCTAAACTAATGTCTCTGTTGAACCAATAGTCTGGTATCGTCTGTATCATATGTGGAGGAACCAAGGAGGCTAGGGCTAGGGCTAGATTTTGTATATAGGGTTTTGCACCCCTCAGTTTCCATTCAATCAATATGTGGTAACAGAAGACTTTAACACATCATTATTAATTGCACTAGTAATTTTTCATCTTTTTTGAGTCGATCAAAGTGCAAACATGAAAACACCTAGAGCACGCTAGTATAATGGCTATAAACTAACCACTAAAGGCTGTAGTGTTTTAACAATGTGTCAGTATACAGATGCATTGGATTGGAAATACAATTCCAAATGCTTCCTGACATGATGATAACTTTTACTCCGGAGCATCCAGAGCTAAGTCAAAGTTAATTAGGAAGATCATAAATAAAATGTGGTCTACACCTAACAGGTAACCTGTTAAACAACATTGTAGGAATTCTACCTTCCTTTTCTAAGTTCTTTAATACACGACCTATTTTAGCTTCCTGAGTCTTAGTTGGATCCTTTTTAACAAGTCTGTAAGTGGCTGAGATTGTATTAACTGGGTGAACTCAGAATGGTATTCTTCCTTATTCTTAAGTAATTAGCAGAGAGTTAAAGAACAAGGAAGCTCTATACATAGGTGGAGAAAAATAAATTTACCTGGGGGGGGGGGGGCAAACTCAACTCCTATTTAACACTGTGATAGTAAGGTTGGTATTAATTAAAACAAAACACGAGTCAAATTTTAGTGATCAAAAACAAGTGATATATAGCTAAATTTTAGTATGCATCACAATAATTCTTTCTAAGAATCTTGCCTGTCATATTTTTATAATGTGAATGCAGAGTCATTAAGTTTTCAAATTTTGTTGAGTAAGGTTAATTGAAGGTAGCTATATCTTGAGTCGTAGAGTTTAAAAGGTTCGTTCAGCTGTAGTGGTTATTACTACTACAATGAGAAAATGTTCAACATTTTTTTTCACTTTATTAAGTTAACAACAGAAATAGCACTTATTGATATCACATAGAGTCCCTGATAAATGTATACACAAGTTAGGAATCCCACTTAGACCCATTGTTTCCGATCACCATCTTATAATTTATCAAAGTTCATATCAACAATGATATCTCCATTGTTTGGTAAGACACAATCATACATAAATAATTCAACAATTTCATGCAAACAGTTAATGGTGTGTGATTGAGATCTGATGAAATGATGGTGAGTTTTGATGTGTCTTCCCCATTCACTAATGTTCCAATAGATGAGGCAGTGTCTGTGATCAGAGATAAGCTCCAGAATGATGAAAGTCTAGATGAGAGAACATGTCTTTATCCTAGTGTGTCACAGAATTATTAGAGGTCTGACTTAAATCAACTTACTTTAGGTATAATGAAAACAGTTATGAGCAAGTAGCATTAGACTATGCTCCGGTGTATTATGGAAGAGATGTAGATGACACCCTTTGAATAGTGAGACGGGAAGTAAAAAAAAATTGTTAGAACATTAAACTATGTATAAATTCACCATGGAATCAGAACAAAATGGTAAGCTATATTTTCTGGATTGTTTATTGGAGAGTACAGAAAACCTGTACACACAGACATACTTTCATTTTAATTGAGTCCCACCATCCTAATCATAGAGAGGAATTGTCAGATACTTGTATCAGAGAGTTAGGAGAGTAACTAATATGAGTGATAATTTGAAGGAAGAATAGAAACACCTACACAAAGTACAAATGGTTATGATAACATTAGGGCAGGCTCTAAAGAGTTACCTTATAGAGATCACACAGATACTGAAAAAGAGAAAGTTTAATTCTTTCTATGCCTTACATATTAGGATTGAATGAGAGTATTCAGAGAGTGTGTCAAAACGGCATTTAAGTCAAGTAGGACACTAAGACCACATTTTACTAAAGTCAAGGATACTATACCCATCAGCACAGAGCCATCATAGTGTACAGTATACCCTGCAGTTGTGATATAGAGGTGAAACCACTAGGTAGATAGAGCCAGTAAAAATCGTGAGTTAAAGATTAATAAAGCTATACACACACACTAGACAGCAATAACTTTAACAGAGACAAAGGTTTAGAGCTTCCAGGACGCTGGCTACCTATGCTGAGTAGTGAAAATCACCCTTCGGACACGATAAACTGTAAATGTACCTTCCAATTCTTGCTGCTTCTATCATATTTATTGTATCACCATGGAGACCCCTGAAAACGACTTTACAAGAAGTCTAATGTTGGGTGGCTGATAAAAAAAAAACAATGTTTGCTATTATTATAATTATTTGAGCTGATAATGACCATATTACTGAAAGAAGAAACTCTCTCTGCAATCTGGTCACTATTCACTCTGCACTTAATTTCTGCAGGTTATAATTTAATTCATTAAGTATTTTGTATTATGTATTAATTTTTTTACTTATTTTTTGCCTCTTCTAAGTCAATGCAGCAAAGTCAGGAACTTCAAGATTGGTTATTGAAGACTTTGAAAAGAGAAAAAGAATTGTAGCTGCCTCTCATGATTTGAGTCATTTTGGACTCCATCGAACCAATGACATAGTATCAAGCAAATATTACTGGCCTGGTCTTTTCACTGATGTTAAAAAATATGTAAGTATATATGTACACCTAACTCAGGATCTGATACAATAATGGTGGGAGGCAATATTATTCGAGGGTAGGGTGATTCAGTTTTAGATTTGATATGATGTCTTGTATTCCTTAGGTTGACTCGTGTGACCGTTGTCAACGTCAAAATAAGCTCAATAAATCAGTGGGCACACTCCACCCTATTCCTGTAACATCGAAGCTTTTTTATCAGGTTGGAATGGACTTAATCGGCCCGCTCCCAGAAACTGCACGAGGTAACAAGTACATTGTTACTTTAACGGATTATTTTTCTAAGTGGGCAGAAGCAGCTCCTCTTCCCTCTAAACACGCAGCAGGCATCTGCAAATTCATATATTCGGTATTGTATTTTTTGTTTTTTGCTTACTTCTCTGATAAGTTTATTTTCTTTGTAGTTTATGTGCAGATTTGGTTGCCCTCAGGTTTTGATCACCGACCAAGGAAGGGAGTTTATAAATGAATTATCCAATGAGCTTTATTCAATCACAAGAACTCGTCACAAAATAACCAGTGCTTACCACCCGCAGGTAAGCTAGAGTGTAATTAAATATTTGAAATTGTTTGAGACTTATCAAATTGCATGAAAGTATTCAATTTAACTAATACTTTGCTGTTAAACTATACTATACTAAAGCTAAACTTTGCAATTATTGTTGGAGGTAACAAATGGCATGAATTATTTAACCTGTGCATGATTTTACAGAACTTCAGTAGCAGTAATAATGGCAGATTATGAGTTTAAACTAGATTAACACTTCAGTTTAATCTCTTTTAGTCAATTATAGCTACCTACAGTACTTCAATACTATAAAAATAAAATATTACATAAAAATGTTATACAATTGGCAAAGCAAAGTAAAATAAAATGAAGTGAAGAAAATATCAGTGGTACTTTTAGTATGCTCATATAATAAACTTATAATAAACTGATTGGTTTTTCGTGTATGAATTAGAATGTATAATCAGTAAGCAATTTATTAAATGCTAAAGCAACCACTGGTATCACTAACTTCGTTTTTTTTTTAATTAGGACAGGAATATTCATGTAATATATATATATTATATATATATATATATATATATATATTATTGATTCTGTAGACAAATGGGCTCACTGAGCGTTTTAATCAAACCCTGTGTCGTTGTCTGGCTAAACTTTGTAATCAAGAGCAAAATAATTGGGATGATAATATAGACAGTGTACTCATGGGTTACAGAGCTTCTTTTCAAAGTTCAATTCAGCACTCGCCATACTTCATGCTCTTTCAGCAGCACATGAGATTGCCAATTGACAATGATGTTAAAATATCAGAAGAAGAATGCAAGGATGAGGTTCAGCTTGACATTTTTATGACATCATTAATGGAATCAAGAAAGAAAGTGTTTAGTGATGCTGAGCTGAGTATTATCAAAGCTCAAGAAAAACAAAAGAATTTGTACGATAAAAAGCATGAAGTAGCAACAATTGAAATAGGATCTGATGTACTTTTGCAGAATACTGCACAAAAACAGCGGAAAGGGGGCAAGCTAGAGTCAGCATGGCTTGGGCCTTATGTGATTTCCAGGAGTTTGGGTAAGGGCCTATACGAATTGTCGAAGAATGGTAAAGTGATAAAAAATAAGGCTAATATTGGTCGGCTGAAATTGTATAGAAAGAGAACATTTGAAGAGATAGACTTTAGTACTAAATCTGAAGACAGAACAACAGGTAAGAGCAGTGAAGATAATAAGAGTAGGATATCAGAAGACGGTGAAACTATGACTCCAATACCTGCACATTGTGAAGATGACAAGTGGAAGTCAGAGGAGAAAGAAGAAGAAGAAACTGTGATAGAAGTAGGACCTGAATCAAGAGAGGAAGGAATAAATATTGAGAAGTTGGAAAAAGAAGAACTAAAGATTGCAATGGAAGAGAAAGCAATGAAGGTTAGGTGTTCAGTGGAGGAAGGAATGGAGATTGCAAGGTCACAAGAAGAAATTGTAATTGAAACGGGCTGTAATAAATCGAAGGAAGAAAAAAATATTGAACGATTAGAAGAGGAAGTAAAGATCACAATGGTAGAAGTGAAACCAGTAAAGTTGATATCTTCAGAGGAGCAAGGAACAATGATGAGAAATTCAAAAGTGAAGGAAATGTGGTATGAAAATTATGATGTTATTAGTGGTAATCAAGAACCTCAGAAGAAAAAAGTGAAACATCTTGATGCAGAAATAAACGACAGTAATGGAAAAGATGCTGGGAAATATTGGATTGAAACTCTTCTTTTATTTAAAACAGATAAAGAGAACCTTCAGAATGGTGGCTGGTTAAGTGATGCACATGTTTATGCGGCATCAAAGTTGTTAAAAAATCAATACCCAACTCAAAATGGTCTCTTGTCACCATTACCATTATACCATAATTTAGTTTGGAAATCATCAAATACAGATTTCATACAAATTATAAATGTCTGTGGTAATCATTGGGTTTGCGCATCTAACATAGGATGTCAGGGTGGTCTAGGACTGCCACGGACTGTCCCAGTCCTGAGAATATTTTAGGACACATTAGGACGTCTCAAGATGTCCTAATAGGAATCCTATCTTGAAGATTCCAAAATTACTAGGTATAGTTAAGAGTTAAAAATCCCAGTCCCAAAAGTCCCAAGAAGTCCTGGGACTACTAGGGACATCCCAGGATATCCCACAAGGTGAGAGCTAAGAATCCCAGTCTCAAAAGTCCCAAAAAGTCTTGGGACTACTAGGGTCATCCCGGGATGTCCCACAAGGTGAGAGCTAAAAGTCCCAGTCCCAAAGGTCCCAAGAAGTCCTGGGACTACTAGGGACGTTCCGGGATATCCCACAAGGTGAGAGCTAAAAATCCCAGTCCCAAAGGTCCCAAGAAGTGCTGGGACTACTAGGGATGTCCCGGGATATCCCACAAGGTGAGAGCTAAAAATCCCAGTCTCAAAAGTCCCAAGAAGTCTTGGGATTACTAGGGTCATCCCGGGATGTCCCACAAGGTGAGAGCTAAAAGTCCCAGTCCCAAAGGTCCCAAGCTGGGACTGCTAGGGACATCCCGGGATGTCCCACAAGGTAAGAGCTAAAAATCCCAGTCCCAAAGGTCCCAAGAAGTCCTGGGACTACTAGGGATGTCCCACAAGGTGAGAGCTAAAAATCCCAGTCCCAAAGGTCCCAAGAAGTCCTGGGACTACTAGGGACGTCCTGGGATATCCCACAAGGTGAGAGCTAAAAATCCCAGTCCGAAAGGTCCCAAGAAATCCTGGGACTACTAGGGACATCCCGGGATGTCCCACAAGGTAAGAGCTAAAAATCCCAGTCCCAAAGGTCCCAAGAAGTCCTGGGACTACTAGGGACGTCCCAAGATATCCCACAAGGTGCGAGCTAAAAATCCCAGTCTCAAAAGTCCCAAGAAGTCTTGGGACTACTAGGGACGTCCCGGGATATCCCACAAGGTGAGAGCTAAAAATCCCAGTCTCAAAAGTCCCAAGAAGTCCTGGGACTACTAGGGACGTCCCGGGATATCCCACAAGTTGAGAGCTAAAAATCCCAGTTCCAAAAGTCCCAAGAAGTCTTGGGACTACTAGGGTCATCCTGGGATGTCCCACAAGGTGAGAGCTAAAAGTCCCAGTCCCAAAAGTCCCAAGAAGTCCTGGGACTACTAGGGACATCCCGGGATATCCCACAAGGTGAGAGCTAAAAATCCCAGTCCCAAAAGTCCCAAGAAGTCCTGGGACTACAAGAGACATCCCGGGATATCCCACACGGTGAGAGCTAAAAATCCCAGTTCCAAAAGTCCCAAGAAGTCTTGGGACTACTAGGGTCATCCCGGGATGTCCCACAAGGTGAGAGCTAAAAGTCCCAGTCCCAAAGGTCCCAAGAAGTCCTGGGACTACTACGGACGTCCCGGGATATCCCACAAGGTGAGAGCTAAAAATCCCAGTCCCAAAGGTCCCAAGAAGTGCTGGGACTACTAGGGATGTCCCGGGATATCCCACAAGGTGAGAGCTAAAAATTCCAGTCTCAAAAGTCCCAAGAAGTCTTGGGATTACTAGGGTCATCCCGGGATGTCCCACAAGGTAAGAGCTAAAAGTCCCAGTCCCAAAGGTCCCAAGAAGTCCTGGGACTGCTAGGGACATCCCGGGATGTCCCACAAGGTAAGAGCTAAAAATCCCAGTCCCAAAGGTCCCAAAAAGTGCTGGGACTACTAGGGACGTCCCGGGATATCCCACAAGGTGAGAGCTAAAAATCCCAGTTCCAAAAGTCCCAAGAAGTCTTGGGACTACTAGGGTCATCCCGGGATGTCCCACAAGGTGAGAGCTAAAAGTCCCAGTCCCAAAGGTCCCAAGAAGTCCTGGGACTACTAGGGATGTCCCGGGATGTCCCACAAGGTGAGAGCTAAAAATCCCAGTCCCAAAGGTCCCAAGAAGTCTTGGGACTACTAGGATGTCCCACAAGGTGAGAGCTAAAAGTCCCAGTCCCAAAGGTCCCAAGAAGTCCTGGGACTACTAGGGATGTCCCGGGATGTCCCACAAGGTGAGAGCTAAAAATCCCAGTCCCAAAGGTCCCAAGAAGTCCTGGGACTACTAGGGACATCCCGGGATGTCCCACAAGGTAAGAGCTAAAAATCCCAGTCCCAAAGGTCCCAAGAAGTCCTGGGACTACTAGGGACGTCCTGGGATATCCCACAAGGTGAGAGCTAAAAATCCTAGTCCGAAAGGTCCCAAGAAATCCTGGGACTACTAGGGACATCCCAGGATGTCCCACAAGGTAAGAGCTAAAAATCCCATTCCCAAAGGTCCCAAGAAGTCCTGAGACTACTAGGGACGTCCCAAGATATCCCACAAGGTGCGAGCTAAAAATCCCAGTCTCAAAAGTCCCAAGAAGTCTTGGGACTACTAGGGTCATCCCGGGATGTCCCACAAGGTGAGAGCTAAAAGTCCCAGTCCCAAAGGTCCCAAGAAGTGCTGGGACTACTAGGGACATCCCAGGATGTCCCACAAGGTAAGAGCTAAAAATCCCGGTCCCAAAGGACCCAAGAAGTCCGGGACAACTAGGGACGTCCCGGGATATCCCACAAGGTGAGAGCTAAAAATCCCAGTCCCAAAGGTCCCAAGAATCCTGGGACTACTAGGGACGTCCCGGGATATCCCACAGCGAGAGCTAAAAATTCCAGTCCCAAAGGTCCCAAGAAGTGCTGGGACTACCAGGGACGTCCTGGGATGTCCCAAAAGGTAAGAGCTAAAATTCCCAGTCTCAAAAGTCCCAAGAAGTTCTGGGATTATTGGGAGCATTTCAGACATTTGTCCAAATGAGGACTATAAATTTCAGTTCCAAAACTCCGAAGTGGACTCAGGTATAAGAATATTAAGGCAAATATGTAAATAATTGGTATTTTGTGCATGTGTACGAGCAAAGTACAAGATAATTTTGCCAAGTTTCATAATTTTAGTCGAAGTATTAGTACGTGCATGAGGTTTGTTCGGTTTAACTTATCTGAAAAATTACAGCTGCGACAGGGACAGGTTAAACTTAGATGATTTTTTGGCGAAAGCCGTTTTTTCTTCCGTTGTTTCTGGAATTTCCTTGATAAATTCAAAATGCTGAGTATAAGAAAAAATCAACTACTTGTTGTGTGGCAACAGAATTGAAATAGTTTTCTATTTCATTATTACGGTTAATAGCACCCAACAATACAAACAATGGTCTAGTATACATATGTTGTAATTTCTTGGAGCAAGGTATTGCGACATTTTAATGCAAAAAGAACTGAAGCCGTAAGTTTAATAAAATCAATTTAATATTAATTTTGTTTAACAACCTCACTCTCAGCTTAATGTCACGTTACTTTAAAACTATTGTGACTTCTGAATTTATAAAAAAAATCCCTTTAAGTGAATAATATCCTAAATTTTATTTTTAACATTTATTTCCAGAGTTCTTGGAATGAGAGCAGGACAAGCAATAGCAACCCCAACTAGAAAATCTCCGAGAAAACACTCTACAACTAATTTTTCCCCTCGTGACTTAAATAAATCATTTTAATAACATTGTTATTTCGTATGTCAGATACATATAAATTTGATAAATATTCTATTTTGTGACAAAATAAATGGTGAATCACAGTTAGTTAATGAAAAATAATATAATTAGCTAAGCAGCAACGTCATAAAATAATTTTAGAATAATAAGTCCAATTGTAATTTTTTTAAAATTTGTATTAGGTAAACTTCTATTTGTTTTTGGTTAAAACATAAGCTACATCAACACTACTCGAGTCAGTTTCAACATACATGAAAGATGTGTTAGCAGATAAAGCTCTTGCAATAATGCAATTAGATCTTGAATTTTGCCTTCATCAAACTTTAGAAAATTGAATATGATGTTTAACATTATGGGATGAATATGTGTTATAAGTTGTCCTTAAAATCTTTTCAAAAGTTATCAGGACTGGAATAAATTTAGCTCTAGCCTAGTTAAATATCCAGGAATGTTCTTAGTACTCCCACACTTTGTTCTGCGTAATTTAGAAGCAATTGTTGAAGATACAAAGCCAAATTCTTTTCTACTGCAAGCGTTTCTACACGAAATTACAACATGATTTTTTTTTTAATATCTGTATTTACATTCTATTTACGAAAATAACATCTATCAAAAATTAAATTGAAAGTAAACACAGATATAAAAATCATATTGTAATTCGGTGAATAGCATGTTAACTCAAGTCGGACAAAAAAAAATCAGTATCATATCTCTCATAATGTGGGATATCCCGGGACGTCCCTAGTAGTCCCAGGACTTCTTGGGATTTTTGGGACTTATGTGGGACATCCCGGGATGTCCCTAGTAGTCCCAAGACTTCTTGGGACTTTTGGGACTGGGATTTTTAGCTCTCATCTTGTGGGACATCCCGGAACGTCCCTAGTAGTCCCAGGACTTCTTGGGATTTTTGGGACTTATGTGGGACATCCCGGGATGTCCCTAGTAGTCCCAAGACTTCTTGGGACTTTTGGGACTGGGATTTTTAGCTCTCATCTTGTGGAACATCCCGGAACGTCCCTAGTAGTCCCAGGACTTCTTGGGACTTTTGGGACTTATGTGGGACATCCAGGGATGTCCTTAGTAGTCCCAGGACTTCTTGGGACTTTTGGGACTGGGATTTTTGGCTCTCATCTTGTGGGACATCCCGGAACGTCCCTAGTAGTCCCAGGACTTCTTGGGACTTATGTGGGACATCCAGGGATGTCCTTAGTATCCCAGGACTTCTTGGGACTGGGATTTTTAGCTCTTACCCTGTGGGACATCCAGGGATGTCCCTAATAGTTCCAGGACTTCTTGGGACTTTTAGGACTGGGATTTTTAGCTCTCACCTTGTGGGACATCCCGGGATGACCCCAGTAGTCCCAGAACTTCTTGGGACTTTTGGGACTTATGGGACTGGGATTTTTAGCTCACATCTTGTAGGACATCCCGGAACGTCCCTAGTAGTCCCAGGACTACTTGGGACTTTTGGGACTTATGTGGGACATCCAGGGATGTCCATAGTAGTCCCAGGACTTCTTGGGACTGGGATTTTTAGCTCTTACCTTGTGGGACGTCCAGGGACGTCTCTAGTAGATCCAGGGACATCCCTAGTAGTCCCAGGACTTCTTGGGACTTTTGGGACTTATGTGGGACATCCAGGTAGCCCTAGGACTTCTTGGGACTGGGATTTTTAGCTCTTACCTCATGGGACGTCCAGGGACATCCCTAATAGTCCCAGGACTTCTTGGGACTTTTGGGACTTATGTGGGAAATCCCGAGATGTCCCTAGTAGTTCCAGGACTTCTTGGGACTTTTGAAACTGGGATTTTTAGCTCTCATCTTGTGGGACATCCCGGAATGTCCCTAGTAGTCCCAGGACTACTTGGGACTTTTGTGGGACATCCAGGGATGACCCTAGTAGTCCCAGGACTTCTTGGGACTTTTAGGACTGGGATTTTTAGCTCTTACCTTGTGGGACATCCAGGGACATCCCTAGTAGTCCCAGGACTTCTTGGGACTTTTAGGACCGGGATTTTTAGCTCTTACCTTGTGGGACATCCTGGGATGTCCCTAATAGTCTCAAGCTTCTTGGGACTTCCTGGGACTTCTGAGACCCTAGACTTTGAGATCAATGGAATATCTTGAATTTCCCTAATAGTCCTAAGAATTTGGAGATTTATCCTTACCGTTTCAGGATATCTTAATAATTCTGAGGAAGTCCTAAGAAATTTAAAGGACTGGGACTGTCCGTGGCAGTCCTAGACATGAATGCAGGATGTCCACCTAATAGTTGCTGTGTGTATGACAGTTTGTATCCCAACTATTCTACAAGTTTAACAAATCAGTTGGCAGCAATAATGAAAACTCCTGAAGATTCTTTTGTGGTCAAGTATATGAATGTTCAACAACAAGCTGGAGCGAATGATTGTGGGCTTTTCGCAATTGCATTTGCAGCTGCTTTGTGCAATAACAAGGACCCTTCTCAATACACTTTTAATCAGACTCGTATGAGAAAGCATTTAAGTTTGTGTTTCGAAAAGGGAATGATATCTGACTTTCCTTCATGCCACAGAGAACGTCGTCACACCACTGCCATTGTAAGCTCGAAGAAAATAGCCGTTTATTGCACGTGTAGACTTCCTTGGGGAAAAGATATAACACAATTTGGTGGATTGGCACAGTGCAGACATTGTCGCAATTGGTTTCATCAGAAATGTGCGAATATACCAAGAGAGGTTTTCGAGATATCATCTTGTTTATGGAAATGTTTATCTTGTAAACACGTCTGAACTTCACTATTGTTGACTTTGAAGTGTGTATAATGACTATTATTTTTTGTTTTATCTAATAAAGTGTAAACTATGGGGTGAATATAGCAGTTTTTTTTTTACTTTACAGCTCAATGATAGCTAGCTAGCTATAATAAGTTTGCACTTTAACATCTTGCTCAACTTGAAGCTAAAGTTTGTATCTGAATACCATAGCTACTTACTATCTAAAATAACCATTTCATCAGATAAATCTAAATGTTCATATTAGAAAAATAAAAATATTCAGAAAAAAGATAACATATATTTAAACAAAAATCATCTAGAAAAAAAAAGAACAAGTGGATTGCATAGCCATACATTTTCCTTATGATAGAAGACATACATAGCTGATGGGGTAGTGAAGTGGGGTATACATAGCTACATACTGAGGTTATTAATTGATTCTTATCTCTTTTCGTCGCTTTAGTCTCTTTTAGTCTTTTTATTCGCTTCTTAGTGTTTTTATACTCTTCTTAGTCTCTTTTGGCTCTTCTAGGGTCTTAATGTCTACTAGCCTCTTCAGTCTTTCAGTCTCTTCATATTCTCTTCAATTTCTTTAGTCCCTTTTAGTCTTTTTTCTCTTCTTACTTAGTCTTTTTAGATATGAAAGATATGTGAATGGAAGTTGATATTCAGTGCAATTTGTTAGGATTCATATCCGAATAATGGATTCATAATATTCAAGAATTATCCCATTATAGCTATAATGATATAAAACTACATTACAGAACTGAAAAGACTAATAAACTGAAAGATACTGAAGAGACTAGAAGTGAAGTAGAATGGAAAAGACTAAAAAAAACTAGAGAGACTAAAGAGACTAGACGAGTAGAAAGAGACTAGACAAAACTAAAGAAACTAGAAGAGATTAAAAAATGAATGAACTAATGAAACTAAAAAGACTAGAGATACTGAAGAGACTAGAAGATAATAAAGAGAACAAGAGAGAAGAGACTGGGAGTAGTTAAAGGGACTAGGAGAGACTAAAGAGACAAAAAAAACTAAAGAGACTAGAAGAGAATAAAGAGACTAATGAAACTAAAAGGGACTAAAAGACTATAGAAGAGACTAAAGGGGTGAAAAAACTAAAGAAACTAGAAGAGATTCAAAGACTGGAATAGATTAAAGAGACTAAAGGAGGCTAAGGCTAAAGAGACTGATACTAAAAGAGACTAAAGAAATTAGAAGAGACTAGAGACTTAAAGAGAATAAAGAGACTAGGAAAGCTAGACTAATAAGACTAGAAGAGACTAAAGAGAATAAAGTGACTAAAGAGGCTAAGAGATTAAAGAGAAAGAACAGACTACACAAAGACTGGGAGAAAAGCTAAAAGTGACTAAAGAGACTAGAAGAGATAAAGAAATTAGGAAGATAATATGACACTAAAAGAAACTAACGAGACTAATAATATGACAAAGAGACTAAGAGACAAAAGAAAATTGAAAAGATTAAAGAGACCAAGAGAAGACCTTTACTTTTCTACTTTTCTGTTAGGCATGAAAAGTGTATCAGTATCAGCTGAGTAGACTGGTTATTAAGTTTAGGCAGTGGAATCATAAGCAATTGTTGGTAACTATTTCAACGCGGTAACTATTCAAACTATTGTACCACCCCAACAGAGTTCACACTCTTGTTTTAGATAAAAAAAAGGATAAAGAGACAAGAACAGAGGAGACCAAGAAGAGAATGAAGAGACTATAAAAAGACATAGAAGAGACTAGAAAAGGCTATAGAGACTAGACAATACTGAAGAAACTAAAGAGAATAGGAGAGACTAGAGAGAGTAAAAGAGATTAAAATGACTCGAAGATATACTTAAGAAACTAGAAGAGACTAAGAACATTAGAATTAAAAAGAGACTATAAGAAATTACTAGATATGACAAAAAAGACAAATAAAGAACTAATTTTTCAGCTTGTGCCAAAAGTCCATATGCATGAAAACTTGGTTACTTTTTATTCTCTTCTTGTCTCTTTCATTTCTTAAAGTCTCATCATACTCTTTAGTCTTTTTGTCTTCTATTTTTTTCTAGTCTCTTAGCTATGTCAGTCTCATCTAGTCTCTTTAGTCTCTTGTAGTCTTTTAGCTTCTTTAGTCTCTAGTCTCTTCTAATTTCTTTAGTCTTTTTAGTATCTTAGTCTCTAGATACTTAGTCTCTTTGTCATATTAGTCTCGTTAGTATCATATTATCTTCTTAATTTCTTTATCTCTTCTAGTCTCTTTAGTCACTTCTAGCTTTTCTCCCAGTCTCTGTGTAGTCTGTTCTTTCTCTTTAATCTCTTAACCTCTTTAGTCACTTTATTCTCTTTAGTCTCTTCTAGTCTTATTAGTCTAGCTTTCCTAGTCTCTTTATTCTCTTTAAGTCTCTTTAGTCTCATCTAGACTATTTAGTGTCTTCCACTCTCTTTAGTTTCTTTACAGCCTTGTCTGTCTCTTCAATCACTTAAGTCTATAAGTCTCTCTTAGTCTCTTTAGTCTCATCTAGTTTCTTTAGTCTCTTCTAGGTCTTTGAATCTCTCTTAGTCTCTTTTTGTTTAATCTAGTCTCTTTTAGTTTCTTCAGACTCTTTTGGTTTCTTCTAATTTATCTTTCAGTCTCTTCTAGTTACTTTTAGTCTCTTAAGTTTCTAGTCCCTTTTAGTCTCTTCTAGTTTCTTTATTTTTCTTCAGTCTTTTTAGTCTCTCTTAGCCTATATATTCTCTGCTTAGTCTCATTAGACTCTTTTATCATCTTTCTTAGCCTATATATTCTCTGCTTAGTCTCATTAGACTCTTTTATCATCTTTAGTATCTTATAATCCCTTTAGTAGCTTCTGTTCTCTTCATTCTTTTGTGGTCTCATTGGTCTATTCTAGTCTCTTCTCTCTTTTGTCTACTAACATCTTTTAGGTACCACTCAGAAGGCTGACTTACTAGTCAGAGCTGGCTGATTCCTTCCCCTTATTACTGCCATTAGCTTACGACTATTTCAAAGGCTGCGCACAGCTTTCTCGGACAGCATACCAGGGGATACCTATATTTTCGAAGGGATACCCATATTTCTCGTAAATATGGGTATGGGGGTACCTATATTTGCGGAAATATGGGTGCGGGGGTAACCATTTTTCCGGAAATATGGGTATGCGGGATACCCATTTTTGGGGATACCCATTTTTACGTGACACCGGGTATTTAAACCGCGACCTGCACGCGTGAACTGCAGCTGTTTGGAATTCAGTTTGGCGGTCATGAGGCTCAGTTACGTTCTAAGCTACATCGTCCTAGCGGTGGTTAACTCTCCCACAGGTGAGGGATCCCTCTAGCGTTATCCCCCTCCCTAGTTAGCTAGCCAGCTATTTTTTAAGGTCATGGCTGCTATAATTAATAGCTAGCCAGTCCCCTGTTATGTTGTTTCGTAGCACTAGCTAGCTATCTATAACTATAAGTAATGCAGTATTACTAGTTTACGTTAAGTAAAGTTAACTTTGAGTGAACAAAGATTAGTAGCAGCTAAATTCTAATTGTTACAATATAGCTAGCTAGTATCATTATGCAGTCTTGCTGGTAAACAGTGTGGAAAAGTTAAAGTAAGATACATATGTAACTTGAAATTCACTGAAGTTTATATATTACAGCTTTATCAGCACCATGCTATGGCAATAACTTGGTGAGCCCGGACAGTCCATCTACTGTGGCCCGCGTGGTGGACTCGCTCAGTTCAGCAGAGTTTGTGTGCAATATCACATGTGATGGAGGACTGCAAGTCATTACTTGGACTCTCTCCAACTTCAATGGAACTGACGGTGAGACACTCTTGCGGAGTGGCGTTTATTCGTTCCTCTCCATCGATGGCGACATACGACCAGGCTTAGGCACTTATAGGAACCGACTCACTATTCGTACTTTCCCTGAGGCGTTGGACGGCTCCGTGCTGAAGTGCACAAATTCTGGGAACACGTATGGGCGCTACAACTTGAGAATTTATCGTGAGTCATAGCCTGTGGGTGGCATTATAGTCATTAATTTGTATCTAAAACAATGAATTTATCCCTCTCCTCCTCCTCTTAAAAAGAAGTTATATTTTTGCAAGGATAAATTCGGAATAGTTGAATTCACTGAGACCATGCTGAAATGAGCTCATCAACGTACTAGCTTGTGAAGTAGAGTAGTGTAATTGCTATATATAGCAAAATCAAGCTTTAGTCTAGTTTCACCCGTTTAGGTCCAACCTTCAAGTCTTCACTCTCTCTGCTCGGGATGAACTTTTAAGTTATGCCATAGTTATGTACTTGAGACGTAGAGGGATAGATTTCAATGAAGCAGAAACAGTGAGTCTAGCTTATCAAGGACATCCCGAGAGCAGGAGAGATGAGGTCTACTGAGGTGTCTTTACATCCTGCAGAAAATTGGATTATTTGGAGAGAGGGAATTGATTCAATTACATATTGTTTTCTCTGTTTACACGGCCAATTACATTACTTAACCAGACATTGATATCAGTGGAGGACTTCAGCAATGAGTTGATACGTTGGATTAAGTTTGGAATAGCGTATACACATTTATTGCCTGTGTAGACATATAAAAACTGCTGTTTGTTTTTGTTTTTTGTTTATTATTTCAATTGAGAATGACTGAATTATTCCTTGAATATTGCAGCATTCTCTCTGATGAAAACCTGATAGTTGAGGCTTTCGGTACTGAGTATTAATTTCCAAAATTGGTAAATTTGAATTAAAAGTTAATTAATAAGCTTGGGTGGAACCTGTGGACCTTATCTTGAGACAGATCAAGTTTTAATCCTCTTTAGTAGATAATGCTTTACTGTACACAGAAACAAACCCATTATTGGTGATATATCTTGTTGCAGACTTGTCAATGGAATAATGAAACTTCAGAAATGTTGGTCACTTTGTATTCTTTTCAAAGTCTTTCAGTTTCTCCGTGGGTTGATACGTACCTTAAACAATCATTAACACTCCTTCAGATATGGAACTGGAGGCAATAGAACTGATGCTCTGCCCACAAGCGCTGTTTCTCACTCACTTCAATGTCTTCCACTTCTTAGTGTTCTCTTGAAATTCATGTCTGCCATAATTAAGTGGTCCGATTGGAAGCCTTGCATTTTAATTAATACTCCTTTAGAGAGCTGGAATTTTTTTTTCTCTCTTTTTTTTTTTTTTTTTTTCTTTTTCATATGTTCTAAGATACATATGATGTGCATATCTACTTGTTGGCGATGTAATTATCTTCCCCGTTATATTCAGGAGCTAATAGTGTGATGATTGTTCTCAAATGCCCTGTATGTCACACCAGTGTGTTATACATAATTCAACCATGTCGGTTGTCATAACTTATGTATATAAGAGGGCAGTTTAAAAAAAAAAGAAAAGACAATTTAAGATAAAACGTTTTTTTGTTTGAAGTTTTTGTTCGCATTTTTTTGTTCGCTAATTTGTATCTTAAGTTACGATATCTCATTCCATTCATAATCCAGACGCGGCTACTATCACACATTCATTCCTTCATTCCACTGCAATTGAGTCAGTCCCTCAGCAGAATGCGAAATGGAATCTAGTTATCATTTTTGTTAGTATCAGCAGCTGTGTGTGTGAGAAGAATTGGAGCTTGGGTGGAGGGGGTGGGGCTTAAGATGACAGATTTCATTAGGAAATTACTGATGGTGTAACGTGGTTCATAATTAGGTCCTATTTACTTTCTAAATTCTGAAGGTAAATACGGTTTTGTGTGGAGGATTGATGCAATCTGATTTTAAAGTCTAGATGTCAGTGCTTTTAATGTTCGTATGAGGCAACGATGTGATATTATATGAATTATTATCATTTTGCAGGACCTCCTCAACTTGCACAGTTAGGTGGTATCGACATCATTGAAAATGGCAACACAAGCATCAGTCTGGCCACTGCCGGGCAGTCGATGGCGTTCCCTTACCCAACTACCTTCACGTGGACCCGCGACGGTATTGAGGTGGGGAATTCCAGCAGAGTCAAGTTGGGCTTCCCTGGGGCAACGTTCACCAACGTGAGCCGATCAGACTTGGGTCGCTACGTCCTCATGGCCTCCAATTACCGACTGGATGATCCCTCTCAACTGATCGATACTGCCGTTGGAAGCTTCGAACTCAACGTAAAATGTTAGTTGCTTTATTCGTATTGTGCCTGGGGGCGATGTGTGACACATTTCAACCTAGCAACGGCAATGCTGTGGCTCACTCATATAATTAAGCAAACATTCCATTAGTTACTTATGTGCGGTGTGTGTTCACTATCTATTAGTGTTCTGGTAATGTTTGGATGTTTGTACTACTACACATTCAAACTGTTCATTTGAGGAGCTGCAGCACGATAATTAATCACAATCAATTAATTAACATAATTCAGGTATTAGTTAGAGTGTATGGTCATTTTAATTGCATTTATTTGTCTGTAATTGCATTTTCAGTTGGTCCATTAGTTTCCATGTGCATGGAATGCTATTTGCTCTATTTGTTTGTTTGTTTGTTTGTTTGCTTCTCTTCCTAATGGTTGCCGCCACCTCAGGACATCCCAGCTACACATCAGTGGGATGCTAGTTTGTCCTGAGGCATACTTCCCATTTCTCGGTTGCTAGGTGACGCAGGGAGACAGTAGGGCTTGTGGAACCATGTGATGGTCACTATTCTTGTAGTAATTGAGTTCGTGGGTTACAAGTCTAGCAGAATTTCAGATACAATTTCAGTGTGTGACTATTAGTGGCAGATCAAAGTGTGTACATGTATAGTCAGTCCACATCGCATAGAAGGGAGAGAGAGAGAGAGAGAGGAGATTAGCTATGCAGGTTCTGAAATCTTGACTAAAAATAAAATTTCTAAGCAATTCTAGTAAATTTTATTTAGTCTAAACTAAGTAGACAAAAATAAGATCACAAGATGTCCTCTGGATTTGATTCAGATGACCTCTGCCTCTATCAATGAGTGTTTAAGCTTTAGTTTTTGGAGATCACCAGTAGTAGCTAGTCCGTGGAGAGTTCTGTTGTAAACTGAAAATGTTTCCCAACACACACACAAACGCACACACATACACACAAACGCACACACATACACACACATGCACACACGCACACATTGAAGAACTAGATAAGGCTTTCATGTTTATCTGCTGCTATTTTCCTTTTCACTATTGGAAGTACAGATGTATTTTAATTTTATTTGTTCATAAAATTTCCTTTAATTGTATTTACAGCATTGATTATTTATTTTATTTATTTCTCAGATGGTCCCGATCTGGTAAGGGGTCCAACTAAAGATCTTGCTGGCTGGAATCAGTCAGTCACCTTGGTATGTGGCTCCTCTGTGCACAGCAACCCTGAAGCTGAGATCTCGTGGAGAGACAACAACAATGGTGTGGTAGATGTGACTCAGGAGAGATTCAGCCTAGACAGCAGCAACCTCATGCTCACCATCGCTCGCTTTAATGGCTCGGATGCAGGACACTGGACGTGTGTGGTGACAGGAGGCAAGGATACCATCATTCACTCTGTACATGTGGAGGTGCTAGGTGAGCCGATGAGAGAGGGAGGAGGGGCGAAATGAGAGAAGGGGCTAGTATGGGAAGGGGAGGGGCTATGATGGGAAGGTGAGGGGCTAGGATGGGAAGGGGAGGGGCTAGGATGGGAAGGGGAGGGGCTAGGATGGGAAGGGGAGGGGCTAGGATGGGAAGGGAAGGGGCTAGGATGGGAAGAGAAGGTTATGTTAATAGATAAAGATGCAGTATTGTTTGTTTGTATAGTGGGTGATTAGTTTAATCGTGTTGGCGTAGTAGTCTGGACAGGCAGACAGGTATAGAGTAATTTCTGAACCAATAGCTCTGAATGAATTGTTGGTATATGACAACACACAGTATCTTTGCCAGACTTCTGTTTTGATATCGGATGAGGAATATTAATTATCACTTCCTAATGAACTGAAGTTGCAATTCCAATGGCATTCTCCGGACAAAAGGCACACACAAACAGACACCGTGAGAATAGTGCAGCATAAGATACATTAATTCATGAAAAATGTTGGAATTTCATGCCCTATTAAATAACCCAATTAAAAGTATTAACATTTTGAATATAAACGGAACTCACTTCTCTCTCTCTCTACCTGTCGAACACACACAAATATTGTTGTGGTTGTTTTTTGTTATTGTTGTTTTATTTGTTATTTGTCTCTAGCTCCTCCAGACCCTCCTAGAGATGTGACGGTGGGGCAGAGAAGTGGCACATGGTTACAAGTGACGTGGTCCAGAGTCTCCGCTAGTTCTCCCTCAGCTACAATCTCCTACAACGTGACGGCCACCAACCAGGAGGGTGTGGTCACCTCCTTCACTATTTCGGACACGACCTCTGCCCTGCTCTCCGGCCTTCTCCCCAACACCCACTATGACGTAGCAGTCACGCCCACTGCCACGGCCGGATCCATCCGTGTGAGAGGATTTGCAAGTCGGCTAGACTCTGTTGTCACGGACGCCACAAGTAAGAGACAAGGAGTTAACGAATAGTATTTTTATTTATAAAGTATTTCTCGGGATTGTGACTAAGTACAGACATTCTATGTTTTTCAGCCTAATTTCTCAATAACCTTGTTCAGACCAGACCAAATACACACTTATAACTGGAAAGACACTAACTAAACTCTGCAAATCAAAACATGTATATAATATAACATTAAACTCTACTTTCAACTAGCAGCAGTTCACTAGATCCAGATAATGGGTCCAGTACCAACCATGTGTCCCAGTCCAGTACCAACCATGTGTCCTGGTCCAGTACCAACCATGTGTCCCGGTCCAGTACCGACCATGTGTCCCGGTCCAGTACCGACCATGTGTCCTGGTCCAGTACCAACCATGTGTCACTGTCCAGCCAGCCATGTAATCACAGTCCATCCACTGTGTCCAGCTGATGTGGTTCTGAGCGGTGGGAACCCATTATCTGTGGTGTAAGTGTTTGCTGACAATGCTGCTCTACCAGTTGGTACTTCTCCCCACACTGCAAATGAACTCATGCTAATCTCTCCCAGAAAGATGGGATAGCCGTGAATTCTGAGCAAACACCATTTAACTACGGTAACTCTTTTTCATTAAAAAGCAAACACAGTCACTCAAGCGACATCATGGCTTAGTGTGAATCCATGACGTCACGTCAATAGACTGACTGAGAGGTGGTTGTCATTTGTTGTTAAGTTTTACTAGTCTGTCTAACTCTATTTTATTGTGGGTGTCTTGATGTGTCTCTTTTCATGCTAGGCCTGCAGTCACTTGATAGCATAGTTCTTACCTCTTTATTAAGTCAGGCCATCGGGAACATCTGAACTGTCCTTTACTCTGGCACTAATTCTCACACTTCAAATGCTGGCTAAAACATTCATTGGTATCACGTTCCCTTTCCGGCATACTGGAGGACATGCTGCTTGTGGTGTGTGTGTGTGTGTTAGATGTTGGAGGAGGTTAGTTTTCCCAAGCCATGATAAAGTACAGGCAGCGTTACAAGTTATGTATGATTCTCCATTAGTGCCGGCTGGTTTATTTGAAAACAAGTAAATTAACATGGCAAGTAAAGAATTGGGACAAGGTCCATTGAAAATCTGTACCCCCCATGGTATGGTATTTTTTGTTTGTTTTTGTTGTTGTTGTTCTGTTGACACAGTTTAATAAGTGCATGTTGTGTAGCGACCAACTGTATATTTGAGGTGTCGTATGTCAACCCACTGCTGATGCAGCAGATAAACAGGAAGAGAACAACAGATAGATAGCAATTTCAAAAGTAAAAGAATTAAGGAGATAAAAGTGAATTAGTGTTCTTTCTTTTGGTGGAGGGGTTGTTAAATCTGGGCGGCGGTTCAAGACCACTGTGGGGTGAAGATCTGCGCTGTTGGCTGTTGTTGTGAACTGCAGTTGAACCTTTCCGTCCATTTTGTGGTAGTCGCGACCAGGCAATCAAAGGGCTGAACATTCAAGCAAACAACACTTGCTGGTAGCTCAGGGGATAGAGCTCTGGTTAACCCAATGACCACTGCTCTATCTCCATAACTGCATTAGTCTGGGCTGCTAGCGAGAGTGAAGTGACAGAAATTCCTGCGATAATTCAATACAATTCCTCAATCTAATCTTCTCAGGCATATGTACTTTATAATGCTTGTGTGTGTGTGTGTGTGCGTGTGTATGTGTGTGTGTGCAGTTCCTGATGTACAGTGCACTGAAGTTTCGTCGGTGAATGGAGGGTTGAGAGTTGGGTGGAGATTCTTGCACACCGGCGGTTTGAACCTCAGCAATGTTCGTGTTTTCTACTCCGTCAATGGTGGACACGATAAGCAGCAAGTCACAGGCAGGGAGATGGGCGTGGATGCTAATGGCCGCCCGACTAGCATTGAAGTGGGGGATGTCACTGCCGGGTGGACCTACGCCTTCTTAGTGTCGGCACACAATCAATTAGGTGAATCTAAAGCTTATTGCCGTCTTGCCACGCCAACAGAAGGTAAGTAATAAGACAGACAAGGAGTAGATGTTTCTATGACGAGCGTAGGAGAGGATGTAGATGATAAGGAAGAGGAGAGTGACACTTGCTAGCTTGTTGTTATTGTTATTGTTGTTTTGTTGGTTTTAACTAGTTTTCCTAATTTTCAGTAGTTTTGTTTTGTAAGTGGAATTTGTTAACGTGTGAACAATATAATATGTTCCTGTATGTATGTATGTATGTATGTATGTATGTATGTATTACCGGTTTATCTGGCAATTATTGTTGAGTACAAAGGTTTCCTCATCCAAGTGTGCGTGTGTGTTGTGTGTGTGTGTGTGCATGAGTTTGCCAATCTAGTATGATCTCAGATCATTTATGATGTATTTAACAGGAGGGGGAGGGGTAGTGGGAGGAGCCACCAGCGTAAAACTCTTCAATCGCTACATATCTATCCTGCTCTGAAACTTCCACAAAGAGCGATTATTGTGGGGGTACCCGGTGGTTGTCTGTGTCTCTTGTAATTATTAAGCTTCTTGTGTTTAATTACCCCAACAATGCCAGGCAGCTCCAGGGTAATTTAGCTCTAATTGCTTCAGCTATGACTGCTATGCCGTTGATATCACATTGTAAGGGTTGTGTGTGCCGCCTACTTCCCATGTGCAGCCTACTGCCCGTGTGCAGCCTATTGCTCGTGCCAAAACAGCCCACTATGATCAAAGATTCTGCCAACAGTTGGTGCATGGAATATGTACTTGGCTCTTTTATTTTATTTATTTATTTATTTTTCTTCTTTTTTTTCCCTTTCTTGTCAAAAGTTTTATTTGCTTGTATGTATTTACCACCACAAGTCTCTAATCCAGTGGTCAAAGTTGAATTCGTTTGCACATTTGAGTCTCATCTTCTTGTGTCGTCTTGCTCTCTGTAATTGCACGAGAATTTCCTGGTCAGAGTCTTATACCAGTCTGGTTTCTGTTGAGGCCAGCCTGAGGGCTCACTAGAGGAGCACGTGCCTCTCAGTACATGTGTTAATGAACTGCTACTTCTGTCAGGCTGGTGATGAGGCTAGTGGGGATACAGATGAAGTTTGTAAGATTCTAGAAGGTAGACTTCAAAAGGTACAATAGCACTTGGTTGTTTGTTTGTTGTTTGTTGTTTGTTGTTTGTCTATAAATTTTCCTCAGAATTTTTGTTATTGTTGACCTAAGTTTTGTAACCTCTTTCTTTAAAACTCAATTAAAGTTATTGTTATAGTTTTATCGTGGCTTGCGTAGCCCTTGCAGAAAGTGGAGGTTTGTGTTGACCACAATTTTCCTGTACATGTGGGTGGGCATGTGTGGGCATACGCAGATTAACCGGTTTCGTAATTGGGTTGCTTTTGTTCGTTTGTTTTTTGTTAATTTGCTGGAAAAGTTTTCAGTTCCAGTAAATAAGAAAGAGCAGGGCATATCCAGCCACTAGTAGCTAGTATTTCACATTCTGTTTAGTCTTGTGATTCTATGAGACATGACTTGCTTTGTTGGATTGGATTTCCCCATCCTACTAAGAATTGATGCATGGTATAGACTACAGTCATGGCTGCTAGGTTTCCCTCAGTGTAGAAATCCCAATATACTGCCGTATGCTCGGCAATTTATTTTAAATTGCATCTTCAATTGGATATGCCGAGTGTATTGTACGACTATATACCACCCACTAGTTGCTATCATTCTGGTAGATTAGCAGTAATTGGCACATAGATTTTACCTCCCTTTTCTCTGAATTGGTAATCACGGCTACTGACCAAACACTTCCAATGATCCACTATTGACCACCTCAAACACTGATTGGACTATCAAGAACACTCTAATTGGTATGCACGAGTTGTCGTTGGCAACCGACGTCTTTGAGCAAAACGCAGTTTGTCATCCACGGGCGTATTTGTCTACGAGTATTTCCGTTTATACAGATGTGCTAGAATGTGCAAGAATTGCGGCTACAAGTGATTTAGTGCCAACTTTATATGAAGATTGTGTGGTAGATCTAGGCATAGCTGATCAACTTAGTCATTAACTTCAGGCAAGCTAAATGAAAGTAGCGTTATTGTTACTTTTGTATACAGATTTTATAATCAACTTTTATCAGCTTCTACCTTGTGTGAATTATTTGTGCTGTCTGGCTCGCTCACTATTTGTGCTGAAGCACATCACTAGTGATATTGCAGATGATGCAGGAGAGAATACTCTGTCATGGAGTTACGCATGAAATCTCATAAATAAGTGCATTTCATTGTTGGTTTTAACCTGTATTTCTTCTGTACCATTTTAATTTCGTGTGTAATAGCCTGTTTATGAAGTGGAAGTGATTCTTGCTGAGATCTGCAGCACTGAATCTCGTCTTTCCCTGCTGGTTATTGTAGCTAATTGCTTAGCGTGCATTATTGTGTTAGGCGAACTCAGTTAAGATAGAAGAATGGATTAGTGGAAGATGTGCATTAGGTGAGGTAATGGAGTCCATGGGCTATCCCTCAAAAGTGAAGATGAGTTGAAAGCTGTCTGTCTGTCTGTCAAACTGTTTCTAAGATTGTATCACCATCAATGGCCTCAGTATTCCTGACCAGCTAAGCTAACACGTGTGTCACCACAACTTCCAGCAGCTGCTTTGATGGTAGACGTCTAATTAAAGACTCGTAGGAATCGAGCAGTGATTTCTCAGAGTTTGGGCAATTGATTTGCAGTTCTAATCAGTTAGCGACAGGACAGGATATCGTATGTATATTTTCATCATTGCACAAGAATATTGAGTGAGGAGTCATTGGAACCCAATTCCATTCTGACAATGTTCATTCCAACAAAATATTTTAATTACGTATTCATATTTTTTTGTTTTATTTGCTTTATTATAAGTTTAGTAGTTGTAATGGTAGCAGCAGTAGTTGTTGTAATGGTAGATGCATTGATCAGATTGTTGTTGCTTGTTGTTATTATTGTTGTTATTATTGTTATTATTGTTGTTATTGTTGTAATCGTTTGGTTAATCGTTGCCTCTTACTAACTTTACATTCATGTGACCATGGTTACCATATGTATGTCAGAGTGGTATTAGCGTCACTATCTGTGTGAGCATGTGGGCGTGGAAATAACGAATATTTCACTAACTTTTAAGTAAACTGTTTATACAAGACGTGTAATTAAGCTGATACAATTCCAATCATAAAAGAGAGAGTGTGAACCAAATATTTCATGTATGTTTCCTAGAAATAATTATTGATTATTCTTTCACTGATCCCTTACCACCTTTAGGCATTCCTCAGACTCCTCTAATCTTCCAGTCATCATCATCCGGTGGCGCAGTGGTTCTTCGCGTCTCTACCAAGGCCTCCGGGGCACCTCCCTCGGGATGGGTGGAGTTTGTGATCAGAGCGGAGCACATAGCAGGCAAGGAGCAGCTTTTGTTCCACCAAAGGTCACAGGAGTATTCTGATGGAGAGGAGATGGAAGTGAGGTTGTCCGGGTTTCCTGTGGACGAGGAAGAAGGGGAAGACTCCACTTACAACTTCTTTGTCGGTTGTCACAATGAGTACGGAGTGTCTAACGAGTCTGAGCCTGTCAGAGTAACTGTGGACTTCAGCTCTTTCGCAGGTGAGATTCATTTCGTGACAGATTATTATTAGCACGTGCACTGAGCTATGGCCGTGAGTGAGTGAGGAGAAAGAGAGCCCAGTGGTGCAGCACTTGTGGTGATCGGTCAGTCAGTCCTAAGTCCAATCTGGCAATGGTGGTCTGCCTGTCCCTTCATTCTCCCTTCATTCTTTATTTCCACATTTTGTGTTGGGAAAAGTAGCATTTTAGGAATTTCTACGAGTTGTTTGATTACAAACATTGAATTGGACTTCTTGGGTGCACTTTCTGTTAGCTTTCTTCTGATCCCCAACGTGGGAACAATGTATCCCCATATCACGTTTCTTTAATTATTGCATATAAAACAATTGTTCCTTTATAAGGAGATTGTTGGCTCCTTAATGACCACTGAACAATGGCTGACACATTTCATTTGGCACTCTCACTCCTTCAAAGTAATCTCAAATAATATTCTCAGCTTTGCTACATCCTCCTCTCTCTTAGGTCCTATCAGTATGCAAACTTAAAGGATGCTTCCCTTTAAACACTGTCCAACTTGGTCAAAAGTTGTTTCAATTTTGTTTAATTTTGTTGTCCTCTTTAATAATATTTGTTTTTACCACAAACAACAATAGCTGGAGGCAACTGAGTTTCAAATTTGGTAGTTAACAGTCACAGAATTAATTTTTAAATTTCTTTCCCCTTCTAACGTTTGTACGAGACGTGCCACTGATTACAGACTCTGTTTACGTGGCAACAAACGACTGGAGGGAAAATTAATTCTGATGGGCTTCCATCCCAAGCCTGACCTGGACTCAACCACATGGCTCGACCTGCAGACCCGTAGTGGTCACCATGGGGTCTGGAGGGGAAGTGACTATGTATGAGGAAGAAATGAGTGGGGAAATGTTCTTTGTTGTGTGTGAGACAATATGCACCTGACTCAGCTTGGGGGTCATGTGAGCCGACAGACAGATAGCTTACCACCACCTCCCCTTCTCTGATTCATTGATCTTTTTTTTCTTTTTCTTTTTTAATCCCCACACATGCATGTCCTGATGAGAACACAATAAGTTGGTAAACTCTCAACTCAGTAATTCATAGATCTCACGCGGTTACCTAGGAACACAGATTCTGTTAGCAATTAAAATGACTTATTGTGTGAAAATTACTGACAAAAAAATAAAGACTTTTTTTTTCAGACCATGTGACAATTACGCTAAATTATCATCTATCGTTGCAAACACACACACAAACACACATGTACACACACAAGTGCACACACACACGCATGCACACACATACACACACACACATAGTTGTCATGTTTTCCTCCTTCAAGAGATGATCTGTTAGTGATGTGAGTGTGGTGAATATGGTATCTAGAGAGGAATGTTCTAGGAGGTGTTAGTGAGCATATGGAGGGTTAGTGTTTCTGACTAAGTGCACACGCTACAGAGAGTAGTCCTGGCAGGCAGACAATAACTGTCCATCCAACAAGCGAAAAGTCAGAGTTTTTTTTTTTTGTTGTTGTTTTTGCTGTGAAGTTGTTAGTATATTCAGCGCTTCAAAAATGTTACTTTAAATTAATTATTGACTAAGTATGTCACAGTAAGAGTGTAGACACGCCCCCAGACACATGTGAGGGGACCAGACTTTCAGTTCTAAACTATTTCATTTGCAATGGTTTTGATCAGTATTGCTTAATCCTCATCAGGTGAAACCGAGTGTTTGTGTTGGTAAGAGCTTGATTCATCCTTTTAACCAGAGACTTCCTTCCTCTAATTCTTAATATGGAAGAGTTGAAAGGTTTAATTAATGCTTCTTGTGCACTCTTAGTCGCCATCACCACCAGGAGCTGGCTTACCTGGCAGTGGACATGCCTGGACTTCGTCCAATCTCTGGTCATGAGAAACTCGTGCTCCCACAATAAATGATGATGTAACCTTCCTGGTTACAACCACCTTGGCAAAATGACACCTTTCTTCTCTGCTGTTTCAGCTACCACGGATACCGATATGCTGAGAGACTCAAGGGGTTCCTTTTAATGTGGCAACTTTTAGTATGTAGCTTTGCATGCAGTTTTTTTTTTGTTTTTTTTTCCCTTAGTATTTTCTTTGGGCATCCTTTGCAATGAGTTGTCTTTTGTTTTAAGGGGGGGGGGGGGGGGGAGGCAGGGATTTGGGTTTTTTGTTTAGAGCATCATCTTGAGCAAACGACTAAAGATAAACTCCTCTCTCACTCTCTCTATTCTTGTAGTTTCTTTTACCAAGATAGAATCAAATTAAGTGATTTTATTCATGTCAATTTAATTAAATGATAATTGTTATGGTAATGTTCACCACGAGAGAAGTGTCAACTGCTGTTGCTGTGTGTAACTGTTCCCATGGAAGCGCCGTCCTGATAACCAGATGATCTCGTACTAGGCCACAGCCAACCCTAATACTAGAAGACAAACCATATAAATTAGATTAATCTTGTTTGTATAAATTACCGCCAAGAAGACAAACCATATAATAGATTAATCTTGTTTGTATAAATTACTGCTGATGAAAAGATGAATCAAACTCACCAGTAGTTGTATGTTGATTAAAGAGACCTGGTCCAACAACCAAGGTCCCATACCAATGGGAGTAGGTCATGTAGACGCAGGAGATGCACACATCACAAGTGTGGTTACTGCCAGACCCTCTAAGAATGCTGTGAATCTCTAGACCTCCTCTTGTTGTTCATCTGTGATCGTAGGAGTGCACTAGAGGATTCACTCATCTGATTTTTTTTTTCTTTTATTTCTTTTTTTTCTTTCCCTTTTTCTTTCTTTGTTCTTTTCCTTCTTTAGATAGCATGCTCAGTTGTATGTCACATGGTCTACCAGGTGTGCCCTGTGCTCTGCTAGAAACACTGGTTTTTTTAATTGGTGATGCTGACAATTCATTGTGAGGCCGAGCGTGTCATCACTTTAAAAAGCCTTTGAAATTCCTCTTGTACTACCTTAAACACATGCACACATTTACGGCTTATTTCATTGTGGCAGACTTGAATGTTATCTGCCATTCGGTTACCGTGCCGACTGCTAGCTAGTTACTTTGTAGTGATTCTCTCCCAGTTTGAACTCCAGTGGCGCAAAGTGCCCACTCGTGCCCACACAATGGAGTAGTAGTAGTAGTCAGTTAGGTGTCATTCGTGCGTCTGGTGTGGTGGTGCGTGTATGTGTTCTCAATTGTGTATCTATAGCAACTGACCTTCTTTATTAATTAGACTTGACATTTTTCAAACAATTCTTTTTATTATTATTTATTTATTTTAGAGACCCTGGTGGGTGGAGCCAGTGCAGGAGGAGGAGCTCTGCTAGTTACAGTTATAGTGGTTATGGCAATTGCTTTCTACCTCTGCAAAAGAAGACGTAAGTAAATATAAAGTTACTTTGATAGAGTCATTAATAATAAATAAATAGGAAAATATAACCAGCAACATAAATATAATGTATTAAGTAGCTTTATTTTAATAAAGGACCACTTGATCTTGAGTTGGGTTCATCCTTTCATATCCTTGATATTAATATTTCTCTGCTAATGTCCACCATCCATACTGCATCTCTTCCTGGTTACCAGAGGGACTGTGAGATGTTCTGAGCACGCGGCTATTCAGTTAAGGATGCAAAGTTGTTGTTGTTTGATCTCATGCCTCAGGCGTTTGTTGTTTGTTATGTAACAGTAGCACGGGCAGTCCAAACTAGTTTGCTTACACATCTTTAACTCTGAATTAGCTCTATAAATTAACTAGTCCTGCTGCATGCCAGAATTTAATAAGTCAAGGCCGTGTGTCCCCAACAGATGACTTGAGGGGAGACTCGTGGACAGATAGCGCGGAGTAATTAATGTCTCTTGTTGGAGTTCTCAAAGTGAATATTTGATACCATAATATATGAATACATAGTGAGTTGCTTCAGTACAAGTGGCAAGGGAGATAGCCTAACTGCATTATTTCACACCACATGTAATCATAGCAATAAGAAATGAATTTCTAGTTCAACTCATTAGTATGTGATTTCCTCCATTGTACAAGTAAGGGCTCTTATTAGTCTTTAAATGAAATGATCTAATTAACACCTAGTTTTGGTTGCCGACCCAAGAATTGAACTTGAAGTGGACTGAATTGGTACATCTTTGCTCACTTGCCAATTAAAACAATAAATGTTGTATCTACAGCATGTAATAGTATGTTGTTTGGTTTCATACCAAATGGTGCAGATCCAATGTGTTTCAGTTCAACTTTTTATTTTGTTTTGTGTGATTTCAATAGGCACAAGAAACAAGAGGAAGATTCACATTCCCCATCCAAGCAGCATCGAAGAGCCTGATGTCACGCCCACACAAAATCACGATGAGGAGGATCTAAATTATGATCACCTTATGGTCAGGACTATTCCGCCCCAGGCCGTCACCGAGGTCCGTCAACTCTACACTGATTCCGCTACTCCGTCTCACGTGGACCCCCTCAACCGTGCTGACGGCAATAGGGTGTGGCCTGCAGGCGTGCAGAGCAATAACATACACTGGCGCCAGAAGAGCGGGTCCTCCTTCAGCAGTGGAACTGCGTCTGAGACCACTCACGACAGGTATCCCATGATCACTCCCATCACTGCCACAACTGTCTCCCAGCCTCAGGCCAACAGCTTGTCACGCATCGTGCACTCTGATTTCGAGAGCCCAAAGAGAGAGACTTCCGTCGCCAATCTGCAGCACAAACCGTACTCTGCCATAAACCCACTGACCAACCCTTCTGCCGGGACTCAGCAATTAGACTGCCGGAACTTACCTCATTCTCTGCGTCAGAGTTTCAAATCCGGAGCGCCTAGTTCTGCCATGGACCTACGTTTTGGCGGTCGCCAGATGGTGACCCCTTACCAGCATTGCCTTGAAACAGTTTCTTTCCACAACAGCTCAAATGGTGAAATTCAAAAATTTCCTAGTTTCTCTCGGCAGAGCTCAATGGCTGGTACCTATCACTATTCATCAAGTGATGTTTGATTTAAAAAAAAAATTTTTAAGAAATCAGGATTTTCATGTCATGGGAAACAAACTAAAACTGCTCAACTGCAACATTTCAACACTATCATCTGATCACTGACATTATCAACTGCAAACCTGCCAATCAATTCACAGATAACTAGCTAAAAAAAATTTTTTTCTTTTTGAGATTCAAAATTGCATTTTTTTTGTCTATCAATTCAAAGTTTCAACTCTTTGCACTGTATATTTTCATGTAACAAATTATCACATTTGGATTGCAATTGATAAGAGAGTTGAAGGCTAGCAGTTGTTTTTTTTTTGTTGTTGTTGTTTTCTTGTTGTTGTTGTTTTAGCTACTAATTACTCCAAATAATTTAACTAAAACTGTGTAGGCACATCTAACTGAAACCACCTCGAGTAACCGAATTGGTTATCTCGCACTAATAACGCATAATTTATATTTCTAAAGCCAAAACAAACGGGTCTCTGGCTTTGCCGACCACTTACCTTACGATGTTGGCGGTGAAAGGTAAAGGATAACTAACTATAAATGCTAGACTTAGAGAAACTGATGTGCTTATTTCACCTTTTACACGTATTGATTTTTACCTAAAATATCGGCATTAAACTAAGCTTGGCTCCACCACCACACAGGTTTGCACTGCACCCAGTATAATCTACTCCTTGAAGCTAAATTACTATTGTGTCGCTTGCTAAAACCTCACTTCGCCTAGTAAAAAAATATGATTATATTCTTGAACTCGTGTGTGCGGAATTGCAGTTTGTATGTAGTACAGTGGCTTACTCTTACCCTTTACCTAACGCTAACACATTTTAATATTTTTGCGCAAGTAGTGAACGCCCACAAAACCTCTTGCGGTGTTACCGTGCTGACGACAATCGAGAAGTTCATTCTTTTAGCTTCGCCTTTCCCTGGAGTGTGGTGGTACAGATGGCTGGAAAGGTTGGCTCTTCTGTCCGGGAGCTAGTGGATGTTGAAAGTAAAACTGGGTTAGAGGGAACTTTACGTAGCATTACCAAGGACAATGTTGCTTTGCTTGTTACTTGCTTGTTGCGTCCTATTATATATAAAAGCTAAATGGAAAGGTTATATATATATATATATATATATATATATATATATTATTATCAAGAGCTGGATGGCAGCCAGTACATAGGGAAGAACCTGTACCTGAATCGCATATCAATGCGCAGTCTCTACGGAGGTCAAGTGATGGGGCAAGCATTGAAGGTGGCTTACCTGTCAATGGCTGATCTTGCCTCTTCCTTTGTGCTGCAGTCTCTCCACTGCTATTTCATCTCTCCATTGCAAACTTCACCAGACATTGTGTATAAAGCGGAACATGTGAAAATAGGGAGCAATTTCCGCACCGTTGTGGTTAGTGCGATCCAGAACTCCAAAGTCGGGTTCTACTGCATGGTGTCTTTCCAAAGGGAACAGGCAGGAAGTCGTGAAATAGACTATTGTACTAAAGAAATGCCAGAAGTACCAAGACCTAGAGAAGGAGGACAAGCTGGGAGTGAAGATCAGCACAAAGGGAAGTTTAAATTAGTCAGGGTGTTTAAAGAGAGAGAACTGGATGTGTGTGCATGTGTGAAAAGAAATAATCAAGTTCCATCTAAGCCAAAGTAAGTCAGTGAGTAAAGTTATTAACCCTATATGTAGGGATCGTTAGGAGATTATGTATTTAATGGCAACAATTGTAATTTAGAACTTGTAATCATAGCTAATATAATGTCAGGGTTTTAGTATATAGCTAGTGAGAAAATCTTAGGCTGCCTAATAGTAATCTATCCTGTGCTAATAGTAATCTATCCTGTGCTAATCAACAATGATCTGTAAACCACTATGTGATAACCCTTTCGCATTAACTCAGTATAGTACATCAGGGTTTAACCCAGAGAGGGGCTGGCTCTGGGATTTCCACCCTCCAACCAGAATCTCCCCTCTCCTCCCTCCCAGAATTTTTAAATTTAATATAGTACATAGTGTCATACAGGGCTTTTCGCTGGGCTGGGAAACTCTGTGTGTACTCAACCACACACATTTCAGAAACTCATACTACTTTGAAGCACATACTCATATGATAATGTATACTAACACTGGTAATTTTATAATATTTAAAATGTATATGTACATGTATATTATTGTGTATGTGTGTGTTAGAGCCGCTTACTGGATAAGATCCAATCCGAGGAGTACCCTTTACCAAACTAATGATCACCAGAGTCTCCACAGGATCAACTTTGTGTATTCAACTGATTTAATCATTGGCTTTACAGTAATGGCCTCATTTCCTGCCTTCCAACCCAAGTTGATGGCGTCTCTGGACCACAGTGTGTGGTTCTATGGTGATATAAGAGATGGAGATTGGTATTTACACTGCGAAGAACTGGAGCACAGCCATGGAGGACGGACTTTGAACTCTGCCAGGTGAGTTGCATTAAAATAACTTCTGCTTAAGGTTTGATCAGTGAGGAGTGTTTGGCTGCAACAATAGATGCCATCAAGTATAGGGACTCATATACAGACTTCTTTTCTCGCCGATTTTACCAGCTTTCAGCTACGAGTATAGCTAGTTGTCATTCTTCCTATTAATTCAGTTTGTTGCAACACTTTACCAACCCAACTCAACTACTGAATTACACACACTGTCATTGTTGTCTTCACCAGATAGATTATGTAATTACTAGCAAGTACCCCGCCACACAGTAGCGCTTCTTCCAATTAGGAATGGAAGCATAAGGTTTTTTTTATCTATCTTTATTATCCTCTACCACTTGGTTTAGTTTTCCTCACTTACTTTTTTTGACCCACATATATATATATATATATATATATATACGCAACACGGTCCTGACGACTCTATAGCAATCCAGCTTCATGTGCACTGCCGTTGGCAGCATTACTGATGATACTTTACCTACCCATCTTGCTTAAATACACTGTCATTGTCGTTACTTTACAGACAAGTGTGTTATTATATAGATTATTATTTACATTATAATATTACTAGCTAGTGATGTGCTTCAGCATAAATGGCAAGCGAGTCGTTGTACACAAGTAATTCACACAAGGTAGAATGTGATAAAAGTTGCTTACAAAACCTGTATACAAAACAACAATAACAAAGCTCCATTCATTCATTTAGTTGGCCTGAAGTTATTGTCTTAGATCCTGGTCACCTAGTTTTAGATTCAGTCTATTTAGTCCTAAAAGTAGCTACAAGTAGCTATGTAACCATTGACCATAGTAGTGATAGCTTCATCTAAATGACGTAGTTGTTCCTGACAACGTCCACACATATACACACAAATATCCCTGATTTTCAAATTTGACTCCACTGTATATAGTGTCTTGCTAGCTTCACTCGCTCGCCAATTAATAATTTATTGTCACTATTATTATTATTATTATTGTTATTATTATTATTATTAAAAGGGGCTCAAGTTAGGAGAGGTGGGTAGAAAAAATGCTCAGATAGTTCAGAAGAAAGAGTAGGAGAGGGAAACTTATGTAACCTTAACCAATGGTAGAGAATGATAACTGAGTAAGATAACTTGTGCTACTGCATTCTTACTTTGCAATACGTCAAGCGCCACTATGTGGTGGGGTACTTGCTAGTTATTATCATTATAGGCTAGAAACAACTTGCACAGATTGTTATAATTGGTATGCATTCTGTGTTGATAGGGTATACAATGAAGATGGAGAGCTGGTGGCAATCTGCAAACAGGAATACCTCTTTAAATCAAAACTCTGATTCTTTCATGTTATGTTATTTTTTATTTTTTATTTATACTGTATATGTACCGCATTTAAGTATTATTTATGCGCACTAAATAATATGATAAATTTGGCGAAAGTCGTGGTTGATGTGTATAGGAGAGGCGTGACCAGACTGCGAGACATTCAACTGTGCCGCCACTCTCCCACCATTTAGAAATAGCAGCCGCGTTGCAGCCCCTGGAGACATTCACTATTGGAATTGCTAGGAGTAACTGAATATTTTGCCGTTGGTAGTGCTTTGTTTGTTTGCCGCACGAGGACTCGTGCAGGGTAAGCTGAATTATATTCCTTGTTTTATACCAGATGGTGCAGATCCAAGGTGTTTCAGTTCAACTTTTTATTTATTTTGTGTGATTTGTTGTTCAACAGGTACAAGAAACGAGGAAGATTCACATTCCCCATCCAAGCAGCATCGGAAGTGCCTGATGTCATGCCCACACAAAATCACGATGAGGAGGATCTAATAATTATGATCACCTTATGCTCAGGACTATCAAGGTCCGTCAACTCCACACTGATTCATAGGTGCCAACTGTCCTCGAATGTCGAGGACAGTCCTCGATTTAAGAGCTTTGTCCTTGAGTCCTTGATGACCTATCACTTTCTTATTGTTTGTCCTCGATGATGATGCTGGTCCAGGTTTTATGCAACTCTGCTAACAAATGCTGCATCCAGTTAATCACAACTGACAAGCCAGCTGAGTTAGCACTGCAGTCAGCCGTGCTAGCTCAGCTGGCTTGTGGCTAACAACTGGATGTAACTGTTATAACTCTATTTTCACTGAAGAGCTGCTTGCTCAGTGTAAAAAAAGCAACATACTTAGCCATTAAAGGTCCAGGACCATAGGAACACAATCAACAGCCAGATGATAGCTAGTTAACTTATTTTTTGCAATGATTCAACAGCCAGATGATAGCTAGTTAACTAATTTTTTTGCAATGACATCATAATTAATTACGTAATGTGGGTGTGGTTTGTAGGTGTGGCCATGTGTGTGGCTTATGTCCTTAAAGCTAGTTTGAAAAAGTTGGCACCTATGCTGATTCCGCTGCTCCATCTCACTTGGACCCCCTCAACCATGCTGACGGCAATAGAGCGTGGCCTGCAGGCGTGCAGACAATAACATGCACTGGCGCCAGAAGGGCGGGTCCTCCTTCAGCAGTGGAACTGCGTCTGAGACCACTCACGACAGGTATCCCATGATCACTCCCATCACTGCCACAACCGTCTCCCAGCCTCAGGCCAACAGCTTGTCACGCATAGTGCACTCTGATTTCGAGAGCCCAAAGAGAGAGACTTCCGTTGCCAATCTGCAGCACAAACCGTACTCTGCCGTAAACCCACTGACCAACCCTTCTGCCGGGACTCAGCAATCGGGCTGCCGGGACTCAGCAATCGGGCTGCCTGGACTCAGCAATCGGGCTGCCGGGACTTACCTCATTCTCTGCGTCAGAGTTTCAAATCCGGAGCGCCTACTAGTTTTGCCTAGTCTGGCGGGCCAGACCCTTTACCTTCTTTTTTATGGACGGGGGAAAAAAGAAGGTAAAGGGTCTGGCCCGCCAGACTAAGTTTTGCCATGGACCTAGTCTCGCGTAGCCCACCCGGTTCAGGAATATTTTGCGATTGAACGTATCGAAGATTCCAGGAAACCTTGGATGGGAAGTATCGGGTGAAACTGGAATCTTTCCTGGCCCATGCGCGTACACGAGTCGTCACCCCCAGCCACACCTCTATCCGACCTAGTCCTTTCCACCCACGCAGTGAGCTCCATTTTGCTTTCTCTGGGAAGCAAGCCTTAGAGCGTGGGTCTTGAGCTGTTATAGCTGCGATCGAGCTTCCGACATTGCTGGACAGGTTAGGGAAAGCTTTTATTGTTGCTCAGACTTCCCATTTCAATACTCCATTCAGAGCTGGGGTGACTGGTGTCTCAGTGAAGCATAGGCATGTCAGCATGTGTTGGAAGAAGCTGCTGATGATACTGGCTTAACTGTGCCACAAGTAGTAGTAAGTTATGAAGATATGACTTAGTATAGAATGGCTATTTTATTTATTTGGTTTAGAATTGTGTGAAGGAGAAATAGTAGAAGATAAAGCATACCAGAAACACTGAATCAGTGAAGACTTTTCAAGATACCTTTGACGTCCTGGCAGAATTTTCAACAGGAATAGGCAAAATCAGATGGTTAGATGAATTGATATTTAATAATGCAAACTAAGGTTCTTTCAACCTGTTTGCAATAACTGTTGTGTAAAATAGTTAAACCATAGCAACTTTCAGAATTATTGCTAGATAACCTCAGGATCAAGTTGCTAGATAACCACCCTCTCCCTAGGGCTTCCTCTGTTCAGGTTTCTCCTGCTCGGACTGAACAAGAACTACTTCAAGCCAAGTCATCATGCATCTTCATAGCCATACACACTCATTGAACTTGACAATATTCATGATCAATCATACTCAATTAGAAACTATTCGTATGCATTACTCTTGTAGTATTCTGTACCACACCAACCCATAGCAGACTTGCTCAGGCAGTCTGCATTTAATGTTCTGTGAATTGTATGCCATTCTTGTAGACAAGTTTAAAGCCTGAAACTCTTGGGGTAACTGGGAGTATAACTGCTTTTGGAGTATTTGACAAGGCTGCAATTGCGCAAGTGACAGCGGCTGCGTTGGGTATATTTCCTTGGTCTCAGGTCTTGTCTTCCTGGTCCTTCAAGCCTTTCACTTTAGGTTTGGTTAGCTTTGTTTACTCTACGAGCTAGCTTAGACCTGCCCACCGAGCTCGGGAATTTACGCCTCCCGAACATTGGTCCTTCGAGCCGGATATCTTACTCTGGGTAAGAAGGCCAGTGCTTGAGCTCTTTGGGTTATCGAAGACCATACTGTGGCAGAGTTATTGCCTTTCTAATCGTTCGTTCGTTCGGTCGTTTTCTGTTTTTGAGTCGAGTGCAGTTACTACGTAGCTATCTACTTGCTATTTCGTTTGTCGACCTACTCTTCTCTTCAACGACTCACTCACTCTCTCCTGGATCATCATGGACGACACAGCATCGCCTGAAATCGAAACGCTCAGACGAAAAAGAGGACACCGTCGAGGACAAATCACCCGAATACAGCGTCGTTTATTGGCTCTACAAGCCAAAAACGTAAGAGAACTCTCCCTTCCAGGGATCTCCTCACTCAAGGCGGACTTCGAAAGCGAGGTCAAACTCCACGAAGCCCTCCAGGATAAAATCGAAGACCTCATGGCTGAGGACGAATCTGCTCTCAATGTCGAATCTAACGAACGAGAAGCCAGAGACGAAACTCACTATTCCATTCGCCAAGGCTTTGTCAATCTAAAGACCAAGCTCGAGGCATGGGCCGATGCGTCTAGCCTCAACAGAAGGCTGACCTCTCTTCTTGCTCTAGAGGACACTTCCACTCCCTACTATCGACAATCATTCATAGAGTTCAGGGAGGAGGTTGCTGCCCTAGACAAGAAAACCCTTCTGTGCTCAGAAGACGAACCAATTCGCTCTCTCTTAGCACAACTTCGAGAAGGTCTCACCGCACTCCAAGATGGCCTAGTTGCCGCGGAGGGACGTACTCCACCTTCAGCGGTCTCCACCATGGAAAGACCCACTTCCTATCATGGGACAAAGCTCAAACTAGACCTGCCAACATTTTCAGGACATCCACCTGACTGGCACCACTTCCACGAGCTGTTCACGGCTGCTCTCGACAGAGCAGGAGATGCTTACTCCGAACGTGAGAAGGTATGCTTCCTCCTCAAAGCCATGCAAGGAGGAGAAGCTGAGCAGATCGTAAAGTCACATGCAACTTCCGAGGCTGGGTACACCAATGCCCTCAAGGCCTTGAAGTATCGCTTCGGCTCTGCCAAGAGAGTCTATCCCCACTTGGTCAAGAAGGTCACATCACAAGACCGTATTTCTCTCGACCAGGCGGGATTCACCAAATACCGTCAAAACTACGTTCTCCCTCTTCAAGCCATGAAGGAGTTGAAATGCACTGAAGTCTCTCAGATGATAGCAGCACTCGCTCTTTCTCAGTTCGACGACAGGCTGAGAGAGGAATGGACCAAGACCTTCAAATCTGCCACAGACGTTCCCTCCCTGGAGGATCTAGATGCGTTCATTGAACCACTAGAAGGCAATCTGCCATCAGTCTCTCACGACGATTCCTCAAGCCACTCGACTACACGGAAACCAACTCCAAAGGTCAACAAGAGCAACTCGATGGAGTGCTCACTCTGCAAGGAGCAACATCGTCTCCACAAATGCCCAGTCTTTCTGGGATACGACGTCGACAGACGGTTCAAAGCCATCAAAGACAAACGAGGATGCACCAACTGTCTGTCACTCAACCACTCAGTTCAAAACTGCAGCTCATCCTTCACCTGTAGGGAGTGTGATGCTAAGCACCACACTCTCTTGCACCGTGCGAAGCAAGCTTCATCCAAGGCTGCCTCCACGGCAGCTTCCTCTGCTAACAAGACCACTCATGATCTTATGGCCATAGGGGAAGCTGATGCTTCGGCTTCTACAGCCTCTCACGAACCACCCAAGATCTCCTTTCTCCATACAGCCATAGCCAAGGCAGTGCACGGAGACAGGGAGTGCGACATAAGGATGGCCTTCGACACGGGCGCAGCTTCATCTCTCATAACAGAAGCAGTAGCCTCCACTCTCAAGCTTCAGCGCTATCCCAGACGCCTGCACATCACTGGTGCTTGCGGAGGGGGAGTGAGTCGCCACTTCGTCGAGGTCACGCTGAAGTCCATCCTCTACCCAGACAAGTCCATCTCCATCAAGCTCCAGGTCGTGAAAAGTCTCCCCGAGATTCCCTCCCCTCAGGACATCGAGCAGATCAAGGCCGAGCCACATTTGCAAGGCCTGCCTCTGGCTGACCCTCACTTTGGGGGGAAGCTGGACATCCTGCTTGGAGGTCTCGACTATCCCAAGTGCATTGTCGGATCTCTCACGACTGGGTTGGAGTCAGAAGTCGTCACTCAGCCTACGCTCTTTGGCTGGACGGTCGCCGGACCTCTGGATTCTACTCAAGACACATCTGTTCTCCAGATACAAACATCTGAGGACAACCTCAAGGACGATCTGTCTCGTCTCTGGGAGCTGGATCGCACGCCAGAGACCCAACACCTCTCCATCGAGGACGAGGAGGTGACACAACACTTCCTTGACACTCACAGCAGGGATAAAGACGGGAGATACATCGTACGTCTCCCTCGCATTCCTCAACCACCCCCCTTGGGTACCTCTCGAAACCTAGCCGTTCGACGAGCAAATCAGAACGAGAAATCTCTCAAGAAGAAGGACAAATTGTCTGAATTTCAAGCCGCACTGGAAGAGTATCCACGACTCGACCATGCAGAGGAAGTCCCTGATTCTGATCGAGAACTTCCCCATTACTACATGCCAGTCCATGGTGTGTTCAAAGCATCATCTACGACCACCAAGGTTCGCCCAGTGTTCGACGCCTCTGCTCCCACCTCCAATGGATCGTCTCTCAATGACACACTCATGCAAGGCCCGAATCTCTATCCACAGCTCACAGACATATTGCTGAGCTTCCGCAAGCACACCATCAGCTTCTCTGCGGACATCAGTAAGATGTTCCGAGAAGTAAAGCTCCATCATGAAGAACGTGACGCCCACCGATTCCTCCTGAGAAACCAGCAAGGACAACTCAGAGACATGAGGATGAAGAGGCTCACCTTCGGAGTCAGACCATCTCCCTACTTGGCCACACAAGTCATTCGTCATCTAGCCGAACAGCACTCCTCCTCTCATCCTGAGGCAAGTCGCGCCATTCTCCAGTCCTTCTACGTCGATGACTATCTGGACGGGAGAGATACGGTGGAAGAAGCCAAACTCATTCGCCAACAGCTCTGCGACTTGTTGTCCTTAGCTGGCATGACCCTTCGTAAATGGCGCTCCAACTCGGACGACTTCAAGGCGACCATTCCTCAAGGCATCATCGAAACTGCCGATCTACAAATCTCCTCTGCTGACAAGCCACTTAAGGCACTCGGTCTGCACTGGAATGTCACCAAAGACACCCTCTCAGTCTCTACGCCAACCATCGAGACTTCTTCAGAGTTCACCAAAAGGACTGTAGCATCTATCCTGGGCAAGGTGTTCGACCTCCTCGGATTCTATTCCCCCTTCACCGTTTCGGGAAAGATCGTCCTCAGGAAGCTCTGGGAGTTGAAGATAGGCTGGGACGAGCCAGCTCCACCTGCTATTCAGGAGACATGGCGAGCATGGCTCTCACAGTTGGACTTCATCTCTGAACACTCAATACCTCGTCGATACTCTACTCACAAGGGAAAAGCTGTTGCTTACCATCTCCACGGTTTTGCTGACGCCTCACAAGACGCCTATGGAGTAGTGGTCTATCTGCAACAAACTTACTCGGACAACACGTCCACTACAGCCATAATCATAGCCAAAGCGAGAGTTCTGCCACTCAGAGAAATCTCCATTCCCAAAGCCGAGCTCACAGCAGCTCACCTCCTCGCCAAACTTCTCAAGTACTGCTCCCTGCAGTTGAACGTCCAAGACATGACAGCCTGGACAGACTCTTCCATAGTCCTCTGCTGGCTCAGAAAGTCTCCGGCTTCCCTCAAGACCTTCGTCGGGAATCGCGTCAAGCAAATACAACAATTCCTACCCAATGCTCGATGGAGCCACATACCTTCAGCGGCCAACCCTGCTGACATGCTGTCCAGAGGGATGCCTGCTGAAACACTTCTCAACTCAACTCTCTGGTGGAACGGGCCTCCATGGATCAACCTTCCTCAATCGGAGTGGCCTCCACCAAAGTTCGATCTGCCTGAAGTCTTGCCCGAGGTTAAGACCGTCACACTCACGGCTGTGCCAGAGCCTCAAAGCAGACCATGGCAAACTTACTCAAGCTTCGAACACATGACCAGAGTTCTCTCTTGGTGCAGAAGGTTTCTCATAAATCTGAAGACTGCTCCAGACGAACGCAACAAGTCTACACATCTCTCCACGTTGGAATGCCAGGCAACTGTCAACCACCTCACCGCCATGGATCAAGAAGAGTTTTTTCCACAAGCATTCAAGGCTGTGAGGAAGAAAGACAGGCTGCCCAGAGGACACACCTTGTACAAGTTCGAGTGCTCCATCAGCGAGTCTGGTGTCTTGCTTATCTCTACTAGAGTGAGAGACCCACTCAACCCTCTGTCCAACAAGAAGCTCGTACCTCTCTCCATCAAGTCTTCATTGACGAAACTTCTACTCTCTTCTCTCCATAGAAGATATCTCCATCCAGGAACCAACACTCTACTAGCCATCATCAAGGAAACATATCACATCCCTGGAGTCAGGAATTTCCTCAAGAGACTCAGCAGAAGCTGCCCCAAATGCCAACGAGCGTATCAGCAAGGCACTTCTCAGCCTATGGGACTCCTGCCCTTGGTTCGTACAACTCCCTCAGCTCCTTTTCTCAACACCGGTGTCGACTTCGCTGGCCCCTTCATCACCAAGCAAGGATACACCAGGAAGCCGGTTAGGGTCAAGAGCTATGCCTGCATTTTCGTATGCATGGCTACCAAGGCTGTGCACATCGAGCTCTGTCTCAGCCTCTCTACAGACGAATTTCTGTCTGCCTTGAGAAGATTCTGCTCCAGACGCGGATGCCCTGCGGCAATGTATTCGGACAACGGTTCTAATTTCATTGGAGCCCACGGTGAACTGCTGCAGATTCAAGACCTACTACGTCGCTCAAAGACGGCTCTCTCTCACTTCACTTCACAGAATGGAGTGACTTGGCATTTCTCTCCCCCCAGGACTCCTCATATGGGTGGCCTGTGGGAGGCAGCCGTCAAGCAGATGAAACTCTTGCTCAGAAAACTTGTTCAGCCTCATCAGCTCAGAACAGATGAACTTTCTTCAGTGCTCATCGAAATCGAAGGCATACTCAACTCGAGGCCTCTCGTACCGATAGACTCTACTGATCCAGAGAGCCTAGCTCTCACTCCAGGGCATTTCCTTGTAGGACGTCCCATCAAGGCGCTCCCTACAGACATCTCCTCCAAAGTCAAACTCTCCTCACTCAGGAGATGGCAGCTCACTCAGAAGCTCTCTAACGACCTGTGGGCAGCCTGGAAGCAATACTATCTTCAATCTCTGCACTCCAGACAGAAGTGGATCTCCCCAAGCCACACCTTCCACAAGGATGACATAGTACTTCTCAAGGAAGATTCTCTCGGATACCGACACTGGCCGTTGGCTCGGATCGTCGACACATTCCCGGGGGATGATGGAGTCGTCCGTGTGGTGGAACTTCTGTGCGGAGGCAAGACCGTCAAGCGTTCTACACATCTCGTCATTCCACTCCTCAGTGATGACTCTTCGGCTCAAGAATGATGACCTGCTGCTGACTACTATTTCTGCGACGTATCGACGCATCTTCTTCCCCCCCCAGTATGTTCAGGTTTCTCCTGCTCGGACTGAACAAGAACTACTTCAAGCCAAGTCATCATGCATCTTCATAGCCATACACACTCATTGAACTTGACAATATTCATGATCAATCATACTCAATTAGAAACTATTCGTATGCATTACTCTTGTAGTATTCTGTACCACACCAACCCATAGCAGACTTGCTCAGGCAGTCTGCATTTAATGTTCTGTGAATTGTATGCCATTCTTGTAGACAAGTTTAAAGCCTGAAACTCTTGGGGTAACTGGGAGTATAACTGCTTTTGGAGTATTTGACAAGGCTGCAATTGCGCAAGTGACAGCGGCTGCGTTGGGTATATTTCCTTGGTCTCAGGTCTTGTCTTCCTGGTCCTTCAAGCCTTTCACTTTAGGTTTGGTTAGCTTTGTTTACTCTACGAGCTAGCTTAGACCTGCCCACCGAGCTCGGGAATTTACGCCTCCCGAACATCCTCCTCAGGATCGGGTTGTTTATCAGTGATAATTCCTCAAACACACGGTTAAACTATTACATATTAAGTAAATAATAGTTAAACCATTTGTTTGAAAAATTATCGCTCCATCCCGAAAAGGGCATTTATCCGAATTGTCATGGTTTAACTATTTTATATCATGGTTATACCATTTCATACTGTGTAAGTGACCAAATATTAATGGCAGGTTTTGACGGGAAAATTTGGTCCAACATTAACAATACTAGCAAGTACCCCACCACACAGTGGCGCTTGATATATTGCGAAGTAAATGCAGGTAGCATAAATTATTTTATTTTTTATTCATTATCATCCTCTACCACTTGGTTAAGGTTGCATCAGTTTCTCTCTCCTGCTCTCCTTTCTCAGCTTTTCTTATCCCCCTCATTTCCTTTCTTCAGTTAGTCATGGAGTCCCTTCTCCTTAGTCTCTCTCTCTCTCTCCTGTTTCTGAGTCTCTTTGTCCTTCTATCATGATTGTGGACTTGGTTTTGCAAAACTTTTGCTTCTTTACCAAACTGTTAAGCTCATGAATTATTCATGAATACGCACCATCATTGTTACTGACGCACAAGTGTATTTATTATATAGATAGCATTGCTTAGTGGAATGTTCAGCTTTGGTTTTTGTCTTCAACACAATTTACAGAGAGCATTGGCTATGATGTTGTAATTGAAACAATACAAATTGGAGGTGTGTATGGAAAACTTAACATACACACACTCACCCATATGCACGCCACAAGGTGGTGTTTCAATAAGCAGCTGCCAGGACTAAGCTGTTCGTATTATTATTATCACTAGTGGTGTGTTTCAACACAAAGCAAGTGAGATAACTCAGTTATATTTTAGGATTTAGTAATATTACATTCTCAAAAATTTAGCAGCACTCTGAGGTCAAAGTGCACTTGTCATGTAATAATGGTATTTTATTAGGAGCTCTTATGATCTGCTACGCATTGTTAAGTGGTAGAAGTTATAGTGATCTAGCTACTTGTTGTGTAACAACGCTGATATGGTAATGCAGTCTTATGATAGGTCTTATAGTCGACTATGTGTTGTTGATCAACTAAGTAAACTAAATTTCAAGTCCTCATACCCCAAGGATAGCCAGCTTTTATAGACACAAACATTAATTCATTAGGATTCTTAAGACGCTCGCGCAAGAATTACAGGAAGCTGAACTCATGTGGTTTGATGAGTATGATACTGACGTATGTGTAACAATGAGAAGTTAGAAATGATGCAACGAGCAACCGAAGGTGATATGTGAATATGATGAAGGAAGAATTGTGCTTGCTAGCTAATGTGGAGTGATGGTGAAATGATAACTAGTGGAATGTTTAGCTTTGGTTTTTGTCTTCAACACAATTTACAGAGAGCATTGGCTATGATGTTGTAATTGAAACAATACAAATTTGAGGTGTGTATGGAAAAGCTGAACTTGACAATTATTATGGTTATTATTATTATTGTATCCTATGGGGTAGGCACCCACTATCACGACAGCGCCCAATCTGTCCATTTCTCTGATAATATTAACGCCCAGGTCTTAAATTGCATACACGAACAAGTATTCCTTGTCAATTATGTGGCCAGCAATAGAAGTCGTTCTTCTGCTGTGCCATTTCAAGAAAATTGACGGCAGTGAAGGCAGACTTTTCTGACTAGAATTTCAATGGCGAATGTCCAGAATGCCTTCAAGATTATTGAATGTGATGTCTTATGTTAAAGTCGAGTAAGTAGTGCAGCCTGTGCAGGTTTTCAATAAGAGAAAGTGAGGATTGAACAGGGAAGGCAAAGTCCACAATCATGGATTGAAGTACAGAAACACTGAGAATCAGGAAGAGGTACAAATAAAGGAGCAGAAGGGAATCCATTAACTCAAATTAAAGTACATGTACCTTATGCTACAGCGCTCCTAGTTTGTGAAACATGTTACATCAAGTGCCACTGTGTGAAAGAGTACTTGATACTTATTACTATTATGCGATGTTTATTATTATTATTGCTATTATTATTGTCATTTTTATTATTATTATTGTTTTTGTTGCTATGATATTATAATTAGTATGAGTAATAGCACAGGTAAACTTGATATTAGGGATTAATAGCACGAGTAGTGCTATTTCAATAGCTTTACGAGTGCTATTGATCCCTAATAACACAGGTTACCTGTGCTATCACTCGCTAATAGTAGGCCAGCTTTTTAAAAAGTCATTTGCAATTGTAGCTACACTGTATCGTTCACTCACTATGTCCTTATTTCAAGATTAGCTTCCTTTGAAACTTCGTTTTCAACATTATGGCTCCTCCTAATCTGTTTGAACATTCCGTCTAATACAGGTAGAGCTTCTGTGGTAAAGAATGACATTGTCTCCAACTAGAAACTACTCGAACTATATGTTTCCGAGGCTAACACTGCATGCGTGCGCACTTACCCGTACTGTTTCACTTCGCTACCGTGGTATTTCACTTAGTTTCCACTTAGTTACCGAGATATTTCAATTATTTACGTGCTATTTCACTTTCCCTGTGCAATTTCAATTGAACAGCGATTTTTCCTATACATTTTTGAATGGAAAACGTACGTGCCATATTATTATTATTATTATTATTATTATTATTATTATTATTATTATTGTGATTAGTTGGGGGAACCTGGTATTAGATTCTTACTAGTGATGCGCTCTAATAGCACAAAATAGCGAAGCGAGTGATGCATGTTCCCTATAATTGCAGCTATTCCAGGCTACAAAATACTGTCAAAGTGAGAAAACAATAGTAGTGGCTTTTTTCTATGATGAAGGCTCCTGGTACCGTAATCCTCAGGAATAGTCTAATAAATAAATTAGGAACATTTAATGGCTTTTCAAAGAGAAAGATTCTTTACTTTGCTACCTGTTTCTGTTTCGTTTTAGCTCTCCTCCTCCTTGCCCTGTTTTTTTTTTCATTTCTTATCTCTCTCCTTACTAATTTTTCTTCTGGAGTTTCTAACGCCCTCAAAGCTCTTGACCGAGCGTTTCTAACGTTTTGTCTCTCTTTCGCAGAATTTGTTTCACTGGGCATCGCTACTTCATACGGCGGGTAAACAAACAAAATGTTGCTAAGAAGGTTACCCGGCCCGCGCAAGCGCGTAGGAGAAAATTTGCACACGTACGCCCACGCAAGAACAAAAACAATTCCTAGACCTAAATAATCGCGAACTCATTAGAGAGTCAACTCCGCTCGCTTCGCTGAATTAACTGGTTTTGATATGTTCCTCTCATCTCCTTCACCACACTCACTATTAAAGCACTGGCCAGGGAGAAGCGAGTGGTATGTGGCAGAGTTCAGTCAAATACATTGTAATTGTAATTAAATACATTTTTTTGCAGTAATTTCAATGTAATTGTATTTGAGTGAGTCTGAGCTCTATGTATTTGCAATGTGTTCAAATACTAGCAAAATTTAGAATTACAAAGTTTGGAATACGTGCATTGCAAATACAAAACAGAAATGAAAAGAGGCGAGAGAAAGTATGGGCAAGTCCCTCAAAAATTACTGGGGAAAAAGAAAGTGGACCATTTGGATATTTAATTGGAGGTCACTGTGTGTGTGCGCGCATGTGTATGTACATGTGTGTGTGCATGTGTGTGTGCACGCATTGTATGTGTACATGTGTGTGTGCACATGTGTGTATGTGTATATGCGTGTGTGACAGCAGATAACGTATGTGACATACACATAACACTGTCGTGTTTGTTTTTGTTTGTTTTTTGTTATAGTTGTGTTTACAATGGTTGTGTTGTTTTTAGATTATTGAGCTACAGCAAATGATTTTTTGATTTATTTATTTATTAATTTAGAGAAAAGAACACCATCAGTTGAGGCTGTCTAAATATTGATACGTCGCACCAGGACAGTGGCAGCATCTGGGATCACTCCAGGACAGTGGCAGCATCTGGGATCACTCCAGACAGTGGACAGCATCTGGGATCACTCCAGGACAGTGACAGCATCTGGGATCACTCCAGGACAGTGGCAGCATCTGGGATCACTCCAGGACAGTGGCAGCATCTGGGATCACTCCAGGACAGTGGTAGCATCTGGGATCACTCCAGGACAGTGGCATCTGGGATCACTCCACGACAGTGGCAGCATCTGGGATCACTCCAGGACAGTGGCAGCATCTGGGATCACTCCACGACAGTGGCAGCATCTGGGATCACTCCAGGACAGTGGCAGCATCTGGGATCACTCCAGGACAGTGACAGCATCTGGGATCACTCCAGACAGTGGCAGCATCTGGGATCACTCCAGGACAGTGGCAGCATCTGGGATCACTCCAGGACAGTGGCAGCATCTGGGATCACTCCAGGACAGTGGCAGCATCTGGGATCACTCCAGGACAGTGGCAGCATCTGGGATCACTCCAGGACAGTGACAGCATCTGGGATCACTCCACGACAGTGGCAGCATCTGGGATCACTCCAGGACAGTGACAGCATCTGGGATCACTCCAGGACAGTGGCAGCATCTGGGATCACTCCAGGACAGTGACAGCATCTGGGATCACTCCACGACAGTGGCAGCATCTGGGATCACTCCAGTACAGCGGCAACCAGTTACGAGTGGGATCACTACAGGATGTGTGTTCTGATGAGTGGAAATTCTGGATATCTGATTTTGGGTTCTTCATGAAGGACTAATACCAACATATTTTTGTAAACAAACAATGGCCATGTTGTAATGTAAAATAATTATTGTCATCTATATTTTGGCTCATTGAATGATGTTGTAGAAATGACACAAACATTATATCCATAAAAGCCAATAATTAGTGGGAGGGGGGCAAAGATCTGTGATGCATGGTCTCAGCATGGCACAGTTTATGAGTATTGTAGGAGGTGATTGCCCAAATGATGTTGGGGTTAGATGAAATCCTAAGAGTTCCCTGACATGCGCAAAAATTGATACAGTAGAACCTCTAAACTGAGAACAATTTGGGACCTAAGGAGGGGGAGATGGGCCATACATTTTCTATTGGAATGCGGGTAGGGGAAGTTCACTATACAGAGGTATTACTTAGAGAGTTCACTATCAGAGGTTTCGCATGCTCACTTGGTGCTGCTTATAACTGCTGCATGGTAGTCCTCAAATGGTGTATGGGACGATTGCTTGCACATAGTTCCTGATGTTACAAATACTGTTTTTGGCCACTTAGTATACAATATTTATTATAACTGTACCAGGGTAACTATACCGGGTATATTATTACACACCAAAATATTCCGTAAATGCATTTACAGTTGAATATTATTTAACAGTGAACTCTGTAAATGAGCAACACCATGCAATGGATATATTACACCAGTGTATGTAAAAGTCATACACATTTGTTATACACATAGTATATTCCAGTGACTTTTATCTTACTTAAGTCACCAGTGTGTATATTTTGTAAGACTGGAGTACTGTGCATTACCTTATACCAGGTATATACCATACTATGTGTACTAGGTATGTTGCTGGAGTATACCCTATGTATTCTTGATGATGTCTTACCACAGCATGCAGTGTATAGATACTATGTATACTACAGTGAAACCTCTCTACAAAGGCCATGCTTGGGGTCAAGTCTTTTGACCCTTGTAGAGAGTTTGGCTGCTTTCAGAGTTTATTTTTTATTGTAGTAGATCACTGTGGTCCATTTACGCTGGCTGTTGTTAAGAGTCGAGTTGTTCTTCAGAGTCCCTTTGTAGAGAGGTTCCACTGTATATGTATTCCAAATGTTTTCTTAATAACATTATATATAGAAGTCTTTGACAGTAATACTGATCATTTTTAGCTAGCTATGTGGTAAAAAAATTAATAATAATAAAAAGTCTAAAAAAGTTTTGAAGAATTTGATGAAGCCACTATCCAGGGCCACGCTTGATGTGCTGTCTGTCACCATCCCGAGCTACTCTGGTTTCTGCCATAGCTGCAGTCCTCATCAAAGCACCACTTACTTCTCACCTTCTGCCCATAATGAGCCAATCGGTTTCTGAGGATAATAACAAAAAATTACAAAAATTGGCTGTAAACAATACCACACTTGCATGAAGTATATTTGGCGAATAACATGAGATAACTTCGTAAAAAAAAGTGCCAATCCACGAACAAAGACACTCAACTATCACAATCATTCCACCACACACAACTTCAATTCTGACAAATCATACGGGTCTAATCACCACGAGATAAGGAAAAGATGAGAGCACAAAAATTTGCAAAAACAATAGGAGAATTGAGTAATTTAAATGCTACTAAATGTCATTTGATGCAATACAAAAGAGCGAAAGACAAAGGGGAAAAAAAAGAAAGAAAAAAAAAAAAAAAAAAAAAGGAAAAAGAAAAGAAAAAAGAAAAGAACATGAACACAAAGCAAATAAACACAAAATTTATTAATCAGAAGTAAGCTGATCGTTTATCAAAGTGAATTTTTTTTATGAAGAATAGCACACATGTAACAATATAAACTTGAAGTGACAAAGTGCATTACACACAACAAATAAACAGTAACAGCAACAAACAAACAAAAAAGTGTTATATAGAGCAAGTCGCCTGTAACTCTTGTAGACCATTCCGGTTCTATTATTGACCGGCATAGTTTCTGGACACCACGGAAAATTAAATTTATCAATTGGCATAGCGTACAGACATTCACAAAAACACCCAAATAGTAATACTAAGTTATGTAATACTTGCTATTTTTTTGTTCGTCTTTTGCTAGGAAGGAGTGGCCACACTGTGCTTGTGACTTGTGGGGACAACACACTGCCAGGAAGTTTTTTTTGGATGATTAAGGTCAAGAGCATATTAGCCCGCACGATTACGATGATATTTCCATATTATAAATTATTTACTTTTTCAAAGAGTTGCACCACTCAAATGAATGTTAATACTCCACAGCTTATTTTGATGGAACTTTGTCATAGGAAGGAAGAATAGTATGTGTGTGTGTGTGATATGTGTGATGTGTGTATGATGTGCGTGTGTGGTGCGTGCGTGTGATGTGTATGATGAGTCTGTGTGGTGTGTGTGTGATGTGTGTGATGTGTGTGTATGTGTGTGTGTGTGATGTGTGTATATGTGTGTGTGTGATGTGTGTATATGTGTGTGTATGTGTGTGTGGTCAATAATTGGCAAGGAACATATGCCATCGGACGTGTCGAGCTCCACTACAAAACAATTTCGTATACACAAAAACACAGACAACAAAGATATTTGTAATACAAACAACCATGATCCTATATAATTGCAACTTTATGATGTATTGTATGCAGTTTCATACAGGATTTTTGTTTGGGAAGGGGGTGGGGCTCCGAGTGTACTTCGCCAGGTTCGGCATCTTCTCCTTCATCACTGGAAGACTCTGCTCCTGTTGCCTCATCTGCGTCCTCTTCACAATCGGGTTGGTAACTGCATACACATCTGGTCCTAGTTGGCGAGCGAGCGTAGCGAGCCAGACACTTACAGGGGTAACACAATCGAAAATCGGGGATGTTTATTTATTTATTTATATATATGTTTGGACGTACGTATGTCATTTTGTACTTTGACCCTCGCGTTTTTGTGTTAATTATGTGGTCGACCCCGTCCCAAATTGCACTAAACAGAATCCTCTGGTTTATCGATCAGTACCCGTATCACCCTAGAAATTGAATTGTTTACCGTTTTGAATTCTTTTGCGGGTGCAGTTGCAACTTGAAAACTTAAGGGACTTTCATTTCTATTCGAGTTAGTGGCGGTGGTAAGTCAATGCGCTCTTTGTCATGGTTATAAGCCGTGCGCAACAGTATTTACCTGAAAATACATTGTCCACTAGACTACTGCGAAGGTAAGTCTGTGTAGGTGCATGTCCAGTTGTGTCAAAGCATTGTGTGTTACAACCACTACTTAGCTAAAGAATATTACAAAGAAAACTTTTAAATAACGTGTATTGTTTGTTGTTGTTTTTTTCTCCTTCAATTGAGAGTTGTTACTATGGCACTGAAATCCCTTTACCTTGTATGCGAAATTTAAAAACTGGACCTTATTTTCAGTAGCTTCAGTGTTAAATCATTCATATAAAAATAGTATGATTTTGTATTTGTTTGCTGAAATCAAATGTCATAACTGCTATTATAGTGTTTGCATGAAGTAAGCTAAAAATAGTAACATTTTATGTTACCTAACTATCAGGCTCGCTCGCCATTTGTGCTCAAGCACACCACTAGTAGTACATTCTGGTTAAAAAAATTAAATTTTTTTGAAAATTTGAAATTGTTCAACAAACCACAACCCACTTTCAAACCTCAAAACTCAATGAAATATATATATATATATATGTGAGTGGGTCTAGGAAAAGGGACCTTATGGCGCAAATAAAAAAATTGAGTTTTTTATGCTAATAAAAAGATACAATTTATCTCAACTTAGTGCTAAAATACTGGAGAGTTAAACCTTCGACACGCAGAGAAACTGGCAGTTGCATTGGGCCCTATTCAGCAAAGCAATTGCACTAGAAATCTAGAAAACATAAATTGAATTTCCACTTCCGGTATAATTAACGTTTCCGTATACTTAACGGCGTACTCCGCATACGCAATTAAATCGTACAGCCGCTTTTTCGGCGACTAATGAAGTTTGCGTAGAGTTCTTTTTAGCTTTCAGAGCGTCTCACGACCAGTCTTGTTGGAATCCTTGGCTGCTCTATTCGCTGTAGCGGTAAACTTTAAGCCAAAGGTAAGCTGTAGAGTGCATGCAGTAGTCTCAAAGCTATGCCGTTTTTTTTTAGCTGCTAGTTGAAACTCCGCCCATTCCCCGTTTATTGTACTTCGAGAATGAGAGAGAATAAAAAGTAGCTTGTCTTTTCACGGCACGCTTGGGGTCTTTTAAGTCGTTTTGACATGCGAAATTTGGCATAGACCTAGAGTAAGGGTCACTAAGACTAATTCTGCAAAAAACAAAAATAGGAGAAATAAAGAATTTTTCCGATGACTTATTTCTGGAGCCTATATCTCAATTTCAATTTTTGCGCCGTAAGGTCCCTTTTTCCCAGACCCGCTCACATATAGCTAAACAGCTTTCTCTATCTCAATATAGCTATAAATAAATTGTCAGTATCAGAGTTGATGGGTCTGGTCCACCAACCCTGATACAGGGCCTCCTATAGCCCTAGATGTCGTCTCCCTCCTCTCCGCTTGATCCTGAGTCGCTAGAGTCAGCATCAAGCAAGTCAAAACTTCCACAGCAACTGTAACTGGTAGACGCCATCTTTCCAAACTGACTTCGAAAAAATTTTTTTTTTTGCATAGTTACCTGGATCACACGACACACTCACTTTTTTCCTATGATGTAATAAGCATTACCTAAGACTGTACGTAACGGGGAGGCCCCCAGTTGAACTGGCGATTTTATATAAAAAAAAGAAGACAGTAAGTCAAACCGCAAAGTCTTGGTGGGCAAAGAAGCGGTTGTTTCAATGTGTTATGGAGGGCTACTGGGCTCAAGCAATTTTTCGCTGCTTCTACAAAACTCTGGAGATGACTGGATCCATAAATGAAGCTGCTGTGAAGAAGGTAACTTTTTAAAAAATTCGACGGAAAACTGATGTTTTTTTTTTTGCTGAGGAAGAAATAAACGCAACTGCTTTGAGGTACTGTCGCAGTACTGGCTGAAAGCTATTTTAAATGCTTTTCCAATGCTATAAAGTAACTATTTTTTTAAATTCGGAGAAGCCAACCGGTCTTCACCCGCTTTGCGGGATCCGGAACGAAAGGGTTAAAAAAAAAAAGAAAAAAAAAAAACACCTTCAGTCAGATAAGTTGACTCTAGTAGTAACTAGACTTCTGAGAGACATTCAATGAAACAGTGTGCTGTGTATTAATCATTGAAACCATAATGAATCTAAATTCTTATCACAATGTTTCAACTTCATGCCGCCACAAGGATAGATAATTTTTACTTTTTATTATTTTGGTATAATTTATTTGTGCTATTCTTGCAGCACACACGCGTGCACACACATATACACACACACACACACAAGTTTACTGGATATACCAACACAAGATATATATAGTATTTTCTTCATGACTTGACTATTGGACAAAAAATTTTCAAGTGGGTAATCAAATAAATTTCCTAGGATAACAAGATTGGTAAACCAATGGATTATGTATAAGCTAAGCCGTGTTTCCAAAACCTATACTCTGCTTTATTGAAGCAAGTTAAAAATTTGTCGATCGTTTTTGCACTATCCCCGTAGCGTTTAATGGTCAATACAAGGCCTTAGCTTGCTGATATATAGCTATGGGAGAGTTTCTAGATAAAAAATATCTGTGAATTGACGGAAAAGCTTAACCTTTTTTTTTTTTTTTTAAACCGTTATAGTAAACGGTGTCGGCCGTTTAGTCCAAACGGTACGGAACGCAACGATAAATACTACGGTAAAAAAAATACCATTTTACAGCCTTACTACGGAACGGAATGTGAAACATTTTTGTCTCCTACTGTATACTCAACATGATCACTACAATACTTGTCAGTTTACTCTATACCTCCCAGTACATGGTACACTTCTTATAGTCAGTACTACAGAGGGACCCTCACTGCCACAAATTGTAATGTTGGACCATTTTTCCTGTCAAAACCTGCTATCTAGGTCGACAAAGAGAGTCAAAGTACAACATGACATGTCTACATGCAAACTAGTATGAGCTACAGGCCTTGGCATAACTTCAATATGGTTGTCGAAAATGAAATGTGTTTACACATTCATTGACGACGAAAAATATATAGTGCTGCTGGGTCTGTATGCTTTTATAAACTAGTGATGTGCCTGAGCACAAATGGCGAGCGAGCCTAAAGTTATACTATTGTTAAACGATTGATTTACATTCATGCTATTAAAAAAAATCGAGATTTTGAAATAATGTATATAAGGTAAGGGGGATTCAAAGCCATAGTAACCACACCCTACAACAGTTTGAATTGAAAAAAAAAAAAAAAAAAAGCATGAAAAAAACAAACCAAAAAACAAGTCACATTATTTAAGTGTTTTATTTGTGATATTCATTAGCTAAGTAGTAGTTGTAACGCATAATACTTTCACACTTAACTGAACATACCTGTGCAAGGCTTACCTTCGTGGTTAGTCTAGTGGACAATAAATTGTCAAGTAAAATAGTTCGTAGGGCTTATAAATGTCAAATCGCTATTAACTTACCACCGCCACTAACTCGAATAGAAATGGAACTCCCGAAAGTTTTTGAGTTCTAACTGTACCCGCAAAATAATTCAAAGCAGTAAACAATTCAAATTTAGGATGATAAGAGTAATGATCAATAAACCAGAGGAATCTGTTTAGTGAAGTTTGGGACGGGGTCAAACGCCGAGTTAACACAAAAATACGAGAGGGCCAAAGTACTAAATGACATACATACATCCAAACCTAAACAAACAAACATCCCCGATTTTCAATTGCGTTACTCCTGTAAGTGTCTCGCTCGCTTCAATCGCTCGCCAATGAAACAAGAAGTTCAGGCGCATTTAGGTCTGCTCCAATTAGCTTGGACCCACCACTCACTGCTCGGCAGATCCATTTCTTTATTTTATTAAGACAATATACCAACTTATGTAATTAGTGGCGTGGGCAAAAATAGGGGGTTGAATGTTTCATATTAATGAGTAAAAAATAAATAAATAAACAAGAGCTAATTTTCGCTTTCTAACAGCCAATATCTAACTGGGTTAAGCTTCAATTAATATAATATTGGCTATTTGAACGAGAACATTTTCTATTATTATCTTTAAGCTGAGAATGACTGAATCATTCAAAAAAACCTTAGATTATACTATTAAATATCAATTCATCTAACCATCTGATTTTGCCTATTCCTCTATTCCTGTTGAAAATTCTGCCAAGACGTCAAAGGTATCTTGAAAAGTCTTCACTGATTCAGTGTTTCTGGTATGCTTTATCTTCTACTATTTCTCCTTCACACAATTCTAAACCAAATAAATAAAATAGCCATTCTATACTAAGCCATATCTTCATAACTTACTACTACTTGTTGCACAGTTAAGCCAGTATCACATCAGCAGCTTCTTCCAACATAGCTATGCTGACATGCCTATGCTTCACTGAAACATAGTACACCAACTCCGAATAGAGTATTTAAATGGGAAGTCTGAGCAACACTAAACGCTTTCCCTAACCTTTCCAGCGACGTCTGAAGCGTGACCGCAGCTATAACAGCTCAAAACCCACGCTCTGTTCCCAGTGAGCAAAATGGAGCTCACTGCGTGGGTAGAAAGGACTAGGTCGGAGAGCTAGAGGTAGGTGTGGCTTGGCACTTTTAATTTTGGGAGGTGACGACCCGTGTACGCGCATGAGCCAGGAAAGATTCCATCCAAGGTTTCCAGGAATCTTCGTTACGTTCAATCGCAAAATATTCCTGAACCGGGTGCGTAGCCAGACCCTTGCGGTTACGGTTGGTAAAGGGTCTGGCTACGCGAGACTACCATGTACGTTTTGGCGGTCGCCAGATGGTGACCCCTTACCAGAATTGCCTTGAAATGCGACGAAATCAAGATTTTCATGTCATGGGAAACAAACTAAAACTACTCAACTGCGACATTTCAACGTCTATCATCTGATCACTGACATTATCAACTGCAAACCTGCCAATCAATTCACAGATAACTAGTTAAATACTTCTTCTTTTTTTAATAAATTGCATTTTTTTGTCTATCAATTCCAAGTTTCAACTCTTTGCACCGTATATTTTCATGTAATAAAATTTGGATTGCAATGATAAGAGAGTTGAAGGCTAGCAGTTGCGATTTTTATTTTATTTTATTTTTTTACTAATCACTGCAAACCATTTAACTAAAACTGTGTAGGCACATCTAACTGAAACCACTCGAGTGTAACAGAATTGGTTATCTCGCATTAATAGCCAATAATGCATAATTTACATTCCTAAAGCCATAAACAAACAGTCTCTGGCTTTGCCGACCACTTACCTTACGATGTTGTAGGTAAAGGGTAAATAACTATAATGCAAGACTTACAAAACTGATACGCTTATTTCACCTTTTACACGTGGCGACTTCTACCTAAATATATCGGCATCAAAACTACGCTTGGCTCCACCACCACACCAGGTTTGCACTACACCCAGTATAGTCTACTCCTTGAAACCTCAGCTAAATTACTATTTGCTTGCTGAATATTAGAACCTCATTTCGCCTAGTAACAAAAAAAATGATATTCTTGAACTCGTGTGTGCGGAATTGCAATTTGTACAGTGGTTTACTTCCACCCTTTACCTAAGGCTAACACATTTTAATTTTTTTTGCGCAAGTAGTGAACGCCCACAACCTCTTGCGGTGTTACCGTGCTGCAGGCAACAATCGAGAAGTTCATTCTTTTAGCTTCGCCTTTCCCTGGAGTGTGGTGGGACAGATGGCTGGAAAGGTCCCTTCCGTCCGGGACCAAGTGGATGTTGAAAGTAAGAGTAAACTTTATGTAGCATTAATACCAAGGACAATGTTGCTTTGCTTGTTACTTGCTTGTTGCGTGCTATTATATATTATTTTAAGTGGAAAGGTTGTATATTATTGATATAATATATATATATATATATATATATATATATTTATTTATATAATATTATATTATATCAAGAGCTGGATGGCAACCAGTACAGAGGGAAGAACTTGTTCCTGGATCGCACATCAATGCGCGGTCTCTACGGAGGTCAAGTGATGGGGCAAGCATTGAAGGCGGCTTACCTGTCAATGGCTGATCTTGCCTCTTCCTTTGTGCTGCAGTCTCTCCACTGCTATTTCATCTCTCCATTGCAAACTTCACCAGACATTGTGTATAAAGCGGAACATGTAAAAATAGGGAGCAATTTCCGCACCATTGTGGTTAGTGCGATCCAGAACTCCAGAGTCGGGTTCTACTGCATGGTGTCTTTCCAAAGGGAACAGGCAGGAAGTCGTGAAATAGACTATTGTACTAAAGAAATGCCAGAAGTACCAAGACCTAGAGAAGGAGGACAAGCTGGGAGTGAAGATCAGCACAAAGGGAAATTTAAATTAGTCAGGATGGTTAAAGAGAGAGTACTGGATGTGTGTGCATGTGTGAAAAGAAATATTCAAGTTCCATCTAAGCCAAAGTAAGTCAGTGAGTAAAGTTATTAACCCTATATGTAGGGATCGTTAGGAGATTATGTATTTAATGGCAACAATTGTAATTTAACACTTGTAATCATAGCTAATATACTAGTGGTGTGCTTGAGCACAAATGGCGAGCGAGCCTAAAGACTATACTATTTTTATATTTTGACTTCTAACACTGAAGCTACTGAAAATAAGGTTCAGTTTTTTAATTTCGCATACACGGTAAAGGGATTTCAGTGCCATAGTAACAACTCTCTGCAACTGCTTGAATTGAAGGGAAAAAACAACAACAAAACAATACACGTTATTTAAAAGTTTTCTTTGTGATATTCTTTAGCTAAGTAGTGGTTGTAACACACAATGCTTTGACACAACTGGACATACACCTACAGAGACTTTTCAAGTTTTAACTGCACCCGCAAAAGAATTCAAAACAATTTCTAGGGTGATACGGGTACTGATCGATAAACAAGAGGATTCTGTTTAGTGCAATTTGGGACGGGGTCGACCACCTAACCAACACAAAAACGCGAGGGTCAAAGTACAAAATGACATACGTACGTCCAAACATATATACAAATAAATAAACAAACATCCCCGATTTTCAATTGTGTTACCCCTGTAAGTGTCTCGCTCGCTACGCTCGCTCGCCAATAATGTCAGGGTTTTAGTAAATAGCTAGTGAGAAAATCTTAGGCTGCCTAATAGTAATCTATCCTGTGCTAATAGTATAATCTATCCTGTGCTAATAGTAATCTATCCTGTGCTAATCAACAATGATCTGTAAACCACTATGTGATAACCCTTTCACATTAACTCAGTATAGTACATCAGGGTTTAATGCAGAGAGGGGCTGGCTCTGGGATTTCCACCCTCCAGCCTCCCTCCCAGAATTTTTAAAAATTTACTATAGTATATGCATATACAGGGTTTCATACTGTGACAGCCCCGTGTGTAGGGTGCCTCTGCATCAGCTAATAATTCAAATCTCAAAGGACCAGGTCCTGTACTAGCGCACTCAATTTAACAGCTTGACAGAGACTTCCGCCAGCAACTGGTAATTTATGCGAAAGTCAGGAACATCGAGGAATCGGTGGTTACAACTTATAAGGGTGGCTATGACATAAAACTACAGTGGGTAAGAAAGGGGTGGAGATACGTCAAAATGGTGATCATTACCAGAGGTGCAAGGCCCCAGGTAGGTGAAGTGTGGGGGCATACATTAAACAATTAAAGGGTGATAATAGGTAGATGAATAACAACTAAGTCAGTAGAGTCCAGCTTCTGTTCGGTTGAACCTGAACACATACAGGGTTTTTCGCTGGGATGGAGAGACTGTGTGTACTCAACCACACCCATTTCTGAAACTCATACTACTTTGATGCAGGTGCTCATATGATCATACTAACACTGATGGAGTGTAACTATGTAATATTAATAATATACATGTATATGTACATGTATATTATTGTGTGTATGTGTGTGCACGTGTGTGTTAGAGCCGCTTACTGGATAAGATCTAATCCGAGGAGTAACCTTTACCAAACTACTGACCACCAGAGTCTCCACAGGATCAACTTTGTGTATTCAACTGATTTCTTCCTCGGCCTTCCATTAATGGCCGCATTTCCTGACTTCAGACCCAAGTTGTCGACATCTCTGGACCACAGTGTGTGGTTCTATGGTGATATAAAAGATGGGGATTGGTATTTACACTGTCAAGAACTGGAACACAGCCATGAAGGACGGACTTTGAACTCTGTCAGGTAAGCTGCATTAAAATAACTTCCGCTTAAGGTTTGATCAGTGAGGAGTGTTTGGCTGCAACAATAGATGCCATCGAGTATAGGGACTCATATACAGACTTCTTCTCGCCGATTTTACCAGCTTTCAGCTACAGTATAGCTAGTTGTCATTCTTCCTATTAATTCAGTTTGTTGCGACACTTTACCAACCCAACTCAACTACTGAATTACACACACTGTCATTGTTGTCTTCACCAGATAGATTATATAATTACTAGCAAGTACCCTGCCACACAGTAGCGCTTGATATACCAACTTCAACAATTAGGAATGGAAGCATAAAGGTTTTTTCATTCATCTTTACTATCCTCTACCACTTGGTTTAGCTTCTTCAGTCCACTTACTTTCCTTACTTTTTTGACCCACATGACACACACCACGGTCCTGACGACTCTATCTATATAACAACTAGTTTCGCGGGACAGACCCTTTACCTAATCGCTCCGCTCGGAAGGGTCTGGTTACTCCAACGCACCCGTTTGGTAATAGTGGAATGCAATTAAACCTTGCGGGTTTTCTTACCGTCCTGTAATAAATCTTTGTGAGCTGGTGTGCGAATCAGTCACTTCAACTATTGTCCTTTTTTGGAAGTCTCCATTTTTAGGACGCTTTTCAGCTCGGAGCTCATAGAAGATATTTGTACGCACATTTTATAGATGCCCACACACAATTAAACTTGACATAAGAGTACACATTTTATACGTCCCCCCAGAATCCTAGGGAAAGATACCAAACGGATGCGTTAGGGAAACCAGACCCTTCCGAGCGGAGCGATTAGGTAAAGGGTCTGGCCCGTGAGATTATATAACAACCTAGCTTAGCTTTATTCACACACACCACTGTTGGCATTAACACTGATGATGCTTTACCTACCCATCTTACATAAATATACCATCATTGTTGTTACTTACAGACAAGTGCGTTGTTATGTAGATTATTATATTACATTTATTATTTTATCATTATTATTATTTATTATTATTATTATTATTATTTTATTATTATTATTATTATTATTATTATTATTTATTATTATTATTATTATTATTATTATTATTATTGTTTTATTATTATTGTTTTATTATTATTATTATTATTATTATTTATTATTATTATAGGCAAGAAACACAATATTTGGTTGTGCATGTGTCGTGTGACTCTGTTGATAGGATGTACAATGAAGATGGAGAGCTGGTGGCAATCTGCAAACAGGAATTCCTTTTTAAATCAAAACTCTGATTCTTTCATGTTATGTTATTTATTATGTACCACATTCAAAAGGACTCGTCTTTTGCATATGCGCGCTAAATAATTATGATAAATTCGGCGAAAGGTATGGTTAATGGCGTATAGAAGAGGCGTGGCCAGACAGCGCCATTCAACTGTGCCACTCCCCCACTGTTAAGAAATAGCAGCCGCGTTGCAGCCCCTGGAGACATTCATTGGAATTGCTAGGAGTAACTGAAGATGCGAAGTTGTTTGCCGTTGGTAGTGCTTTGTTTGTTTGCCGGACGAGGACTCGTGCAGGGTAAGCTGCTGCCTTAGCGTTGGCGAACCTAGACCTAAAGTAAGCTATTATCTTTCTTCTCCATATACTATTTTTCTAGCTGCTGACGAAAGCGTTAGTGTAAATCCTCCGAATGGAACTGCAGTATACGTCCTTCAGGGAGGTCCCGTCACTTTCAGCTGTTTAGTGGCGAGCAGTGAGGGGGAAAACAGAATAACAGATTGGAGAATAGACAACATCAACGTGATAAATGAGTTCGGAGCGGAAAGAGTAAACTTCACAGGTTCTGAGTTATTAACAGTGCCTCTAGGATCTATCACTACTGCTCGAAATGTTATAACAATTCTTAACAACTTCAATGATTTCACACTGACTTGCCAAGTGGGGGGAGTTGTATATGCTCAGTACTATGTGTTCCTCTATAGTAAGTCAACCATAGTATAAACCGTTACATGTTGTTGACCTTGCATTCATCTCATTGTGTGTGTGTGTGACCATTCATTCTAGGACCAGTTTCATTGCAGAACTACACAACTCTCAGTGTGCTGAATGGTGCAAGAGACATCTCAATCAGCATGGAGAATGCAAGCAGCACTGCGTTTCCTTTCCCATCCTCCTTCTCTTGGACTGTCAATGACAACCCTGCAGTGAACAGCTCTTTGGTGACATTTGGTTATCCATCTGTCACTTTCCACACCGTAGAGCCATCACTTGGAGGTCCGTATTCCTTGTCTGCCACTAATTTTTTTGTGGACAATCAAAATCGGGTTCTGGGAAGTGGAGTGGGAACCTTCACGCTAGATGTTCTCTGTAAGTTTAGTATTTCGAGAACAGTAATTAAGTAACAGTTTAATTAACTATGCATTATGTTTTTAAAATTTAGTTGGCCCAACTTTGACAAGAGGTGATATCCAGCATGCTGTGAGACTAGGAGCTGCTGTATCGTTGCTGTGTGGCACTCAGCTACAGAGCAATCCTGCTCCGCTAATTTTGTGGCGGGATCCCAGAGGAGGCGTGGTCACTGCGAGTGATCGTGTCAGCTTCATCAACGACGCTACAGGTGTGAGGCTGAATTTTTACAACTCGACCGTTGTCGACAACGGTAGGTGGGCGTGTAACTTGACCGTGACAGCACAGAACGTGAACGTACCACCGAACAGTGAAGTAGTGAGCCAACTAGAAGTTGGACAGATCCAATATGATATAGACTTGGTAGTTGTAGGTGAGTATTGGAACAATATTATAGGGTCTAATAGAGTTGTGTATGTTGTTCACTTGTTTAGGTTGATGTTTACTTGTTTGTGTTTTGCCGTTTGGTTTTTCTACAAGATGTTCAATTATTTCTAGGTGTTTATTTGTTTGGCCTCTTTTGGTGTCATTTTATGTTCCCAGTTTTCATAAATGTTGTTTTCTCATCATTAACTAAAATATTATGGTAAACTACTTGAATGTGCCAATTTCAAAAATTAGTTTACTAATTCCTGGGAGGTGTTTTCTTTTAAATAGTTTTCAAATGATCAACACTAATGGCTAAATCTGCTGTGGTCCGTCCATTTTCTCAAGAAACATAGCAGGGGAATGTTGTTGTAACTGTAGCTTTATTAAACACTTTATTCAACCATTATTGATTGTTTGTTGTTTGTTTGTTTTTTGTTTGTTTGTTGTTGTTGTTGTTGCTTTTTCATACATTTCGTATATTTTTAGCCTATTAAATTAATTGTGTATTAATTTGTACGTATTTCAGATTCTCCGAGTCAGCCCACAAGTTTACTGGTGGAAGCTGTTGGGGGTACCTGGGCCCAACTGGACTGGGTCCAGCCCAGCTACGTGGGCCTCCAGGGGATCAGCTATTATACCGTGACGGTCGTGGACCTGTCAGGTGTGAGGGGGGCGAGGAATGTCTCCACTCCTGACAACGCTACCACACTCAACGTTACCGATTTGTTCCCGGCCACTGACTACAGCTTCAAAGTGCGGGCGGTGTCCAGTGCACTGGGTGTGGAGGTCAGAGGTCAAGCTAGCGATGCGTATAATGGTACTACTCAAGTCACTGGTAAGAATTTGTTTGTTGATTTACAATTAATTTTGATTTGATAATTCACACAATTATAATGGGTCAATTTAGTTGTCATAGAATCCACCAATCTACTGCACTTACCCATTTAACAAAAACACTGAAACATGTGGATCCCTCCCTTCCACCCTCCCTTCCTCCCTCCTCCCTTCCAAATTCATTTCCTCTTTTGTTCTAGCTATAGTTGAGGAGAAGAATTATTTTACTGACTGTAGACGGCTTGACATCATTACTTTTATCATCGTATCTTATTTGTATTTTGCTGTACTTTGGCATTTCTCTTGACAGTGTGTGGTAAAAATATGTGCTTTTAAAAAGGGAAGTTGTCATATGAGATTTGATCGATGTCTGGTGTTAATTAGTTCATTTACTGCAATGAAATGCTTAATATGTTTGGAGCAATCAGCCCACTGATGATTTAGGGTCTTCTGCATCAACATATTTTCTAAAACAGCATAGCATGAGGGTAATTGCGGAGTAATAGACAGCGATATTGCAGGGAAGGGTGAAACTCTGACATATTGCTGGACTAGTCTGAGATAGAGGGCAATAATGGCTTTAAATTATTGTATGATAACACTTGATTAATTTATAAACTGTATTGATTATTCTCTTCATATTATTATGTATTGTTGTTGTTGTTGTTGTTGTGCAGTTCCTGCCCCATTCTGCAATGACGTGGAATCCATCAATGGAGGATTGCTGGTGAGATATGGTTTCTTCCATACCGGAGGTCAGGACCTATCCTCTGTCGCCTTATCGTACATGATAGCCGACAGCAGTACCACTCAGCCTGGGCCGGACGTAGGCGTCACCGATGTCATGGCAACCATCCTCATGGCAGTGGCGGGGAACACCTACACTGTCTATGTGACTGCTTCAAATCCCAACGGGTCAGCAACTGTCATGTGTCCACAAGTTGTAGCAACATCTGGTAAGGGTCATTGCATGCACAATGCTGCCCTGCTGGTTATACCCAATTGCTATCTATATAATGATATCTTTTCCTCTCAGGATTGCCTCAGGCGCCTTTACAGATATCAGTGGAGGAAGATACTCAAGGATCCGTCGTGGTAACAGCACGGTTCATGTTTCCTGGATCGTCACGTTTGGTCATAGAAGTGTCCGCCATATTGATCCAAGCCGGGGGAGAGATGGTCGTGTCTACCACAGGAAGAACGGAGGATCCTTATACTATCGGGGATCCTGTGAGGATAGAGGTGACAGATCTCGTGGTGGGAAATCGTTACAGATTCAGATTGTCCGTCAGCAACAGCTTCGGTTCAGCAGTGTCCTCTGTTCTTTCAGATCAAATTATTTTCGTGGGTGAGTGAGCGAGTGAGAGTGAGTGCATTAGTGGCAGAATGAATGCTTTATAAGACTTAATTGCACGTGGGTGTAGGTTCAACTGAAGGCACTGCTTCCCAGGATGTTGGTAAGAGGTCACAATGTCATATCTTTATTTTACAGCTCTTATCATATTATAGCTTAGGACTCTAATACAAGGAATTTTTGTTATGTTTGTATGTTTCTATTCAGGAGCAAACCAGGGTGGACTGATTGGAGGCGTGGTTGTCGCAGTGCTGGTGGTGTGTTTCGTGGTAGTAATGGCTATTGTGATCTCAATTTACTGCACCGTCTTCAGTGAGTCTTTTCTCTAAGTAGAGAGTGATACCATTATTTCTATGTATGGGAATTTTGTAGTCCTGAGCTCTTGAAGTTAATTATTTTTTAGTTTCTAATTGAATTATTTGATGTACTTATGTATGTACATGCTGCTTTGGTATTTTGTAAGCCCATTAGTCTGGCCCGCAGTGCATACTTCACATTCTGTAACCGTTTGCTTGAATGAGTGTGGTATGTTGAAGGGAAAATGGAATGAGAGAGAGAAGATAAAGAGGAGGGGGGAGGGGTGGAATGAGGGAGGAGGGGTGGAGAGAGGGAGGATGAGGGGCGGAGAGAGGGAGGAGGGGTGGAGTGAGGGAAGGGAATGAGAGACTACTTAGCTGTATCTTTTAGAAACACGTGCAATGTTAATAAAACCAGTAATAGTTTTTGTCTGTGGCTCTACTCCATTCTGCATTATAGTCCTTTTTTTGTTTGTTTTATTGGTTAGTTGGTTGTTTAATCCCTTTTGTAAATTACGTGCTGGTTATCATTCTTAAAAGGAGGTTGTTGGTATTTTCTTTACTTCTTTTTCCCCCACTCCACCAAGCTTTGTGTCAACTGACTCACCATGGTTGTAAATCTTACCTTTTACAGTTTATTATTTGTTACATTTTATCTGGGGAATGACTTAAGTGTGTCCCTTCCCGCTGATAAGGAAGAACTAGCACAAGACATGACCTTAAGCTGAGAAAGCTAGACTGCCTTGGGGTGCTTCACTAATGAAGTGGCATGTGTTTCCTGGGACTGTGGTGGGTTTATTTTCTCACTATGTCCTTCTTGTTTAGTCTTTTTGGTTTTTGTATGCTGCCAAGTGTAGACTGATTTGGCATAAGCCCAAGTGGAAGGCTTAGAAATTGTCTCTCTGTTTACAGCCAAGCAAGTTGTTCTCTCCAAGTGGCTTGTGTAACAAAGTATTGCACACTAGGTGGGGTGTATGCCTTGAAGTGGTTAGATATAAAAGCAGCTGCTTGATTTGGCTGGGTGTTTTAAGTAGATATTTACAGTTTGTGGTCATGACTAGTCAATACAACAAGTGACTGAAGGTGGAGGAGAGTCACTTCTGGGACACATAACCACTAGTTTTCTTACTCTGTATGAGATATCTAAAATGCATATGCTTGCTTTAAATTTTTTTAAAATTTTTGTGAAGTTGTCATGAGAAGGTGGTGTGCTGTGTTGTTCATTATTGGGAGGGAGGGGTGGGAGGAGGAGGAGGAGGGATTGTTGGTGTAGTAGACATGTATTTGATAGGTTAAATGACCAGCTCACTTGTGCAATCAGCATTAACAAATGAAGTGATTCCATTTACTAGATGGAATTAAATGTTGCTCTGACACTTGATGTAGTAAGTGTCATGTGACATAGACACGCCCTCATAGTTAATACACTATAAAGTAATAGGCAAGATAGAGTATAATGTTTCAGTTATTGCCAGCAAGTGGTTGATAGACTGGGCCATTACAGTCGTGTGTGTGTGTGTGTGTAAATTAGTGAACTGTGTTTTTAGTTGTTGTTAGCTGTTGTTAACCCTTTCCAGCCTGAATTAAGGAAACAAAAAAGCAATGTTTTAAGCTACTTGCAACACTTAAATTATAGAGTATTAATTACTCTACCATATTAACCACACACAAAACCACGTAGTTGCCATGGCAACAACTTAGCAAGGTTTTTATCTTGTAATCCAGTAACCACTTACCAGCATAGATAATACAACACAATGAAATACAATTTTTTTTTTGTTATTCATATTATATTTATCTTTTTCTCATCTTGTTCTTATTAGTTTCCACCTGATGTATCCTTGTGGACTTACAGGAGAATATGTGTAATAAAAGTAGTACTCTCTACATAATTGTTATTTATGTCTCAAAAGAAATACTAGTTAGCTGTGAGTAAACCTAAAATTATGAACAAAATAGCTACATGCATGCAAAGTTTATCTGGCTATATTTGAAACTAAAGTAATGAACAGCTAGCAGATACTACCATTTACCTTCCTCACTGCTGAATTCATCTTCTGTATCTGAGTAGAGTAAACAATCTTTCTCTGCTGGAGTAGGATTACCAATAGCAGTTGTAAGAAGTGGGATACAGTCAGTATCAAGGTATTCATTAGGAAGCAGAACTGTAGATCCACTAGCATCAATTCCATCTCCCTGAGGAGTGTCATCATCCTCACTTTCGCCATCCAAATCTACCAGATTGATTCTACTTTCTAGCTCATCATTTGGCAATTCTTCATCATTTGGCAATTCTTCATTCTCAAGTAATTCGAGAACCTCCACCGTACTATAACTTCTCGCGGCCATAACTCCAAAACTACTCGCACTACAGACTTGATTTTTTTGTTCAAAAATAAAGCCCATTCTCTTGCCATTACGTAGCTATCAATATCAATAATGTGTGTTTGGTAATTCTCGCGGTATGCGGGGTAAAAGCGACCCAGGTATTAACCCGGTCGAATCGACCGCGTCTCAGCGGGAAAGGGTTAATATTAGTGAGTTAAGATAGTACATGTGATAATTTAATAAATAATATTAGTTCACTTGATGCATGAAATTGTGTGTGTGTGTGTGTGCTTGTGCACATCACCAGAATAGCCCTACTTCTGTAAATGTCCGTGAGAATAGTATATTGTGGCAGACTCGGAGATGACAAGCTGATGAACACACAATTCACTCATCCACTCGTCATTCCAGCATAGCTATAACATACAACACAACATTCCGAACTATCCATTAGTAGATTCACACACACAATATATATATAAGACTCATTCATGTAAGTAGTCTACAGTCTTGCCATTACCAGAGTGAAAGATCAGAACTGCTACAATATTACTAGATGATGTAGCACCACATGCCTTGTTAGATGGCAATCTTATTTGTTAGGAGATAACTTTGTCGGTATGTTTACAACGTCTCAATTTATCTGCAGATTGACTGGCTAGTTTGCACACACACACACACACATGTGCACTCACACTTCACACACACACACACGCACACAACTAAGATCAGGCTCAATAGTTGTAACCTGTAAATAGATGGATGTATAAGGAGTTGAGAGTTATTAAGTTTTGCAGAACTTGTGATACAGTGCTTCCAGCTTAAAGAGTGGATTTTTTAGCTTTTCGGTTAAGGTTGCTAATTCTGCTATAATTTCTCAAGTATGTGTAATAGAAAGCTAAAAATTTGTATTAATTGGTATTTTAAGAAAAAAAGTGTTTAAGCCAGGATTTTTGAATTTATTGAGTTATATATCTCTAAAATTTTGACACATGATGTAAAATTGCCTTAAATTATTATGTATAACTTTGGTAGCTATTCCTTGAAAATTAAGTGAGTTGTGGCTGTTTTTCACCAAAAAAAAATACGCACGGTAAGGGTCATCAAATAATGACGTTTAGAGCGGGTTGTGGGCCTTTAGTACACGTAAACGCGATGTCACAAAACAGCGCATGCGTATTTGTGTCATAAAGGCACGAGGGCGCCAGTTTACCTCTAATTGTTGCACGGGTATGGCTGATTTAGCTACGGTTGTATCTCAGGCCCTAGGTATCAAGTTTTACGGCACTAATGCCTATCACGGCCAGCGTTTTAGCTGCCGTCTGGAGCTGCACAACCCGTAGGACTCCAACTGCATCGCCCTGGTGTTGTCAGAATACCGAATGCTGGGAGCCTTGGGAGTATTAAACTCCTTCAGCTTTTCTTCAGCTCTTGAAAAAGAGGACCTCTTGGATAGGCTTGGCTCCAAGTTAGTAATACCAGCCAACAATTCTGACTGATTTAGACTTCGTTTACTGCTGCTAGTAGAACAATCTTGCAGTTAGGGAAAGTCCCATCTTACCGCTCAGGGAAATAACAGTTCGACCTTAGCTCGTTAACTAGCTACGTTTAATGACGAACTACCGCAAAATCTTGATGTAAAATATATTAGAGTGAGAAAAGTGCTGTTCTCCATTTTCCATTCTCTAAACAGGCGGTTTTTTTTTACTATTGTAAACATTATTGGGATGATGAAGAAAAGGTATGTGTATGTTAAATGACTGTAGTGAGGTTCTATACAATAGTTTCAAAAAATCCACTCTTTAAGTTGGAAGCACTGTATTTGTTGGTAAACACACAAACACACACCAGCAGCAAACAAGCTCTGCCCATTCTGTGTAGACACAAAGTTAAATACACTTTCTCTTTGATTTAGAAAAACGGCGACATCAATACACATACTCTATTCGAAAAGGAAGCAGGTGAGTTGGTGCAATTCCATTGTATTGAATAGCAGACTAATAAAGCTCCTTTTTTTCCTTTTTTTCTTTTTTGTTGTAATAAATTCGGTTGAAAATTACATTTTGTACAACTACCTTAGTATATTTTTTCCTTGTTGCTAGGGACGATATATCTGCATCACCTCCACCAATTGTTTTAAGAGATAAATCATCAATAGACATTGGTATTGAGCTGAGTGAAGGACCCACAAAGAAGACTCCACCAAAGGTAAGGTGGAGTGAGGCGGGCTTGTGGTGGTTTTGGTTAGTGGATACACTAAAAGGGTATTGGATGCTTAAAAGACAACAGCGATTTCTTACAAAGTTATTGTTATTTAAATAACAATTTCTGTAAGAATAAAAGTATATTTCCAGCTGCTGGCATAAGTTTCAACATGGTATTGAATGAAATGTTCACAAGCAAATAAGTTCATAGCTGCTATCTACTGATTCAATTTTCATATTTATCAAAGCCTTCTATGGAGAGAGCTATGTTTCCTAATGGGAGGAAGATGACGCTAATATTACTGGAAGCCAGTGATCATTATAATAACATTGAATTGAATTAATAATTTGTGCATACTTACTCATCAAAACTCGTATGGTAGCCTTCCATATTTAACTAGTTCTTACAAATATGATTAATATGATTATTGAGTCATCCACTCTACAGGCATTCATGAGTTCCTTGTAGTATCCATGGCAACAGTCCGGGCATGCCCACATCATCCCAATTGTTCTGATTTGATAAAATCTCTATCTTTTACACACAAGTCATTAGCTCCAAGCTAGCTTCATAATTCTTTATTTCCAGCTCGACAGCTGACACTGCAGTAATTCCACTGAGCAACAAAAGGTCAAATCACAAATTTAGCAAGTATGTGATCATCCGTCTGTAACAGCAATTATATTAGGTTTGGGTTTCAGGTATTTGTACCAGTACATATGTACCAGACATGATCTGATCTGGTCCAGTACATGATCTGGTCTAGTACATGATCTGGTCCAGCACAATGAAGTAGGCTCTGTTCAAACTTTCAGTTAGTATGTCCTTCTGTGTAAACAAGTTGGTACAAGGTTATGTATGAGCTGAACCTTCTTGCCAGTAGCCTCAGTCTGGTTTAAATGTGCAACTACAAACAAAAGCTGTTCAAATGTGGAAGGTTGCTCCAACTAAATATTTTAAGTGCAGGGACAACATGTCCTTTCAAATGTATTTTGACCTGACAAACTAGAAATTTGGCCAGACAAAGTTATCAGAAAAAATTTCATTCAAAATTGTTTAATGCAAAGAAATACAATATTAGTTGAACCTATCAGCTGCTTCATACTCCAACCAAGTCTTGGTATTGACAACTTTGTCATTTTCCAGCTTCCATTTTTCCAAGGTGGCTACCTTACTTCCCTTTTCTTAGCGGGAGGGCAGGAACTGCTGCTGCTACTGGAGCTTCTTTTCGTACTCTTTACAAGCCAAACTCTTTACAAGCCAAACTCTTTTCAAGCCAAACTCTTTACAAGCCAAGCCGTACTGAAGTCAGCTGCTACTTGACCTCATTCACCCACCACCAGCCAGCCACGCTGGTAATAGTTATTATTAGGGACCTTATGTAAGACCGAATACGGGGTGGCAGGTTTTGAGCCCTGGAACCATATAATATGATCCATTGCTATCATTCCATCACTTCTCTCTCTATTCACTGCATTCCAGCTATTAATCAGGTTCCTGTGAATAAGAAACAAACCAAGTTGTTCTATAATAGCTGTTATGTAGTTCTTTCATGAAGTAGGATTCCTTAGGAGAGTACCTAAGGGGGGGGGCTGCCTTCTATTGTCTGGGCCATCTCAGGGCATTTGGATTCCTGTTCAGGGACTTCTATGCAGGCAGTGTGGCACGGCTTCGGTACAGTGTGGCATAGGTATTGTACATAGCATGTGCATTGTATGGCACGGGCATTGTATGGCATGGACGACATTGTATAGCAATGGCACTTGCATTGTACACATGCTTTGTAATGGCACGGGCAGTCATCATCACAAGCATGGCGTAGAGGATATATTGGTGGTGTCTTCACTTGCATGCCTGTGAGTGTTGCGGTCATGTGCCTATGGCAGTTTCCAATGAACGTCTCTCAGCACCTGATATAGTACAACATTGGCTTCATTGTCCTGTTGTAGTGGGGAGTTTAGGAGTTGTTCAAATGGCCATTCTGTTTTGTATTTGTTTAATTTTTGTTATTATTTTTTGTTCTGCTGGTTAATTCTTTCACTATCCTCTTGAAATGTTTTGTGTATGTTGGATCTGAAGGGAAAAGGCACTTGAGATGTACTGTATACGATTTTCGCGACCAACTGATCTCTCTCTCTCTCAGTCTGGTACATAATGGGTGAACATTGTAAACAGGGTTTACACTGGCGGTATATCTCTTAAATTACACTTTATGAAGCTTGTTTGTAAGCACATCGATGGAGTTACCTGCTGAATATCGATACTCTTTACATCATCTTTGTTAACTTGAAAGTTTTAACTATACTTTTTACATGTAACGAGGTTGTGTATATTATCAGCTATTTACATTAAATGTAACATAATATGTGGCAGTGAACCTATTTTTCCATGAAGTTCACCTAATGCAGTAGACATCGGTTGTTTTGGTCATGAAAGTTGACCGTGGCTCAGATCAGTTTTTCAATAGAACTACATGAATGTGTGAAAGTGTTGGGCTTCTAATAATATGTACGTGTATCACAGTCTATCCTCTCTCTCTGTCTCCTAGTGCCACACACTGGCCTAGGCTACATGGCAATGCTTGCTATGTTATTGTTTCTTGATGATCCATTGCTCTCGTTCCTTCTGAATGAGAAACAAAAATAAAGTATGGCAGGAATCTATTACTCAGTTTGGTTGGGGTGCTTGATCTACAGCCAATATGAATTTTGTGGACAAAAGTTTGCTCTGCAGTTAAGCAGATTTTCCTAGAACAGGTTACTAATATTCACTGTGATGTCTCTGTGAGGCAATGAGTTACTAATTAAGGATACTTCCCATTATAATATTAATGAGTTAACTATTCATATTTATTGTGTTGGTTTTGTTTCAGGAGCTCACATATGCAGACTTGGACAGCTTCACACCTCCCAAGCCCAAACAGAAAGCTGAGAATGGTGAACCAACACCGATCAAGTCGGCCGTGCCCAGAGTAAGTCTCACAAGTTGTATTATCCTACAGCAAACCAGCTAGTTATGTGGACTTCATTGATCAGAGTTTCATACAGAGGGAAACTGGCCCTGAAATCTTTACCCCCCCCCCCCCCCCCCAGAATTTTTGGATTTTTGGAAGTATGTAATATAGTACATTAGCTAAAGTTGAATTCTGTAAGTAGTAAGATTATAAGTCATGCATGTGACCAAACATTGGTCATGAAGTATGCACTCGTCATATAAAATGGGTGTGGCTAAGTACATGCAGCATCTCACAGTGAACAATCCTGTGTGGAACAGTGTTGATGTTGAATCTACTTGCGAAGGAGTTTATTGTTACACTTTCTCTCTCCCTATATAGCAATTAACTTGAGGAATGGCAAGACCTAGTAACTCTTATTTCCTCCTTAACACATAGTTATCACACATATCTCATGCCCTGAGGATGTGTTAGTATCAGAGTGTGACAAGTACTTTGAGATGGATTAATGAATTCCATGAAATAGGAATTGCTGAAATAAAGTTGTATCACTGGCTGTCCTTGAGATATTCATGGGTTGGTAAGAAGGTTTTCTTCCAGTTGTGTCTGAGAACTGACCTTCATGTTTGTTAGTGTGGTTGCCATGGGATTAAAAAGAGTGACCTTGAGGTTATGGGGTTAATTTGGTGCAACTTCTTTCATAGATACCTAACACAATGGAGCAAATAAGAGTCTGTAGTGCCAATGCGTACATTAGTACTAAACAGGAAGCTAGTCTTATGGCCAGTGAATGAACAAACATATGCTACTTTGTTTAAGAGGCTAGTGGAAGTAACTTGATTCCTGATAGAGAAGTCATCCATGATGTAGTGTTGATACTGAATGATGGTGTAATAATTGTTAGTGGATTGGTAAAGGGTTTCAAAGAACTTTTCTACCATATGACTAAATAGGTGAAGTTTAGTATGAGCATGGTTAACTCATGTAGTTTAGCTAGACCAGATGTGTGGGGAGGGGACGACATGTATTATATCACTCATGAGAAGACTGTGAAGTTCTATTGTCTGATACACTCAGCATTTTTAAGACCCCTCACTGCTACTCCTGTGAGGAAGAGATGTACACCTGCATGTGCGTGTATGTGCACTCAGTGACCCACAGGACACGGTCGTTGCTGGTTATGGTCATCATTTGGTTGTATCAGTGTCTTCTTGCTACATAACATAGAAACAGCTTTAGAAACTGCTGGTATAAATAGAAATATTATCCTCTATACATGCATGTGTATGGTTAATGTTTTTATGTTGTGTTTGTATTTCTTCTCCTTACTGCCATTATTTTAAGTCCCTTACCCACAGAAGAGAAGTGTGTGTTTGGTCACACTTGAAAGAGTTGCACTCGTGTGTCAGTTGTTGTTTAAAGTTCATGTGACTGGTCTTCCGAAATTTAGCTGAGCTGACTTTCTGACTTGTTGCCCTTTCCTGATTTGATGACCCCACCTGGCACAAATACCAACATGTGGTGGATTGAGAGAGCGAGTTTCCATGGTTTTGCTTATAGATTGCCCGAGGAAATAATGCTAGACCTTTAGCATGTGAAGATTTTCTAGTGAATTGATGGAATGTCAGACTACACAGGCTGGGAGACAAATTGATACTTTACAATTGACTTTAGTGAAGAGATGAAGCTTAGCTCTGACATTAGCCTGTCAGTAACTGGAATTCTCTTGAATTTGAAATAACAACAAAAAAGGAATTGCACTAGAAAAAAATGCAGATTTTCCTTTTCTTTGTGTATGATACGTGTTGTCTCCGATGGTTCCTAACTATCATACTTGCAGGAAGACAACTGCAGAACAAAGGAAGCACTCATCTCACTGGCGCTAATACCACATGTTCAATCATAGTGATTTTACATGTTGGTTTACACGTGCTTACGTAGATGTCTTATTAATTAATTAATTACTGTTGAGACTATAGTGGTATTTCATGGCACTGGTTGCTCTGGCATTGCCTGGAGTAATTGGATATAATAAAATGCTCTTGAATAAAATTACAAAGACTAAATGCAACTAGTTCCTTTTTAAAGCACAGGAATGTTATATTATATATATAATATATATATATAATTGGCAAACAAGCGAGATGCTCATTGGTAATGCAATCAAGATTCTACATTGTTAGGTAAAGCATTCCACTGCTGTAAGTGACGGGTGACTAGCATGAATTTATTCAGCTGCTTTCAGACCTGAGCACATGAAACCAAAAGCAAGCAGCCTGCTATGAGACCCACTGTATGACTGAACTACTTTTGTAGCACCTTTACACTTCACGGCGAATACGGTTGTATCACTTCAATTATTATCGCTAAAGCATAGGGGACTGTAGGAGCTCCTAACTCAACTACTGAGCAGTCAGTACCTTGAAATGGCAGGTGAACATTGACGTCAGTCAACTCAAAGCTCTCATTAATTTAGTCCACGCTACCCTATAGGAGGTGTGGGTGGGTGGGGAGGATTAATAGTAACCTCGAAAGTCCCCACCGTGAAATTAATGATATTCATAGAAGGAAGTTAATAAAATTCTTTGCAGTTAAAAACCTCCCCCCCCCCCCCCCCCATTATAGAAGGAAACTTTCTTCCTGTTCAGTCAAGTTGTTTTAGTTCAGTAAATTTGCGCAACTGCATGGGTGTGGTTGATTAGACAATTAACAGATGCGCCCGTGTTTAATAGTTGCTGACATTCACAGTTTGAATATATGCTTTTCTCTACTTCAAAATGAAAGTACAAGTTTAGCACTTATTTGTATCAACTAACCAGACTTAAACATTGATTAAATATGTAAACAGCTATCCACATAGATTGGAAAGCGAGCTTATGGAATTTACATTATTAAGGTGGCCCCGAAAGTGGGCGTGGTTTTTGTGATTTGTCCCTAGTAACCCGCCTTTTCAAAATCCTGCCTGGTTTAGCATAGCGTGGATGTTTAATTATCGAGTCAATTATGTGAAGTTATCTGTAATGTATATCTTCCCAGCCTGGAGGCAGTATTATGATCAGAGAGGTCAGTATTATTGTCATTGATACCTACACTACTCCACACTTACAGCATTGTGAGTAATTTCCTGGTACCTTTATTTATACTTTCACACACACACGCACACACATACATACACACATGCACACACATACACACTACTACTTGTGCTCACACACACACACACACACACACACACTGAAACCTCTCTATAAAGGCCACCCATAGAGGCAAGTCTTTTGACCTTTGTAGAGAGTTTGGCTGTTCTCAGAGGTTATTTTCTATTGTCTATTGTGGAAGATCATTTTGTTCCATTCATGTCAGCTGTTGTTGAGAGTAGACACACAAACACTGCACATCAACTCACACACTGCACAAACACTGCACATCAACTCACACACTCCACAAACACTGCACATCAACTCACACAATCCACAAACACTGCACATCAACTCACACACTCCACAAACACTGCACATCAACTCACACACTGCACAAACACTGCACATCAACTCACACAATCCACAAACACTGCACATCAACTCACACACTGCACAAACACTGCACATCAACTCACGCACTCCACAAACACTGCACATCAACTCACGCACTCCACAAACACTGCACATCAACTCACGCACTCCACAAACACTGCACATCAACTCACACAATCCACAAACACTGCACATCAACTCACACACTCCACAAACACTGCACATCAACTCACACACTCCACAAACACTGCACATCAACTCACACAATCCACAAACACTGCACATCAACTCACACACTCCACAAACACTGCACATCAACTCACACACTGCACAAACACTGCACATCAACTCACACAATCCACAAACACTGCACATCAACTCACACACTGCACAAACACTGCACATCAACTCACGCACTCCACAAACACTGCACATCAACTCACGCACTCCACAAACACTGCACATCAACTCACGCACTCCACAAACACTGCACATCAACTCACGCACTCCACAAACACTGCACATCAACTCACACACTGCACAAACACTGCACATCAACTCACACACTCCACAAACACTGCACATCAACTCACACACTGCACAAACACTGCACATCAACTCACACACTGCACAAACACTGCACATCAACTCACACACTGCACATCAACTCACACACTCCACAAACACTGCACATCAACTCACACACTGCACAAACACTGCACATCAACTCACACACTGCACATCAACTCACACACTGCACAAACACTGCACATCAACTCACACACTGCACAAACACTGCACATCAACTCACACACTCCACATCAACTCACACACTCCACATCAACTCACACACTGCACAAACACTGCACGTCAACTCACACACTGCACATCAACTCACACACTCCACAAACACTGCACATCAACTCACACAATCCACAAACACTGCACATCAACTCACACACTCCACAAACACTGCACATCAACTCACACACTCCACAAACACTGCACATCAACTCACACACTGCACAAACACTGCACATCAACTCACACACTGCACATCAACTCACACACTGCACAAACACTGCACACACTGCACATCAACTCACACACTCCACAAACACTGCACACACTGCACATCAACTCACACACTCCACAAACACTGCACATCAACTCACACACTCCACAAACACTGCACATCAACTCACACACTCCACAAACACTGCACATCAACTCACACACTCCACAAACACTGCACATCAACTCACACGCTCCGTAATTCATTAAGTGTTGTTTTTTCAGGTTGAGTATGCCAGCATAGACTCATTCAGGAGAGATCCAGAGGCCACACCTCCACAACAATGACAGGATGATGTTTGAAATTTGGTGATGTAGAAGAAATCAATTTTCTACTTCTCTCCCTCCTAGTCATTTTGTCCGATTATTATAATGTAATTGCAATTTTTTAAACCTGTTTAGAATCTTTTCTATCATCAATAACTCGACAATTATCTACTCTCATTTCATATGATTATTTTTATTTTCTTGATGTTTTAATAATGATATAATAAAAATAGTAATTACCTGTACATGTGATAATTAAACTTGATCTATTCAATGCGGTGATACTTTACCAACTGGTGCCTATTGTGTCGGTAATGATCATCATTTTGAGTAGCATGTGCTTCAAGAGCTCTTTCTGGTGGACTGTGGAATCTCTAGCTTACCTGTAACTCTAGTACAAATTGCTTACCTTATTTATACCTACCTTTTGCAGTAAGCACACAGCCTGCCTCTAGCTCTAACCACTACTGTACAAGGTAATAATGATATTGTACAAAGCCCACAATTATGGCTGTGCTTGGCCTGACCACCCAGCAGGATGTGGGTGTGTTCACTAGACAGGCTGACTGGCATGGCCGGCGCACACAGTCAGTCTTAATTGTAGCTGATCGGATGGGTTTTGTTTCTTAGAGTGTGAGGACACATATAATCCCATAAGACCTTAGCAACTATACCTCTGGCTGGTGGTGGTCTGCAGAGCACAGGCTGGTGAGACTAACTCGCGGTGATCAACAAAGAGCCAACTACTCAGGGTGTGGCAAGGGGAGGGGCTGACTGAATGATTACAAATTGCATGTGCAGCTTTTACAATTTCAAAGAAAAACTTCTTCAACTTCAGTTCGCAGCAGTTGAATGTGCAGCTACACAGTAATTGGTGTGATGTGTACTGGTCTTTTGTTTTAACACACACACACACACACACACACACACACACACATGCAGGTTAGTTTAACCCTCAAAGGTATATGATGAGTTTAAAACAAGCTATTACTAGGTATAGCTCTTTCACTTAATTTGTAGTTTAGGACACAATCTAATCCTCGAAATACCCAAAACAATACAATATGAAATGTTGACATGTTAAGGTTTCACTTTCATTGACTGTATACAACTATATTCTTTTACATCAATTGAAACTAATTGTTGTACTTTCATTCCCAACTCCATGGACACAAGAAGAGTCTGCACAATTCTCAACTATATTACCCTGCTTCCACCATAGCAACTGATTACCTCCGCCCCCCCACCAAGAATGCCAAACAGATGCCCCATAGTTTTGCTCACACATGATATTTTGTCTAGTTCCAAATAATCGAAATAAAAAACAAACACTTTTAGTGATTTAACTGTGAAGAAAAAAGTATATGCTACCAAATATTTCTTGCGATGAAAATAATTGAAAACAAATGATACTCTAATTTCTCAAAGTGACGCTTGCCTCAGGCACAGAGAGAGAGAGAGAGAGAGAGAGAGGAGGAGGCATCAATCTAATCTGAGAAAGTGTTGAAGATGCTTTTACTATACACCAGGTTGGACTGTCTACACTTGTCTGGTACATGCTCCTTCACAAAAGATTCTCCGTCGCTGTAGCCTTCGGTCGAGACCATGCTGTTGGTCCTGTACATGACGCTGAATGGCCGACGAGTTGTCTTGAAGAAGAACTTGCGACAGCAATAAATCTTCTTGAGGTTGCTGGGGCGCATGATGTAGAGAAGAGGAATGAGAATGCCCGTCAGGCCTAGAGTGACAGAGTGGGTGATCCAGAGTGAGGAACTTGGAGGATGGTTCTGAAGGATGTCGATGATATACCACGTCCGATGGATGACTCTGAGTACCAGAGAGATAGCAAAGAGGGTGGGGTATGCCATTAATGAGGCCGCCTCTGCCAGGCCTTGCTGATAGGTGGCTGCCAACTTCCACTTGATGTTGGTACGGTGGGCTCTATGGCACAAGGTGACGACGATGCTTAAGAAGCAAACTAGCGTGAAAGTAACAGCTAGCAGGACTGGTATGTACTCCACAACAGCCATAGTGATGATGCCCGTAAGGAAATGCATGCAATCTTCACCAGTGAGCTCAATCCAGCACCACAGGCCTGAAAGACCATAATCAGACATTACAAAAGGGATCCAGTCCTTTGCAAGAGGTACCAGGACCACCACAGCCAAACCAACTGCCTCGTGCTGTTTGTCTTTGAGGTTTCGCTTGAAGATGACTAGAAGAAACAAATGGAGGACAATCCAGCACACCACTAGGATTTTGGCAGTCTCCATGAGCTGAGAGAAGTAGCCAACAGTTGTACAGATTCCCTTCCACCCACCTCTAACAGCCACATCTTTCCTGTCACTGTCATGGTGGACTGGGACAGTTTGTAGTATCACAGTGACAGACCACAGCAGAGAGGCCACCATGAGGTAGAGGATGAGCCTGTTCACAAACTGGAGATGCTGCTTGGTGAAGAATATGAAGAAGATAGCCAGAGAGCAGGCCAAGATGGCTAAGATGTGCAGAGTTACAGCAATACCTCTAGTTGCAGTCAGGTCTTCAGATGTGAAGTTGAAGCAAAAGCTGTTGTTATTGGCAAAACCATCCATCATGAAGACTCCAAGCTAACTCTCAATAGACTTATAGCTACTGAGTAAGGTGCTCAGCTTCTTCTTTTTGTTTTTTTTGTTGTTGCTACATACAGGATGTGCACTTAACAAACCCAGCTTTGTGCTTACTCAGCTGTTCTGTCGGTCAGCTGTTATTAGAATAGGGTGGTCATGTGACAGTGAGGTTGGGATGTTGTAAACACTTGATAATCAGTTCAGATAGAATGGTAATAGCTACAAGCATAGTTTCAGAGGACTAATTATGGTATGACAACCTCTCTGGGGGATTAGAATTCGGACTTTGGCAAAACATTATTTTTAGCACTCAAGTTGGGTTAGTGGTATATGAAAGGCAAATAGAGCGAATTTTTACTCCTATTTCAAAGCATAAATGCATCTGTAGTCAACATGGAACAGTACCAATTTTATAATAATATGAAAAAGATTGATAAAGAATAATATATTATAGATAAGATAATTGACACTGTTGTTTTTAATTAATCAGTAATATATTTTTTGTTGGTCCCCCAAACTTTCAAAACAAAATTACCACCCTGTCTCCCACTTTTTCCACAAATTACCCCATGACAATGCCCTCCTCACAAAATAAACTAAGGCGCGTGGTAGACAAATAATATTCTTGCAGAGAATTGAACACCATAGCTAGTCATATGTTAACAGTTACTACAGTATTTTATTAAACATACAAATTGATCCATTCATCTAGTAACTGTGCACACATTGAGAGAACAATTTACAATTTTCACTTCTATATAGCATGTCTTAATTAATTAGATACCATTCCAGGAAAACAAATAACAATAATAACATAATATCTGTCACAAGAGCCTTTGACTATTGTAATTGTTATAATGACTAGAAGATATAATATTTATAATTAGATACATTCTCCCATTGTCTAAGTGTACAGCTCCGCTCGACGACTGTAAGTGCTTGCTTTTCCATTTAGATTTGTTGAAATATTCATCTACTTGGCAGTTGATACTACATAGCAACTAGAAAATTATAGAGGAAGTGGTGGAGACACTGGGTGGAGTCGGTAAAATACTTAATTAGAGGAAATTTGGGGTTACATTTTACTCAGAAGCTGCCAATAAGTACTTCATTTTCAGTCTAGTTATTGTCACTCTGGCAGTTGCTTGTAGGGGGGGGGAGGGGGATATAGGGAGGGGGATATAGGAAGGGGTGGGGCTCAGGGAGCTTCTGCATTATTTCCTTGCCCCTCTCCCTCCCCTCCCCACCCCATAATATTGGGGCTCTCACACTCTGCCCCTACTTCAATCTCCCCCACCGAAGTGGTAAAAAATCTTATCAATCTTTGACCCCCATTAGCGAAACACTTAAACCACTACCCCCCCCCCCCCCCCCAAAAAGCCGTGCGTCTTGTGCGTTAGTTTTAGAGGCGCGTGCGAGTCACCTCTTTTCTATTGGCGGGTGACTCAAAATTTCGTAGCGTTCCACATTCAGACACCTGAAATTCGCAGTTTAGGTTGAGATTTTGAGGTGGCGGTTTGTTGTTTAGCTTATTAAGTTGCAGTACTCGTATTGCGAGGTGATCTTGACGATCAGCTAGCTTCATCGCAGGATATTTGGTGATTTCAGTGGTTTTTACTGCTCAGCTGCTTGAAGACCCGCCTACATTTAGTTGTTGGGGGACGAGTCTTTTCGCGGTGAAGATGCCTAAGATGAAAGTGCCGAGTGAAGGTAGTAGTAGTAGTAATTCGAAGAAGGCTGGGAAGAATGGCCTTAAGAGACCTGAGAAAAGGTTTCTAGAAGTGTTCGGGGATTCTGGAGATGAGGTAAGATGAAATAAAGGCAAGTTTGCTGCATTATTTTATGTTTATCTGCTGTTTTTGCAGGAGAAGGAGGCGTCCAAAGGGTTTCCTCTACCCGAGACATGGGAGGAGTATCGTGTTTTGGCTAAAAGTCATTCGAAAGCTTCTCTAGGAAAGACAGATGTCCTTCCTAAGCGTTCTGGATCCTCTTCATCTCGAAAGAAAGTTGCTTCTGGAGCATCAGCTAAGCCACATGCAGGTGGTAACCAAGGGAAGAGCACAGACAGTGCCTCTAGTTCCAATGCCTCCACATCAGAGGTGCAGAAGACCAGTGAGCGCCCCAAGAGAGCCTGTAGATTAAAAAGAAAGCATGGTAAGCTTGTTTAGCTTTGGTGAGCTCTATTTAGAAATTCATCCTGCTGGAATTAATTATTCCTGAGGTCTATAGTTGTCTGGCTAGAGAGACCATTTAGTTTAGATTCCTCTAGTACACTTGATGCATAGTGTAGCAGCAATACTATGGGAATGAAGCATGAACAAGCACACCCTAAAAGTGAGCCTCTTTCTACACACAAAATGTTAATTTATCCTCCATATCTGTCAGCTAATGATGTCTACTTAGTTGTGTAGGGGTTATTGTGCATTTCAGATAATTATACTATCTTACTGGATTGAATTTTCCATTTTACAATAAGTATTTAAATAATATAATGTATATCTACATCATAGGTCTGGATAAAGACAGTGATTTTGTGGGCATGTCAGATGGACGCTCCTCCACGCCCATGAGCGTGGACAGCTACCTCTGCAGAAGTTGCCGATCTCCCGCATTGGCAGCATCCTTTGCCAACTCTTCCAAGCACAAAGACAGAAGACATGGTAGTGACACTCCAAGTTCTGTCTCCAGTGAGTTCAACTGGGATCTTGAAGTCAAGCGGTTCTACAAAGGCAAGATGTCTGGAGTGCCGAGGGAAGGTGGACCCACCGTTAGTGCGAGCGGTGGAACCAGAAAGAGGGGCGTGAGGTGCGGGGAGTGTTCGGCATGTTGCCGCAAAGAAGACTGCGGGAAGTGTGTGATGTGTAAGGACAAGAAGAAATTTGGTGGTCCCGGAGTCAAGAAGCAAGCATGCATGTGAGTCACATGTGAATCAGTAGTTGGTGTATTGATTTATGTGCACGTGGGCATACAGTCGGGGGGAGGCGGCAAAGAATGGTCAGTTTGCTTATGTGCACATACTTGTCTCATTTATGGCTCCTTCTATTCACAAGTCAAGACCTAACAGTGCTATCGTGTAAATTAAAATTTCCATTTTGGCTGTAGTGGGGTAATATTTAGAACCAAACTTGAGAGGGGGTCAAATCAACATTATGGAAATTTCAGAGGAGCTTCTGATTTCCATGAAATTGTGATGAAAAATTTGTGGCAATTGTCATCTTGAAGGTCATAATGATTTGAAGGCCTAAAAAAGATCCCAACTGAATTGGTTTCACCGGTTGCTGCCTATAATATGTGTTTGACTTTTTTTCCCTGAAAACTTGATACGTTTTTTTGTTTCTGAAAAGGAGTGGTTTAAATTGAGTGACAATTAGCAGTACTTATTTGAAGACCATGTGGAATAGGAAGTAAGGAAAACACTTATAGTAATGGCTGTGGTAAGAAACCACATTCACACACTTCTTTATAATGTTTATACAAGTAGTTCAAAAGTTTGAACTATATGGCAACTTGTGCTTTTGTGTTTTGAAGGAATTCTTATCAAGTAAATGTTGTTGTTTCTTGCAGCTATCGGAAATGCCAGAATCTGATTCGTGAGATGCCCCTCAAGTGGAAGCCGAAGCGTTCGCTATTGCCCGAGGATTACTTGGATCATCCCTCGGCAAAGCGTCCGAGACGTCTAAGCAAATCTCCGCCAGTGGAGCTGGTGTCGGCTTACACTCCAGCTCTCATCAAGCCGACTAAGCCCGTTGTGCCGGGTAAGGGGGCCAGAGACAGGGATGCGGATACCGCTCCTACTGTGCAGATTATTTGGCCGGTAAGCGTTTGGACTTGTACATACATCACATGTGGACTAGAGAACTAATACTCTAGAGTTTCTAAAATTGTTGTTATTTAATTAAGATGTGTGTGTGTGTGTGTATGTGTGTGTGTAGGAGGAGCCTAGCCTGAGTGGCCTGCCCTTGTACTTCCTACGTGAATCCTCACATTCACAGCCTCGTCCATCAGTCTGCCTGAAGTGTGGCAGTGCTGGGAAGATGGAGGTGAGAGTTGAAGTTAGCAGGCATTGATGTTTGAAGATACTTAAATAAGAGTATCAATCTATAGAAGTGAAAATAACATTCAGGTTATCTACTTTTTTGGTGAATTTATAGAGTTGCCATGATTTCATGGATACTAATATTATCTGCACCAGGGTTGGATTTTGTGATAAGCAGTGTGTCTGTTGATTTCTCCTCCCTGTGGATGGAGTGTTAGTGATAAAGGTCTACCAGTCAGGCCTCCCTGATTTTATCTGAATACAGGCCATGTAGCTTTATTTCAAACTACCACATATCCACCCTCAGCCTTTGGAAAATGTTGATATGTATTTGCTCCATGGAAGAAAGTAAGATCCTTTAAGACAGGAGGTTAACATCCTTATCAGTCTTCTGAGTGTCTCAGACATGCAAATAGTTTTATTGAATTATTTGAAAATGTCTGTTTTTCTATTTGCATCTGTTGTTCAAGTTATCTATTTCTTGTTGGTGTATGTTTAGATGTTGCGGTGCAAGGTCTGCTGCAATGTGTTTCACTCCTTCTGTGTGGATGGGGATCCTCAACTGTTGCCCACCACGGACAGGAGGTGTGACTTCACTTGCCCCAGCTGCATCTACTGTGAAGTGTGCGGCAAGGAGGCAAAGAATAACGTAAGTTTCTCAAGGGTGGGAGGTGGGTGTGGTCACATACTTAAACAAGATCAATCCGGTTAAGAACAAGTTCGTTTTGTTCTACGGTTGGCTCAAATTTACGAGTCTAGTTAAATTAATTCTAATAAGTCACTAATTATAATTATAGTGCTAAACCCAATTAGAATTACTTAACAGTTGCTCTCTACTGGCTTCAGTCCTCTTGCTGTATGTCTTCCACACTTCCCACCTCACTTTCTTCCTCTTGTTGTGTCCAGTGTGTTAGGTGCACGGACTGTAAGAAGTGCTATCACAAGACGTGTCTGAGTGACCATCGCTCACACGCCGTCACCAACTCGTGGAGGTGTGTCTCCTGTACATCTTGTACCAGCTGCAAGACCACCTCTCCAGGGAATGTAAGAATGAAAACTATTAGTAAGATGGTTATTATTATTATTATTATTATTATTAATTTATTATTATTATTATTGTCATCATCAACATCATTTATTATTAGTTATTTTTATTTAGTTTGATTAGCATTACATTATCATTAACATTATTATTATTGTATTTATTAATGCAGCAACCTTGAAGAAACCAGTGTTTTGTGTGTAAATATGTTTGTTGTGTGTGTGTGTGTGTGTGTGTGTGTGTGTGTGTGTGTGTGTGTGTGTGTGTGTGTGTGTGTGTGTGTGTGTGTGTGTGTGTGTGTGTGTGTGTGTGGATGTGTGTGTGTGTATAGGATAAAGACAGTGTTTGGTATGATGACTTCAAATATTGTTCAAAGTGTTACGAGTTGAAGGAGAGAGGTGAGAGTCACAAATGTTCATAGTATCTACCAGTCATAATATTAAGTTTTAACATGTCTGGTTGCCAGGTAACTTCTGTCCTCTCTGTTTGGTGTGTTACTCCGATAATGACTACGACTCCAAGGTGAGAGAACTGATACAGATTATAAAGTAGTGCTGGGTAACTGGTACAGGTTAAAGGTCTGGGTGGGATGGGCCTTTCCAAAGTACGTAGCTGAGGCGTTCGAAATTATTCATGCATTGGATTACTTTTCTTGAAACAAATGCTTCCATAATTTGTAACCTATGCAATTGATTGTAACTCTGTTAATCATGATTGTTTCTTACTGTGAGTATGTTGTTGTTGTTGTTTGTTTGTTTGTTTGTTTGTATTCTGTAGATGATGCAATGTGTCAAGTGTGACCACTGGGTACACACCCATTGTGAAAACATGACAGGTAAAGTACATACTTCAATTTGCTATCTCTCACGCTTAAAGAATGAATCACACGTTTCATAAAACTCGCCTTTTACTCCCCTCCCTCTATTCCGTCTGTCTATTCATCTAACTTCATTCTCTTGGGTTGTTGTTATTAAATTTTTATATTTATTGTTGTCATGGTGCAGATCAGGGCTATGAGGTACTGGGCGTGCTCCCTGATTCCGTGGAGTTCCTCTGTAAACTCTGTGGCGCTAAAGAAGACAGAGAAAAGTTGCTGGAAGCTCTCAAAGATTACGTTCGAGACTCTTACGTTAAGGTGAGTTCTTATGGTCAGGGTTGGGGTCAAATACACGAGTGTTTATATATAAGCTGTACATGTATTTAAATACATTTTTCAAGTATTTGTATTTGTATTTTAAGATTTATAAAGTGAAGTATTTGTATTTCAAATACTTTTTAAAAAAATTATGAGGTAGAAAGTAAAAAAATAAAGATTTCCTGAACATATTTCTATTGGACAAATTCATTCTATTGTTTAGTTCTGGAAAGTACAGAATCAAGTGTTGTTTGGTCCATGCTGGCATAGTTACATAGTAATAACTAAAGGACCACCTCCTATTGTGAAAAGCTGCTGTTAAATTAACTGAATGTATATGATACTGGTGTCTCTAAGTTTCTGCAAAAGGACAAAACATTTGAAGAACTAATGTTTGTCAGGTGTAATCTATTTTCCCACTTAACACTTTCGCTACTATAATTGTAATGTAATTCAAAAGTATTTGTATTTGTAATTGAAATACTACATCTAAGAAAGTATTTGTATTTTGTATTTGAGAAATACTTTCAAAGTATTTGCCCCAAACCCTGCTTATGGTTGAGGTATAGGATGATGTGCCATATGTAGCCTGAGGTTATAGTGGAGACACTTGATTTATGAGAGTTGTACTGGCACGTTTGAGTATGTTGTTTCTCTTATTGGAGGAGGAACTAATAAATACACTCACATAACCCTCAGTTTCATCTGTCCTTGCTGATACTTTTGTAGTACTTTTCTCTGAAAATTAATCAATTTTCAGATCTTAAACCCCTCCCTCCCCCCGCTTGCAAGGAGAAGCAGATATTGGGTCGATATACTGGGGTAATAAGCTGCAGGGATTCATACAGGATTTTTGGCTAGGGGGGGGGGGGGGGGGGATATACATGTGCGTAAATGAAACTTATTTAGGTTGATATTTAAGAAAAGAATAGACGCATCAGTCTGTGAACTATTGAAAGAGATCATTAATTTTACTTAATTTACTAAGTTATTCATTGGACTAATGTTATTATTATTATTTTGTGTCAATCTTCTAATACTCTTGGGGGGGGGGATCCCAGTTTCCCCCCCCCCCCCCCCCCCCCCTCTGTATGAAACCCTGGCTGGTATTAGAAAAGTTAGCATTGTTAAAGAGCAGTCCTTGCTGCACTCGGGATGTAAAAACCTAAAGCCTCCAAGACCCTAAAAATGGTCTCGGAGGCGGTGCCTAACTATTATATAGTTCGTCAAGTTTTCATCTGAAATCTGTTTCACAGTCTCACAGTCATGACTTGACCATATTATGTAGATAAACTGTTTTTTTCGACTCTACAAAATTCCCCTCCCCCCCCCTCCCAATCCTGTGTAGTAGTATTGTTTGGGTGTTGTGTATTTATTGTTTGGGTGTTGTGTATTATTTGAGTGCAGCTGGTAGCCTGTATTTCAAGAGTGATGAAGCATTCTGTCAAATTGGAAAGGATCTGCACAGAAACGACTCTTACGGACATGCCATTGGTGGTGAATACTCATACACACACATACACACACACACACACACACACAGAGAGAGACAGACTTTGGGACGTCTCACAAAACTGTAATTACAAGTTTCTTGTCACAAAAAATACAGGTTAGTACAATCATAACACCACAAAGTTCCTCAGAAACTTCAAACCAGACTTCTCTCATAGACTCCAATACATTTTCGCCATTTTATTTTGTTATCATTATTTTCTTCTGTGTCGTCACCGGATCATTCAATCCTCACCCGCGTCGGGCCAAACGCTACTTTCTCTATTAATTGTTGCCCGCGTGTAGGTACTTTCCCTATAGAAAATTGCTGCTTTCTATTTTTTGCTTTATTCAGCCGAGATAACTCCACTGCTAACGAGGAAAGTTTAAATTACTGTTGATATTGCTAACACTATTAATGGTAAAAGTGTTTTCCAGCAAAGATAATGTAGCAGACCCTGCCGACCCTCTCCTGGTGATGCTCAAAGTTACCTAGTAAGTATTATTCATTGAAGCTGTCAGTAGATGATGCCACTGGTAAACTTGGACTAAAGAACTGGATGTTGCTTCCCGCTTAAGCTGTGCTGTATCAGTGATGTAGATATAGTATACTATGTATATGAAGTAAATATACTCTATTTTCTATATTTATTTCGCTGCGATAACACTGCTTGGGACATCAACAAGAAATAAGTGTGAAGCTATACTTGAAGATGAGCTCTACTGCTCTGGAGTAAGCTTTCTTTTTGTTTGACCTTACTGAATTTAGTTGGGTGGTGAGTGAGAAAGTGACTGAAGAAGATGCTGGTGTTGCTTTGTTTTGCTATATTAAACTCGCCTCTTACACAGGGTTCACCTTAAAGAATCCTTGTCTTTAGGATTTCCATGGCCACCTGGAGAATAGAATAACTTGGCAGAATTTAACACCAGGCATTATTGAGAGTTGACCAACTCGGTGTGCTGAACAGACACACTGGCTGAACAGACACACTGGTTGTGCTTGATGTTATTTTAAACTTACAGTACTATTAGTAAGTGGTCTAGTGCTAATAGTTGGACTACAATGGCCTAGAATGCAGGTAGCCAGTCCAGCTCCTAATGGACTAAACCAGCTGCATGCTGTTTGAAACTGCTGTATTGAAATGCCTATATACCGGTTTTTTCCAAAACCAACCCAATATAGTCTGATATAGTCATATGGGCGTCTCCTGAATACCGGTATTTATAGAGGCAGAGTCTACACTATGCCAGTGCTGACCAGTCATTCTTCTGGAACACATATATTTATTATTATCAAATAAGTTGCTATTTCAGTAACAAGGCAACTTCACTTTTTAAAAACTGTGGCCTCGATTTATTCATTTTTGATAGTGCACCTTCATACCAGAATGCTCATGAGATAATGTCCATGTGTGACACTATATTACCATATATTATGACAAATGACAACATCCGGGGAAGTCGAGAAGAGCCTCAAAAGTGCCTGTCAGAGTGAGGTGGAATCAGGAGTGAAGAATGTTTCACACATCAGTGTGTAACCCAACACACTATAACAAAATTATTTGTTGCAATATTAAGTATTAGTTAGCATTACTGAGCTATTTTTTGGCCCAGGTCTCCCAAGTTCTGCACGAGACCATAACTCCTCTAGAACTACTAGTTTGGACATATAACTTGCCAACTAAAATCTGAATTGCTGATTGCTCACCTCTTAACTACTAATCCAGAGCACAGAAGATGTGCTACAACACTGAATCCTCTCATCAAGGTGCCTCTGCGAACCTAATCTTGGCAGGCATTTCAAGAGTGCTTGCTTACTTCCTTCCTCAGTTCTCGGCGTCGCCTGGTTCCAAGCAGCAATACTGCTTGTCTCCTCTTAGTATGTCTTCTAGATGGACAACAAGAAACTTACTCCCCTTGCTGGTGTGCAGAAACTAGCTACTGCTTCCTAACGAACACATTAGCTGACACCCGGGAGAAAGAAATGCAGTAAGAAGTGCTACCCACTTGTATGCCGTCTGGCCAAGATGTTATGGATCGATTATGTAATAGATATACTGCTAAAATCTGAATAAACATCAAATGTCAATCTCTGCCACCAAAGCTGATAGTCAGCTAAAAAATTTCCAATTTTTTTCTCCACAAAATGTTATATTTCACCTCACAAAATGAAACTTCAATTATTACTCTATGTTCTGACCAGTCTAGGAAGGTCCAAGTGTAAAGACATAAGAATACTTGCCTAAACACTTTTGGCACTTTTTTTGCTACATTTTTTTAATTTTGAAATTTTAGAATAATGAAATAAATTTGGTGCACTAATTTATTTAAATAAACTTCACAGTCCATATTTCATATGTGCTAAGTGAGAAAGGTCCAAGTATAAAATTGTTTTTTCCTGGCCAAAACACATCAAATTTTGAAGATGATAAACTTCAGCCACTTCAAGGTGTCACTTATCACACGTATAAACACTAAACCAATTTGATGAACCAACCTTAGTATATCTCCGTACAATAAAATGAACATTGTAGACCTTTTAGTTTCCCGGCAGTGGGATAAAAAACCATAACACAGTCAAAATTTCAAAATGTTTATTCTTTGGAGATATAATAGCACGAAATTAATAGCACTCATGCAGCAAGACATTTCACTTGGCGATGCTAATACTATAGCAAAAAAATACAAGTTTCTTCTGCAGCTAGAAAGTTTATTTTTAATAAATTTTGAATAATACAATCCAATATTTGATACTATAATCTAAGATTAATATAATACACTTTGAACAAGATACTCAGTTTATAACAGTGTTGTGCCATCTTTTTGTACCCTAGCTCTCTTGTTAGACGGTTCTTCAAGATCAGTGCAGTTACCATACTTTTTCTGACTTTCAAAGTGCACTGTACAATTGTAAAAATTGTACTGAGGGCATAATGGATTGGAACAGTCTCCTGTTCCATCTTTGTCTTGAGGTTGCAATACAAACATTTTGTTCTGAATGTGTCTGAATTGACTGCCTTTGAACTACAGGTGGGTGACGCAAGATCTTTCTTCCTGTGCTTCTTTGCTCTTCCAAGTCTGTATCAGTATAGTAATTTGATGCTTTCTTCTGGAATGACTAGGTTTTCTTCTTTAGTTGCGATGCTTATACGAGTCTTTGTTACCTAATCTTTAAAGTCTTGCTAATCTTTAATCTCTCTTCGGTTTTTTACCCGGCTGAATGTTTGTCTTGACCGTTATAAAGTGTCCTAATTATCACATATTGTATCGTTTTTGTTACCGTCAAAGTGTATGTTTTTATTAAAAAAAAATTTTTTGTAATTTAGTTCCTGCAATGTTTTCATCATTGTTAAAGTTTTTCATCTATTCCTTTGTGTAATAGTAACAAAAAAACTTTTTTAATTTTAAAAAGTTATCGTTGAGTTAGTTTTCGGCAATTTTCTCGATCTTTGTCTACTAGGAACTAAAAAAATCCACTTTCTTGTTAGGACACAAGCAATCTTAAGAATGGGTTGATGTTGTTGTTTGTTTATGATACAACTATTTGTCTTATTTTTTTTCAGTGTGATTTCCATTCCGAAGTCAAGGCCATCTTAAAAGAAGTGCTGAGTCAGCACAAAATGAGTAGTGTTGTGCACAAGATGGTGGCCAACTGTCAGAAGGAGTACATGTTGGAAGTCGACACCCTCTTCCCGTGGCTGGAAGAGCAGAAGGTTGAGGAGGCGGGGCTTCCCATGGCAATGGAGGTATCAAGTGTTGATATCACCTTACCTGTTGCTGGTGGCACTCGTGCACCAAAGTCTTTCCCGTGTGGAATAGAAGTGCCAGCCATGTGAGTGGGCGGGGTGACCATTAGGAAAAATACGTAGAGGGATTCTGTAGAGTAGAAAACAAATAAGAATAACTTAGTGTGAAAATATTTTGTATCTTAATTAATTATTCATGGAGTAAAATTCATTATTTTTTGTTTCTTGTTTTGTTTTTGTGTTGTTGTTGTTGTTTTTTTCTTTTCTTTTTTCTTTTTTTCCCTCTCTCAGGCCTCCTGCCGTTGCCCACGACCACACCTACATGAATCCCGGCGTAGAAGCTACTCTGCTGCAAGGTGCGATGGTTTACCGCCAGCGAATGACCTCCCCATCCAGCGACTCTAGTTCTTCTGATTCTTCTACCTCCTCCTCCTCATTGTCATCATCCAGCTCTTCTTCCTCCGGTAATGTCAGTGACGTGAATGGATCCTCCAAGAATGCCAATGAGGTAGCCCTTCAGGCTATGCCGGCAAACCAGTCTCAGTTCGACAGAGAACGTTCGACCTCTACTGGCCCAGCTGCTATGAAGGTTTCCGTTGCAGAAGGAAGTGATAACAGAGATGTTGAAGCTGAAGGTAAACTTCAGCCTGCCCATGGCAAGAATGCAGAGGGAGAGAAGTCCAAGTTGAAAGAGAAGGAGGCTGTATCAAGGAGCAGAGAGTCGAGGAGATGTGTGCTCTGCTCACAAGAAGGAGACGCAAATTGCAATGTAAGTGGTTGTAATATTCATTAGCACTACATATACATGGGTAAACCAATCTAGGAAGGGCAAAAACAAAGTTCTTACGTTTTATAAGGGGGCAGTGAGAGTATAATACAAGACACATTCTGTGGTATGAGAGACCCTTGCAGCTTCAATGCATATTCCATGTAGCATAGCTGAGATGTTAACAAAGGATTTCTAGGTTAGCAGAGTGTTTCTAGTGAGGTGAAAGCCCCACCTACTTTGCCCTCCCCCTCCATATTTATATCATTGTATATATGCAAGTGTGTTCATGGTTCAAGTACACACACATGCACACACACAAACACACACACAAACACAAATGTGTGTCTTTGATTTCTTCTCTCTCTTTCTGTCTTTGTTCTACATCTTTGTTTGTTTAGGAGTCAGGTCGTCTGTTGCCGTGTGGTGTGGATGACTGGGTGCATGTCAACTGTGCCGTGTGGTCTGCTGAGGTGTACGAGGAGCAGTCGGGCATGCTCAGATGTGTTCACACGGCCATCAACAGAGGCGCCAGGATGGTAAGGGGTGCTAAATGCATGCATGTTGCAAGCTTTAGTAGTTGGTATACCAACCAGCAAAAATTATTAATTCTGTAACTTTTTTTTTTTTTTTTTTTTTTTTTTTTTTTCCCTTCTTTTTTTTTACAATTTCATTTCCTTCTGTACGATCTCCATTATCTTCCTGTAGAGGTGCGAGTTGTGCAAGGAGACAGGAGCTACTGTAGGCTGCTGCACCAGCTCCTGTTCCTCCAACTACCACTTCCAGTGTGCCCGCAAGACCAAATGCGTCTTCCTCACCAGCAAGCAGGTCTTCTGCCACGCCCACAGAGAGAATGCTGTCGGCATAACCGGGGCGAACGTGCTGCCTGAGGCGGACTTCATGGTGCTGCGTCAGATCTATGTGGACTCTAACCCCCAGAGGACGTCCAGGAAGGTACCCAGGATGCTGGAGGCGGCAAAGGCCAAGATCCAGATTGGTGAGTTAAAGTATCGCTACATAGCTATGTATTTTGAATGTGCGACAATGTTTATATTTTGGGCACCCGTTAGCATGTTAAGTTAAACCGGTGCCTGTGTGTGTCTATTGGCATCAGTTTGAGCTATATCTACATGTGTGTATTTCTCTTTGATGTGTGTGTGTGTGTGTGTGTATCTGTAGGATCAGTTCAGGTTCAGAGTTTGGGTTCATTGGTGGAGTTTTCACAGACTCCTAAAATGCTTCTTCCCAACAAGTTTGAGTGAGTTGGATATCATAACTTTCTGTTATGATTATTTATTTTATTTTTAAATGCATTTTTGATACATTTTATTTGTTTGTTTTATTTTTTGTTGTTGTTTTATTTTTTTTTATTATTTATGTATTTTTATAATCAATACTATCATTATATTGCTGCCAAAATAATTCAATGGAAACTGTGATTTGATTTTTGTTAAAAATAATTTTTTTTTTTGTAGAGCAACTTGTGAGTTCTGGGATGTAGACAATCCTTCCTCAGTCACTACTTACTGCCTGATGATGGTTGCCCCTGACGACGAGGACTGGCTCCTCCCCTCTCACCCGTCCATGTCTGTGGGTGGTGGGGCTGCGGTGGGTGGTGACAGTGAGCACAGGATGACCAGTCCTGAAGTTACGCTGGAGAATGGAGACAACCGCAGTCCTCTCCCGTGGGATACTATAAAGGAGGTTGCTGCAGAACCTCCCAAGAAGAGACAAAAAATGGCCACCGCTAAGCCTCCTAGTTTGGTTGGCAACAATGCAAAAGCTCGCAAAAAATCAACTCCTCCTGCAAGCCCAAAGAGTACCAGTTCTTCAGAGGCAAAGCCCGTGGAACGTCCCAAGACTAGTCTGTCCACCCCTCCCGTGGTTAACACTGCATTTTCTGTGGAGTCTGCATCCAATCTATTGCTATATTTGAAATCAAACGGGACTACCGGATTAAACCACTTTATCCAAGGTACCAAGTCTCAAGTAAAGCCGACCAAGGAAGGAGATAGCAAGAGTGGTCCACCCGTGTCCCTCCAAGTTCTCATCCCGTCCACTTCCGTACCTGGAACTGATCCCATAGCTTCCCTCATTGAGGCCATCCAGTCTCCTAGCAACCAATCACTCCTCAACCACATCATCACATCAGCCTCCAACAACAAGCAGCCGATCCTCAATTGCACTCAGAACCCTTCAAACACCAGCGTACCTCTGTCTGCCGTCAAGTCCCAATCATCACTCAAACTGCCACCAATCTCCGTCAAATCTTTCCCCAACGCTTCTGCCCTAAAAAATTTCAAGATTCCGAAGAAGAAGCCTGCTGATAGTGGCCGCAAGCCTTCTGGCATGCCTCGATCAGCGCCGACTAAACCGTTGAAACCCAAGAGTGGCGTGACTCCGCCCACTACTCCTCCTCCCCCACCTGTAGAATTGCCCAAGGCCATCGACAGCATCGAAGCAGTGACAAGATCGATTTGCCTAAAGAGGAAGAGGTGTGGCCTCTCCGCTATTCCGTGTGGTCTGCAGTTTGTTATCACAAATTCTGTCGGGAGGAAGTGGTCATCTTATGATCTTGAAGGTGAGCTAGTCTTAGATATGCACACTAGGAGTGAGTCTGGCTCAGCACAAGCTTCAGTTAATGTAGAAATATTTGTAATATGTTAAGGACTTGATGTGACGATGTTGTAACTGTAAGCCATTTGTCCAACTAAAATAATTAGATTCATTATCATTACTGTTGAAAAGATCAAGTTTTTGTAATGTTTCGAGTACTATATTTCATTGTGCACTACTGAACTGTGTATGTTACCCCATAGTAGATGCATTACAGCACACGTTTTTAGGGTCTTTATATTTTACTTTATCACCTGTGTTCTTGGTTAATACGTTGGTTTATTACATCCCCTCAGGTTATAGCATTGTTGACTGTGCTTTAATGAATTGATTGTTCATTTGATACCAGAGATAATCACTCATCTGATTGTCCATATTTACACTCGTGCTTGCGGCACATGTGTAAATACATACTAAGCCAGCAGACACGTGATAGTCTCCTGTATCAAAGGAATAATATTTTGTAGTTTTTGTATGTATAATTTGATCAAATTCTAGTCCGTCCGTGTTATAGTCTGGCCTTAAATTGTTGTCGTGTACACACCTTTATCTCTTATCACTGCATGTTTTCTCTTCCCAATCCTCGCAGAGCTGTGGTCCTCCATTCTGTCAGAGATCCACGCCAAGCGCACACAGTGTGGTCTGTCGTACGTTCCTCACAACCGGTCAGTGTACCTCCAGTTTGCCTTGGGGCATCCCTTGGTGGTCCAGATGCTGGAGCAGCTCCGCCATGCCAACAGATGCGATCTTTACTCTTTCTCCTACCACAGACCTGCAGTCATGTCTAGCTGGAGAGATCATGTGAGCTCAGGGAAGAATAAGGTTGATGAGGGAAAGCTGATTATAGGGGGTCATGTGAGCTCAATGCAGTGTTTTTATGGTTGCTGGTGGGATCACATGGGGTCATGTGAGCTCAATGCAGGGTTTTTGTGGTTGCTGGTGGGATCACATGGGGTCATGGGAGCTCAATGCAGTGTTTTTGTGGTTGCTGGTGGGATCACATGGGGTCATGTGAGCTCAATGCAGTGTTTTATGGTTGCTGGTGGGGTCATGTGAGCTCAATGCAGGGTTTTTATGGTTGCTGGTGGGGTCATGTGAGCTCAGATCTTTGGCAGTATAACATAGGAGTGCTCATGGTGAATAATTTAGGGGGAAATGGAGTAGAGTTATCATTTTCTCATGTGCACTGTATGTTATTTTTACCCACTTCACAAATGTGTAAGGTACGATGTAAGTATATATATATATATAGTAGAATGTCAGTTTTCCAAACACTTCAATAAACTGAACACCTAAAATTGAATAGTAGCACATGCAAACATGAAAAATTGTTTGACCACGCTCCATCATCAGTGCTTGATAATACTTTTTCTGTGGTGTTCAGTTAGCCGAACACCTCTCAATCCCAACGTGTTCGGATAATTGAAGTCCTACCGTATAAAATTAAAAAAATTAAAATAAAAAAATTTTTTTTTTCTATTTTCTATTCAGAGACCCAAGACGAACTTGTCCGGGTGTGCTCGCACTGAGGGTTACAGCGGCGTGAGGTCCAAGCCAGACATGTTCAGCTTCCTGGGCTCTGATTTTCGCCCTCCCAGGCCCCAGCCCAATCTAATGGATGTGGCGATAGCCTCTGGAGCGGGCAAAGGAGAAGTTAGGTAAGGTGTCACTCACTCTAATGACTAATTCTAATGGGTGGGTAAAAGATAACATGCACCAATAAGTGATTATATCCAAGTTATTATTGCTCCAGGGCTAATTCTGGGTCGCGGCTGCCATATGGAATGCAGTATCGTGCCCTTCAGAAGGTGTACAAGAATTATGTGGGCGTGTTCAAATCCTCACTGCACGGCCTGGGGCTGTTCTGCACTAAGGAGATCGATTCTGGGCAGATGGTGATCGAGTACTCCGGGCATCTCATCCGCAAGTCTCTGTCTGACCCTCGCGAGACATATTACGAGAGTCGGGTAAGGAACGGTTGCCAGATGGCAATATAGTAATTTGTTGTTTTAATTTATTTTTTTGTAATAATCTCTACTAATCACTAAAGGTTAGCTTTGAAATTGTTGTTTATTTATTTTTGATATTTTTATCTACTTTTATAAAATAAAAAAATTCAATTGTTACTTTTGATCTTTGGAAAAATCTTAATTTCATTTCTCGTTATTTTAATACGTATATTATAAGTTTCTCTGTGTCGATTTTTATTATTTATAAGTTACTATTTCAGAATATCGGGTGTTATATGTTTGGCATTGATGACTTTCAAGTGGTGGACGCTACGATGGCCGGCAATGAGGCGCGGTTTATCAACCACTCATGTGAGCCCAACTGTTACTCCAGGATCATCACGGTAGACGGCAAGAAGAAGATCATGATTTTTGCCAAGAGAAGGTACACGATTGCTTATATATTACTGGGGTTTTTTTTTGTTTGTTTGTTTTTTTAGTCTTATTTGAAATCTTCTTGATTTTTCTTTGTTGTTTTGTTTGTTGATTGTCTCAGATTGGTGGTTGGGGAAGAACTCACGTACGATTACAAATTCCCGTTTGAGGACAGCTCTAAGAAGATCCCGTGCCACTGCGGCTCACGGCGGTGTCGGAAGTATTTGAACTGACGTACGTACGTAACGTATTGATAGAGGAAACACAGGCTCAAGAACTGGTATCAACTCAGGCACTTCTTTTATGTATGCATGATGTACACTCTGTTTTTATGTTATTTTTGTGACTTTCCATTGCTAGGCAACATTCTTTTCAATCACTATCAGATTCATTCATTCTTCAGTTATTTTCCCCTTTGGCATTTGATGTACTTTTATTTTTCACTTTCCTCCACCTCAGCACCACCCACCTCTCCCACTGCCGTACCTGTAACATTTATTGATCATTGCCCGCTACTCTACTATCATTCTGCCACAGAAGTGTACTTTTTAATATTATTCAACTCACTCGCTGATTTTGGGGCAAAAATACGAATGGCGCAATTCTTTAAAATGATTGTGGGAGATATATAACCAGCAACTTCATATCTATTTATGGGAACCAAATAATTCAAAACTTGACTGTGGTAAAGTTTCACTGAGAAATTTCTTTGGTAGCTAGGTTTACTGCTGTTATAACCCTTTACCAACTAATGAGTACAAATCTTATCCAGATTATTGTACATTTACATTACATATTACATTGTTGCTAGGATACTTACACAAGCACATGTTATTGATACATGGATGAGAGGTGAACTAATAGTTCAAAAAGAAAAATGAATTTGGGAGATAGTTTTGGGTGATCACTCCAGCTATAAATTACTTTGAGATTTTGATGTAGCAACAGATGGTAGCTGGTAAGGATCACATGACCAGGAGAAATGAGTATTGTGGGGAGAAGATGGGGAAACTTGGCAAACAGTTATAGATTAGTAGTCCCACTTGGGTGGTTTGCGCATGGAGGAAGATGGCAGCGCATTCATATACATCACCATCTCTGACATCTCCGTCAGTTGAGGCTGTGAAGATCTGTAAAACACACAATGATTATGTCTAGTTATCAAAGGTGTTTGATATGTGGTATAGCATGCTCTTTTAGTAAAGCTAGGCAAATAGTCGATATAGTATGATGGACATTAGGCTTTGCTATTGATGATTTTAGGGCAGATCTGGTAATCATTCTAAAGTATTTCCACTAGCTGCTGTATATAGTACGGACTATAATATGTTATCATGAAAATACGGTTTGGCCAATTCTGTCTCTTAATCAGGTGAGAGTCCAATACAAACCTGCAAGCAGCAGGAATTTAATGGCACTTCAATGTACTCAATTTCAATTTCTGTCAAATCACATAATAACTCATGATGACATGTTTACACAGAAGAACAACAGCAAAGTGTACTCCCCCCTTCCCATTACTAACAAAACAATTGGGCGGGATCTACCATAGAAGCGGGTTGCTATAAGTATCCCCGTTGAATTTTTTTTTTCTTTGTTGAATGCCCATTTTTTTTAATCATCCTTTAGCACTTATTTCTAAAAGCTCTGTGGCACTATTGATTGACACCCACTTGCTGTTAAGCGCACTTTTCCCCCCCTTAAATGTCTATTTCTTGCTGTTTGGAGTTAGCAGGGGTGCTTAACAACTTGCATTTATAATATATAGCTAACTAATTTACTAGATAAACCAAATAATCAAGTGAGCTGACAGAATTGATAATATTTGCTCTAGTGGGACTAGCGAGTTAGGTGATTGCAATAGCTAGTTGCTGATCATCCTTGGCAAAGATAAATTCCTTCCCATGAATTACTCAAGAACTAAACAAATCCTGCATATCAATGGCCCATGGCAGTGTTCACCATCAAACATAAGTAGTATCAAGCTGAGCTTATCCAGATGAGTTGCCACAAAATGGCTTTGATTTCACAAATGGAACTGCTACTACTAAAATCCTCTTCACTAATAAATGAGAGATACAATAAAAAGCTAGTACAGGAAAGTGACCTTACCGACTTCTTACCTAGGTGAGCTATCGTAGTACGATGGCCTCAGTGCTTCTATTCTTCTACAACAATAAATAATTACAGGTATAGACCCCATATTTGCTACCTTCAGTACCACTTTGCTGGCTTACCTGGAACCAAGGTTTTCATATACGTCATTCTGAATCACTTCGTCCTTCTCTGTTGAGCTGAAAGAAGCAGAACATGAAGTCATTAACTAATGGTTGCAAGCTACTTTTTTTTTGTATACCGTTCTCTAAACACAACTTCCACTTGCTCGTCTTCTTCAACACTGTACCTAATGAAAATGATGAACACTAATTAATCCTGCTGCTTGACTGACTGTATCAATGAAAACCTAATAACATTCATATCCTTTTTTATATCTCTTCATTCCACTAACTTACACATTCTTTCCTTTGCCATTTCGCTGCTCAGCTGTAAAAATGAACAAAATTTAATTAATATTAAGTTTTCAACGATTTTAAAATTCAAAAAAAAAGAAAGAAGTTAAGCTATAACGATTGTGTGTCAAAAGGAGATTAAAATTTGTTGTTGTTGTTTCATTCTTGTTATGCTATAGTGCAATAACTGCATGCTGCTAGGGCTAGGGCTAGCACTTACCTTCATAAAATGTTTGATGTCTTTTACGTCTTCTTACTATTATAATAGCAGTCAAAACTACTACTATTATTATGACAGTCAGCAACACCAAACTGCCAACCACACCCACCACAACATAAAATATTGTACCTGCAACATGGAACGCAGATATGCTCATGAAAGAGTACCTTTGGTATTAAAGAAATGTACAAACATATTCAAATAACATTTTACACACCAAGAAATGAAGGAGAGGATGAAGTAGGCTCTGATCCTATTTATACACACACACACAAGAAAAAATTAAATGAAGTAATAAAAACTTTTTTTCTGACCTTTAATAAGAATGGAATCTGAAGTGACTGAAGAAGAGGAACCAAATTCATTCTCTATTTTAACTCTGAATCGATACTCACTACCCGTTGTCAAGTTTGGTATAATAATATCAATACTACTGCCAGCGAGGTAATTCACAACCTTTTTGTGAACTTTCTCTTTAGTAGTTTCTGACTGATCTTTGACAACTATTGGAGTTACAATGAAGGAGATGGTCGCTGATCCAGGAAAGAAGCTCTTCACTTCTAGGCTCACTTCATTGCCATCTTGTTCAGTAGCAATAGGTTTGGAAGGTGCCTGAGGCCAACCTGATACACCACACGGTAGCAACACATAACTCAATAATGTGTGTATACATAAGAAACATGTGATAATTTACTTCACGTTAAGTACTGACACTTCAATCGTTTCAGCTTACTATGGCATTTTTATTTAAAAAAAAACAAATTTTTTGGCAAGAACTACAGTAGTTGAGACTTAATTGTTAAATTGCATAATTAACTGAGCAGTTCAGTAGGTATATCAAATATATTCAATTAATTATATTGGAGATATTCAATACTAACCCATGGTAAGATTCAGGGTAGGACAACGTGCTTCTGACGAGCCGTTAAGGTTTGTTGCCATAACTACAACTGTGTAGGCATTACCAGCAAACAAGTCTGGGATGAAGACTGCATTAGAGGTGACATTGACAGCTGGTCCGTCCAGAACAGATGTGTCACCACCAATCTCTATGGCAACATAATACACTGCTACCATGGTGGTATCTTGACCTCCAGTGTGATTGAAGTCATAATTCACTCTTAGTCCACCATTACTTTCAACAGCTGATATACAAGTTGGCGCGGGAGCTTCAAGATAAGAAGAACGAAAATTTCAATAATAAAAATTACGTTTGTTCTCTTTGTACAATTCCTTACCGGAGAGTAGAGTAGTGCCACTGTCGGGAGTGCTGGATTGACCTCTGACCTCAACAGTTAGAGCCTTTGACACAGCTTGAACCGAGAAGTTGTAGCTTGTAACTGGCAATAAGTTAGTCATGTTGACTTCCGTTTCATTTCCAAGAGATTCAAATGTCCTGTCAGGAAGAGTGAAGTCCATATCTCTAGCTGTGACCATGTAGAAGCTGACTCCCTGCAGACCTGTCTGTCCGGGTGATATCCAGCTTAGGAGTGCCCATGTACCTCCAATATCCTCCACTAGCAGGTTGGTTGGTGGACCGGGAGGGTCTACAATACCAGAGTAAAGGGATACAAATATAACAGTCCCGAGACATTGTTAAGTATAGAATTTTTTTTTTAGACATGAGATTCTAACAGCAGCAAATAAGGCTTCCAGACCTCTGCTACAACTTTTAAGCAAAATATTACTTTACCTTTTATTGCCAAATAATTATAGCAGCTGCTTGTTTGGACATTCAGATGACTATAAATGCCAGGAAGCACAAAACAACTTCTTTTTTTTTTTGCCCTTCTCTATATTTTATAAGATTCATTTTTTCTATATTAAACAATTGGTTGAAATCTTTCAAACATTTAATCTGCTACTGAAAGTATATTTTTTTCTAAACTGATACATCTCCACCCTTTGGGAGTTAATTAATAAAATAATAAATTTTTATGCTACTCTTCAAAACGTTCTTACCAACAACAAGGACGTTAATTTGGGACTGCTCTTGTCCAACTTGAACTGATGGGGCAACCATCCCATGTGGTGGAACTGTGACATTCGCTGCAGTTACTGTAACATTACAGGTCCACAGACCGTTATCGCTGGGAACTGTTCCTGTCAAAATCAGCTTCAAACCCGTAGCATCATTAATGACAGTATAGCGCCCACCCTCTGTGACCACACCCCCATCTGGCTGTCTCCAAGAGACAGAGGCAGCAGGATTGCTCCTCAGTGTATCTCCACAAAGCAGGGTCAGAGGATCTCCTAGCTTGCTTGCTCGCTCTCTGCCACCTTTCCTTATAGAAGGTCCATCTAAGGCGGTGAGCATATAATATGAAGTCATGAATGGAAGGTCTTAGAAGCTTTGCAATAAATCAAAGAGCTAAAAAAGATTCAAACTATCTAAACAGTCCATTTTGGAAGAAAATATTTCTCAGGGTTGTTTAAATTTCACCAACTAAGCTTTCACCATCATTAATCCATTCACCGGCATAAGCGTTGCTATGACGTATTAAATAAAAGCATTAGTATTTTATTTTTTAGAATGTTTTTTAAAATATGGCTGCTGGAACGCTTACCTTACATTGTAGGCTCTGAAGCTCAGAATTTTGTAACTAGAAGGTGAACAAGCCGTGCACTGTGTTTGAACTCCATAGCAGCGTCAAGACCGCATATAATTGAGTTTAGTAAACGGTAAGTCCAAATTATTAGCTTTTCTTTTTTTGGACTACGGTACTTTTTTTCTTGGATACTAGAAAGTAATTTAAAAATTCTTCTCTTGTTGGTTGTTTTTACAGGAAAATAATAAAATAAAGTATCATGAAATTATCAAGTTACCACATGGTTGTCATCAGTGAAAGGGTTAAGTAAAGTAACAGAACAGTATTACTACAAAGCTACTGAAATGGAATTACTTTGGAAAAAACAAAAACACGTACAATGTTATACAAACATTTTTTGTTGTTAATATTTTGGAACAATTTCTTCAAAACATTTTAAGTTTTTATCAGATGTTGTTGTTGTTTTATCTGTCCTGCTTTGATACACTCACTCACTAATTATGTGTGTGTTGAATCATGCATAGTAATGAATGTCTATGACATGAACAACAACTCCATGTTGCTAGCATCTAGCTATATGAAGAGATTGCTATAACCCTAAGGGTGGGCATTAACATTGGAAAGAACCATCGGAGAAAAGAATGAACAAAACTCTTATAAACTCTGCACGAACTTCACAGTTCAGCTAAAAAAAGTACCACTGAATGAATTCAGAGTACCACCACCTGAGGCAAACTGGTGTATTTGTGCATAATCCCACAAGTATGCGTTTCCTAAGATTACAAATAATTGCCACTGTAATTTATCATGCAAACAAGTCAGCTAATTTTTCTAATTTCATTTTCAAAGTCTTACCAATAATTACAATACTTAGAGACTACATACTTGACAACACTCTCACCTCAGTTCAAACATATTATAATTATTCTTTTGCTTGTAACAAAAAATGTTACAGTAGCGACTCCAGCAATGGAATGTGTCGAGCAAAGAGCATTTTCAAGATACTTAGTTCTTCCTCATGAAAAAGGTTTGTGGATACCATGTGTTTACCAACTGATGGTGTTCAAGATCTACTGAACAATTAATCATATAGTAGAAACTGAAGGGAACCTGGTTCATATTAGTGCTTTTAATATACCACAAATGGTTCACCCACTCAACAATATTAAACATGATTATTTGACCTATTCATCACATCACCCCCAATTTCATGTCGTTAATTAACTCTTAACAAAGTTGACATAAACCTGACCATAATGAGCTTAATCCTTTCACCGCTGAACTGTCAGGGAAATTTAAATATTTTTAAAGTTGGTCTTAAAAATGTCTATAAGAGAAAAAATAACTGCAAATAGATGAATAATTTCCATATCTGATACTAGACTGTCTGTAGCTAATTCTGAGTTCAGCGTAATTCTTTCATCGTCATGCAAATCTTCACAACTGGCTTGTCTGGATTCTTTCACAGAGCTCTTTGTATTTGAATGGCTTCTGAAAATGACTAACTTCACTTTGCTCTATTAACTGCATAATTGTTGACACATTGTAGGAAAAAAGCTGACTATAAAATATAACACAAACCACTAGTACTCTCTCATTGCTAGACCCACTATTAATACAACTGTGAACTGTGTGCTCCTTGTGGTCATTAACACCAATGGTAGCTAGAAGACTGATGTCTCAGAGAAATCTCTCAACATGGTACTAACATTATTTGTACTCACATAGCACATCCAAAGTGAAGGAGCCATAACCAGTTCCCAGTAACCTAGTGGGATCGTCGTCATAGTAGTTTGATGCAGATAGCGTGAATGTACCACTGAGTGAGGCCTCTACCGGCGAGAATGTGACGGAGGGATAACCGAACATAGCTGCACTGCTATTGACTACGGAGTTACCGTTGTGAGTCCAAGTAAATGATGGATATGGATAGGCAGACAGCACAGAGTCATCTTCCAAGTTGAATGAGAGTTCAGTTCCATTTACCACTCTGATTTTAGTCGCGTTTGTAAGTTGTGGTGCTCCTTAAAAAACAAAGCAAGCTAATTAGTACCACGTGGCTAATTATTGGCGAGCGAGCGTAGCGAGCGAGACACTTACAGGGGTAACACAATCGAAAATCGGGGATGTTTATTTATTTATTTATTTGTATATATGTATGGACGTATGTATGTCATTTTGTACTTTGACCCTCGCGTTTTTGTGTTAGTTATGTGGTCGTCCCCGTCCCAAATTGCACTAAACAGAATCCTCTGGTTTATCGATCAGTACCCGTATCACCCTAGAAATTGAATTGTTTACCGTTTTGAATTCTTTTGCGGGTGCAGTTAAAACTTGAAAACTTAAGGGACTTCCATTTCTATTCGAGTTAGTGGCGGTGGTAAGTCAATGCACTCTTTGTCATGGTTATAAGCCGTGCGAAACAGTATTTACTTGAAAATACATTGGGTAAGTCTGTGTAGGTGCATGTCCAGTTGTGTCAAAGCATTGTGTGTTACAACCACTACTTAGCTAAAGAATATCACAGAGAAAATTTTTAAATAACGTGTATTGTTTTTTTTTTTGTTTTTTTTTTCCTTCCAAGCAGTTGCAGAGAGTTGTTACTATGGCACTGAAATCCCTTTACCCTGTATGCTAAATTTAAAAACTGGACCTTATTTTCAGTAGCTTCAGTGTTAGAAGTCAAAATCTTAATAGTATAGTCTTTAGCTCGCTCGCCATTTGTGCTCAAGCACATCACTAGTACTATAATTATCAAACTCACTGTACGTGAACAAGAAGTACTCAGCAAAGACATCCTGAGAAAGAGCACATTGTAGCATTTTATTATGTAAGTTGTATTGTTTGAGAATGAGAGTGTTCCTGTGGTTGACGATGGTTCCAATGGGCATGTCCAGTGGTACCCCACCATACTCATATTCCTCTGCCTCCAAGGCAAACACAATGCCTGTGGCACTCGAATCTCCTATGTTTGCAATTCTCCACTCAGTAATTTGTTGAATTCCTGTGCTGTTCCTAAATATAGAACAGTTGAACGTCACCATGGCTCCCTGGAGCTCTTTCACAGTAATACCACTCGGGGGACTAATGTCTTGTGCAAAATATTGACCTACAATCAGAATAGGAGAAATTTTATAAAACTGATTGGATAATAAATTAAGATAATGCAATTTGTCAAGGGGCAAGATAACTGGCTGGGATACTTGTAAAATTACTCCTTCAAGAATAACTAGAGATTTATTATATTACCTGCAGACATTTTAATTCACATGATGATTTACATCCCCAACAGTTGAAAGCTGTGGAATCATTTGAGTAGTAGCGGAATTTATCCTTCAGACTCTCCTCTTTAATATGGGCACTTGTAATCCTTAATTTTTTTTTTTATTAAAATCGACCATCGTCAACAGCAACAGCAAAATTAATAGCAAGAATGGCTATGATCACCTTAGATGTCTCAAATTGATTCAGTTACAGCATTCTGGAAATAGGCATAGGGAATTGGGTTAGCTATTGGGCAGTCTGTTAGTGAACATCTGCTTTTTAAAAACAATGAATCATGGATGTGCTTAAATTTGTCAGATAAATATACAACAGCTATATACCTCTCTTGAAACTGAAAAAAAAACTTTAAAATAAGTTTTGAACTCATGACATAAAGATGTGATACTTTGTGTTTCTTTCATGTCAGTTATGTGTGTAATTGCCCATGGCTGGTATCATTTGGGATTAAAACTTCACTTGAAAGAGGTGGACTAACACTTATCCAACACTTGTAACATCGTTAAGAATTAAAAGTGAGAGGATAACTGTATAATTATAATAGAAGACTTAGAAAATATAGACACATTCATAATAATTATTAGAAAGACTTAAATACAAAGTATTATGGTGAATATTTGGCAATATCCGCATTTATTTATTCATATTATCATTGTCAAACTAGCTTCCTGTAATATGTGTGGCTTCTTGCATTATGGTAATTGACCAGGTTGGTTAGTGTTGTGGTGACTTGACCTTCGAGGTGAGCCACAAATACCGCCCTATCCACGATCCTGTCACCCTGGTGACATTTGTTTATTGGTTTCATCAGTATAAAATTAATATGAACTAAGTCTCCTGATTACATGCACTAAATAACTTAAGTTCTTTGATATTTTCACTCTAGCCACTGTGGCAGTGTAAGAAGATTTTTGCTAGAGGGAAAGGGGGCTCAATTGGTGTGTTGTGGTTCAAAGGTATTCATGTGAGAAATCACTTGTTTAGATTGTACCTAAATTATGGGCCTAAGCCCCCTTCCCCCCCTCCTCCCTCCCCTCTCCCTTCTTTCCTATGTCACTGTAGATACTGCTAGCTTAGAGCTACATACTTAATGCAACAATGGCATGGATTTCCTTGTTATCACTCCCAGGGATCTGGTACACAGGTAGCCACCAAACAGACTTCTATTTGAAACTCGCCACAAGCCCCATATTATCATCCACTCCGTGAGCATGACCTACTGGTAGGAGACGTTCTTATTGGATTGTCATTCACTCAGAAAATATAGAGGGGAATAGCTATTAGGAATTCACTTGAGAAATATGATAATATAAATATAGATATAATTTTAAGCTACTTCTATAAGATTATATTTGGATTGGCTCCTCTCCGGAGGGGGAGGTATTTCCAGTCAACACTGAAAAGGTGTTCTGACGGCACATAATTGGTGCTCTGTTGAATACGAGACTGCAGCAAGCGGTACTACTCAACAGTATAAAGGAAAAATGTGAAGGTCTTGGAAGTCGAGGGTTGTCGTAGCTCAGTGGTTAGAGCACTGGTGGCTAAAGTCAGTGGCCCTGGGTTCGATTCCCGGCGACAACTAAGATTTTTTTCACATTTTTCCTTTGCTTTTTCCAGGCCCCTTTAGGTGAGAAAGTTTCAATCTAGTTTATATGAAGGGTCAGAACCTGATATATTAGAGACAATTTTTAAGCTTTCTGGAAAAATTGCTTATGATAGTTGTTTTTTTTATCGCTCAGAAAAATTTTTTTTTTTAACAGATTTTCCTCCACACTTGGAGAGACACTATCATTGTTCCAAGATTAGGTCCAACCCTTTAAACACACCTCCAAGTCAGGATTTAATTTAAGTGGTAGCTATGGCTACAAAACTAGCTACCTCCACTTCAAATATCCATAGCTGCAACTTAGAAACTTACAGTAGTAACCTTGCAGAGACATTATCAAATAGATAAGCGCAGCCAATCCAGCGCTAGGAATCAGCATGGCGCCTAAGTAACGTAGAGACTGATTGCACTGGCACTATTTCTACACCTCTAAGCAGGAGTTATTTTCTTTCACATTGCGTTGCGGCGCAGTATAATGGTATTCATTCATTCCCGCGGCTGAAGAAATTCGTGAATAACACGTTCGGGAAATTCCCAGTACAGTGGGCAGCGAGAGGAGAGCTTCTGACCAAACCTTCCAAAAATCACTTCCAAAATCACTGGCTGGAATTGTTGAATTTTTGCATCTAACAACATGGGCACTATTAGTTTAAAAAAAATAATTTATTTTTTTCGGTGTGGCTGAAAGCTCCAACTCGTTCCTGGGTAAGCGCTTGAGGCTACCAATGCTGGGGTACAACTATGAGAGCACAATATTTGAACAGCCAAATCACCTTTCCATCCACTATCTTATTGTGACCACCACAACACAATTCATCATCGAATTCAATACTAATGAAATACAGGAAATTTGAGGTATGTATTTTTAAAGCTCTGGTGAATTAAAGACTTCATAGCCTCTACATTAGAAATCAGGTTAGTCAGGACACCCAGAAACTCCCTTGAGGTTAAAAAGAATTTCTATAGTTTACTTTTTTTCCTAGTATAGTTTACTTGAGCAAAACTTATATAAACAAATCAGTGTGTGGTAGATAGAAAAGGATTCTTTGAACTTTTGTTTTATGTGCACAAGCCACAAGCCAATATTGGGAGTACAATAGAAATAGCTAAAACTCTTGATCACTACAAATATGTCTTTTTTTTTTTATTTACAAAAAACAAAAATCAAGTAGCTAGATATGTCGTCTCTACGTGCCGCTAAAGGCCTGACCGCCTCCTCCAACAACTCTTTCATCTAGTAATAGGTCGGCAAAAAAAAAAGATCGTCAGAGAATTAATTTGAATCTCCAATGCTGTAGAAGTTCAGGTATAAGCGAGGTGGGGCACCGACCACTTTCTGCCAGACTTAGTCTGGCGTAGCCGACCCTTTACCTTCCCATTATATGTGGGCGTTGGAAAGGTAAAGGGTCGGCTACGCCAGACAACGCCAGACCTACGGTCGAGGTGACTTGAGACTCTACAGACTCAGACCCTTTACCGACTCAGGCTCGAGTAGGTTAATGGTCAGTCTTGCAGGACTAAGTTAGTAACACACAAATAAGCTACCGCCAGATGCAACGTGACAAAAACTGTGTGTGTATTCATGGAATAATTCCTTAGCTGAATGTGTCGTTATTAGTTGGTTGGTAAAGTGTCGTCAGTTCCCTATTAGTCTAATGAAAACTGGCTCAATCTCAGGTCATAGGTAATAGTAACCCCTCAACTTGACTGCCATCATACAGAGAAATGTACGAACATTTTTAGCTCTGGCATAGTCTAGGTTAGCCTGGCAGGCCCTCATAGCCTGTAGTTTGACTACGCTAAGTTGTGACAATCCTATTTAGCTTCAATATTATATAGTTGTATTATTATATATAGTCATGTAGAAGATGTGTATTATACCAGTAATGATATCTCATCTACTAATATTACTGAAGATGTCAAGCAAAAGCTTAAATTTCTTTTAGACTCAGTCCTGATATGCGACATGAGCCATTTTGGTGTGCAGTTAACGATAAAGCACTTGCAAGAGGTATGGATGTCCAAATCTCTCTTATTTGCCTCTTTAGGAGTTTGGATCTTGATATGCTAGTAGCAGCACATACAGCCCCACAGAAAAGTTATCAAAATCCTGTGGAACTTGTCATGTCACTGATCAACCTTGGATTGCAGTCAATTGGAGTAATGCATCAAAAGATGTCATAGGAGAATGAAAAGCTGATCAAGAACTGAAATTCAATGAGTTTCAGCATTAGCCCCAAATTTCCACAGAGCAATGGGCAAGTGGAACACTTTTGTTAAGACAATGAAGGCAATGATGTCCAAGTCAAAGATCTGTCTGTATCTGGCTTTACTTAACTACAGATCAACACCTTTACCCTGGTGCAGCCTCTCACCAGCAGAGCTCTGCATGGGAAGGAAAATCAGATGAGTCAGTATTAAAACATGGGGGTATATCTTGAGGCGAGGAGGGGGCAAGGTCTACATTAGGCCGCCACCATAACTATGCAATAATGCTATATTTATAATAAATTTTGTTTACATTAGCCAGCAAACTATTTCAGGTTGGGTAGTATAAGTAGCTCACATTACTGTTGTTGTTTTACAACAATAACAGAGTGCTCTTTAGTTCTGTAGTCCTTCAGGATTCTAATACCAACTCATTCAATATTCTAATAGTAACTCTCATTCAAGATTCTAATACCAAACTCATTCTATTCAGAATTGTAGTAATATAAAGACATTTCTTTCCATATGAAGAAGCTAATTAGACAAATATTTGCTATGAGGTAGACAACAACCACAGAAACTGCGGGGATAATTAATGACACTTTACAAGGTTGAGCTTAATTATGTTTTAAAAGTTGAATGAAGTAGCTGTGCTATCTATGTTGGATGTGTTAGGAACTAGCATACAATAAATTATCACACACACACAAGAGAGGATATCCACCAGTTAGCTATGTAGGAATCATATCTTCTCCTGGGAAGAAGAAGTCCACAAAATCTGCAGTGAAGGAAAATAGAGATATTTCAAAAGAGAACTGCACACAGCAGGGAAATAGGGAGAACAGGAGATACATCAGCTCTAAAGCTTTGTTAATTGAATATTTGCTTCTCAAGTTTCAGTCCAATGGAGTAACTGTGTTGCTATCTAAGTCTGTATATTTAAACAGATTATCAAGACACTAAAAGCACTCATACTAAAATACCTCCTTCCTTTAGAGTATTTCAAGCTACCAGCCCCTCCCACTCTAAATACCTGTAGCAACTGCACATTGTCTTTTGCTCCAAACAACAGGAATCGCCAGAAAGATAATAATCACTATAAAACAATAATAGCTACAATGATCTGATAGCTAATGTTATTATGACTGAAAGAGCCATTGTCTTATACTTTAAACTGTAGCTGAAAAATATTTTGTAGTGATGGGCCAATTCAATTTATCAATTAAAATGCCATTGAATTTTGTTTTTCAATTTTAATCACCCAGGGAGACAATCACAATAATTGTAGTAGCTTCCTGCATCAAATATGTTTGTAATGAAAATAAACTCAGTGTCCTTTACTTCTCTGAATTAATCTTAGACCTTAAACATGATCTTTAATAGTGGTAGTCCACATGCTACTGTTGTACTTTACACTTTATACTTCTGTTTTACAATCACATTATTTTACATCAAAACATTAGCCAAACACATTCTTAGTCTGATTTTTTTAAGTTGCAAAGAAAAGCATAAAAAATTGTCAAAGAAGACTTTTATGACTGCTTATAAAAAAGGACAAGTATATATACAACCTTCATTGATATTTAAAAAGACATTTATTCTAGTTATATTATACTAATATGTATAATTATTGTCCAAATATGATAATTCAGGCTTCATTACACATAATACTCACAAGTACTACTTGAAGATAGAAGTACTGTAGATCCTGAAGTAGATGGAGATACTGCAGTATGTGAAGTACTAGATACTAGAGATGTCAAAATAATTTGAGACAAAATATACAATCCAATCATACCACTAACATCTGCTAACAATAACGCAACCTGTCATGTCATGGTCTCTCTACAAACTAACACATTCATCCGGACCATTATGCAGGAGGAGGTAGTATAATTCCCCTTATAGCTATAGCTAAAGAAAAACAACGCATTCATTTACTCGTTCACGATTATCATTAATTAATTTTAGTCCAATACAGACCATGATGTCCAGCTTTTGGCAGAGTGGCTAAACCTCATGAGATAAGGCAACATAATACATGTATATCATGGTGGTTATCCCTCTAATTTGAACCTAATCATTTGTTGCTTGTTGTAGACTCGGTTTTAAGTGCCCATGCTAATAATTGCAAATGGTAAAGATTAATAAAAATGGGCACTTAACAGCAAGTGGTAACCTAAGACCTGGGAGTGAGCGCCAGTCAGCAGTAGACGAGGCGTATGGAGTGTTTACCAAAAAGTGCTAGAATCCAGGAAGAAAATGGGCACCTAACAAAAACAGTGCTTAACAAAGATGGGCGGGGTGTCACTACATAAAGATGGGGCACTTAACCCGCATCTATGGTAATACTAATTAATATTGATGTCACTACATAAGATTTCATCACAACTAACTAGAATAACATCTCAAGTTTAATGTAACGGACATTAACTTACTAAAGAGTATGATGATAACTAAGAATATGCTAAATGGTTGTTAATTCTGCTTGGATAAACAACAACTAATTTTATAAGGTATCATATAAAAGACAATAGCCATGCACAGACTTACTCCTGGAAAACATTCCTGCTTCTGTAGATATATTACTGGAGCCAAGAATTGATATTGCTGACAGAGCAAATTCTATCACCTCGCCAATTGTATAGTTTTGTGGTTCTGCAATATCGTAATGTAGGTGGGAGGAGTTAAAGGAGGAGGAATTGAAGGTAGAATTGACCAGTACATTACTTCCATATGTGATGAGAATGTGGTAGGCAGTTACAGGGTAAAGGGACGGCGCATACGGCTCCTCCCAAGACAACTGAAGAATTGTACCATAATAAATATCTACCACAGAAGTACTAGGAGGCAAAGGTGGACCTGAAACAAAGCAGAAAGCATCAATATTTTCTTAAATTAAAAAATGTAACACATAGCTATAAGAATATTTCTATTTAATGTACGCCAAACAAGCACTATTAAAAAATAAATATGACAATAGAGTTTCTGGACACCCACCAGCAATCAAGATGGTAGTGGAGTTTTTCGGATCAACTGATGAACCGCCAGTGAGGGAACATTTAATACGAGTACCATTTCTAGCCAGTGTTGCCGTAGTTACCAATGTAGAAATCCACATAGAGAGAGTGGTGTCATCAACAATTGTACTTATGTTGTAAATGCCAGTCATTTGGTTGGAAACTTGTCGGCCATTTATAAACCATCTGAGACTGGACCCCTCGCCATTACAGACTACAGTAACAATGTCTCCTACAACTGGGTTGCTAGGTGTCTGTTGGAATACATCTAATCCTGATAGAAAAAAAACAACAACAAACACTATATTAAAATAATTGTGTGGAATATTTTTTTGTAGTGGCTTAGCCAAGTTGATTTGATGTGCACAATTAGCAATTTAATTTCAGGTAAGTAAATTTATAAAAGGATAGCTTGCTCTGAAGAATATTTTGGTGCTAAAATACATGAGTGGGTGTAAGGTGTTCAGGATAAAAATGATTAATCAAACGACACTGAAAGGACTGGTTATCTTAATACAATACTCAATTCTAAGCCAGCTAATACAGAAGAATAAAGCTAGGCACCAGACAGTACTTCTGCCACTACTAAAGTTCAGCCTGTATAGACAATGCAAGTGACTAGCTACTACAACAACTAGAACACTAACTGAACTAATAGTGAGACAGAAATCTCTAGTGGCAAGGGAGCAGAGATCTTGTACTAGAACTATTAGTGCACAAGGAGAGCTATGAGAGAGAAACCAGTCTTTACATTTTTTACAATCGCAACTATAATAAAACTATAGTAGCTACTGCCAGAGGTTGTTGGCGAGTGAGGCAGTCAGTGCTGAGGACCAGGGGACTGGAGGTGGTAAATAAACATCATTATAAGAAGAAACTAGAACCAAAGTACAGAGTGGGTTGTATGAGGAAAGTTTTGAATGGTATGTATGACCATGAACGTGATGATGAATGGTTTAGTCGATAATGATGCTTGGGAGTTGTGTTAAGGTTACAATTACACATTAGGGTTTGTATTATGCAGGAGTTAGATGGGAGGGGCTCATTGACTTGATTGCTATGTGAAGGTCTAGGACCTGAACAATGCAAAATATATTATTGCTAATAATATTTTTACTGTGATTTTTAAAAATTCTATAAGCATTTTCAACTCAACTTTTACATAATGAGTTATCATTGAACCACAAACACATTATAGCTACAAGACATATGTACACATTACTGAAAGTTAATACAGTTTAATATGTGTCTTACTCTGAATTATGATTGCCATCACAGGTTTCAAGACATGAACAACTACTAGAAGAGTCACTGAAAACTTCATCCTCCTCACTCCACTTTCTAGTAAGCCAACTATTTTATGTAAGTAGTTTATATCTCTGCTTTTGTTTACAAATTCCTCTTTGTGGGCATGAATTTTGATTTTACAGATTGGCTAGGCAGAGTATAAGCCTACCCTGCTGAAGAAAGCCCTTGAAAGTTTGAAAAACACAATTCCGTCAAACAGAAACACACACTGAGTGATGCAAGTGAAGAAGGTTGTTAAAAACATAATGAAAGTAATGTTACACACCAACTGCTTACAAAAAACAAAAAAACACACACGCACATGCACACACACACATGCACACACACATCTAGCACACATATACCACACTGTGCACACCACATACACATTAAGCAACAGGTCTACACAAACTAAAGTTAACGAAACTACTTAAACATTTTCATAACAATTTGTCAAAAAGAATGACTGTAATGCTATAGCATATGATTTCCCCAAGAACTGCTACACATGGTTTCACATCAATACTCACAGTCTATAAACCAGCAGTCCAAAACAATACAGGAAGTTCTACACAGAGTCCATTCCATTGTACAATTTTTAACCCCTAAATTTCTTTATCTTTTGCAGGGTGTAGCTTAAATTCTGAGGATTTTGAGGCTTTATATTTACATTGTCTGGATAGAGAAGCTCTTCTTCTTTCTAACAATACATGTCTGGTGTCTGGAAAACTTTTCTGAAGCTCGTGGTGGAAGTGTTTCTTAAGGTCTTCTAAAATGGCTTCCTGTAACTGCATTGATCAAACTTCTGGCTTGTGGACTGTCATTACAATCAGTTCTTTCCATAGCCACTTCCCATGCAATGCTAACTGAATCTATATTCCTCACTAACTAATTTGCCAAAAGAGTAACTTTCCTGGCTTTACAAATAACAACATTGTTATCCTGGCATGTGCTGTATACCTAGGATATGGTGTGAAGATTGGTGAGTGGAGTGTTCCTAACATCTGCAATTATTGGTGCTGCATATACTCTCATACAACTTGAACTATTCCATACCAACAGGGTGAATAATATGTAAAAAGAATGTGTGCAGTATGGCAAAGCATAAAAAATAAGTTTTCAACTTATGTTGAATTTAGATAAAGAAGATCATGTGTGTATATACTGAGAAAGTAACCTGTGATAAAAACTAAGTTGATAAGTTATCATTAAATTAAAAAATTTAAGTTAATTATAGCTAGCTAAATCTTAATTTATTAACACATTATTCTTGCAGGCACATTTTCACCAGTTTAAGGCATATTTTGGTAATAGTTAAATTAATATTGTGTATATTCAAATTAGCATTAAGTCATGAGCCTCCAACATTTTCATTGTATTCTGCTGCATGTCAGAGTGATTTGATGAAGTTAGGCAAGGGCACTTTCTTGCTAGCTGACAAAGTAAAAGGTGTCAGATAAAAAGAGCAGTTTGTAATCTATACTCATATCATAATGCATTGATTTATGAGTGCATGCATATGTGTTTAATCTATATGAACACATATGCAAGTTTTGTTGGTGTGTGCATGTAATTTGTGTGTGAAGGTGTTTTTGTGTCTTGTGTATATAAATACAGATCTTAATGTAGACATCAGGGCCATTATTATTCAAACAGATTTCTTGATGTGCAGCTTAGTGAGTGTTTATGAAACTGTTGAAGGCTAACTCCTCATCATCATAAGAATGTTAAGTAAGAGTGTGTTTTTCCTAGAGAATCTGCCACTATGTGAAATTAATGAACAAAAGCAAGGATATACGACCTGGACATGGCCATACCAAATTTGTTCTGCTGCACATATATTATGGCGGTCAATTACCGTTAGCAAATTACCGGGAATAGCCCTCCTCAACCACAAATAGAAATTCCTGTGCATATCAGCCACCCTTTCTAAAGCTAGGTTTAGCAATCATGGCTAATTTGCGGTAGGAATTCAGGTATAAAGGAGGTGGTTATGGAGTGGGCGTGGTTTAATAATGAAGCGTGGGTATGTTGGAAATTTAGCATTCATTTGCAGAGCATGCTTTAGATTGTTAGGGAGGTACAAAAAACTGAAGGACGAAGTAATTGGTACTGTAGCTAAGACACTACCTGTATAATGGGAGTTAGACACTCAGTAATGCCTTCATGCTCCACCAGCCCTCCTGTAGCAGCTTCAGGGGACGGCCAGCACAGCCAGGCTATATCACCTTCAGTTTCAGTAAGTATAATGAATGTACTGTATACAAAAATCATATGTATTTTTTTTTGCAGGCAACAATTCACTATAAATCTGTGGCCAGGTAATTTTTGTGCTAGACCAAGTATGTCTTCCTTGCATTTTTTTAAACAATATTCAACAAACTACCGGAAACAGATTATTAATACCACATATTGACACTGACGAGCCCATCAATTTCTTCAGAAGTCCGAGATACTACTCCAGAAGCTCCTTCTCCATCAACAATCTCGTGTAACTCATCAGTAGAGATGCAGTTTTCATCCTACTCAGAAAGTTCCTCTGAAGATATAACAAGTGGTCCTCAACTGAAGAAGATGATCCTGGATGTCTATCTTTAGAGTTGAGCACAGAAGATGTTTCTGTCACTGCGGGGTTTAAAGTGGTGTTTGACAACATTGACATGAACGTCAAACCAAGATATATGCGTGGTGACTTTCAAACTCGCTCGCTGCATTATGTCAATACTTATGCTGTAAAGGATAGAATCAATTTCAACCAATTTTCTGATGATGTTCCTTCAAACCTTTGTATTCTTGATGTAATTCCAAGTGAAGAGGATTACTTGAGCTTGAAAAATGATTTTATACTACTGATTGCACGTATTATGGTCGAGTACATGGCATGAAATATTGATATATGGCTATAACGTTATTGTAAGTTCTACAAAATATGAGTAGTCTGTCCATATTTGTCCTTCAGTTTTTAGTGTAGATACAATATTTTTAAAATAAACTTCAGCTCCTTCTTTGGGTTTTTTCAGTACTGAATATATGATGTTATCTCTGTTAGGTGATACCGAAATTATTTCAGGAGATTGCATACATAAACTTTTTATGATGAACTAGCGACTGGCTGTAGTGGCTGTAGCAGTTAAAGCCATTACTCGCACAGATTCACTCACAATACTGCGAACCACCTAAATGTAGAAATTCGGTTCTGAACTTTTCTCCCCTACACACACAATAACACAAGAATGAAGAGTAAACTTTATAAGTCAAACCTTTTTAGAAAACTAATTTGAATAGCTAATATTATATAATGCAGATGCAATAATTATTTATAATAATAATAACTAACCACTTCTTGACACAATGAGCTTCATCGATCACAAATCCCACTAAGTTGTTTCGAAATACATCTGAGGAAAGCACATTTCTCCATTCAGTTGAGACAAAAAGAGCTTCTGGAGATATAAAAATAATCTGATAGTTACCTTTTTTATGTCATTTTTCATGGAAATGGGGGTTGATTCTCTGTCAGATATCATCACAGCTGATAATCCTAAGGCATTTGCTGATGAAACCTGGTCCTTCATCAAAGCTGGCAGTGGTAATACAACTAAGATAATAGATTTTCCTGGTACTGCTTTTAGCAAATCAAAAACTTGAAATAAAGAATGAATAAAATGAAATAAATAATTTTATGAAAGATAAATAATTAATAATTGAATAAATAATTGAGACCATGGGTGCTGTGAGTCAAAAGTCTATGGCTTGCTGAAGGATGTGGGACACCGCAAAGTGGTGCATACAGGAAACCCACGGTATAGAGACTATCCTTTCCAGCATCTCTCAGTGGCTGTGCAGCGAGGAAACTGTGCCTCTGTCTTGGGAACAATCACCACCTAATTATATTGAATAAATAAATAAAAATAAGTTAAAATACATGAGCAAAGAAATCAAATGAATAAAAATAAATAAATATTTAAATGCATAAATACAACAATTAAATGAATAAATAAATAAAATTAAAATAAATACATAAATAGAAGCATAGACAAATAAATAAATAAATAAAATAAATAAATATTTTAAATGAATACATAAATAAGATGAACGAGTGAATGAATGAAGAATAAATATAGACCCACTAAAATTTGATGCTTTGTGTGTCAAATATTTAAGGCATAGTGTTATACTACTGATATATGCACATTTTTGTGTGGTGTATACCACTAGAATAAATGTACTGTTAAAACAGGAAGATTACCGAGTAATACACAAGTGTGTATAATTGTATACTAGAAGTATCAACACTCAAGTATAACAATGCTATAACTTCGTAATACACATGATGTATTTGCGTGCTATAATTCAAGTATACACACCTGATTATAACAATGCTAACTGCCACTCCCAGGTTGGCGGGGTCATATTTGACCATGGCTGCCTCAATATCAGCACGTCTCTTCTCAATGACGTTCCTGATGGAGTTCCACCTCTGATAGTACCTCTTCACCATCTGCACAAGGTCCATAGATCCTGATGCCCAGCTCTAGCTGCCTCTTTTGTGAGTTCACCAGAATACCTAGACTCTCTTCTACCTCTAACATACTGCGTTCAAACACCTACACATGCCACAAATTCATATGACACAAACTGTAACACACAAAAACACTGTCACTGATATCTTGCAAAATATTATCCAGGAGCTCAAAGCAATTTTTGAAATTTCAAGGGAGTTGATGAAAATTTTGGGGGAAATGCATCCATGATAGTTACAACTATTTTCAAGAAGGGGAAGGGTGACCTAAAAATACCTGAAGAGTATATAATCACAATTTATCATGAGATGTTTAACTCTTTATCCCATACTCTTGAAGTCATAAAAGCCTTTCAGCCAGTTTAAAATAAACGTGTATGGCTTTCTTAATAAGAAAAAAACCCTTACCTGCAAAGTTTCCAGCTGTTTCTTGAGTGGTAGGGACATTGCGAGAAACTGTATCAAACTTCTCCATGTAAATTTCAGCATCAGATAATTTCTTTCCACATTCTGTGTACAATGCCTAGGAAAAACAACAATAGAAGAAAATCAACAACAACAAACCTCAACCACGAATATATATGCCAATTTATAACAGAAATTTAAACTTGTCACACAATACTACATTTTATTGTGGTTAATCTCAAACCAATTCTCACTTGAAAATTTTCTATTTCTGGTAGCACAGCCTCCAGCAGCTTCCCCCACACTTGTGCCTCTGACCACACCCACTTCCACCTGTTCTCCACGCCACTGCAGCCTGCCTTGAGTCCTTCTGCTGTCTCCTTGGGCCAGTGTCTCTCCATTATCATGTGACGATCAGAGGTGATCACAGTCTCCATGTGCTTCTGCTCACCCTTCACCTCCGAGAAATAATCCTATACAATTATATTGTATTTCCATAAGAACTCAATTCATAAAATCCTTGACAATCCACTTTATTCACAATTTTTCTCTCAGTCTTCTAATATTACTATTGAATCTTTTTTTTGATAAGTATAAGTAATCTAAATTAACTTCTTCTGTTATATGTGCAGATGTTGTTGCTGTAAAAATAACAGGGTAGTAAACTATTATGCACAGATCAATTCAACATATACTGCACCTATTGGCAACCAGAAGGTCATATGGAATGGTTCACTGCAATGGAAAGTGGTATCATCGACATTGTATTAGAATCACTAATGAACAATGGAACTGTAGAGAGTTACCCTGGTCTTGAAGCATGTGCAAGACTTCATAAAAACATTAAACCTAAAATATTTCTGTACTTTTATATAATAACTTTCACAAATACTATACTAGTAGCATAAAATAGTATAATTTTATTAAACCGTGAGAAAATTATATAAACCACAACAGAGAAAGCAAGTGTTTACAAAAGACTCCAATAGGTAAAAACAACAACAACAGTGTTAAAAAAGCATCGTTCCTTAACATTGATGGGGTAACGGTGATAGCTATATGACTTATAAGTATCATAATACTCATGTTTACAACCCAGAATTTTATACTTTCTCTAAATACAGTTTCATACACAGGTTATATGTGTGTCCTCTTTGCATGGTGTAGCTACAGATGCAGGAACACACTGCAAGAATCTGCACAAGAGGCTGTAATACTATTGGTAAACAATGTTACTACAGAGTCTATTGTTGTTTATTTATGCCAGAATAGAACCACAATGACACTGTATGGTACTGTTAGAGACTGTATAAAGAGATGGTTATAGGAAGTTTGACAGACTGTTGTAAGATACTGTAAGAGAAAATATGACACAATATATGAAATAATCTAGCCCCACACAGGGTATGTGATACATGACATGCAAGAGTAAGTAAAAGTGACTGCAAAATAATTAGAGAATACGAAATGATGATAGAGACATTATGAGACCAGTGAGTGACTATGAGAACTGGGTAGAGACTGTATGAGACATGGAAACTGGTAGAGGCTACTATTGGCAAAATAAATGTGTCAACAAGGGACATTGATTAGACAGTATGTATGTGCAGTATAGACTGCAAATACTACGCTTGGATTATACAAGGCTAGAAACTATACGTAAAGACAATAAAAGCCCACAAAAAACTATAAAAACATACAAATAACTTAAAATATAAAGCATAAAATTCAAAGTACTATCGTTAGAGTACAAAAGCTGCAGTGACGTAATTACATACTACGGCGTACTGGGCTGCGAGATCAGCTCCAGAACACAACAAAAGAGTGTTACTGGGTACATCATTGCGTAATGCTGATGGTAAGGCACGATAATTGGAGAAGCTGAGTGCTTTGATCTTTATGAAAGTGAAAGGTCTCAGTGGCTGGATGATGCAGACTTGTGGCCCTCCATCACACTTATTCACCTTGCTAGTTGCTATGTATCTTCTGCACACAATCCTAAAGTATACCGCTTTTGGTCCTAGGAGGACCTAATGCGTTTATAACATATTTGGTCCCCCTAACTACCGCTAGCGGATTTGGTCCGACAGGAACGAAAACCGCCCGGACCAAATTTCCTGTGACACCGACACTGACGAGTAAATTTGACCTTCCGGTAGTCTCCACTGGACTACCGGAAGGTCAAGTTTACACGTCAGTAGAAAGCGCATGTTATGGTTTCACCAAATATGGAAAGGGTGTGTCACAGTTTTATGTTTTGTTTTGCTAGTTGAAGTTCTCGATTTTGAAGAGACGACAGAACCTGCGTTAACATACTGCACTGGGTGAGTAGTGTATTTTTACCTTACCATCATTTTTGCTTAGTAAAGGTAAACAATTTTATGGGCCTATTTGAGAGCAATGACAGTATGTAGCTAATATCTTGTCTGTAACTTTGGTGAAATTCTCTCAGATCTAGCATGTCATTCAATTCAATAGTATCTTGGCTACATCACTCCCAGTTAGAAAGATAAGCTAACTAATATGTAGACCACTCACTTTCTTACCTGAATATATCCATTCGATTACCTCATCACTCAAATGGACTCACCCCCTACTTTTTGTGCTTCTGCAGAGTTTTAACAGATTCCGGTATATTTTTCTACGCTTATTGACAGCCAGCTGTATGATAGTCACCAGTCAAATAGTTGGTAGGGTCATTTGTTAAATGATGCACAACTCTTTATTAAACATGAGAGGTAAGAGATAGGATGTTTGACAACAATCTTCATGCGAATGTTGGAACAAATTCTTCATTAAAAATTTTTTTCCTAATGTTATCAGAACAGTAATTTTATAAGAATCAGAACTTATGTGATTTCATGTAATTGTGCAATCTGATCCACAATCTTCAACTAATAATCTGTAGTTTATACCTGGCATATTATGTTACAGGTCATTGCCTAGCAGTACTGATATCTCAGTTTTGAAGGTTGAGTGACTTCTGTTATTATACTAATTAATTCTGACCAGGTAAAGCGTATTGAAGCAGTTGTTTGCATTCTTCACTCGAATTGTATAATAACATACCTTGAAGTAAGTCTTTCTTGTATGAATTTTATTTGTTTTTTAAGCACATTCAGTATAATGTTAGTTATCAGTTAATTCAATATTACTGACTAGCTGTACCCAGCCACACAGTGGCGCTTGACTTATTGCAAAGTAAGAATGCAGTAGCATAAGTTACTTTAATTCTTTTTAACATTCTCTATTGTTCGTTACATCAATTTCACTCTCCTGCTCTATTTTTTCCTGAACTATCTCATTTCTGTATCTACCACCTTTCCTTTTTATCTCTTCCTTCTTGAGTCAAGGAGTCCCTCTCCTCCTGTGTCTAACTCTCCTGCTTGTGAATCTTACTGTCCTTCTATCATGATTGTGGACTTAGGCTATGTGAAACTTTTAACTTCTGCTGTTCTACTTTCACCATTCTTTTTGAAGCTTACGCTGCCTTTACTCGACGATGGACTCCACCCACTTTTAGTACTTTTTGCCTTCTCTTTACTTTCTCCTTTAGGAGACGACAACAAACTACCTCTACAACAATCTTGCAAGCCTACCTGTGCAGTTCTATCCCAGGAAGCTGGATGGTTAAGCATATAAAATTGAAAGGTAAGATATACATGTTGTCGAGAACATTATTGTGCAAGACGGTCTAGAAGTTCTGAATCGTGTCCAGTTGAAGTAAAGTTGAGTTTCCAGTGCAACACGTACTCACAAGTGAGTATAGTACCATTAATACTAAGTGGAACTAGTACAGAATTAGGAATTTACAATTTGATGCGGGTTTTATAGTTACAAAAAAAAGCAGAATGAAACATCGATAACGAACGTGTCAGCGATAATGACAATAAAACTGAGCATGCATGAGTATGAAGAAGTGTGTGTAGCTAGCTACTAAATGAGTTGCTTGTCTTGTGGAGCCCATACTAAAAGAGTGAAACAAGAAGAATAAGGTAAGTTGATGAAGTCATCTAACCACCATGAGACAGTGCCAAAAATGGGTGTTTTACTAAAGCATTGGTCCGACAATTGCTGGAGCAGACTGTCTCAGCGCTATGCCTATGGTTAATGACTGACTGGTTGGTTGAGGTAAACAAAAACATGAGAGGAACTAGAGATTACTTCGTGGTAGTTAAGAGTTGTGGCCTTCGTCTACTTAACCAATTCTTCAGAAGGTGATACAATTGCACCATATTTTGGGGTCGCTTGTGTTTTTCATATTTTATGTTGAGTTTTTTTGTAGGGTGGTTAATATGTGCAAACTTGGTTAGCAGATTTCAAACATTATTTGCCATATTGTTATGTACTTGTAGCATTAGGATCTTAAAAATTCATTAGAATCAACAATTCACTAACTCTAAACAGAATTAAATGATTTGATGTTTTCTCTAATTTACAGGCTGTTTTTTTAAATATTGAATTAAAAAGATTTTATTGTCACTGAGAAATGAAGCTAGAATGTCCTGCGTAACACACAGTTACATGAATGTGTAAAGTGTCGTCAATTCAGTAGAAAGTGTTCAATTGTAACTAAAAAGCTGGTGAATCAAATAGTAGACGAGGGAAGGTGGCTAATGTTTCTAAAAGAAGGCAAAAGTAAGAGATGGCAAAAGTATGAAAGAGAAGGTTAAAGGTGACTAACTGTAAAAAGAATTGGCGAGGTAAAGTAGCATAAGTTTAAAAGAGAACGGGAAAATGAAGGAAAAAGGTGCGATATTAGCTCATTGTAACTAAAATGTGGGTGTAATGGACAGTAAAGGCTTCTTCTGTTTCAAAAAGGAAGGCGAAAGTATGAAAAAGAAGGCGAAAGTACGAAAAAGAAGGCTAAGTCTCACAAAGCTTAAGTCCGCAATCATGATTGTATGAGGAGCGATTCAGAAGCAAGAGATGTAGAAAGAGCTAGTGGGGGATAAAAGCTGAGATTGTTAAAAAAAAGAAGAGAGAGCAGGAGAGGAAAATTTGTGTAATAAGCTAGATAAGTTTTGGTACTACATTTTTACTTTGCAATATATCATGTGCCACTGTGTGGTGGGGTACTTGCTAGTATATATAATTATGCTTCTCTGTCAGTAATGACAACTGATGATGAATTATTGTATCAGTGTGTCGTATCTATCAAAATGAATGATGCAATGGATGATGTATTGCTTTAATGATAAATATTATTGTTTATAGAACAAAAATGGAACCATATACTCCTGAATACACTGTGATTTCTAATTCTACCATGAAATTAGAGAAAGCCCTTAAAGATAATCGAGATATTGTCCATTTTCTTGAGCGTACTTATTTCATCTCTAAAGATATTCATGACACCGTATTGAGTGCTACATGTCCACTAACACCATTGGAAAAATCAGGAAGGCTGGTGGAAAAAATACGGGACAAAATTGAACTGAATTCACAGAATTTTTATGTATTGATGAAGGAATTTAAGTCCCACAAAGAAATTTATCAAGATATTATTGATATTTTGGAATTGGAAATGAAAAGACAAGGTATTATATTTGAATTCAAAAACTCAGGTTAGTATTGATGGCAGCATGCATAATAATTGTTATATCATGAGACATGAGAAATGCACACTAGATTTGTTGAAACCAATAGAGTTAACTTCCCTGAAAATCTCACAAATGTGGATCAATCGTATTCATAGGAAACTATATTTTTTTCTGTCTATGTACAAACTTTTAAAAAGGTTTCAAACATCAATTTACTTATCTTACATGACAATTTTCATATTTATGGAAATAAATTTAATCCTGCTGATTTGACTAGCTGTGCCTTATCATCAATGTTTGTTAGGTCAGCTGTTTGTTTGTGATTCCTATCACTAGTGCAACACTACTATCATTGAAAATATTCATGTGTGTTGAATGTTCAAGTTCAATAATCATTGTTGTGACATACCACACAATATTTCGTTCAATGTGGTATTTCACTACTAAATATAGAATAATTTGGTTTTGCAGATACCATTATTCGAGAAAATTGTGGTATGAAAGTATTATGTAGTAATTAGCTAAAATATATCATAAGGCTCTATGTACCTAACTCTAGCTACCTCGATGTTTGCGTTGTAGCCTTAGAAATACCACCTCAAAATGCTCGAACATCACTTACTTACTATTGAGCTTACTTCTTGAAACTATAGCATTTGAGTAAAGCAATGCAATCAAAAGTTCATAAAAATTCTCCTGAGGCATTACTTCAAGCCGATGTACGGTGATTACGGTGGTGAAAGGGTTTAAATCAATTATTTTGCATTCATATCTCTAGGTATATGCAAGTTAAATTTCAATATAGGTATTACCTTGTTTGAATTACTTAACTGAATATGTACTATGGCTTGATTCACACCATTTGTATTAATGAATAGTATCAACAATTATTTTTCGTAATATTTAATTATATTTTGTTGAAGTAGAAAATATAGACAAAATATAAATTCAATATATATATATATATTCATTGCATTGCAGAGAGTATTGTTAAATTCAACTAAATATATATGTTGTAATCTACATAATAATAATATGCTTGTGTGTCAGCAATGACAATGACGACAGATGACGGTGATATATTCATGAATAACTCATGAGTTTAATTTGGTACAGCATCGTTATTGCATTGATGGGTAAAGTGTTGTCATATTCAGTAGAAAGTGATTACTTGAAACTAGAAAGGGTGGTGTAATATGACGAGTGAAGGCGGCGTAGGTTTGAAAAGAACGGAAGAGAAGGCAAAATAGCGAGCGATTAATTGTAACTAAAAGGCCAGTGGAATTGAATCATCGAGTAAAGGAGGCATCAGTTTCAATAAGGAAGGCAAAAGTATGAAAAAGAAGATAAAAGTGTAGCAAAGTTTTAAGTTCACAGTCGTGATAGTAGGACAGAGAGATTCAGAAGCAGGAGAGGTAGACAAAGGAAAAAAGACTCCATGACTCACGAAGAAAGCTGAAGGAAGGAAAGGTGGGGGTAAAAAAGCTGAGATAGCTCAGATAAAGAGAGCAGTATAGGGAAACTCATATAACCTTAACCAATGATAGAGAATGATAACTTGGCACAGCATTCTTATTTGTCAATGTCAAGTGCCACTGGGTGTCAGGGTTCTTGCTAGTACATAGTAATATGGATTCAGATTTTAAAATCACTATGCGTCATGCACGTTTTTATTTTAGTAGCAGATGGCACAACAGTGACTGAGTGTGACCTCCCAGTATCTTCACTTCATGTTTCTATTGGTGAAGGTAAAAATAGAGTATTTGTTTTCTAGAATTTCTAAAAATAATTGTCATTTTTTACAGGTCAAATTGAGTTACGGAAACAAGTACGGTCACTGGAAGATGACTTCACTGATCTAATGGTTACATTTACTGATTATCTGGTAGGAAAAAAATCTTCAATCTACGACGTCAAAAAATATATCAGATTCATTCCAGGATATGTCGGTGCTAGTATCACTCCACTATGGCGTAAACTCAAATCTGAATTAGAAGAAATTACAGAGATCGATGAATTTTTGGAACGGTTCAACTTTAATCTTTGGAATTTTCTAGACTATGAGATGTTGGAATATTTGATAAAAAAATGTAAAGTTTTGAATATGGCACAAGAAATAGAGAGATATGCTGCTAAAATTGATGACTTTAAAAGAACAACATTGGTAATTCCTTTTATCAAATGCTGGGATGGGCACAAATTGGAAACAATCCCAGATTCTGTGGCGGAACTCATAGTGAAGTGTGACATCAAAGAAGATATCACTAAATTTACACTATCTGATTTGGATGATCTGAGGCACGATATTCTAAAGAAATGTGTGCCACTTCTTTCTCACTTTGCATCCGTTCTGTACTATCACAAAATTAGTGAAGGAAGTATATGCGTGTCTTGGTTGTTCCCAGAGAGATTTTCACTTATTTTGAAAAATAGAATACAAGATATTTCATTGATACTAGCCCAATACCATGTAATGTGGGTAAAAATTAATGAAGAATGCATTTACTTACAAGAGAGCATGAGAAAATTATGTAAGTACATGTTTTGTTTCAATTTAATTGGATATAATTTAATTACAGCAGAGTCAGTGTTTTTTTTTGTTCCATAGAATATAACCTGTCTCTCTTTTTTGATGGATTGTTTTACACAGTGGTAATATATTACATAATAATGTATTCTAGTGGCACATACCAAATGTAGGATAGGTATGCTGACATACTTATATAGTGCTTGATGAGCCATCTTCAAATAGAGCTACTATGCAAGCAATATTATGGGATATTGTGTGCATGTGAAGTGCATTAAATGAATGTATTTTTACAAAGACTAATACTGTATTCTGTTGAGTGAGTATTGCATCAATCTGGATTTATTCATGCAGATCGATCTAGATCAGAAATATGTCTTGGTGCTCCATCTGATGTCAAGCCTTTCAAAAGTACGTATGAGAAATGTGACTATTAGTTTTATATGCAATGATTTATTGATACAGGTAGATGTTTGTCAGAAGGAAATATTTTAACTCCGAATGCCAAAATTACACCTTCTGGTATGTCTAGTACAACATACCTAGTCTATTACAATGTTATTGACCCTGTGTACTTTGATCTTTAGTAAAACTTGACTTAAAATTCACTCAAGTATATAGAAGCACTTCACTGGAGAAAAAAAGATCACCATTTGGTAAAGTATATGTTGTTGCAAAGATAACATTAAAATTGAATATGTTTATGTATTAATTAAGATACTTTGAGCTCATCCAACGAGGAATTCAAGAGCATCGATTTCAATATCGTAAGTACAATGATATTGTAATTTGTGAGCTAACAATGCAGCAGTTACAAAGCCTTTATAGTTTGCCATGAGTTTGACAATATAAAGCTGTCTTCACCCAACTGTCTGGATCAAGTACCACTTGCCCAATGAGAAATAATTCATACTACCATGTGCACCTAGGATGTCATCAATGCGTGAAAAAGGATGCACAACATTTTTTTTGTCACAGAGTTTAGTTTAAGATAGTCTACATAAAAATCATCTTTTTGAGGCACAAGAACTACTGGGCTTGCACAAAGACTCATGGAAGACTGAATGACACTCTGATGTGGCATTGCTTCAACTAATGATGTCTGGATAAAAACTTTTATTGGGTGCTTTTGACAGAAGAATGCTGTCATCTCAAAAAAATTCCTAAATTTTCCAGATTTTCTCAAAAATGATTATGACTAAGGCATAATGCTTTTCTACAAACTTTTCATACCGTAAAATCAGGAATCGTAGACAGGATTTCTGAGAAGAGGGTTCCCTTTTGAGGAAAGTCGAGCTTGTGAGTCAAATTACCATGTACAGTGTGGGTTGTTATGTGCCCATTCTTTGTTACATGCTGTTTTTGTTAAGCACCCATCTTATTCCCCTTTTTAAGCCCTATCTATGGCATCCGATGTATCTTGGCTGATTCATGCTCAGCCCTAGTTTGGTGCCCACTGATCATTAAACCATGCCATTTATATGCAAGGCCGCGTGATGACCCGGAGTGTTAAAAACTACACCCTATTTTAAAAATTAGCCCACCATTAATTTAATTAAAATATTCCTCATTGAAAATTAAATGTATGGTTAAGGAGGTTTTCTAGGTTTCTTTTATTATTATTTATTTTAACTGAAGACTGAGGATTAGAGAGCTTGAAAATTATCCAAAAATTGAGTACATGCAACATACAAAAGGCAGCAATCAGTACAGGATGTGATAGTAGAATAAACTCCCTCTACAAAAACATACAGTAAACAATTCCAGTGTCAGTTTCTCTTTATGAAGATATTAATATTAGTACTAGCAAGTACCCTGCCACACAGTGGTGCTTGATGTATTGCAAAATATGAATGAAGTTGCACAAGTTATCTTGCTCAGTTATAATTACCTGCCTTTGGTTTCCCTCTCCTTCTCTCTTTCTTCTGAACTATCTCAGCTTTTCCCCCACCTTTCCTTTCTTCAGATCTTTTCTACCTCTCCTGCTTGTGAATTCCTGTTGTATATCATGATTGCAGACTTAAGCTTTGCGAAATGTTTTTCTTTTTATGTACTTTCGCCTTCCTTTTGAAACCGCCGCCTCCTTTACTGTCAATTTCAACAGCTTTTTTGGTACAGTTAGCTAATTGCTCACATTTTTCCTCTCTTCCATTCTCTTTTAAACCTATGCTCCCATACCTCGCCAATTCCAACTGCTTTTTACAACCAATCGCTTTTTGCCTTCTCTTTCGTATTTTCGCCTTCCTCTATAAACCTACCATTGCCTTTCCTAGTTTACTATTTACACCCGCATTTTGTTACAATTAATCACTTTCTATTGAATGTGACGATGCTTTATCCATTCATGTAATGACAATGCTTTACCAAACCATTTTAGCTCTTGAATTATTCATGAATACATACACCGTCGGCCATCATTGTCTACGTTGCTGGCACAGAAGTGTATTACTATTATAGATAATGAGTTATAAACCAAATTGGCACTTGAAATCTAAAACTGTTATTATTTTAAAACTTATCCTATTAAATTAATAGTTTTTTCAAGTTAGTCTGTTAATGTTTACTAAACATTGGGTAAGTATACACAAAGAATACTGAGTCTTCACGATTTAGCTATATGCAGGCTATACTATAGAAACCCCATATTTCAGATACTAAAGCTAACCCCTCGTTTCTGCCCTTAAAAAACCTTGTTTGACTAAGCTTAGGTAGGTTTGCTTTAACCCTTTTTGCTTCTGAGTGTGATTTGGTAAAAGGTCTTCATTGAGCTCAGCCCCCTCTGGCACTTGCTAATGCTTAAAATTCCATTTAGCTGATATTGAGCTAAATTCACTCGTTTTTTAATGTTGACTGAAATGATGTGCTGTACAGTAGCCCACAGCTGACAGTACTGCTAGGAGGTTAGGACTTCACGTACTGGGCCAGCTAGTCATGACACCTTGAACTATGGAAGTTGAAAGAAGGACAAGAACAGCTCTTGGCTGGCTGGCTGGCTGACTATCTCTCTCTGCAAGCCTATCAGCATGGAGCACTACTGATATATAGCTCTATTTTTTTAAATCCTAAAAGGAGAAGTGAAAGGCTTCTCCATTGTTTTGCATTGTTCTCCACTTTTTTTCTCTACATAAGAGTGCCAACCCAGCTGTTCTCATTGTTCTTTGGAATAGACCTTATTGGACATGTAGACTTGCCGACATGTTGCTCATGTATCAATTCATCTATTATGAATATTGTTAACCTGGGACCATTTACCGCTGGCTATTCTCCGAACTTTTCCTCATCGCAACCCTTTCCTCATTGTGGGCCAATTCTGTCAATCAGGCTCTGACAAAAGGGGGCATTTTGAGCAAAAATTGAAATTGAGATATAGGCTCCAGAAGTAAGTCACCGGAAAAATTTCGTTCTCCTAATGGGCGGAGTTTCAAACAAGCAGCTAAAAAACAGCATAGATTTGAGACAATTGCATGCAATCTACAGCTTACCTCTGGCTGAAAGTTTACCGCTACATGGAGTAGATAGCCAAGGATTTCGATAAGACAGGCTGTGGGACACTCTGAAAGCTAAAAAGAACTCTACACAAAACTTCGTTAGTCGCCGTTAAAAAGCGGCTGCACGATTTAATTGCGGCGGAGTACGCCATTAAGTATACGGAACTGTTAATTATACCGGAAGTGGAAATTCAATTTGTTTTCTCGATTTCTAGATCAATTGCTTTGCTGAATACAACCCTGTTCAACTGCCAGTTTTTCTGCGCGTCAAAGTTTTACCCTCCAAAAAAATCAATTTTTTTGGTTTGAGTGAAATGCCCCCTTTTGTCAGAGCCTGTCACAATAATCAAAATATTATTAATGTAAAATTTTCAGTTTGCTGAAATGTGCTGTATATAGGTTCATTCACCTACCCTTTTCTTCTAGTTTGCTGTTTCATTTTATATATCCTACCCACCACAGATACCTTAAATCATTTCATCCTTTCAGCCTTTCATATGTCACATGCTGCTGGTCTTTATTGGACTCTCCGATTCTCCTAAGGTCTTCCTTTGTAACTTATACTTGTTTGTCAAAATAATTCTTCTTCAAATCTTGCAATAGTTCTGGTGAAACTTCACCTCCAATATCATCAGGCTGAACCACTGCATTGGATCTTGAGTAGGCTCTGCATGCAGCAGCAGTATTGTCATGCTTAGCATACATATAATTTTCCTGCTCTCCTTTGATTTTTGTGTTGCCATTCTCTTTCTTGTCTTTTTCAGCTTTCTTAGCTGAAACTTCAGCGGCATCTAAAAATCTTTGTTGGGAGTAGAGCCTATTATTTGTCCCCAGATTGTTGGAGACCATGACTTCCCCAAACTTTGCTGAGGACCAGCTCCATAGCCACGAAATTGAAATGAATCACTTTGATAGCTGTTGACATATTTTTCTCTATCAAATTTGCATCTCAAGTTTTAGGCAACATTTGTTGTAAAGTTCTTTATTAATTGAGTAGCTTTGGAAGCTAGCTGGTCAAATAATGCCTGAAGGTCACGAAGAAACTTGTCACTAACCTTCAATACCATCAGATCTGCAACATTAATGAAGGTTATCCTGTGAGTAAATTTATTTATAGACAATTCTTTACACACACACACCCATAAGAAAGTTTATTGTGGCTGGGGTCTGTCTTATTTGGAGCTGTTGCACCACTATTATTTACTCCCCAGGCACTAATAGCTACCCTCACCTAGGTAACTTCAATGACAGAGGTAAGTTTTAATAATGGAAGAAACACACACAACACAGTATTCTATAATGGACCAATGCATCAATTGATTGTTGGAATTGTCAAAAGTTTGTAATTTACGCTGTGCCTGGTAATCAGTTTGCAGCAAAAACTTTCTTTCTTGTAAATAGATGGCAAAGTGTTGTATAGCTCTCACCACTGCTAAACATTCTTTTTCAGTGGCTGTACAGTGTTTCTGAGATCCACTGGGCTTTTGAGAAAAATATGCCACTGGTCTTTCATCTATTTCTCCATCGAAATTCTGGGATAAAACTGTTCTAATAGTTTGTACTGATGCATCTGTTTGAATGTAGAAGTCACGCTGAAAGTCTGGTACATGTAGACCAGTATCACTTGCCAAAATGGACTTCAAGCTTTGAAATTCTTCCTGCATCTCAAATGTCCATTCAGGCTTCTTTCCACCCAGTGCATCTGTCAGATTAGTTGTTTTCTCAGCTTAGTTAGGGATAAAAGGCCTATAGTAGCCTTTTAATCCCAGAAAAGCTTGAACATTTTCTTGGTACTAGGTTGCTCAAGTCAGTAACTGCTTTCACTTTTAGCCTGTAGGGGTCGAACTATTCCCCCACCACTGTTATGGCCCAGAAATTCACATGATCTAGGTCCAAATAGGCACTTGTCAGCTAGCAGTGTTACTCTTGCTGCTTTAATTCTGTTCACGCAAATACTGTAGATGATTTTCCCACCAAGTTTGTGAGTAAACTGCAATATCATCAATGTAAGTGACTATAAAATCCTGAGTTTGATCAAATAGTGCATCCACCAGCCTTTGAAAAGTGGCTGGGGCATTCTTGAATCCAAATGGCATTAGATTGAACTCGTATTTTCCAAGCTGAGATGAAAAAGCTGATTTGTACTTGTCCCCAGATGCCATCGGTACGTGGTAATAACCTTTCATCATTAGGGTTGAAAAATATTGTGCTCATCCCATTATTGTAGTCTAACAGCTCTTCTATTCTTGGCATTACATATGGGTCACATTTTGTGATTGCAATCACCACATATCCAAATTTTCCCATCCTTTTTAGGAATTGTTACTAATAGTGAGGCCCAGGGGCTTTTTTAATGTGGTATAATTCCCAATTCTTGCAATATTTTCAGCTCCTCATGAATGTTGTCAGTGTCTATTGGTATACGATATGTTGGTGTTGTAATTGATGCTGGATCATCTGTTCATAGCTTATTTTCTGTTAAATTTGTTTTCCCAAGTATTTTGCTAAACACAGTGTCAAATTCATGAACTATTGTTGTCGTTTCTGTTTTTCATTTTCCAACAAATCATCACTGAGGCAAGGCATTTATGGCAAATCCATGTCTACTGTCACAATTGTACCTTCATCTGAATAATCATTTTCTTGTATAATTGCTACAGCCATTGCAGTCGCCACCGGTGCTGTTTATTTCTTCAATAAATTAGCGTGTATAATACGCACTCGTTTCCATCTTCCTTCACATCCACTCTCTATGTGACTGGAAAGACCAGTTCTAGTGTAACATATTGACTATGATAAACAGCCTCCAGCTTTCTGCTACCCTCTGGCATAAGTACCAACACATACTCCCCACCTTCAAATGAGCACTCAGTAGTTGATTGGTTGTACCACATCTTGTACTTCTTTTTGGCTTCATCATTTCTTTCGCTTGCTAATTTTGTTGTATGTACCATATGCTCATGGAGATTAAAGAGATATTCAGCCACTGACACTGGTAAGTTTTTCATCCCTTCCCATTGTCCTTTGACTATATCCAATGGTCCTCATACATCACACCCAAAGACATGAAATGGTGTAAAACGTGTAGCCTCACGAATTGCATCTCTGCAAGCAAACAGCAACGTAGGCAAAAGGAGATCACAGTCAGTCCAACCTTTTCCTGCCTAGCGAACCATAGCATCACCAGTGCTATGCCATCGCTCAAGGACCCCATTTGTCTCTGGGTGATAAGGTGAAGCTATTACCTGATTAATCTGCAGACATTCATTCACTACTTTAATCAGATTAGAGATAAAGTTTGTTCCTCTATCCGACAAATTTTCTGCAGGAAATCCAAATCGTGAAAGTGTTTAAACAAGTGGGTTGAGGATAGTTAGAGTGTCAACTCTTGCCAAGGTCTTCACCTCCAGATAGCGAGTTTCCTTGTCCATGATCGTAAGATGAATCATTTTTTTCTGGCTGTCATTGGGAGTGACCCAACAATAGCTATGCGTTTGAAAGGTGTTGTAATTATTGGATCCCTAATCAAGGGCACTTTACCTTGCTTGGAATGGTTCCCTTTCTGGCATTTCACACACTGTGCACTAGTTCACGAACATCTGTGGTCATTCCCGGCCAATGAAACTTTTCTTGCGAGTTTGTCTAGTGTTTTCCTTCTACCCAGGTGTGCAGAGAAGGGTGATCCATGCACTAAAGCCAAGAGTTGAGCTCTTCTCCTCTGTGGTACTACAATATCTCTGTCTGTGATCGATTCTTTTCCACTTTTCTTCTTATAGAGCAAGCCATCATCTACTGTGTACTCAGAGTCACTATCTTCTGCTGCTTCCTAAGCTTTCTTCAATGTGGTATCAGCTTTTTGTTCCACAGCTAAACATTCTCGGCCTAGTGGAATCTCATCACAATTCTCTCTGTTTGCATATTTGAAAGTTGTCAAATGCTGGTTTCACTATTCACGTTTCAAAAGCTTCTGCTTTGGGGGCTTAAGCAGAGAAATCTCTGGATCCAAGTTATTACTAAAAATGTGAACATCTGAAATGTTATCTTGGTCACTTTCCTTTTCTGCTAGCTGGGCTTGCCTATGTGTCGTGCCTACCAGCACTTTTGTCAATGGAGAGTCGTTGCATTCTTTACAAAGAATTACCCTGAGAAGATTCACCAATTCAGGACAAGTCCCTTCCCAGCAGAACATCACTGGGTGGCTCTTTCACTACTACTGCAGTAACCCAAAAATGACGATTCCCAATGTTCATCCTTACGTTTGCAAGTGGAACATCCTCAGTCGCATTTACTCCTTTCATTCTTATAGTTGTTTCAGTTATTGCTGCAGCTGGTACTAAATCAGATGCTGTGACTATCAATGCTGCTCCTGTATCAAGAACAACATTACATTCGTGCTGTCCAATATTGCCTGTGAATGTACACTTGTCTGATGTGCTAGCTTTATCACTTGCTACAACTCTATAACTCCCACTTTCTTAGAGCACTCCTTTGCTTTGTGACCCCAGCATGACATTGGAAACAATGTAGCCCTTTTTCAGCATCGCAGAACTTGTGATCAATGATTTTCTTTAGTACCAGACTCAGGGGATGGAGTATCGATGTTAGATTCCTTTGATTGCTTATGATATCTCTGCTTGCTTTCCTTTGCTAGATCTTTTGAATAGATGAATTATTTGATTTTTCTACTGGAATAATAAAACTCCAATTTCTAGCACACACACAGTCATTAGCTAACTTGGCTTATGCAGTTGCACTCGTAGGTTTGTGTTCTTTCACAAAAGTGGAGATAGCTCTGGGCATAAGCTTCACCATTCCATCCAAGGTAATCAGGTTCATTACAGCTTCAGGCGAATCGAAACCAGACGCTTATTTATGTACCAGTTGTTCATACTGCTTGCAGCACAGTGACAATGTTTCTTCTGATAGTCGCTTCATTGAGTCCAATTTTTTCTCGATATATGTTTCCCATGTCACATTGTAATACTCATGGAGAGCTTCCTTCAACTAAGCATTATCTGTGTGTTCTGTCACACTAAGTGACATATAAATTATGTTAGCTTCGTGAATAAGGAGGACTGGCCCATTGGCCAACCTGCACTCCATAACTAGCCATAATGTGTCTCAATAGCTCCAAAATAAGTGTACAGCATTGGAAAGAGTTTTAAACTTATGGACATATCATTTCTTGATGCCATACGCAATCTGTTTATATTATGGTTTGAATGTTTAGAAGGGCAATATAGTATGGTCCAAGCACTATTCTTACTACAGCAAACAAATGCTGACACAGTATCACAGTCCGTTAGTCTACTGAGTCACTAAACAAGATGACATTTCATGAGCTGCTGAATACAGTACCTAACCAGACATATTTTGCAAAGATTTCCTGTGGGCTTGCTGGTTTTTTTGTCGTATTTTTGTTGTTGTTTTTAATGCAAATATTTGTTTTCATTCCAGTGCAGACCTTTGATTCTGAACTTTACTAAGTAAAGTGCAGGTTTTATTAGAGACTTAAAGTGAATAGTGAGATCCTTTTTAATTACATTAAAGGCTTTGTACATACTGCTAATCTGTTTAAACTTCCGTAGTCTATTGTTTTAGTTGATATGGATGATAGCTCATTCAGTAGGTTTTTGGGGTAGCTTACTATATGCCTGATTCCTTTTCTTTTTCATTAATGGTATGTGCGAGTAAGATCTGCGTACAGTCCTCAAAATGTCTGATTTGACTTGGCCTAGTTTTATTGAGGGAAAGAGTTGTGTAGGTAGGAATGATGATCTATTACCTTTGTATCGGGGTGGATGCTTATTTGCTTCTTCTTTAAAACGCTCACTAGAGACCTCTGTTAATAATTTGATCGAGATTCTACAGTTTTCAGCAAGTTTAAAATGGTTGGCAATCTAATCGTTGTGATTTATGTTAAATAATCTGAGCCAGATGACTGTTAAAGTGTGGGACTATGGTCATGGATGAGTTGGCCATTGTGGGCGATAGGCCTATGCCAGAGATTAGATGTTAAAAGTTTCCTGCAAATGGTGACCATATTTTCTCTTTTTGTATTCTTGTCAGCATACTTTTGCAGGGATTAACCTTAGAACCTTGTTGGTTGGTGGAGATAGCCTGCCGTAAGTCCAAGGTTACTCCCAGTTATTATGGAATATATGGGTAGAGTTGCCAGAGTGAGTTCTCTTATGTAAGTTATTACTTGGCTTGAGTTGATACTGACTCCAGATGACTAACTAACAGTTGGTTGCTTTGTTGGGATATCTTGTACGTTTGGAGTTGCATGACATGATGGGTTGGAGTTGATTTGAAGACTTGTGGACCTTGCACAGAAAATATAACTTTTTGTCCAGTATGTTGGTGAATAATGTGCGAGTTGAATTGGCCATGGTTGTGAAATTTGTCTAGTAGTCCTTTGCAATGGAAGCTGACATGTCACTGTTGAAATCTCAAATTTAACAAGAATTCTTTACCTCATGTAAGCTGACTTTATCTTGCACCAGTTAGCTCTCTCACCCTTTGCAGCACTCTGTCATAATCTGTGACAGTCAATAGGCATGTACAAATAATTCAGTTTTTATTAATACTCATTTCTTAAATACATGGTGCACTTGTATCACTTCCACCCTTGAAGTATGATACATTACCACTTGTTTAGATATAGAATTTAGCAGGCAGTATTATTTCCATTTGAAACTGCATATACGCAACAGTGGTGTAGAAAAATGTTTACGTATGGGTGGGCACCAAGGGCAAGTGTTTTGTGGTTTGCTTGTTGTTTTGCAAGAGATCATACTTTTAAGTTGTGACACAAAATTATATGGGGCTCCAGAGCCACCCCTCCCACCACTTCGTACACCAAAGCACAATAATTTTTCAATGCAAGAAAACTATATTCCTTCACACCTCGATTTTATTGGTCATTATTATATCAGATTAATAATTGTTAGACTTAATGCAAACATAAATATTATTATCGGTACAAATTCTTTTTTTTTTAGAAAACATTTTTTTCACAAGAACACTCATTAAAAGAAAAATGCCATGCTGCAAGAATGCAAATAAAGAATTACGACAGTAGCCATGTGACAGATGATCAGATTCAAACCAATAAGATTAGTATTCATGAGGCAGCTCTGCACGGCAAGGTAGAGGACGTCAAACAATCAATAGCTGATTCCAACTGCAATGTGTTTACTGTTAATGACAAAAAACAATCTGCAATACATTTGGCTGTAATAGGAGGCCATATTGAAATAATACAGCTGCTGCTGCTACTAGTAGGAGCTAATGTTTTGCAAGCAGATACTAATGATTTAACACCACTTCATTACGCGGTTATTCTTGGCCATATTGAAATATTCAAGTCATTAATAAATCCTTTAATTGCTAACTTTTCCATCGGTGATATTCTTAAACTTACAACCTTCATCATAAAATCTTTTCAAGTAAATATCTTCCATATTGCCATAGCCATGAGGCAGTGCGACATTGTATTGTTCATGCTAAATTATTTCTCACATGCTTCATTTACAAGTATCAATTCACTTGCCCTCTCTACTCTACATGACAGCTTATTTGAATTACTACTTGATACTAACTGCTTCAGTTCAGAATGCCAGCAAACAGCTCTGTGTGTGGCAGCAGCACGAGGTCAACTAGGAGTAGTCCAGTCTTTACTGAACATCCATCACTGCGATGCATTCTTCAAGATTACAGATGGTCACACTTTACTGCACTGTGCTGCTATGCATGGACAAAATAGTGTAATAAAGCACCTGTACAATTACACAGATATTCCTGACAAAATTGGTCAAAAAGAATATGAGACTGTGTTCAAACTAGCAATTACAAACTGTAATGTTGAAATTATTGAAATAGTTACAAAAAACTGTCAGCATTGTGATGTTAATGGAGGATTAATTATTGCTTGTAAACAGGGTCAAGTAAGCATAGCAAAACATCTCATAGAACACTGTCACAGTGACCCTCTCTATACAGATGAAAACAATAACACACCACTGCATTATGCTGCTATCTCTGGCAATTTGGAGTTAGTCAAATATCTCACAGACAACCATCACTGTGATGTTAACACAACGGGACAATATGGAAGAATGCCACTTCACACAGCATGTATAGAAGGACAATTAAATGTAGCCAAATATCTCATAGAACACTGTCACAGTGACCCTCTCTCGACAGATGAAGACAATGACACACCACTGCATTTAGCTGCTGACTCTGGCAATCTGGAGTTAGTCAAATATCTCGCAGACAACCATCACTGTGATGTTAACACAAGGGGACAATATGGAAGAATGCCACTTCACGTAGCATGTATACAAGGACATTTAAACGTAGCCAAATATCTCATAGAACACTGTCACAGTGACCCTCTCTCGACAGATGAACGTAATAACACACCACTGCATTTAGCTGCTCACTCTGGCAATCTGGACTTAGTCAAATATCTCGCAGACAACCATCACTGTGATGTTAACACAAGGGGACAATATGGAAGAATGCCACTTCACACAGCATGTATAAAAGGACATTTAAATGTAGAAAAATATCTCATAGAACACTGTCACAGTGACCCTCTCTCTACAGATGAACGTAATAACACACCACTGCATTTAGCTGCTCACTCTGGCAATCTGGAGTTAGTCAAATATCTCGCAGACAACCATCACTGTGATGTTAACACAAGGGGACAATATGGAAGAATGCCACTTCACACAGCATGTATACAAGGACATTTAAATGTAGCCAAATATCTCATAGAACACTGTCACAGTGACCCTCTCTCGACAGATGAAGACAATGACACACCACTGCATTTAGCTGCTGACTCTGGCAATCTGGAGTTAGTCAAATATCTCGCAGACAACCATCACTGTGATGTTAACACAAGGGGACAATATGGAAGAATGCCACTTCACATAGCATGTATACAAGGACATTTAAATGTAGCCAAATATCTCATAGAACACTATCACAGTGACCCTCTCTCGACAGATAAATGTAATAACACACCACTGCATTTAGCTGCTCACTCTGGCAATCTGGAGTTAGTCAAATATCTCGCAGACATCCATCACTGTGATGTTAACACAAGGGGACAATATGGAAGAATGCCACTTCACACAGCATGTATAGAAGGACATTTAAATGTAGCCAAATATCTCATAGAACACTGTCACAGTGACCCTCTCTCTACAGATGAAGACAATGACACACCACTGCATTTAGCTGCTCACTCTGGCAATCTGGAGTTAGTCAAATTTCTCGCAGACAACCATCACTGTGATGTTAACACAAGGGGACAGTATGGAAGAATGCCACTTCACACAGCATGTATAAAAGGACATTTAAATGTAGCCAAATATCTCATAGAACACTGTCACAGTGACCCTCTCTCGACAGATGAACGCAATAACACACCACTGCATTTAGCTGCTCACTCTGGCAATCTGGAGTTAGTCAAATATCTCGCAGACAACCATCACTGTGATGTTAACACAAGGGGACAATATGGAAGAATGCCACTTCATGTAGCATGTATACAAGGACATTTAAATGTAGCTAAATATCTCATAGAACACTGTCACAGTGACCCTCTCTCGGCAGATGAACGTAATAACACACCACTGCATTTAGCTGCTGACTCTGGCAATCTGGAGTTAGTCAAATATCTCGCAGACAACCATCACTGTGAACAATATGGAAGAATGCCACTTCATGTAGCATGTATACAAGGACATTTAAATGTAGCCAAATATCTCATAGAACACTGTCACAGTGACCCTCTGTCGACAGATGAAGACAATGACACACCACTGCATTTAGCTGCTCACTCTGGAAATCTGGAGTTAGTCAAATATCTCGCAGACAACCATCACTGTGATGTTAACATGAGGGGAAAATATGGAAGGATGCCACTTCACGTAGCATGTATACAAGGACATTTAAATGTAGCCAAATATCTCATAGAACACTGTCACAGTGACCCTCTCTCGGCAGATGAACGCAATAACACACCACTGCATTTAGCTGCTCACTCTGGCAATCTGGAGTTAGTCAAATATCTCGCAGACAACCATCACTGTGACGTTAACATGAGGGGTAAATATGGAAGGATGCCACTTCACGTAGCATGTATACAAGAACATTTAAATGTAGCCAAATATCTCATAGAACACTGTCACAGTGACCCTCTCTCGGCAGATGAACGCAATAACACACCACTGCATTTAGCTGCTCACTCTGGCAATCTGGAGTTAGTCAAATATCTCGCAGACAACCATCACTGTGACGTTAACATGAGGGGTAAATATGGAAGGATGCCACTTCACGTAGCATGTATACAAGAACATTTAAATGTAGCCAAATATCTCATAGAACACTGTCACAGTGACCCTCTCTCGGCAGATGAACGCAATAACACACCACTGCATTTAGCTGCTCACTCTGGCAATCTGGAGTTAGTCAAATATCTCGCAGACAACCATCACTGTGATGTTAACATGAGGGGAAAATATGGAAGAATGCCACTTCATGCAGCATGTATAAAAGGGCAATTAAATGTAGCCAAATATCTCATAGAACACTGTCACAGTGACCCTCTGTCGACAGATGAAGACAATGACACACCACTGCATTATGCTGCTGACACTGGCAATCTGGAATTAGTCAAATATCTCGCAGACAGCCATCACTGTGATGTTAACATGAGGGGACATTATGGAAGAATGCCACTTCACACAGCATGTTTAAAAGGACATTTAAATGTAGCCAAATATCTCATAGAACACTGTCACAGTGACACTCTCTCTACAATGGAATGCAATAATACACCACTGCATTTAGCTGCTGACTCTGGCAATCTGGAGTTAGTCAAATATCTTGCAGACAACCATCGCTGTGATGTTAACACTAGGGGACAATATGGAAGAATGCCACTTCACATAGCATGTATGAAAGGACAATTAAATGTAGCCAAATATCTCATAGAACACTGTCACAGTGACCCTCTCTCGGCAGATGAACGCAATAACACACCACTGCATTTAGCTGCTCACTCTGGCAATCTGGAGTTAGTCAAATATCTCGCAGACAACCATCACTGTGATGTTAACACAAGGGGACAGTATGGAAGAATGCCACTTCATGCAGCATGTATAAAAGGACAATTAAATGTAGCCAAATATTTCATAGAACACTGTCACAGTGACCCTCTCTGTACAGATGAAGACAATGACACACCACTGCATTATGCTGCTGACTCTGGCAATCTGGAGTTAGTCAAATATCTCGCAGACAGCCATCACTGTGATGTTAACACAAGGGGACAATATGAAAAAATGCCACTTCACACAGCATGTATAAAAGGACATTTAAATGTAGCCAAATATCTCATAGAACACTGTCACAGTGACCCTCTCTCTACAGATGAAGACAATGACACACCACTGCATTTAGCTGCTCACTCTGGCAATCTGGAGTTAGTCAAATATCTCGCAGACAACCATCACTGTGATGTTAACATAAGGGGACAATATGGAAGAATGCCACTTCACGTAGCATGTATACAAGGACATTTAAATGTAGCAAAATATCTCATAGAACACTGTCACAGTGACCCTCTCTCTACAGATGAAGACAATGACACACCACTGCATTTAGCTGCTCATTCTGGCAATCTGGAGTTAGTCAAATATCTCGCAGACAACCATCACTGTGATGTTAACATGAGAGGACAATATGGAAGTATGCCACTTCATGTGGCATGTATACAAGGACATTTAAATGTAGCAAAATATCTCATAGAACACTGTTACAGTGACCCTCTCTCAACAGATGAAGACAATAACACACCACTGAAATTAGCATCTGCCTATAATTATTTTGACCTGATGCATTATCTCTCAAATTCTGAGTCCAAAGTAACAGTTAATCTATCTACCTCTCCAATACAAGAAGTAATAAGTACTGGGTCAAATATTGAGGAATTATATGGCAAAAAGGACAAGAATGTTATTAATCCTTACACTCCAGATCATTTAATTCGTCGTACAATTGATAGCACAAGAAAGTTGAAATCTGGCATTCATTATGGAATGCAATTGTTGAAATCAAAATATTTTAGAACACAATCATAAATATTGTAGCTATTGTACTTTTTTGTAAAAATCAAATGCAATATGTTTTATTGATTATATTAATATAATTTATTTTTTCAATTAATATATTTTCTTATTGAATGAAATTGTGATCTTTGTGACCTGCCAAACAAGAAAATCAGTTTTTTGCTATGAGGTGTTGCATTAATTAGAATAAAAGTGTTTGAACAATAAGGTAATGTGATGTTACAATTCATTTGATAGTGAAGAAGATTGCTTCTCAATATTTCTAGGTCTTGAAGTGTCCAATTTCCTTACAACAACCACGAGAATGAAAACTTTTGAGGTGTGATCTTACCCTCTAGGTGACTGTCCGTAGCTGCACGTCACTGACCAATCGAGGACTCATGAGATGATCCAGGCTTGGGCACACTAGGGTAATGGACAGGTTATTATAAGAAATGTTTTTTGTATGTTCTCAGGAGCTGTGACCAACTCACGAAGAAAACAAACAAATAACAACAACCAGCAAAAGGCTTATCACGTGGTGTGCAAAAGTGGTGATAAGTAGTAATGCCGGATAAGTCAAATGAACTCCGACAAAAGGCTGTTCAATCTCTCTCGTCTTTGGAATTAGCAAGTCTACCAGGAATAGGCAGAGCAACAGCTGAAGATAAACTAGTAATAAAGGAATGCTCATCTTGTATAGTCTTAGGACGAGTAATATTTGCAGGTGAGCAACCTGTCAACCCACATGGCGTCGAGTGTTTAAATCTTGATGTTGGTAATCATAGCCAAGTTAGCGTAGTGTTTATTTGATATTCCATGTAAAAATAAGAATTTCTTTCAACTTATTGGCTTGCCATGTTATGGTAAAAACAACAATAACAACAAAACAACAACAACAACAACAACAACACAAACATAGCAATACAACCTATACTTCGATGGCTCAGAATGTTTGCATTGAAATTGAGCATGAATCTAAGCTAGTATGACAGCATCTAGTTCACTATTAGAGAACATTTTACAGTTGTCTCTGTACTCGGCTATTATATTTGCAGGGAGTGTTGCACTGCATGGAGGTGACTTTTCTATGCCAAGCTTACAACCACATGTAAACTCTCCTCTTGATGATCTTCTGGCCTAACCTCAACTGGTGCACTGCCACTGTTCATAGAGTCATCTAAGCAGACTTCTTCAGGCCCAGTATCTTCGATTTCTACAGGCAGATACTCTGCTTCAGCAAGTACAAATTCACTGTCTATAACAATACCTGTATCCATGGTAGGCACCTTTGTTTAGCTACTCGTATCTAAAGAAAGATTGTTCAAAAGAAATTTTACTACCAACTTCTAGAGTAAGATTTTCTTTATCTTCCTATAAAAAGAAAAACTTTATAGCAACCAAGAGCATGCCCAGAAAGTGGATGGAAATTCTAAAAACTTAAAATTCAATTTTCTCAAAAAGCAATTATTGGTCTATAGTGCCTTTCCCCTTGGAGGGTCACTTCAATTTGTAAAGAGCTATGTCTCTTGCAGGAATCATACAAAATGTACCAAAATAATCTTACTATATCTGTTGCATTGATTAACCCCACTCAATGAGTTGATAGAAAAAAAGACAACAATTCACAAAAGTTTCAACTTCACAAGCTATCAAGTCTCACAACAAAGTTCTCTCTATGTGTTGACTTGTCCTCTCCAGTTGATTCAACACTATCTGTGGAGGGGGAACTTTACCAATTCTTCGACTGGAGCGTAGTGAAGGAGATGCTGTCAAGGTTACTGATCCGTTACTGCCAGCCTGACTGCTACCACTGTAACGAGGAGAGCTGATATGTTGGGTAGGGGTCGACAAATTACCCATCAACACTGTCTCGGACATTGCCTCAGGTGAAGTCCTAGCTTGCAAGTGTGAGTATGAGTGTGATACAGATGCCTGAGGGAAGTTTTGTCCAAGAAATAGAGCAGAGTCTGAATTAAATGGTTGAGAATGGGAATTCTTTGTTACTGTGTACTTGCCATGAGATGGCGAAGTGTCTGGTGATGGGTGGGCGGAGTTTGGTGTGACAGTGTACTGTCCATGAACTGGGGATGAGGAAGGAGATGCATGGGAAGAAGTGACCAGTGTGACTCTCGCAGAAGTAGCTGGTGTGACGTGTGAGGATGCCATGGGTGTGGACAGAATAGACGAGGATGTATTGGGAAAGGAGAGATGGTTGTGTGAACTGCTGACAGCTGAAGCCACACCTCCCTGCTTCTGATGTTGTTGCTAAAAGGTTCAATAAATATCAAAAAGTAAATAAAATGAAAAAATTTAATACAGGCTATTGTAGCTTCAATCATTCAACTTCTTCAATTTTAAACATCATTATCATCATGATCATAATCATCATCATCATCAGTCACTTTCGTTCTATCTGTTTAGGGATGCTATATAAATAATACTAAGATACAACTAAAATTACATTTTTTTAGGTTTTGTGCAGTTATCACTAACAAGTCTACCACACCTGCTTTAACTAGTTTATCTGTAGCCTTTGGAATGAGACAAAATTATGCTTGTTTATGAGAATGGACATGTTAGTTTTGACAATATCCTGAATTTACCAGTTTTCTCATTTGGCTACACAAGCATCACAGCTTGTTTAAAGGAAAAAAAATTAAAATCTTGGACTTAACTTTGCCAGCAATAATGTCCTACCTGTCATTCATTCACTAACTGCAAATCTGTAATTATTTGACTCACTTCTTGGAAACATCCCCATTTCAGTAGATTTATTACTGGACCCAAGGATTGATACTGCTGACACAGCAAATTCTATCACCTCACAGGTACTGTAGTCATTTGGCTTGGCAAAGTTGTAGTGCAGGTGGGAGGAGTTTAAGGAGGAGGTATTGAAAGATGAATTGACCAACACATTGCTGCCATTGTTGACGAGAATTTGGTATGCAGTAACTAGGTATATGGGCGGTGCATAAGGCTCCTCTCATGCCAACTGGAGGATTGTACCATTGTGAATATCCACTAGAGAAGTGCTAGGGGTCAAAGGTGGACCTATAAATGTACAAATTTACCCAAATATGTTGACAAAATTACTATCATAAAGTATATGGCAATAATAACTCGCTAGTTACTGAATTTATTGCTATGGTTCTGGACGCTCACCAGCAATCAAGATGGTAGTGGAGTTTTCCTGATCAACTGTAGAACTTCCAGTGAGGGCACATTTGATGTAAGTATTGTTTCTAGCCAGTGTTGCCGTAGTTACCAATGTAGAAGTCCACATTAGAGAGAGTGGTGTCATCAACAATTGTACGTATGTTGTAAATGCCAGACATTAAATGGTTGGAAACTTGTCGGCCATTTATAAACCATCTGAGACTAGACCCCTCGTCATTACAGACTACAGTAACAATGTCTCCTTCTACAACTGGGTTGCTAGGTGTCTGTTGGAATACATCTAATCCTGATAGAAAACAACAACAACAAACACTACATTAAAATAATAAACACTATATTAAAATAATTGTGTGGAATTTTTTTTTGTAGTGGCTTAGCCAAGAAAGATAGCATTTGTGATTTGATGTGCACAATTAGCAATTTAATTTCAGGTTAGTAAATTTATAAAAGGATAGCTTGCTCTGAAGAATATTTTGGTGCTAAAATGCATAAGTAGGTGTAAGGTATTCATGATAAAAATGATTAATCAAACGACAATGAAAGGACTGGTTATCTAAATACACTACTCAATTCTAAAGCCTAGCTAATACCGAAGAATAAAGCTAGGCACCAGACAGCACTTCTGCCACTACTAAAGTTCAGCCTGTATAGACATACAAGTGACTAGCTACTACAACAACTAGAACACTAACTGAACTAATAGTGAGACAGAAATCTCTAGTAGCAAGGGAGCAGAGATCTTGTACTAGAACTATTAGTGCACAAGGAGAGCTATGAGAGAGAAACCAGTTTTTACATTTTTTTACAATCGCAACTATAATATTACTATAAACTACTGCCGGAGTTGTTGGCAAGTGAGGCAGTCAGTGTTGGGGACCAGGGGACTGGAGGTGGTAAAAAAAACATCATTATAAGAAGAAACTACTAGTGGTGCGCTCGAATAGCGCAAATGCATGGCGAGCGAATAAATATATGAGTATAGGTAAAAATGATTTGTAAAGGAAATCGCTAAGTAATAGCAATGATTAGGCATGAAGAGTTAACAATAACAGAAGTACCTGAATAAACTTCGAAAGCAGTGGCAAAGAAGCGCAGCTTGACAATTTGCCATTCAGTCTTTCGCCAAGAAGAGAGTAGCTATAAACTTTTTGGTTGAAACAAAGTTGCGTAAGGCAGTGCAGCAGGATTCTCCGTGCTCGTTAATTGAAAAATACTGGAACTGTGAACGCTTTACCTAACTTACGTAATTAGAAGCGCGGGCGAAATTTTTTGACGTACGCATACATACCTACATAATATATATATATATATATATCTGAAATCTCAATTGAACACGACTGATAGTCAGCTTCGCTCGCTTCGCTCGCTCGCTGAATAACCAAAGTACAGAGTGGGTTGTATGAGGAAGTTTTGAATGGTATGTATGACCATGAACGTGATGATGAATGGTTTAGTCGATAATGATGCTTGGAGTTACAATTACAGATTAGGGTTTGTATTATGCAGGAGTTAGATGGGAGGGGCTCATTAACTTGATTGCTATGTGAAGGTCTAGGACCTGAACAATGCAAAATATATTATTGCTAATAATATTTTTACTGTGATTTAAAAAAATTCTATAAGTTTTTTCAACTCAACTTTTAGTTACATAATGAGTTATCATTGAACCACAAACACATTATAGCTACAAGTAAATGCACTAATACATATGTACATGTTACTGAAAGCTAATACAGTTTAATATGTTTCTTACTCTGAATTAGGATTGCCATCACAGGTTTCAAGACATGAACCACTACTAGAAGAGTCACTGAAAACTTCATCCTCCTCACTCCACTTTCTAGTAAGCCAATGATTTTATGTAGCAAGTTTATATCTCTGCTTTTGTTTACAAATTCCTCTTTGTGGCATGAATTTTGATTTTACAGATTTGCTAGGCAGAGTATAAGCCTACCCTGCAGAAGAAAGCCCTTGAAAGTTTGAAAAACACAATTTTGTCAAACAGAAACACACACTGAGTGATGCAAGTGAAGAAGGTTGTTAAAAACATAATGAAAGTAATGTTATACGCCAGTTTCATATTATATACCACTGCTTACAAAAAACAAAAAACACACATGCATATGCGCACACACACACATCTAGCACACACATACCACACCGTGCACACACATACACATTAAACAACAGGTCTACACAAACTAAAGTTAACGAAACTATTTAAAGATTTTCATAATAATTTGTCAAAAAGAATGACTGTAATGCTATAGCATATGATTGCCCCAAGAACTGCTACACATGGTTTCACATCAATACTCACAGTCTACAAACCAGCAGTCCAAAACAATACAGGAAGTTTTACACAGAGTTTATTCCATTGTACAATTTTTAACCACTAAGTTTCTTTATCTTTTTTAAGGTGTAGCTTAAATTCTGAGGATTTTGAGGCTTTATATTTACATTGTCTGGATAGAGAAGCTCTTCTTCTTTCTAATACTATATAAGTCTGGTGTCTGGAAAACTTTTCTGAAGCTCGTGGTGGAAGTGTTTCTCAAGGTATAGCTTAAACTCAGTTCTATTTATAGCTACTAGCTTTCTCAGAATTCTCTTTCAAGATTCTACCAGTAACTTAATAAACAGGTGACAAATAAACAATTCCGTCAATCAAAAACATTTCTTTCATTTGATTATTATTGCTACATAATTATACAAATTATTGACAATAAGGTAAACGATGAATCAGAGACTACAGTGATAAATAACACAGTACAAGGCATCAGCAAAATTATGTTTCAGATATTGAATGCAAGTAGCTAAGTTGTCTATCTTTGCTGTATTGGCTTCACCAGCTAAAGTGTAAGAATCTCATCTTCTTCTTTGAAGAAACCCACAAAATCTACAAAACAAAAATCTAGTTAAATACTAATAGAAAAGAAGCTGAAATAATCTACAAAAAAATTAAAGTGTTTTTACAAGGCTAGGGAACTGCACACAATACAAAAGTAGAGAAGAACAGGAACATATACTTAACAGACTGATGAATGACACTAAATGTTCACATACATTACCTGTCTTCCTTGTAATAAAACTACCAGCCACTCCCACTCCATATACCTGTCATAACTGCACATTGTATCTTGCACCAAACAAAGAGTATTGCCAGAAAGACAATCATCACTATAAGAAAGAGAAGCAATGTTGGATAATATGGTGTTTAGTAGTGTGTCTTGTTGTAATTGGTATGATTATACTTCCTGAGATACTTTCTGTATTATTATTATGTCCATTATGTCATTATTAATTTTTGTGAGTATTGAGTCTGTGCACTATATGTATTGCAGTAGTGCATATCAGGTCTCTACCTCAATTCTTTGTGATTGCTAAAGATTAATGGCAAGTGAATGAAGTGAGTGAGGCACTATCAGGGGTTACAAAAGGTTGTTGGCATCTTTGGACATGTATGTCATTTGGATTTTGACCCATACATTTTTGTGTTTGCTTTGTGGCTAGCCCTGTCCCATACTCCACTAAATAGAGTCTTTTGGTTTATTAATTCTTACCATTTTATAGTCTGTCCCTGCAGCCCCTGACATGACCTGAACATTGTGGGATGCTACCAGAATTCATAAGCATTGTTTGTAATAGCTCATAGGTATAAGAAGCAGTCTAAAAGCGGGGGAGGGAGCCAAATCATGTGTAGTTGAACTGATGTGAACATGGCTGCTTGCAGCTTAATTTTTTGTACAACTAATTGTCCAGATAAAACTGCAGTTTTTATTCAGAGGTTGTAGCTATGAAGGAGAAGAAATCATAATGAAGCAATCCATTAGCCCAACATGACCAACTCCCCAATACCCAAAGTCAAGGTCAAAACTGGAGATTGTTTGAACAGCAAGAAGAATTACAACCTCTATATTTTAAAGCATATTTTGCTAGATTAATAATATATTAGTTGGAGTTGCATGCGAGTAAGTCTTCTTTGAATATATTACTCATGAGTACTACTTGAAGATAGAAGTCCTGTAGATCCTGAAGTAAATGGAGATAATGTCATTTGTGAAGTATTATATACTAGATATGTTAAAGTAGTTTGAGACATGGTACTTCTTGAAGAAGCTACAGACAATCAATTCTAAATACATCTACTAACAAAGTAAAGTTAATTAATTAAACTATCCTAAATTCTTGTATGTACAGTATTTGTTTCTTTATATGTAACACACTCACCTGGAGTATCTGTAGTCTGAGGAGGTATTACAATTCTCCTTATAGCTACAGGAAGATACTTTTGTAATAAAACATTCATTTAAACCTACACAATTATTATTACTTATGTTTCTGTCATATACAGACTGTGATGTCCAGCTCATGGCAGAGTGGCTGAAGGAGACTCTAACAGACAGCCTGGTGTTCACTGGGAGGTTTCCAGTGAACACAGTTGAGACAGTTCCTTGAATTCCCCTGGCAATCTTAAGACCAGACATGGCTTCCACTGAGCCTTGGTCGTTCAGCAGTTCCATGGTGTAGTTCACTGGGTCTTGAAGATCACACACTTCTGGCTCCTACAGTTTTTATAACATAAATAGGCAGAAGATGAAGAAGTTGATACATTACATGATCATTTGTTTCATAAATCCTAAAGGTTCGCATAGACTGAGATATTGTGGCTCTCAGAGTCACTAGAGAAAGCCACCCACTGAAGGTAATTGTGTGTAATGCTTGTCTTTATAGATTTCAAAATCACAAACACACTAACCATTGGAACGTTCATTTTATGATATAAATAGCCTTTGCTCATCTTGAATGTAGTATAATTTACAGAGAGGGAAATTTTTAATTGAAACTGTTACAACCTTCCCGGGTGTATGTATTTATTGAACTGGTGATGAGATGCAATGAGAATAAAACTTGACTGGTATTTATTTATATGTACTCACATTGAACCAGACCGTCAGTCGAGGAGTTCCATCATCTTTAAACACAACTTCATGGTGCAGTTCCAAGTTACTGGCATCAGGAACTACAGAAATGACAACCACAAGTAGGTATATAAAATTCATCTCAAGCTGAACTCCACTTACTTCACAATTAATATCTTTGAACTGAGCATGAGTTACACATAACACTATCCCTGAAGTCCATCATTCATTTTATATAAAGGAACCTTTTTAGGTAATAGTACAATCGATATCATTTTGAAAGTTGTTAAAATAACACAACATTTCACATCCGTTGATGCTTCATCAGATTTTTCTAGCAATGCTAGGGAACTAAACAATAGCAATACATTCACAATATTTATGTCATCCTACATATATCACAAGCTGTGGCCAATGTCAGGCCAAGGATACACATAGGCAACCATTTTTGACCACAAATGTTTAACAATACATGTACTCACACATTATATATGGTTGCTAGGTACTTTTTCAAACTCCTGCATCTATATAATTTTTTTAAACAATCTAGAAAATTGGAAAGCTCTGAATTTTATCTGCCAGTGAGAGAGTTAAGAGGCAAAAAAACTAAACTATTAACATCATAAATAAGTGCACTGGTTATGTTGATAAAATATATCCATGTAAACTCTACTTAAAAACAAGATGGCACAATATCTTAGAACACATCTGATGAATAATACCGATAAAAAAATAGTGTTTCACCTATCACCATACTTGCTCATGCTATTGAGAGGTTTAATCCAGGAAAGTAGTAACTTAAACACTGGTGGACATTACAGATGAATAGAAGTGATAAAAGCATTAACCACAGTGGACTATCTCCCTGCCTAAAGGCTTAGAAAGTGCAACAAACCAGCTAAAGTTAAAAAAACAACCCATCACATCCCTGAACTTACTTCTTGCGTGGGGATGGAGCAAACCAGGTCAGACTGATCGGTGGGGCAAGAATAGGCATTCTAAACTACGTGGCGTCAATGTGCAGGAGGTAATGGAATTAACTGCGAGTCATTAGAAAGCGGAATAAAACTAATTGTGAGTGCCATCATTTACTTGGAGTTTTGTTCAGTATCTCATCAATTTTTGTTGAAACAAAATAGTTCCATGGGATATTCCAGAAATTTATGGTTGAATACTAGTGCACACACTTACCAGGGTTATATCTAGAGATTTTTTCTGGGTGGTGTGTGTGTGTGTGTGTGTGTGTGTGTGTGTGTGTGTGTGTGTGTGTGTGTGTGTGAAGCTAGAGCAAGTTTACCTCCCTCTCTCTCTCTTTCTGTATGGATGTATTTGTAACTATCTAATCAGATTGCTTAATTCACAATGCTATATTTCATACTCACCTGCTACGAAGTGAATAAGTGAATTGTCCAATCACAATTAGTTTTATGCATATACTGCAAGAAGCATTAGCTCACATGATTACATTGTGACGAAAGGGGCAATCACCAACAAAAACTAGTACCTGAAATTAACTAAACTAGCATAATAAAAGGTCTAAATAGTTGTTCAAGTAACTCAAAACAACATATTGTCAGCCCAATCACAAGTCTAATGAGAATGACCACTAGGGGAACTGAGGAGAGGCTGGCCAGTTGTTAATCACTGGAAACTGAGAGTATCATAACTTCAGAATATGTGTTGGATGGAACACAGGGACAATAAGAATGTTGCCATTTGCATAAATGATCACCTAAATACACACACGTAGATTTAGATATAGAACAGACTTCTCCATAACAATGTGGCTTTCTTTCACTCATCCAAATGATCATCCAAAACTTCTTAACCAAAACTTAAAACCTGATAAGTCACATATATTATCCACAGATAAAAAACCAACTAAAAAAAACAAAAAAATCAACAAAAAACAACAACAACTAACAAACTGTGTCAACTTAGATTTGATTTAGTATAACATTTGATATTATATCAAGTATATTTCATAGCAGATATGTCGTTCAGTAACATTTTTCATTCTTGTACTTTAAAAACAAGCTGATTAAAATTAGGTAGGTTGCGACAAGTGTAGAACATACTCGCAAGCAGACATTACACCATTGACAGAAGTCCTACAGACCACAGTTCAAACACTAATAAAACTTCTTTACTTTGACTTCAGGAAGGGTAAGGTGTAGGAAAGGAAGAGGTGCCGGGAAGGGAGAAGGGGAGAATATTATGAGCAAAGGTTCTTTTCTTGTAGTGTTCTATGGGACACCGCAAAGTGGTGCAGACAGGAGACCCACAGGCTAGAGACTATCCTTTCCAGCATCTCTCAGTGGCTGTGCAGCGAGGAAACTGTGCCTCTGTCTTGGGAACAATCACCACCAAATTCTTAGCATTTATTTATTGAATAAATAAATAAAAATAAGTTAAAATACATGAGCAAAGAAATCAAATGAATAAAAATAAATAAATATTTAAATGAATAAATACAACAATTAAATGAATAAATAAATAAATAAAATAAATAAATATTTAAATGAATACATAAATAAGGCATAGTGTTATACTACTGATATGTGCACATTTTTGTGTGGTGTATATACCACTAGAATAAATGTACTGTTAAAACAGGAGGACTACTGAGTAATACACGAGTGTGTATACGTGTATACTAGAAGTATCAACACTCAAGTATAACAATGCTATAACTTTGTAATACACATGATGTATTTGCGTGCTATAATTCAAGTATACACACCTGATTATAACCATGCTATAACTTCGTAATACACATGATGTATTTGCGTGCTATAATTCAAGTATACACACCTGATTATAACAATGCTATAACTTTGTAATACACATGATGTATTTGTGTGCTATAATTCAAGTATACAAGTATGGCGTTAAATAGCGTGAAATATCGTGAGTTATTTCACGGGTCATGTACCTAAAAATATCGTTGTGAAAATCATTAAATTCAAATGAATGAATGAATAATATATATATATATAATAAAACAAGTCAGCAAAAGAATAAATAAAGGAATATAATGGAAAAAAATAAGTAAATATAATAATTAAATAAAAGTGGGCTTAAACAAAAAACGAACAAGCATAACATTAAATCCATGAAATTCAACCAGCAAAGTTAGTTAAAGAACACTCCCTCACTATACTCACGTGCCACTCCCAGGTTGGCAGGGTCATATTTGACCATGGCTGCCTCAATTCAGCACGTCTCTTCTCAATGACATTCCTGATGGAGTTCCACCTCTGATAGTACCTCTTCACCATCTGCACAAGGTCCATGGACTTCCTGATGCCCAGCTCTAGCTGCCTCTTTTGTGAGTTCACCAGAATACCTAGACTCTCTTCTACCGCTAACATACTGCGTTCAAACACCTACACATGCCACAAATTCATATGACACAAACTGTAACACACAAAAACACTGTCACTGATATCTTGCAAAATATTATCCAGGAGCTCAAAGCAATTTTTGAAATTTCAAGGGAGTTGATGAAAATTTTGGGGGAAATGCGTCCATGATAGTTACAACTATTTTCAAGAAGGGGAAGGGGGACCTAAAAATACCTGAAGAGTATATAATTACAATTTATCATGAGATGTTTAACTACTCTTGAAGTCATAAAAGCCTTTCAGCCAGTTTAAAATAAACGTGTATGGCTTATCTTAATAAGAAAAAAACCCCTTACCTGCAAAGTTTCCAGCTGTTTCTTGAGTGTAAGGACATTGCGAGAAACTGTATCAAACTTCTCCATGTAAATTTCAGCATCAGATAATTTCTTTCCACATTCTGTGTACAATGCCTAACAATAGAAGAAAATCAACAACAGCAAACCTCAACCACGAATATCTATGCCAATTTATAACAGAAATTTAAACTTGTCATACAATACTACACTTTATTGTGGTTAATCTCAAACAAATTCTCACTTGAAAATTTTCTATTTCTGGTAGCACAGCCTCCAGCAGCTTCCCCCACACTTGTGCCTCTGACCACACCCACTTCCACCTGTTCTCCACGCCACTGCAGCCTGCCTTGAGTCCTTCTGCTGTCTCCTTGGGCCAGTGTCTCTCCATTATCATGTGACGATCAGAGGTGATCACAGTCTCCATGTGCTTCTGCTCACCCTTCACCTCCGAGAAATAATCCTATACAATTATATTGTATTTCCATAAGAACTCAATTCATAAAATCCTTGACAATCCATTTTATTCACAATTTCTCTCTCAGTCTTCTAATATTACTATTGAATGTTTATATCTCTTTACTGGCTTTTTTTTTAACAAAAGAAATTCTGTATTGTTAAAAAGAAAGCCAGATAAGTATAAGTAATCTAAATTAACTTCTTCTGTTATATGTGCAGATGTTGTTGCTGTAAAAATAACAGGGTAGTAAACTATTATGCACAGATCAATTCAACATATACTGCACCTATTGGCTACCAGAAGGTCATATGGAATGGTTCACTGCAATGGAAAGTGGTATCATCGACATTGTATTAGAATCACTAATGAACTATGGAACTGTAGAGAGTTACCCTGGTCTTGAAGCATGTGCAAGACTTCATAAAAACATTAAACCTAAAATATTTCTGTACTTTTATATAATAACTTTCACAAATACTATTTTAGTAGCATAAAATAGTATAATTTTATTAAACTGTGAGAAAATTATATAAACCACAATAGAGAAACCAAATGTTTGCAAAAGACTCCAATAGGTAAAAACAACAACAACAACAGTGTTCAAAAAGCACTGTTCCTCATTGATGGGGTAACAGTGATAGCTATATGACTTATAAGTATCATAATAGTCATGTTTACAACCTAGAATTTTATACTTTCTCTAAATACAGTTTCATACACAGGTTATATGTGTGTCCTCTTTGCATGGTGTAGCTACAGACAGGAACACACTGCAAGAATTTGCACAAGAGGCTGTAATACTATTGGTAAACAATGTTACTACAGAGTCTATTGTTGTGTATTTATGCCAGAATAGAACCACAATGACACTGTATGGTACTGTTAGGGACTGTATAAAGAGATGGTTATAGGAAGTTTGACAGACTGTTGTAAGATACGGTAAGAGAAAGTATGACACAATATATGAAATAATCTAGCCCCACACAGGGCATGTGATACATGACATGCAAGAGTAAGTAAAAGTGACTGCAAAATAATTAGAGAATACGAAATGATGATAGAGACATTATGAGACCAGTGAGTGACTATGAGAACTGGGTAGAGACTGTACGAGACATGGAAACTGGTAGAGGCTACTATTGGCAAAATAAATGTGTCAACAAGGGACATTGATTAGACAGTATGTATGTGCAGTATAGACTGCAAATACTACGCTTGGATTATACAAGGCTAGAAACTATGCGTAAAGACAATAAAAGCCCACAAGAAGCTATAAAAACATACAAATAACTTAAAATATAAAGCATAAAATTCAAAGTACTATCGTTAGAGTACAAAAGCTGCAGTGACGTAATTACATACTACGGCGTACTGGGCTGTGAGATCAGCTCCAGAACACAACAAAAGAGTGTTACTGGGTACATCATTGCGTAATGCTGATGGTAAGGCACGATAATTGGAGAAGCTGAGTGCTTTGATCTTTATGAAAGTGAAAGGTCTCAGTGGCTGGATGATGCAGACTTGTGGCCCTCCATCACACTTATTCACCTTGCTAGTTGCTATGTATCTTCTGCATACAATCCTAAAGTATACCGCTTTTGGTCCTAGGAGGACCTAATGCGTTTATAACATATTTGGTCCCCCTGACTACCGCTAGCGGATTTGGTCCGACAGGAACGAAAACCGCCCGGACCAAATTTCCTGTGACACCGACACTGACGTGTAAATTTGACCTTCCGGTAGTCTCCACTGGACTCTACCGGAAGGTCAAGTTTACACGTCAGTTGGATAGCGCATGTTATGGTTTCACCAAATATGGAAAGGGTGTGTCACAGTTTTATGTTTTGTTTTGCTAGTTGAAGTTCTCGATTTTGAAGAGACGACAGAACCTGCGTTAACATACTGCACTGGGTGAGTAGTGTATTTTTACCTTACCATCATTTTTGCTTAGTAAAGGTAAACAATTTTATGGGCCTATTTGAGAGCAATGACAGTATGTAGCTAATATCTTGTCTGTAACTTTGGTGAAATTCTCTCAGATCTAGCATGTCATTCAATTCAATAGTATCTTGGCTACATCACTCCCAGTTAGAAAGATAAGCTAACTAATATGTAGACCACTCACTTTCTTACCTGAATATATCCATTCGATTATCTCTTCGTGAACGTTCATCACTCAAATGGACTCACCCCCTATTTTTTGTGCTTCTGCAGAGTTTTAACAGATTCCGGTGTATTTTTCTACGCTTATTGACAGCCAGCTGTATGATAGTCACCAGTCAAATAGTTGGTAGGGTCATTTGTTAAATGATGCACAACTCTTTATTAAACACGAGAGGTAAGAGATAGGATGTTTGACAACAATCTTCATGCAAATGTTGAACAAATTCTTCATTAAAATTTTTTTTCCTAATGTTATCAGAACAGTAATTTTATTAGAATCAGAACTAATATGATTTCATGTAATTGTGCAATCTGATCCACAATCTTCAACTAATAATCTGTAATTTATACCTGGCATATTATGTTACAGGTCATTGCCTAGCAGTACTGATATCTCAGTTTTGAAGGTTGAGTGACTTCTGTTATTATACTAATTTCATTCTGACCAGGTAAAGCGTATTGAAGCAGTTGTTTGCATTCTTCACTCGAATCGTATAATAACATACCTTGAAGTAAGTCTTTCTTGTATGAATTTTATTTAAGCACATTCAGTATAATGTTAATTATCAGTTAATTAAATATTGCTGACTAGCTGTACCCAGCCACACAGTGGCGCTTGACTTATTGCAAAGTAAGAATGCAGTAGCATAAGTTACTTTAATTCTTTTTAACATTCTCTATTGTTGGTTAAGGTTACATCAATTTCACTCTCGTGCTCTATTTTTTTTCCTGAACTATCTCATTTCTGTATCTACCACCTTTCTTTTTTATCTCTTCCTTCTTGAGTCAAGGAGTCCCTCTCCTCCTGTGTCTACCTCTCCTGCTTGTGAATCTTACTGTCCTTCTATCATGATTGTGGACTTAGGCTAAGTGAAACTTTTAACTTCTGCTGTTCTACTTTCACCTTTCTTATTGAAACTTACGCTGCCTTTACTCGACGATGGACTCCACCCACTTTTAGTACTTTTTGCCTTCTCTTTGTACTTTCTCCTTTAGGAGACGACAACAAACTACCTCTACAACAATCTTGCAAGCCTACCTGTGCAGTTCTATCCCAGGAAGCTGGATGGTTAAGCATATAAAATTGAAAGGTAAGATATACCTGTTGTCGAGAACATTATTGTGCAAGACGGTCTAGAAGTTCTGAATCGTGTCCAGTTGAAGTAAAGTTGAGTTTCCAGTGCGACACGTACTCACAAGTGAGTATAGTACTATTAATACTAAGTGGAACTAGTACAGAATTAGAAATTTACAATTTGATGCGGGTTTTATAGTTACAAAAAAAAAAGCAGAATGAAACATCGATAACGAACGTGTCAGCGATAATGACAATAAAACTGAGCATGCATGAGTATGAAGAAGTGTGTGTAGCTAGCTACTAAATGAGTTGCTTGTCTTGTTTGTGGAGCCCATACTAAAAGAGTGAAACAAGAAGAAAAAGGTAAGTTGATGAAGTCATCTAACCACCATGAGACAGTGCCAAATGGGTGTTTTACTAAAGCATTGGTCCGACAATTGCTGGAGCAGCCTGTCTCAGCGCTATGCCTAAGGTTAATGACTAACTGGTTGGTTGAAGTAAACAAAAACATGAGAGGAACTAGAGATTACTTCGTGGTAGTTAAGAGTTGTGGCCTTCGTCTACTTAACCAATTCTTCAGAAGGTGATACAATTGCACCATATTTTGGGGTCGCTTGTGTTTTTCATTTTTTATGTTGAGTTTTTTTGTAGGGTGGTTAATATGTGCAAACTTGGTTAGCAGATTTCAAACATTATTTGCCATATTGTTATGTACTTGTAGCATTAGGATCTTAAAAATTCATTAGAATCAATAATTCACTAACTCTAAACAGAATTAAATGATTTGATGTTTTCTCTCTTTTACAGGCTGTTTTTTTTAAATATTGAATTAAAAAGATTTTATTTTCACTGGGAATTGAAGCTAGAATGGCCTGCCTAACACACAGTTACATGAATGTAAAGTGTTGTCAATTCAGTAGAAAGTGTTCAATTGTAACTAAAAAGCTGGTGAATCAAATAGTAGATGAGGGAAGGTGGCTAATGATTCTAAAAGAAGGCGAAAGTATGAAAGAGAAGGTCAAAGGTGACCAACTGTAAAAAGAATTGGCAAGGTAAAGTAGCATAAGTTTAAAAGAGAACGGAAAAAAGAAGGAAAAAGGTGCGATATTAGCTCATTGTAACTAAAATGTGGGTGTAATGGACAGTAAAGGCTTCTTCTGTTTCAAAAAGGAAGGCGAAAGTATGAAAAAGAAGGCCTAAGTCTCGCAAAGCTTAAGTGCGCAATTATGATTGTATGAGGAGAGATTCAGAAGCAAGAGATGTAGAAAGAGCTAAAGAAAGGAAAGGTGGGGGATAAAAGCTGAGATTGTTTAAAAAAAAGAGAGAGCAGGAGAGGAAAATTTGTGTAATACAAAGTTAACCGGTATAGAATGATAACTGCGCTAGATAAGTTTTGGTACTACATTTTTACTTTGCAATATATCATGTGCCACTGTGTGGTGGGGTACTTGCTAGTATATATTATGCTTCTCTGTCAGTAATGACAACTGATGATGATTATTGTATAAGTGTGTCGTATCTATCAAAATGAATGATGCAATGGATGATGTATTGCTTTAATGATAAATATTATTGTTTATAGAACAAAAATGGAACCATATACTCCTGAATACACTGTGATTTCTAATTCTACCATGAAATTAGAGAAAGCCCTTAAAGATAATCGAGATATTGTCCATTTTCTTGAGCGTACTTATTTCATCTCTAAAGATATTCATGACACTGTATTGAGTGCTACATGTCCACTAACACCATTGGAAAAATCAGGGAGGCTGGTGGAAAAAATACGGGACAAAATTGAACTGAATTCACAGAATTTTTATGTATTGATGAAGGAATTTAAGTCCCACAAAGAAATTTATCAAGATATTATTGATATTTTGGAATTGGAAATGAAAAGACAAGGTATTATATTTGAATTCAAAAACTCAGGTTAGTATTGATGGCTGCATGCATACTAATTGTTATATCATGAGACATGAGAAATGCACACTAGATTTGTTAAAACCAATAGAGTTAACTTCTCTGAAAATTTCACCAATGTGGATCAATCGTATTCATAGGAAACTATATTTTTTTCTGTCTATGTACCAACTTTTAAAAAGGTTTCAAACATCAATCTACTTATCTTACATGACAATTTTCATATTTATGAAAATAAATTTAATCCTGCTGATTTGACTAGCTGTGCCTTATCACCAATGTTTGTTAGGTCAGCTGTTTGTTTGTGATTCCTATCACTAGTGCAACACTACTATCATTGAAAATATTCATGTGTGTTGAATGTTCAAGTTCAATAATCATTGTTGTGACATACCACACAATATTTCGTTCAATGTGGTATTTCACTACTAAATATAGAATAATTTGGTTTTGCAGATACCATTATTCGAGAAAATTGTGGTATGAAAGTATTATGTAGTAATTAGCTAAAATGTATCATAAGGCTCTATGTACTGAATGATATCATAGGAGCTAGAACAGTAGCTTCGAATAATCAAAGTAAATGTAAATATTTGTAAGTGAAATAAAAAATGTTTAAAACTTCATCTTACAATGTCTATGAAATAAAAAGGAATGGCAAATGGATAAATAACTTTCTAGACAACTTACTAGACTGTCTGTAGCTAATTCTGAGTCCAGCAGAATTACTTCCTCCTCATGCAAATCATCGCAACTACTTTGTCTTCTAGAGCAGAAATCAAATGCCTGGATTCCTTCATAGAGCAACTCGCTCTTTGTTGTTGAATGGCTTTTGCAGGATTAAATATCTTCTGTATCTTCTAGCGTCTATATTCAACATCTTAAAGGCCATGATTGCTGTTAATCCAGGTCTACTACCTACCTCAACAATAGACTTCCCAGTCATCATTTTGAAGTGAGCCAAAACTCTAGCTACCTCAATGTTTGCGTTGTAGCCTTAGAAATACCACCTCAAAATGCTCAAACATCACTTACTTACTATGTATTGAGCTTACTTCTTGAAACTATAGCATTTGAGTAAAGTAAAGCAATCAAAAGTACATAAAAACTCTCCTGAGGCATTACTTCAAGCCGATGTACGGTGATTACGGTGGTGAAAGGGTTTAAATCAATTAGTTTTGCATTCATATCTCTAGGTATTTGCAAGTTAAATTTCTATATAGGTATTACCTTGTTTGAATTACTTAACTAAATAAATGTACTATGGCTTGATTCACACCATTTGTATTAATGAATAGTATCAACAATTATTTTTCGTAAAATTTAATTATACTTTGTTGAAGTAGAAAATATAGACAAAATATAAATTCAATATATATTTATATATATATATTCATTGCATTGCAGAGAGTATTGTTAAATTCAACTAAATATATATGTTGTAATCTACATAATAATAATATGCTTGTGTGTCAGCAATGACAATGGCGACAGATGACGATGATATATTCATGAATAACTCATGAGTTTAATTTGGTACAGCATCGTTATTGCATTGATGGGTAAAGTGTTGTCATATTCAGCAGAAAGTGATTACTTGAAACTAGAAAGGGTGGTGTAATATGACGAGTGAAGGCGGCGTAGGTTTGAAAAGAACGGAAGAGAAGGCAAAATGGCGAGCGATTAATTGTAACAAAAAGGCCAGTGGAATCGAATCATCGAGTAAAGGAGGCATCAGTTTCAATAAGGAAGGCAAAAGTATGAAAAAGAAGATAAAAGTGTAGCAAAGTTTTAAGTTCACAATCGTGATAGTAGGACAGAGAGATTCAGAAGCAGGAGAGGTAGACAAAGGAAAAAAACTCCATGACTCACGAAGAAAGCTGAAGGAAGGAAAGATGGGGGTAAAAAAGCTGAGATAGCTCAGATAAAGAGAGCAGTATAGGGAAACTCATATAACCTTAACCAATGATAGAGAATGATAACTTGGCACAGCATTCTTATTTGGCAATGTCAAGTGCCACTGGGTGTCAGGGTTCTTGCTAGTACATAATAATATGGATTCAGTTTTTAAAATCATTATGCGTCATACACGTTTTTATTTTAGTAGCAGATGGCAGAACAGTGACTGAGTGTGACCTCCCAGTATCTTCACTTCATGTTTCTATTCGTGAAGGTAAAAATAGAGTATTTGTTTTCTAGAATTTCTAAAAAAATTTGTCATTTTTTCCAGGTCAAATTGAGTTACGGAAACAAGTACGGTCACTGGAAGATGACTTCACTGATCTAATGGTTACATTTACTGATTATCTGGTAGGGAAAAAATCTTCAATTTACGACGTCAAAAAATATATCAGATTCATTCCAGGATATGTCGGTGCTAGTATCACTCCACTATGGCGTAAACTCAAATCTGAATTAGAAGAAATTACAGAGATCGATGAATTTTTGGAACGGTTCAACTTTAATCTTTGGAATTTTCTAGACTATGAGATGTTGGAATATTTGATAAAAAAATGTAAAGTTTTGAATATGGCACAAGAAATAGAGAGATATGCTGCTAAAATTGATGACTTTAAAAGAACAACATTGGTAATTCCTTTTATCAAATGCTGGGATGGGCACAAATTGGAAACAATCCCAGATTCTGTGGCAGAGCTCATAGTGAAGTGTGACATCAAAGAAGATATCACTAAGTTTACACTATCTCATTTGGATGATCTGAGGCACGATATTCTAAAGAAATGTGTGCCACTTCTTTCTCACTTTGCATCCGTTCTGTACTATCACAAAATTAGTGAAGGAAGTATATGCGTGTCTTGGTTGTTCCCAGAGAGATTTTCACTTATTTTGAAAAATAGAATACAAGATATTTCATTGATACTAGCCCAATACCATGTAATGTGGGTAAAAATTAATGAAGAATGCATTTACTTACAAGAGAGCATGAGAAAATTATGTAAGTACATGTTTTGTTTCAATTTAATTGGATATAATTTAATTACAGCAGAGTCAGTGTTTTTTTTGTTCCATAGAATATAACCTGTCTCTCTTTTTTGATAAATTGTTTTAGACAGTGGTAATATATTACATAATAATGTATCCTGGTAGCACATACCAAATGTAGGATTGGTATGCTGACACACTTATGTAGTGCTTGATGAGCCATCTTCAAATAGAGCTACTATGCAAGCAATATTATGGGATATTGTGTGCATGTGAAGTGCATTAAATGAATATATTTTTACAAAGACTAATACTGTATTCTGTTGAGTGAGTATTGCATCAATCTTGATTTATTCATGCAGATCGATCTAGATCAGAAATATGTCTTGGTGCTCCATCTGATGTCAAGCCTTTCAAAAGTACGTATGAGAAATGTGACTTAGTTTTATATGCAATGATTTATTGATACAGGTAGATGTTTGTCAGAAGGAAATATTTTAACTCCGAACTCCAAAATTACACCTTCTGGTATGTCTAGTACAACATACCTAGTCTATTACATTGACCCTGTGTACTTTGATCTTTAGTAAAACTTGACTTAAAATTCACTCAAGCATATAGAAGCACTTCACTGGAGAAAAAAAGATCACCATTTGGTAAAGTATATGTTGTTGCAAAGATAACATTAAAATTGAATATGTTTATGTATTAATTAAGATACTTTGAGCTCATCCAACGAGGAATTCAAGAGCATCAATTTCAATATCGTAAGTACAATGATATTGTAATTTGTGAGCTAACAAAGCAGCAGTTACAAAGCCTTTATAGTTTGCCATGAGTTTGACAATATAAAGCTGTCTTCACCCAACTGTCTGGATCAAGTACCACTTGCCCAATGAGAAATAATTCATACTACCATGTGCACCTAGGATGTCATCAATGCGTGAAAAGGGATGCACACATTTTTTTGTCACAGAGTTTAGTTTAAGATAGTCTACATAAAAATCATCTTTTTGAGGCACAAGAACTACTGGGCTTGCACAAAGACTCATGGAAGGCTGAATGACACTCTGATGTGGCATTGCTTCAACTAATGATGTCTGGATAAAAACTTTTATTGGGTGCTTTTGACAGAAGAATGCTGTCATCTCCAAAAAGTTGCTAAATTTTCCAGATTTTCTCAAAAATGATTATGACTAAGGCATAATGCTCTACTGGGCTTGCACAAAGACTCATGGAAGGCTGAATGACACTCTGATGTGGCATTGCTTCAACTAATGATGTCTGGATAAAAACTTTTATTGGGTGCTTTTGACAGAAGAACGCTGTCATCTCCAAAAATTTCCTAAATTTTCCAGATTTTCTCCAAAATGATTGTGACTAAGGCATAATGCTTTTCTACAAACTTTTCATGCCATAATCAGGAATCATAGACAAGATTTCTGAGAAGAGGGTTCCCTTTTGAGGAAATTCGAGCTTGTGAGTCAAATTACCATGTACAGTGTGGGTTGTTAAGTGCCCATTCTTTGTTACATGCTGTTTTTGTTAAGCACCCCCTTTTTAAGCCCTATCTATGGCATCTGATGCATCTTGGCTGATTCATGCTCAGCCCTAGTTTGGTGCCCACTGATCATTAAACCATGCCATTTATAAGCAAGGCCGCGTGACGACCCGGAGTGCTAAAAACTACACCCTATTTTAAAAATTAGCCCGCCATTAATTTAATTAAAATATTCCTCATTGAAAATTAAATGTATAGTTAAGGAGGTTTGCTAGGTTTCTTTTATTATTATTTATTTTAACTGAAGACTGAGGATTAGACAGCTTGAAAATTATCCAAAAAATGAGTGCATGCAACATACAAAAGGCAGCAATCAGTACAGGATGTGATAGTAGAATAAACTCCCTGCCACACAGTGGTGCTTGATGTATTGCAAAATATGAATGAAGTAGCACAAGTTATCTTGCTCAGTTATAATTACCAACCATTGGTTTCCCTCTCCTTCTCTCTTTCTTCTGAACTATCTCAACTTTTCTTATCCCCCACCTTTCCTTTCTTCAAATCTTTTCTACCTCTCCTGCTTGTGAATTTCTGTCGTATATCATGATTGCAGACTTAAGCTTTGCGAAAAGTTTTCCTTTTTACGTACTTTCGCCTTCCTTTTGAAACCGCCGCCTCCTTTACTGTCAATTCCAACTGCTTTTTATGTACAGTTAGCTAATTGCTCACATTTTCCTCTCTTCCATTCTCTTTTAAACCTATGCTCCCATACCTCGCCAATTCCAACTGCTTTTTACAACCAATCGCTTTTGGCCTTCTCTTTCGTATTTTCGCCTTCCTCTATAAACCTTCCGTCGCCTTTCCTAGTTTACTATTTACATCCGCTTTTTGTTACAATTAATCACTTTCTATTGAATGTGACAATGCTTTATCCATTCATGTATTGACAATGCTTTACCAAACCATTTTAGCTCCTGGATTATTCATGAATACATACACCGTTGGCCATCATTGTCTACGTTGCTGGCACAGAAGTGTAATACTATATAGATAATGAGTTATAAACCAAATTGGCACTTGAAATTAAACATTGGGTAAGGATACACAAAGAATACTGAGTCTTCACGATTTAGCTATATGCAGGCTATACTATAGTAACCCCATATTTCAGATACTAAAGCTAACCCCTCGTTTCTGCCCTTAAAAAACCCTGCTTGACTAAGCTTAGGTAGGTTTGCTTTAACCCTTTTTGCTTCTGAGTGTGATTTGGTAAAAGGTCTTCATTGAGACTCAGCCCCCTCTGGCACTTGCTAATGCTTAAAATTCCATTTAGCTGATATTGAGCTAAATTCACTCGTCCTTTAATGTTGACTGAAATGATGTCCTGTACAGTAGCCCACAGCTGACAGTACTGCTAGGCGGTTAGGACTTCACGTACTGGGCCAGCTAGTCATGACGCCTTGAACTATGGAAGTTGAAAGAAGGACAAGAACAGCTCTTGGCTGGCTGACTGACTGACTATCTCTCTCTACAAGCCTATCAGCATGGAGCACTACTGATATATAGCTCTATTTTTTCAAGTCCTAAAAGGAGAAGTGAAAGGCTTCTCCATTGTTCTGCATTGTTCTCCACTTTTTTTTTCTACAAAAGAGTGCCAACCCAGCCATCCTCATTGTTCTTTGGAATAGACCTTATTGGACATGTAGACTTGCCGACATGTTGCTCATGTATCAATTCATCTATTATGAATATTGTTAACCAGGGACCATTTACCGCTGGCTATTCTCCGAACTTTTCCTCATCGCAACCCTTTCCTCATTGTGGGCCAATTCTGTCAATCAGGCTCTGACAAAAGGGGGCATTTCAAGCAAAAATTGAAATTGAGATATAGGCTCCAGAAGTAAGTCACCGGAAAAATTCTAAAATTCTTTCTTTCTCCTAATGGGCGGAGTTTCAACCAAGCAGCTAAAAAAACGGCAGCTTTGAGACTATTGCATGCAATCTACAGCTTACCTCTGGCTGAAAGTTTACCGCTACATCGAGTAGATAGCCAAGGATTCCGATAAGACAGGCTGTGAGACACTCTGAAAGCTAAAAAGAACTCTACACAAACTTCGTTAGTCGCCGTTAAAAAGCGGCTGCACAATTTAATTGCGTATGCGGAGTACGCCATTAAGTATACGGATATGTTAATTATACCGGAAGTGGAAATTCAATTTGTTTTCTCGATTTCTAGTTCAATTGCTTTGCTGAATACAACCCTGTTCAACTGCCAGTTTTACCGCGCGTCAAACTTTTACCCTCCAGTATTTTAGCACTAAGTTGAGATAAATTGTAGTTGTTTAATAGCATAAAAAAATCAATTTTTTTTGGTTTGAGTGAAATGTCCCCTTTTGTCAGAGCCTGTCACAATAATCAAAATATTATTAATGTAAAATTTTCAGTTTGCTGAAATGTGCTGTATATAGATTCATTCACCTACCAGTGTTTCATCCAGACATTCTTGCAAGGGGGGGCAAAATAGAGTTTTGAAAATGTAAGGGGGGGCGGGCGGCACTGGTCACCATGGGAGTGAAATAGAATTATTGGAAGGCCTATGTCCTACATTAAAAAAACATAATCTTATCTAATGAGGTCTGCATATGTCAGATCCTGACAAGTTAATTCAGCTACTCATTTTCACCTCCACCGTCTAGCAATTTTCAGTCAACTGTGACATTCACTATTTAGATGCTTTTCACACACTATTCAACTCTGACTCTCACCTCCCCTTAGGTTTATCACACGTTGATTCACACTTACGGTTGCTGGCTGGCTATAAAAAGGCCAGCCCTCAGCTCACCGTAGCAGTTGTTGAGTTTTGATCTATACAGATTCTACAACTTCCAGAACCAGAACTCTAAGCACTCGTAGTCCCTGACAGCTTAAGATAGTCTCAAATGGATATTCGCTCTTTCTTCTGTGGTGCAAGCTCTTCAAAGTCACCTGGCCACTCAAGTAGCAGTGACACAGAAGATAAAATTGACAGCAATCAATCTGATACTGAGTTTTTGGAGCCAAGTCCTGCCAAGAAAAGATTAATTGTCGATGAGAAGCATGCAAAGGAAAGATTAACTACACATGAGAAAAGCAAGAAAATCACTGCAAGCAGTCGAAAATACAACAAAAAATGGGAAGAGAGCTTCAATTGGCTGATGTTTGATAAAAATTTCCAAGGAGCTTTTTGTAAGGTTTGCAGGAAGAGAGGAATTTCTCTTCAAAGAACAGGAGGAACATGGATCTCAAAACCTTTCACGAACTGGAAGAAGGCAATAGAGAAGATGAAAATTCATGCAAAGAGTGATATTCACCTCCTATCATGTGAAGCAGAGATGGCTGCAGCTACAGCACTACAAGAAGGGTCAGTCATTCAGCAACTCCAACAAATTAATGATGAGGAAAAGTTGAAGAACAGAATGGCCATTAAAGCTCTAATTCGTTGCACCCATTTTCTAGCTCGTCGCCACATTCCCCACACAACAAATTTTGATGAACTTATTGATCTAATCGTAAGTTGTGGTGCAGAAGATTTAAAGGGGTTCCTTGAAAGAGCTAGATTAAATGCAACCTACACATCTAAAGTTGCTGTTGTTGAATTTGTTGAGGCAGTTGGCTTATGGGCTGAAGAATGTTTACTGAAACGGCTTCGCCAAGCTTCCCATTTCAGCATAATGGCAGATGAGTGCACTGATGTGACGACCACAGAAGAGCTTTCAATTTTCTTCCGCTGGGTGAACATGGACGGTCAACCTGTTGAGCACTTCTTGGATATAGTTCCATTGAAAGCTACTGATGCAAAGACTATTTATTCTGCCCTTGTTGAATTCATGAAAGATAAAAACATACAGATTAGCAAGCTGGTGGGTATGGGATTCGATGGAGCAGCTACTTTCTCTGGGAAACACAATGGTGTGCAGAGTCTCCTGAAGAAAATTTCACCTCATGCACTTTTCGTACACTGCCATTGCCATTTGCTACAGCTAGCATGCGTTCAAGCAGCTAATGCTACCAGTGGGATAAAACATGTGTACATCACACTCACCACCCTCTGGAAATTTTTCCACTATTCTCCTAAGCGAGCTGAGAGTCTCAAAGCAGTACAGCAGGTGCTTGACTTACCTGAGCTGAAAGTTGTGAAACCATCAGATACTCGCTGGCTGTCCCATGAACGCTGTGTGAAGGCAGTCAAAGCTAGCTACAGTGCAATTGTGACTGCTCTAAACAATATCTATGAGCAGACACATGCACCTGAAGCTCTAGGTATCAGTAAAGCCTTATGTAGGCCCTCAACTTTAGTGGCCATATACCTCCTTGATTATGTTCTGCCACAAGTGGCGAAGTTGAGCAGAGCTCTCCAGACTGAGAGAATAGACTTGACAGCTATCACCCCTCTTGTTGATGCCACTCTCAATACACTTGATGATGCCATGTTACCTGCTGCTAACTGGGTATTAGAACTGATGGATGCAAAGAATGAGATCGAAGAAGTCACTGACATCACGTTAACCACGGAAAGCATTGCTACATTCCAAGGACAAGTGGCTGAACCGTTTATCAGGATGCTGAAGGCAAACATATCCAGCAGATTTATTTCACAAGATATTGTCTCCTCATTTGGCATCTTTGATCCGAAGAAAGTGCCAGCTGCTGACTCTTCTGACTTCCATACATATGGTGAGGACTTAATAGATGTACTATTAGCTCACTATGGTGCAGAGCTGCCTGCTAAGACTGCTGGTGGAGATGAATACACCAAAGAAGCTCTTATTTCCCGCGAAACCCGAGAGGAGTGGAAAACATTTCGAAGCTACTTATCGAAGAAGCCGAAAGGTAACCTGCACTTGCAGTTGAAAGAGCTCACCACAAGTGATATGCTTAGTGAAATTTTTCCAAACATTAGCACCCTGGCAAACATATGTCTATCTATCCCTGTCAGCACTGCTTCAGTGGAAAGGAGCTTCTCCAAAATGAAACTAATTAAAACACGAATTCGAAATCGAATTGGGCAATCACAATTATCCTATTTGATGAAAATAGCCATGGAGACACCCGAGACGCTCTCATCTACACAATTAAATGACATTATTACAGTATGGAACAAAAAACCTAGACGAATTGCTGTGTGAATATTGTTTATTATTAATTTGGTTTACATTTTTCTCTTAATAAATATCGGTTCTTTCAAAAGGGTGGGGGGCACTTAGAACCCAAGGGGGGGCATTTAGAACCCAAGGGGGGGCAAATGCCCCCTTTCGCCCCCCCCTAAATGAAACCCTGCCTACCCTTTTCTTCTAGTTTGCTGTTTCATTTTATATATCCTACCCACCACAGATACCATAAATCATTTCATCCTTTCAACCTTTCATATATCACATGCTGCTGGTCTTTAGTGGACTCTCCGATTCTCCTAAGGTCTTCCTTTGTAACTTATACTTGTTTGTCAAAATAATTCTTCTTCAAATCTTGCAATAGTTCTGGTGAAACTTTCACCTCCAATATCATCAGGCTGAACCACTGCATTGGATCTTGAGTAGGCTCTGCATGCAGCAGCAGTATTGTCATGCTTAGCATACATATACTTTTCCTGCTCTCCTTTGATTTTTGTGTTGCCATTCTCTTTCTTGTCTTTTTCAGCTTTCTTAGCTGAAACTTCAGCAGCATCTAAAAATCTTGGTTGGGAGTAGAGCCTATTATTTGTTCCCAGATGGTTGAAGACCAAGACTTCCCCAAACTTTGCTGAAGACCAGCTCCATAGCCACGAAATTGAAATGAATCACTTTGAGAGCTGTTGACATATTTTTCTCTATCAAACTTGCATCTCACATTCATCAAGTTTTAGGCAACATTTGTTTCAAAGTTCTATATTAATTGAGTAGCTATGGAAGCTAGCTGGTCAAATAATCCCTGAAGGTCACGAAGAAGCTTGTCACTAACCTTCAATACCATCAGATCTGCAACATTAATGAAGGTTATCCTGTGAGTAAATTTATTTATAGACAATTCTAAACACACACACACCCTAAGTTTATTGTGGCTGGGGTCTGTCTTATTTGGAGCCGTCACACCACTATTATTTACTCCCCAGGCACTAATAGCTACCCTCACCTAGGTAACTTCAGTGACAGAGGTAAGTTTTAATAATGGAAAAAAATCAAGAAACACACACAACACAGTATTCTATATATCAATTCTAGACACACTAACTGTTCAGTCAATGCATCAGAGTATATATTGTCCTGACACCTCCGTCCTCCTCTCTTGAGGTGATAGTGGGAACTCTAGTCTTGAAAGACCATCCACGTTTCCAAGTTCTTTCCCCGGTCGGTAAGCAATTCGAAGTCATGGTTGTAACGCTATGGACCAATGCATCAATTGATTGTTGGAATTGTCAAAAGTTTGTAATTTACGCTGTGCCTGGTAATCAGTTTGCAGCAAAAACTTTCTTCTTGTAAATAGATGGCAAAGTGTTGTATAGCTCTCACCACTGCTAAACATTCTTTTTCAATGGCTGTACAGTGTTTCTGATATCCACTGGGCTTTTGAGAAAAATATACCACTAATCTTTCATCTATTTCTCCATCGAAATTCTCGGATAAAACTGTTCTAATAGTTTGTACTGATGCATCTGTTTGAAGGTAGAAGTCACGCTGAAACACTTGCCAAAATGGACTTCAAGCTTTGAAATTCTTCCTGCATCTCAAATGTTCATTCAGGCTTCTTTCCACCCAGTGCATCTGTCAGATTAGTTGTTTTCTCAGCATAGTTAGGGATAATAGGCCTATAGTAGCCTTTTAATCCAAGAAAAGCTTTAACATTTTCTTGGTACTAAGTTGCTCAAGTCAGTCACTGCTTTCACTTTTAGCCTGTAGGGGTCGAACTATTCCCCCACCAATGTTATGGCTCAGAAATTCACATGATCTAGGTCCAAATAGGCACTTATCAGCTAGCAGTGTTACTCTTGCTGCTTTAATTCTGTTCACGCAAATACTGTAGATGATTTTCCCACCAAGTTTGTGAGTAAACTGCAATATCATCAATGTAAGTGACTATAAAATCCTGAGTTTGATCAAATAGTGCATCCACAGCCTTTGAAAAGTGGCTGGGGCATTCTTGAATCCAAATGGCATTAGATTGAAGTCGTATTTTCCAAGCTGAGATGAAAAAGCTGTTTTGTACTTGTCCCCAGATGCCATCGGTACGTGGTAATAACCTTTCATCATGTCTAGGGTTGAAAAATATTGTGCTCATCCCATTATTGTAGTCTAACAGCTCTTCTATTCTTGGCATTACATATGGGTCACATTCTGTGACTGCAATCACCACATATCCAAATTTTCCCATCCTTTTTGGCAATTGTTACTAATGGTGAGGCCCAGGGGCTTTTTTAATGTGATATAATTCCCAATTCTTGCAATGTTTTCAGCTCCTCATGAATGTTGTCAGTGTAGGCTATTGGTATACGATATGTTGGTGTTCTAATTGGTGCTGGATCATCTGTTCATAGCTTATTTTCTGTTAAATTTGTTTTCCCAAGTATTTTGCTAAACACAGTGTCAAATTCATGAACTATTTGTTGTCGTTTCTGTTTTTCATTTTCCAACAAATCATCACTGAGGCAAGGCACTTGTGGCAAGTCCATGTCTACTGTCACAATTGTACCTTCATCTGAATAATCATTTTCTTGTATAATTGCTACAGCCATTGCAGTCGCCACCGGTGTTGTTTACTTCTTCAATAAATTAGCGTGTATAATAGGCACTCGTTTTCCATCTTCCTTCACATCCACTCTCTATGTGACTGGAAAGACCAGTCCTAGGATAACATATTCACTATGATAAACAGCCTCCAGCTTTCTGCTACCCTCTGGCATAACTACCAGCACTTACTCCCCACCTTCAAATGAGCACTCAGTAGTTGATTGGTTGTACCACATCTTGTACTTCTTTTTGGCTTCATCATTCCTTTCGCTTGCTACTTTTGTTGTATGTTCCATATGCTCATGGAGATTAAAGAGATATTCAGCCACTGACACTGGTAAGTTTTTCATCCCTTCCCATTGTCCTTTGACTATATCCAATGGTCCTCATACATCACACCCAAAGACATGCAATGGTGTAAAACCTGAAGCCTCACGTATTGCATCTCTGCAAGCAAACAGCAACGTAGGCAAAAGGAGATCACAGTCAGTCCGACCTTTTCCTGCCTGTGGGCACACCCACATGAAGAAGGAAGAATAAGGAACATGTGTGTGTGTGTGTGTGTGTGTGTGTGAACATTAATTGTTTATGCTGTAGCATGAGAACAGCAGTTGATTGTGTAGTCATGTGTGGTCATAATTTATTTGTGTCAGTTGTGTTAATAAATGTAGGAATGTTGTATGCATGTGTGCATGTCTGTAGCAGAGCAGGAACTTTGCAGCCTTTCGTGTGACTTGTAGGTGTGGTTTCTGTGTTGTATTTAAAGCTGAGTTTTGTGTCATTGTGGCAGTCTTGGTTCATGTCATTCAATTCGTTGTGTGTGCATTTTTCTCTAATTAAAGTAATTTAATCTACCTTAAGACCTAGCCTGAGGATTGGTCAGTGGTTCGCCTTGGGTAGCTAGAGAGGACCTTGATTCTGGTGGCAGTAACTATTTTGCTGTCATCAGGTGCGAGCAAGCCAAGCAGAGTGACAACTCTCCTGAGCAAGCCCACACTGCCTAGCGAACCATATCATCACGAGTGCTATGCCATTGCTCAAGGACCCCATTTGTCTCTGGGTGATAAGGTGAAGCTATTACCTGATTAATCAGCAGACGTTCATTCACTACTTTAATCAGATTAGAGATAAAGTTTGTTCCTCTATCCGACAAATTTTCTGCAGGAAATCCAAATCGTGAAAATGTTTAAACAAGTGGGTTGAGGATAGTTAGAGTGTCAACTCTTGCCAAGGTCTTCACCTCCAGATAGCGAGTTGTCCATGATCGTAAGATAAATCATTTTTTTCTGGCTGTCATTGGGAGTGGCCCAACAATATCAATAGCTATGCGTTTGAAAGGTGTTGTAATTATTGGATCCCTAATCAAGGGCACTTTACCTTGCTTGGAATGGTTCCCCTTCTGGCATTTCACACACTGTGCACTAGTTCACGAACATCTGTGGTCATTCCCGGCCAATGAAACTTTTCTTGCGAGTTTGTCTAGTGTTTTCCTTCTACCCAGGTGTGCAGAGAAGGGTGATCCATGCACTAAAGCCAAGAGTTGAGCTCTTCTCCTCTGTGGTACTACAATATCTCTGTCTGTGATCGATTCTTTTCCACTTTTCTTCTTATAGAGCAAGTCATCATGTGTACTCAGAGTCACTATCTTCTGCTGCTTCCTAAGCTTTCTTCAATGTGGTATCAGCTTTTTGTTCCACAGCTAAACATTCTCGGCCTAGTGGAATCTCATCACAATTCTCTCTGTTTGCGTATTTGAAAGTTGTCAACTGCTGGTTTCACTATTCACATTTCAAAAGCTTCTGCTTTGGGGGCTTAAGCAGAGAAATCTCTGGATCCAAGTTATTGCCAAATGTGAACATCTGAAATGTTATCTTGGTCACTTTCCTTTTCTGCTAGCTGGGCTTGCCTATGTGTCATGCCTACCAGCACTTTTGTCAATGGAGAGTCGTTGCATTCTTTACAAAGAATTACCCTGAGAAGATTCACCATTTCAGGACAGTCCCTCCCCAGCAGAACATCACTGGGTGGCTCTTTCACTACTACTGCAGTAACCCAAAAATGACGATTCCCAATGTTCATCCTTACGTTTGCAAGTGGAACATCTTCAGTCGCATTTACTCCTTTCATTCTTATAGTTGTTTCCGTTATTGCCGCAGCTGGTACTGAATCAGATGCTGTGACTGTCAATGTTGCTCCTGTATCAAGAACAACATTACATTCGTGCTGTCCAATATTGCCTGTGACTGTACACTTGTCTGATGTGCTAGCTTTATCACTTGCTACAACTCTATAACTCCCACGTTCTTAGAGCACTCCTTTGCTTTGTGACCCCAGCATGACATTGGAAACAATGTAGCCCTTTTTCAGCATCGCAGCACTTGGGATCAAATGATTTTCTTTAGTACCAGACTCAGGGGATGGAGTATTGATGTTAGATTCCTTTGATTGCTTATGATTTCTCTGCTTGCTTTCCGTTGCTAGATCTTTTGAATATATGAATTATTTGATTTTTCTACTGGAATAATAAAACTCCAATTTCCAGCACACACACAGTAATCAGCTAACTTGGCTGCTGCAGTTGCACTCGTAGGTTTGTGTTCTTTTACAAAATTGGAGATAGCTCTGGGCATAAGCTTCACCATTCCATCCAAAGTAATCTGATTCATTACAGCTTCAGGCGAATCGAAACCAGACACTTATTTATGTACCAGTTGTTCATACTGCTTGCAGCACAGTGACAATGTTTCTTCTGATAGTCGCTTCATTGAGTCCAATTTTTCTCGATATATGTCTCCCATGTCACACTGTAATACTCATAGAGAGATTCCTTCAGCTAAGCATTATCTGTGTGTTCTGTCACACTAAATGACATAAATTATGTTAGCTTCATGAATAAGGACTGGCCCATTGGCCAACTTGCACTCCATAACTAGTCATAATGTGTCTCAATAGCTCCAAAATAAGTGTACAGCATTGGAAAGAGTTTTAAACTTATGGACATATCATTTCTTGATGCCATACGCAATCTGTTTATATTATGGTTTGAATGTTTAGAAGGACAATAATAGTATGGTCCAAGCACTATTCTTACTACAGCAAACAAATGCTGACACAGTATCACAGTTCGTTAGTCTACTGAGTTACTAAACAAGATGACATTTCATGAGCTGCTAAATACAGTACCTAACCAGACATATTTTGAAAAGTTTTCCTGTAGGCTTGCTGTTTTTTTTTTTTGTCGTTTTTTTTGTTGTTTTTAATGCAAATATTTGTTTTCATTCCAGTGCAGACCTTTGATTCTGAACTTTACTAAGTAAAGTGCAGGTTTTATTAGAGACTTAAAGTGAATGCTGAGATCCTTTTTAATTACATTAAAGGCTTTTGGATGATAGCTCATTCAGTAGGTTTTTGGGGTAGCTTACTATTTGCCTGATTCCTTTTCTTTTTCATTAATGGTATGTGCGAGTAAGATCTGCGTACAGTCCTCAAAATGTCTGATTTGACTTGGCCTAGTTTTATTGAGGGAAAGAGTTGTGTAGGTAGGTGACGATCTATTACCTTGGTATCGGGGTGGATGCTTATTTGCTTCTTTCTTTAAAACGCTCATATCAAGAAATTAATAATTGTATTAACAACCTATGTTAATAATTTGATCGAGATTCTACAGTTTTCAGCAAGTTTAAAATGGTTGGCAATCTAATCATTGTGATTATGTTAATCAATCTGAGCCAGATGACTGTTAAAGTGTGGGACTATGGTCATGGATGAGTTGGCTATTGTGGGTGATAGGCCTATGCCAGAGATTAGATGTTAAAAATTTCCTGCAAATGGTGACCATATTTTCTCTTTTTGTATTCTTGTCAGCATACTATTGCAGGGATTAACCTTAGAACCTTGTTGGTTGGTGGAGATAGCCTGCCGTAAGGCCAAGGTTACTCCCAGTTATTATGGAATATATGGGTAGAGTTGCCAGAGAGAGTTCTCTTATGTAAGTTATTACTTGGCTTGAGTTGATACTGACTCCAGATGACTAACTAACAGTTGGTTGCTTTGTTGGGACATCTTGTATGTTTGGAGTTGCATGACATGATGGGTTGGAGTTGATTTGAAGACTTGTGGACCTTGCACAGAAAATATAACTTTTTGTCCAGTATGTTTGTGAATAATGTACGAGTTGAATTGGCCATGGTTGTGAAATTTGTCTAGTAGTCCTTTGCAATGGAAGCTGACATGTCTTTGTTGAAATCTCAAATCTAACAAGAATTCTTTACCTCATGTCAGCTGACTTTATCTTGCACCAGTTAGCTCTCTCACCCTTTGCATCTGTCATAATCTGTGACAGTCAATAGGCATGTACAAATAATTCAGTTTTTATTAATACTCATTTCTTAAATACATGGTGCACTTGTATCACTTCCACCCTTGAAGTATGATACATTACCACCACTTGTTTAGATATAGAATTTAGCAGGCAGTATTATTTCCATTTGAAACTGCATATACGCAACAGTGGTGTAGAAAAATGTTAGGTATGGGTGGGCACCAAGGGCAAGTGTTTTGTGGTTTGCTTGTTGTTTTGCAAGAGATCATACTTTTAAGTTGTGACAAAAAATTATAGGGGGCTCCAGCCCCCAGAGCCCCCTCCCCCCCTCCCACCACTTCGTACACCACAGCACAATAATTATTCAATGCAAGAAAACTATATTCCTCCACACCTCGATTTTATTGGTCACTAATATATCAGATTAATAATTGTTAGACTTAATGCAAACATAAATATTATTATCGGTACAAATTCTATTTTTTTTAGAAAACATTTTTTTCACAAGAACACTCATTAAAAGAAAAATGCCATGCTGCAAGAATGCAAATAAAGAATTACGAAAGTAGCCATGTGACAGATGATCAGATTCAAACCAATAAGATTAGTATTCATGAGGCAGCTCTGCACGGCAAAGTAGAGGACGTCAAACAATCAATAGCTGATTCCAACTGCAATGTGTTTACTGTTAATGACAAAAAACAATCTGCACTACATTTGGCTGTAATAGGAGGCCATATTGAAATAATACAGCTGCTGCTGCTACTAGTAGGAGCTAATGTTTTGCAAGCAGATACTAATGATTTAACACCACTTCATTACGCGGTTATTCTTGGCCATATTGAAATATTCAAGTCATTAATAAATCCTTTAATTGTTAACTTTTCCATCGGTGATATTCTTAAACTTACAACCTTCATCATAAAATCTTTTCAAGTCAATATCTTCCATATTGCCATAGCCATGAAGCAGTGCGACATTGTATTATTCATGCTAAATTATTTCTCACATGCTTCATTTACAAGTATCAATTCACTTGCCCTCTCTACTCTACATGACAGCTTATTTGAATTACTACTTGATACCAACTGCTTCAGTTCAGAATGCCAGCAAATAGCCCTGTGTGTGGCAGCAGCACGAGGTCAACTAGGAGTAGTCCAGTCTTTACTGAACATCCATCACTGTGATGCATTCTTCAAGATTACAGATGGTCACACTTTACTGCACTGTGCTGCTATGCATGGACAAAATAGTGTAATAAAGCACCTGTACAATTACACAGATATTCCTGACAAAATTGGTCAAAAAGAATATGAGACTGTGTTCAAACTAGCAATTACAAACTGTAATGTTGAAATTATTGAAATAGTTACAACAAACAGTCAGCATTGTGATGTTAATGGAGGATTAATTACTGCTTGTAAAGAGGGTCAAGTAAGCATAGCAAAACATCTCATAGATCACTGTCACAGTGACCTTCTCTATACAGATGAAAACAATAACACACCACTGCATTATACTGCTATCTCTGGCAATATGGAGTTAGTCAAATATCTCACAGACAACCATCACTGTGATGTTAACACAAGGGGACAATATGGAAGAATGCCACTTCACACAGCATGTATACAAGGACATTTAAATGTAGCCAAATACCTCATAGAACACTGTCACAGTGACCCTCTCTCTACAATGGAACGCAATAACACACCACTGCATTTAGCTGCTGACTCTGGAAATCTGGAGTTAGTCAAATATCTCGCAGACAACCATCACTGTGATGTTAACACAAGGGGACAATATGGAAGAATGCCACTTCACACCGCATGTATAAAAGGACATTTAAATGTAGCCAAATATCTCATAGAACATTGTCACAGTGACCCTCTCTCGACAGATGAATGCAATAACACACCACTGCATTTAGCTGCTCACTCTGGCAATCTGAAGTTAGTCAAATATCTCGCAGACAACCATCACTGTGATGTTAACACAAGGGGACAATATGGAAGAATGCCACTTCACACAGCATGTATAGAAGGACAGTTAAATGTAGCCAAATATCTCATAGAACACTGTCACAGTGACCCTCTATTGACAGATGAACGCAATAACACACCACTGCATTTAGCTGCTCACTCTGGCAATCTGGAGTTAGTCAAATATCTCGCAGACAACCATCACTGTGATGTTAACACAAGGGGACAATATGGAAGAATGCCAATTCATGTAGCATGTATACAAGGACATTTAAATGTAGCAAAATATCTCATAGAACACTGTCACAGTGACCTTCTCTCGACAGATGAAAACAATGACACACCACTGAATTTAGTTGCTGACTCTGGCAATCTGGAGTTAGTGAAATATCTTGCAGACAACCATCACTGTGATGTTAACATGAGGGGACAATATGGAAGAATGCCACCTCACACAGCATGTATAAAAGGACATTTAAATGTAGCCAAATATCTCATAGAACACTGTCACTGTGACCCTCTCTCGACAGATGAAGACAATGACACACCACTGCATTTAGCTGCTCACTCTGGCAATCTGGAATTAGTCAAATATCTCGCAGACAACCATCACTGTGATGTTAACACAAGGGGACAATATGGAAGAATGCCACTTCACACCGCATGTATAAAAGGACATTTAAATGTAGCCAAATATCTCATAGAACACTGTCACAGTGACCCTCTCTCGACAGATGAACGCAATAACACACCACTGCATTTAGCTGCTCACTCTGGCAATCTGAAGTTAGTCAAATATCTCGCAGACAACCATCACTGTGATGTTAACACATTGACAAGGGGACAATATGGAAGAATGCCACTTCATGTAGCGTGTATACAAGGACATTTAAATGTAGCCAAATATCTCATAGAACACTGTCACAGTGACCCTCTCTCTACAGATGAAGACAATGACACACCACTGCATTTAGTTGCTCACTCTGGCAATCTGGAGTTAGTCAAATATCTCGCAGACAACCATCACTGTGATGTTAACATGAGGGGACAATATGGAAGTATGCCACTTCATGTGGCATGTATACAAGGACATTTAAATGTAGCAAAATATCTCATAGAACACTGTCACAGTGACCCTCTCTCAACAGATGAAGACAATAACACACCACTGCAATTAGCATCTACCTATAATCATTTGGACCTGATGCATTATCTTTCAAATTCTGAGTCCAAAGTAACAGTTAATCTATCAACCTCTCCAATACAAGAAGTAATAAGTACTGTGCCAAATATCGAGGAATTATATGGCAAAAAGGACAAGAATGTTATCAATCCTTACACTCCAGATCATTTAATTCGTCGTACAATTGATAGCACAAGAAAGTTGAAATCTGGCATTCATTATGGAATGCAATTGTTGAAATCAAAATATTTTAGAACACAATCATAAATATCGTAGCTATTGTACTTTTTTGTAAAAATCAAATGCAATATGTTTAATTGATTATATTAATATAATTTATTTTTTTCAATTAATATATTTTCTTATTGAACGAAATTGTGATCTTTGTGACCTGCCAAACAAGAAAATCAGTGTTTTGCTGCTTAAAAATAAAAGTAATTTACTCAGTATCAATTGCAGAATACAATGTGACGAATACTTAATGAGGTGTTGCATTAATTAGAAAACAAACAAAAAGCAACAACCAGCAAAAGGCTTATCACATGGTCTGCAAAAGTGGTGACAAGTAGTAATTTCGGATAAGTCAAATGAACTCTGACAAAAGGCTGTCCAATCTCTCTCGTCTTTGAAATTAGCAAGTTTACCAGGAATAGGAAGAGCAACAGCTGAAGATAAACTAGTAATAAAGGAATGCTCATCTTGTATAGTCTCAGGACTGGTAATATTTGCAGGTGAGATACCTGTCAACCCACATGGCGTTGAGTGTTTAAATCTTGATGTTGGTAATCATCAGCCAAGTTAGCGACAACACAAACATAGCAATACAACTTATACTTCGATGGCTCAGAATGTTTGCATTGAAATTGAGCATGAATCTAAGTTAGTATGCCAGCTAGTTCACTATTAGAGAACATCTTACAGTTGTCTCTGTACTCGGCTATTATAGAGAGTGTTGCACTGCATGGAGGTGACTTTTCTATGCCAAGCTTACAACCACATGTAAACTCTCCTCTTGATGATCTTCTGGCCTAACCTCAACTGGTGCACTGCCACTGTTCATAGAGTCATCTAAGCATACTTCTTGGCCCAGTATCTTCGATTTCTACAGGCAGATCTCTGCTTCAGCAAGTACAAATTCACTGTCTATAACAATACCTGTATCCATGGTAGCCACCTTTGTTTAGCTACTAATATCTAAAGAAAGATTGTTCAAAAGAGATTTTACTACCAACTTCTAGAGTAAGACTTTCTTTATCTTCCTATAAAAAGAAAAACTTTATAGCAACCAAGAGCATGCCCAGAAAGTGGAGGGAAATTCTAAAAACTTAAAATTCAATTTTCTCAAAAAGCAATTATTGGTCTATAGTGCCTTTCCCCTTGGGGAGGGTCACTTCAATTTGTAAAGAGCTATGTCTCTTGCAGAAATCATACAAAATGTACCAAAATAATCTTATTATATCTGTTGCATTGATTAACCCCACTCAATGAGTTGATAGAAAAAAAAAGACAACAATTTACAAAAGTTTCAACTTCACAAGCTATCAAGTCTCACAACAAAGTTCTCTCTATGTGTTGACTTGTCCTCTCCAGTTGATTCAACACTATCTGTGGAGGGGCAACTTTACCAATCCTTCGACTGGAGCATGGCAAGGAGATGCTGTCAAGGTTACTGCCAGCCGGACTGCTACCACTGTGACGAGGAGAGCTGATATGTTGGGTAGGGGTCGACAAATTACCCACCAACACTGTCTCGGACGTTGCCTCAGGTGAAGTCCTAGCTTGCAAATGTGAGTATGAGTGTGATACAGATGCCTGAGGGAAGTTTTGTCCAAGAAATAGAGCAGAGTCTGAACTAGATGGTTGAGAATGGGAATTCTTTGTTACTGTGTACTTGCCATGAGATGGCGAAGTGTCTGGTGATGGGTGGGCGGAGTTTGGTGTGACAGTGTACTGTCCATGAACTGGGGATGAGGAAGGAGATGCATGGGAAGAAGTGACCATGCAGAAGTAGCTGGTGTGACGTGTGAGGATGCCATGGGTATGGACAGAATAGACGAGGATGTATTGGGAAAGGAGAGATGGTTGTGTGAACTGCTGACAGCTGAAGCCACACCTCCCTGCTGCTGATGTTGTTGCAGGTTCAATAAATATCAAAGAGTAAAATAAAATGAAAAAAAATAATACAGGCTATTGTAGCTTCAATCATTCAACTTCTTCAATTTTAAACATCATTATAATCATGATCACAATCATCATCATCATCAGTCACTTTCGTTCTATCTGTTTAGGGATGCTATATAAATAATACTAAGATACAACTAAAATTACATTTTTTAAGGTTTTGTGCAGTTATCACTAACAAGTCTACCACCACCTGCTTTAACTGTAGTTTATCTGTAGCCTTTGGAATGAGACAAATAATATGCTTGTTTATGAGAATGGACATGTTAGTTTTGAAAATATCCTGAATTTACCAGTTTTCTTATTTGGCTACACAAGCATCACAGCTTGTTTAAAGGAAAAAAATTTAAAATCTTGGACTTAACTTTGCCAGCAATAATGTCCTACCTGTCATTCATTCACTAACTGCAAATCTGTAATTATTTGACTCACTTCTTGGAAACATCCCTATTTCAGTGGATTAATTACTGGACCCAAGGATTGATACTGCTGACACAGCAAATTCTATCACCTCACAGGTACTGTAGTCATTTGGCTTGGCAAAATTGTAGTGCAGGTAGGAGGAGTTTAAGGAGGAGGCATTGAAAGATGAATTGACCAACACATTGCTGCCATTGTTGACGAGAATTTGGTAGGCAGTAACTTGGTAAAGGGACGGTGCATAAGGCTCCTCCCATGCCAACTGGAGGATTGTACCATTGTGATATCCACTAGAGAAGTGCTAGGGGTCAAAGGTGGACCTATAATTGTACAAATATTTACCCAAATATGTTGACAAAATTACTATCATAGTTTATGGCAATATAACTTAATGTAAATATAAAGCCTCAAAATCAAGTTTCTTTATCTTTTGCAAGGTGTAGCGTAAATTCTGAGGATTTTGAGGCTTTATACTTACATTGTCTGGATAGAGAAGCTCTTCTTTTTAACAATACATGTCTGGTGTCTGGGTAACTTTCCTGAAGCTCGTGGTGGAAGTGTTTCTTAAGGCCTTCCAAAATGGCTTCCTGTATCCTCATTGATCAAACTGCTGGCTTGTGGACTGTCATTACAATTAGTTCTTTCCATAGCCACTTCCCATGCAATGCTAACTGAATCTATATTCCTCACTAACTAATTTGCCAAAAGAGTAACTTTCCTGGCTTTACAAAATAACGACATTGTCATCCTGGCATGTGCTGTATACCTAGGATATGGTGTGAAGATTGGTGAGTGGAGTGTTGGTAACATTTGCAATTATTGGTGCTGCACACACTCTCATACAACATGAACTGTTCCATATCAACAGGGTGAATAATATGTAAAAAGAATGTGTGCAGTATGGCAAAGCATAAAACATTAAATTTTCAACTTATGTTGAATTTAGATAAAGAAGATCATGTGTGTACTGAGAAAGTAATCTGTGATAAAAACTAAGTTGATAAGTTATCATTAAATTTAAAATTTTAAGTTAATTATAACTAGCTAAATCTTTATTTATTAACACATTATTCTTGCAGGCACATTTTCACCAGTTTAAGGCATATTTTGGTAATTTGGTCCATTTCAGTACCCTTCCTTTAACAAACAGTCCCAATCTGCAGGAATGGGAACTTTGTGATTTGCTAGTAGCCTTTGCCCCCAGATGTGCCCTACACAAAAGCAGCTTGAAAAATGTAATGAAATAATTAGTGGAAGGATCATGTGTGCTTTAAAAAAAAATCGCTACTTGGCATTTTTAAAAGATGCATTGTATATTATAAGGTTTAAATTGATTAAAACTGACACAACCCTGAAATGATATTATCTTTTAGTTTAATTGAAAGAGTAGAAGGTGAGGAAACTATAATGGAATTATGGCAAAATTAGGATAGAATTCGGATGGATATATATATGAGAATACAATGGAAATACAATAGAGTTGCAATGAAAGGAAGTGGACTAAAAAAGCCACCATATACATGTAGCTACTATTAGTTCAATGCTCATCGACAAATTAAAGATGACTACTACAATGTTATGTTGTATCAGAAATGACAGAAGATTGAGTTTTTGGACAGTGTTGACCGTCATAGCTTTAAAAGTAAGAGTTTATCACGTGAATTTAAATGGTAATAGTTAAATTAAAATTGTGTACATTCAAATGTGGGAGCTAAAATTAGCATTAAGTCATGAGCCTCCAACATTTTCATCGTATTCTGCTGCATGTCAGAGTGATTTGATGAAGTTAGGCAAGGGCACTTTCTTGCTAGCTGACAAAGTAAAAGGTGTCAGATAAAAAGAGCAGTTTGTAATCTATACTCACATCATAATGCATTGATTTATGAATGCGTGCATATGTGTTTAATCTATATGAACACATATACAAGTTTTGTTGCATATGTGTGCATGTAATTTGTGTGTGAAGGTGTTTTGTGTCTTGTGTATATAAATACAGATCTTAATGTAGACATCAGGGCCGTTATTATTCAAACAGATTTCTTGATGTGCAGCTTAGTGAGTGTTTATGAAACTGTTGAAGGCTTACTCCTCATCAGAAGATTGTTAAGTAAGTTTGTGTTTTTCCTAGAGAATCCGTTAAATCAACAATGTTTCCACTATGGGGAATTAGTGAACAAAAGCAAGGATATACAGATCTGTTGGCCAGTTAAAAATTCAATGGTACGGTACGGTCACAAATAGAAGTTTCAATCCCTGCATATTTCATCAACATTTCCGAGATGAAAGGACATGTTTACCTCCAGAGTATATCACAGAATTGTTAGAGGTCTGTCTTAGATCAACTTATTTAACTCCTGTCCCCCCCCCCCCCCCCCGGGTGAGCTGGAGACATCCTGACAGGAAATCCTCGAATCCAGAACGACGGTAACAAGTTTGTCTGTAGCTCAGTCTAGTAGAGGTTAGAATATTTTTTCGATTTGTCAATCTGTTATCTCCAATTAAAATTTAACTCCACACTTGTGACCAGGGCTAGCTAGGCTCGGGCAAGCGTGACGCTGGCTCTAGTAGCTAAGGTTAGGGTAGAAACTGCCACACCGCTGTAGTCACCAACTTGTATATTATGGAGTTCTTTAAAGAAATAGCTTAAACTCAGTTCTATTTATACTAGCTTTCTCAGAATTCTCTTTCAAGATTCTACCAGTAACTTAATAAACAGGTGACAAATAAACAATTCCGTCTATCGAAAACATTTCTTTCATTTGAATATTATAAATTGCTACATAATTAGACAAATTATTGACAATAAGGTAAACGATGAATCAGAGACTACAGTGATAAATAACACAGTACAAGGCATCAGCAAAATTATGTTTCAAATGTTGAATGCAAGTAACTAAGTTGTCTATCTTTGCTGTATTGGCTTCACCAGCTAAAGTGTAAGAATCTCATCTTCCTCTTTGAAGAAATCCACAAAATCTACAAAACACAAATCTAGTTAAATACTAATAGAAAAGAAGCTGAAATAATCTACAAAAAAATTAAAGTGTTTTTACAAGGCTAGGGAACTGCACACAATACAAAAGTAGAGAAGAACAGGAACATATACTTAACAGACTGATGAATGACACTAAATGTTCACATACATTACCTGTCTTCCTTGTAATAAAACTACCAGCCACTCCCACTCCATATACCTGTCATAACTGCACATTGTATCTTGTTCCAAACAAAGAGTATAGCCAAAAAGACAATCATCACTATAAGAAAGAGAAGCAATGTTGGATAATATAATTGTAGTGTTTAGTAGTGTTTCTTGTTGTAATTGGTATGATCATACTTCCTGAGATAATTTCTGCATATTATTATGTCCATTAGCTAAGTCATTATTAATTTTTGTGAGTATTGAGTCTGTGCACTATATGTATTGCAGTAGTGGATATCAGGGCTAGGAAGGGTCTCTACCTCAATTCTTTGTGATTGCTAAAGATTAATGGCAAGTGAGTGAAGTGAGTGAGGCACTATCAGGGGTAACAAAAGGATATTATTTGTTGGCATCTTTGGACATGTATGTCATTTTGGATTTTGACCCATGCATTTTTGTGTTTTGCTTTGTGGCCAACCCTGTCCCATACTCCACTAAACAGAGTCTTTTGGTTTATTAATTCTTACCATTTTATAGTCTGTCCCTGCTGCCCCTGACATGATCTGAATATTGTGGGATGCTATCAGAATTCATAAGCATTGTTTGTAGTAGCTCATAGTTATAAGAAGTAGTCTAAAAGGGGGGAGGGAGCCAAATCATGTGTAGTTGAACTGATGTGAACATGGCTGCTTGCAGCTTAATTTTTGTACAACTAATTGTCCAGATAAAACTGCAGTTTTTATTCAGAGGTTGTAGCTATGTAAGGAGATAATCATAATGAAGCAATCCATTAGCCCAACATGACCAACTCCCCAATACCCAAAGTCAAGGTCAAGACTGGAGATTGTTTGAACAGCAAGAAGAATTACAACCTCTATATTTTAAAGAATATTTTGCTAGATTAATTATATATTAGTTGGAGTTGCATGAGAGTAAGTCTTCTTTAAATATATTACTCACGAGTACTACTTGAAGATAGAAGTACTGTAGATCCTGAAGTAGATAGAGATAATGTCATTTGTGAAGTATTAGATAGTTGATATGTTAAAGTAGTTTGAGGTATAGCACTTCTTGAAGAAGCTACAGACAATCAATTCTAAATAAATCTACTAACAAAGTCAAGTTTATGAGACTATCTTCTATCTTGTATGCATCACTTTTTTTATTTACAACACACTCACCTGGAGTATCTGTAGTCTGACGAGGTATTGCAGTTTGAGGTATAGTACTTCTTGAAGAAACTACAGACAATCAATTCTAAAATAAATCTACTAACAAAGTAAAGTTAATTAATTAAACGATCCTAAATTCTTGTATGTACAGTATTAGTTTCTTTATATGTAACACACTCACCTGGAGTATCTGTAGTCTGAGGAGGTATTACAATTCTCCTTATAGCTACAGGAAGTAACTTTTGTAATAAAACATTCATTTAAACCTACACAATTATTATTACTTATGTTTTGGTCATATACAGACTGCGATGTCCAGCTCATGGCAGAGTGGCTGAAGGAGACTCTAACAGACAGCCTGATGTTCTCTGGGAGGTTTCCAGTGAACACAGTTGAGACAGTTCCCTGAATGCCCCTCGCAATCTTAAGACCAGACATGGCTTCCACTGAGCCTTGGTCGTTCAGCAGTTCCATGGTGTAGTTCACTGGGTCTTGAAGATCACACACTTCTGGCTCCTACAGTTTTTGTAACATAAACAGGCAGAAGATGAAGAAGTTGTTACATTACATGTGAATCATAAATCCTAAAGGTTCACAGAATGAGATATTGAGGCTCTCAGAGTCACTAGAGAAAGCCACCCACTGAAGGTAATTATGTCAAATGCTATTCTTCATAGTTTTCATAATCACAAACACACTAACCATTGGAACATTCATTTTATGATATATATATCCTTTGCTCATCTTGAATGTAGTATAATATACAGAGGGGAAATTTTTAATTGAAACTGTTGCAACCTTCCCGGGTGTATGTATTTATTGAACTGGTAATGAGATGCAATGAGAATAAAACTTGACTGGTATTTATTTATATGTACTCACATTGAACCAGACCGTCAGTCGAGGAGTTCCATCATCTTTAAACACTACTTCATGGCGCAGTTCCAAGTTACTGGCATCAGGAACTACAGAAATGACAACCACAAGTAATTCATCTCAAGCTGAACTCCACTTAATTCACTATTCACTTGAATCAATATCTTTGAACTGAGCATGAGTTACACATAACACTATCCCTGAAGTCTATTATTTATTTGGTATAAAGGAGCCTTTTTGGGTAATAGTACAATCGATATCTTTTTGAAAGTTGTTAAAATAACACCACATTTTGCATCCGTTGATGCTTCATCAGATTTTTCTAGCAATGCTAGGGAACTAAACAGTAACAATACGTTCACAATATTTATGTCATCCTACACATATCACAAGCTGAGGCCAAGGTTAATCCCAGAGATATACACACCTGCTTTAACTGTAGTTTATCTGTAGCCTTTGGAATGAGACAAAATATGCTTGTTTATGAGAATGGACATGTTAGTTTTGAAAATATCCTGAATTTACCAGTTTTCTCATTTGGCTACACAAGCAAAACAGCTTGTTTAAAGTAAAAAAAATTAAAATCTTGGACTTAACTTTGCCAGCAATAATGTCCTACCTGTCATTCATTCACCAACTGCAAATCTGTAATTATTTGACTCACTTCTTGGAAACATCCCTATTTCAGTGGATTAATTACTGGACCCAAGGATTGATACTGCTGACACAGCAAATTCTATCACCTCACAGGTACTGTAGTCATTTGGCTTGGCAAAATTGTAGTGCAGGTGGGAGGAGTTTAAGGAGGAGGCATTGAAGGATGAATTGACCAACACATTGCTGCCATTGTTGACGAGAATTTGGTAGGAAGTAACTTGGTAAATGGACGGTGCATAAGGCTCCTCCCATGCAAACTGAAGGACTGTACCATTGTGAATATCCACTAGAGAAGTGCTAGGGGTCAAAGGTGGACCTATAAATGTTCAAATTTACCCAAATATGTTGACAAAATTACTATCATAGAGTATGGCAATATAGTAACTAGCTAGTTACTGAATTTATTGCTATGGTTCTGGACGCTCACCAGCAATCAAGATGGTAGTGGAGTTTTCTGGATCAATTGTAGAACTTCCAGTGAGGGCACATTTGATGTAAGTATTGTTTCTTGCCAGTGTTGCTGTAGTTACCAATGTAGAAGTCCACATAGAGAGAGTGGTGTCATCAACAATTGTACGTATGTTGTAAATGCCAGACATTAAATGGTTGGGAACTTGTCGGCCATTTATAAACCATCTGAGACTAGACCCCTCGCCATTACAGACTACAGTAACAATGTCTCCTTCTACAACTGGGTTGCTAGGTGTCTGTTGGAATACATCTAATCCTGATAGAAAACAACAACAACAAACACTATATTAAAATAATAAACACTATATTAAAATAATTGTGTGGAATTTTTTTTTGTAGTGGCTTAGCCAAGAAAGATAGCATTTGTGATTTGATGTGCACAATTAGCAATTTAATTTCAGGTTAGTAAATTTATAAATGGATAGCTTGCTCTCAAGAATATTTTGGTGCTAAAATGCATAAGTAGGTGTAAGGTATTCATGATAAAAATGATTAATCAAACGACAATGAAAGGACTGGTTATCTAAATACACTACTCAATTCTAAAGCCTAGCTAATACCGAAGAATAAAGCTAGGCACCAGACAGCACTTCTGCCACTACTAAAGTTCAGCCTGTATAGACATACATAGTGACTAGCTACTACAACAACTAGAACACTAACTGAACTAATAGTGAGACAGAAATCTCTAGTAGCAAGGGAGCAGAGATCTTGTACTAGAACTATTAGTGCACAAGGAGAGCTATGAGAGAGAAACCAGTTTACATTTTTTTACAATCGCAACTATAATAATACTATAGTAGCTACTGCCGGAGGTTGTTGGCAAGTGAGGCAGTCAGTGTTGGGGACCAGGGGACTGGAGGTGGTAAAAAAAACATCATTATAAGAAGAAACTAGAACCAAAGAACAGAGTAGGTTGTATGAGGAAGTTTTGAATGGTATGTATGACCATGAATGTGATGATAAATGGTTTAGTCGATAATGATGCTTGGAGTTACAATTACAAATTAGGGTTTGTATTATGCAGGAGTTAGATGGGAGGGGCTCATTAACTTGATTGCTATGTGAAAGTCTAGGACCTGAACAATGCAAAATATATTATTGCTAATAATATTTTTACTGTGATTTAAAAAAATTCTATAAGTTTTTTCAACTCAACTTTTAGTTACATAATGAGTTATCATTGAACCACAAACACATTATAGCTACAAGTAAATGCACTAATACATATGTACATGTTACTGAAAGCTATTACAGTTTAATATGTTTCTTACTCTGAATTATGATTGCCATCACAGGTTTCAAGACATGAACAGCTACTAGAAGAGTCGCTGAAAACTTCATCCTCCTCACTCCACTTTCTAGTAAGCCAACTATTTTATGTAGCAAGTTTATATCTCTGCTTTTGTTTACAAATTCCTCTTTGTGGCATGAATTTTGATTTTACAGATTGACTAGGCAGAGTATAAGCCTACCCTGCAAAAGAAAGCCCTTGAAAGTTTGAAAAACACAATTCTGTCAAACAGAAACACACACTGAGTGATGCAAGTGAAAAAGGTTGTTAAAAACATAATGAAAGTAATGTTATACACCAGTTTCATATTATATACCACTGCTTACAAAAAACAAAAAACACACACTCACATGCACACACACACATCTAGCACACACATACCACACCGTGCACACACATACACATTAAACAACAGGTCTACACAAACTAAAGTTAACGAAACTATTTAAAGATTTTCATAATAATTTGTCAAAAAGAATGACTGTAATGCTATAGCATATGATTGCCCCAAGAACTGCTACACATGGTTTCACATCAATACTCACAGTCTACAAACCAGCAGTCCAAAACAATACAGGAAGTTCTACACAGAGTTCATTCTATTGTACAATTTTTAACCACTAAGTTTCTTTATCTTTTGCAAGGTGTAGCTTAAGTTATGAGGATTTTGAGGCTTCATATTTACATTGTCTGGATAGAGAAGCTCTTCTTCTTTCTAATACTATATAAGTCTGGTGTCTGGAAAACGTTTCTGAAGCTCGTGGTGAAAGCGTTTCTTAAGGTATAGCTTAAACTCAGTTCTATTTATACTAGCTGTCTCAGAATTCTCTTTCAAGATTCTACCAGTAACTTAATAAACAGGTGACAAATAAACAATTCCGTCAATCAAAAACATTTCTTTCATTTGATTATTATATATTGCTACATAATTAGACAAATTATTGACAATAAGGTAAACGATGAATCAGAGACTGCAGTGATAAATAACACAGTACAAGGCATCAGCAAAATTATGTTTCAATTGTTGAATGCAAGTAGCTAAGTTGTCTATCTTTGCTGTATTGGCTTCACCAGCTAAAGTGTAAGAATCTCATCTTCCTCTTTGAAGAAATCCACAAAATCTACAAAACACAAACCTAGTTAAATACTAATAGAAAAGAAGCTAAAATAATCTACAAAAAAATTAAAGTGTTTTTACAAGGCTAGGGAACTGCACGCAATACACAAATAGAGAAGAACAGGAACATATACTTAACAGACTGATGAATGACACTAAATGTTCACATACATTACCTGTCTTCCTTTGAATCAAACTACCAGCCACTCCCACTCTACATACCTGTCATAACTGCACATTGTATCTTGTTCCAAACAAAGAGTATTGCCAGAAAGACAATCATCACTATAAGAAAGAGAAGCAATGTTGGATAATATAATGGTGTTTAGTGGTGAGTCTTGTTGTAATTGGTATGATCATATTTCCTGAGATACTTTCTGCATATTACTATGTCCATTATGTAATTATTAATTTTTGTGAGTATTGAGTCTGTGCACTGTATGTATTGCAGTAGTGCATATCAGGGTTAGGAAGGGTCTCTAACTCAATTCTTTGTGACTGCTAAAGATTAATGGCAAGTGAATGAAGTGAGTGAGATACTATCAGGGGTAACAAAAGGATATTATTTGTTGGCATCTTTGGACATGTATGTCATTTTGGATTTTGACCCATACATTTTTGTGTTTGCTTTGTGGCCAACCCTGTTCCATACTCCACTAAACAGAGTCTTTTGGTTTATTAATTCTTACCATTTTATAGTCTGTCCCTGCAGCCCCTGACATGATCTGAATATTGTGGGATGCTATCAGAATTCATAAGCATTGTTTGCAATAGCTCATAGGTATAAGAAGCAGTCAAAAAGTGGGGGAGGGAGCCAAATCATGTGTAGTTGAACTGATGTGAACATGGCTGCTTGAACTGATGTGAACATGGCTGCTTGGACTGATGTGAACATGGCAGCTTGGACTGATGTGAACATGGCAGCTTGAACTGATGTGAACATGGCTGCTTGGACTGATGTGAACATGGCTGCTTGAACTGATGTGAACATGGCTGCTTGGACTGATGTGAACATGGCTGCTTGGACTGATGTGAACATGGCAGCTTGAACTGATGTGAACATGGCAGCTTGAACTGATGTGAACATGGCTGCTTGGACTGATGTGAACATGGCTGCTTGGACTGATGTGAACATGGCAGCTTGAACTGATGTGAACATGGCTGCTTGGACTGATGTGAACATGGCTGCTTGGACTGATGTGAACATGGCAGCTTGAACTGATGTGAACATGGCTGCTTGGACTGATGTGAACATGGCTGCTTGGACTGATGTGAACATGGCTGCTTGGACTGAAGTGAACATGGCAGCTTGAACTGATGTGAACAAGGCTGCTTGGACTGATGTGAACATGGCTGCTTGGACTGATGTGAACATGGCAGCTTGAACTGATGTGAACATGGCTGCTTGGACTGATGTGAACATGGCTGCTTGGACTGATGTGAACATGGCTGCTTGGACTGAAGTGAACATGGCTGCTTGGACTGATGTGAACATGGCTGCTTGGACTGATGTGAACATGGCTGCTTGGACTGATGTGAACATGTCTGCTTGGACTGATGTGAACATGGCTGCTTGGACTGATGTGAACATGGCTGCTTGGACTGATGTGAACATGGCTGCTTGGACTGATGTGAACATGGCTGCTTGGACTGATGTGAACATGGCTGCTTGGACTGATGTGAACATGGCTGCTTGGACTGATGTGAACATGGCTGCTTGGACTGATGTGAACATGGCTGCTTGGACTGATGTGAACATGGCTGTTGGACTGATGTGAACATGGCTGCTTGGACTGATGTGAACGTGGCTGATTGGACTGATGGGAAAGGGTGTTGTAGACTGATGGAACATGCTGCTTGGACTGATGTGAACATGGCTGCTTGGACTGATGTGAACATGGCTGCTTGGACTGATGTGAACATGGCTGCTTGGACTGATGTGAACATGGCTGCTTGGACTGATGTGAACATGGCTGCTTGGACTGATGTGAACATGGCTGCTTGGACTGATGTGAACATGGCTGCTTGGACTGATGTGAACATGGCTGCTTGCAGCTTACTTTTTTGTACAGCTATGTAAGGAGAAGAAATCAAAACAAAGCAATCCATTAGCCCAACATGACCAACTCCCCAATACCCAAAGTCAAGGTCAAAACTGGAGATTGTTTGAACAGCAAGAAGAATTACAACCTCTTTATTTTAAAGCATATTTTGCTAGATTAATTATATATTAGTTGGAATTGCATGAGAGTAAGTCTTCTCTTAACATATTACTTACTACTTGAAGATAGAAGTACTGTAGATCCTGAAGTAGATGGAGATAATGTCATTTGTGAAGTATTAGATAGTAGATATGTTAAAGTAGTTTGAGACATGGAACTTCTTGAAGAAGCTACAGACAATCAATTCTAAATAAATCTACTAATAAAGTCAAGTTTATTGGACTATCTTCTATCTTGTATGCATCACTTTTATTTATTTACAACAAACACACTTACCTGGAGTATCTGTAGTCTGACGAGGTATTGCAGTTTGAGGTATAGTACTTCTTGAAGAAACTACAGACAATCAATTCTAAAATAAATCTACTAACAAAGTAAAGTTAATTAATTAAACGATCCTAAATTCTTGTATGTACAGTATTAGTTTCTTTATATGTAACACACTCACCTGGAGTATCTGTAGTCTGAGGAGGTATTACAATTCTCCTTATAGCTACAGGAAGTAACTTTTGTAATAAAACATTCATTTAAACCTACACAATTATTATTACTTATGTTTTGGTCATATACAGACTGCGATGTCCAGCTCATGGCAGAGTGGCTGAAGGAGACTCTAACAGACAGCCTGATGTTCTCTGGGAGGTTTCCAGTGAACACAGTTGAGACAGTTCCCTGAATGCCCCTCGCAATCTTAAGACCAGACATGGCTTCCACTGAGCCTTGGTCGTTCAGCAGTTCCATGGTGTAGTTCACTGGGTCTTGAAGATCACACACTTCTGGCTCCTACAGTTTTTATAACATAAATAGGCAGAAGTTGAAGGAGTTGATACATTACATGATTATTTGTTTCATAAATCCTAAAGGTTCACAGAATGAGATATTGAGGCTCTCAGAGTCACTAGAGAAAGCCACCCACTGAAGGTAATTATGTCAAATGCTTGTCTTTATAGATTTCAAAATCACAAACACACTAACCCTTGGAACATTCATTTTATGATATAAATATCCTTTGCTCATCTTGAATGTAGTATAATATACAGAGGGGAAATTTTTAATTGAAACTGTTGCAACCTTCCCGGGTGTATGTATTTATTGAACTGGTAATGAGATGCAATGAGAATAAAACTTGACTGGTATTTATTTATATACTCACATTGAACCAGACCGTCAGTCGAGGAGTTCCATCATCTTTAAATACAACTTCATGACGCAGTTCCAAGTTACTGGCATCAGGAACTACAGAAATGACAACCACAAGTAATTCATCTCAAGCTGAACTCCACTTAATTCACTATTCACTTGAATCAATATCTTTGAACTGAGCATGAGTTACACATAACACTATCCCTGAAGTCTATTATTTATTTGGTATAAAGGAGCCTTTTTGGGTAATAGTACAATCGATATCTTTTTGAAAGTTGTTAAAATAACACCACATTTTGCATCCGTTGATGCTTCATCAGATTTTTCTAGCAATGCTAGGGAACTAAACAATAACAATACGTTCACAATATTTATGTCATCCTACACATATCACAAGCTGAGGCCAAGGTTAATCCCAGAGATATACACACCTGCTTTAACTGTAGTTCATCTGTAGCCTTTGGAATGAGACAAAATATGCTTGTTTATGAGAATGGACATGTTAGTTTTGAAAATATCCTGAATTTACCAGTTTTCTCATTTGGCTACACAAGCATCACAGCTTGTTTAAAGGAAAAAAAATTAAAATCTTGGACTTAACTTTGCCAGCAATAATGTCCTACCTGTCATTCATTCACTAACTGCAAATCTGTAATTATTTGACTCACTTCTTGGAAACATCCCTATTTCAGTGGATTAATTACTGGACCCAAGGATTGATACTGCTGACACAGCAAATTCTATCACCTCACAGGTACTGTAGTCATTTGGCTTGGCAAAATTGTAGTGCAGGTGGGAGGAGTTTAAGGAGGAGGCATTGAAGGATGAATTGACCAACACATTGCTGCCATTGTTGACGAGAATTTGGTAGGAAGTAACTTGGTAAATGGACGGTGCATAAGGCTCCTCCCATGCAAACTGAAGGACTGTACCATTGTGAATATCCACTAGAGAAGTGCTAGGGGTCAAAGGTGGACCTATAAATGTTCAAATTTACCCAAATATGTTGACAAAATTACTATCATAGAGTATGGCAATAGTAACTAGCTAGTTACTGAATTTATTGCTATGGTTCTGGACGCTCACCAGCAATCAAGATGGTAGTGGAGTTTTCTGGATCAACTGTAGAACTTCCAGTGAGGGCACATTTGATGTAAGTATTATTTCTAGCCAGTGTTGCCGTAGTTACCAATGTAGAAGTCCACATAGAGAGAGTGGTGTCATCAACACTTGTACTTATGCTATAAATGCCAGACATTTGGTTGGAAACTTGTCGGCCATTTATAAACCATCTGAGACTGGACCCCTCACCATTACAAACTACAGTAACAGTGTCTTCTTCTACAACTGGGTTTCTAGGTGTCTGTTGGAATAAGTCCAATCCTGCACACAAAGGAAGTGTATCATGGAAATTGGCTGTACATAATTTCTTTATCAATTGATATCTCATTATTCTAATTTATCCTTTTCCTGCCATGTGTACAGTTATATGAATTGGTTCCAGCAACCAGTTTGCTTCACAGAGTAATGGTCAATATGAAATACATTAATATAATCAAGTTTTAGTGCTTCTTTCGATATTTCTAAACTAAATTCTTTTGTATTTTTCAGGATCTGCGAAAACAGCCTTGTTTGCGCACAATTTTATTTTGAGATAATGAGCAAAAACCTGACAGCAGGTAATTCTTAACCAATAAAATTTTTTAGCTTGTTAGTATCTATATACCTTCTTCTAGCTCTCTCCCAAGTTTTAGGTCTTAAAAACATTTCTTGCATGCCAAGTGCACCATTTCAAGTATAGTCACTTTTATTCACGCAGCTGAGACGTGGTTAGAGTGGAGATTATTGCTGAGACGTGGTTAGAGCGGAGATTATTGCTAAGACGTGGTTAGAGTGGAGATTATTGCTGAGACGTGGTTAGAGCGGAGATTATTGCTGAGACGTGGTTAGAGCGGAGATTATTGCTGGGACGTGGTTAGAGCGGAGATTATTGCTGAGACGCGGTTAGAGCGGAGATTATTGCTGAGACATAGTTAGAGCGGAGATTATTGCTGAGACGTGGTTAGAGCGGAGATTATTGCTGAGACGTGGTTAGAGCGGAGATTATTGCTGAGACGTGGTTAGAGCGGAGATTATTGCTGAGACGTGGTTAGAGCGGAGATTATTGCTGAGACGCGGTTAGAGCGGAGATTATTGCTGGGTAGGGTATCATGTATGAGTGTCAGGTACGTTTGTTGGAATAAATAAGCATTATAGTTTGCTATAATAACAAAAACAAAAAGTGATTGGGTAAAGTGGGATGTTTTTGCAGATCCTGTCACTCAATACATCAAACTTTTACTGACTTTGATTAACAGTACAAGCTGCAGTGAATAGAGCATAGAGTAGTTCCCAGAAAAAACCAGCAATTCATATGTTTGCACTAACAGCTATCCTTTCCTGGTCACTTCCAGGAACTACCACAGCATAAACTTCACTATCTCCAAGTGTACTCTTGGCATTGGTTCTGAGAAGAGCAGCAATAGCAAGAAATAGAGCCAGTGGTAAGATAAACCAATACATTTTCTATGGCACAGTTAGGTCAGTGATACCATAGTGGGCGTGAACAGTAATGTCATCACACAATTCAGGACAGTTGACACCTACGTTACAAAAATACTATATACACACTTACTTTGAGTTGTGGCTTCCATTGCTGGTTTCAAAAACAGGAGAACTAATAGAAGCATCAAAAAACCCTTCATTTCTCCAGTTTCACTTCTTGCAGGATGAAACTTTCCTACTTTGAGTACCTATCTATTTTGTATTTGTGTACAGATTCTTCAAGCAAGCAATGGCTAGAACAAACACACACCCACACAAAAAGGAATGAGCCTGATCAAATTACAGAAGCCATTACATAATTGGAGGTATGTTTCAATATTTGCCATATCCATATCCATAGTAATGTGTTATGTGTGCACACGTGTGAGTGTGCATGTTACAAGTGTATTTTATGTGTTTGTTGTATGTATGTGAGTGTGTGTATTTATGTGTGCATATGTGATGTGTGGAATAAGGGGGCTGTAATAAGTGAAGCACCAAGGGTGTGAATTCTCAGCGTGACTTGCACTAGCTAGCTATTACGAAGAAAAAAATAATTCATTTGGAGTAGTATCATTATGAATATGCCAATATGTAGTTCATACAAGCCGATAAAAGCTTGAGCAAGTCTCTACAATCATCTCCTGCAATGAAATAGTAAGACATTAATGCTGTCTTCATAGAAGAAGCTTAACATACAAGTAGCACTCACCTCACCAGTAGTCATAAAGGGAAACTCCAAGCAATCTGGTAAACTACTGATAAAATAATGTAATGCAAAACTTCTCGGGCAGCAAAGGAATTATTGCTCACATATGAGTGTGACTTATTGGGGCATTACCACCCCCCCCCCCCCCCCCCCCCCCCTCCCCGAAGATTGAACCAAGCATCAACTTGTTGCACTGGACATTTTAATGTGCAAGAATTTTTTGTTTCGACTTTTTTTATTTAGAAAACGCTAGTTATTTTTAGGCTGTACAATCGTAAGCAAATGTTGGTAATGACCCCATAGTCACACTGTTCTCACGTGAGCAAATTGTTTCTTTGCTGCCTGCGGTAGTTTTGCATTACATTATTCTCAGTGCTTTACCAGAGTACTTGGAGTTTCCCATAGTGTGACCTATTTGCGTGATTTTGCTAGTGACTTACCATGATATAATGATCACTTCAATAAATAATAGCTCAAGTACTAAAAAAAAGAGTGAAATATTTTGGTCTATCCTGAGGGAACCCTTCACTTGCAGTCTCCCCCGAAAATGGAACCTTGGCTCAAGCAGTGATTGAATGTCTTGTAAAAATATAATTTATTGCTAACTTGGGAGAGACATTTATAAATAATCTGAGAGTGGACCCCACACCATTATGACAATGTCTCCTTCTATATCTGGGTTGCTAGTATAAGTGTCCATTGGAATACATTTAATTCTGTACATTACTTAAGGAATAATGTATTTTTTGAGTGAAGGATAATAATACAGCATTTTGGTTGTATAATTAGTATGAGTAATAGCACGGGTAACCATGCTATTTGGGATTAATAGCACGAATAACACAATTGATATAGCACCAGGCGAAGCCAAGTGCTATTTCAATTGCTTTATGAGTGCTATTGATCCCTAATAGCACAGGTTACCCGTGCTATCACTCGCTCATAGTAGGCCAGCTTTGTAATGAAGTCATTTGCAATTGTAGCTACACTGTATCGTTCACTCACTATCTCCCTATTTCAGGTTTAGCTTCCGCTGGAACTTCGTTTTCAACGTACGGCTCCTCCTAATCTGTTGAAAAACATTCCGTCTAATACGGGTAGAGCTTCTGCGGTAAAGAATGACATTGTCTCCAACTAGAAACTACTCAAACTGTACATTTCCAAGATTAACGCTGCACGCATGCACACTTACCCATACTATTTCACTTAGCTACCATGGTATTTCACTCAGTTTCCACCTCGGTAACTTGGTGGAAACTAAGTGAAATACCACGGTAGCTAAGTGAAATAGTACGGGTTGCGCATGTATGCAACATTAACCTTGGAAGCATACAGGAGTAGTTTCTAGTTGGAGACAATGTCCTTGTTTACTGCAGAAGCTCTACCCATATTAGATGGAATGTTTTTCAACAGATTAGGAGGAGCCGTACGTTGAAAACAAAGTTCCAGGGGAAGATAATCCTGAAATACGTGCTACAAGTGCAAATGATTTTTTTTAAAAGCTGGTCTACACTATGCTATTTGGGGATTAATAGTACGAGTAATGCGATTGAAATAGCACAAGGTGAAGCGGATTGCTATTTCAATTGCTTTAGGATTTTGGTACTGAAATGCATGAGTGGGTGTAAGGTATTCATGATAAAAATGATTAATCAAATGACAATCAAAGGACTGGTTATCTTAATACAATACTCAATTCTAAAGCCTAGCTATTACCAATGAACAAAGCTAGGCACCAGACAGCACTTTTGTTCACTACTAAAGTTCAGCTTGTCTAGACAATGCAAGTGACTAGCTACAACAACAACTAGAACACTAACTGAACTAATAATGCGACAGAAATCTGTAGTAGCAAGGGAGCAGAGATCTGAGAGATGTTGTTTCTTCTAAGAAGTCACTAAGCATTATTTTGAAGGTGGTTCTGTGATATCTGTGTTAAAAAGATTCATAATGCTCCTAATGATAGGATCATATGAGTGTTAGTAATGACTTGCAGATACAGCTTAGAATTCCTGCTATCTAGCCGAACTTTACTATTAAGACATATCAGTTGATAGGAATCTAATAATTAATACTACACTACACACTTACGCTGAGTTGTGGCTGCCATTGCCAGTTTCAAGACATAGACTACTATAACAAAAGTCACCACAAGCTTCATTTCTCCAGTTTTACTTCATTGAAGCTAAAAATTAAGCACCTTCTCCTTGGGTGCCAATCTGCTTTACAATTGTGTACAAATTCTTTTAAGCGTACTTGACCACACCAACTCTATAATTAATGAGCCATATAATTGTGAAAGTTCAAAAGTGTAGTGAGACTCACTATTAATGGAGGTATGCTTTGATGACTGCCATGGTATTATTATTAACCCTCAGCACGCATGTGCGAGAGGGTTTGCAGAGTTTGCATGTCATTAACTCATCGTGCCTTGAGAGAAGAGGAACTCGCACAAGATGACGACTCCCTTTAATTTCGGCTTAGTCTTTGAGAAAACAAGAGAAAAGGAACATTAAGGTGAGTGTTGCTATACGGCCATGCCCATTCAATCGTTTAGCTGCCATTTAGAATCATGCGCGCTCGCGTGAGCATACAAATTTTACCGCGCCCGGTTCAGATTTGTGTTGCTCTCTGTGCTGAACTTTTATTGTCCGGTGTTAGGTAGTCTCTGCTGCTGTATGTGCGATTCTTTCTAAGTATGCCTGCTCTCCAAAAAAAACGTGCCCTAAGTGTTTGTGTAGTGTGCATGTCAGAAAGTCCAAATATTTTTGTGGCTGTCCTCAGAACGTCTTAAAAGCCGTATTGCTGAGTATCAAGCTCGTAAAACAGCTTTAGAAAGTTTAAATCAGTCCCACGTGTGTATAAGGGATGGTTCTAAACATAAGCCCTTGAAATGCCTGAAAAATCCCAGAGATGCAAGCAGGCCAATTAAAAAAAATCCTAGCTAGACAAACTGAAATTTAAATTCATAATGAACAAAACTATTACTGTTATAAGCTGAAAATTGTATTCAACAATAGTGACTTATTTTGCAAATTATTGCATTATTTAACTAACGCGCTTAGGATTTGCACTCTTAGTGCTCTAGTTATTATTATTATTATTATTATTATTAACCCTCAGCACGCATGCATGAGAGGGTTATAGTAGTCTTTTTGTCATTAACCCTCAGTGCGCATGCGCCTGAGGGTATATAGTAGTCAACCTGTCAGTCATTCCGTCAGTCAACAGGGGATCTCGAAGAGTACGGCTACCCAGGCTTTGAAAGCGACATCAAACTATAGCACTTCACAGAGTAAGTCCCTTTAATGTGCCAGAATTTTTAGTTTTGACTTAGTTTTCAAGAAAAAGCGAGTAGCCTACAATCGTACGTTACGGTAATGGGAACTGCCCCTTAAAAAACTTGCTTGTCACGTGAGCCAGCTTGCAGGTTGCATATCACTTTTATATAGCTAACAATTACATGCATTAGGTGTGAGGTGTTGCGTAGCGTAGTTTTTGAGTGAGCAAAGAGCTAACCTGGAAGTCACAGGTTCGAACCCAAGTAGACGTTTTTTACTTTCATTTTTTTTTTCATTCTGTTTTTTTTCTTTTTCGTTTGGTCTTCTTGCCTTATTTTTCTCTTCCTACTGTTATTATTTCTTTCCTACCTTTTCCTTTCATTTCCTCTTTCTTTCCTGTACTGTTTTTCTTTCTTTCTTCTTCCTTTTTCTTTTCTTCCTACCTTTTTTCATTCATTCCTCTTTCTTTTGTCCCTCTTCATTGTCTTTTTCTCTTTCCTGCCTCTTTTCATGCCACTTCTCTTTTTTTTTTTGTTTCTACACTTTTCCTTTGTTATTATTTTCTTTATCATACTAGCTAACTAGCGCTGAGGGTTTGCACTTCAGTGCTCTAGTTTCCTCTTTCTTTTGTCCCTCTTCATTGTCTTTTTCTCTTTCCTGCCTCTCTTCATGCCACTTCTCTTTCTTTTTTTTTTGTTTCTACACTTTTCCTTATCTTTATCATACTAGCTAACTAGCACTGAGGGTTTGCACTTCAGTGCTCTAGTTCATTCTTTCATTCATTCTGTCACTCTGTCAACAGCGGATTTCTAAGATGATGGACTTTTATGCCTTGAAAGAAAAGGAATTTCGACTAGGTGCCGATTTAAGTCCCTTTAATTTGCCACTTTTAAAAACTTCAGCTTAGTTTTTGAGAAAACTAGAGAAAAGGCAGACTATGGTGAGTGATGCTATATGGCCACGCCCATTGAATCCTTTAGCTTCCATTTAGAATGGATGACACTATATGCAGAATAGCTGACCCTCACCTTTGACCTAAGGTGCGGCCAATCCAATGAACTTTGAACCTTAAGCATGTACACACATATGTTTGACCATCGCTGCATCATCACTTGGGCTGACCATAGTCCGGCATAGCAAGACCTTTTACCTACTGCATCGCGGGGAAAGGGTCTGGTCAAATGCAGTAGGGCCACTTGTTCTGCTGACTCAGCGCAATATCCACAATCACTATACAATTCTAGTGCGGTTTCCCCCACTTAATGGGGGAACCTGAACAAGTCACTGCATTACATGTGACCAGACCCTTTCCCCGCGATGCAGTAGGTAAAGGGTCTTGTTACGCCAGACTATGGTCAGCCCAAAGCTGCGCTTGGGCTGACCATCTGTCGCGCCTCCGACAGACCCACTTCCTCAAGCAGCACCTCAATCGTGTTGAAAAAAGTTAGACTATTCATGCTAATGCATAATCACCCCAGCATCATTAGCTGTGGTTATAGATCAATATACAATTGCAGTTTTTGTAATTATAATCGCACACAGTCAAAGGGTGTGGCTTCAATTTTGGATGTGACTGTTTATTTCTATATTCTCAAGTTCACAGACCACCATCAGTGAATGGAGCAATCTACATGTACATGTATCTAGTAGCAACAGTGAGAGCAGCGTACAGTACTTGTCCTGGGTCCATGCATCTCACTCACCTCCCCCTTCTACCCCCCACCCCATCCCAAGTTGTTTACAGAAATGTTTTCCGATCTGTTAGAGTAAATGGTTGCATTGTATTACTAGTTAAGCATAGCAAAAGCACAATCGACATGACGACTCAAGGCAGCACTAAGAGGTCACTAACAAGAAACCTAGTCTGGCGTAGCCAGACCCTTTACCAGACGCTACGCGGGGGAAGGGTCTGGTGGATTGCGCACACCATTTTCGTATCCTTTCCTCCGGAATCCGGAGGAAATACTTTGGCTGTACTTCTTATGGAGCACCTGTGGTTAAGAAAGTGGAGCCAAACTTCGCGTGTTACTGTTTAGCAACTTCTGCATGCAGATGCAATGGAGAAATGCTACGGATGTGGAAAAGATGTTTCTATAGTTAAGGAGAGAAAGCAGAGGAAGAGAATACATTTGCAGGCCTTGCATGAGGCTCATAGAGAAGTTTGTTGTATTGCATGAAGAAGTAGCAGGCAATGTAAGAAAAGTATTACCACTTTTGTCTATGAGTGCTGGAGGAACAGCTATTCCAAGTCAGTACCCTGCATCAGCTGAAACACTAATCTCTGTCTCCTCAGCATTGTTGATGCCACAGAGTACCAGTGTACCTCCAGACTTTAGCTTTGCACCCATAACCTCTATATCTTCCAGTAATTTGCTAGTCTTGCCTGCCTTATCCCACTCTATACTCTCAACCACAACAGCACTCAGCTCAATACTCCCTACCTCCTCACATTTGCCTTCTATATCCTCAACATCTTTGCCTCTCAGTTGTTGTAGTCCCTGTTTGTCCATGTCCATCACTACTAACTCCTTAGCTTATAGCAGCTCAGCAAATTTACCAGGCATGACTCCCAACATTGCATTTTCTACATCAAGTTTACGTTCTGCAGTCCTTCCACCCATGAGTCTAGTTCCTTCTGTGGTATCCTCACCAGACAGTTCTAGTGTTATGTCCATGACATCTCTTCCTCAGTGTTCTCCATCACTTTCAGGACAAGTTTCAACTTTTGTATCGGAAACTGTTTCAACACCCTCGAGGCATGTAGTGTCTGCACCCAAGAAGCTGAGAACTGCACCACCCACTGCTTCAGGTTCACCTGCAATTACGGTAAGTCGCTGAATATTTTGTAATTATAATTCATAGTGCAATCCTATTTACAGGCTGCTATACACTACAAGTCTAAGCCATTGTCATATCATGTGACTCCAAGAAGAAGGCACATTTGTAAATCCTTAGTTCGAAGAAACTACCAGTCGTTTGCTACGAAGTGTGTGCAGAATGTTGTGAGCAGAAAGGCATTGGTGAAGACTATAGGGCGTATGCTGAACAAAGAAGTGGCAGCATTGTGTTCCCTGAAGTTTGATTCCATTTTAAGGACAAAGTGTAAGGAATCCATGCTAAAATTCAAGTTTGGAACCATCATAAAGGAGTTACAAAGCCAGGCACCCACTCTTCTAATTCTGCTTCAAAACTGCTTGAAGACAAGAACTCCACGTGCAAATCGAAAATCCACAATAGCTATGATTACTGCTATGCACCGAGACTCCAAGTGTTCCCTCCTTCACAGAATAATATCACTCATTATGTATGCAGGGCACTCAGCTAAGCAGGTATGCATTTAATGTCTTTAGCATACGTTTATTAAACACGTGTGGTTTAAACTAATTAGGTGTACCAGCGCCTTCAGAAAGTTGGTCTTTGCTTGTCTCATTGTTGTACTGTAAAGCTTGTGGAACACTTGGGAGACCACTTTGACTGGAAGGTGAAGGAATGGCAGGGAGTGGCTGAAGGAAAACTCAGCACATCACAGGTAATTATAAATAATAGTAAATTAAAGGTGCTAAAAGCAGTTAACCTCATGACTAAAATCTTCTGCTCTTTCTGAAGACCAGAAGTCCTTACTTTAGGCTCAAAACATGTGTGTGTAAGGTTAGCTAACAGAATAAATGTGTCAGTTCTAGTGTTGTACACCAACATTGGTTAAAATCAGCAGTTCTCTTGGTATAATTAATAGCTATATTGCAATATATTCTACCATCATCTTTTGCAGACAAAAGACCCTATGGTAACCAGTATACCTTTTTCTGGTACTGAGGTTTCTCCATCATGCAGTCCCATCTTGCTTGTTCCCTCACCACTGCCATCCCCCTCTACTCCCTCATCAGACAACATATCCTTGTCTCCACTACCAACAAATCAGGATTGTTCTGCTAGTGTACCTGATTTTATGTCGGAATCTTCTGATGAAAATTCTGACGAGGGAGACATGTACTCTTCCAGCCAGGAAGATGGACCATCAGAAGTGGTAGATATGATACCAGTAGATGCTAGTGAAAAATCTTCTTCGGAAGATGCTGCAGCAGGTAATAAATCAGTCAACACAGGATATAAAATTGTGTTTGATAACATTGACTAAAACGTGAATCCAAGACATATGCGGAGTGACAATCAGACGAGATCATTGCATTATGTGCAATCATATGCAGTGAAGGACAGAATAAACTATGATGGCATCTCCGATGAGCTCCCTACAGAAGTCAATGTGTTTGATATTCTCCCTACTGGAGAAGACTACAAATGTTTGAAAGAGAGCTTTGCAATTCTCGTATCACGAGTGATTGTGAACTTTATTCCTTTTTTCACTTCAGACTACAAAAACCTCCCAATCAAGCATATCCCTCATGAGCACTCTGTAGAGATGGCAACCAAATCTGAAATAGTAAGCCTGTTATATGCACTATTGTAACATGGCTTTGTTATTCAATACATACAATGTGGAATTTTGCATATACAATTATACTCTTCGATTAGAACTTGCACCTCCAATAGAACATATATAATTGCATACTTGACATAAAGTACATAATACAAGATGAATTAGTAGAAAAGCATACTAATTGATAATAGTGATCATGGCAGTAAATAAATGTTAATCTGGCCTTGAAAGAAAGACTAGTACTGTGTTATAATCAAGGTAATGCTGTTACTCACTTAACATTAATATTGCAGGTCCCTCTTGGCATTCTCTTGAAGAGCGAGATGAATTATGAGGACATGACTGAGATTCTGGAACACTACCACACCTATGTCCCCTCAAAGAATTGTGAGGTGGTGATTCCTCAAGAAAACTCTGCATTGCAAGACAAGCAGTTTCTTACTACTCTGGTTGGAGGAGACTACCTTTCCGTGGCACGAGCCAGGGGTGCTCAAGTCATACGATCTACGTCAGAGTTGACAAAGGATACGCTGAATGGATTATTGCCCGTTGCAGAAGATTGGCATGCAAAAGTATGCTTGATAGAGGTGAGTGATCTGTAGGTAATTCTATGGAATGTAGCATAATGAAGTGTCTAAGCAAATATTGGTTGATAAAAGTATTCTTGCTCATTTGTATTGTTGCGGAGAGTGCAGTCTATTTTAAGACAACCTGGTTGATTAGCTGAAATGGTCATTGTGTGGTTTGCCTGGTCTGTGTGTGAAGACATTTTTAGTCACTTGCTAGACTTGACTTGTTTGTTTCTGAATAATTCATGTATTTCTTCAAATATAAATAAAGTTACCAAAGAACAAAATATATTCTATGTTACCATGAAAATGGTTAATTTTAAACTTTTCTTCAAGCTTTGGAAAGCAACTGAGTAATTAGGTAACAATGAAAATGTCAATTTTGCCATTGTGTTTGCTAAATGTCCACAAAAATATGGAGTTCCTTAAAAAAAAAAAAAGCAGTTTCTGGGTGATTCGTTGAGAATGATACTGTAGCATTTGCCATTGGCTGTTGTAGCTTAATGGCATAGGTGTAGGAACCATAGCGGCTGTAGCGGCCATGGCCGCTACACTTTTTTCAACTGAAGTCATCAGGAAATGGTTACCACATCACTTGGTCCTATTAGTGCATGCATGCCATTTTTGCAGCTGATACTCGTTGGTCAGAAGAAAATGAGCAGAGCTCCTCTAGCTCTGTAGCGGGCAGTATAGATCTTTTTTGAACCTCATCAGCCTACGGCGTTTCCATTCCCAAAGCGGGAGTTTGGAAAGAAATCTATTGTGAGGAGAGGTTTCAGCCCTCTTGGTTTGCTAGGTGCCCTTGGATTTACACTACATGGAAGCAACAGATAGTGTAATCTGCATCATTTGTGCTAGAGCCATGTCAGGCTTGGAAAGCATGGTCTTCATGTAATGTTAGTGTGTTTGTGTGTGTGTCTGTCATGCACACAAGCACACACACACACACACACACACACACACACACACACACACACATATAATATGTGTGCCAGAAAATCAAGGACTGCTCACTGGTCTAAATGCCCCTGAATAGCAAGAGGTGGGCCTTATAGTGAGAGGTGGCCAGCCGATTCAACCCATGAAAAGATGCACTTAGTAACAATGGTATGCCTCACAGTGTCAACGATTATGTTGAAAGTAAACAGTTACACACCAACAAATGGACTTGCACAGGGGGAATTACATTTTTTGATTTTGCACAAACTAATGAATTCATAAAATCAAGATGATCCATCTCACACAGATCAAGCAATGGGCCTATCTTGCAAGGTTACCCTTGGTGTATGCATGAGTTACTAGGTATTCAAAGTTCTCACATTAATTATACTTAATTATCACTCACGAGGAATCTTGCCGATATAATTGCCCGTATCTTATAAGATGACTAACATTCAGCATTGAGCTAAATAAAGTAAATTCATTGACAATCCATAGAATTTGAAATGCTGTTTCTTTATACATAATAAATTCACAGACATGATGTTCTGATTTCTGACAAAAAATTGTTTTGATAGTTGTTGTTGTTTTTAATTAGTTCAGGTTAATTCCTTTTAATCGGAACTGTAAAGGAAATCAGATGACTGAGGTTGTAGTAATATGCCTTGCTGAAGTTATCTAATATCCAAGTACTCCAATCACTCATTTTAGTAAACAATACTGACAAATGCACACCACTTGCAATGGTAAACACACACATGCATGCACAAAATAAGAAAGTGTTTCTGGATAAAGACATAGCTAGTATAACACTTCAATTAATTAATTCAATCAGCAAGAGCTGTGTACTCACATTTCACTCTCTCTCTCTCTCACACACACATACACATTGCCAGCATGTTTCAATTGTTCAATTAACACTCACAAACACATATCATAATCACTCCTACCACCCAACTTGAGTAAAATCCTTTATGATATACTTGCAGACCTGGCATAATTTGTACTGAACTGGGCCATTATTATTATATATATTTTTTACTACTTTTTTAATACTAAACCAACAAACACGTGATATCAAATCAATAATATTTTGGCAGCCAAAATGGGTTGGTTATTAAAGGCTACAATTCACTTGTCAATGACATATGAAGAAATACACTTCTACCTTGCACATGCACACGCACCCACTGATACTCACATACCTACTTGTTGTGTTTGTTGCTGTTTTTTATTGCTTTTTTTATTTTTTTATTTGGTAGTAAATTTTGAATGAAACATTTTGTGTTCCGTGATGTGAATAAACTTACTTCATCTTTATTAAATTAAATTAGTTTCCAGTTCCACAATTTTCACACGCACAAAAATTAATTAATTTATATGATTGAGATGCGAATCCATGCCTACTAAATCTTGTCTTATTAGGTGATGTGGAGGAGGCTGTATGACACAAAATCAGGAATGGAGAGGGGTACTCTTTATCAACTTAGAAATTTAATCAACAGAAGGAATGTGAAAAAAGAGGTAAAGAGTGACGTCAATGCAATCGAAGACTTTATTGAAGTTGTAACGACTGGGTACATAGTCAGTGCAGTCATGACACATCTCGGTATGTCCCATATTAATGACATACCCAGTGATTCTGTCATATTCCATGACTTATGGATGGAGGACGACTCAGTTAGAAAGTCAGCACTGATGAATATTGCATCTTCTGTCGTGGAAAAGCACGTTGACTTAATTGCAGAATTTTGTGACCAACCACATGCGAGTGATGATGGCAATGACACTTTAGTTGATGATGACGAACAGAATAGTGATAGTGGTGATGGTGGTAGAATGGGTGATGTTAAGGATGATAATGTTGAAGATCACATGCTGTTAGTTCAATATATGATTACTCACGGGAAGTTTTGAGCTTGGGCTTATTTTATCTTTATTTTAAGGATTCAGTCAGGGAAGGAGATGGGACACGCGTAATGCTGGCATGGAAGTATATTATGCTCATATTTAAGGCCACTAAACATAAAAATTATGACTTGGAAGCACTCACCGTGCTCACACAATATTTTGTGATTCTGCCACCAAATTTAGCAGAGCAACTTAAATGGAGTCGCTTTGTGAATGTGCATGGGTATTGAGGGTGTAACATCAGTGCTGACCTGCATATGGAGCATATGAACAGAGTTGTAAAAACTGTTATATCTGGATTAGGTGCAAACAAAACTGAAAAGGCCATCATTAGGGCAGTAAAGAGTGTGGGGTTACTTAGTGACATTTTGGCTGCATACGCCGATGAGGCAGGAGTGTCTTTGATTAGTGGCAAGCACGCTGAAAAATCAGTAGTGAAGGACTTGCATCTAATTGTAGAACAACTGATGGAGTCTGATGTGTTTGAGAATGGATCACACACTCACAAGTCATTTTCAAACTTAAAACCCAACATTATAAGATCAAGTTGTTGCCGTAGCTGTTAATGCCATAACCCTAACTGTCTCTGGTATAATGCTTCGAACTTCGTTTAGATGTGAAAAATATTCTGTCTTAAATTTCTCTCCCCTAATTGAAAATATAGTACACATAAATAAATAACTAAAAAATACTTGTAATAAAAACTGGGCTGATTAGAGCAAGCTGTAATCATTGACATTAAACATACCATTTCTTTATGCAGTGGGCTTCATCCACAATAAACCCAACCAATTTCAAGTGGTAAATTCTAGATGATAGAATTCACCTCCACTCAGCCAAAAAAAAGTGCCTCAGGAGATATAAAAAGTCGCCTTTCTCTATTCCTTGCCTAACAGCAGTAGTCATGGATTCCTCGTCTGAGACGTGTGTAGCTCTGATACCCATTTTTTGGATTGTTCCAATTTTATCCTTCATTAGAGCTATCAAAGGTGACAACACCAAAATAATCGAATTTCCACAAGTATCATCTCCTGTCATAACATCAAGTAATAAAATATAACACAATGATTTTTCAAAACCAGTGGGCAAAGAAACAAACACATCTTTCCCAGATGCAAACTTCTGCAAGGTTCTCTTCTGTTCTGGCTTCAGTATGAAGCCTAGAGCAGATGAAACTTTTTCTATTAAGTCAACGCTGCATTGAAAAGGAGTCACAGCTTCCATGATGTTGCACCCTAAAATAGTTACGCGCATTCCGGTGGGTTGTTATAAACATATTCATCGAGAGCGGAAATGAATTCGGTAGATACGAGAATGAGTGTGCGCAATCCACCAGACCCTTCCCCCGCACAGCGTCTGGTAAAGGGTCTGGCTATGCCAGACTAGCTAGTGATCAGTGGACTACCGGAAGGTCAAGTTTACACGTCAGTGGAAAGCGCATGCGTGTTTTCACCAAATAGGAAAGGGGTGTGTCACAGTTTTATGTTTTGTTTTGAAGTTCTCGATTTTGAAGAGACGACAGAACCGGCGTTAACGTACTGCACTGGGTGAGTAGTGTATTTTTACTCTTACCATCATTTTTGCTTAGTAAAGGTAAACAATTTTATGGGCCTATTTGAGAGCAACGACAGTATGTAATTTCTTGTCTGTAACTTAGGTGAAATTCTCTCAGATCTAGCATGTCATTCAATTCAATAGTATCTTGGCTACATCACTCCCAGTTAGAAAGATTAGCTAACTAATATGTAGACCACTCACTTTCTTACCTGAATATATCCATTCGATTATCTCTTCGTGAACGTTCATCACTCAAATGGACTCACCCCCTATTTTTTGTGCTTCTGCAGAGTTTTAACAAATTCTGGTATATTTTTCTATGCTTATTGACAGCCAGCTGTATGATAGTCACCAGTCAAATAGTTGGTAACTAAAAAGCTTGTGAATCAAATAGTAGATGAGGGAAGGTGGCTAATGTTTCTAAAAAGAAGGCGAAAGTTAGAGATGGCAAAAGTATGAAAGAGAAGGTTAAAGGTGACTAACTGTAAAAAGTGGTTGGAATTGGCAAGGTAAAGTAGCATAAGTTTAAAAGAGAACAGAAAAAAGAAGGAAAAAGGTGCGATATGAGCTCATTGTAACTAAAATGTGGGTGTGATGGACAGTAAAGGCTTCTTCTGTTTCAAAAAGGAAGGCAAAAGTATGAAAAAGAAGGCGAAAGTACGAAAAAGAAGGCCTAAGTCTCACAAAGCTTAAGTCCGCAATCATGATTGTATGAGGAGAGATTCAGAAGCAAGAGATGTAGAAAGAGCTAAAGAAAGGAAAGGTGGGGGATAAAAGCTGAGATTGTTTAAAAAAAAGAGAGAGCAGTAGAGGAAAATTTGTGTAATACAAAGTTAACCGGTATAGAATGATAACTGAGCTAGATAAGTTTTGGTACTACATTTTTACTTTGCAATATATCATGTGCCACTGTGTGGTGGGGTACTTGCTAGTATATATGTGACCGTCTACAGGAAAACCGGGCACAACGCGGCACCCTTCGAAATTTTTTTGTTGTACTTACAGAGTTGTTGGCATCCAGATATTGAGCTCTCCAAGTTTTATCGTCGTAGCTTAAGTCGTTCCCACTATAATAGACCTAACCGTTCCCTTCCGTCGGCTTGAAACAATACATTTTTAAGAAATCGATCGATCTTTTCTCGATATTTACGCACGCCGCGTTGTGCCCGGTTTTCCTGTAGACGGTCACATATAAATATGCTTCTCTGTCAGTAATGACAACTGATGATGAATTATTGTATAAGTGTGTCGTGTCTGTCAAAATGAGTGATGTAATGGATGATGTATTGCTTTATAGAACAAAAATGGAGCCATATACTCCTGAATACACTGTGATTTCTAATTGTACCATGAAATTAGAGAAAGCCCTTAAAGATAATCGAGATATTGTCCATTTTCTTGAGCGTACTTATTTCATCACTAAAGATATTCATGACACTGTATTGAGTGCTACATGTCCACTAACACCATTGGAAAAATCAGGAAGGCTGGTGGAAAAAATACGGGACAAAATTGAACTGAATTCACAGAATTTTTATGTACTGATGAAGGAATTTAAGTCCCACAAAGAAATTTATCAAGATATTATTGATATTTTGGAATTGGAAATGAAAAGACAAGGTATTATATTTGAATTCAAAAACTCAGGTTAGTATTGATGGCAGCATGCATACTAATTGTTATATCATGAGACATGAGAAATGCACACTAGATTTGTTGAAACCAATGGAGTTAACTTCTCTGAAAATCTCACAAATGTGGATCAATCGTATTCATAGGAAACTATATTTTTTTCTGTCTATGTACCAACTTTTAAACTTATCTTACATGACAATTTTCATATTTATGGAAATAAATTTAATCCTGCTGATTTGACTAGCTGTGCCTTATCACCAATATTTGTTAGGTCAGATGTTTGTTTGTGATTCCTATCACTAGTGCAACACTACTATCATTGAAAATATTCATGTGTGTTGAATGTTCAAGTTCAATAATCATTGTTGTGACATACCACACAATATTTTGTTCAATGTGGTATTTCACTACTAAATATAGAATAATTTGGTTTTGCAGATACCATTATTCGAGAAAATTGTGGTATGAAAGTATTATGTAGTAATTAGCTAAAATATATCATAAGGCTCTATGTACTGAATGATATCATAGGAGCTAGAACAATAGCCTCGAATAATCTAATTAAATGTAAATATTTGTAAGTGAAATAAAAAATATTTAAAACTTCATCTTAAAAGTCTATGAAATAAAAAGGAATGGCAAATGGATAGAGCAGAAATCAAATGCCTGGATTCCTTCATAGAGCAACTCACTCTTTGTTGTTGAATGGCTTCTGCAGGAGTAAATATCTTCTGTATCTTCTAGAGTACTATATTCAACATCTTAAAGGCCATGATTGCTGTTAATCCAGGTCTACTACCTCAACAATAGACTTCCCAGTCACCATTTTGAAGTGAGCCAAAACTCTAGCTACCTCGATGTTTGCGTTGTAGCCTTAGAAATACCACCTCAAAATGCTCGAACATCACTTACTTACTATTGAGCTTACTTCTTGAAACTATAGCATTTGAGTAAAGCAATGCAATCAAAAGTACATGAAAATTCTCCTGAGGCATTACTTCAAGCCGATGTACGGTGATTACGGTGGTGAAAGGGTTTAAATCAATTAGTTTTGCATTCATATCTCTAGGTATATGCAAGTTAAATTTCAGTATAGGTATTACCTTGTTTGAATTACTTAGCTAAATATGTACTATGGCTTGATTCACACCATTTGTATTAATGAATAGTATCAACAATTATTTTTCGTAATATTTAATTATATTTTGTTGAAGAAGAAAATATAGACAAAATATAAATTCAATATAATATTCATTGCATTGCAGAGAGTATTGTTAAATTCAACTAAATATATATGTTGTAATCTACATAATAATGATATGCTTGTGTGTCAGCAATGACAATGGCGACAGATGACGGTGATATATTCATGAATAACTCATGAGTTTAATTTGGTACAGCATCGTTATTGCATTGATGGGTAAAGTGTTGTCATATTCAGTAGAAAGTGATTACTTGAAACTAGAAAGGGTGGTGTAATATGACAAGTAAAGGCGGCGTAGGTTTGAAAAGAACGGAAGAGAAGGCAAAATGGTGAGCGATTAATTGTAACTAAAAGGCCAGTGGAATCAAATCATTGAGTAAAGGAGGCATCAGTCAATAAGGAAGGCAAAAGTATGAAAAAGAAGATAAAAGTGTAGCAAAGTTTTAAGTTCACAATCGTGATAGTAGGACAGAGAGATTCAGAAGCAGGAGAGGTAGACAAAGGAAAAAAGACTCCATGACTCACGAAGAAAGCTGAAGGAAGGAAAGGTGGGGGTAAAAAAGCTGAGATAGCTCAGATAAAGAGAGCAGTATAGGGAAACTCATATAACCTTAACCAATGATAGAGAATGATAACTTGGCACAGCATTCTTATTTGTCAATGTCAAGTGCCACTGGGTGTCAGGGTTCTTGCTAGTACATAATAATATGGATTCAGTTTTTAAAATCATTATGCGTCATACACGTTTTTATTTTAGTAGCAGATGGCACAACAGTGACTGAGTGTGACCTCCCAGTATCTTCACTTCATGTTTCTATTCGTGAAGGTAAAAATAGAGTATTTGTTTTCTAGAATTTCTAAAAAAATTTGTCATTTTTTACAGGTCAAATTGAGTTACGGAAACAAGTACGGTCACTGGAAGATGACTTCACTGATCTAATGGTTACATTTACTGATTATCTGGTAGGAAAAAAATCTTCAATCTACGACGTCAAAAAATATATCAGATTCATTCCAGGATATGTCGGTGCTAGTATCACTCCACTATGGCGTAAACTCAAATCTGAATTAGAAGAAATTACAGAGATCGATGAATTTTTGGAACGGTTCAACTTTAATCTTTGGAATTTTCTAGACTATGAGATGTTGGAATATTTGATAAAAAAATGTAAAGTTTTGAGTATGGCACAAGAAATAGAGAGATATGCTGCTAAAATTGATGACTTTAAAAGAACAACATTGGTAATTCCTTTTATCAAATGCTGGGATGGGCACAAGTTGGAAACAATCCCAGATTCTGTGGTGGAACTCATAGTGAAGTGTGACATCAAAGAAGATATCACTAAGTTTACACTATCTCATTTGGATGATCTGAGGCACGATATTCTAAAGAAATGTGTGCCACTTCTTTCTCACTTTGCATCCGTTCTGTACTATCACAAAATTAGTGAAGGAAGTATATGCGTGTCTTGGTTGTTCCCAGAGAGATTTTCACTTATTTTGAAAAATAGAATACAAGATATTTCATTGATACTAGCCCAATACCATGTAATGTGGGTAAAAATTAATGAAGAATGCATTTACTTACAAGAGAGCATGAGAAAATTATGTAAGTACATGTTTTGTTTCAATTTAATTGGATATAATTTAATTACAGCAGAGTCAGTGTTTTTTTTGTTCCATAGAATATAACCTCTCTCTCTTTTTTGATGGATTGTTTTAGACAGTGGTAAAATATTACATAATAATGTATCCTGGTAGCACATACCAAATGTAGGATTGGTATGCTGACACACTTATATAATGCTTGATAGCCATCTTCAAATAGAGCTACTATGCAAGCAATATTATGGGATATTGTGTGCATGTGAAGTGCATCAAATGAATGTATTTTTACAAAGACTAATACTGTATTCTGTTGAGTGAGTATTGCATCAATCTTGATTTATTCATGCAGATCGATCTAGATCAGAAATATGTCTTGGTGCTCCATCTGATGTCAAGCCTTTCAAAAGTACGTATGAGAAATGTGACTATTAGTTTTATATGCAATGATTTATTGATACAGGTAGATGTTTGTCAGAAGGAAATATTTTAACTCCGAATGTCAAAATTACACCTTCTGGTATGTCTAGTACAAACATACCTAGTCTATTACATTGACCCTGTGTACTTTGATCTTTAGTAAAACTTGACTTAAAATTCACTCAAGCATATAGAAGCACTTCACTGGAGAAAAAAAGATCACCATTTGGTAAAGTATATGTTGTTGCAAAGATAACATTAAAATTGAATATGTTTATGTATTAATTAAGATACTTTGAGCTCATCCAACGAGGAATTCAAGAGCATCGATTTCAATATCGTAAGTACAATGATATTGTAATTTGTGAGCTAACAAAGCAGCAGTTACAAAGCCTTTATAGTTTGCCATGAGTTTGACAATATAAAGCTGTCTTCACCCAACTGTCTGGATCAAGTACCACTTGCCCAATGAGAAATAATTCATACTACCATGTACACCTAGGATGTCATCAATGCGTGAAAGGGGATGCACACATTTTTTTGTCACAGAGTTTAGTTTAAGATAGTCTACATAAACAAAGACTCATGGAAGGCTGAATGACACTCTGATGTGGCATTGACTAATGATGTCTGGATAAAAACTTTTAATGGGTGCTTTTGACAGAAGAATGCTGTCATCTCAAAAAATTTCCTAAATTTTCCAAATTTTCTCAAAAATGATTGTGACTAAGGCATAATGCTTTTCTACAAACTTTTCATACCATAATCAGGAATCGTAGACAAGATTTCTGAGAAGAGGGTTCCCTTTTTAGGAAAGTCGAGCTTGTGAGTCAAATTACCATGTACAGTGTGGGTTGTTATGTGCCCATTCTTTGTTACATGCACCCATCTTATTCCCCTTTTTAAGCCCTATCTATGGCATCTGATGCATCTTGGCTGATTCATGCTCAGCCCTAGTTTGGTGCTCACTGATCATTAAACCAGTACATGCAACATACAAAAGGCAGCAATCAGTACAGGATGTGATAGATAGGAGACTATAGCAATGGGTGCATTGGTTTCCCTCTCATTCTCTCTTTCTTCTGAGCTATCTCAGCTTTTCTTATCCCCCACCTTTCCTTTCTTCAGATCTTTTCTACCTCTCCTGCTTGTGAATTTCTATCGTATATCATGAATGCAGACTTAAACTTTGCGAAATGTTTTCCTTTTTATGTACTTTCGCCTTCCTTTTGAAACCGCCACCTCCTTTACTGTCAATTCTAACTGCTTTTTAGGTACAGTTAGCTAATTGCTCACATTTTTCCTCTCTTCCATTCTCTTTTAAACCTAAGCTCCCATATCTCGCCAATTCCAACTGCTTTTTACAACCAATCGCTTTTTGCCTTCTCTTTCGTATTTTCGCCTTCCTCTATAAACCTACCATCGCCTCCTAGTTTACTATTTACACCCGCTTTTTGTTACAATTAATCGCTTTCTATTGAATGTGACAATGCTTTATCCATTCATGTATTGACAATGCTTTACCAAACCATTTTAGCTCCTGAATTATTCATGAATACATACACCGTCGGCCATCATTGTCTACGTTGCTGGCACAGAAGTGTATTACTATATAGATAATGAGTTATAAACCAAATTAGCACCCCATATTTCAGATACCAAAGCTAACCCCTCGTTTCTGCCCCTAAAAAAACCTTGTTTGACTAAGCTTAGGTAGGTTTGCTTTAACCTTTTTTGCTTCTGAGTGTGATTTGGTAAAAGGTCTTCATTGAGACTCAGCCCCCTCTGGCACTTGCTAATGCTTAAAATTCCATTTAATATTGAGCTAAATTCACTCGTCCTATAATGTTGACTGAAATGATGTCCTGTACAGTAGCCCACAGCTGACAGTACTGCTAGGCGGTTAGGACTTCATGTACTGGGCCAGCTAGTCAGGATGCCTTGAACTATGGAAGTTGAATGAAGGACAAGAACAGCTCTTGGCTGGCTGGCTGACTGACTATCTCTCTCTGCAAGCCTATCAGCATGAAGCACTACTGATATATAGCTCTATTATTTTAAGTCCTAAAAGGAGAAGTGAAAGGCTTCTCCATTGTTCTGCATTGTTCTCCACTTTTTTTCTCTACATAAGAGTGCCAACCCAGTCATCCTCATTGTTCTTTGGAATAGACCTTACTGGACATGTAGACTTGCCGACATGTTGCTCATATATCAATTCATCTATTATGAATATTGTTAACCAGGGACCATTTACCGCTGGCTAATCTCCGAACTTTTCCTCATCGCAACCCTTTCCTCATTGTGGGCCAATTTTGTCAATCAGGCTCTGACAAAAGAGGGCATTTCGAGCAAAAATTGAAATTGAGATATAGGCTCCAGAAGTAAGTCACCGGAAAAATTCTAAAATTCTTTCTTTCTCCTAATGGGCGGAGTTTCAAACAAGCAGCTAAAAAAACGGCATAGCTTTGAGACTATTGCATGCAATCTACAGCTTACCTCTGGCTGAAAGTTTACCGCTACATCGAGTAGATAGCCAAGGATTCCGATAAGACAGGCTGTGAGACACTCTGAAAGCTAAAAAGAACTCTACACAAAACTTCGTTAGTCGCCGTTAAAAAGCGGCTGCACAATTTAATTGCGTATGCGGAGTACGCCATTAAGTATACGGAAATGTTAATTATACCGGAAGTGGAAATTCAATTTGTTTTCTCGATTTCTAGTTCAATTGTTTTGTTGAATACAACCCTGTTTCACTGCCAGTTTTTCTGCCTGTCAAAGTTTTACCCTCCAGTATTTTAGCACTGAGTTGAGATAAATTGTAGTTTTTTATTAGCATAAAAAAATCAATTTTTTTGGTTTGAGTGAAATGCCCCCTTTTGTCAGAGCCTGTCACAATAATCAAAATATTATTAATGTAAATTTTTCAGTTTGCTGAAATGTGCTTGTGGGTTTTTTCGATACCGGCCGGGCGAGTAACGATCTCTCGGCAAGGTTCGGTACTGCCACCAGACTCTACTCGTCTCTCGTCTCCCCGGGTCAACTTTAACAAGCCAGGACTAACCGCCGTAGCTAATCCCGCACCCTCCCGGTTGGCTCAGAGAGATTTTATAAATAGTTTTAAACAAAGACAAACGAGAAAAAGAGTAACACAAAGCACACACATACCAGTCTTTTAAGCATGTCCGACTCGCATGTCCGGACTTGCTTCCTGTCCTGATCATCACCACTTCCTATTAGCTAATGACATAAAACTTAACGAAACTATTTGACGCACAATTAAAACAATAATAAACATTTATGACAATTCAATCTCTGTGTCTTCATCTCTCATTCTTCTTATCTTGCTTATCTTTCTCTTCCTTCTCCTTCACTCCAGCGGAGGGCAGAACCACAGTGCTGTGTATAGGTTCATTCACCTACCCTTTTCTTCTAGTTTGCTGTTTCATTTTATATATGTACACTGTGCCTGGTAATCAGTTTGCAGCAAAAACTTTCTTTCTTGTAAATAGATGGCAAAGTGTTGTATAGCTCTCACCACTGCTAAATTTTCAGTGGCTGTACAGTGTTTCTGAGATTCACTGGGCTTTTGAGAAAACTATGCCACTGGTCTTTCATCTATTTCTCCATCGAAATTCTGGGATAAAACTGTTCTAATTGTTTGTACTGATGTATCTGTTTGTATGTAGAAGTCACGTTGAAAGTCTGGTACATGTAGACCAGTATCACTTGCCAAAATGGACTTCAAGCTTTGAAATTCTTCCTGCATCTCAAATGTCCATTCAGGCTTCTTTCCACTCAGTGCATCTGTCAGATTAGTTGTTTTCTCAGCATAATTAGGGATAAAAGGCCTATAGTAGCCATTTAATCCAAGAAAAGCTTGAATATTTTCTTGGTACTAGGTTGCTCAAGTCAGTCACTGCTTTCACTTTTAGCCTGTAGGGGTCGAACTATTCCCCCACCAATGTTATGGCCCAGAAATTCACATGATCTAGGTCCAAATAGGCACTTATCAGCTAGCAGTGTTACTCTTGCTGCTTTAATTCTGTTCACGCATATACTGTAGATGATTTTCCCACCAAGTTTGTGAGTAAACTGCAATATCACCAATGTAAGTGACTATAAAATCCTGAGTTTGATCAAATAGTGCATCCACCAGCCTTTGAAAAGTGGCTGGGGCATTCTTGAATCCAAATGGCATTAGATTGAACTCGTATTTTCCAAGCTGAGATGAAAAAGCTGTTTTGTACTTGTCCCCAGATTTCATCATTAGGGTTGAAAAAGATTGTGCTCATCCCATTATTGTAGTCTAACAGCTCTTCTATTCTTGGCATTACATATGGGTCACATTCTGTTACTGCAATCACCACATATCCAAATTTTCCCATCCTTTTTAGGAATTGTTACTAATGGTGAGGCCCAGGGGCTTTTTTAATGTGATATAATTCCCACCTTCAAATAAGCACTCAGTAGTTGATTGGTTGTACCACATCTTGTACTTCTTTTTGGCTTCATCATTCCTTTCGCTTGCTAATTTTGTTGTATGTTCCATATGCTCATGGAGATTAAAGAGATATTCAGCCACTGACACTGGTAAGTTTTTATCCCTTCCCATTGTCCTTTGACTATATCCAATGGTCCTCATACATCACACTCAAAGACATGAAATGGTGTAAAACCTGTAGCCTCACGAATTGCATCTCTGCAAGCAAACAGCAACGTAGGCAAAAGGAGTTCACAGTCAGTCCGACCTTTTCCTACCTAGCGAACCATAGCATCACGAGTGCTATGCTATCGCTCAAGGACCCCATTTGTCTCTGGGTGATAAAGTGAAGCTATTACCTGATTAATCAGCAGACATTCATTCACTACTTTAATCAGATTAGAGATTAAGTTTGTTCCTCTATCCGACAAATTTTCTGCAGGAAATCCAAATCGTGAGAATGTTTAAACAAGTGGGTTGAGGATAGTTTGAGTGTCAACTCTTGCCAAGGTCTTCACCTCCAGATAGCGAGTTTCCTTGTCCATGATCGTAAGATGAATCATTTTTTTCTGGCTGTCATTGGGAGTGGCCCAACAATATCAATAGCTATGCATTTGAAAGGTGTTGTAATTATTGGATCCCTAATCAAGGGCACTTTACCTTGCTTGGAATGGTTCCCCTTCTGGCATTTCACACACTGTGCACTAGTTCACGAACATCTGTGGTCATTCCCGGACAGTGAAACTTTTCTTGCGAGTTGGTCTAGTGTTTTCCTTCTACCCAGGTGTGCAGAGAAGGGTGATCCATGCACTAAAGTCAAGAGTTGAGCTCTTCTCCTCTGTGGTACTACAATATCTCTGTCTGTGATCGGTTCTTTTCCACTTTTCTTCTTATAGAGCAAGCCATCATCTACTGTGTACTCAGAGTCACTATCTTCTGCTGCTTCCTAAGCTTTCTTCAATGTGGTATCAGCTTTTTGTTCCACAGCTAAACATTCTCGGCCTAGTGGAATCTCATCACAATTCTCTCTGTTTGCATATTTGAAAGTTGTCAAATGCTGGTTTCACTATTCACGTTTCAAAAGCTTCTGCTTTGGGGGCTTAAGCAGAGAAATCTCTGGATCCAAGTTATTGCCAAATGTGAACATCTGAAATGTTATCTTGGTCACTTTCCTTTTCTGCTAGCTGGGCTTGCCTATGTGTTGTGCCTACCAGCACTTTTGTCGATGGAGAGTCGTTGCATTCTTTACAAAGAATTACCCTGAGAAGATTCACCAATTCAGGACAGTCCCTCCCCAGCAGAACATCACTAGGTGGCTCTTTCACTACTACTGCAGTAACCCAAAAATGACGATTCCCAATGCTCATCCTTACGTTTGCAAGTGGAACATCCTCAGTCGCATTTACTCCTTTCATTCTTATAGTTGTTTCAGTTATTGCTGCAGCTGGTACTAAATCAGATGCTGTGACTATCAATGCTGCTCCTGTATCAAGAACAACATTACATTCATGCTGTCCAATAATTATTGTCTGTGACTGTACACTTGTCTGATGTGCTAGCTTTATTACTTGCTACAACTCTATAACTCCACTTTCTTAGAGCACTCCTTTGCTTTGTGACACCAGCATGACATTGGAAACAATGTAGCCCTTTTTCAGCATCACAGCACTTGGGATCAATGATTTTCTTTAGTACCAGACTCAGGGGATGGAGTATCTGTGTTAGATTCCTTTGATGGCTTATGATATCTCAGCTTGCTTTCCTTTGCTAGATCTTTTGAATAGATGAATTATTTGATTTTTCTACTGGAATAATAAAACTCCAATTTCTAGCACACACACAGTCATCAGCTAACTTGGCTGCTGCAGTGGCACTCGTAGGTTTGTGTTCTTTCACAAAAGTGGAGATAGCTCTGGGCATAAGCTTCACCATTCCATCCAAGGTAATCAGATTCATTACAGCTTGAGGCGAATCGAAACCAGATGCTTATTTATGTACCAGTTGTTCATACTGCTTGCAGCACAGGGACAATGTTTCTTCTGGTAGTCGATTGAGTCCAATTTTCTCGATATATGTTTCCCATGTCACACTGTAATACTCATAGAGAGCTTCCTTCAGCTAAGCATTATCTGTGTGTTCTGTCACACTAAGTGACATATAAATTATGTTAGCTTCGTGAATAAGGACTGGCCCATTAGCCAACCTGCACTCCATAACTAGTCATAATGTGTCTCAATAGCTCCAAAATAAGTGTACAGCATTGGAAAGAGTTTTAAACTTACGGACATAATCATTTCTTGATGCCATACGCAATATGTTTATGTTATGGTTTGAATGTTTAGAAGGGCAATATAGTATTGTCCAAGCACTATTCTTACTACAGCAAACAAATGCTGACACAGTATCACAGACCGTTAGTCTACTGAGTCACTAAACAAGATGACATTTCATGAGCTGCTAAATACAGTACCTAACCAGACATATTTTGCAAAGTTTTCCTGTAGGCTTGCTGTTTCTTTTGTTTGTTTGTTTTTGTTGTTTTTAATGCAAATATTTGTTTTCATTCCAGTGCAGACCTTTGATTCTGAACTTTACTAAGTAAAGTGCAGATTTTGAGACTTAAAGTGAATGCTGAGATCCTTTTTAATTACATTAAAGGTTTTGGATGATAGCTCATTCAGTAGGTTTTTGGGGTAGCTTACTATTTGCCTGATTCCTTTTCTTTTTCATTAACCCTTTGCGGACGAACGGGGCGAGCAATTATGTAATTAAATACGCGCACGCCGTAAAACCAATTAGTTGCCCGAGACGACGACGTTTTACCGGTGGAGTTCGACACATGGAAAAAGAAAACGGGCGAGTGTTTCTTTTGTGTTAGGCCTCAAATAATCTGCCTCTAGCGTTGTAGCTATGGTAATTCGTTAGTTTATAGTTTATAGAGTTGTTTTGAATACAAACTTAGTTGGAATTATCGAGGAGGCCATAGTTTGTTAGCTATTTTTTTAGCTTATATTTATGAAAGGAGAAATCACACCCAAGTGTAAGTTCTAGTTTTAGTTTGCTTATTTCTAGCTACTTTAGGCCTTTACTTCTTAGTAGATGTTCTATTTGAAAATAGCTAGACACAAAGTGTAGGGAAAATTTTTTTTTTATTTAGTTGGTGCACTTGATATAAGTTATACTTATTTTATAAGGCTTATTTTGTAGAATAGAGATTGCAAAATGTATACTATGTAAGCTACTGAAAGTTTTAGCGCGCTACGTGCTCTGTAACTGTAATAACAGAGCAAAAAAGATCTTGTCACGAATTCGTGACAGCCGTATTCTCTTGACGCATCCGGTGTGTCACAGATTCGTGACCATCGTACGCGCGCGTTAAGTTACGGCGGTCACGAATGCGTGACGATCGTACGCAAAGGGTTAATGGTATGTGCGAGTAGGATCTGCGTACAGTCCTCAAAATCTCTGATTTGATTTGGCCTAGTTTTATTGAGGGAAAGAGTTGTGTAGGTAGGAATGACGATCTATTACCTTGGTATCAGGGTGGATGCTTATTTGCTTCTTTCTTTCATATCAAGAAATTAATAATTGTACTAACGACCTATGTTAATAATTTGATCGAGATTCTACAGTTTTCAGCAAGTTTAAAATGGTTGGCAATCTAATCGTTGTGATTATGTTAATTAATCTGAGCCAGATGACTGTTAAAGTGTGGGACTATGGTCATGGATGAGTTGGCCATTGTGGGCGATAGGCCTATGCCAGAGATTAGATGTTACAAGTTTCCTGCAAATGGTGACCATATTTTCTCTTTTTGTATTCTTGTCAGCATACTTTTGCAGGGATTAACCTTTGGAGATAGCCTGTCGTAAGGCCAAGGTTACTCCCAGTTATTATGGAATATATGGGTAGAGTTGCCAGAGTGAGTTCTCTTATGTGAGTTATTACTTGGCTTGAGTTGATACTGACTCCAGATGACTAACAGTTGGTTGCTTTGTTGGGATATCTTGTATGTTTGGAGTTGCATGACATGATGGGTTGGAGTTGATTTGAAGACTTGTGGACCTTGCACAGAAAATATAACTTTTTGTCCAGTATGTTTGTGAATAATGTACGAGTTTAATTGGCCATGGTTGTGAAATTTGTCTAGTAGTCCTTTGCAATGGAAGCTGACATGTCACTGTTGAAATCTCAAATTTAACAAGAATTCTTTACCTCATGTAAGCTGACTTTATCTTGCACCAGTTAGCTCATTCACCCTTTGCAGCACTCTGTCATAATCTGTGCCAGTCAATAGGCATGTACAAATAATTCAGTTTTTATTAATACTCATTTCTTAAATACATGGTGCACTTGTATCACTTCCACCCTTGAAGTATGATACATTACCACTTGTTTAGATATAGAATTCAGCAGGCAGTATTATTTCCATTTGAAACTGCATATACACAACAGTGGTGCAGAAAAATGTTTAGGTATGGGTGGGCACCAAGGGCAAGTGTTTTGTGGTTTGCTTGTTGTTTTGCAAGAGATCTTACTTTTGGGGGGATTTACCCATAAAAAATGGGTTTACTCTTTTGGTCATAACTTAAGTATACATCAATAATTTTTTTTTACTTTTGGGCTCAAAAGATTACCCATCTGAAGCTCTTCAAAATGAGCTAAAAAAATGGGAGGAAAACCACACCCTCATGTGGTTTGCTTGTTGTTTTGCAAGAGATCATACTTTTAAGTTGTGACAAAAAATTATAGGGGGCTCCAACTCCCAGAGCCCCCCCTCCCACCACTTCGTACACCACAGCACAATAATTATTCAATGCAAGAAAACTATATTCCTCCACACCTCGATTTTATTGGTCATATTATATCAGATTAATAATTGTTAGACTTAATGCAAACATAAATATTATTATTATCGGTACAAATTCTTTTTTTTTTAGAAAACATTTTTTTCACAAGAACACTCATTAAAAGAAAAATGCCATGCTGCAAGAATGCAAATAAAGAATTACAAAAGTAGCCATGTGACAGATGATCAGATTCAAACCAATAAGATTAGTATTCATGAGGCAGCTCTGCACGGCAAGGTAGAGGACGTCAAACAATCAATAGCTGATTCCAACTGCAATGTGTTTAGTGTTAATGACAAAAAACAATCTGCATTACATTTGGCTGTAATAGGAGGCCATATTGAAATAATACAGCTGCTGCTGCTACTAGTAGGAGCTAATGTTTTGCAAGCAGATTCTAATGATTTAACACCACTTCATTACGCGGTTATTCTTGGCCATATTAAAATATTCAAGTCATTAATAAATCCTTTAATTGCTAACTTTTCCATCGGTGATATTCTTAAACTTACAACCTTCATCATAAAATCTTTTCAAGTCAATATCTTCCATATTGCCATAGCCATGAAGCAGTGCGACATTGTATTGTTCATGCTAAATTATTTCTCACATGCTTCATTTACAAGTATCAATTCACTTGCCCTCTCTACTCTACATGACAGCTTATTTGAATTACTACTTGATACCAACTGCTTCAGTTCAGAATGCCAGCAAACAGCTCTGTGTGTGGCAGCAGCACGAGGTCAACTAGGAGTAGTCCAGTCTTTACTGAACATCCATCACTGTGATGCATTCTTCAAGATTACAGATGGTCACACTTTACTGCACTGTGCTGCTATGCATGGACAAAATAGTGTAATCAAGCACCTGTACAATTACACAGATATTCATGACAAAATTGGTCAAAAAGAATACGAGACTGTGTTCAAACTAGCAATTACAAACTGTAATGTTGAAATTATTGAAATAGTTACAAAAAACTGTCAGCATTGTGATGTTAATGGAGGATTAATTATTGCTTGTAAAGAGGGTCAAGTAAGCATAGCAAAATATCTCATAGAACACTGTCACAGTGACCCTCTCTCGACAGATGAACGCAATAACACACCACTGCATTTAGCTGCTGACTCTGGCAATCTGGAGTTAGTCAAATATCTCGCAGACAACCATCACTGTGATGTTAACACAAGGGGACAATATGGAAGAATGCCACTTCACACAGCATGTATAGAAGGACATTTAAATGTAGCCAAATATCTCATAGAACACTGTCACAGTGACACTCTCTCGACAGATGAACGCAATAACACACCACTGCATTTAGCTGCTCACTCTGGCAATCTGGAGTTAGTCAAATATCTCGCAGACAACCATCACTGTGATGTTAACATGAGGGGAAAATATGGAAGAATGCCACTTCATGCAGCATGTATAAAAGGACATTTAAATGTAGCCAAATATCTCATAGAACACTGTCACAGTGACCCTCTCTCGGCAGATGAAGACAATGACACACCACTGCATTTAGTTGCTGACTCTGGCAATCTGGAGTTAGTCAAATATCTCGCAGACAACCATCACTGTGATGTTAACATAAGGGGACAATATGGAAGAATGCCACTTCACACAGCATGTATAGAAGGGCATTTAAATGTAGCCAAATATTTCATAGAACACTGTCACAGTGACCCTCTCTTGACAAATGAAGACAATGACACACCACTGCATTTAGCTGCTGACTCTGGCAATCTGGAGTTAGTCAAATATCTCGCAGACAACCATCACTGTGATGTTAACACAAGTGGACAATATGGAGGAATGCCACTTCACACGGCATGTATAAAAGGACATTTAAATGTAGCCAAATATCTCATAGAACACTGTCACAGTGACCTTCTCTCGACAGATGAACGCAATAACACACCACTGCATTTAGCTGCTCACTCTGGCAATCTGGAGTTAGTCAAATATCTCGCCGACAACCATCACTGTGATATTAATGTCAGGGGAAAATATGGAAGAATGCCACTTCATGCAGCATGTATAAATGGACATTTAAATGTAGCCAAATATCTCATAGAACACTGTCACAGTGACCCTCTCTCGACAGATGAACGCAATAATACACCACTGCATTTAGCTGCTGGCTCTGGCAATCTGGAGTTAGTCAAATATCTCGCAGACAACCATCACTGTGATGTTAACACAAGGGGACAATATGGAAGAATGCCACTTCATGTAGCATGTATGCAAGGACATTTAAATGTAGCCAAATATCTCATAGAACACTGTCACAGTGACCCTCTCTCGACAGATGAAGACAATGACACACCACTGCATTTAGTTTCTCACTCTGGCAATCTGGAGTTAGTCAAATATCTCGCAGACAACCATCACTGTGATGTTAACATGAGGGGACAATATGGAAGAATGCCACTTCACACAGCATGTATAAAAAGACATTTAAATGCAGCCAAATATCTCATAGAACACTGTCACAGTGACCCTCTCTCGACAGATGAACGCAATAACACACCACTGCATTTAGCTGCTGACTCTGGCAATCTGGAGTTAGTCAAATATCTCGCAGACAATCATCACTGTGATGTTAACACAAGGGGACAATATGGAAGTATGCCACTTCATGTGGCATGTATAGAAGGACATTTAAATGTAGCCAAATATCTCATAGAACACTGTCACAGTGACCCTCTCTCGACAGATGAACGCAATAACACACCACTGCATTTAGCTGCTCACTCTGGCAATCTGGAGTTAGTCAAATATCTCGCAGACAACCATCACTGTGATGTTAACACAAGGGGACAATATGGAAGAATGCCACTTCATGTAGCATGTATACAAGGACATTTAAATGTAGCCAAATATCTCATAAAACACTGTCACAGTGACCCTCTCTCGACAGATGAATGCAATAACACACCACTTCATTTAGCTGCTGACTCTGGCAATCTGGAGTTAGTCAAATATCTCGCAGACAACCATCACTGTGATGTTAACACAAGGGGACAATATGGAAGAATGCCACTTCATGTAGCATGTATACAAGGACATTTAAATGTAGCCAAATATCTCATAAAACACTGTCACAGTGACCCTCTCTCGACAGATGAATGCAATAACACACCACTTCATTTAGCTGCTGACTCTGGCAATCTGGAGTTAGTCAAATATCTCGCAGACAACCATCACTGTGATGTTAACACAAGGGGACAATATGGAAGAATGCCACTTCATGTAGCATGTATACAAGGACATTTAAATGTAGCCAAATATCTCATAGAACACTGTCACAGTGACCCTCTCTCGGCAGATGAAGACAATGACACACCACTGCATTTAGCTGCTGACTCTGGCAATCTGGAGGTAGTCAAATATCTCGCCGACAACCATCACTGTGATGTTAACACAAGGGGACAATATGGAAGAATACTGGGTCAAATATTGAGGAATTATATGGCAAAAAGGACAAGAAATGTTATCAATCCTTACACTCCAGATCATTTAATTCGTCGTACAATTGATAGCACAAGAAAGTTGAAATCTGGCATTCATTATGGAATGCAATTGTTGAAATCACAATATTTTAGAACACAATCATAAATATCGTAGCTATTGTAATTTTTTGTAAAAATCAAATGCAACATGTTTTATTGATTATATTAATATAATTTATTTTTTCAATTATATTCTTATTGAACGAAATTGTGATCTTTGTGACCTGCCAAACAAGAAAAAATTTTTTTAGCGTAGTGTTTATTTGATATTCCATGTAAAAATAAGAATTTCTTTCAACTTATTGGCTTGCCATATGGTAAAAACAACAACAACAACAAGAACAACAAACAACAACAACACAAACATAGCAATACAACCTATACTTCGATGGCTCAGAATGTTTGCATTGAAATTGAGCATGAATCTAAGTTAGTATGACAGCATCTAGTTCACTATTAGAGAACATCTTACAGTTGTCTCTGTACTCGGCTATTATATTTGCAGGGAGTGTTGCACTGCATGGAGGTGACTTTTCAATGCCAAGCTTACAACCACATGTAAACTCTCCTCTCGATGATCTTCTGGCCTAACCTCAACTGGTGCACTGCCACTGTTCATAGTCATCTAAGCAGACTTCTTCAGGCCCAGTATCTTCGATTTCTACAGTCAGATACTCTGCTTCAGCAAGTACAAATTCACTGTCTATAACAATACCTGTATCCATGGTAGGCACCTTTGTTTAGCTACTCATATCTAAAGAAAGATTGTTCAAAAGAGATTTTACTACCAACTTCTAGAGTAAGATTTTCTTTATCTTCCTATAAAAAGAAAAACTTTATAGCAACCAAGAGCATGCCCAGAAAGTGGAGGGAAATTCTAAAAACTTAAAATTCAATTTTCTCAAAAAGCAATTATTGGTCTATAGTGCCTTTCCCCTTGGAGGGTCACTTCAATTTGTAAAGAGCTATGTCTCTTGCAGGAATCATACAAAATGTACCAAAATAATCTTACTGTATATCTGTTGCATTGATTAACCCCACTCAATGAGTTGATAGAAAAAAAAATGACAACAATTCACAAACCTTTCAACTTCACAAGCTATCAAGTCTCACAACAAAATTCTCTCTATGTGTTGACTTGTCCTCTCCAGTTGATTCCACATTATATGTGGAGGGGGAACTTTAACAATCCTTCGACTGGAGCGTGGCGAAGGAGATGCTGTCAAGGTTACTGATCCGTTACTGCCAGCCTGACTGCTACCACTGTAACGAGGAGAGCTGATATGTTGGGTATGGGTCGACAAATTACCCACCAACACTGTCTCGGACGTTGCCTCAGGTGATGTCCTAGCTTGCAAGTGTGAGTATGAGTGTGATACAGATGCCTGAGGGAAGTTTTGTCCAAGAAATAGAGCAGAGTCTGAATTAGATGGTTGAGAATGGGAGTTCTTTGTTACTGTGTACTTGCCATGAGATGGCGAAGTGTCTGGTGATGGGTGGGCGGAGTTTGGTGTGACAGTGTACTGTCCATGAACTGGGGATGAGGAAGGAGATGCATGGGAAGAAGTGACCAGTGTGACTCTTGCAGAAGTAGCTGGTGTGACGTGTGAGGATGCCATGGGTGTGGACAGAATAGACGAGGATGTATTGGGAAAGGAGAGATGGTTGTGTGAACTGCTGACAGCTGAAGCCACACCTCCCTGCTGCTGATGTTGTTGCTAAAAGGTTCAATAAAAATCAAAGAGTAAATAAAATGAAAAAAATTAAATAGGCTATTGTAGCTTCAATCATTCAACTTCTTCAATTTTAAACATCATTATCATCATGATCACAATCATCATCATCATCAGTCACTTTCGTTCTATCTGTTTAGGGATGCTATATAAATAATGCTAAGATACAACTAAAATTGCATTTTTTTAGGTTTTGTGCAGTAACAAGTCTACCACACCTGCTTTAACTGTGGTCAGGCCAAGGATACACACCTGCTTTTAAAGAAAGAAAAAAATTAAAATCTTGGACTTAACTTTGCCAGCAATAATGTCCTACCTGTCATTCATTCACTAACTGCAAATCTGTAATTATTTGACTCACTTCTTGGAAACATCCCCATTTCAGTGGATTTATTACTGGACCCAAGGATTGATACTGCTGACACAGCAAATTCTATCACCTCACAGGTACTGTAGTCATTTGGCTTGGCAAAATTGTAGTGCAGGTGGGAGGAGTTTAAGGAGGAGGTATTGAAAGATGAATTGACCAACACATTGCTGCTATTGTTGACGAGAATTTGGTAGGAAGTAACTTGGTAAAGGGACGGTGCATAAGGCTCCTCCCATGCAAACTGAAGGATTGTACCATTGTGAATATCCACTAGAGAAGTGCTAGGGGTCAAAGGTGGACCTATAATTGTACAAATACTTAACAAATATGTTGACAAAATTACTATCATAGAGTATGGCAATATAACTTAATGTAAATATAAAGCCTCAAAATCAAGTTTCTTTATCTTTTGCAAGGTGTAGCGTAAATTCTGAGGATATTGAGGCTTTATATTTACATTGTCTGGATAGAGAGCTCTTCTTCTTTTTAACAATACATGTCTGGTGTCTGGGAAACTTTCCTGAAGCTCGTGGTGGAAGTGTTTCTTAAGGTCTTCCAAAATGGCTTCTTGTGTATCTGCATTGATCAAACTGCTGGCTTGTGGACTGTCATTACAATTAGTTCTTTCCATAGCCATATCCCATGCAATGCTAACTGAATCTATATTCCTCACTAACTAATTTGCCAAAAGAGTAACTTTCCTGGCTTTACAAAATAACGACATTGTTATCCTGGTATGTGCTGTATACCTAGGATATAGTGTGAAGATTGGTGAGTGGAGTGTTCCTAACATCTGCAATTATTGGTGCTGCATACACTCTCATACAACTTGAACTATTCCATACCAACAGGGTGAATAATATGTAAAAAGAATGTGTGCAGTATGGCAAAGCAAAACATTAAGTTTTCAACTTATGTTGAATTTAGATAAAGAAGATCATGTGTGTATATACTGAGAAAGTAACCTGTGATAAAAACTAGGTTGATAAGTTATCATTAAATTTAAAATTTTAAGTTAAAAAATGCATAATGTACCCATTTATGCCAGTAGTTTATCCGTTTTATTTACTTAAAGTGGAAAAAATGAATGTAGCTTGCTAATGATGTAGACAACTAGCTAAACTTTAGATTATTGTGTGAAACAAAATTTACCCGTTGCCGTTTGCCATTTGGAAGTGTCGGAATTATATCTGATAACCATCCCATTACAAAAGCGCACGTAGCAGAGGCGAGTGCAAATAAAGCCTGAGAATGAAATATCTTGCCATAGCAATCTGCCAAGTGTAATAAGTGGTTTATTCTACCCTAAATATCTTTACTACTGTAGTTTGTACTAGGACCTTAACTCATTGGTGTGAAGTTGGCTGTAGGTGTTCCCCAAACCTCCAGCTGTTATTTTAGCAGCAGCTCTAAAGGGCTGGGCAGGCTAAAAGAGGTTTAGTCTACTGAATTCCTTCAAGAATAACCATATCCTATTACTAAATCATGTTGAAATTCTATTTAGTACACTAAAGAGTGAATTTTACTATAGACTTCTGCGCATGGATAAAAATTTACTCAGCTATACTTGCCACGCCCCTCAAACCCGACTTTGATATACTATTATTCTGCCTCTGGCTATATAATTGGAAATGGCATGAAAAAAAATTGAGCAAACATATTGAACAAGATACAGTGACAACTACCAAAATGCTTGTGATTGAATGACTTTGTAGATAGTACAGCCAGCTATGTCTTAAAGTAGAAAAAAAAAATGTGTCACTTATAGGTTACATGGGATTCTGTAATTTGTAAGGTATTTTAATAATGGAATTGGCCATTAGTATTCACCTATTAACTAGTGATGTGCTTCAGCGCAAATGTCAAGCAAGCCATTATGCACAAGTAATTTAAACAAGTTAGAAACTGATAAAAGTTGATTTTTGCTTTAGTTTGAACATTCAAGTTCACTATGTTAAATTCATAATTATTTTTCTAAACAACAATATATTATGCCGTCGTTATTCAAGCGTATGATTGGGCACAATGGAGCATAGCTAATAGGTTAATTTCAGAGCATAACAGGTAAATTTGATAAGCATTAGAGTGGAGCATAAAAGGTGGGATATGAAGTATAATTGGCCCAGATACCCCTGTCCTAAACATCACCAAACAGTATCCTGTGGCTTATCGATTTTTTCACTCAATGAAATAGAATTGGTTAAGGTTTTGAATTCTCTTTTACGGGTGCAGTTAAAACACTCAAACTTACCCGATTTCATTTTCTATACAAATGAGTGGTGATGGTAGGTTAATGCGCTATTTGTCATAGTTACCCCCTACAGAACAGTGTAGTTTCTTACTTGAAAAATTCATTGTCCAATAGTCTAATCACAAAGATATTTGTGTTGGTATGTAAGTTGAACAAGTGTATGTGTGCGAAAGTGTTTTGCATTTCAGGTTCTGCTCAGAAGTAAACGTTAATTAACAAATAAATATATTAGCTGCCTTTGCACAGCTTTGCGACTACTACAGCAGTAAGCATTTTTTAAACATAGAGTTAGGTTTAAACCTGTAAATAAAATCAATTTTTTTTATAAAAACATACATAAAACTTGTATCTATGTAGCTATAGTGCATTTTTGACAATAATAACTAATGAATTGATTACATTTAATTATGTTGTTGAAACTATGTATACAAGATTATTTAAAACAAATCAATGGGAGCAGCAAGGAAAGCCCAATCACAAGATGGTTCCTGAATAGGATCTGTGAAAATAGAAAGGCAATATTACATGTATATAAATGAACATATTATCTAACAATACATAAACAATAAGCAAGAGCAGTGATGTATATTTATATTTCTTTTCTAATCTAATATAGATTGATAAGGTATATATTTGGCTGAAAGTCATAACTAATAGAAACTTAAGTTGGATCAAGGCCTTGTAGTATTGCATAGCAATAATGGATTTTACTAAAATATATATTCATTAATGACCTTTCAAAGGTCATTAAGTTCCTTAAGCAAACATATAACACTACCTTTGTATATATATATTTGCTACACCATAATTATAATTTGTTCTTAATTATCAATTTTGTCATGAAACTTTACTGCTGCTAGAAACCACATACAGACTACAGGAAGTAGTAGATGTAGATTGAAAGTAGTACTTGCCAAGTCTCCCTTGTTTTATCGATTATACAGAACAACTGAATTTTTAATGTTAATTCAACTTGTCTTCAGTTGCAGCAGAATGTGCTTTCTGTATTTTATCATAGAATGCTATTCATTATAATTTCCTAAAAATGCAATTATTGACCACAAATTTTTCTTATATTTGCTTATTAAATTAAAGTATTCAGATATTTAATTGTTGATCATTTGAAAGATATTCTCTCTGGCCTGCAATCCCTTTACGCCCTTGGTTTAAAAATATATGTGGAAGCCATTGGCAGTGACATCATTGATCAACTCAATGTTACTGATATGGGAACTTCCAAACATGAGTACACCATTTGCCTCAAACTAGATGTTACACAGCCATTATGCTAGTCACATCGAAGAATGTATCCTTGCTTCATGGTGTGCTGACATAGTACTTAACCCTTTGACTGGCGAAGCTGAGAATTCTTGGCATTAGACCGCTCTTGATTCTATCTTCTTCTTTTTTTAAATTGATATCTAAACATTCTTCATTTTTGTTTATATGTTCTTTTGACGTAGGAGTTCCTGTAATTAAAAAATTGAAATGAGTGCACCAGTATTCGCAGTTTACAATTTAAAAAAATATGGCTACCGGTACATTTACCTTTGAGCGTCTGTCTGCCCAAATTTTTTTATAGCACCCAGTTCTAGAGCTAAGAATTCAGCAAAAAAAGGTCGAAAAGCTGTGAATTCTGTCTGAACTTCGTAGCAACTTTGAGATTGTTGAAAATAGAACTTCAGCTAGTACTGTCTCAGTAAGTCCAAATTTTTATCTATTCTTTTTGCGGACTAATGTACTTTTTTGCTTAATAGTAAATAGTTTTGTGTTAACTTGCTTTAAGAATACAATTCTTGCTTCACACATTTTACATTTTGCCTAACTGGGCATCAAAAATATACCAGTGAAAGAGTTAAAAAGTACTGTAAAATCTTCATTGTGTTAATTTAAAGTCTTTGAATACATGTAAATAGAAGACACACTTTTTCTGTGTTTTCATACAATTCCCTCAAATTTAATGAGCCCTGAGTTGGAGATACACCTTCAATTGCAGCCAAGTACATTGGTAAAAAAGCTTTGATTGGTCGATAATGTGGTAATTAATGTTTCTCATACCTTTTGGATAGAAAGCCCAAAGTTATGTTCAATTAACAAGCTTTCTTTTTATAGTCTTTTTAACCCTATGGTATACTAAAACTAGCAAAAAAATGACAGCAACAATAAAGTTCAGTGAAATGATAACCACACTAGCTGAATAAGCTCATGCTTACTGAGCCAAATAGCCACCAATAGCTCATAGTAAGAATTGCATTAGAAATGAATTACAGTCATATTTCAGGAATGGGCATAAAATTTGTGTCTATAGTATGTATTGGTGCAGCAAAAAGCAACAAAAAACAACTACCTTATAAATGTGTTGTATGATTATGTGCTAAGGTAAGAGAGTTGACAAAGATTTTTGTCCTCTTATTAATGAGATCTGTGGGATTCAGGCACAGATCATAATCTCTTTTTGAAAAATATAGTTGAGAATTAGCCCAACTTAAAATAATTCGTTATTAATGTAAGTATGAGTTCACACTGTTTAGGGTGTGAATTCACACTGAATTTGGTGCGAACTCACACTGAATTTGGCATGTACTTCACACCAAAATGATGAGGTGTGCACATCACACCATATTTTGGTGTGACTATTGTTACAAGTGATTCATGCTTAATTAAGTGTGAACTACACACCTTTTGGTTTATAGTGAATGTTAGACCAAGGCCTTGTAGAGGTTCAGTCTCACATATCAACAGTGTTTGGCTAGTTTTCCCACTGGAACAGCTAATTTTGATGCTTTTACCAGAACTGCACCCTGTTCGTGGTTATTTTATCCAATAAAACTATCGTGTGCTACTGCTACTCAGTCTTCTTCTTAGCTCAAACACGTGTCGAATCTACAGCCATGGAAGAGATCAAGGCCTTTATTCGAGAAACCTCAGACAAATTTGATGCACTGCGAAGTGAAATAGATGCTATGAAGAACCCGCATTATCAACACAAACAAACTTAAATTAAATAAATAAAGCATATAAGAAAATTAAAACAAATTATAATAACATTAACAACAATATTAACTTGGAGCTACCAGCATATCGAATCTGTTGATATGTGAGACTATGAGCATTCTGAAATATAATTCTAGAATGTTTCAGACCACACAGTGGTTGCAAACTATTCAGAATTGCATGAAGAAGGTGAAATTGAGAATATCAACTCTCCCACCCCATTCCCGGGACAAACTAAAGTGGGAGTGAGCTACTCATAGGTCGAAGAGCAGTACCACAGAATAGTTTTGTTGGATAAATAACCATGCCCAGGGTTGTAGTTTCCAGTAAAAATGTCAAAACTAGCTGTAGCAGGAAAACTGGCCAAACACCATTGATATGCTCAACTTAACCTTTTTCATACAATTCTGAATAGGTTGTAACCACTGTGTGGTCTGAACCATTCCAGAAATATAGCTACTCTCCTTTCAAACGACAAATTTTATGAGAACACATCTTTCCATTCATAATAATATAAATCTTTTGTTACATCATATTTTTTACTACATGATTATAATTATGGGATGAATGTTTACTGTTGTCAGAAAACACACACTATGATAAATACTAATAATTGCTAACCTGGTGTAGTAGGAGGAGGCGATGGTGAAGCTGTAGAAAATACTTCAGAGGAGCTGTTGAGAAGATTTCCATAGAAGTAATTTCTGGTGTGGGTATAGCTGCAATTGTACACTATCGTAAAAAGCCTAGAAGTTCAAACATGTCAGGTAAGTTGCCAATTATTGGGTACCTATTTAAAGCTCATGTAGCTATTTTAATAATAATATATTAATTGGAAAAATAAGCCAAGTATAGATGTTCTCATTATGGACTACATAAACTAATTGGCAAATAACTATGTTTAAATATAGGCTACTTTGTTCTAACATCACAAGATTAGCTAATGCTTGTTACATTACTAAACTGTGGCTTAGGCAGGATTGTTATAAGCGGGGTTATTTTGGCTACACTCAGACTATAAGTCCAAACCACACTTATTATTTAATGGATATAAAGCAACAGCAAGAGTAATTTTGAAACAGCAAGATCATTTCTTACTTTTTTAACACACAGTACCTATTTGATAAACTTTTGTTTCATAGACAATATGAGCAAGATGCAATGTATTCAGTCTCCATAACTTTTGCTAATAATTTTATTCAGTGAGCCATGTCATATACTCCACTAAGTGTTTGGTTGCTCTTATTTTTACTGAAATAAAGTCGATAATTTGAGGATTTTGCCTCATTGGATCCATTCTAGCACAGCTGCATTTATTTCATATCATGTCAGTATAATAACATTGTGCTTATAACAGTGGTAACAGGTTAACAGTGGTAACAGGTTAGATAGTAACATAGTAATACACTATATTTATAGTTTATCAAATTAAAATAAGTCAGTCTAAAAATGTTTGACCATGAATTACATTGAATATTATGAATTTGAGAGGGGAGTTACTGGCAAACCTCCTGAACCCCATTCCCCCCACCTGCATACACATTTGCTAAAGTAAACAATATTTCTAAAATGAAATTAGCACAATTGACTGATTTCTTTCTGTAACCATAATTATATAAATATAGCTACATCATGCTGTCTGTCTATTTACCATCTGCACATACCAGAATCACATGACATTCCTGTAAATCCGGGAAGACAAGAACACTCTCCAAGATGGTTGCAGATATATTTTTATCAAGGTTTGAAATAAAACTTAATCAATTCATACATTTATATATGTAAGATCTGTAAAGGCAATTGCAATAAAAAGAAGAAGAAGAATGTGTTGAGTGTGATAGCAAAGAGATAAGGTTGTAATATTTCTTTACTCTCTCATTAATCCATTGTTTTTCAGTTCACTTGATTAAAAAATATAAATGCATTTTGAGAACCTGTGTACACTTCATTATCTGACAGTGATGGACCATTCTAAAACCACTGATAATACTGCTAGGTTGAAGAGGAGATTTGGAAACCTAGAAGTGCAGCTTTACTACAGCATATCATAGCATTACATACCTGAATCTCTGTTATAATAGGGTGTTTAAATAACACCTCATGAGATGTTTACTGGGAGGCACTGTCTGGACAAGCCACTTTGATTCCTTATAATTTCCACATCACTTACATTTTATGCCAAATAAGCATATATAATAATATTAATAGCTTATATTCTCTTGTTTTTTTATTTAAAATATCTTTCAGTAATGACTAACTATGGAGACAATATTAGGCTTTAGACTGGGGTGTCCAGGCAGCGCCTCCTATTTGACACCAAAATTAAGTTCTCAAAGCTCCCCATTTTTAACAGTGAATTGTACCCTTAGAACCCATGAATATGAAAAAAATAGTTAGTTAAAACAGAGGCTTACAAAACAACTGAGTAACTATAGAATTTTTTTTATACTTTCTTCATTAAAAGACTAGAAGCAAAATTTTATAGGTTATGGTGCTTTTTTCAATTGTCTTATAGCAATTACTATTTGATTGTTAAAGTTCAAACCGACTAGTCATAAATGTTTTTAATAATCAAACATTTCGGCTTCTATTTATTGGTTTGAACTTTAATAATCATGTGTGTCTATACCTAGTCACACAAATATTATCCAGGAAGGCTATTACTTATGCTATTCTACACAAGATCATATTATGTTACAAGATTAAAAAAAAATTCACATTGTTTGACTTACTCCTGAAGTGTTTCCTGAGCAAACTAATCCATTGCCTCCTACCGGACAAGTTGGGCTGGTTAAGTTGCGACACTCCTGGTTTATGCAGATCCTATCAAAGCCACATCTGGTACCATCATCTACTAGTCCAGGATTATAATTATGCCAGTTGAAGATTCCACTCCAAATGAGCTATATCAAATTCAAGCCCACAACTTCGTTAATTTATTGTTCATAGTTTGCTTTACATCAGTATATCTTTCCTTTGCACACACTAATGATATTGTTTACATTTTCTTAGTAAACTATTTAATTAAATTATTGATCTCATTAACTTGTCTTATACAATGGTAACTCCCAACTTCAGTGATTATGTAGACTACAAAAAAGTTAGGCATTATGCTATAATCTTATTGTTTCAATTGCTATTTGTAGTTTATAATGTAACAATGCTTCACATTATTACAACTTGGAGAGAAAGTGATTAGTATAAAGCGTTCTGTGATGAACTTCATTCATTTTATTTTCTACCAATATTTTACCATTATCTTGCATAAAATTATTATTCAGTAACTCCTAGTTCAGTCGGTATTAATTTGGACTTAATAGGTAGACATCTTATGATAAGATTGAATGTGCTTACATGCATCGAGTCCCCAACAGTAAAAAATGCAGTAAATCCTTGTGTCCTATATAATCCAGTGTAGCTTCCATTATCACATTGAAGTAGGCCACACTGGACGTTGCTTCAGGTTGAAATGAAAATATGAACCAAATAACCAGCAAATAATACAACAATGGCAAAATTATTGTATTAAACATTTAACAATTCAAGGATGTTGATGCATTGATTGACAAATCACAATATACAAGTAGTCTCGCATAGCCAGACCCTTTATCAATTTGCTATGCAGGAAAGGGTATGGTAGACTGACATTGAGCAGTTTATTCAGTTCTCCTTGCTAATTAGGGAGCCCAAACAATACGCAACATGATATCCTGTGACATAAGACGGCTCAAACTTTTGCACATGTCGTATTTCTATACACATCTCTCCAACGGCTGTGTCAAAGCTCTTTGTTTAGATGATGCCGTTATTAATGCTATGCAATGACTTGGACAATCTTTAAGAGATCTGAAGTTGGAAGATATCTCGCTTAGCAGCAAGATACAGTTTTTGCTTTGCTTACCGGCCATTATTATACCATGGTACCGTAGGTTTTTGACATGCGTAAAGGTGAATAATGCCAGCCAGGAATCAACATCAATGCCATTAAATTCAAGACTAACAGCATCTCCCAGCATAGTTTTGTATAAGCAACATTTTTCATCGCAATACAGAACAAGCTCTACATACTGATCTGAACAATTTATGCTCCTCAAAATATTTAGCAATTTACACCCACACTAATTGAACCACAGTTAACCACTAGCTGACCAAGCAAGAACAAACTACTCAATGTCAGTCTACCATAAATAAGGCATCCATGATTCCCTTAGCTGTTAGTATTGGACAGTTTAATGTCAGCTCCATGTTGGTACTAGCTTTTGTGGGTAACTCCCCCTATTGTCACATTATTAAAGTAGTTCTTGCTTCCCGCGATACTTCATTGATATAGTAGTCTGATTAATTGTGTATGCTCAGACTGGTGTGTGTGAATGTGTTTACATATTCATGTGTATGTATATGTGTGCATATACACTTGTTTTTCCATGTTAGTATTACTTTAAAAACTAATAAATATTGCAATAATGAACTTAAAGGTTAATGTGTATGTTTATTGTTTGATTTGAACTTTAGCTTCCATTGAATGTGGCAACCCATATGTAAAGCAAGCATAATTACCTCATCAAACATGGTAAGTAGTTAATGTTGTTATGCCACAGTTCCTGGCAAAGGTGCCACCTGTATTAAACTGAAGAAAAAAAATAGCTGCTCTGGTAGCTAAAAGATAAACAGAAGCATTAAAAGATTGAGAGAACTATACACATAACTAGTTTTAAGCAACAAGAGATTCGCTTACAATATGATGCCATGCATTGAGCATCATGTGTTGGACAAGTTCCATTGAAGCAATAGCCAGTGTCTGATGCGCACGGACTGCCATTCATTCTGAAGACATCTGGTGGGCACTCATTAGAGGATCCTGAGCAGAACTCACTGATATCACATTCTCCAGTGCCTGCACGACATACTGTCCCTCCAGCTAGTGTCTGGCATGTGGTGGTTTGCAGCACATTCCTTGAGCACATTGAGCCCCAGCTGTGAGTTGACAGGTAGTAGTAGCATTACAGCAAAGATTGGTACAAAAACCAGGTTCTCCACAGTCACATGATTTGAACTTTAGCTTCCATTGAATGTGGCAACCCATATGTAAAGCAAGCATAATTACCTCATCAAACATGGCAAGTAGTTAATGTTGTTATGCCACAGTTCCTGGCAAAGGTGCCACCTGTATTAAACTGAAGAAAAAAAATAGCTGCTCTGGTAGCTAAAAGATAAACAGAAGCATTAAAAGATTGAGAGAACTATACACATAACTAGTTTTAAGCAAGATTCGCTTACAATATGATGCCATGCATTGAGCATCATGTGTTGGACAAGTTCCATTGAAGCAATAGCCAGTGTCTGATGCGCACGGACTGCCATTCATTCTGAAGACATCTGGTGGGCACTCATTAGAGGATCCTGAGCAGAACTCACTGATATCACATTCTCCAGTGCCTGCACGACATACTGTCCCTCCAGCTAGTGTCTGGCATGTGGTGGTTTGCAGCACATTCCTTGAGCACATTGAGCCCCAGCTGTGAGTTGACAGGTAGTAGTAGCATTACAGATAAGATTGGTACAAAAACCAGGTTCTCCACAGTCACAAGCCATGTTGTCTTCTACTATTCCATTCCCACACTGAGGTCCAGCCTGGGATGCTGTAGGGACATTGAGTAGACATGTTAGCTGGTCTGTTATCATGCTAAGATCTGAGGCACTGATTCTCTTCGTACCTATCACAATATTAGTGTAAATGAATTATTTTTAACCAACTATATCTGTCCAGACATAACCTTGGGTGAATATTTTTCTCAAATTGCATTATGGTTCCGTGATTTGCAGCCTAAATATATACTAGTGGTGCGCTCGAATAGCGCAAATGCATGGGAGCGAACAGACTCTTTTTACAGAAAAATAGGACAGAAATTACATCTAACTGTAGTGCACAGTGTAACCCTTTCCATCATCAGAGAATCTAAAGTCTCTGATCCCAGACTAAACTAACAGAATTACCTGAATAAACTTCGAAAGCAGTGGCAAAGAAGCGAAACTTGACAAAGACTTCACAATTGTTTCAAGAAGAGAGTAGCTATAAACTTTTTGGTTGAAACAAAGTTGCAGCAGGATTCTCCGCGCCAGTTAATTGAAAAATACTGGAACTGTGAACGCTTTACCTAACCTACGTAATTAGAAGCGCGGGCGAAATATTTTGACGTACGTATACATACATATATATAATTGGCGAGCGAGCGTAGCGAGCGAGACACTTACAGGGGTAACACAATCGAAAATCGGGGATGTTTGTTTATTGGCGAGCGAGCGTAGCGAGCGAGACACTCACAGGGGTAACACAATTGAAAATCGGGGATGTTTATTTATTGGCGAGCGAGCGTAGCGAGCGAGACACTTACAGGGGTAACACAATCGAAAATCGGGGATGTTTATTTATTGGCGAGCGAGCGTAGCGAGCGAGACACTTACAGGGGTAACACAATCGAAAATCGGGGATGTTTATTTATTTATTTATTTATTTGTATATATGTTTGGACGTACGTATGTAATTAAACGCGCGCGCGGGGAACTTTTTTCTCCAAAAAACACGGCTTTTTAGGCTTGACCCCAGTTTATTCTGAAACTACAGAATTAAGCAAGCCTTACTTTATACTTAAAGCTCCAAAGTGTGAGAAAATTTCTGCGAAAACGCTTGCTTTTCAAGAAACAAAAAGTTGATTGGACCGGTTACTATGGCATTGAAGACCCTTTTCCAGACTTAATTTCAAAACTTCGCCGTTTTAGGGGGATACGGAGCTAACAAAACTTCGCCGTTTTAGGGGGATACGGAGCTAAAATTACAAATAATAACACTGGTTTATTTTTTACGGTAGCTGTGAGCTTGTTCAAGAGTTACTGGTGGTTGAGATTATCAGAATGGCAAAAGTTACCATTAATCAAGTAAGAGAGTGATTTTGTATTTGTTTGCTAAAATAAAAGGTCATAACGGCTATTATAGTTTTTGCATGAACTAAGCTAAAACATAGTAACAATACTTAGTTTTATGTTACCTAACTATCAGGCTCGCTCGCCATTTGTGCTCAAGCACACCACTAGTTTATTTATTTATTTATTTGTATATATGTATGGACGTATGTATGTCATTTTGTACTTTGACCCTCGCGTTTTTGTGTTAGTTATGTGGTCGACCCCGTCCCAAATTGCACTAAACAGAATCCTCTGGTTTATCGATCATTACCCGTATCACCCTAGAAATTGAATTGTTTACCGTTTTGAATTCTTTTGCGGGTGCAGTTCAAACTTGAAAACTTAAGGGACTTCCATTTCTATTCGAGTTAGTGGCGGTGGTAAGTCAATGCGCTCTTTGTCATGGTTATAAGCCGTGCGCAACAGTATTTACTTGGAAATGCATTGTCCACTAGACTACTGCGAAGGTAAGTCTGTGTAGGTGCATGTCCAGTTGTGTCAAAGCATTGTGTGTTACAACCACTACTTAGCTAAAGAATATCACAAAGAAAACTTTTAAATTACGTGTATTGTTTTTTTTTTTTTGTTTTCCTTCCAAGCAATTGCAGAGAGTTGTTACTATGGCACTGAAATCCCTTTACCTTGTATGCTAAATTTAAAAACTGGACCTTATTTTCAGTAGCTTCAGTGTTAGAAGTCAAACTCATCCATATAAAAATAGTATAGTCTTTAGGCTCGCTCGCCATTTGTGCTCAAGCACATCACTAGTTTATTTGTATATATGTATGGACGTATGTATGTCATTTTGTACTTTGACCCTCGCGTTTTTGTGTTAGTTATGTGGTCAACCCCGTCCCAAATTGCACTAAACAGAATCCTCTGGTTTATCGATCAGTACCCGTATCACCCTAGAAATTGAATTGTTTACCGTTTTGAATTCTTTTGCGGGTGCTGCAGTTCAAGCTTGAAAACTTACAGGACTTCCATTTCTATTCGAGTTAGTGGCGGTGGTAAGTCAATGCGCTCTTTGTCATGGTTATAAGCCGTGCGCAACAGTATTTACTTGAAAATACATTGTCCACTAGACTACCGCTAAGGTAAGTTTGTGTAGGTGCAAGTCCAGTTGTGTCAAAACATTGTGAGTTACAACCACTACTTAGCTAAAGAATATCACAAAGAAAACGTTTAAATAACGTGTATTATGTTTTGTTGTTGTTTTTTTCCTTCAATTCAAGCAGTTGCAGAGAGTTGTTACTATGGCACTGAAATCCCTTTACCTTGTATGCGATATTTAAAAACTGGACCTTACTTTCAGTAGCTTCAGTGTTAGAAGTCAAAATCATTCATATAAAAATAGTATAGTCTTTAGGCTCGCTCGCCATTTGTGCTCAAGCACATCACTAGTTTATTTAGATATATGTTTGGACGTATGTATGTCATTTTGTACTTTGACCCTCCTTATTTTTGTGTTCGCTCCGCGTTCGACCCGGTCCCAAACTTCACTAAACCGAATCCTCTGGTGTAGCGACCATTACCAGTATCACCTTAGAAATTGAATTGTTTACCGCTATGAATTGTATTGCGGGTGCTGGGAGCTCCATTTCTATTCGAGTTAGTGGCGTGGTGGTAAGTTAATACACTATTTGTCACAGTTATAAGCACTACTCAACAGCATTTACTTGACAATTCATTGTCCACTAGACGAACCACGAAGGTAAGTCTTGCGTAGATATGTTCAGTTGTGTGAAAGTATTGTGTTACAACTAGCTACTACTAGTGATGTGCTTGAGCACAAATGGCGAGCGAGCCTAAAGACTATACTATTTTTATATGGATGATTTTGACTTCTAACACTGAAGCTACTGAAAATAAGGTCCAGTTTTTTTAATTTAGCATACAGCGTAAAGGGATTTCAGTGCCATAGTACAACTCTCTGCAACTGCTTGGAAGGAAAAAAAAAAAAAAAAAAAAAAAAAATACACGTTATTTAAAAGTTTTCTTTGTGATATTCTTTAGCTAAGTAGTGGTTGTAACACACAATGCTTTGACACACTGGACATGCACCTACACAGACTTACCTTCGCAGTAGTCTAGTGGACAATGTATTTTCAAGTAAATACTGTTCGCACGGCTTATCAACCATGACAAAGAGCGCATTGACTTACCACCGCCACTAACTCGAATAGAAATGGAAGTCCCTTAAGTTTTCAAGTTTGAACTGCACCCGCAAAAGAATTCAAAACGGTAAACAATTCAATTTCTAGGGTGATACGGGTACTGATCGATAAACCAGAGGATTCTGTTTAGTGCAATTTGGGACGGGGTCGACACATAACTAACACAAAAACGCGAGGGTCAAAGTACAAAATGACATACGTACGTCCATACATATATACAATAAACTAGTGTGGTGCTTGAGCACAAATGGCGAGCGACCTAAACTATACGTTTTTATTTTACTCCTCACGCAGCTCAACTGAAAATAAGGTCCAGTTTTTTTTTAGCATACAGGGTAGGGGATTTAGTGCCAGTCAACAACTCTCCTGCAACCTGCTTGAATTGAAGGAAAAAACAACAACAACAGAAACTAAACGTTATTTAAAAGTTTTCTTTGTGATATTCTTTAGCTAAGTAGTGGTTGTTAACACACAATGCTTTGACACAACTGGACATGCACCTACACAGACTTACCTTCGCAGTAGTCTAGTGGACAATGTATTTTCAAGTAACTACTGTTGCGCACGGCTTATAACCATGACAAAGAGCGCATTGACTTACCACCGCCACTAACTCGAATAGAAATGGAAGTCCCTTAAGTTTTCAAGTTGTAACTGCACCCGCAAAAGAATTCAAAACAGTAAGCAATTCAATTTCTAGGGTGATGACGGGTACTGATCGATCACCAGAGGACTCTGTTTAGTGCAATTTGGGACGGGGTAGACTACCGAACTAACACAAAAACGCGAGGGTCAAAGTACAAAATGACATACATACGTCCATACATATATACAAATAAACTAGTGGTGTGCTTGAGCACAAATGGCGAGCGAGTTTGATAGTTAGGTAACATAAAACTAAGTATTGTTACTATGTTTTAGCTTAGTTCATGCAAAAACTATAATAGCCGTTATGACCTTTGATTTCAGCAAACAAATACAAAATCACTCTCTTACCTGATTAATGGTAACTTTTGTAGTATCAAACATCTGCCATTCTGATAATCTCAATTACCAGTAACTCTTGAACAAGCTCTCAGCAATGATAAAAAAAATAAACCAATGTTATTATTTGTAATTTTAGCTCCGTATTTCCCCTAAAACGGCGAAGTTTTGAAATTAAGTCTGGAAAAGGGTCTTCAATGCCATAGTAACCGGTCAAATCAACTTTTTGTTTCTTGAAAAGCAAGCGTTTTCGCAGAAATTTTCTCACACTTTGGAGCTTTAAGTATAAAGTAAGGCTTGCTTAATGCTGTATTTTCAGAATAAACTGGGGTCAAGCCTAAAAAGCCGTGTTTTTGGGGAAAAAAGTTCCACGCGCGCGCGTTTAATTACATACGTACGTCCAAACATATATACAAATAAATAAATAAATAAACTAGTGATGTGCTTGAGCACAAATGGCGAGCGAGCCTAAAGACTATACTATTTTTATATGAGTGATCTTGACTTCTAACACTGAAGCTACTGAAAATAAGGTCCAGTTTTTAAATTTCGCATACACGGTAAAGGGATTTCAGTGCCATAGTAACAACTCTCTGCAACTGCTTGAATTGAAGGAAAAAAAACAACAGCACGTTATTTAAACGTTTTCTTTGTGATATTCTTTAGCTAAGTAGTGGTTGTAACACACAATGTTTTGACACAACTGGACATGCACCTACACAGACTTACCTTAGCGGTAGTCTAGTGGACAATGTATTTTCAAGTAAATACTGTTGCGCACGGCTTATAACCATGACAAAGAGCGCATTGACTTACCACCGCCACTAAGGATTCTCAGAGCTAGTTAATTGAAAAATACTGGCACTGTGAACGCTTTACCTAACTTACGTAATTAGAAGCGCGGGCGAAAACAGAGGTCTCACGTACCCCATAAACAGATAAATAAATATAGCGAAATCTCGATTGAGTTACCCCTGATAGTGTCTCGCTCGCTTCGCTCGCTCGCCAATAAACATCCCCGATTTTCAATTGTGTTACCCCTGTAAGTGTCTCGCTCGCTACGCTCGCTCGCCAATAAATAAATAAACATCCCCGATTTTCGATTGTGTTACCCCTGTAAGTGTCTCGCTCGCTACGCTCGCTCGCCAATTAAGAATATCACAAAGAAAATTTTAAATAACGTGACTTGATTTTGTTGCTTCTTTTTCAATTCAAACAGTTGAGAGGGGAGTGGTTACTATGGCATTGAAACCGCTTAACCGTATATGCGTAATTTAACAACTCAACTTTATTTTAGTAGTTTGAATAACAATAGTGTAGTTTAAGGCTCGCTCGCCATTTGTGCTCAAGCACACCACTAGTATGTCTATATCTGAAATCTCAATTGAACACGACTGAGAGTCAGCTTCGCTCGCTTCGCTCGCTCGCTGAATAAATAGACTAGTAAATGAGCACCGATGTTGTGCTTGAAGATTGCATTTTATTCTCCAATTTGTATTCATTGCTGATTTCACAATTATCTGCAACGATGTGAGTGCAACTTGCAAGTTACAAGTCACACAGATTTGGAGAACATAACGACCCAGGAACGACAGCATATACATTGTATTATCTTGATTCATAGTTGCATATGGTTATAAATTGTCTTTTTTTAGTAGAATATTCAGATTGCTTGTAAAAGGCGTGGCTTTGGCTCATCTAAAATCAAAGGAGGATTATTTTGTGACTATATGCAAGTAAAGAACTAACTAACACTTGTATCAGTGCTGCTTAAAGGTTCCAAGTGATAATAACTTTCTTAGTCCTTGGGGTCTCCAAACTCTATCCTGTTATGACTATCAACAGTATAAATAAATATTTCCCTTTTCCCATTTTTGACCATCAATAAAGATTGTGAAGATACTTACTGAAGTCCATGCATGCAGTCATACTAGCAGTCCATTCAAGATGATCCTTTACTGTTCCAGTGTAATAGCAATTGGGATAATAATTCTAAAAAAATTGTATGTGTAAAACATTCATAATAATCTTAGTAGCTTACGGTTTCTGTTGTATAATGTCATTATGAATGTATATCTGATTAGTTTGTCTTCATTTAAATGTTCAAAGTCTCATGAATTGCTACATTATGATGAAAACATAATGTTGAATTCAGTAAACCTGCTTTTTCAGCCTACATAACATTGAAGCAAATCTCACCAATCATTTTTACATGTACTGTTACTTATTCTGTGGACCTAAGAATGTCTGTCAAATTCTCTTGCTTACAAATAATTTTCATGACATCTCTTTACATTTATAAACCAAAGAAGCAAGAATAGAATATCGTCCAGAGATTTGTTTTTAATCAAAAGTGGAATCTAATACTGTTTTTGACAGCTTTTTATTTATAACAAATCACAGGTTGCTCTAAGGGATAATAAGCAATACATTTTCTCAGATTACTAATTGAAAGAGGAAAGTCAAATGTTTGCTAATTAGAAATGATTGGCTCATTTGAATCCGTAGAGAGTTTACAATCAAAGGTTCCTGTCTATAGCATAACTGTGTTGGTATTATAAAATACAAATTAATGCTATAACCTAATTAAAAAAATCATGTTTACTGCCTAACTCGGTTATATACTATGTTGTATAATTTTAATCATTATGCTGGTCATATACTATAGAACCAGCTAGACGTGGGTTTAATTTTCACAGCTAGGGAATTACTATCAGGTTGTTTGTTCATTTTTTATGACAATTGAGCTGAAAATACCTTACCTTGTCTATAATATTGTTGTTATTTTCATCAATTAGTAAGGTAAATGAAATTGTTTGGCACCAAGTCTCTGAAAAAGACAACAAGCAACAAGACACTTTACACATAAACCAATCACTTCTGATAACTAAACATTCTCTGATAAGCCTTAGTTGTAACTATAATTAAATTCATTAGATCATGGAACTATCATGGCATGACTATATTGGCACATTTTCTTCAGGGAATGGTATGGCTATTAGTTTGAGCCTCATTAAGAAAGTAAACGGCAAAGATAGATCAAGTGTTACCTTAGTGTCACATTAGTAGTAGTTTTACATGCATCTGGTATATCATAGGCATACAAAATAGAGCCAAATATAATAATATACATTATATATAGTATATATACATATATATGTATATATGGTCATTTCCTGTTTGATTTCCTGTAACCCTTCTTATACAGGAGGCTCTGGGCTGTGTCACAGGCTCGGCAGGTTAGCGTAAGTAACGTCAACACTGGAGGCTCTGACCTTCTGGGGCTTATGGTAAAGCTGCCACCAGAATCACTCTCAAGTGATGCAGTCTGTTTGAGTAGCTACCCGGATTGTCACGATGGGGATCCAGCCCTAATATATCAAACTGTGTTCCTGGGCGTGCCTTACAAATGACACACCTAATTGACTTGCACACGCTCACACACTGTTCTAAAAGGTTCCTGAGTTCATGTGGGAGGAACTGCTTCCACAGGCTGCCTTCCTTTTTCCCTTTGTTCTGTGAGAAAACCTGGCAGTGCTTCCCTTTATGAGTATTTGTATTATGTCAGATATTGTTCTCTGCCAAACTCAGATTCAAATTCTTCCGTTATATTAACTATTTCATTTGCTTGCAAGCAAATGCACCCACAGTTAGATTGGTAATAATTAAATTATAAATTTGAGAGGCACAAGTAAAAAGAAAATACATGTATCAATCTCATTCAAGCATGGACTGTGTTGGCTGCTGGAGTATTGGTGATCTCCATTAACAATTGTGGCCTTGTGGTTGGAACAATGTGAATTAATTATAGGCAAGTGGTCCTAGGTTCAATCTTTGGTGGCAGTCTATTTTTTTTTTTATTAACTCTGTACTTAAAAAAAAAAGCATGTGAAGAATGAGAATACATTGAAGAAGGCTAAAAGAAATTTTGAAATCCATAATAATTGGTATGGTCAACTGCTCAGAGATTGTAGCTTTATATCTGAGTACTTCGTTACACTATTTGTTACTCTACTGCTCTAATAACAAATTCATATAGTTAACTGTGGTAAGTAGATCCTTAAAAACAGTAATGCAATGTTAGCATAACTTCATACAGTAGTTTAAAACAACGGTAAACTTTATAACACTTTCCCAGTTGAATTGAGGCAGACAAAAAATTGAGCGGCTTCATTAAAATTCCCATCACTTGTATATACCAAAAAGAATTGTTACACATAATGAGGTATCATGAATTTTTTTATTAATTTTACTGACAGATGAACAAAATGTAGTTGTTATGTCTGAAAAAAGATGTACAAACGAAAAATTATGGCACATTAAAGTTAAAAAGGCCGGTGCAACATTTTGATGTTTTCAATCTTCAGAGGCTGCCATCTTCGAGATCTGTGTGACTGACTGACTCACTGGCTGACTGGCTGACTGACTGAGTGATTGACTGACTGACTGACTGACTGACAAACAAACTGGGTACTGTGACCCTCTCGCGCATGCGCACTGAGGATTAATAACAACAATGAGAATGTATTACTTCCCTACTGCAACTACAATGATGGACGGAATGATAATAATGAATAGCTAATGATTGCATTAATAGTGTCATCAGAAGTAATAAATTAGGAATATACACATTGAGTCATAATTTGTGCCTAATTGAGTGACTATAATCTCATTGTCAGTTTATAAATAAAAATGTTAGCAAAGATGATAATCAAAAAAGTATTTTTTAGTACATTTTAAGTAATTGTAATTGTTGAAATATATAGCATTCACAGCTATTTTTTAGTTATTGCATTTCATATAATATGTTTAATGTACATGCTCATATTGAATGTAAGCTGGGAATTCCGCAGCTTAAGTGTTGCTATATCAGATTTTAATCCATCATTGAGGCCTTCATTAGTCACTATGGTGTAAATGATACATGTCTAATGTAATGAATATTGCATAGTATGCACTATAAGAAAGTAACGTCTATCAGAAATCATGTCTAATTAATGAAGTTACCACTTCAACTACAAAAGTTATTAAAAAACTATTCAAAAATAAAATGTTCAATCACTATTAGCTAGCAAACGAAAGCCCAGTCACAAGACATTCTTCCCGAATCATCTGTAAATATTTAAAAAGAGGCAATTGGAAATATGACTAAACTAGCCACTACAATAATAAACAAGTAAAATATTAACCAGGTCATTTATCAATGACAATAATGTGATTATGAACGGAACACACATTATTTTATGGGTATGAATTATTTCCTACTTTCTCTCCATGCATTCTACCCCATGACACCTCCTCATTGCACATGTGAACTATATAATTGGACAAGTTTAACAAAATCACTAAAGCATAACCAATTTAAAGTGAGTCACTACCAAAGTGGCTAATAACATTAATTTATTATCTGATTCTAATTCATTAATACCTGAAATAACAATATTATCCTTCTTCCAAGTATAACAACAGTTGATAGAATTAGGCCAGGAATGTGTAAGTGTTTATGTGCACTGCTTATTCCTGTATATTGTTTTCCACAAATGGTATTTTTATCAATTATCACATTGACTTAGTCACTATCAAAGTGCATGATAACTCTTATCTTGTCTAACTATATAATATAAGCTTATACTTTGTAGTAATTCCATAGCATTATTTGAGCTTTCAGCCAATTCTTTTAGCTAAGCATGCAAAATTTTAAATAGGTTGATTTTTTTTAATGTAGTAGGAAATGAATTTCTTTTGTTGAGCAAATTGTCCACCTGAAGTTGATGGAGATAATGTCATTTGTGAAGTATTAGATAGTAGATATGTTAAAGTAATTTGAGACATGGTACTTCTTGAAGAAGCTACAGACAATCAATTCTAAATACATCTATACTAACAAAGTTATGTTTATGAGACTATCTTCTATCTTGTATGTATCACTTTTTTTTTTAATATCAATTAAACACACTTACCTGGACTATCTGTAGGTTGAGGAGGTGGACCTAGACATAGCAGGAAGTGAACAGTAAATGTACAAATTTACCTAAATATGTTGACAAAATTACTATCATAAAGTATATGGCAATACTAACTAGCTATAGTTACTGAATTTCATGCTATGGTTCTGGACGCTCACCAGCAATCATGATGGTAGTGGAGTTTTCTGGATCAACTGTAGAACTTCCAGTGAGGGCACATTTGATGTAAGTATTATTTCTAGCCAGTGTTGCCGTAGTTACCAATGTAGAAGTCCACATAGAGAGAGTGGTGTCATCAACACTTGTACTTATGTCGTAAATGCCAGTCATTTGGTTGGAAACTTGCCGGCCATTTATAAACCATCTGAGACTGGAACCCTCACCATTACAAACTATAGTAACAGTGTCTCCTTCTACAACTGGGTTTTTAGGTGTCTGTTGGAATAAGTCCAATCCTGTACACAAAGGAAGTATATCATGGAAATTGGCTGTGCATAATTTCTTTATTAATTGATATTTCATTATTTTAATTTATCCTTTTCCTGCCGTGTGTACAGTTATATGAATGGTTCCAGCAACCAGTTTGCTTCACAGAGTAATGGTCAATATGAAATACATTAATATAATCAAGTTTTACTGCTTCTTTCGATATTTCTAAACAAATTCTTTTGTATTTTTTCAGGATCTGCGAAGACAGCCCACTTTGCACACCATTGAGCAAAAATCTGACAGCAGGTAATTCTTAACCAATAAAATTATTAGCTCGTTAAAATCTATATACTTTCTTCTAACTCTCTCCCAAGTTTAAGTAAAAACGTTTCTTTCATGCCAAGTGCACACCATTTCAAGTATAGTCACTTTCCGTCCACGCAGCTGAGATGTGAATAGAGCGGAGATTATTGCTGAGACGTGAATAGAGCGGAGATTATTGCTGAGACGTGAATTGACCGGAGATTATTGCTGAGACGTGGTTAGAACGGAGATTATTGCTGAGACATGGTTAGAGCGGAGATTATTGCTGAGACGTTGGTTAGAGCGGAGATTATTGCTGAGACGTGGTTAGAGCGGAGATTATTGCTGAGACGTGGTTAGAGCGGAAATTATTGCTGAGACGTGGTTAGAGCGAGATTATTGCTGAGACGCGGTTAGAACGGAGATTATTGCTGAGACGTGGTTAGAACGGAGATTATTGCTGAGACGTGGTTAGAACGGAGATTATTGCTGAGGCATGGTTAGAGCGGAGATTATTGCTGAGACGTTGGTTAGAGCAGAAATTATTGCTGAGACGTGGTTAGAGCGGAGATTATTGTTGAGACGTGGTTAGAGCAGAAATTATTGCTGAGACGTGGTTAGAGCAGAAATTATTGCTGAGACGTGGTTAGAGCGGAGATTATTTCTGAGACGTGGTTAGAGCGGAGATTATTGCTGAGACGTGGTTAGAGCGGAGATTATTGCTGGGACATGGTTAGAGCGGAGATTATTGCTGAGGCATGGTTAGAGCGGAGATTATTGCTGAGACATGGTTAGAGCGGAGATTATTGCTGAGGCATGGTTAGAGCGGAGATTATTGCTGAGACGTGGTTAGAGCGGAGATTATTGCTGGGTAGGGTATCATGTATGAGTGTCAGTGTGTAGTAACAAAAACAAAAGTGATTGGGTAAAGTGGGATGTTTTTGCAGATCCTGTCACTCAATACATCAAACTTTTACTGACTTTGATTAACAGTACAAGCTGCAGTGGTTAGAGCATAGAGTAGTTCCCAGAAAAACCAGCAATTCATATGTTTGCACTAACAGCTATCCTTTCCTGGTCACTTCCAGGAACAACCACAGCATAAACTTCACTATCTCCAAGTGTACTCTTGGCATTGGTTCTGAGAAGAGCAGCAATAGCAAGAAATAGAGCCAGTGGTAAGAGTTAGGTCAGTGATACCATAGTGGGCGTGAACAGTAATGTCATCACTCAATTCAGGACAGTTGACACCTACGCTACAAAAATACTATATACACACTTACTTTGAATTGTGGCTTCCATTGCTGGTTTCAAAAACAGGAGAACTAATTGAAGCATCAAAAAACCCTTCATTTCTCCAGTTTCACTTCTTGCAGGATGAAACTTTCCTACTTTGAGTACCTATCTATTTTGTATTTGTGTACAGATTCTTCAAGCAAGCAATGGCTAGAACAAACACACACCCACACAAAAAGGAATGAGCCTGATCAAATTACAGAAGCCATTACATAATTAGAGGTATGTTTCAATAATTGCCATTTCCTTATCCAGAGTAATGTGTTATGTGTGCACACGTGTGAGTGTGCATGTTATAAGTGTATTTTATATGTTTGTTGTATGTATGTGAGTGTGTGTATTTATGTGTGCATTTGTGATGTGTGGAATAAGGGGGTGTAATAAATGAAGCACCAAGGGTGTGAATTCTCAGCATGACTTGCACTAGCTAGCTATTACGAAGAAAAAAATAATTCATTTGGAGTAGTATCATTATGAATATGCCAATATGTAGTTCATACAAGCCAATAAAGGCTTGAGCAAGTCTACAATCAACTACTGCAATGAAATAGTAAGACATTAATGCTGTCTTAATAGAAGAAGCTTAACATACAAGTAGCACTCACCTCACCAGTAGTCATAAAGGGAAACTCCAAGCACTCTGGTAAACCACTGAGAATATAATGTAATGCAAAACTTCTCGGGCAGCAAAGGAATTATTGCTTACATATGAGTGTGACTTATTGGGCCATTACCAGCAATTAATTATGATCACATGGCTTAAAAGCTTAGTAATTCTGTAAAAATAAGTCAAAACAATAAATTCTGGCACATTAAAAGAGACTTAAAATATTCATTCAATATTTTAGTGCTTGTTTCAATATTCTGGAGGTTGCCCTCTTCAAGATCCGCTTTTCGTTGTGACAAAATGACCCTGGATGACTGACTGACTGACAGACAAAAAAATTGAGAACCTGTAACCCTATCGTGCATATGCGCTGGGAATTTTGCATTGTCTTGCTTTTTATTGGTTATTTTTATCCATGGTTAAAAATTTTAATAAGAATGTAGCTATTATTAACCCCCAGCGTGCATGCGTGAGAGGCAGTTTGTCTGTCAGTCAGTCAGTCATTCTGTTATACGGATCTTGAAGATGGAACCCCCCCCCCCCCCCGAAGATTGAACCAAGCATCAAATTGTTGCACTGGACACTTTAATGTGCAAGCATTTTTCGTTTCGACTTTTTTTTTTTAGAAAACGCTAGTTATTTTTATCGTAAGCAAATGTTGGTAATGCCCCCCATAGTCACACTGTTCTCACGTGAACAAATTGCTTCTTTGCTGCCTGCAGTAGTTTTGCATTACATTATTCTCAGTGCTTTACCAGAGTACTTGGAGTTTCCCATACTACTGGTGAGGTGAGTGTCATCTGTGTTAAGCCTCTCTTATGAAGACAGCATTAACATCTACAGTCTCATTGCACCAGTTACATATTGACTTGCTCAAGCTTTATATATCGACGTGCACAAACATACATTATTGGCATGTTCATATTGATACTACTCCAAATACGTTATTATTTTGGTCTTTGTAATAGCTAGTTAGTGTATAGTAATCCTGAGGGTTTGCACCTTTGGTGCTTCATTATAGTGTATGAATTAGCCTATGATGAACTGATCAAATTTCCCTTGTTTAGATTATGTTGTTGTTTTTTTCCGTACCATAGTGTGACCTATTTGCGTGATTTTGCTAGTGTGACTTATCATTGATCACTTCAATAAATAAATAGCTCAAGTACTAAAAAACAAAGAGTGAAATATTTTGGTCTATCCTAAGGGAACCCTTCACTTGCAGTCTCCCCCAAAAATGGAACCTTGGCTCAAGCAGTGATTGAATGTCTTGTAAAAATATAATTTATTGCTAACTTGGGAGAGACATTTATAAATAATCTGAGAGTGGACCCCACACCATTATGACAATGTCTCCTTCTATATCTGGGTTGCTAGTATAGGTGTCCATTGGAATACATCTAATTCTGTACATTACTTAAGGAATAATGTATTTTTTGAGTGAAGGATAATAATACAGCATTTTGGTTGTTTAATTAGTATGAGTAATAGCACGGATAACCATGCTATTTGGGATTAAGAGCATGAATAACACAATTGATATAGCACCAGGCGAAGCCAAGTGCTATTTCAATTGCTTTACGAGTGCTATTGATCCCTAATAGCACAGGTTATCCATGCTATCACTCGCTCATAGTAGGCCAGCTTTTTAATGAAGTCATTTGCAATTGTAGCTACACTGTATCGTTCACTCACTATCTCCCTATTTCAGGATTAGCTTCCGCTGGAACTTCGTTTTCAACGTACGGCTCCTCCTAATCTGTTGAAATACATTCCGTCTAATACGGGTAGAGCTTCTGCGGTAAAGAATGACATTGTCTCCAACTAGAAACTACTCGAACTGTACATTTCCAAGGTTAACGCTGCACGCATGCACACTTACCCGTACTATTTCACTTAGCTACCATGGTATTTCACTTAGTTACCACCTCGGTAACTTGGTGGAAACTAAGTGAAATACCATGGTAGCTAAGTGAAATAGTACGGGTTGCGCATGCATGCAACATTAACCTTGGAAGCATACAGGAGTAGTTTCTAGTTGGAGACAATGTCCTTCTTTACTGCACAAGCTCTACCCATATTAGACGGAATGTATTTCAACAGATTAGGAGGAGCCGTACGTTGAAAACGAAGTTCCAGGGGAAGCTAATCCTGAAATACGTGCTACAAGTGCAAATGATTTTTTTTAAAGCTGGTCTACACTGTGCTATTTGGGGATTAATAGTACGAGTAATGTGATTGAAATAGCACAAGGTGAAGCGGATTGCTTTTTCAATTGCTTTAGGATTTTGGTACTGAAATGCATGGTGGGTGTAAGGTATTCATGATAAAAATGATTAATCAAACGACAATGAAAGGACTGGTTATCTAAATACACTACTCAATTCTAAAGCCTAGCTATTACCAATGAACAAAGCTAGACAGCACTTTTGTCACTACTAAAGTTCAGCTTGTCTAGACAATGCAAGTGACTAGCTACTACAACGACTAGAACACTAACTGAACTAATAGTGAGACATAAATCTGTAGTAGCAAGGGAGCAGAGATCTGAGAGATGTTGTTTCTTCTAAGAAGTCACTAAGCATTATTTTGAAGATTCTGTGATATCTGTGTTAAAAAGATTCATAATGTTCCTAATGATATGATCATACGAGTGTTAGTAATGACTTGCAGATACAGGCTATCTAGCTAAACTTTACTATTAAGACATATCAGTTGATAGGAGTCTAATAATTAATACTACACTACACACTTACGCTGAGTTGTGGCTGCCATTGCCAGTTTCAAGACATAGACTACTATAACAAAAGTCACCACAAGCTTCATTTCTCCAGTTTTACTTCATTGAAGCTAAAAAAAAGCACCTTCTCCTTGGGTGCCAATCTGCTTTACAATTGTGTACAAATTCTTTTAAGCGTACTTGACCACACCAACTCTATAATTAATGAGCCATATAATTGTGAAAGTTCAAAAGTGTAGTGAGACTCACTATTAATGGAGGTATGCTTTGATGACTGCCATGGTATATTATTAACCCTCAGCACGCATGTGCGAGAGGGTTTGCAGAGTTTGCATGTCATTAACCCTCATCGTGCCTTGAGAGAAGAGGAACTCTCACAAGATGACGACTCCCTTTAATTTCGGCTTAGTCTTTGAGAAAACAAGAGAAAAGGAACACTAAGGTGAGTGTTGCTATACGGCCATGCCCATTCTATCGTTTAGCTGCCATTTCGAATCATGCGCGCTCGCGTGAGCATACAAATTTTACCGCGCCCGGTTCAGATTTGTGTTGCTCTCTGTGCTGAACTTTTATTGTCCAGTGTTAGGTAGTCTCTGCTGCTGTAGGTGCGATTCTTTCTAAGTATGCCTGCTCTCCAAAAAAACGTGCCCTAAGTGTTTGTGTAGTGTGCATGTCAGAAAGTCCAAATATTTTTGTGGCTGTCCTCAGAACGTCTTAAAAGCCGTATTGCTGAGTATCAAGCTCGTAAAACAGCTTTAGAAAGTTTAAATCAGTCCCACGTGTGTATAAGGGATGGTTCTAAACATAAAAAATCCCAAAGATGCAAGCAGGCCAATTTAAAAAAAATCCTAGCTAGACAAACTAAAATTTAAATTCATAATGGAACAAACCTATTACTGTTATAAGCTGAAAATTGTATTCAACAATAGTGACTTATTTTGCAAATTATTGCATTTTTTAACTAATGCTTAGGATTTGCACTCTTAGTGCTCTAGTTATTATTATTATTATTATTATTAACCCTCAGCACACATGCATGAGAGGGTTATAGTAGTCTTTCTGTCATTCGTTCATTCATTCATTCTGTCACTCTGTCAACAGCGGATTTTTAAGATGACGGACTTTTATGCCTTGAAAGAAAAGGAATTTTGACTGCCTATTTAAGTCCCTTTAATTTGCCACTTTTAAAATTTCAGCTTAGTTTTTGAGAAAACTAGAAAAAAGGCAGACTATGGTGAGTGATGCTATATGGCCACGCCCATTCAATCCTTTAGCTTCCATTTAGAATGGATGATATTATATGCAGAATAGCTGGCCCTCACCTTTGACCTAAGGTGCAGCCAATACAGTGAACTTTGAACCTTAAGCATGTTCGCACATATGTTTGACCATCGCTGCATCATCACTTGGGCTGACCATAGTCTGGCCAACAAGACCCTTTACCTACTGCATCGCGGGGAAAGGGTCTGGTAAAATGTAATGGGGCCACTTGTTCTGCTGACTCAGCGCAATATCCACAACCACTATACAATTCTAGTGCGGTTTCCCCCACTTAACGTGGGGAACCTAAGGGTCCAGTGCTCCGTTCAGGGATGCAATGGAGTTTTTACTACAGTACAATACTCGACATTACACTGCTTCTTGATAAGGGTTCTCGATAATAACCTTTAAATAGGATGCGTAATTATGATACTAAAATATACATCATGAATGTAAGTACATAAATAAAAAAAGCTAGAAAGGCGCTACTTACTAAGGTAAATGAAAGAGACCACAATGACATTTTATATATGTGTACACATATGTATCTGGAAGTGTATACAATATATGAGTTTGTACACATGGAAACGAGGTGTGACAGGGCCCATATCAAAATATTTTATTGGTACTTGTACATCAGCCTAAGCTTTAAAATTTTACTGATGGCCTCATGGTTTGTAATAGTTGAAACTTTTATTTCTCAATGATTTTACATGCCACAGTTGTTCATGTATGTGCATGTAATGCAGAGAGTACTAGTGATGGCAACATTGTGCTAGCATCTATCAGGGAATCCTGTACAACATGGCATCAAAATGTTGGATGGCTTCACTAAACTTTGCTCTGATTATAGAAATGGGGTGTTGCTTGCTAGTCAGAAAGCATTCAGATGGACTCCTTTTGTTACAAACGCAAAAGTGGCAAATTTAAGATTGTCAATGATCAGCTAGTTCTGCATTAAATACAAACAATATCTGATACAGAAGCCTGTAGCAAAGAGGAGAAATGCACTGCCAGTATCATATTTATTGGGAGTTTTTTTAAAACCAAACAATGTGTGGTTAGGGGAGCAAAACTACTGCATTTACTCACATGATTACCTTGTGATGATAGGGGGACCTTAACAGTTAGTACCAGGGTTGGGGTCAAATACTTAAGTATTTGTATTTAAACTGTATTAAATACTTTTTGGAATATCTGTATTTGTAGATTTAAAATGTGGAAGTCTTTATATCTATATAATTCAAGTACTTTTTTTACTATAAGGTGGTGATGAAATGTGAGCTCCCAAATTAGAATGGTCTCCTGGAACATGTTTTTACTTAGCATATTCATTTTATATTCTTAAGATACAGAATCAAGGTCTAGGTGCTGGTAAACCACAGAGCCTTAAGATCTCACACAATATGCCAGCACAATAATTTTTGGCATAATAATTGGTAGGCAAAAGCTTCGGCCATAATTAAGCATAATAAGATCATTTTCCCAGCATGATATTGATACACCACGACATTGAGGCAACAATGCACTATAAAATCACTTGTTTTCTTGTACTATTGCTATGACTCGTATAATATTATTGTGAAAAGGTTGCTTAAATTTGCATAAATTTAGGGCATGACAGGTGCATTTGCAGCAATGCCAAATAGCATAGTAGATAAAATTAAAGGCATAATGTGGACATCCTTACTGAGCATGCTCAACCATCATCATGCCCACAACCACCACATAAGAAGATGAAACATTTTGTTTTATATATTTTGCTTTTAGCAGACCAAGTTAGTGGCTTCTTTGCAGTTGATGTACACATTGGTGGATACCTTCAAGCTCCTTTTCTACTGAATAGTGGGGATAGTATTTAGTGTGCTTCTATTTAGGGTTGTAAAGCCGGAATGTGCCGCTACTTAGAAACTATGCTAAATATCTCAGTCCAGATTCAGATATACTAGTTAATTATTTAATATTTATCATTCAGTAAGAAGAAGCACAGTAGAGTAGTATGAGAGCTGAGTATGATACAACTAACTAAAGAATACTCTTGATACAGAATATTATGAGATGAAGGGCCATCAATGAATTGCCTTACAAGTGTGTTGACATTACATATGTGTGTGTGTGTGTGTGTTTGTGTGGGAAACTAAGTAGTTAGGTAGGCGGTGTTGCTTGAAGTGTGATGAAAGAGGTGATAAGTGGTTAATTGGTAAATATGTCTGGAGGAGCCCAAACAGCTACCATAAAGAAAAATCCTCTATATTTTTTAAATAAAATATTCCACATTTGCAAAACTTTTGTTTTTTTCATTGTATCCATGCGTCCAGCATCCTCTGTGCCCCAGCAGTTGAAAGATTAATTAGCATGACCGGAAAGGTGTTTTGACCTGACAGATGTCATTTGACAAAACATTTGAAAAACTTTACAAGTTTATTTAAATTTAGTTAGAAGAAGTGACTTAATAGATACTAAAAATCCATTAAATTATGGCTCTAGTTTTCGTACAAAACAGAAAATCAACTATAGCTAATCCATGCAACACTCCAGTCAATGGTGATGCTATTAAACAGTATTTGTATCAACTGCATTATTTCATCAACATATCCTAGATGAGAGGACATGTTTACCTCCTGAGTACACAGCCATTGGTTCTCCTGTCTCTGCTGTAGTCACCAAGTTGTATATTATGGAATTCTTTGAAAGAATAGCTTTAAACTCAGTTATTTAAACCTAGTAAGTTGTGATGTGTCAATTTGAAATGTGAAGCAGTGGTGGGCTGGAGCCCTCCCATAATTTTGGGGCGGCACAATCTAATGAGCTGATTTCTCACATGAACACTTCAAACTATAAAAATAAAAATATGCCCTTAGAGCCCCCTTTACCAAAACATCTTCCTACACCACTGTGAAGAATGAGGAAAGAGTGACATCCGCTGGAATTGAGATTGAAACAGGCTTCTTATTATCAATGCATGTCATGTGGCTATTCTCCAGAAAATTTTGATTTGTGTTAATCACTCTATGATGTATATGTGGGAATATTAGCTATATGCTTGACTCTGTATGACCTGTTTTTTATCAAATGAATTTGACGTTACCAACTAGCTGCGTCAACTTTTTTATCAAATGAATTTAAAGTGCATAGGAGGAATCATGGTGGTCATATTTTGAGAATGAAAATGTGTATGATCATTTGAGAATGGAGATGCATTGTGCCATTTCAGCCAATTTTGTCCTGAATGGAATGCCATACAGAAGACCCTTAATCTCTCTAAACAATAGTGATATTATATGCTTGAATAAAACAATAGAAACAAAAATAATTTTATACTTATCGAAATTAATTGGTAAAGATAAAACAAGTGAATAAATGTAAGCAAAACCACATTATAACATTAGTCCTTATTTATCGAGTAGTTAGTTTTCATCACAGTGTCCAGTCTAAGAGGAACTTTCAATGTGACTATTTTCATCCATTCTCTGCAACGTATAAAGTGTTTAAGTGAAGTATTGCTAACTTAAATGTATTACTAACCTGGCTGGTGCTAGATGGAATTGTAGCTGAAGTGGTGAAGTGATTGACTACATCATAGCCTAACAACAAAGATTAAAATCAAGCTGTAAAATTATAGCTATACAAGCAAACAATTATTGAATTATATGTAATTTAAAACTTGACTAAAATGTAATATAATGAGCTATTCAATATAAGATTAATGATATAGCACACATAGCAACTTACTAAAAGCATACTTTCTTACTGAAATGTGAACATTGTGAATTGAAAACTATTCATGTTAGGGCATAAACAGTAAATTGAAGCACGAGCACAAAGACTCAAGTATGCTTACCAATAAGATTATGAGTGTTTGTCAGGCAGAACCACATCTAACCAAAGTGCTGCTTGCTAATTGTAACCTAGCTATTGTGCAAAATGACCATTTGTCTCTCTGCTAATGGTGAGTAAAATGGTATGCAGTCAGAGCTATCATAGATGGGAAACAAGACAGTGCACATAGTAAGTGTATAATTCATGGTGAAGCTTCTGGCACATTTATAATAATGGAGAGATAGGATTTGATCACGTGAATGGCTAAGATAAAACAAGTGAAAGATAATTCTTAAGAGATACAGATCCATAAATTGAGTTAGAAATTTATTTGAAAGTCAATTAAATGCTGCCATTTGCATTACTTTCAATTATATACTGTCACTGCAACCAGCTTTATATTTGTGTCTTGCTATACCCACCCTAAGCTATAACCTTTGTACTGTGAATTTGACCACAAAATTTAAGGCTTTTGTAAATTGTTCATCTTAATGCTGAAGTCAGTTTGAAGTTACTTATAAAAACCTGAATGTTATAGCTGAGATGAAGTGAACAGCATCCAGTAAATTTTAGCTACATATATTTTTGTTCAAATATGATTAAAAAAATGCATGTAGCTAATGGTGCTAAGCAGAAATCTAATTTCTCAAGAAATTTATTGCTTGCCATTATTTGCAGTCATCCTGAGTTAGTCTCGTGGAGCCAGATCCTTTATCCCCTTTACCGCTACAAGGAGGGAGGAAAGGGTCTGGCTCAGCGGTTCTAGTTCCACCCGAAAATTGGTGGAGGTAATTAAGTGACCGCATGCGGTTGCGAGTGAAAACTTTTATTCAACAAAATGGATCAATGCTGTCTTTGCAGTCAAAATGTATTCATTCTTTCATTAGACATGAGTAACCCAGATGGCCGAAGATTTGTGCACAGCATATAACGCAGTCTCATCAGAGATACTCATCACTGTCCACGCGCAAAATTGCAACTCACAGAAAGAGTGGTTACAGTTGCTATACTGCTAATGTTATTCATAGTGCTAGAGCCAAATTACTTCCACCAACTTCTGGGTAAAGCTAGAACCTGCTGAGTTAATGGCAGTGTTCCAGACCCTTTCCTCCCCCCACCTAGTTAGAAGACACATTTACCTTGAAAAAATTGTTACTCTGTGAAAACCATTAGCAGTTACAATATGCAATCGATCAAAGTATAACTTGTTTAGTTAATTAATTTAGCAATAGTTTCAATCTTAGCAAATCCAGAATAGGGCATTTAATGGATATATACTCTTTACATTGTCACTATTTCAACTTACTTTCATTTGCCGAAGTATTCACATTAAAATTCTGCATAATAAGATTATTGTTTTATGACAACATTATACATCCTTTAAATTGACAAAAAAGTTAGTTATTGAAATGATACAAACATGTGCGACTCAAAGTAAGATTTTAGGAGTATAGTTAATATCAGAGCCTTGTGGTATACTCCATCTATCTGATTGATGCTTGGATAATAGTGTGCAAATTGTCAAATAGAAGGAGTAGCTAACTTCAGCAGTTATAACTATGAAAGTCTAACTAGATATAGATTAGAATAAGTTTTGTCATTTCCTTTATATTTAGTATTGAAGCTTATAAAAATGAAGGAATTGTGCATTTTTATGATAAAAGCATAAAATTGTACACAGCTTTAGTATGCGGAAGTTTAGTTCTCTGATTTGACCTTTAGTTATCTTTGCACGTCATCTTAATTATCAGTTATCAATATTCTTCAAATGTACTCAATATTGGTATCCAATTAAAGCACTCCATGTAGTACAAAGCTAGTACTAATATCACGGTAGCGTACCCTCAGTGCTGCCATCAAGCACTTACATATTACCCTGCACCTATTATTTTTACACTTAGTTATGAGTTTAGTTAGATAGCAGAGGAGACAAAATAAAGTTCCGGATTCCATTCCGTAGTATGGCCGTAAACTCTTTTTACCGTAGTGTTTATCATTACGTTCCCTACTGTTTTGATTAAACGGCAAACACCGTTTACTAAAACGGTAAAATACAGTTAAGCTTTTCCATCGATCCATTTATATTTTCTAGCTAGAAATTCTTCCATAGCTATATCAGCAAACTAAGGCCTTGTATCACCTGTTAAACACTACGGGGATAGTGCAAAAAAAGCTCGTACAAAAACTTAACTTGCTTCAATAAATTTGCAGACCGAAGTTTCAATGGGCACACAGCTACAACCAGGTCTGCAGTTCTTAGGTCTTCTGTTAGCTACTGAAGGACTTCGAGTAGTAAAAAAATCTAAGCCTGAGATGGCCCTATCTGCGGTAGTCAAGCTAACAATTTTCTGCAAGACAACTTCAAATAGGACGGCTTCAAAAGTTTTTACCTGAGAAGCTCCACCTCAGGAGCCTGTGAACAAAAAAACAATCTAAATGTTTATTGGATAAACGATTTTAATATTACTTTGAGTGAGGCATGCAGTGAACGAGAAAGATTAAAACGGTAACATGGTTGAACGGAACGGCCATTTTTTTACCTAATGGCATACCGTTTTCCACCCCGTTTTTAATCATGCAATAGTCGTTCTACAGAACGGAATTTGGAACTTCATTTTGTCTCCTACTATATTCTAAGCTGTATACGCAAGTCAGTTCTAACATTACTGACACTCATTTGATCATGTCAATATACCTTTGCTGCCTTCTACTGAAACCTAAGAGGCTCTGCTTACCTTCCCTACACCTTCACTACGATTAGCATAATCATCACATTTGTCTTTTGACTAAAATTCAACATGTTTTTTCATTGTTGCACAGCTCTTCAACATACAATATTTCACTAATTTTAGCTACTGACAATCAAAATTGTTGTAGCCAACCGTGTAAATATCCACTCAACATATTTCCCAGCAAGCATACAATATTTCTGCTTATCAAAATAAACTTTGCCTTATGTAGATGAAACTTGAAAAGAAGAAAAGTTATTGATGAAACACAGCATAAAAAATTAATAAAGGGATTAATTAGCGATGACCTAGATAAAATATGGTGGAGTTATACTTTCATTTGTACATCTAAACACACCATTTCACCTGGTTCAACAAAATTACCATTAATCTCCAGTACATATTCTTTAAAGCAGCATGCTGATTTAACACACTAATGCTGAATAGACAGTTACTCACCTTTGCTTTCATTGTAGATTTCTTCTTTCTTATAAAGCACAAGATAAATCCAACCAGCATTATCATAGTTATTATAAGAACAATGCATACAACCATTATATCTGGAAAAATATAATAAAAATATGAGTCACTTAGAATACTTCAAGCTAATACTTCAGTCATAATGCTTGTACATGTTATATGCACGTTTACATGCTTTAATTAGTAAACTATGACATGGAAAATTATAATTAATTGTAAAAAAAAAAAATTTTTTTTACAAGGAGATATGTTTTTAGCATCAAATTTGGTGAAAGAAAAAGATTTGTCCAAGCATAAATAAGAACAATAATACATCCGATACTGATGACTTGAAATAATGCAGATAAATAATTTTTTTGAAAATATACTATTACTGTTGTTTCAGTCATTCTCAGCTGAATAAGTATAACAATAGCAAATTTTGTCAGTTCTAACAGACAATATAATAATTATGTTTAAACTTTAACTTAACCTAGATATTTAGACTTCCTGCCGAAGTCTTCTTCAGCGGTCAATGTAGTAGTACAACATAAACCGAAAGTATCTGGTGAGCGTGCCTACTGTTTAATTTTTAATTTTTAAGTGGTGATTTGCACGCAGCATAGACAGCCAGCATCCAGCAAGCTCTAAACCTCAAACTTGTTATTGCCTGGAGTTGACGTGCTCTCATCTAGAGTTTCATCATTCTGAAAGCTTATCTCTGATCACATTTACTATTTCATTTATTGCCACATCAGTGAATAGGGAAGATACATCAAAACACAACATCTTTTTTTTTTTTTTAGATCACATGCACACACTATTAACTGTTTGCATAAAATGTGTTGATTATTTTATGTATGATTGTGTCTTACCAAAGAAGAGATATCATTCCGTTTATATTGTGTTTATTATAATCACCACAGAGAGTTTGACCTCCTTGACCTGTGAAGTGGACTTTGGCAGGAAGTTGACATTTTAATTAAACATATTATACTGGCTGTTAAAATGGAGAAAAACTGATGCTATTATGTTGAAGTTATAGTTATGTTTACTTGAGCACTTAAAATGTAGTTAAACTTGACACAAAATATTTCACAATTGTAAAGGCTATAGCTACCTGTCAGTCATATAATCATTTCTCAACCTTCTTTACTTATAACACTCACAAACACCACTTGAAGATAGCAGTACTCTACATCCTGAAGTAGTAGGAGATAATGTAGCTTGTGAAGTATAAGATACTGGAGATGTTGAAGTAGTTTGAGATGTGGTACTTCTTGAAGTATCTACAAACCATATATTCTAATCAATTTTCTGACAATAAAACAGACCTGTCATGTCTAATAACACTATCACCTTTATCTACCTGGACCATATGTTGGCTAAGGAGGTATTACATATAACTTATCTTATGGCAAAATTTACTTTTGTAAAGCATTTACTTGCACTTTCAGATTATTATTATGTTTTGGTCTAGTACAGATTGTGATGTTCAGTTTATACAAGAAAGATTAAATAACATGAGATGACATGAGATTATAAAGACATTTATGTTTCAAAATTTCTTTCTCAGCCTTCTTTTACTCATTAAATATATATAGTTAGCAAGCACACACACATGCACACACATGCACATATGCACACACATGCACATATGCACACACACACACACACACACACACACACACACATGCAAAGCCACTAGCGGTCATGTACACCTGGCAGAGCCAGATTGTCTGCACTCTAAGGCACTATGAGCCATGCAAGATAAGTTTGTGAGCACCCGAAGTCCCACCTGGACCATTGCTGTTTCATGATAAAAGGCCTTGATTTTGCACCCCAGCAAATTCTAGGTACCCAATCACAGCTGGGTGGACTGGTGGGGCTGATGGGAGGCAGAGAAAGAAAAACTAGATGGAAAATTTCCAGAGTGGGACTTGAGCCAGGACCTCAGGCCCTGAGACAAGGACACAGTCACTACACCACACAATCACCACACAAGGCACACATAATATTACTCCATACAGGAGTGAGAGATACTCTTACACATTTCTAGCATGTCAGATTCAGTCACAATAATATTCATTATGCTTTCAATTAGTTCTCATTTCAATTATAATCATCTCAAACAGACTTTGGCAAGAAGCGAAAATGTTAGGTTATAAGTTTTGTGGAGGGTATTGAACCAAGTCCTTGCAAGACTACTAAGCAGCTGGAGACTCTGTGTAAATCCCAAGTTCCAGCCGGGTTACACTGCCACCAGAATTGGTCTATGGGTAGTCTGGAGCTCTCCTATCAGCAACCTAAAGCTATCCTATCACTTCCCAACTAGCCTTGAAAGTATTCAAGGAAGTTATAATGACTGTTAATTAGATATTAGCTAATAAGGTATGGTGCAGATAAAAAGAAAGACAGAGACCAACTGAAACTGGGTGGAGTGACTGCGGTGATTTTATAGCCATCCACCCACATAGTGAAACATAAAAAGAAAGAGGTGTGTGAGCATACTCAAAGTGATACCACTTGTGTCTGAAGTTAGTTCTGAATATTTAGTTCCAAAACTGTGAAACCGGTGTGGTAGCTGATGATGTAGCAGCTGACCACAATTACATGCACAGTCACACCACCCCTGGTATCCCTGCAACAGTTCTGTGGGTGGCCCCACAAGGTTTAAGCCTAAATTATAGGCTGTATAAACAAAAATCAATCTCCATGTCTCTCTTTTAATTATTCCTCACAGCTTTCAAATCTAAGTTGCCCTAATGGTCTTACCAGTTTGCCATGTAATTATCAGGTACCATTCTTGAACTGTGTATGTTCTTGCCATCAAGTATAGGTTGTAAGATGTATTCTTTTCTAGTAGACTTGTTGTAAATTGGAGAACTTGATTGCTTATCACTGTGAATCCTTCAGTTGATGTGTTTAGGAGTGATTCGGTGTTTTCAGCAATAAGTTTAAAATTGACAGGCTCTGTCAGGCAAGAGGAAGGAAACTATAATAGGAACAAAAATAAATGATTAAGAATATTAATGCAATACATTTATTGGTGTAAATTGGTTACAAATTTAGCTGTGGTTTATGAATCTCATATAGAAGAGAATGTGCATAATCTAGTACTAATCAATAGAACTAGTGGTGTGCTTGAGCACAAATGGTGAGCGAGCCTTAAACTACACTATTGTTAAATTTGATTTTAACAACCAACACTCAAGCTATTAAAATAAAGTCGAGTTTTTAAATTACGTATGAGGTAAAGGGGTTTCAATGCCATAGTAACCGCTCCCCTCATCAGTTTGAATTGAAAAAGAAGCAACAACATCGAATCACGTTATTAAATTTTCTTTGTGATATAGTAGTTGTAACGCACAATACTTTCACACAACTGAACATACCTACGCAAGATTTACCTTCGTGGTTCGTCTAGTGGACAATGCATTTTTAAGTAAATACTGTTGAGTAGGGCTTATTGTGACAAATAGCGCATTAACTTACCATCGCCACTAACTCGAATAGAAATGGAGCTCCCATAAGATTTTGAGTTTTAACGTCTGCACCCGCAAAACAATTCAAAGCCGTAAACAATTCAATTTCTAAGGTGATACGGGTAATGGTCGCTAAACCGGAGGATTCAGTTTGGGACGGGGTCGAACGCGGAGCGAACACAAAAATACGGAGGGTCAAAGTACAAAATGACATACATACGTCCATACATATATATTAAATAAACAAACATCCCCGATTTTTTCATTTTTACCCCTGTAAGTGTCTCGCTCGCTACGCTCGCTCGCCGATATTATATTGAGTAATTATAGCTACCTTCAACACTATTGTATAGTAGGACTGGCTCACTGCAGTTGTATCAGAATAAATTAGAAATGTAATTGCAACAGACTGCATACTTGAATAAATTTACCAGACTTGTTTCATAAACATATTCATAGTAAAGAGTCTAATTTGCCAGAATCCAAAAGTTGCAATGATGCAACCACAAACAAGAACAATAGCAACAATATTAACAAAGTGCCATGTTGTGCTCTGTAGAGCATATCTTCATTTGTATTTCTCTTTAAGATATAAGTGGCCAGTTAGTTGCCTGTCATACCTGAACTTCCACAATCCCTGCAAAGTAGTTGGCAGATGGAATAGAAAACTCATTGGAACTAGTTGATAAAGAGCCTTCTGCCATATCAGCTACAAAAAAGGAAGGAAGCTAATTTAAATAAGTGTGTGGCTTCACAAAAACATACCAATTTTAAAAGTGGTTGCTACAATATTAAGTATTTTTGTTTCTCCTTTTATTATTATTATTATTATTATTATTATTATTATTACTATTATAATTACTTTTGTTATTAATTTATCTATTATTCATACTAAAATTGTCATTATTATTATTACAAAATGCTCATATTCTTAAAGAAGTCCACCAGTAGCAAGTATTAGCATAATTGAACCTATTGTGTCTTTTATTGGCCTTTCGTGCCTAATTAGAATTGATACCACCTGGGTTATATATATATATTATTTACATTAAAGAACTAAAACTATAGGTGACTAGACAACTGAAAAAAAAATTACAGAGATGGTAATAAAATACATCAGTACCATTTTAAATTAATGTAATTTCTAGCAAGCATTGACAGAGGAACTCTGCATACCTATACTTCACATGGTTGTCCTTCCTATACTCTAACTCATATTGATCATGCAATGTAGTTCAAACTTAATCATTCTGTAAGTTATCACAATTGTCAGAAACTTATTATAATTCTCTAGATTACCAGGTTTAATATGACAGGTATTGAAATACATCACTGCAGGAAACACCATGCCCTCCATACTATCTCACCTAAGCAAGAAGTGAGCCATTGTGCTGTGTCACTGACTTCATCCGGGTCATTAAAAGACCCTCCAATTGGCATACACCCACAGTATATCTCTCCTCTGCTGTTGCTACTGGAGGTTTGGACCACAGCTGTCAAGTTAGCATAACCTCCTTCAATCGTCCGTGTTAGCACAAAATCAGAGTATGGGCGGTCATAGTAGCTATGGGCATACAAAAAATCTCCATTTATTACCCAGCGTGCTTCATGAGACTTTGTTATGCACTGAAAAGTGGCATTGTCTCCTGGCTTGACTATCTGAAGCTCAGGACCTTGAACAATACAGGCTAAAAAAAAAAGATATGTGTCATCATTGATCAATTGCATCATTCTTACCTGTATTAATGTAAAATCAACACTAGAGGAGGCGGGGAAAGAAATATTAAATGAATGAATAGTTTGGTGTGCCAAACCAAAACAGTTATGAATTTTTGCTCAGTCACATAATATTTATATACAGGCACTGTAACTAATAATGGAATAACTACATCAGTTGTTGCTTTTCCGCAACAAACAATATTATACCCTTTGAAGAAATTGCATTCATTAATACATTCTAACTGTCTCTGGGCTATTTACTTTGTGGCTATTAAACCCTTTTCCTGCATCTTGCATGTTGGAAGCACCTAACTGAGCAGCTTGGAAACCGCTGTCAAAATGATTTGTTATGCAGGGACAGATTTGGGGGGGAGGGGGGGGGGGGCTTGACTGGTGTCGAACGAGCCCTTTTTCAGAATGAGCCCTCATTTTTAGCTACTGTATTTCTTACCTGTAAGTAGAAATAAAATTATAGCCACTTTTTTCGTCGTTGTTTTCCTCATACTCCAACAATGCACTCTTCTAAAGAACACACCTCATCTTATTGATTTGCTGAGTCAAAATTTTTACTACTTGTGTCCTTCTGTATGGCACACTAAGTTTGTAGTATACCAAAGCAGAGCATGTCCAGCACTGATTAATTCTGCACAGAATTTAGTGGTTGTTGCGTATTCAATTTTTTTTCTTCACGGTTGAATTTGACAATTATACAAAATTACTTTCATCTGTACTTTCATTTTTTCTCATGAATCAGTTTCATTATTTTTCATGATACGTGTACCTATTCACTAATTAGCAAGTTATGCTGGCATGATTTCGAGCATAGTAAGTGATTTCATAGATACTAGCATTATGCTAGTATAATTAGTGTAATTATGAGCATAATGAGATAGCTAGATTTTGGAAAAAAATTAGAATTAGTTATTATTATACTGCAACAATTGTAGTCTTCCAGAGACTAGCTTTGGGACTTTTTAAATGAATCTTTTAGTTTACTAAGTAACCTCTATGTTGATAATTCTACTTGAAGATTCCAATATCACTTTCTGTGAAATAAAATACTTACAGATCCAGCATCACTGTTGCTCATGAAGATGCAGATCAACAACTCACGTATCAACAGTGGCCATATCAGGATTCAGATTAGTCATGTGTATGGGGTACTCATAGTTGTGAATGTGGTTAAGGTGACCTTCGAACTCTGTCCACGAGCAGGTTTCAAGTAGCGTAATAATGATGAGCATTGCTAGCATATATATAGCATCATAACAAAAAAAAAGTGTATAATTCTCCGACCCCTACTATTCGCTCCTTTTCATTATTCTAGACATAACTACCTTTGTAAATTGGTTTTGTTCTTAGTGTTAATTATTTTCCTTCCCGATTTTAGCAGTTCTTTCATTTCAGTCCTACAGTCACATTATAATGCTAATTATTGTGTGAATGAATGTTATAGTCTTATAGGAAATAATATATAGCCAACATGTTTCCTTAAGTAGCTATAGCTATTTCACCCCTTCTTGAAAAGGGCCTCCCCACTTAACAAATCCTAGATCCGCCCCTGCAATATGATAAATACCCACCAGTAAAATCTTATAAAAGCACTCACTCTGTTGTGGAGTTGCTTTCAGGATAAAGTAGAGCAATAATGCACAAATTTTGCAAAACATCTTTCCTCTTGGAACAAATAATAGAGCGCACACTTTGCTCGCTTACTCTCGCCTACCAAATAGTCTCACGTAGCCAGACCCTTTATCACCCTTTACCCGCTACACAGGTGGAGGAAAGGGTCTGGAACACTGTCATTGACTCAGCGGTTCTACTTCCACCCGCCGAAAGTTGGTGGAGGTAGCACTATGAATAGCATTAAGTGACCGCGTGCGGTAAAGGAGAAACTTGACACACCCGTGAAATATTATCTTCTAGTACTGTCTTTGCAGTCAAAATGTATTCATTCTGTCATTAGACACGAGTAACCCAGACGGCCTAAGATTTGTGCACAGCATCTAACGCAGTCTCGTCAGAGATACTCATCACTGTCCATGCACGAAATTGCAGCTCGCAGAAAGAGTGGCTACAGTTGTGATACTGCTAATGTTATTCATGGTGTTAAAGCCTACACCAACTTCTGGGTGGAGCTAGAACCACTGAGTCAATGGCAGTGTTCCTCCAGACGCTTTCCTCCCCCGTGTAACGGGTAAAGGGTGGTAAAGGGTCTGGCTACGCGAGACTTCCTACCGACCGCGTAGTCTCGTGAACCAGCCGTTCTCCTCGCATAAAGGGGCGTGGCACAGGGGAAGAGCAAATTACAAACCAATTGAAGAAACAATTAAAAGGGTCATAACTTTACTACGAAGTTTACTAAATGATAGCTACAAAATATTTAATAACTAGCTATACATAACATTTAATTGTACTTTGTTATGAACTATTACCCTTTGATTAAAAAAGTACATTTCTTGTGCTGTGCCAAGTGTAATAGCAGTGGCATAGCTACAGGGGGGGCTGGGGGGGCTAGAGCCCCCCCCACTTTTATAATAAGTGGGGCTAAGCCCCCCCACTTTTATACCAACTATACAATACACATGTATTGAATATAAGTAACCAGACACATTTGTATTTACCTGATTTTCACATTATATTCATGAATGCCAATCAAAAGATATGGTAATTACTTGTAAATCTGGTATGTATTTTCAAACCAGACACCTTGTATTCAAGTCTCATTAGCAGTTGCTTGCAGTCAAAACACAGATCTTGATTTCTCAAACTTGAGGAGGCAACTTCCATTGTTACATGATATCAAGCAAGGACTGCCTGAAGTTAGGCTAGTTACTTCAGTTGACACCATATGCAGTGCAATGAACAAGAACAATGGAGTTTTGAAGGACATGCTACCCTCTGTACATAAATTACTTCGTCATATGTGTACAATTCCGATAACTTCTGCCACCTCTGAACGAACATTTTCAACTATGAAGAGAATAAATACTTACTTACGTTCAAGTATGACAGAAAAACGTTTAAATAACTGTTTACTTTTAAATGCTCACAAAGAGCTTACAGAAAACTTGGATTTAATTTTGATAGCTGAAGAATTTGTTGAAAAACTTGATGAAAGAAAGATACTTTGGCAATTTTTATTTTTTGTTTAACTTACTACAATAGTGAAATAATTGTGCATTACATTATATTAACTTTAATGTAGTGATTGCTTTGGCGCAATATCAGCCCCCCCACTTTAGGTGAGCTAGCTAAGCCTCTGAATAGGGATGCTAACGAATATTTACTACTGGCTTTTCTATTGTTATTTCATTCTTGAGAATACTTGAAATGACCAGAAGTCTTCCTTTATAGTGCCACACACAGGACCAGAAGCTGCAGTTTCCCATCTGTAATACTATGCAGTCTATCGTAATCTACTGCATAGCATAGGCGGTGGAAGGTGGGGACTCAAAGGGCTCCAGCCCTTGCCCCCTAACTAAGATAGGTATGAGGTGAATCCCCCCAACTTTTGGATACAGCTTGCACAATGACACATAAAGTGTGCTTTATAGAATCTTGCCCACTAGATTGTGAACCACATAAGACCAGCATAATGTGTCAAAATGATATGCACATAATTGTAAACATTAAATAATTATTTTCATCAACACACTGACCTAAGTTGTAGTCAGCCAACTAGCTAATTGTTACCAGGGTGTCATACTACACTCCACAGTGTTACCGAACACTTCAAAGCGTAGCACAACACCCCACAATACAGAAGTGCTACACTATGCCCCATTAAAGGTGTATAGAACACCCCATTTTTTACAGTGTAGGCGGTGGAAGGTGGGGCTCAAAGGGCTCCAGCCCCCGCTCCTCAACTAAGATAGGTAGGAGGTAGAGCCCCCCAACTTATGGATTGTGAAAGTCATTGCATTTTTTTTTATTACAAGCACCTATAGCAGTGTATACAATCACTATTAACAATACCCACTAATAGTCTCCTATTGTGTGGTCACTGTTAACAATACTCACTAATAGTCTACTATATTGTGTGGTCACTGTTAACAATACCCACTAATAGTCTCCTATATTGTGTGGTCACTGTTAACAATACCCACTAATAGTCTCCTATATTGTGTGGTCACTGTTAACAATACCCACCAATAGTCTCCTAGTGTGTGGTCACTGTTAGACTGTATGAATTCATACCAACTGCAGCAGAAAAAAAAACTTAGGCATACATCAGTAATAGATGTTTGGTAAGGTATTCACCACTCATTATTATAGTACCAGCTGCTAGCTAGCTAACCACCAACTATACATCCATAGCAGTGATACCATCCACAACAGCTACACCATCTACTGCAGCAACACCCTCTACTGGAGCAACACCATCTATAAAGTTCTCTACTGAAAAATCTCATTACGTTTGTTACAACTCTCTTACTCCACACACACACACACACATACATTCACATACACACATTCATTTACATAACACCTGCTAATGGCAGCCAACCAATGCGGGCTGCATGTGTCTGGACCACTTCAGACAATTATAAAATCTACTCTTTCATTCTAGGTTTTTACTGCACACATGTCCTCCTGCAATAGCAGCCGCTCCTCCTGCAATAGCAGCCCCTCCTCCTCCACTAGCAGTCCCTCCTGCAACAGCAGCCCCTCCTCCACCAAAGCAAGTAAGCACCTTCAGTAGCAAATTCAAGTCACTCACATATCACATGTGAACATTTATAGTGGTGCGCTCGAATAGCGCAAATGCATGGCGAGCGAGCAGACTCTTTTTACAGAAAAATAGGACAGAAATTACATCTAACTGTAGTGCACAGTGTAACCCTTTCCATTCTCAGTTAGCATCAGAGAATCTAAAGTCTCTGATCCCAGACTAAACTAACAAAATTACATGAATAAACTTCGAAAGCAGTGGCAAAGAAGCGCAGCTTGACAAAGACTTCACAATTGTTTCAAGAAGAGAGTAGCTGTAAACTTTTTGGTTGAAACAAAGTTGCGTAAGGCAGTGCAGCAGGATTCTCCGCGCTCGTTAATTGAAAAATACTGGAACTGTGAACGCTTTACCTAACTTACGTAATTAGAAGCGCGGGCGGAATATTTTGACGTACGTATACATACATACATATATACATAATATATATCTGAAATCTCAATTGAACATGACTGATAGTCAGCTTCGCTCGCTCGCCAATTAATAGTACTTGTTGTGGAACGAACTAGGGACGAGAAGAGGTAGTTCACTGCCACCAGAGTTAGGCTTCTAGGCGATCCGTACCCTCAGAAGCGATTATAACTATCCCTGATCAACTACACTGTTGATACTGATAGTTGTGCTGAAATTCAAGTATATAAGAGAACAATTAATCTGACTGAAAGAGGTTTACACTATATATATAATATATAATGCTGTACAGGTTCATTACTACGTAATACAATTTCTGGTAATTTATTTATTAGCTTTCGTAGTAGATTATAACTATAAATAGTCAAAACGTTTCAACCCGTAGGTCTTCATCAGTTGACAAAAAACACAACTAGTGCATCCTCAGGGTTTTTGCATTTTATTGAACTGGTTTTGTTTTTTGTCATTTTTAGTATTGTGTTTTTTGTCAACTGATGAAGACCTACGGGTCGAAACGTTTTGACTATTTATAGTTATAATCTACTACGAAAGCTAATAAATAAATTACCAGAAAATATAATATATAACTGAATGAAATAAATAGGAGTTATGTCTCTGACTAATGTGGGAGCCGTCCCATGACAATATTAACCACCCTTTACCTTGTTTATGTTAACCCCTCTTCTTCTAAACCAGTAAGTCTAATACTTGCTCACTATGTGTGTGTCAGAGTGAGTTACAAAATGCAACATTTCAAAATCATGTAATAATTAAAATATACTGTAAAAAATAATTCAATTCCGTTTGTAATTTAGCCTATTGTTTCCTTAACTGAGGATCTCATCTCTCTATTGTATTTACACTTAATCTGAAAATTTGTTTATTGTTTATATCGTGATGTATTATTGAATGTATTTCAGTTAATTTTGGCTCATTCTCATTTTAGTATTTTTAATTTCTAATTTATTGATTTTTTTCTTTACTTCTACTATTTTATTTCATATTATTACATAGTCTTACAACATTAGAATATTGTAGTGATGTGGGTTGGCAGCCTTCTCTACACTAAAATGGTGTTCCAGTCACTCTTTGTGGGTGTGGCCACAAAAAGAAAGAAAGAGAAGAAGTGAAAAGAAAGAGAAGAGCAAGAGGAACCTATATATATTACGTGTGTGTCATTAGTCATGTAAATTATTATTTTATTATTAGCAGCTTGTTGTGTCAGTTTGTGTGTGTATTTATTTTGGTTGTGTCCCGGATGTCCGGTGGATCATGTTTTCATTGTATACGCGCGTGCGTGGCCGAAACGGACATATAAAAGCCCAGCCACGCATGCGCATCATCAGTTCTCATCAACAGAATTAAAACTCTGAACTAAGGTGGAGGGCTCTGGTGGCGGCGGCGCCTGGGGTTTTACTGGCGCATATGAGTAACTTCTCGTGTGCATACAACCTCCGGCGACTACCAAGCGGTTTCCTTACCTACACTCTTGTAACATTATATGAACATAGACACATAGCTGTGAGCCAATTATCCAGGTCTGGTCTACAAACTTTCCTTGCATGCAGCTACATGTATACGTAAATTTTTGAGTGCACAATTATTAATAAATAATGAATATCATTTTACAATGAATTCATCAATAAATAAAACATTGTTGTTGTAAAAATAATGTGATGGAGAAAACAAATATAAGTTGAAGCATGTGAACCAAGTTACTGCTAATGCAAATGACTTCATTAATGAACAAATGTTCCAGAAGATAAATACAGCAAGACTTGTATGGGCTATAGGACAAGCACAGAGACTGCAGTAGTGATGAATTATGCTCTAATGGTACAAAGAAAAATTATACATCAAGTGAATTGAAATGGAAGTGAGTTACAGCGGATAATGTCTTGTCTTTCTTCATCACTGAGGAGTAGCATACAGCGCATCTCCAGCCAATTCCCCACCCATTGCTTCATACACGGCTGGGAGGACGTCTGGTGGCCTGGGAATTCCCACTCCAATTCCTGTTGGCTTCATTTCTGTGTAAATATCATTGTTTGAAATATTAGAGGAGGAACAAAATGAGGTAGTAGACAATTCTGGGAGGGGACGGTCAGCCATGGCTTTCCTGGAAGGAGGTGGGTTTGAAGGAAGGGTAGGAGGCATTCCAAAGTATCTGGGGGCCTCTGTAGCTGGTGTACTGGGAACACTGTTGTTGCCTAGCAACTGTTTCAGAGAATCTCCCCCAGGGCTTTCATACACGTGACCATGTCCATCATATATTGGATTAGACTCCATTTTAAGAGTAGGTAGTTTATTTGGTACTTTTCTTCCTTTCGGTGGGGGCGCCAACGTGAACTCCTGTGAGCTCATTGGGATTACTCCAGGAGAGAAATCAACAGCAGCTGCAAATTACAAGCCAATTAAAGAAAATATAAGGTCATAACTACAGATTTACAATGAGTTCAGAATTATTTATAGCTACAATCATTTGTACTACCTGATAAAGTACATATTTCTTGTATCGAGTGTTCTCTAGATTCTAATTCATATTAATACTTACTACCAGTTTTAATATTATTTATCACTCTTGAATACCTGAAACAACTGGACGTCTTCCTTTATTCAAAATGAAGACCAGTGCCACGAAGACGACCATTATAACACAACTCAGAACAACCAGGACCACCACTACTACTACTATTATGATTATAAGTGTTGTTTGATCCATTCCTTTTGATGAAGTATCACCAGATGGTGTACCTGAAACAAAACATCTTTATTATAATGAAACAGTCAGTGTGTATGTGGACACCAGGCTCTTCTGCCTGATGTAATAATTTGGTAAAGGGTCTGACTAAATAAGACCATACGTAATTGCAATATTTTTGGGAGCAAGCTAATTTTTACATTTATATAGCTAGTTTCTGGAAACCCAGTTGAAATATTTTGTTTGTGTGTTAATGGATGTACTGAATCTTACTCTGCATCAGTGTGAGTTTGAAAAGCTCTATTATATACAGTACAACTAGTGACTGTTGCCAATAACAAAAGTGCACTTATGGTCAGCTAAGAATAAGCAGTTTCTAAAAACAATGGCAGCAAAATATATCCAATATAAAGTTAAATGTCAGAAATGATTATTATAGTGTGCCTCTAATAGATAGTATAACATAATCCATTCATGCCTAATTATCCCTTTCATGACTACAACTATCAAGTCATAAGATATCATTTCTCAATCTCTTCCGATTTATTTACTCATCTGAGTTACCAGAAATGTGAGGTGGTGATGCAGTTTGAGGTATAGCACTTCTAGAAGAAACTACAGACAATCAATTCTAAAATAAATCTACTAACAAAGTCATAAGATATCATTTCTCAATCTCTTCCGATTTATTTACTCATCTGAGTTACCAGAAATGTGAGGTGGTGATGCAGTTTGAGGTATAGCACTTCTTGAAGAAACTACAGACAATCAATTCTAAAATAAATCTACTAACAAAGTAAAGTTAATTAATTAAACGATCCTAAATTCGTGTATGTACAGTATTAGTTTCTTTATATGTAACACACTCACCTGGAGTATCTGTAGTCTGAGGAGGTATTGCAGTTTGAGGTATAGTACTTCTTGAAGAAACTACAGACAATCAATTCTAAAATAAATCTACTAACAAAGTAAAGTTAATTAATTAAACGATCCTAAATTCTTGTATGTACAGTATTAGTTTCTTTATATGTAACACACTCACCTGGAGTATCTGTAGTCTGAGGAGGTATTACAATTCTCCTTATAGCTGCAGGAAGATACTTTTGTAATAAAACATTCATTTAAACCTACACAATTATTATTACTTATGTTTCTGTCATATACAGACTGTGATGTCCAGCTCATGGCAGAGTGGCTGAAGGAGACTCTAACAGACAGCCTGATGTTCACTGGGAGGTTTCCAGTGAACACAGTTGAGACAGTTCCCTGAATGCCCCTCGCAATCTTAAGACCAGACATGGCTTCCACTGAGCCTTGGTCATTCAGCAGTTCCATGGTGTAGTTCACTGGGTCTTGAAGATCACACACTTCTGGCTCCTACAGTTTTTATAACATAAATAGGCAGAAGTTGAAGGAGTTGATACATTACATGATTATTTGTTTCATAAATCCTAAAGGTTCACAGAATGAGATATTGAGGCTCTCAGAGTCACTAGAGAAAGCCACCCACTGAAGGTAATTATGTCAAATGCTTGTCTTTATAGATTTCAAAATCACAAACACACTAACCCTTGGAACATTCATTTTATGATATAAATATCCTTTGCTCATCTTGAATGTAGTATAATATACAGAGGGGAAATTTTTAATTGAAACTGTTGCAACCTTCTCTGGTGTATGTATTTATTGAACTGGTGATGAGATGCAATGAGAATAAAACTGTACTGGTATTTATTTATATACTCACATTGAACCAGACCGTCAGTCGAGGAGTTCCATCATCTTTAAATACAACTTCATGACGCAGTTCCAAGTTACTGGCATCAGGAACTACAAAAATGACAACCACGATTGTGCATGTATATAATTCCTCTCAAGCTGAATTTCACTTAATTCACTATTCACTTGAATCAGTATCTTTGAACTGAGCATGAGTTACACATAACACTATCCCTGAAGTCCATCATTCATTTTATATAAAGGAACCTTTTTTACAATCGATATCATTTTGAAAGTTGTTAAAATAACACCACATTTTGCATCCGTTGATGCTTCATCAGATTTTTCTAGCAATGCTAGGGAACTAAACAATAACAATACGTTCACAATATTTATGTCGTCCTACATATATCACAAGCTGAGGCCAAGGTTAATCCCAAGGATACACACCTGCTTTAACTGTGGTCAGGCCAAGGATACACACCTGCTTTAACTAGTTTATCTGTAGCCTTTGGAATGAGACAAAATATGCTTGTTTATGAGAATGGACATGTTAGTTTTGAAAATATCCTGAATTTACCAGTTTCCTCATTTGGCTACACAAGCATCACAGCTTGTTTAAAGTAAAAAAAATTAACATCTTGGACTTAACTCTGCCGCCAATAGTGTCCTACCTGTCATTCATTGCTACTAACAAGTGGATTTTGACAATAATCTGTAATTATTTGACTCACTTCTTGGAAACATCCCCATTTCAGTGGATTTATTACTGGACCCAAGGATTGATACTGCTGACACAGCAAATTCTATCATCCCACAGGTACTGTAATTCTTTGGCTTGGCAAAGTTGTAGTGTAGGTGGGAGGAGTTTAAGGAGGAGGAGTTGAAAGATGAATTGACCAACACATTGCTGCCATTGTTGATGAGAATTTGGTAGGCAGTAATTGGGTAAAGGTACGGTGCATAAGGCTCCTCCCATGCCAACTGGAGGATTGTACCATTGTGAATATCCACTAGAGAAGTGCTAGGGGTCAAAGGTGGACCTAGACATGGCAGGAAGTGAACAGTTAATGTACAAATTTACCCGAATATTTGACAACCATTACCATACATGATGACAATATTTAGCTAGTAGCTATCATTAGTCACTATTAATAACAATAGCTTACTGGTTTCCTCCTGATTATCTAAACACCTTGGTCAAGATATTTAATGAAATAGCCACAACAACAATAATTATTATTATTATTATTATTATCATCATCATCATCAGCAGCAGCAGTTTTTCTTCTTTCTTTTTTTTTTGCCAAGTTCTGATTTCTTGTCAAATCTTACTCAGCGCTCAATGAGGTCGAACTTTCCATGATTTTGTAAACAAAATGTAAAGAGCAAGATAATTGGCGGGCATGAACTACAGGAGGACTTAAATGCAGCATAGACAGCCACTGTCCAAGAAAGATCCAAACCTATGTCTCTAGAACTTGTGGTTTTCTAATGTCATCTTAATGTTGAGCAGTTGTTAAACTATTTTCATCATCTCTTATATCTTACAAGTATCCTGATGGCCTCTCATTCTTTGTTTAAGCCTTGTTTCTAGTTGTTTCTCCATTATAAACTTTACCACTATTACAATAAGGTTGACTAGGTGCTTATGATTGTGATATCCTTTGATTTGATCGGATGTGATCTTATAGTCCTAACACCAGCTAACATGAATTGGATGGTACTTAACCTTAAAAGCAGAGACGTAGCTGGCTTACTAAAAGTGGGGGGGGGGGGGGGGGGGGGGGGGGGGGGGGGGGGGGGGGGGGGGGGGGGGTGGGGCTGATACAAAATTAGAACAACTACTGTATTAATTTTGTAGGTAATCTAGTTTTTATAACTTGATAATTTTGTCTCTTGGGTACTATAAAGTCCTTTCAGCAAATTATCAAAGCTAAATGAAACAATTTATGCATTAACTCACCATCATCTCATCAGATCTCAAATATAGGCATACACTATTAAATGGATAAATTGTAGAATGTGCAGGGGAAAAAATAGTCATGACTACTTTAGGAAGACCATGAAGAGAGGTGATCTACATCCAATGGGTCTCAGCCTTACTTTTAACACTGAGGAATTAAGTTCTTTAATATGAGGCATATTTTAGTCTCCTGAATCTTAGTTAGATCTATTTTACAAGTCCGTAAGTGCCTGATTGTATCAACTTGTTAAGCTTAAAATGGTATTCCTCCTGGACAGGGGCCCTAGCTATAGCTGGAAGAGTGGCTCCATCAGATATATTTTTGTTTCATTCAAAGCATTTGCATAGAAACATTAGGTAACTGTAGCTGATAGTAGTAGTAGTATATAAGTTTATAACATCATCAACATCAAACAACCTCCCATTGCATGAAGCTGTAATTAAGTTTAAAGCAAGTGATTTAAGTGGTAAAGTATGTGATAATTTAAGGAAATCTAAACCGCCACATGATATTTTAACAAAAAATGCAGTAATCAACACTTAACTCAGTAATTAATTTCAACCTCAACTGTACTTTAAAAAATGTCTGGACGCTCACCAGCAATCAAGATGGTAGTGGAGTTTTCCGGATCAACTGTAGAACTTCCAGTGAGGGCACATTTGATGTAAGTACTATTTCTAGCCAGTGTTGCTGTAGTTACCAATGTAGAAGTCCACATAGAGAGAGTGGTGTCATCAACACTTGTACTTATGCTATAAATGCCAGTCATTTGGTTGGAAACTTGTCGGCCATTTATAAACCATCTCAGACTGGACCCCTGACCATTACAGACTACAGTAACAATGTCTCCTTCTACAACTGGGTTTTTAGGTGTCTGTTGGAATAAGTCCAATCCTGAAAGAATAGAACAATAAAAATGGCTAATTTTGCAATTATTTTTGTAGTGACTAATTATACTGAGAAAGTTTGGCTTGATGTACAATGTAGTAATTTAATTTCAAGTCTAGTACACTGAAAGACATTTTGGTGCTGAAATCAACTAATAATATAATGTGCTTTAGTTTACATACAATTTTATATTTCTTACAATATATCTCAATAGCTACCATTTAACTAATACTACAGCAATTGCTTGTAGCATTTGTTGGAAGTCTATACTATGTATTAATAGATGAACAACTACAAATACAATACACACTTACTTTGAGTTGTGGCTGCCATCGCTGGTTTCAAGACATAGACAACTACTAGAAGAGTCACTAAAAACTTCATCTTCCTCACTTCATCAACTAGAAAACTGGCAACTCTTCTGTAGCTAGATTATATCTCTGCTTTTGTTTACAAATTCCCCTTTGTGGCATGAATGTTGATTTAACAGATTCTCTAGGCAAAACATAAACTTACTCAACATTCTTCTGCTGAAGCAAGCCTTCAAAAGTTTGAAAAAACACAATTCCGTCAAACATAAACATATACAAAGCCACATGGGAAGAAATCTGTTTGTAATAAAACGAACCTAATGCTTATATCAAGCTCTGTATTATTTATTACATACTTATGCAAGACACACAAACACATGCACACACCTAACATCATACACATATAACACACGCACACACATATGCAACAAACACACATATGCACTCAACAGATTGGACGTACACACACACACTAATGTGTAAATACATATAGCTACCATGGGCTACTCAAAGTAAACTTTATGACAATACCCTGTGAGTCTAGTATAAAAAAAAATTACATTTGTCACATAAGCATGAGTTATGCCTGTGACACTCTACTGTGCCCCAACAACTACTATGAATCTAATTTCAAAAACTTGAAAATACAATCAGTTCTTACCATAACTAATATTGATATCCCATTCAAGGGAAATAATCAAAATGCATTATGATATGCGAGTATATTGACAATTATGCTCTAACCTCCCTTACCGTTTCTACATTACTCACCATGGATTAGCCAGAAGGTGCACTTTCTTGGCTTTACCAATTTAAAAGCTATCACATTGCTATGTGTTGCATACTTAGGATGTGGTGCAAAGATTCGTGAGCGGATTGTTGTAACATCTGTACTAGTTAGTGCTACACACATGTTACTGGGAAATATTACAACTTTGTTTATTCAGGGAAATTTCTATTATCTGAGAAAATAAATCATGACAAGTTTAATTGAATAAGGGAGTGGATTAGCCTCAATTAGCAGATCTGACTGAATGAGAGGAATTAGCTACACATAATAAATTAAATATATTCATTTCAATTATTTATTCAAGGAAATGGGCAGTGATATGATTAATACAAAATCCTGCATACTCTGAGGCAGATCCAGTGCTAATGATAGAAAGGGGCCAAAAAATACTTTGGTCAACCTTGTGAAATTTCTTTAAAAAAATCAATGAATCAATGATTGATCATCACAAAGTTTATGATGCCAAGAATCTGCTGTTTATAAATTTCTTCTTATAAGATCATGAGCAAGCACTTCTTATAAGATCATGAGCAAGCACTTCATATTTACACAGGAAATCTAGTGTTAGTGTTTCTTGGACTTTCCCAACCTTTGCATATTTCTAGTTTCTAAAGAATGCTAACATTTTCATGGACCAACTGAACTATATCAACACAACATCAGAAAAGAAAACTGACAGGTGTGCATGCTAGAAGTTAGAAAGCTGCTATACACTGGTGAGTTTGATGTATTTGTAATTAGCTACAGATAACATGAATTCCTGATATTATTTTATGTACATAATATATATTATAAGTACACTCGAATCTCTCTTATCTGGACAGTGTGGGACCAAGGGGTATCCATAACTAAGAAATGTCCGTAACTCAGAAATACGCATTCAAATATCATTCTCTGTAGCTTAAGAACTGTCCAGAGTCTAACCTCATTAACTTTCCTTTCTTACTTTCCACTATCATTATCTCAAGCTTTCTTGCTAGAGTTAAAATGCTATGCTTGCGTTTAAGTGCCGTGACCTTTCATCCATCCCCTCTCGTCGTTAAGTTCTAGGAGAACTAGTGGACCCATTGAACTAGCTAGCAGCAATGCCGCCTGTCAACAAGTTCTATGAAGAACAAGCAGTAGATGCACTAACTGCCTCTTGATTTCCATGTTCTATCTCTTCAACACCGCAATCAAATTCTCAAAGTAACACGTGAAAAAATTTACAAATTTTATTCATTGATTTTTTGTATCTGTAGCTTATTAGCCATCAGTCACTGGTGTCCGGTAGACAGAGGTGTCCGTAACTTAGAAGAACGGATAAGAGAGGTTCGAGTGTATAGTAAAAACTCTTACATATGTAATGTAATATAATATAATGTAATAATAAATGTAATATAATATAATGTAATGTAATAATAATATAATGTAATATATAATGTACTAATAATATAATGTAAATATAATAATATAATATGTGTATAATATAATGTAATATAATAATTATGATTAGTGTAATATAATTATAATATACTTTAATTAATTGGCAAGGAGTCGAAACGTCGGGTAAGTTATGATTAAACATATTGGCTGTTAGAACAGAGAAAATTTGCTATTAATTTATAATTATATATAACAATGCAATAATACAATACAATGCAAGTACATTTTAGCTACTCTAGCTAGAGGAAAGAATATGAATCCAAAATTGGTCCTAGGCTCGCTACGAGCGTTTCAGCATTTGTGGGTTTACTATATAAACTGGAAAAGGGTCATTGACAAATTGTTTGGAAAACGTTGCTTTGCATCGCTTGGGGACATAGTTCACCACAGATTTGTTCTAATTATACACTACATCACTAGATAAATAATTAGCACTCTTAAGTCAATGTGTTTCTGAGGTTAAGAAACCAGGCTCAGCTAATGAGCTGTTCCAAACTTAGCTATGCCTCATCTCCTAATCAATATATTGCGAGTGACGCCAAAAGAAAAAGATGTAAAGGAATGATGGAAATTGCTTCAAAATGGCGAGGCACCATGTATCACTCACCAAATTACTCATTGGTTATTGTGATAAGCAGCTTATTAAATTAAATTTATAAGCCAATCAATATCATGGAATTTAGTGCTTGATGGCGATGTTGTGTGCCCCTCAGGCAAAAAATCTGGCAGGCCAGTGCCCCCCCCCCCCCGCCCACCTCTCACCTTCACCACCCCTGTGTTGATAAAAATAAGACTACTTGTTAACAAGGTGGTACATTGCCCTTCAAGTTAGCAGGTAGTATCCAGACACACTCTCCATATGCACTGCTAGATTCACTTTCCATTTGTAATAGCATATAATTTTTAGATTGTGCCATATTTAGCTATTGAGTATATTTCATTTATACAAAATAGCAAAGAGCACCCCTGCTGTAATAACTCTGACTAAAGACTACCTATAGCCACCTGTATGTGTTGAACATTGATGGTATAAAATAATAGTAAAGCACAACATGATAATCACAATAAAATTATTATTAATTTTAATAGTTAGTATGATTTGGTGATCTTTATTTTAATCTCTTTTCTATATAGTTTTGTGTTAATAGTCCCTCAAGAATAGTTTGCCCCCCAGCAATGTTTGCTATCTAGAGAGTTAAAGTTACCAACTCTGTTTTGAACATGTCAAATGCTCACAGAGTTGTTTTGCTTTCACTTCAAAACTGAAAGTTACATGCAATGACTGTAAACTGTAAACAACAACTAACTCCACTGGAAGATGTACCCACCAGTGTTATGGAAACTCTGTCAGGCTGACTTTGCACAAATTACAATGTAGTAAGACAATATTATTAATAAGAACAGAACATTAAGAAGAAAAATATTAGTGACGGTGGTTGGGTGTGTGATGGACACAAAATCAACTGAGCATGACAGAGATAAAGTAAATGTTGCTACTTCTTGCATTTCTGGGAGAGTATTTTTTCTGATTATATAACAAAAAATGTTATTTTCTCAAATAAGTGTAGTACATCGATCTCGAAATGCTCTCTTCTCCTCCCTCAAGAAGCTGGTCCCATCTGGCGTGACTACAGGCACGTGTGTCATGGGGCTCATGACAGTGTAGTTATCGTCATTGTTTGGAGTGGAGGAAGTGGAAGACAAGAAAGATAGGAGGTGTGGCCGTGAGTTACTCGTAGTAGCAGCTCGTCGCCTAGTCTGTCTCCCGTTGATGTCACTTATGTCCAGGCCTCTAGCCACACCCACACCATTCGTGTTTTCACTCAGGTCTAACGTGAGTCCCAGCACATTTCTTTCCCTGTGATGAGACTGAGGTAGAGCTGGTGTAGGTAAAGATGGAGCTGGTGAAAGTGTCAAGGAAGCCTGCATCAGTTGGGGATCTTTGTCTGCTTTGAGGCAAGTCTTAGTGTTTCGCACATATCGAGGAGATAACTCCTGGTCAGAACCAGCTACATCATCGGGTAATGACAGCTCTGTATCATGCTCACTCTCTCTACTTTCACCTCCTTCTTTTGAATCACTCTCTCCAGTTGCAGTAGTGGTATCACTCTGCCTGTTGACTATCCTGAACTGAGGGTGAATACTTTCATACATTGGACCATCGTATATCGGGTTGGTGACCATAGTCCGTTGAGGAGCTCTTAGTTTTCCTTTTAAAATATGCAATAATTAAACTAATAGTCAGAATTATCCCAAAATGTACCACATTTATTTCATGGTCACTTATTGTTGACTCACTTTTATGCTTTCGGGCTATTAATCCAACAATAACAGCACTGATTGTTGCTAGGATCAACAGAAGGAGAGCCCCCAGAAGTATGAGCACCACCAAGAATGAATCCGAAGAAGTTTGGGGTCCTAATTAATGAAGATAAAAACAACAAATTAACCAATCTGCTTTCGTTGTTGACACTTGGACAGACTAGTGAATTTTAGAATAACTGCACTGTATATTATCACATAACAAACAATTTCTGTCAACTTCAGGGGAAAAAAACATATGTAATATTTAAAGTAAACTATTCCTATTCCAAGGCCCCCCCCCCCCCCCCCCCCCCCACTCATCTCTACATCCCTTTCTTACTTACAAAATGTATAAGGATGTGTTTAAAATAAGGCTTTACAGAATCTTGACTGGCATACCTGACTTCAGTAAGTCATGCGCTTTTTTTTTTTTAAAGCAGGTAGATAATTCAAGAAAAGCGTACAAGTTTTTCATCACAGGAGCAACATGGGTGTGTCTTCAGCCGTTCACAAACATAGTATATTCACAATAGGTTCCCTGTTATCTATTGTTCAAAATAAAGTTACACTTTATTTCATCATGAAAAGGCTACAAAAACAGTTCGATAGAAGCTAAACAAAGTTGTCACAACTACAGGTGTAAACCATCTTCTGTCTGTTAACCTGTGAATTCATAGTTAAATCACAAGCAGAAATAATGCAGTACATGCAAGTGGCCTTGTTGCTGTGACAATAGAAAACAACAAATGACAACATCTCAAATATGATCATCATCTGCCATATTGAAAGTTTGCCAATATCATCCTTGCATTGAATGCAAAACACCACATGATATGCCCACTATTCTAGTTTTAGTTTCCAAGAAATGGCAGTTTACTTGATGTGTCGTGTGTGGCTTAGAACAGTATTGATAAGTTATAATACTCTTGCAACTGTTCACATAACTGTAATCAGGAAATGAGAGTTCAATTAGACCTGCTTTTGCTTTGATAACCTGTGTAGATTGCTATCTGAGTTATATTATGCAATATGAGAAAGTAAGCAATGCTATTTAAACATTTTCCAACTCTGAACCCAAACAAGATCTGATGTGTATCATTTAATTTTGGGACAAAAACATAATTTTTGTGTTACCCCAAAGATTCTAAAATATTAAACTAAAACAACAACAACAAGATATAACTACCCTTCCTAACACATTGGCTGACATACCCAGTGCAACAGGCTTGCTTAGCAGCAGGGGAGAAGATGTTGGAGCAGTTGTAGAAGGTGGAGGTGTTGGCTGACTAATTTCTAGATAAGACATAATATAACAATGTGATAAAAAATTTTCACAACATGTCTATTAAGTTGTTTTTCTAAAGTATATTGATTACAAACTGGCAATATTCAAACTGTCTATTGGGACAGGTTCCTAGGAATAACCATCCTGGAGTACACATCTGATGGTTCTTGGAAACTGGGCAACTTGTGAAGTTTCAACACAAGCACACACATATGCACACGTATAGTACTCTACTGGAGAATTACTCTTACACATTTCTAGCATGTCACTCACAAAAATACTCATTTTCAACTCCTTTATATTTCAGGGCTAAAACATGTGCTATAATTTCAGTCAGTCTTTAGCAACCAAAAAATTCAAATTAAGTTTTAAGTAAAAATTTATATTGGCTGTGTTAACACAAAAACCATTCTCCATGTCTCTCTTTTAGTTTATCCTCATAGCCTACATCTAAGTTACTTTCATGGTCTTACCAGTGTGCCACATATTTACCAGGTACCACTCTTGAACTGTGTAAGTTCTTGCCATCAAATACAAGTTGTAAGATGTGTTCCTTTCTAGTCCATTTGTTGTAAATATTAGAACTTGATTGTTGATGTCTGTGAATCCTTCAGTTGATGTGTTTGTGAAGGCTTCGGTATCTTCAGCAATGAGCTGAAAATTCACAGGCTCCATCAGGCAAGAGGACGGAAACTTATAAGGAAAAAAAAGATTAGGAATTATTTGTGCAAGAATATGTATACTGGTGGAAATAGACTACAAGTCCAGCTGTGGTTAAGAATCTGTCAGAGTAGAGTGTACTTAATTAACCCAGTATAAAGCAAATTTCTTGGCAGGAAATATGAATAAATAGAACAATGAGGGCCATGTTGTGCTCTGTAGAACATAGCTTTATTTATATTTCTCTAAAGACATGGCTAGTTGGTTGGCTGTCATACCTGAACTTCCACGATCCCCATGAAGTAGTTGGTGGATGGAACAGCAGACGTATTGAAACTAGTTGATAAAGAGCCTTCTGCCATATCAACTACAACAAGGAAGGAATCATTTTAAACAACAGTGACTCTGATTTGATAATACATGCTACTGTTGCTATTGTTCTTTTTATGGTTGCATCATTGCAACTTAGCAGTATGACAACTGAACACTTTATTAGGAATATGCTTAGTGAATGGTATATTTTGATATACTGAATAGTTGTATCTTTAATACTGTTTTGTAACTGTCTCACAGTATCAGAATAAACTAGAAAATATATCTAAATATATAATATAAGAGGAATAGGCCGCACTTACTAAACTTTTATACACTCAATAATAAAGTAGATTGACACTTTCTCACCTAAAGGGGTCTGGAAAAAAGCAAAGGAAAATGTGAAAAAATCTTAGTTGTCGCCGGGGATTCAAACCAGGGTCACTGGCTATAGCCACCAGTGCTCTAACCACTGAGCTACGACAACCCTTGACTTCCAAGACTATGAGGGTTGTCGCAGCTCAGTGGTTAGAGCACTGGTGGCTATAGCCAGTGACCCTGGGTTCGAATCCCCGGCGACAACTAAGATTTTTTCACATTCTTTCACATTTTTCCTTTGCTTTTTTCCAGACCCTTTTAGGTGAGAAAGTGTCAATCTAGTTTTTATGAAGGGTCAGAACTTGATAATTGTAATAATAAAGTAGTGGTGCAGTGCAGCCATTCAAAATTTTCAATATTTTTTAAGTGACTAGCGGAATTTCTAAACAAGAAGAGACAAATTCTTGCAATGTATAAACTCAAATTTGACAGTACAGAATTTAGTAATCAGTATAGAGAAGTGACATAGCATCAATAAACTCCCAATCTAGCTCACAACGTATTATATCATTGTTGCTGTGACATTTTTCAAGCTTCTACGAAAACACGGTTAATGTACATATTTTTTATGAAGTCCACAAGTAAGCATGTATTGCGTAATTCCATTCTGTTAATGCTAATTTGAGTTGATACTACCTGGGCTCCTTATATCTCCCATCATTTCGTCAGAAAATAAAAAATAATGTTGACTAAAGTGTGTAAGGCAGCAAATATTACTGAAATAAAATTTAAAAATGAGGTAAGAATCTTAGCTACCCTTTTAATTTAATAAAAATAATCTGTTTTTATTGCAAAAACACACGAGTATTTACCAAGCACCTATTGCAGAGGTACAATGCTTAGCTATCCTCGTGTTTGTCTCTTCCTAGATTTATTACACACTTACTCATATTAATCATGCATATAGCTCAAACTTAATCATTCTGTAAGTTATCACAATTGTCAAAAACTTATATAAACTCTATAGCTCTTACCAGGCTTTAATATGACAGGTATTGAAATGCAGGAAACACCATGCCCTCTATACTATCTCACCTAAGCAAGAAGTGAGCCATTGTGCTGTGTCACTGACTTCATCCGGGTCACTATGAGACTCTCCAATTGGCATACACTCACAGTGTATCTCTCCTCTGCTGTTGTTATTGGAAGTTTGGACCACAGCTGTCAAGTTAGCATAACCTCCTTCAATCGTCCGTGTTAGCACAAAATCAGAGTATGGGCGGCCATAGTAGCTATGGGCATCTAAAGTTTCTCCATTTATTACCCAGTGTGCTACATGAGCCTTTGTTATGCACTGGAAAGTGGCATTGTCTCCTGGCTTGACTATCTGAAGCTCAGGACCTTGAACAACACAGGCTAAAAAAAAATTTGTGTCATCATTGATCAATTGCATCGTTCTTATCTGTACATTATTAATATAATGTTATAATTATATAGCCAATAATATGTCAGAAGGTGGGAAGTGGGGGTTAATAATTAATGGCTGCATGAGTAGCCTGCTTATAACTTATAAACTGTTTTCCAACTTCTTGCAGTTGCTAGGAAGTTCTGAGCCTGAAAACTGAACCGTTTAATAATAATTGGCTATAATGATTAGCTATTTATCATTAACACACACCACACAGAATCTTCTGTATATCTTACAAAAGTACTTACTCTGTTCTGAGGCTGAAAAAAGGAGCAACAATACAAAAACTTTGCCTAACATCTTTCCCGCGACAGCAGCAGGCAGATTAACGCACAAAATAATTGAGCGCGCACTTATGCTCACTATAAAGTGTCCAACAGACCCCGAGTTATTCCTTACCCACACTTACTGGTCAACTTACGTCGTTCGTCGGCATGGAACGTGCGAACAGCGTAACGGTTTGGTAAAGCGTCTAACAAACAATAGCTATAGTATTTAGAATTTTGTATGTTCAAGTAGTGTATCTAGTGTAGTAGCCAGTCACGCAAAAAAAATTCTATTAACATTTGTAGCTAGCCAGTGAACAGGATGCTGAACTTTTAAAGAAATGTAATCAAATACATGTGTGTGTGCAGAAAGTAGTAAGCCAAATCAGATTGGTGCAGCCACAACCACACCCACCTAACCACACCCACTTAATCACACACAGTTAACCACACCATTTATAAAAAAAAATCACTAAAAGGATCAGGCTTGTGCGGAGTCTGGGGAATATCTTCCAAAATGGTTGTTGGCCATTTACTCCCCGCAGAAGACATGTTGCCACAACGACAACTAGAGAGATGCTACAGCTACAGGACACTATGAGACACACTCCTTTTTGCCAAATATTGGTACGGTCACGGCTGCACAGCCTCACCTCTTCAGACGCCTCTGATGACATAACCCAAATCATGGCACAGTTAAAACGGGAGGAGGAGGGGAGGAAGAGGGAGGGCTCCAGGGGCACAATTGATTCGGTGATTTCTCACACATAAACACTTTTAAACATATTCTCTTGGAGTCCCCTTACCGAAATATCTACACTGATGCAAATGTGGGAGTTAGCTGGATAAACCACAAGGTTATCAACGCTAAATTATAAATATTTAGTACAGCTAAAAGTGGAGTATGCTGCTTTACTCTTGCTGCATAAGTGACCTAAAGGAACAAATGTTAGACCCTCTCGTTAAATCAGGCCTCTATTTGGCCAACTATACGGTATAGGCTGGTAGCATGGCCAACTGCTTCCAGCAAAAGTCATGTCTTCCTGAATGAAATTCAGTTACTTGCATACTTCCAGCTATTTTAATCAACTGGATGAGAAGATTATATGACAACCATTTGTTTTCTCCTTCACCGAATTTGAAGTGCATCTAAGGAGCAATTGGAAAATGTAAGCTCATATTTGGAGCATCATGGCCACATAAAAGAAGCCATAGAGTTAGGAACAACTATAGACAGTATTGTGAACTTAAAATTTTATTGTTAAAAAGACTAATTGATGTGATTTTTTTTTGTAAAAAAATAAAGCAAATATATGTCCATTACTGAAGTGTAACCTTTTTTATACTTTTTCTCACTCAATTCATTTACTCTAATATACTTACACAATCAAATACAGTAAAAAAAAAGTGAAGAGTGATGGTTTCTGAGAAGGGACAGCTTCTCAACAATGGACAAAACTCGTGTTCCCATTTTGTCCTTTATTTGGAATTCGACTGTTCCTGGAAATTGAGGTAAGAAATGGGCTGGCGCGCGCAGCCCCTCCGAGCGATTAGGTAAAGGGTTTCGCTGGCGAGTCACAAGGTAAGAAAGTAACTCCGCAGTTACAAATTAAAATGGTAAACGGCAGCGTACTTGTACTTTTAGGAATAAATGGACTGAATGTGGCCCCTATACTAGGTAAATAGGAGCTATAAAAGTTTGTATCCTTATATATATAATATATATATAAATAATAATAATAATAATCTTGAATGGCAAATATCATAGTAAAATCAATGAAGTAAAAGAATCAATACGCGCAACGAAACTGAAACGTTAACACCTTTAGCTACACTCGTGAGAATAATATATAGGGTTTAAAAATGTTGCATTTAACTGCATTAACGGGACATAGCTAGCTATTCTACCCATTTTTGCAGAGAAAGAAGAAAAATTCATCACGAATAAATATGGAAAAGAATTTTTTTTTAACTAGCTAAACCTAGTGAAAAAGTTATAATTAGACAGTGTTACGCTTCATTGATTGATCACCAGATCAGGCAGATCGCTGAATTAACTAAGGGAAGTTCGCTGGTACGCAGCTAAAAGTTTTGTCGGTGGGTGTGGTGAAGCAAAGCATATTCTCTATAAAAGTAAGCCTATTCTCTATAAAAGTAAGTAAAGCATCTTAATATTCAGCTGGCTGAACTGCTAAAGTCAAGAAAAATGGTGCACTTCAAAAGTGCTTTAATTCTGATTTGCTCTTTAACAATGTCAGGTAACCAATGTCTATAACTACTCATTGCATAATCAAGCCACTATCTATACTGCTGTTTTTTTTTGTGTGCAGCATCTGCTTGTAGTGATGAAGAAGCACTGAACATTACTACTTTTCAAAATGATTGTCAGAATGTCACCCTCACATGTACTATCAATCCATCTTGCTGTAATGGAGTCCAGTTCATCGTAAACAATGTTGCAAAATATATTGAAGATCCCACACAGCACCACTTGGTTGTGGACTACTTACAAGATGCCACAAATGTCTCCTGTAGATGCAGAAAGCCAGATAGATCATACCACACGGCTTTGAATGCCCTGGTTATTCCAACTCCATGTCCTACATCTATACCCACCTCTGAGAGTTCGACAATATCAACATTGATTAGTCCAAGTCCAACAATTTCATCTTCAATTTCAAGCACAACCTTTTCAAGTCCATCACCAACAGTAGAAACTACAAATTTACCAACAATGCCTACTCCATCACCTATATCAGGTGCTGCTTCAGTAGCATGGGTGTCACTCTCTCTGTATTCAGGATTGTCTTTCATTGTCTTGGTTATGTCACTGTAAACAATTTGTAATTTCATATTCATGACCATAAAAATATATATTATAATGAAAACACAGCAAGCCCAAATTCTAGAATCAGGTGGTTTTGTTAGTTCGAGTTTGTTCTGTTGTTGCAGTTAGCAACGTCAATATCCTTCAAAATCAATGTATATGGCCCTCTAAGTTCTGTTTATCCTTTTTTAATTTTTACAAAAAAATAAAATAAAATTGAAATGAAGTTTGATTTTTAGACGCACAAACATTTCCATTCACACAAACACACAAACATAAATGGAGGATTGTAGTGTGATGGTTGCACACTCGATCGTTCTTTCTCTAATGTAGGAAGGTGAAGTAGTGGGAGGGGCTGGGCAAGTCCAATGTAGGAATGTGAGTAGGAGGGGCTGGGCAAGTCCAATGTAGGAAGGTGAGTGGGAGGGGCTGAACAAGTCCAATGGAGTCGTGGAAAATTGGATATTTAGTTCAGTAGGTGATTAGAGTGTGTGTGAGTGTGTGAGTTTGCATGTGCATGAATGTGTGTAGTGCAAAGAGTTGCCAAGTTCAACATTCGCTGGTGTACTGAAGACTCGGATCGGGCACGTATCTTGCCATATCTGCCGACTCAGGCTCCGACCCTGAGCTATGGGACTCCGAGTTCTTGGACTCATCTCTAGCCGACGACATGATTGTGTAGCCTTCCTCCAGAGTGGTAGTGAAGGTGAGCAGCTGAGGGCAGTTGCTGTAAGGACTGACCGCGTTCTTGTATGGGCTCTCCAATGGTGATGGGCACGCCGACCCGAGTGAGGTGTTCACAGGTGGGAGTGGCATTGGAAGTCTAAACTGAGGGTCGATGGTCTCGTACAATGGCTGTCCCTCGTAGATGGGATTGGACACCATAGGTGGTGTCGTGGGGCTCTTGGTGCCAGAAGTACGAAATGATCCTGTACAAACAAACAAGTGGGAGATGAACCGTTAAACCAATTCATAAAACATAAAATGGCTCAGAGAACACGGGTAAAAACAATAGCAGAAACCCCCTCACTGTATACAGTATGCAGCCATGTGTGTGGCTACTGAGAGTTGGAATTGTCTAGCTTAGACTATGAGCAAGTGGGCGGGGGAACACTGCAATGACAAAATGTCGCAAACAACGCACGCACACACGCACATCACTACGGGGGAGGGTGCAAATATTTTTACTTGCGAGTATTCATCGAGACTAATACCTAATATTGCTGATTGAAGGTAAGAAAGAATTGTATTCATTGATTGTGGCTGGCATGCACAGTTCGTGACAGATAAGTTCCTAAGGTCACTTATAATCAAAGATATTATAAAGACGAACATATAGCCGGGCTTGAAACGATGACTGAAATAATTGTTTTTTCACACTCCAACCTTTCCATTAATTAGTCCTGAAGGCATTCCAAGAATCTCAACGCTCTATATTCATGAATCATAAATTTCATTCAGTGGCTTTTTTTAGCGAAACACACAAAATTCTAGGAAGCTACAAAGCCTCTCTGCGGTTAGTTTTTCAGCCACTCCTCCTCTACTTTCCCTCGCAACACTACACAATGCCCCCACCTATATCACACATAAAAATAGTGAATTCCCCCTAAAGCATTCAAGTGATGAATATCATTAAGCACAATCGGCCGGGTGAGGGTGTTTTTTCTTGTTTTTTTAACAATTGTGCTTGCCCAATTAGGCGTGAAAATGGGGGAATGCCATCACGCCCACTTGTGGGTTTTTTTTTAATACTAGAGAAAACAACTAACAATTTAATAGCTGCTATTTAAGGTTAACAGTTGTATGATTGGATGGTAGTAAGTTGGGGGGGGGGGGGGGGGGGGGGGGGGGGGGGGGGGGGCGGGGGGGGGTGTGGGGGGGGGGGGGGGGGGGGGGGGGTGGGGGGGGGGGGGAGGACAGGTGGAGGTTGGATTAAGAAACACTTCAAATGGGTGTGATGTGGCACATGGTACTAATTAAATGTAATGATGTAATGGCACACCAAAAGTGCGAACCCTTAGCAATACTATACATTAGCTAGCTATTATAAAATCATTTCTCAGACCAAAAGAATAATGTATTGCTCGTGCAATGAAAATGGTAGATGTAATAAGCTATCTTCATAAGAGAAGTTAAACACGTAAAGGGACATTATTTTTTCAACGCGAAACTCTAATTTCAGCACTCGGTAAAATATTCAGTATAAATCAAAACTACCACAGGTAGCAAGAGAGTTGAGTGCTTCACGTTTTCTAAAAAATTGGCCTGAAATAAAAAAAGTAACAATAACAAAACTTAAATCATCGTCTGTGCAAGTTCATACCTAAATCAACAGTTAATTGTCAGTAATCTCAAAATTAGAGCGTGACAGAAAGACGGACAAATAGATAAGTTGACTATTATAACTCGCGCATGCACGCTAAAAGTTAATTACAATACGCAATTCTGAATTCTTTTATTAGCTAAAATACAAAAGTATAAATTAAAATTTGTTATTGCAGCTTTTGTTGGTCTTTTTTTTAATTGTGACAAACAAAATTTAACCAGCAATAATCTTCACACAATGTGTATGAAGAACAGCACATGCCCCAACCCAACCAGGTGAATCATTAATACTTGGAGAACCCCCTTACTGCATTCATGCCCCAACCAGGGGAATCATTAGGACTTGGAGAACCCCCTTACTGCATTCATGCCCCAACCAGGGGAATCATTAGGACTTGGAGAAGAACAGCACATGCCGCCCCAACCCAACCAGGTGAATCATTAATACTTGGAGAACCCCCTTACTGCATTCATGCCCCAACCAGGGGATCATTAATACTTGGAGAAGAACAGCACATGCCGCCCCAACCCAACCAGGTGAATCATTAATACTTGGAGAACTCCCCTTACTGCATTCATAGACAGTTATCAATATTCATGCACACTATAAGAACAATCAAGCTGCATTATCAGCTCATGGGACTTATTCAGCAAGAGAAACAATGCCAGCTTCACAATATTTCATGACTGGAATGAGCTCCTGTGAATAGCAGTAATTACAATGAGTTTTACTGCAGGGAAAGAAAGCTCATCTCACTGAGTTTACAACACATTCTTTATTCCTTTGTTTGATGCAACACTTCTTGTTGTCTTAGTTTGTATTGTGCGTTATTTGTTCTGTAGTTTGCATGTGTTCTCAACTCAGCAAATCTTTGTCAGACATTTTATTGCTTTTGCTGCTTTTCTGTGAAATTGGTGAAATCGACACCACAAGCTCCACCCACTCCAAACTGGTAAAGCACTAAGATTTCAAAGAGCCAACCTGCTCTAAATTGAAAATTCTTTACAATTTCTAGTTGTTGTTTGTTTGTTTGTTTGTTTGTTTTAAACACAAAGAGGCAAGGTAATTTTAGCTGGAAGTGTAACTCAAACTTGGAAAAAAAAGGGGGGGAAAAGGTAAAGGATCTCTTGTATTCATTAGTATACACACCAAGTTCTAAGCAGCGAAATTCCTCAAGTCTTCTAGAAACAGGAATTTATGAAGCTGTATCCCTATAACTTAAAATTACTAAGAGAAAGTCAATATAAAATTAATTCCGACTTGCACAGATACAATAATTTACAGATAAATAGACTCTCATGGTTTATATACGATACAGATGTACCCTCAAGCACACTCCTGCCAATGTAAATAATCGCGTCATTATAACCTGACCATGTACTGAAAATGCTAATAATATGCAGGCTTGCAACAATTAGCTAATTACATTAGAGATAATATTTCAATTAGTCAAAGGAGGTGAGAGGGATCATGTTTTGAAGGATGGTCATTGCTATGGTTACCATTACGACGCCTGTCTAAACTACAGCATGTGTGCGGGTCACCATTGTGGCCTAAGTAGTATAAATTAAGTTTCATTTATGTGGGCGGACACTTGAGACCAAAGTGGTCATGCATTCTTAACCTATCAACCACTCAATGAATTTTTATATCTCCATGGCGACCACAGAACCAGCTGTAGTTGGAAAAAAAAATGATGCACGGACATATGGCACAAACACTTGTAGCCACCCACATGTGACAGTCAGTGATAAAGAACTGCTGGGTATGGCCATGATAACTACTTCACATAGCTGCTTCACTATGGTGACACATGTGCGTGCGTGTCTGGTGTAATTTACAGCATCTAGTAGGACATATTATATGGACCACTGACTGATACACACACTCACACTCACAATTCCACGATGGACACTGCATCTAACACACAAACTTCACTAAACAAACACTCTCATCAGTTGTGTAGGAGGATGTGCTGGTATGATGGGGGAGGGGCTGAAAGGATATGTTTAAACGTATTACTTTTAGAAATCACTTCTATAGATTATGTCCTAAAATTATGGGGGGAGAGGGTTTCAACCCCTGGAGCACTCTCCTCCTCCTCCCACACACACCCTCCCTCCCCCCTCCCCCCTTTCCTAAGGGCACTGCTTATTTATCACCACCCTTGCCCCTCCTATCACCTGACTACACACACACACACACACACACACACACACTACATACAAGCTATTGCCATTATTCTATTTGTTGTGACTATGAGAAGTGGCCAAACTATCGATGGTGAAGTGTTCAGTTGATGTTGTTTATCCGCATAAGTGTCAATACCCACTAGGCTATGAATATCATTGTGGGAACTACAGGAATTGACAACTAACCTTTTAAACCTATTCACTAGTACTCATCTCTCAATATATAAGGCTGTGGTTACAATATCAGTATGTATACAAAGTTAACAATCGCCGGTATCACGGTGTTAAGTTGGAGAATGGAATTTTTATTTTCTACTGAGCACGCGGGACAATACCGTGATAAATTGCACAAGCACAATTTGCAGAATTGGAGCTGTATTTTGTCAGATTCGTGGTCAACTTGTTTAAAGTGTGGTACCAAAGCAGCAGTATGGAAACATTTTGGCATATACTTGCCTGGCAAAAGTAGTTTCAGCATACACTGAACGATACAGTTTTGTTATGATGAAATTCTAATAACCATACCAAGGAAAACCCAATATCACCAAACCCTACCATGCACCATAACTCCTGCTATTCACCTCAATAACTCACTGTATTCCATCTGCAAATGATGTCCTTAGCTATATTAAATTTAATGCTACTTGCATCAAAATGTGCATCATTTTTGTCATATGGTCAACTGGGAAGAAATCTAAAAATGACTATTACATCATCTAAAGCTAGGGCATGATGCACTAAGTGGTTATGGGGTCAGGCCAAAGGTCTAGTTAAAGCCCTCAAAGCCCTACTAAATTTTTAATGAGGTATAGTTGATACTCTATCAGTTTACTATAATATGTTTTGCACCTAGCTACATATAATATAGAGGGGCTGGTCAAGTATCCTAAATTTTGTACTGTAGTGAAACAGCAAGTTCGGGAGTCAAAATATGTATTGTTGCATAAATAACTAAGTAAATGTAACAGTTTGCTACTACACCTTTTATTCAAACCTTGACTGTCATAAGCTTGTAGTTAACAAAAACAAATAACGTGAATAGTCTATGAAGTAGTGTGTTCACTTTGTATAGTGTGCTTTTACTGTGGGCTGTTCTAGTTATGTCTAAATATTTAAATTGTATTTTTTTTAACTTACTGAAACCCAGGCATCACTGGAATATACTGCCATGCTCACCACTATCAAAACACCAGGTTGCATTTGAACTGCAATGTTTTTCTACTCACACCAGTCTTCGATGATGGCTTCAAATCCTTCAATTTCTGGTGTTATTGAAAATGCTTGTGTCACTGCTGATGACTTGAGCAGCTAGAATTCCAGCTAGGCATGTATAAATTACATTGCAATATCATCTTGTTGGGTTTTTATTTGATCTTGTTGTTGTTGTAGTTTTTCGTTTTTTTTTTTTGGTATTAATTGCCAAAAGCTTAAAGCCATTAGTAGAAGAGGTGGCTACTTCAGTTACATACTCACTACTATCTTGGAAAAAATAAAAAATAAAAAATAAAAAATAAAAATAAAAAAAATAAAAATCATTTTTATTATTAGGTAAAGTGTCATGAACTGCACTGGACCATCAGACTAGCCAGTTCAGTAAACAGTTTACTACACTACCCTTTACCAGTTTCATAGCTCTTTACAATTACAGATGACACACTCAATATAGGTAAAGGATAGGTAAAGGATGGTCTCGTACACTAACTTTGAAATTAAGGAAAACCATATGCATTGCATTCTTGTGTGATGACTAGTCATTAACTATTTAGTGAAGTTTCATGTTGCAAAATATAGCTGCAGAAAATCTGTTTGGTGCTGCATGCATATGAAACAGAATCAAAGATTCTAGCAGTATGGGTTCTGATAAAATGACAGTATAGCTCGTGGCATAAAGCACTATCAGCTATACGGCTGGGTAATTGAAATTGCGGAAGGTGAAAGGGCTTAAGACCTAACTGTGTCCAGCAACATTCAGATAAGACGATCTAATTTGATAATTCAAAACAATTAGATGTAACGGGTAAAGATCACTAACAATAAGTATGTTTAATGATGGAGTATGGGACGTGTCAAACCAAGTCAACACAAGAATGTCAGAGTCGAAGAATACGTGTCGATCCACACGTATACACAAACACAAAAAAATATCCCCGATTGTGTTACCCCAGATAGTATCTTGCTTGTTTCGCTCGCTCACCAATAGTACAATACACATACATACCTATAGCATACACCCATGTATATGTTCTGATCTTTTTATGAATTTGCACAATCTATAGATTGTGTTGCACATTTTATAAATTCATAGATTGGGCGACAATCTATAGACACCCAACTTTAATGCTGTTTTGATGCCAAAGTCTCTACACACTCTCTGAATACTCTCACTCAATCCTGCTATGTATGGAATAGTAAGAATCAAACCTTTCTCTTGCTCAGTATCTGAGTGATCTCTAGAAGGTAACTCTTTAGAGCCTGCCCTAATGGTTGCGTTGTCGTGTAGGTGTTTCTCTTCTTCCTTCATGTTATCACTCATACAAAGAGCTAGGAGAGTAAGTAATATGATTGAAAACTTGAAGGAAGAAGAGAAACACCTACACAAAGTACCTCAAAGTGGTTAGGACAACACAACCATTAGGGCAGGCTCTAAAGATGTTACCTTCTAAAATACTGAGCAAGAGAAAGGTTTGATTCTTATTATTCTATACATAACAAATTATTTATTTGGTGTGAACCTACTGATTGTTTATAAAAATTATTTGCTTTGTACCATAAAGTACCAAAGGTTCAAACCCTCAGCGCTACTATAAACCAGCTATAGCTATTACTAAATCACTCCTCAGACAAAAACAATAATTTATTTGGCATATCAATACGCTGATATGTATGTAGCTCTCACTCAATGAAAACAGTATTATGTAAATGCAGTCTTCACAAGAGGAGCTCAACATGCAAGGGACACCACCTCACTGATAATTTCAACAGGAAACTGCATTATAATTGTATGACTATTCTTTTAGAAAGGATATTCATATGGGTAAAGTTCCGCTGTTGGCATTAAAAATCTATTATTGTCTTTTCATGAGTGTGTCTAGTTAATTGGGTGTGGTTATAGTGGCTGCACCTACACATAAAAATTCACAATTTCACTGAGTTCCTCACTACTAATGAATGGCAAATAGTGATTTTATGATTTATTATGTGCATGCTAATATATAGATTGTGCAGCACAATCTATCGATGAGTTGCACAATCTATAGATTGTCGCCCAATCAATGAATTAATATGTGCAGCACAATCTATAGATTGTACAAATTCATAAAAAGAGCAGGTCATACACATTGTATTTCTGCCTAGTGGAGTCCTTCATGTTGGAATACCCACACACTATCATAGTATGCGGAATAAAGGTGGATTGGATATACAGCAAGAATGGACATGAGCACTTACAATGGCTGATTGAGGATTCCTAACTCATAGGGGGAAAAAAACTGGAGACCAAGCACTGCAGATAATGGATAGAACATGGAAATGAGTGCTAGGTATAATTCAAACAACGTAAGCTAGACCATGATGGTGGACAGTATTACATAATGTTCAGCACAGGATTGTACCAGTACACTACAGTGTATCCTGCTGTAATAGAATCCTGCTCATCTACTTTTAAAACAGGAATTTCAAATACCTGATTTGTCACAAGCCGATTGAGTTGAACTTCTGTTCCTGCAGTTGCCGCCTAGTTTAGGTCTAATAAGAATAACTATGCCAACTAGATCCATCAACAGATCCAGACTAAACAATAGCAAACCGGAATGAAATTCATTACATTCTCATTCCATCGTAAACTAAAAATGTTTCCTCAGGTTGGTTGGAGGGTGGGGATTTGATTATATTCACAATGCCAAGACAATAACAGTTGTTGTTGTTGTTGTTTTTTTCAACTAAACTAAAACTTTCCTCCCAAAGAATATTGTTGAGTGTGTTACCAATTGGGACCTATGTAACTTCACAAAATAGAGTACCACTTAAAACGGGTCGTGTCTGGTGTGATAACGGTTCCTATGGCAATGCTATAGATGGACGTGACCAGCCTCCATCCCAGATGGTCTTGACTTGGTAAATTGTGAGGATTCCAGTCACGAATTTGGTGCTCTCTGACATGAACTTCACTCCTCGTCTTACTCTGACACTAATCCACTACTAAAGATATCCAATCTTCAGGTGAAGCCTTACGTGGTTTAAAACCACCACTACAGAGGTCATAGTTTCTTTGAAGAGTTCACTAAGGCTACCTGAAGCTCTAATTATGTAAGAAAAGGTCCGGTCGCCTCCTTATTTATTCTTTCTGACTGTGACAGACCAAATAGTGGAGTGACTTACGGATCTAAGACTGCCTAATTCTGGGAATTCTCTCAGTGCTAATCATTCTAGCTGGAGTCAGCAGACACCAACACGGAGTACCCAATGGCGGAAACTAGAGCATAATAGTTTTGAAGTAATATTGGCTAATAGACACACGAGAGAGAGAGAGGCACGCACCAGTCTAGAACTGCACATCATATTCAAATTGAAACTGTGTAATTTTATCTAATCTTCACCAAGATTTTTTTTTCAGTGTTGCGCATCACGATTCTTTACCATTCCATGCAGCTAATATTTGACCCAAGATATTGTTATCCACAGAATTTTTACAATAGCTTTGGTGCAAAGCCTCGCAACATTCCAGTCTTGACTGCATATATTATGAATAAGCCAGCTCTACCAGTAGTACAGCAAGTTTAGTGGGGGAAGACATTGTTTCATTGTTTGCTTGATTGCTAGCTATTGTTGTCATTTCTTGCAGCTCCCCAACATAATGTATTTACACTCACTGGATGGCATATTTGTTCATCTGTGCATGCAACTCACTTGCTGATACTCTCTTCTTGTGCTGGTGTACGAGGAGAATTATGATGGTGAGGATGAGCATGCACACCAGTAGTGCTCCAGCCACACTGCAGATCAACACCAGCAGGTCCATGGACAAACCAGCAAATGTGCCCACACTCAAAGCTGTAGTGGTCGGAATACCTACACACACACACACACACACACACACACACACACACACACACACACACACATACACACAAAAATGCAAATTATCGTGTTGCTGCTAGGTGGTCACATACACCTAGCAGAGACAGGATGCCTGTGCACTAAGCAGGCACTGTGAGCCATACAAGCAAGCTCATGGAGCTGGGCTAGGAACTCACAGGAGAAAGGCCTTTCCTCACAGCAAGTAGTGTGGGCATCCAAATCCCACCTGGACCATTGCTGTTTCATGAGAAAAGGCCTTGAATTTGCATTGCACCCCAGCAAATGCCAGGTACCCAATCACAGCTGGGTGGACTGGTAGGGCTGGTGGGAGGCAGATGGAAAAACTAGATGGAAAAAGGGGCTTGAATTCAGGGACCTCAGGCCCTGAGCCAAGGACACAACTACTACACCACACACACACTCTCACGCACACACACACTCGCACGCACACACACACTCGCACGCACACAAACACAATATTTGACGCTCAGTTTAATCACTACTTCATTTTAACGAATGAGCAAATTAAGAAATAACATTTTCTTCAACTACTACCAATACTAACATATATTAGTAGCTATGGCCCCATTTGCAGTTTCAACTAGTGTTTCCCTGACTCATCTCTCCCATGACTCTTACTGAATGTACTCTGTTTGTCTGTCTTTGAATCCTCTTGAGTAGTTGTGTCAATCTTTTTCCTGATGGGCAGAGGTTGGTAATTCTCTTCAAATCCCGGCAATGCCATAGCAACCACCACCTCGTAGATTTTGTTTCTCACAAGCTGGGTCTTGTCTGTCACATCGATGCCTATGGGTTGGGAGGGGCTGAGCACACGCCCCTTTGCCAGGATGCTGGTGTTCCTGTTCTTCCCCAATAGAGAGACCGTGTACTCCACTTCCTGATAACTGCACACTGTGGGGAGCTAGCACACACACACACACACACACACACACATACATGACTTCACGACATTAGATTTATATATCTAAGCCAACGGCAATAGCTAGCATGATTCTTTTAGCTCATAGCTGTGTTCCAATTTTGAAAATTTTGTTAATGTTTAGATCAAGTCGTAGCTACGGGCACAACAAACCATTGCTACAACAGTTGTAATGTGATTTGAATTTCAGGGGAGGATCCAGGGAAGGGGGAGAGGACGAAGGGGCCAGCCCCCCCCCCCCCCCCCCAACAAATTTTTTGAAAAATTGTAAGGACAAATGTACCAATAAAGGCACTACAGTTTACAGGAAGGACAACTGATGCTAGCATATTATGCTCTGCACTCACAAATTAATATTCAAATCATGTACGATCAATCGTTTAAATTCATAAGTGTCTACCCAAATATATTTGGGCCCCTCCCTGTCGCTAGTGCTGGATCCTCCCTGTCGCTAGTGCTGGATCCTCCCCTGTCGCGAGTGCTGATCCTCCCCTGTCGCTAGTGCTGGATCCTCCCCTGTCGCTAGTGCTGGATCCTCCCCTGTCACTAGTGCTGGATCCTCCCCGGTCGCTAGTGCTGGATCCTCCCCTGTCACGCTAGTGCTGGATCCGCCCTGTCACTAGTGCCTGGATCCTCCCCTGTCACTAGCTGGGTATCCTCCCCGGTCACTAGTGCTGGGATCCTCCCCTGTCGCTAGTGCTGGATCCTCCCCTGTCCTATTGCTGGATCCTCCCCTGTCCAAGTGCTGGGACCTCCCCTGTCGCTAGTTGCTTGGATTCCTCCCCTGTCGCTAGTGCTGGACCTCCCCTGTCGCTATTGCTGGATCCTCCCCTGTCGCTAGGCGGATCCTCCCCTGTCGCTAGTGCTGGATCCTCCCCTGTCTCTAGTGCCTGATCCTCCCCCCTGTCCTAGTGCGGATCCTCCCTGTCGTCCGTGCTGGATCCTCCCTGTCGCTAGTGCTGGATCCTCCCTGCGCTAGTTCTGATCTCCCTGTCGCTAGTGCTGGATCCTCCCCTGTCCTAGTGCTGGACCTCTCCTGTCGCTAGTGGCTGGATCCTCCCCTGTCGCTTAGTGCTGGATCCTCCCCTGTCGCTAGTGCTGGATCCTCCCCTTCCTAGTGCTGGATCCTCCCCTGTCTCTAGTGCTGCGGATCCTCCCTTCCCTAGTGGTGATCTCCCCTGTCGCTAGTGCTTGGATCCCTCCCTGTCGCTAGTGCTGGATCCTCCCCTGTCGCTAGTGCTGGATCCTCCCCTGTCGCTAGTGCTGGATCCTCCCCTGTCACTAGTGCTGGATCCTCCCCTGTCGCTAGTGCTGGATCCTCCCGTGTCACTAGTGCTGGATCCTCCCCTGTCACAAGTGCTGGATCCTCCCCTGTCACAAGTGCTGGATCATCCCCTGTCACTAGTGCTGGATCCTCCCCTGTCACTAGTGCTGGATCCTCCACTGTTTATTATGTTTGTTCATCTTCAAGGGTAGTAGCATACATGTATATGTGCCAGTTTACACAGGTGAAAAGAGTCCATTTACAACCATAACAAAATCCGTAAACTGTCTTGGTAATTAGAGTTAACAAAAAGTTTACAAGACTGTAGAGGTTAACAAACTTGTTATCAACACATTATACACTAATTTACGATTTTGTTTTGGTTGTCAATGGACACTTTTCAGGCAGTGATTATCGCAAAAACATCACATTAGGGGAGTGGCCCTTGTACCGAGACCCACAGAAAATATATTCACATGTCCCTACTCGCTTAATTGATCAGACATGCTATCCATTGTCACAAACGTGTACAGATGTGTGTGCGCATGCATAAACAGTGCAATAGTTATAATGTGGGTGTATGTGTGTGAGTATGTCATGCAGGTGGCACGCCAGGTGCCAGCATGTCTGTCACGTGACTTGCAAACAGACATTCTGTCCACGTACGTATGATAATTCCTGTCATATTGTCCATACACCTGGCTGTTGCCCGTGCCACAAGCCACAGTGGTCAAGCTCTGGTGCATAGGGGTATTTCAAAAGGGAAAAGGTGGGTGTATCACAGACATGCAACTGGAAACCTCACACTTACTGTTAACTGAATGGTGAGGATGGCATTTAACTTGGAGTTGAACGTGACATCTGAAATACTGACGCTGGCCGGGACAGTTGGAGCTAAGCACACACACGCACACACACACACACAAACATACATGATGTACATTTCTATGGATGCAAATACATACATACAATGTACACAACACAAACAAATGTAAACACAAACAAATGTAAACACAAACAAATGTAAACACGTGCACACACAAACACGTGCACACACAAACAGATGCACACATATATACACACAAGTAAACATTTTCGTCACCTGTGATAATTAACACTTTTTGCTGACAGTATTTTCGCACCCATAGCTACCTATTCATCCACTGGCACCTTTTGACACAATACTTGTCCATAAGTGGAGTGAATAAATCATCACATAAAGCAAACTTTCAAAACATATTTAATTAGTTATTTATTATCTTATTTATTTATGTATTTGCTTCCTTTTCTAAACTTACCATCTTCTATAGATTCCATTATCCCTACTTCCCAGTGGTTACTCACTTTATTCAAATCTCTGTTTCACATGCTTGAGCACATCTAGCAGGTTTATTAATCTGGCCAGATCATATGGTATATTTCAATTGTCTGTCTGTACTTCTGTATTGAGTGCTGTAGGAGCTATGAAACTTTCAATCTCTGTGCACTGAAAACTCTTCGCAATTAAAGTCTTGCCTTAGGAGAGTACAATAATGTCTTACGTGGTCCATCAGATTAAACACCTGTGGAGTTATTAATCACTATACAGTGTGAAGCCCAGACAGCTCTAGTGACAGTCACCTACCTTCAGCAGTTTCAACTAAACAAGTTTCAGTGTACTAGCCAGTCAAGCTAAACAACCATTTTACAAACAAGATAACAAATGACTACAGCTAATATTTTATAAAGACTGAAGTTGTTATATGCACTAAAGCCTGCAAGTAATTGTAGCTCATCTGTACTCTTTGTGATCCTTATATCGGGCCCAGTAATGGCTAGACTAAATTGCTTATAATTCACAGCTATGTATTGTTGGACTGATATTTTCATACATCAACTGCACATGGATTTTATTAGATTGATTATTACAATTTTTTAATTAATTTTTTATAATTTTTTATAAAGTTACCCACCCTGGTCATACTGATTGAGTCATTTTTTTCTTACTGAAAATATTTGCAGCAACGATTAATTAACTCACTAGCTCTTTCATAGCCCTTACGGACAGTATCACTATGGGGACGGACTGTGAATATGTGCACATCATACATCACAACTCAGATAGTAGCAAGTGCACAAAGGTGTGAGTAATTGGCACCTCGCTGCCATAAACAACAACCGCTGCAAACTGCTCCTCACGTCATCCACTCCATTCCATCAGTCTGCAATCAAGTGTGCCAGCAGCGCTTGCCATTGTTACCTGAGAGAGAACACTTCAGACCTCCTTAGTGCTGGTTAGGCACCGATATAGTATTCTGCTGTGCAACTCTCTCTTGCTCTTACTAGCTGTAGTAACCCTACCATGCCACTTCAGTGAAATCATCCACCAAGAAGGTTACTCCACAGACAAGTTACTCTAGTGTGCAAATGTGCCTGCCTCTCTTGCTGCCACACCCATCCCAAACCCCACCCAGTTCGTGCTGCACTTGCTTACCAGCAGGAAATCCCCCGTAGATCATCCTCGATGTACGGCTGCCCAATGCATTGGAGGCCACTACAGTGAACTGGTGTCGTTGGCAAAGAGACGGTGGAGTGGCGCCTGCCACCATCCTCAGAGAGTTGTTGGTGAGAGCCCAGCTTGACCTGCCATTGATTGGTGGGCTGACATGGACATCGTAGCCAGTAACTGGAGCGTCAGACCAGCTGAAGGGGTGGGGCCACTGCAGGACCAGCTCAGAACTACTAACAGATGTCAGCGACACTTCTGGCGCCGCGGGGCCACCTATTGGAGGAACGTACACACATCATGAATAGCCTATAAGCAACGCACGGCAAAGAAACAAACACATACACATTGACAAAGGCAATATCCACTATGTGGAGGTGTTAAAGAGTACAAGAAGTTGTTATAGTGACCCATTGAGACCTGTAAGGGCATTAGATGGTTGTGGAGTCTTATTGGGGAAGCAATAGGTAGTGGTGTTGATAAGGATCTACTCCAGGCAGCCTTTTGACGGTTGTAGCAGGTGTAAATTCATGGTTACTCCAAGTCTACCGGATCCAGTGGACTTGCAACTAATTATTAATTAAGGTCCATCTATTCTAGCAAGGAAATACAAGGACCTTTCCATTGAGACTTTGGATGCAATGAAATCAAACCCACATGTAGAAATTAAAATCACTTGCTATTGGGTGTGCCCTCAACCCTGTGTGTTAAGTTGCATGCTGCAAGAAATGAAAGAAGGCGTAGTCCTAGGAAATAGGTTTGGGAAATACTGCACAATATAAGTCCCTACATTGGAAGGACATTTTACTCTTCAATAATTCGTATTACACAATATACTTACCTCTTATTGTAACAATAGCTGCTGGGCTGGTACGAATACGATCGATAAACACTCCACAAATAATCGCTGTGCTGTTGTAGGGCTTCGTAGCTGTGAATCTGACCGTCATGATGTGGAGTTTGATGTCCTCTTCAGCGGTGTCGACAGAGACGTCGGTGAAGTTGAACCCATTTCTAGCGGTCAGGTGACGGGACCAGTACAGAGTATTGTTAATGTACCACAAGGTACGACTGCCAGTGGCATTGCAGGAAAAGATCGCCGTCTCTCCTAGGTTGATGGTGAGATTCTGCGGGGGGTCATTGATGGCTGCACACAATGATGAGAAACAATAATTAATATACCATAATAATACAATTTAAGAAATATATCGCAGTATTTACAATTACTGTGTCAACTTTCTACTGATTGAAAGCTTATTATAGTAACTTATAATTATAAGCTTCGTATCTTATTATTTCATTGTCTGGATAATCCAGGAAAATTTGAAAACTTCACTGGTGGCCAGTGGGTCTAAGCAGTTGGTGGTAGGCATGCATGTACGCTTCAACGCTTCTGTTGATGACCTATGGCTACGAATTCAAGATAACGAACAGCAAATGGTCAGTATCTCAAGGAGGATCATAGAGGAAGGCATCTTATCTAAGACTGCAGCCTGGCAGCACTGCCAGCTGTTGCTGAGATTGTGGTCAGGAGAGAGGCCATATTGAGATGTGGCCGAGGATAGTAAACAGCCACTTCTGCATCATCCACAAGGAACACCACACCAGACCATGGCAGCCCACCACCTATATTCAAATATTTCTTGGCACTTGGCCCACCTTACCAGCAGAAACAATTGTAAAGTCGATACCATATCTAATCCCCTTACAACAATATTTACTACTCAAACATGTAAATTGAAACAGTCGTTTACACAGAAACCTTGTCGCGGCAGGAGTTCCGGCAAAAACTACTATAGGATCATAAACTAGTAGCTAAGCTAAAACTCGCTAAAAGCTGCAATATACTGCTTGTTATTTACACAGCAATTCCAATGTAATCTCAAGTACTGAATTATGGTCTGGACAATTGTTTTGTTCTCATTAGTATAGATTTTCATTTAGCAACATTTAAATGAAAATACTTTTCTTCAACCCATCCATATTGACTGTGCTTGCTAGTACACTTTTCTGTTCAACTCACTGCCAGCATCTGCTCTGCAGCTGAACTGCAAGATCTGCAGAATGGCCAAAATCAGGTAAGAGCTTGAAGACTGGAACATGGCTTTCCACAAACTGTTTGCTTTCTTCACCAGTGCAGGCACCAAGACAGAGAAAGAAGCAAAGAGCTCAATTCTGTAGAGTGAGAGGTGTACCTGTATGTTCCCCCAGGGCATCAGCTGGTTATTAACATTCATGGTTAGTGAAGCAGCAAGCAAACTCACGTGGTATTGCTCCACAGTTGCTGCAGCTCCAGCGACAGATATTTCAGATTTGAGCATCCTGGCTTGCGTACCGAGTAAATAAGGAATCTCACGCTCACTCACTTACTCCAGTAGTAAATTGGTGTCAACTACCACAGTTCTGCAACTTCCAAAACGGTTATACTAGAGGGTGGGGCTACAATGACTGGTGCGACGCGGTGTAACTACCGACCGTATGCGGCGTGCGACTCTGACCGTTGATTTTTAATATCAACTCTGTAGCTTTTGACTATTCCACACACTTTCGTGCAGGTAATTAATTCTACGTTCATATTTAGCATGCTACGACTTCTTCTTTTTCTTCTTATTATTATTACTATTATAATTATTATTATTATTATTCCTCAACTAACAAAAGATTTAGCACGAGTGTAGTTAGTGCTTTTTACGAAAAAAATTTGTCTCATTTTTTTTTTGTAATCTGCTATAACAACTAGCAAAATGAAGCACCAAAGGTGCGTGGCTAGCTATTACAAAATCAACTCAGACCAAATAAATTAATTTATTGGCTATTCTATTCTAATCGGGTATCAATATCAGTGAAAAAGATAGATGTAAACGCTGTTTTCATAATTGAAGAAGCTAAACAAGCCAGGGATAGATACTCACTGTTATATATTTTCAACATGGACCTCCACTGCCCGAAATTCAAAAAGGTAGCACAGAGGATAGACGAACGAACGACTACTAAACCATCTCGAACATGCGCCTAAGGGTTAGTAAATGTAAACTACTGTATAATCCGGTACTGCAAGTTGCAGTTCTATGGTCGACCGTAATAGGGATTTTTTCCAGCAGTAATTTCATGGGAACTATAATCTAAATGCATGAAAGAGTTTCAAAACTTAATAGTGTTTGGAACTGGGAAAGATGAGAACATCATAAATTATGATTTAGGTATGGTGTGACACATGCTGTGAAATTGTTATCTAAGTATAAATGTCTAAATAACATGCCTCATTATCAAAAATGTTTCATCAAGACTATTTTCAGAGTGAGTTCAGAGAGTATATTCAGTAGAATTTGGGGGAAATACATGTTGATCTTTCACATTCAACTGACATTATTTTTCTGAACATTTATTTATATGAAGAGCTTCGCATGAATTGCAGCTCTCGTTTGTACGAGGCTACGTCACTGATGTGAGGAAGTAGATAGATATTTGGGATATTGTCACGAGCAATAACTTGTACAGTGGGAAAACTAAGGAGCCACAGCAATTAACGTATGGCCTGGTTTATCAACAGAATACGGCCTAGAAACTCTCATGTAAACACCTGTTGGCCTATACAAGTAATTATAAATTATTAGCGATAATATTTGGTCTCTAAAGAGGTCTGCTCCTAAACAACCCCCCTTTCCCCCCTAGTAAATTACTCAAATTTCGGTACATGGTACCGTATACTTGGGTATGGAGACAACTGCCCATAGAAATACAAATGGATGTAATTATCAGTGATTTATGTCCATAATAATAATAATAATAATAATAATAATTACTAATAAATAAAGAATAATAAACAAAATACTAATAATAACCTATTCGAAACGGAGTAGTTGGCAGGGTTTTTTTTAGGGGGGGGCAGGGGGGGGCATTCGCCCCCCCTAGAGGATTTTGTGCCCCCCCTTGAGCATTTGAAATGAAATTTCATTATTCTAAATAGACCTGTGTGACTATGTACTGCATTTTTTTAAATTATTATATCCATTAGTCTAATTATTAGGCAACAAACAATTTTATTTAAGCAAAATATAAGTGTATTTATACAGCAATACGTTTATACAGCAATACATTTATACAGCAATACGTCTAGTCTTTCTGTTCCAAATATCGATTACACTTTCTACAATGTCATCTGGAAGTTCTTCAGGCATTTCTATTGCTATTCTCATCAGGTGAGCTAGATTTTGTTCTCCAAGACGACTCCTTAGCCTTGTTTTGATCATCTTCATTTGGGAGAAGCTTCGTTCCACAGATGCTGTCCCAACAGGAATCGAAAGGCACACCTTGGCAAGGTCACTGAGATGGGGAAACATCTGTACAAGCATGCTGTTGGTAGCTAATTCCATCAGCAATTTCGTATTGTCTTCCTTAGGCCGAGTAGTGATGTATCTCCTGAATGTCACCCACTCTGTGCGAATGTCAGAGGAAACTAAAGCTGGCACGGTAAATTCCTCTCCCTCTACTGACTTGGCTGCAAGTTCCTTGCCGTAGTGGTCCTCAAGAACACCAAGGAATTCATCCCCATATGACGACAGATCAGGAGAGTCTTTTTGTGGTAGCTTTGAAGAGTCAAAGATACTAAATGATGCTACAATATCTTGGGAAGAAAATCTCCTCGAAATATTTTCTTTCAAGTCAGTGACGAAGGGTTTAGCCACTTTATCTTGAAAGGAAGTGATAGATTCAGAGTCAATTATTGCGATAGCTTGAAGCTCATCTTGGGCATCTAGTAGCTCCAGCACCCAATTTGCAGCAGGTAACAAAGATTCATGAAGAGTTTGCAGAGTAGAATCAACCAAACCAGAAATAGCGGTCAAGTCGAGCTTTTCTGCTTGAAGACATCTGCTTAGTTTAGCAACTTGGGGCAGCACGAAGTCAAGGAGGTAGATTGCCATCACAGTAGACTTCTTTGATAGAGCTTTGTTGAGCCCCAGTGCTTCTGGCTCATGTGTTTGCTCATAGAAGGTCTCAAGAGCAATCACAATGGAAGCATAGCTCTTTTTCACTGCCTTGACACATTGTTCATGAGCTAACCAACGGGTGTCGGACGGTTTGGTGACCTTCAGTTCAGGTAGGTCAAGCACACGCTGTACACTCTTCAGGTGTTCTGCTCTTTTGGGAGAGTAGTGAAAAAATTTCCATAGAGTGAGCAATGTCTTGTAAACATGCTCAATTCCAGGAGTGTGGTTTGCAGCTTGAACACAAGCAAGTTGGAGTAAGTGGCAATGGCAGTGAACATAGAGAGCTCGAGGAGAATTCTTCTTGAGTCTCGCCTGGACTCCAGTTCTGACTCCAGAAAACGTTGCTGCTCCATCAAACCCCATTCCGACAAGCTTAGTAGGCTGAATACCCTTCTGCTTGAACCAGTCAGTCAAAGTGGTATAGATAGATGCAGCATCAGTTTTTTTCAATGGAATGGTGTCAAAAAAATGTTCAACGGGTTCTCCATTTTCCTCCCAACGAAAACAAAGAGAAAGCTCTTCGATTGTTGATATATCTGTGGATTCGTCAGCCATCACACTATAGAAAGGAGCCTTGCGAAGGCGTTTGAGCTGAGATTCTTCTACCCACAATCCCAGTGCCTCCAGAAAATCGGAAACAGAATCTGTAGAGGTGTAGGTAGCATTTCTTGCAGATTTTTCAGTAAATTGTTTTAAATCATCACCACAAGACACAATCAAATTAACCAGAGCAGCAAAATTGGTGGTGTGAGGAATGTGATTTCGTGCAAGGAAGTGAGTACATCGCAAAAGTGCCTTAATTCCTGTTTCTGATCCTCTGCTCTTCTGTGACACTCCGCAGTTGCTCTAAAATGGATACTTCCTTCTTAGTAGCCAGCAATTCAGCTTCGGAACGGCGAATGTGAGTATCACTCTTTGCATGGGCACGCATCTTCTCAACCGCTTTTTTCCAATTTTTTAATGGCTTTGTAATCCATGCTCCACCTGTCTTTTGAGAAGGATGATGATCGTACTTTCGACAAGTTTTGCAGAATGCTCCGCGGTAATTTTCATCATATTCTAACCAAAGAAACTGCTTTTCCCACTTTTTGTTGTACTTCCGCTGGCCTGATTTTGTTCTATACTTCGACTTAGCTCTATAGTTAGCCGTGCTGGAAAGACTTCTTTTAGTTGGAGGTGGCTCTAGGCTTTGGCTATCAGAAGACAATGGCTCCTTATCTTCACTGCTACTACTAGTAGATGCTGGTGTAGAAGACTGCTTTGAAGTGCTTGCACTAAAGTAATGCCGAATATCCATCTTCTCAAGACTTCTTGAACTAACTAACTAAGCTACTCAAGCACAGACTTATATAGGCTGACAGGGTTGTGCCAGCATTTGCAAGCACAACTGTTGTGGTTGTGCTTGCAAGTGCTGGCCTGGCAACTGTCTCCAGTTTGTGTACAGCTATTGCAGGTGCAAACAATCATAAAAAGGTGTCAATATGACATGTCAATTACATTACTTTTCACCCTTTTTTTGCAAGGTCACTGCTATTCAAGCTGGATCATGCAGGCACACACACACTTAAGCAGGCACACACACACTTAAGCAGGCACACACACACTTAAGCAGGCACACACACACTTAAGCAGGCACACACACACTAAGCAGGCACACACACACTTAAGCAGGCACACACACATTAATAATTAATACAGGCACACACACAATTAATGCATGCACTCTGACACATGCATGCCCCCCCTTGCTAACAAAAATCTCTATTTTGCCCCCCCTTAGCAATTTTTCTAAAAAAATCCCTGGTTGGTGATTGTTCCCAGGACAGAGGCACAGTTCTCTCATCACACCGCCACTGAGAGACACTGGAAAAGATAGTATCTAGCCCGTGGGTCTCCTGTCTCCACCACTATGCGGTGTCCTACATCCTTCAGCAAAGCCATAGACTTTGGACCCCCCACAGCACCCATGGTCTCAATGGCTATAGGTGAGAACCAATGACTTGATGGAAGGCTGCTATACTTCTCACCCTTCTCCTCAGCTGCTGCAGCAACTTTACCAGGTCCTTGGGTTGCATGGGCTCTGTATGAAGGAGCAAAATTGTCTGGACAGGTTGCATCCCACACAAGTAAATGACCTGACTTCCATGGACCCAGAGTCACTCCATCTGACCTCGTTAATCCTGATGGTTCTAGCATGGAAGGAATGTGGGTGGATGTCAAGGCTGACGTCACTCAGAGCAGCATGATGTTGGTGGCTCCCCTCACTCTGTCTACAGCTGAGTGCATGTCTGCCAAGTTCATCAACCTCAGCCGAGCAATGCCTGCACTGGTGTGGAGAACACACTGGCGTTCCTAGTCAGAGGCCCACAGCAATGTGCACTGTGTTGTCATCCATGCGAAGCCCAAGGGAAGACACTGGCAGAATCCTTAACCATGCTCCTGATTCCTTGTCAGATACTGAAAGAAAGCGAGCACATTCTTCACCATTGACTGCATCATCCAGGAGATGTTTGAGCAGTTGATTTAGTCCTTATAGAGTCCCAGGCTTTTTGACTGTGGGTTGAGACTTCCTCTGGAGGATGACCTTCATGACCCACTGACTAGAACAACTTTGCTTCCTCTATACCGGTTGTGATGAAAAAGGAGATCGTCAACCAGCTCAGAGGAAGAGTATATTGATGCCAAATAGGCAGATGGAGCAACATCAAAAGCTCTTCGAATACCCAAACATCCTAACTTTACTGATAGAGTAGCCTGTATCCATGCCTCACTGTCTTGCTCTAGTGGGTTATTTGTCACTCCACCAAGAATCTCGTAAGCAGTCATTATATGTTTCAAATGGAGCAGTCGGAGAGTGTACATTAACTTGGGCAGTGCAAAGCAATGGCATAGCAAGATGAGAGCATCATGTGCTGTTAATAACTGCAATCAATCACCCAATCTGCGCAGTACTTCCACCTTTTTCCTCAAAGCTGCTGTGACACACTTGTCGTCCCTTATAGGGGAGACCAGCAAATGTGCCTGAGAAACACTCACCAACTGTGCGCCTGAGAGTTCAACAAACAGGGTGCCACATGTTGTCATGTCATTGCTCAGTATTTCACACTGCAGCGTTCACCGACAGCCCTACTTTTCCAGCATCTCTCATTACTTGAATGTCGGATGAGGTCTCCACAATTTCCTCCCAATGTGACATCATCCAAGTATAATGATTGGAAATTCGATCGCAAGTGCAGACTCTGTTGATGTAAAACTAGACAGAAAAGCAGGGGGCCTAGTGGGTCCCCCTGCTGCGCTTTCTCAGCTGATGTTATTGACTTGTCACCCCAATCTAAGTTGGATGATGATGCATACACTGAATGGATGAATGGGTAAGGATGGGACACAGTAATTGGACAGCTGACAAAATGCAGTCTCTCCTAACAAAGGCATTTGTAAAATCCAACTTCACAATGGCGTGCTTCTGGTGGCCACCAGACATCTCAGGGTGCAGCCAACAGCAATTGGGCTCAAAGCACCTTTCTTTTTCCTTAACACAACTAGTGATCCTCCGAAGAACAAAAGGGCTCCTGAGACATTCCCAGTAGCACCAGAGAGCAGAAGTCAGCTAAGGCAGTCAGTGGTGGGCTCTCCAATTCCTTGTCTCCCACCTGCTGAGGAAGGTCCTTGAGATGTTGCGACGTAATTTTTCTGGACCCCCAGCTGAGCCACATGGGAAAAATCGCGTTCACATTAGGGTTAGATTGAATTTGGGAATAATATTGATGATAATAACACAATAATTATATCAATAATAATAATAATAATAATAACTAACAAGTACCCCGCCACACAGTAGCGCTTGACATATTGCACAGTAAGAATGCAGTAGCATAAGTTACTTTTATTCATGGCTACAGTTGGTATCAGTTTTACTCTCCTGCTCTATTTATTTCTGAACGATCTCATTTTTGTATCCCCCACCTTTCTTTTTTTTCCAGCTCTTCCTTCTTGAATCAAGGAGTCCTTTCTCCTCCTTTATCTACCTCTCCTGCTTGTGAATCTTTCTGTCCTTCTATCATGATTGTGGACTTAGGCTAAGTGAAACTTTTAACTTCTGTTCTTCTACTTTCATCTTTCTTTTTTAAACTTACGCCACCATTACTCGACGATTCGATTCCACCCGCTTTTTAGTACAATATTAATTGTTCCCTTTTTGCCTTCTCTTTCACATTTTAACCTTCCTTTTTTAACCTTACGCAGCCTATCCTCGTCTGTTTCACCCGCTTTTTGTTGTAATTATAGTAATCACGTGCTACCGATCGCGACGACACTTTACCCACTCTCTGGTTTGTCCACTCTTAGTCTTCTTCCACTTATCGTTGTACCAGGTTAGGTAACAAACGAACTCGCCTACCGGTAGTCTAGCGTAGCCAACCCCTTCACTTCTTTATAAATGCATTCTTGGTTTACTTGGTAATTCAGCGTTAGTTCACGAAAACCACGCTCCTGTTTTTCTGCCACTCCTGCTCATTAGCTCATGTATTATTCATGATAACATACGTCGGTCGTCGTCGACGGTCACGGGTATAATTATATAGATATACTAGTGGTGTGCTTGAGCACAAATGGCGAGCGAGCCTGATAGTTAGGTAACATTAAACTAAGTATTGTTACTATGTTTTAGCTTAGTTCATGCAAACACTATAATAGCAGTTATGACCTTTTATTTCAGCAAACAAATACAAAATCATTCTCTTACCTGATTTAATGGTAACTTTGTAGTATCAACATCTGCCATTCTGATAATCTCAATTACCAGTAACTCTTGAACAAGCTCTCAGCTACAAATTAACCAGTGTTGTGTTATTTTTTGTAATTTTAGCCAACAAATATGGAATTACTACTTACCTCAATTTCCTGAATATTGATAACTTCTGTAGTATCAAATTTAAGTTACTTTGACTATCTGAATTACCTCGAATTCTTGACAACAAGCTCTCAGCGACAAAAACAAAAGACAATCAATTTTAGCACACAAATACAAAATTACTTTCTTACCTCATGTTCTTGAGCAGTGGTAACTTCCGTAGTATCAAATTTAAGCTATTCTGACTATTTGAATATACAGTCACTGTTGACAACAAGCTCTTAGCTACAAAAAAGAAAGGCCAGAGTTATTTTTGTATATTTAGCTAACAAATATGGAATTAAGTACTTACCTTAGCTTCCCTCGAGTAGTAGTAGCTTCCTTCGCATTAATACTACCGCATTCTGACTACCAATGACTCTTGACAACCAACAATCGGCACTCCGTATCCCCCCTAAAACGGCGAAGTTTTGAAATTACGTCTGGAAAAGGGTCTTCAATGCCATAGTAACCGGTCGTAGCAACTTTTTGTCTCTTGAAAAACTGTCTCTTGAAAAACAAGAGCTTTCGCTGGAATTTTCTCACACTTCGGAGCTGAAGTTTAAAGTAAGGCATGTCTAATGCTGTAGTATTATAACAAACTGGGGTCAGGCCTAAAAAGCAGTGTGTTTTTAGCAGAAAGAAAATCCCGCGCGCGTTTAAAGGGCATACGTACCATCCATACATAAACATAACATACACGATTTTGCATTATCCACCCCTAATACTGTCTCGCTCGCTCGCCAATCAACAAATATTCCCGATTTTCAATTGAGTTACCCCTGATAGAGTCTCGCTGGCTCCCCAAATATTACTAGCAAATTGCCCCACTACATTGTGAAGCTTGATGTATTAAAATTAAGCATAAGGTAATCTTACATCCTCTACCACTTGGTTTAGTTACATCATTTTCCCTCTCCTGATCTTTTACCCTTCCTCTCTTCAGCTCCTTTTCTTTAAATCCTTCTCTCCTTATCTACCTCTGTCTGTTTGTTGCCTTCCCTTTCAACTCTCCTTACCCCCATTGTACAACATCGTTTCTTTCTATAATGACACTGATGATGCTTTACCTATTCAGGTCCTGGAGACGCTTTACCAACCCGTTTCAGCTAAATTATTCGTGAATACACTATGCGTAGTAAGACCCTTTACCTATGCTCCTACTAATCTAGTCATAATACAAATATTTTTAAGGGTAGGAGCGAGTTAGAAAGTGAGGGAGACAATTTGGAGAACATCTTCTTTATATGAATTTGTTTTTCAAGGAAATAATATTTCATTTTTTGTTGCCTTTTAAAGGGGTAGCTAGGAATAATAATAAGACAAAAAGCTAATTCTCTATTTTAGATAAATTCTAGAAGCTCCACAGACTGATATCATTGTCAAACTACTTTCCAAGGAAAGGAGGCCGTGCAATGTCTCCCTTCAGCCAATATCAACACAATTAAGCAAACTCTCTTAATGAGCTTGTGGTCAAAATGGCATCCTCCAACAAGGTCAGTACAAATTGACTTCCCTATAATAAATGCTGCTGCAGCTTGAAATCCACAATTTTAGGTTTAGCACAGTATTCATCTTAGTTCTTTGACTTTGTTGGAGGATGCCATTTTGAACAAATAGAAGAAGAGAACAAAATAATTAAATTCATATTACTGGCATGACATTAAAGAATTGTAGCTAGCTGTATTGCGCAAGCTCATTAAATTCCGGACCGGACCGGTGTAGCAGCGAAATCGTTCCGGCGCGAATTTGTTTCGCCGGTTACGCTAGCGTAAATGTTCCTGACGTGTTCGCATCCACGTAAATGTTCCTACCCCGCGAATTCATTCCGCATTGTGAAACTCCAAATCATGCATGTCGTGATTGCCCCACACACCCAGGTAAATTGTATCCTAAGAGCAAGGTTACTGGGTTCCTTACGCCAGACCTGTCCGGAATTTAGAAGTTACCTCTGTCGGTCTGGTGTGACTAGTCTGGTCTGGTGTGACTAGTCTGGTCTGGTGTGACTAGTCTGGCCTGGTGTGACTAGTCTGGTCTGGTGTGACTAGTCTGGCCTGGCCTAGTCAGACCCTACCTTTACCAGGCGGAGAAAGGATCTGAGAACAATCGTTCACCTCGGCTGTTCTAGATGAATGTGGTAGTGGCTCAGCTCTGATTACTTCACCGACGCCCATAATTTGTTGGACGCAGTCAGTGGTTTGGTAAAGGGTCTGGCTAGCGAAACTAATAATCATTGCGAGTACCAGAGATAATGTGTGCGGGGGTGGAAGACCACTATTTAACCACACCCACCTTATGTTTCGATTCTATTGCATCACGCATGACGACAACACCCCTTTTTATAGGTCAAAAAGGGGGAAAATAAGATAACTTATTTGGAAAGATGGCCGTTTATAAATAGACAACGACTGCAAGAATAGTGCGAAAATCGTTCTGATCAATCGTAGATACAGGAGTTTGCATTCCTAGCTGATATTCCAGATGTCTGCCGAGATTCGTAGAAACGCTTTTATCTTCTTTTTTATGCAGTGTTGTCTTTTACACACTGTAGTAAGAGCAGGTGAGTACTGCAGCATGATGACTTAGTGGTGGCATTTATGTTGTGGTTTCTTTTAATATGAGAGGTTTGAGCTGTCCTAGTGGCATGTAATTTATACTGCTTTACTCCTTTACCCACTGGTTTAACTCAATTTCTGTGTCTGTGTCTGACTTTGCAGAAATAATAGATGGTCCACGTAGTGCAACAGTAAACGTTGGTGAATATGCAGAGTTCACATGCAAAGTGGAATGTACCCACACGGTAGACTGGCACACGGAAGGCTACACAGAAGGAATCACACAGTCTTGCACGCAAATGGTCGGAGGCATGATGGCATGCAGAGAGGTACTGGAGTCATGCTCTGACCCGTCCAGCACAGGCAATAAAGAGAGGCTTAGGATCATGCCCGGAGCACAGCATGCAGGGTCCAGCATAGCCATCCAGTGCTCGGCTACTGCTATTAACTTCCGTCTCGATAACTGCCCACCGAACTTGTCATTCAGTAGATTTGTGCTCCTGAGAGGTGAGAACAACATACACTCCCACACACGCACTTATGAAGTACATAGATGAAAGCAATTGAAATGTGTGAACACGTAATTGATTAGAGTGAACATCTACTGTGAGTATGTTGACCTAGCATGTGTGAACTAATCTTATTATCATTTGTGTGTGTATTAGTGAATGCATTGCCAACCACACCCCCTCCAACAACTCTACCCACAACATCTGCTAATTCTCCTGTCACCGATCCACTCACAACTCTGCCAGAAGGCTCATCAATACAGCCATCCTCTGTACTGCCTTCACCTTCTCCAGTATCATGTCAACCTTTAACGGGTAAGTTTTGACATCTGGCGGTATATGGGTGTGGCAATTACTAAGACGTACAGCAACTTCTTTTGTTGAGCACGCTTACATATTTTCTTGTGACGCATTTGGAACATTTTTAGACAGAGATCTGACTGGCGCTGGAGTATAAAAGGCCACCTGCCCCTTTTAGAAGTCATGATTTTTAGCGTTTTTACTGTGAATATATTTCTGAGTGCACACACCCACTAGTCGAGTGGTATTCATCGTTCGATACCCTTAAACAGTTAAGAAAATACATTCTTGTTCACTTTAATGTCCATTAGCATTCCTTAACAACTCCGTATTGGTGACAGCCCACGAGGGTGTAGCTTATATACGTAATGGATTTGTTTAGGCTATCCATACTTCAGCAAAGTGTTAATCAGTTTGATCTGCGAGGAGTGGCTTGCTCAGATGTGTTGGCCTAGCGATGCCCTAGCGATGTGTGTGGCACTTGTCTGTAAGTGGTGGCCACTTAGCCCGAGGGTAATTGAATTAATGTGTGAAAACTTGCTAAGTGAGTTTAAGAATCACCGTAGAGGTCATCCACCAGATGTGTCACTACTACATGGACAGTCGGAAGGGGGAAGAGAAGAATCGAGGGGAAAGAGTTTGACTAGTTGTTCAGGGGAAATTTGGGGAGAATGGAAGTGTGTGTAGTATATTTATTGTAGTGATCTTGGAGTAACCCAGGGATTTCCCCTTTGCCAGTATTTTTAGCACATCAGGGTTTACGTTGTGTTGTCATGTGATGTTGAGTCATGGGGCAGTTGTCCTTGTGTAAATTTTGTAGTAGTGCACGCTCTTAACATGTTTCAGCAAACTGAATGAGTCTTACCACTGTAGTCGTACAGCTCTACATGGTACTGTTGTAACTATAGTAATTGCATCATTGTGAAAAATATTACACCACCTTGTGTTATAACTTCTGAGAAGTATAATGTTGATTTTTATTTATTATTATTATTTTTTTATTATTTTTTTTTTATTATATAAGCATCATTGATCTCTTGTATTGTCTTTCCTCTTCCTGTAGTGACAAAAGTGGAGATATCAATATCTGTTTCTACGTCTACTGTGATGTTGACACCTTCTTCGATACCTGCTCCTCCAGGTAAGCTGGTTGCCATGGCAATGTAAGCTGGTTTTAGTTGTGTTGTTTTATTTGGTAGTAAGAGTTAGCTGCCAGTTGGTGCCTACTAGTTAGGTTTAGCAGTGCATTGTAGTGGAGTGGGTAACACGGATGTTGATTGCTTACAGCTAGTTGTTGATGGGATCAGGTCATATGACTAGAGTTGAAAGTAAACTTGGAGTTAAGTTTGGTATGTTTGTGTGTTTGCAGCTACTGGAGGCAGTTATGACACTAAAAATCGCTTCAGTGCAATATTCTATGACCTGTTGTCATGGATACTGACTCTGCTGGCAGGAGCGGTGGCTGTCCTATAGCAATGGAGAATCAGGTGAGCAGCTATATTTCAGTCTCTTTCCATAACTACCATCATCTCCATGACTACTATCTCCATGACTGTCATTCATGCACCTCATGACTAATATGTCTATGACTTTCATTAGTCTATCATAAACTTCAATGAATACTGAACCACTTAATAAAACTCAACCAAACGATGAAAATTTGGGAGTCGAATTTCTCACCTGATATACTCTTTCTCAGACCTGACCTTTGATCTTTCTCTGTGGGTGTGTGTGTATGTAGCCATCAAGTAATCATAAACTCCATCATCTTCCTCCTGAGTGGCAGCAGTCCGTCAGCCAGTCCATCCATCCTGCAACTATCTACCGTCCCCATTGTCTCTCTCTCTGTCTGTCACTTCCTTTCTCTTTCAGTTTATTATTCTGTTACTGTCGGAGGAACAGCAGCTATCACCTTCACTGCTCCGTACATACAATACCTGCACTGACTCCGCCTCCCTGCAGCACCATAGCTACCACTGGTATCCCAAATCCAGCACATATTTATCATTTTCAAAAGTAACACAGCAGCACTTATTCCTGTGTTCAGCACTTCTTGCTTTGTGTGTGTGTGTGTGTTTTATTGTTCAGTTTCCATACTGTGTTTGTGTCACCAGTGCCAATTCATTTTATTGAAAAATTATTATATAATTTCTGAACCAACTATATAAGGTGGTCTTCTTTGCCCTCTGTTGAATAGCAATTCAATGTTACCTTCATAAAGGTCAGCATTTTGTTGCATTGGTTGGGGGTTTTGTGTTCAGAGTGGTGCCAATAAAGGGGACTCGTGGTTGCCGAGTGGGCAGGACCATGGCTGCATCATCAATTAGAGGCTCTATACTGCCCACATATCAAATACTACACCTATTCCAAACCACTAATTAGCTCCAATTAGTTCCTTTACTCGCATGCGCAAATACTGGACCTACCTGACAGGCGTTCCAGGAACTGGTAGTGTGTGATATTGCATGAATGGGAGGGATTGTGATGTCGAGAGGAGAGTTTTTCTAGTTGCACAACTGATCACTCATCGCAATTAGGTAATTAGGGGAAATGCAACTTCAACATACGCTAGTTACGTATACAACTGATTAGGAGACAACTGTGAGGTACAAGAATCAAATTGTTAGTTGCTATCTTCAGGGCAAATGTGAGGCCAGGACTGTCCCAACGAAGAGGTGAGAACTGCATCCAAAGCCAAACTGAAAGTAAATTGAGAACTGCCTAGGGCAATTACGGACAAGTTTGCCTTTCTCCAGATGGCAAATAAGTAGACACACAAATGAGGAGTGCCCAGGGCAATTATACGCGGTGCAAAATGACCACATTACAAATGTTTGGAGTACATGATACATGATACATAGGCACCTGAGTGAGTGTATGAGCTTGTACACATAGTCTAGGACTCCTGTCACGGTTCTGTCATTCACATGTACCTGTGTGTGTGTGTGTGCGTGCATAGAACTCAGAACTGCTAGTAGTGACATTTGTTGAAGACATCTGGGTTCCTGCAAGAACAAGCCCATATAAATGTACATTATGATGCACGTGCTTTGTGTTTGTGTGTGTGTGTGCAGCAACCCTATGGTTGCTATGCCCACGCTTCTCTAGCTCGCTCTATATAGGATGCTAATAGCCTGCCTGTGCCCTATATAGAACAATTGTACCTTTTGCTTTTACAGCAGGACAGTATAAGGCAAGAAGACAGCAGCCACATGACTGCCACAGTGTGGATAGCTTCCTCTCAAACCTCTTTGTTCCTTGGCATCAAATTACAAGAATAAAATAAACAAACATTTTTGAAGATCTGGATTGTTTGGCCCCAGATCTGTCACAAAGAGCCCAGCCCATTTCCCCTGGGGCTACACAACTACCATATACCTATAATTTTTCGCTACGTGCACTTCCTTATTTTACTTTCATTTCACACCCTCAGGCTGGACTGTACACACTCCCACTCGTGTTGTGTCAGTTAGTTCACAGTTGACATGACATAAACAGCTATACTTCTACCTGCACATGTGTCCCACTATTAAGAATGTTCATATAGAGTTATTATTATTATTATTGTACCATGCTACGTTCAAACCGTCCAATCAGAATTGCTCAATTAGAGGGGAATATATTTCATACCCACCTCCTAGAAGGTGAATAAGTGAATCATCCAATCAAAAATTAGTTTTTATGCATTTCCAATAGCCTAGAGCTAAAGTCGGTTGCACCATTCCAATCCATCTGTGCAGGATTTACACTATCCTCGGGACTTCAGCCACCAATTCTGTAAATCCCATACCAACCTCCATATTGTATGGTAACCTACACTTATATTTATTATTCTTATTAATATCATTATTATTAATATCATTATTATTGTTGTTGTCATTATTATTACTGTCATCGTCACCATCACTACCATTTAATTAAACACACACACAATCAACCCCCCCCCTCCCCCCTCCCTCCCCTCCTCTCCCAATCTACAATGCCGGAGTGGTTGATAAATGGAAGCAGAGGAGGAGGAGGATGGGAGGGAGGAGAGGAAGGAAAGAGTTAAAAAGTTGTAGCTAATAAAAACTGACAGGAGCATCCATTCATTACCTTGAAGTGGAGAATAGAAAGTATATTTTATCACCCGTCTGTTACAACCAGTTGCATATGTATGTATGTATGTATGTATGTATGTATGTATGTATGTACGCATGCATATGCGTATGATGTATCTACATATGTATGTATAACTTACAGATACCCACCATTATCTTTCCAGTCAACGTGTGCATGTGTTTGTGTGCATTACGTTCACTTTGATGTGTTCGATGCACCACAACATTGTTAATAAGTATTAATTGAGAGACTGGGAGAAAAATTATCCACAGACTGAACGGATTTGTAGAGTTCCTTTTGGGTTTGGACTAGCAACAGAAATCTTCCAACATGATTCAAGTGCAAGTGATAACCGAGTTACAGCCATTCCAAGGGTATACAAACCAGCTACCTCTGATAGGACTTCCTCCGCCCTGTGGGAGGACTGCCAGTGGCGGGGAAATGGCGGGAACGGACATGGCTTGCTATCGAGCACAGAAGCCAGTCATGGATGTCAGGGGAGTGCCAACTCTAAGGCTTTACCTATAGAAAGTGCCCATCTATCTGGTAGATATTGTACTCTCTCTCTCTTCCCGTTTCTTATTCATTTATAGCAAATGGTAAGAAAAAACATGTTTTTGATTACACTTCACTTAGTGATACTATTATCACAAGTATGGATTATAGCAGCTGAGGTGTGCTCAGACAAGAAGCCAACCACGTCATGTGACAATGTAAAGGTTCCAACATAGGCAGGCAGATCGATGCGAGCATAGAGTAAGGTGGTTAAAAGAACAAGAATGTGAGTAGAGTAAGGTGGTTAAAAGAACAAGAATGTAGCAGAATAAGATCAGGTGTGAGTGTGTGCTAGAGAACATCACTACGAGTGCGGGGGGGGGGGGGAAAGTATCCTCCCACTAATTCTTGAAAATCAGATGAAGGGCTCAAATCTAGCTTTGCCATATATGTCCGTGGCTGCCTGTAGTGTGGTCAGAATGAAATGGGGTGCTCAAGTTAGCATCAGACAAGAATCCTCAACATGTCACAGAGACTTTAGACTATAGAAAGAAAGAATAGATAGTAGCAGGATCATGCACAACTGCACAAGCCTACCGTAAGGAGTGGTACTCATAAAATGCTTAAGAACTGGCAGAGTGACAAGAATAGATGACTATCTGTGACAAAAACTCATGAACTGGAGGTAGTCATAGACAGAGAAATGTTCGCACCGTGAAGATAGAAACTGATTGCTGTGCTAGCAGGTATAGTACTTTGAGAGTGATTCAAATGAGTTGATCCATTGGTTGCACAAAGTGAACTATTTTCATGTTTACATCATAATGAGTAGCTGATGGGGAAAAAAAACTTTTATCGGATCAAAACTTCCCATGCGAAACAATAGCTATATCTCGCTGCCTTTATCAGGGGAGGGAGGATCAGGCGATAGCTATATACCCAAAACATTTCAGTTTCCCACCACATATGTCTAGTATCACACATGTACATAATTCTCTGCCCACTTCTAATCCACCCTTTTCCTACATATGCAAGTTTAAAACTCTAGACCTTCTGAGAATAGATGAGAACTTTAGTTTCCCACTGAACTCAGATACATTGGGAGCATCATTTATCAATATCTGCAATTATTAAGCCACACCAGAATATCTCCTGGTTCTCATTCAGGAAAAATTTGCGTGTAGGCGCTTTGAATACAGCTGTGATTAATAAATTAAGACACTGGATACAGAATTTTCCCTTTCTAGTCAAGTGTGCCTCAGTAGTTGTTCTCTAGCTAGCTTGCTATGTGTCTGAGTGTGTCAGTTCTGCTATGAAACCAGAGGATTCTTTTTTTGGAAACGAATATATTATTATAACTTAGCGTGTTCAATGTATGTGGGAGATGGATGAAAAACAGGAAATTTCCCTGCTGCGGCTTAAAAGATGAACACAAATAACTAACGTCATCAAAACCAATCATCTTACTTACTACGTTCTCCCCCACAAGCTTCTTCATTTCCCCCCCAGTTCGTCGATAAAAATAAGGTACGAATCGTTAAAGTGGGGGGGCTGATATCGCGCCAAAGCAATCACTACATTAAAGTTAATACTAGTGGTGTGCTTGAGCACAAATGGCGAGCGAGCCTTAAACTACACTATTGTTAAATTTAATTTTAACAACTAACACTCAAGCTATTAAAATAAAGTCGAGTTTTTACATTACTATGAGGTAAAGGGGTTTTCAATGTCATAGTAACCGCTCCCGCAACAGTTTGAATTGAAAAAGAAGAAACAAAATCAAATCACGTTATTTAAAATTTTCTTTGTGATATTCTTAATAGTAGTTGTAACGCACAATACTTTCACACAACTGAACATACCTACGCAAGACTAACCTTCGAGGTTCGTCTAGTGGACAATGCATTTTTAAGTAAATACTGTTGAGTAGGGCTTATAACTGTGACAAATAGCGCATTAACTTACCACCGCCACTAACTCGAACAGAAATGGAGCTCCCATAAGATTTTGTGTTTTAACTGCACCCGCAAAACAATTCAAAGCCGTAAACAATTCAATTTCTAAGGTGATACGGGTAATGGTCGCTAAACCGGAGGATTCTGTTTAGTGAAGTTTGGGACTGGGTCGAACGCGGAGCGAACACAAAAATACGGAGGGTCAAAGTACAAAATGACATACGTACGTCCATATATATAAACAAACATCCCCGATTTTTTCATTTTTACCCCTGTAAGTGTCTCGCTCGCTACGCTCGCTCGCCAATAATGTAATGCACAATTATTTCACTATTGTAGTAAGTTAAACAAAAATAAAAAATTGCCAAAGTATCTTTTTCTTTCATGTTTTTCAACAAATTCTTCAGCTATCAAAATTATATCCAAGTTTTCTGTAAGCTCTTTGTGAGCATTTAAAAATAAACAGTTATTTAAACATTTTTCTGTCATACTTGAACGTAAGTAAGTATTTATTCTCTTCATAGTTGAAAATGTTCGTTCAGAGGTGGCAGAGGTTATCGGAATTGTACACATAAGACGAAGTAATTTATGTACAGAGGGTAGCATGTCCTTCAAAACTCCATTGTTCTTGTTCATTGCACTGCATATGGTGTCAACTGAAGTAACTAGCCTAACTTATCCATATCTTTTGATTGGCATTTATGAATATAATGTGACAATCAGGTAAATACAAATGTGTCTGGTTACTTATATTCAATACATGTGTATTGTATAAAAGTGGGGGGGCTTAGCCCCACTTATTATAAAAGTGGGGGGCTCTAGCCCCCCCAGCCCCCCCTGTGGCTATGCCACTGACTTGATGTTGTTATCAAATGAGCACTGTGCTGTGCATATCGGGAATATAAGCTTTCAGTTTGGAAATTCTGCTGTCTTTTTGCACACTGTATTTTAAGTATAACTCCAGGAATGGTATTATTAGTGAACATAAAGCTATAGAAACTTCTATTTACAACCCTATACCCTATATCAACTGATATCAATGAAAATGTTGAGAAGATATATAAAAAAAACCCAACTGATTGCCTGCACACCACCATCAGCACCTTCAGTCCAAAAAGAATGCTATATGAGTTAGTTGAAAGTTTCATTGGTAACAATTACTCCAATTGAAAAGTAATAGACAAGTCAGCTGGCTGATGCACAACAATATCTAGTGGGAATAAATTGTTGAAATACTTGACATGACATTTCTAGATCAAGTTAGTTGTATTGCTTGCACAGTATAAATAGTTTGTACACTTACGCCATGTAAACTGCAGACCTCTCTGTAGTGAAAAGGCAATTATAATATGCCACAAATTATTCTTCATTATTGTCATCATCCGTGCTATTCTTGGTTATAATTTCACACCAAATACATATTTATTATATGAACGTAATTCATGAAACACTCTACTAATGTTACATAATATATAGCTAGTTAACTATATCAATTGTGTCACGATCAGGTGGATGATGACCTCCTCCTCCTTCTTTTCTTCCTGCCTTTGGCTCTACTTCGACTAACAACCTCTTCATCATCTAAGTCCATCATCTGGACAGCAGACATGTCCTGATTGTCCCTCTGCCCTGCTATATAGTGGTCCTTATCACTGATGTGTCTCTTTTTGTTGCTTCTGGAGCAAGTCACGCAACATAGCACTCCTTCTATGAGCTTGAAGATGATGAACAATGCCGTCCACATCACAGCCGGAGTGAGAAGGAAGAAAACTATAACAGACTGTCTGAATTCCACCTGATGTTCATCTGGAAATACATGAATTATTTATTAACTTCAAAATTTGCGTACCTCTATACAGCTCTACAATAGAGTAATAATTTCACTGTAATGCTCTGTCAATACTCTACAATATCGACCATAAAGAGGATGGATAGTTACCTTAATTCTCTATTTTACTGTCTTACCCAGCAAATTCTCTACAATTCTTAAGAACCACATCCTGTGGGCCTCATGAGACTTTCCTTTGTGAATGGTTATCACTGCACACTGAAAAATACCAAAATGAGAGCGGGACAACTTTGGTATGTACAAGGACTTCCCATTTACTTTAATATCTGGAGTAGATTTGGTAATGTGAGCACCATTGTGGTACCATACTATAGTGGGAGGGGGAAGGGCAGAACCATTACAGACAAGCTTAAGGGAGTCTGCTTCATATTTCACTACGACATCCTCATTCGGACTGGAAATGCCCACGGTGGGCAGCTCTAAAGCAACGAATAACACAGATGTCAATATGTGATATTCAGTGAAGTTTCATATTACATAAAAGGTCAATAGCAGAAAAATGAACAAAGCATTATGATTGTGATAGCTGGTAAACTTTGCTAGTGATTCTTCTGCGTGCGAATGCATAGCTAGATATCTTCACTGACTTGCTATGCAACAGCACACGTAAATCTCATGCTTATCTGAGACTAGCTGTTGTTAATTTAGTAGTTGTTGCATTCTATTTGGTAAATTCTTTGTTCTTGTAGCTAGTTTCTTAGTACATAAAATATGTAATACTTTATTATAGACCAAACATTTAGTCATAAACGAAACCCAGAGCTGGATAAGATCATACTTACTCATTACTGTCAATTTAAACACAACTGGGTCCAATCTATTTTCATTAAGTGATTCCTGTATACAAGAAAACTCCATGTTATAGTTAGCGTAATCTGCAGGAGGTACTGTGAATGCCACTTCCCCAGGATCAGAGTAAAAGAATTCAATAATAGGGTGTCTACATTGCAAGTGAATCCCTGTACCTCTATATGGCTGGTTGACTTTGAAATGGGCTACATAACGAAAGGTAATAGTTTCCCCGGTTAAGCCAAAAAATTCCTCTTCATGGTCATAGACTGCAAGCTCTTGAAATCGCAGATCATCAACAACCTTGTAACCGACCCTTGACAGAAATGGTGGACCAGAAGCATTGGACACTTTACAGAAGAAATTGTTCAAGTTAAAATAGTAAACATCCATCATCCTAATGAACAAATACTTGCCTCCTTCATCATACTCTATGAGAGAATTGTAGTATGTTTCATTATCAATTAACTCTGACCCTGTACCATCTAACCAAGTGACAACTTTCAATGGAGGATTGGAGGTTGGAATCTTACACTTGAGGTAGAGAGAGCCTCCAGCCATTGCCAGGATGTTAGAAACAGTTGGGGCTGTGACAACATAGTCCGTATCTATATAATATTATGTAGGAGGAATGGAATGGACAGATAGACAAGAATGATAGCTAGGAAGAGACTGACAGATAGACAAAACCAAAAGCTAACCGATGACAAAAACAGGATAGACGGACAGAGACTAACTGACAGACTCGATTGACTGAATACTGACTAAAGGCTAAAAGGAACACTTACACGCATACATAACAATAGCTTCCCGGCTTTTTATGCCTGCTGGCTGTCCATTGAAATAGGAAGTTGCCACACAATAATATTTAACACCTTCTTTACTGATTCCGTCACCTGCTCTAACTTTAAACCCAAACTCTCCATTTTTCATCGGAGTGGATGATTCAGTGATGTCCCTGCCATTCTTATACCAAGTATAACGAGGTAAAGGACATCCATAGGCCCGACATGGCAATACAAGATTTATTTTATTTTGCTGGGAATGCTCCAAGTTAATCACTGTATCTTGTGGTTCACCATCCAGAAAAAACTTGGGAGCCATACTAATATCACAGGAAATTAACACTTTGTCGGATGTATAATTTAAGGCTGTTGCTGTGAAAAAAGAATGTTAGACCCATAATGTGGCTGTCATATATGGCAATTCTTACATTGTTCAGAACCTTAATTTTGTAAACAGAAAAAGGACCGCTATAATAGTCAGAAATTACATTTACCTTTTAGTGCTTCGGTAAGGACTGGGAATATAACTGCATATAGCAAACCGAGGTCCATTGCTTCTTTAATCAAAATCGCAACTGCGTGCGTCTGACGCACGCAAACTACTCGTAGCCCAGACCCTTTATCAAACCGCAAACGTATACGTAGCAGTGGATGTACAGGACGAAATTGTTTACCTTTGGTTTTGTATAATATGAGGTCCTAAATATTTATGGTTCCACTAGATAATGTTGCTATGTTATAAATTATGAGCTATAGGATCCCTCAGGCCCTAAGTAGCATCAAGATGCTACAACCTACAATTTTCAATACCCTAACTAAAAACAAACGTCCCATAGTTCCAATAATATTAGCTATGTAGTTACACTCTGCAAACCTAACCCCCCCCCCCCCCCCCCTCTGCCCTCTCGTTTCCCACAATTAGCTATATAACCTATAATATATCTAACAGTGTGTAGGAAGATGTTTCAGTATGGAGGGGTGGGGGGGGCAAAGTCCAGACCCCGGAGCCCCCTTCCTATGCCACTGACATTTATAGGGGCATAGGAAGGGTGGTGGGCTCAGGAATTTACATGAACTCTCCTTTCAAGCAAATGATCCAAAGGTGCTATATATGTGCCTATTCCTTTTAAATTCTCTAAAACTAAATTACACAACTTCTCCAAATTTATTAAAGTATTTTACTTTAAATTAACTCCAGTAGCAATAATTAACTATAGTTTTATATAGTCACAATGCTCAACAAATAATATTGCATAGTTACAGGCTACATAATATTAGAAGGTGTCTTCTCTTCTGATTTATCCAGTCATATTGTAGAAGACCTGGAGATACAGGCACAATAACAACGCTGGCAAGAAAGTTTAACAGATATACTTTATGGCAAAAACATTACCTCAGTTTCTTTATTATCCCCACAGCTAAAAGGGTTATTACTGTGGTAATTAGCAAGACTCCTCCCACTCCACCCACAATACTCCCAATTAGGACAACACATTGACCTAAGTCCATTGCACGCCAAAGAAATCAAAGAAAAACCGTATCTACAAGGTGTACATATTAGTGACCCAAATCTGGGAGGCAAAATTGATATTTTACTAGGACTCAAAGAAATGTCTCACTACCTAACTGGTCAAATCCGAGGACACGAAGAAGACCAGATTACTATATTACCTACAATCTTCGGTGCTGCAATTGCTGCTCCCCGACGTGACATTAAGCAATTGAACTCTAAAAATGTACAATTCAATGGAAATGATTTGCAAAAAGATTTAGCTTTCATGTACAAAACTAGATCAATTACCAGAAGATCAATCTGTTACAGCATACAATGAAGATCCAGCTGAACAACATTTTCAGGAAACACACCTTATCACAGAGGAAGGCAGATATATCAAATTGCCAAGATCCAAAAACCCTCAAGCATTAGGTGAAAGCCGACGAATGGCTTACAGACGATTTAAATCCAACCAAGAGACTATGCGATCCAAAGGAAAATTGGATGAGTTCAACAATAATCTACAAGAATACTTTAATCTAGACCATGCTGAAATAATTCCAGAGTCACAAATCAGCAAACCGTATTTACCTATTCACGGAGTCATCAAAGAATCATCCACGACGACCAAGCTCCGCCCAGTCTGCGATGCCTCAGTCTAAACTAGCACGAACGTCTCGTTAAGCGATACCTTGTTAGCAGGGCCGAATATATATCCAAAACTCTGTGACATCCTATTGAAATTCAGACATAACCCCATAGGCATGAGTGCAGACATTAAAAAAATGTTCAGAGAAATTTTATTACACCCGGATGAAAGAGATTTTCACTGATTTCTAATTGAGCAAGACAAAAGGATTGTAGAATGCAGAATGAAACGACTTACCTTCGGCATTAAATCGTCACCTTTCATTGCCTCAAGAGTATTACAACATATTGCACAAAGTCATATGGAATCTCATCCAAAAGCAGCTCAAGCAATTATGCAATTTTTTTTACGTTGATGACTTTCTGACAAGTGTTTACTCTGCCAAAGAAGCTATTGACCTCAAAAATGAGATATGCCATCTGCTAGCAGCATCTGGAATGATATTGAGAAAGTGGCGTAGCAATTGCAAGCCATTATTAGATACAATCTCAACAGATGACAAAGAAAATGCTGACCTTGTACTCCCTTCTCCTTCTCAGTCTGGGAAGGCTTTAGGCACTCATTGGGTAGTAAATAAGGATGAACTACATGTCACTACTCCAAAGCCAGAAATTGGACGGGTGACAAAAAGACACATAGCCTCAATAACAGCAAAAGTTTATGATGTACTAGGATTATTTGCACCAGCAATTCTTCCCGCAAAGATCTTACTTACGTAAACAGATTTGTAAGGCATATCAAGAGCAAGACTCGCAATTCTTCACTTCATCTTACTGAAAATGAACTTCAGGCAACTCAACGACAAATTTATCAGCAAATTCAGCAACAGTTTTACTCAGAAGAAATCAAGATTATTAAGAAAATGGCAGACAAAAAACCTTTAAACAATATGACCTCATGCTTGATAATAATTTGTTGGTAGTGAAAGGAAGAGTCATAGATAAAAGCATTCTCACTAAACCTCACCAGCAAATATTACTTCCAATTCAATCTCCTATAGTTCAACATCTAGTCAAGTCTGAACACATGCAAATGGGACATCCAGGTATTTCAGCATTGATGGCCATTCTCACAGAGACTTATTGTATCACAGGTTTAAAATTGTTCCTAAGAAATTGAGCAGAAAATGTGTGAAGTGTCAAAGAGCATATGCCAGGACTGAAAGCCAAAAGATGGGTATGCTTCCACTGGAACGCACGACGCCTGCTCCACCATTTTACCACACAGGAGTAGATTATGCTGGTCCATTCTACATAAGAAAGGGACACACTAGACGTCCAGTGTACGTGAAATCTTATGTAGCTGTTTTTGTCTGCTTTTCCACAAGAGCAGTGCACTTAGAACTGGCTTCAGATCTTTCCACCCAAGCATTTCTATCTGCCTTACAAAGGTTCATAGCCCGTCGGGGTGCACCCAAAGTTATACACAGTGACAATGGGACTAACTTCGTAGGTGCTCATGATGAAATACAAGAAGCACAACGAATGCTAAGATCAAAAGCAACACAAGAAGCACTCTTGCAGCAGTGCCAAAGGGATAATATCGAATGGCAATTCATTCCTCCAGCAGCACCGCATTTTGGTGGCTTATGGGAATCTGCGGTACGAATTATGAAGACACAGCTCATCAAGTTGATCGGAAAGGCTAAATTAACGTACGAAGAATTGAACACCATACTAACTACTGGTGAAGCAATTTTGAACTCAAGACCAATCGTACCGTTAGACAAGACTGATAAGGAATTCTCTCTCATGGCTGGACACTTCTTAATTGGCAGACCCTTGAGAGCACTACCGCCCATACTCAAATCAAAGGGAGGACCATTGACTCTTCGACGATGGAATCTAGTTCGCAAGTTACAAGAGGAGTTGTGGATAAAGTGGAAGGCACATTATTTACCCTTCTAAGAGCAAGATCCAAATGGCACAAAGAACATCGAGATCTACAACCAGGTGATGTAGTCCTTATCAAAGAAGATGGACTCAAACTAGAGCATTATCCACTTGGTTTAATAATCAAGACATACAGAGGTAGAGACGGACGAGTCAGAGTTGTAAGAATCAGAAAAGATGGACATCAATACACAGGACCCATCAATCGTTTAATCTTCTTACCAATAAATGACAAAGAAGAAGATTGCAAGAAATCTGGATGTCAAACTTCGACAGATTCCCTTTCTCTGGGAGCATGTCCAGGTATACTGGACAACCAGAAGAACTTTTAAATAAAAGGAACTGTAACTTTAACTCATATGCACACGCCAATATCATATGTCATGCAATTCAATGTACGAACATTTTCACCTCACGGCATTACTTACCTCACGGCGTCGTGTCCATAACTACACGACTGGTCCTTCGAGAATATTAATTCAAAACTTAACAATTCAGGGAAGTGAGCGATTATTCGCTCTCTCATTAATACTATCCTTAATATTCCCTTTTTTGCTCAGCTTGCGTCCCTGCCCTGCTGCTCTTGTCTTGCCAGCCTAGCATATTCTGCTTTTCTGATCTAGCCAGCCTTGCTTTTTCTGCTCTGTTAATATAGCCAGCATAGCCCAGCATCTGCATGATCAGCCCTGCCATTTTTTGGCCTCGGTTTGTCTAATCTGCAAGTTACAGCCTCAGCACTCTGCTCTGCTAGCCTCAGCTTTGCTAGTTCAGCATCAGCTCCGCCTATCCTACCCAGCTTACGGCAAAAATCAGCCTACCCTGGTAGCGTCAGAGGTCAGCATTCTCTGCTAGCCTCTGCCCTGCTTACTCCCCCATACTTACTCTGCCCAGCTGCCCGCCCCTTAGCTAACCTCTTGCTTTGCCATTTATTTATTTTTATTTTTTTGCTATCTGCTCACCAGAGTTCTCTCTACCCATGCCTGACTACTACTCGGCTTGGGCCTTATACTCCCGCTGCCATAAAAGTCACACCCTGGCAGCCCCACTGGTGGAAAAAGGCTGAGTGAGGACGCCCTTAATTAAGTCCTATCCCAGCTAGCGCTCACCAAGCTCTGATTCGCTTCTCCCCGCTCCCTTCGCCTGCTGTCTATCCTCGCCTCCAGCCTTCTGACGATCTCGTCTAAAGCCGAGTCTGGCAAATCCAAGTTTGTTTCCTCGCTGCTCATCGCTAGAATACTTTCGTGCGCCTTCTCTCTGCTTGCTAGAAAACTCTTGGCTGAATGAATACTGCACGTGGACTGAACTATGGCGCCCTTTCTTGGAGCCGCACCCACACATGATCCATACGTCCTCGTCGTCCCGTGCCTACTTACCGCGCATGACTCTCTTCCCATTGTCTTGTCGACCTTTTACCAACCCTACTGCATTGCTGTGCCTGTTCCACAGGTTAACCTATATTAACTCTACGTGTTAATCTCCATTTATCAATAACAATTTATTCAACAAAATGGCCATTGATGTCTGTAAAATTCCTTTCTTTGAATGTTAAAACTACATTGACTGATATGTATATATGATATAGGCACGTAGGACACGAGATAGGAGAAAGGGAAATACATTCATCTGTGCAAGATGAAGAGCATGTCAAAACAAGGTACAAGGTACTTGCTATTAAACTTGTTTATTTTATTTTTTGTGTGTGTGTGTGTGTTTTGTCAATGTAGCTACTGAGGTAGTTGCACTCTTGCTCTATATAATGCACCACAAATAATATTTTTGTTGCAGAAATTTGAGAGGTGAAGGTATACTGCTGAAGAAAGTGTACCAACGTCAATACAGTAATACCAGTGTATTGCGTGGTTATTATTCAAGTATACACACAAAATAACAATGTAATACATCAGTAATACACATGTGTACACACTAGTGTATTTCTGGAGAATACTACTGTTATACCTAGTGGCGTATTACGGTACTTATAGCCATTTTTACACAGTGTATACCTGAAGAATACCAGGAGTATTCCAGTTGTATACTAGAAGATTATCATTGTTATACACTAGTGTATATCACACTTTTTGCATGGTGTCTACTCACTTAATTACACTGTCGGCAGTCACCATGTCGTTACACACAAGTATAATGATTATAATTAGATAATAGTAGTAGTATAATAATAATGGTAATTGTGGGCGAGGCGCCTTCGTTGAGCCGGTAAATGGTCGTCAAAGAAGAATACTCGCTCCAGTGAGGTTCTTATACGAATTTAGTTGACTACCACCAGAGTCTGTGGCTTCAGCGGTGCGCCCAAGATGATTCTCCAACCAGTACAGATTTATTGTTAGTTGGTGAAGGGTAAGGAACACACACGCACACCAAATTACAAAATAAACAGACTAGCAAAACTGATACAGAGCACATGCATATAATGGAAATCCCAGATGGACCTATACCTAGCCAGCCGGCTCATTGCAGTCACCCACAAAACACAAAGCCAATGCAGCTCACAACATGATACAACTAAAAATAGAGTATTTGTGCATATAGTTATCTCCTGTCCTCTCTTCCTGTCTTCTCTTCTGTTTATTCCTTGTCCTCCATCTCTGCTCCACTTTCTTCTCTTACAATGAAGAGTGGACCTACAGTTATAATATTTAATAATAATAATAATAGTAGGAATAGTAATAATAGTAGTAGTAGTAACAATAATAATATTAATAGTAGTAGTAGTAGTAGTAATAATAATAATAATAATAATAAAACTAGTGGTGTGCTGGAGCACAAATGGCGAGCGAGCCTAAAACTACACAATTGTTATATAAATACCGTTGCATACTGCTATAACTATGACAAAGAGCGCATTGACTCACTGCTGCCGCTGCCACAAACTCGAATAGAAAATAGAATTCCGGTATGTTGTCAGGTTTAACAGCACCCGCAAAAGAATTCAAAACGATAAACAATTCAATTTCTAGGGTGATACGGGTAATGATCGCTAAACCTGAGGATTCTGTTTAGTGAAGTTTGGGACGGGGTCGACCACCGAACTTACACAAAAGTATGCGAAGGTCAAAGTAGATATGACATACGTATATCCCCACATATAAACAAATATCCCCGATTTTCAATTGAGTTACCCCTGATAGTGTCTCGCTCGCTTCACTCGCTCGCCAATAATACCTAATGTGTTGATTACTCTACCTTTAGTGGCTTTGTAGTTCAACATCACGCAGAAACATATTGCAACCAGCACTGCTACTACAAACAGTACGAACACGCCTCCAATCACACCTCCTATCAATCCACCCAGAAGTCCTAGAACATAAAGGCACGTGCCATAGTCAGAAAGAGATCAAGATAGAGAGAGAACAAAGAAAGAGAGACAGAGATGGTCACAGTGAGCACTAGAACATACTAAATTGAGTTAATTTTTACAAGGAAGATTCTAGGATCCACCAATCCCTCTCTTTACCAATTGAAAGAGAAGATTCTTTTGCCAGCACAAAGTATTTCATGAAGCAGACCATTAAGAAATATACATGATCAATTCGTTATAAACAATAAGCAATCTATAACTTACCTGTGTTGGATTGAGGAGCCAACACTGTATCTGTAAAACAATACAGTACAATTGATAAGGTAAAATAAATAAAAGTCTAAAAACTTCACATTTAAAATTGAGGAACACATAATCAAGTAAATTAGCTATGGAATATGTTGCAAGTAGAATCACTTTCTACCACATATTGTACAATCTATACTGCAACACTTGCCGTGTGTGGAATGTATATTTACATCTTACCAAAGACAGTCTCCGCAGTTGCATTCCCAGTCACTGTAGTTACTACAGCAATGAGCGTGTAATCGGTGTTTGGCATCAGATTGTTCTCGATGGTGAAGGTAAGTGACGTCGGGGTTCCAGAGAAAGTGGTCGATGCAACCAAAATACTCTCATCGCTGTCCAGTTGGATCGCCTGTAAGGTCAACTCAGCTTGCTGGTAATCACAAACAGGAGGAGGCTACAACAAACACATTGAATTATGGGTCACTTGAAAATGATACAACCAATGGCAGTGCAGACTGTTAGTGCAATAGTTACATAAAAGTTCAATGGGGCAATACGTCTATGCTGTCTATCAATCCACTCCTGGCATGTAGGCATTCACTACCTTGTGTTTATTCAACAATACAACGGGAAAAACAGAGTGGGTATTGAACTTATCCAATACCTTCAAGGAAAGGCAAAATACGACATATTTACCAGAATCAGCTCCTATGAAGCAGTGACTATAGCTATTAACAGGATGGCTATGGTTATGGCTCGCTGGCATTGTCTGGTATTGTTTCCATCCCGATATTCCCCCGGGAGTTTGATACTAGGGAAAATTAATTTTTGTTCCTGACCATCTTCTACAAAACAATTGCTCATGTACTGAACTTAAATAGTAACAAATAGCCATCTTTATTTGTGCATCATGTACTGCTGACAGACAAATGTATTGCTCAACTTCCAAATAGTGCAGGTCTCTTTTCTGAGTACTTCTAAAGTAGACAATTACCAAGAGTCAATACCTTCTGAACCCAGCAAAATCACACCGAATTTCACTCAGCTCCAACATACAACATACATTAATATCAATTGAAGTTTGAATGCATCTACTGAAAACCAACTTCTTTTCTTTTACTGACATCCTTACCGTTACTGAGATCTTCACCTCTGGGTCTCCATTACTTTTAAAGTGAACCACAACTTGAAAGTTACTAAAGTGGTTTTGTGGAGCTAAAATAAATAGAGAAAGTTAAAAGATAATTGAATAATTTCAAAGAGACACCTTACCAATTGGGAAGCCGGTAACAACAGTGGCTGCATTACTGTCTCCTACAGAATTAGTGGCTATAACCGCAAACTCAATATCGATGCACTGAGTAGCAACACTGGGTATGTTGCGGTAGTGATTGGGGGTGGAGCTAATGTATTGCATACGTCGTCCACTGGCAACTTCCGTCTCCACTACGGTATAGTTTAATATGGGATAACCCTGACTGGTAAAGGTTTCTTCCCACTCCAATTGGATCTCAATGGCAGACACCAGGAATGTCCTCACACCAGGTGGGAGGGGCGGACCTACAAAATTCACATGTTATTTATCAAGCTAGTATATTGAATTAGATTGTAATGGCTATGTACAGTTTATCTCTATGCTAAGAAAATGACCAATGCCCACTGAACATGTGCAGTACACCACTTAAGTCCTGCAACTAGTGCATTTCTTTAAATGTGTTACCTGATCATTTACAATTGCTATAGGAGTATGATGGACGAAGAAAATATACATGTATTGCATAAGTAATGCAAGTATGTGTGAGTTTGTTTATACTAGTGGAAAACTTTATTAGTTATGAATTGTCTGCAAGTCAGCTAGAAACAAAATTAATTTTATCCTCTGGAAAACAGCTTAAAATGTCATATTGTAAAACATTAATGAAAGGAACAATAGAAAATAATTTATAATTAGCTACTCACCCACTACAGTCAAATAGGCGAGGTCAGAATTCGCATATATTCCTCGGGTAAAGTCATATTCCCTACAACTGAAGTGACTACCATTGTTCATTTCACTGGCCGATACATTCATATACTCAAAGTCTAAATCAGCGTAGAATGTGAAGCCTCGTTTGGAAAGTATGGAGCTGTCCTCAACATATTTCCCTAAATCTGGGAGAAATACACTCCAGAAAGCGCGTAGTAATGTAAAACTAGATGAGCAGGAGAAGATAGCAGTAGTGTTGACAGGCACTGTTTGGTTGACTGGACTGACTCTAAAACACACTAACACACAATATTTGATAGAATCATGCAAGGAGAAGTAAATTTGACTCTATTCATCACTAAACTGAGAGTCTGGAGTCCCTAAATCCCTCAATATGTATTCACCTTTGAAAACAAGACATTCTAATTAAGTCTCAAGACAAAGTATGAGGTTTTATACACATGTAGTTGATTCAGTCACATGTGATGCTGAGACTACACTATAATATACACATTGAATAATTTATACCTCAGTGATCACTGATCTTCATGCTGTGGTTTATTTTATCTACTCAGCGAATAAATTCAAGACATCCAATGTTTCAAGCCCTCAAGACATCAAATGCTTCAAGCCCTCGCTGGTAAATTCCAGCTGCCCACTCCTCAAACTCGGCCCCATTGAACAGATTAGTTAACGGCAAACTCCAATAGCTACAAAAATATGTCTTCCTACTTGAGTCCATTTGGTGCAAGTCATTTCACACTTGTAATACAATATAAGCTCTCTTTGCAAACTAGCAGTCTACTAGAGAAATGTTTGACCTTTTGAAAGAGTTTGCTATTTAGAACTAGAAAACTCTATGTCTCCTCCTTGACTGGTGCCATTGGGGTATGTATGCTGATTTGTTCATATGTAGCATTAAACACAAATTGAACACTGGCTTCCTGGTAAAATACAAACAACTGCACTGCCATGACAACTAAAATTCTTCAAACAGTCTTTTCAAACATTCCAATGTCTGCAAGCAATAAAAGCAAGAGGGAAGCATCATTGCCTGTTGGCTGTTGAAAGCAAACTATTAATTATAATTCTAGACACTCCACAGAACACTTATAAGTCCTTGTACAAAAAGATGAATGTTTCTTTAAAGCGTGGACTTTGTAAAATATATCCATTATAGTGTAACTGTGATATCAAACTTGTCACCTCCTAAACTATTCTTTATACCAACACATACACATCCCCACATATTTTATATCACCCCTTACCGGTTCCCTTAATTGTATTCATTCTTGGAGTGTGCGTTATTAAGAATAAAGTTTGCTCTTTGGGAAAGACACGCTTACAGTGGAGGTCCCGCCGAGACCCTCTCTAATCGACCGTGTCCAGTGTTCTGGGTGTTTTTAATAGCGAGCTAAAAGGAGAAGAGTGCGTCATTTTAGGCTAGCTAGTATTTTAGTAAGTGGTGGCAAGACTGTCTAACACCACGCGTGTAGTTAGCGGTTAGTCGACAGGCTTCACGTTGGAGAGACTTAAACGTCATTCGTCGAGTGATGGACGTAGTGAACAGTGAGCGAATACCGCCGACTCGAGTTCGGTCGGGATCCAGTGAGGCCTCTGGATCGGGTATAGAAGAGGAAGTGCCAGAAGGGCGTGCACTTCCATTGACCTCGTCGAGGGTCACTTTATTGTATTTACGTCGTATTGCTCAGGCACTTTCGCTGCCTGGAAGGGGGACGAAGACGGAGTTGTTGACTGCTATTGAAGGAAGAATTGGACAGGAGCATGAAGTTCGAAATGTACAGGTCATCATACAAGAGAGAGAATCAGGAGAATCGTTATTTTTGGTCGATAATCGAGGTGTGTTTTTGGAAGTAACAGAGGTGTCAAGAGAGCAAGCTAGAGATTCAATAAGTGAGCAAAGAAGAGCTTTTGAAAGCTGTGCAAGAAGCCCAGGAGAGGCAAGAGGAGCAAGAAGCAACTATAACACTGCTTCAAGGATATGTGGATCATTTGACTGCTGAGGCGGAAGTAGTTACGGAAGTGGAGACTCTACGTAACCAGCTCAAGAAGGAAAAAGAGAAAGCAAAGAAGTTGTGGTCCTTGAGTTGCAAGCGAGCTAATGAACAAGAGGAAGTGTTGTTGCCCAGGAGTTGGAGATTGAGGATTTGAAGTCGAGATTGGGTGAAGTTACCAGTCGAGCAGGAGTGAGCAGTCCAGTTGATAGTAGTCAAGATGATTGTGATAGTCATCATTCAAGTAGTGAGTCTTAGAGTAGCCATAGCCTATGTAGGGCAAGAAAAGGGCGAGCGCCGCCAATTGATTCCTACACTTGAGAGGATCCAGAGGTCAGATTTGATGATTGGCTTCCATCTCTAATTAGAGCGGCCAAATGGAATGACTGGACAGAGACAGAGCAGCTGATTCAGCTTGCAGGGCACCTTCGTGGTCGTGCTCTACAGGAGTGGAATCTCATGGAAGAAGGTGACCGAACCTCTTGGGATAAGTGTCTGTACAAGAGAGATTAGACCAAGGTACCACAGTTCTCGCAACACAGGATTTCAGGCATACAGTACAAGAAGAAATGGAGGGAGTTGCTGATTTTATCCGTCGTCTTGAGAGAGTGTTTCACATTATGGTTGTAATGGTATGTCCAAGGAAACCAGACAATCTTTTCTCTATGGCCAGTTACAAGAGGGGTTGAGACATGATCTGATGCAGAGTGCTGCAGTTTCTGGAGCTCTGACGTATACTGAATTAGTAATGGCAGCCAAAAATGAGGAGCAGCGACAAGCAGAGCTGAAAAAAAGAAGCAACTACAGGTCTGGGCTTAGACCTAGGGTAACTAAGAAGTAGGTGGGAGCAAGTCACCTAGAGCTTTCAATACTGAGGGACGCAGACCCAAGGTAGATTTCACCAAAGTACCAGATGCTGGAGATAGATGGAAATGCTACAACTGTGGCAAGCCAGGGCACATTGCTAAATATTGTCGCAACAAGAAGTCAGAAAGCAGAGGTGGAACAAGAAGAAGCTCTAGTGGTCATCCTAATGCACGGCAAGTCCAAGCACCAACCAAACCAGACCAAGGGAAAGAAACCTTCCAGAGTCATAATGTACCTCAGTCAGAGAATACAGATCCACCGGAAGAACTTCTATCCTGCCTTTTCTTATCTGATGAAGAGGGTAGTGTGAACCTAGTGCGTGTCAAGGACGAAGGAAGTCACTCTCTGTTGGCTAAAGTACTTATTCAGGGCTTCCCTGCTGAAGGCATCATTGATAGTGGCACTGACATCATTATCATGAATGGCGATATGCTCAAGAAGATTTCCACTGCAGTGCGTCTGAAGAATAAGGATCTAAGGCCAGCTGAAAAGTCACCTCGTGCCTACAATCGACAACCTTTTACTCTTGATGGTCGGATGGATTTAGAAATTGCTTTTGGTGAGCGAGCAATGACTACACCTGTATACATCAAAATGAAGGCACATGATCCACTTTTGCTATCAGAAGGTGTTTGTCGTCAGTTGGGAATCATTACTTACCATCCAGAGGTGGTGTGCCAAAATGATGATGAACCCTCAAAAGAAGTAGCAGTACCTATGGTCAAGGTTCAACTGTTACAGAGACTAAGATTTTGCCATGGCAGAGTGTGCAAGTGATGGCAAGGATTGAGGAAGTGGCACAAGGGACCTGGCTCTTAAAACCTGATGATGAATTGATGTTTACTGGCATCTTTGCTGATGAAGCAGTATTGCAGATTGAAAAAGAGACTGTTCAAGTAGTACTTAGTAACCCTACTGGCATTAATCAACGTGTTGAAGAAGGCACATTAGTTGGAAATGCTGAGTGTGTGGCTATAATTCCAATGGACTCTGAAGCAAAGAGTGTTAAGAATGTGTCTATACCTAATAACTCCCTGAATCGTAAAAGCATGGTTCGGGAGCTGTTTGACAACACTGAAAATTTAACAGTTGTCCAGAAGAAGAAGTTTGTTGAGTTTTTGGCAGAAAAGCATGATGTGTTTGCACTAGAGGAGGGTGAAAAGGGTGAAACAGATTTGATTCAGATGGAGGTGATCACTGGTGAGGCCCCACCTAAGAAACAACGTCCATATCGATTACCTTTTGCGGCACGGGAAGAAGTGGCCAGACAGATCAAGAGAATGGAAGACGCAGGCGTAATCCAGCCTTCAAAAAGTCCATGGGCCAGTCCTATTGTGTTAGTGCGGAAGAAAGATGGTAGCCATAGATTTTGTGTTGACTATCGGGCCCTTAATGCAGTGACCACCTCTTAGACCAACTGGGAAACGCCAAGTACTTCTCCACACTTGACTTAGCTGCAGGATATTGGCAGATACAAATGCACCCGGATTCGCAGCAGAAGACGGCTTTTACTACTCATATGGGTCTTCATGAATTTCGAGTCATGCCATTTGGACTCCGAAATGCGCCGGCAGTGTTCCAGCGCTTGATGCAACAAGTTTTGGCTGGATTGAGTCCTGAAGATGGTCCGGATTTTACATCAGCTTACATTGATGATATTCTTGTCTTCTCAGCCACGTTGGAAGACCACATACAACATTTGGAGCAAGTGATCAATCGACTGCTAGAAGTTGGTTTGAAGCTACGACTAAACAAGTGCAAATTCATTCGCCAGGAAGTTAACTATCTTGGATTTGTCCTGACACCCTTTGGTCTTAAGACCAGTGAAGAGCATGTATGTGCTGTCCGAGAATATGTGGCACCTACAGATGTTCGAGGTGTGAGGCAATTTCTTGGTCTTGCCTCATATTACCGCCGATTCATTCCCTCATTTGCCAAGATAGCACACCCATTGCATGCTCTGACAAGGAAGGGAGCTGTATTTGACTGGAATGAGGATTGTCAAGATGCATTCGAGAAACTGAAACAGGTCCTCTCAGATTCACCTGTACTTGCATTCCCCAGTTTTAATTTAGAGTTTGTGCTAGAAACAGATGTGAGCGGAGTGGGACTGGGAGCAGTGTTGTCCCAGAAGCAACAGGATGGGAAACTTCATCCAGTGGCATTTGCAAGTCGCGCTTTGTCACCATGTGAGAAGAACTACGGTATCACTGACCTTGAGACACTTGCAGTAGTATGGGCGCTCTCGCATTTTTGCAGTTATCTGTATGAACAGGAAGTAGTGGTTTACACTGATCATTCAGCTGTGTGTTCAATTCTTAGTAGTCCTCACAACAGTGGTTAGCATGCACGATGGTGGATGCGTGTGGTGGAGTGAAGTCATTGCAAATTCGTCATCGTTCTGGTCGAGAGAACATAAACGCAGATGCTCTATCCCGAAGCCCTACAGGAAGGCCTGTATCAGAAGGAAGTGATGATGAGGTTATTATGCAGGTTCAGTCAGAAGATGTATCTGACTTACTGAAGTTGGCACCAGAGGATCAGCCCATCATTCAATCAGATGTGTTGGCCACAGAGCAACGTAAGGAGGCCAAACTGCAGGCTATATACAGTTCTTGGTAACAGGTACTTTTCCAGAGGATGAGAAGTTATGCCGAGCTGTGGTGCGGCAGAGTTGTCTGTTTACACTCTCAAATGATGTACTCTATTATTTGGATCCTAAGAAGGACTACAAGAGAGCAGTTGTTCCAAAGACACTTCGTGAGGTGGTCATGAAGAGTGTGCATGGTGGTCCATTTGCAGGGCACTTCTCTGGGGATCGTCTTTTCAAAACCTTGATGAGATCCTGGTACTGGGAAGGCATGTACACTGATTGTGAGAAGCATCGCAAGGGTTGCCCTCAGTGTTGCATAGTTGTTGGAGGTGGGAAACATGGAAATCCTCCTTTACAGCCTATCCCCGTATCTAGGCCGTTTCAGATACTGGGCATTGATATTATGGATTTACCAAAGACTGATAGAGGAGCCAAGCAGTGGTGGTTATACAAGATTTCCTGACTAAGTGGCCTTGGGTCTTCCCATTGCCAGACCAGAAGACTAAGCGTCTGGTTGATATATTAGTGGAGTCTATTATTCCCATGTGTGGTGTGCCAGAGGCACTGTTGTCAGACAGGGGTACCAATTTGTTGTCATTTTTGATGAAGGATGTTTGTGATTGTCTCGGAATAGAAAAACTCAACACGACTGCATATCATCCCCAGTGTGATGGGCTTACTGAGAGATTTAATCGTACTTTGAAGACTATGCTGAGGAAACATGCTGCTTCCTATGGCACTCAGTGGGACAAGTACTTACATGGAGTTGTGTGGGCTTACCGGAATGTCCCTCATGAGTCAACGTCGGAAAACCCCTCCTATTTGTTGTTTGGAAGAGATTGTCGATATCCTGTTGAAGCTGCTTTCTTACCTGTCACTGAGCCAGAACTGACAGATGTGTCTGACTACTGCAGTGAGCTTGTGACAACTTTGAGTCAAGCAAGAGACTTAGCAGTTCAATCAATACAGGAAGCTCAACGCAAGTACAAACGTCAATATGACAAAGTCAACAAATGTATGAGAGGAGAGCACAAGATTGGTTCTTGGGTACTCATTCGATTTCCTCAAGAGGAATCTGGTGGTCTGCGCAATTTGTCGCGACCATGGCATGGACCATACAGAGTTATTGAAGTCACCCCTACTGGGATTACTACTGAGAGAGTATATACGTTGAACCGAAATCCAATTCGTGTTCATCTTCGACGTGTTAGTAGATGCCCTCCAAACTTTCCTATTTTTGGTATGGTGATCGAAGAAATGGGCCAGGTCGACCACCCAACTGGATTACCAATTTTGTGGAAGTGTCAGCATCAGGTGCAGAACCGAGCAATGGAGAGACTGATGACCCAGAATCTCAGAGTAGTACTACACGGGAAGTGGCTAAAGATGTTGATATTTCACGAGATTCTACAGGAACAAATGCTACGTCTCATTCCAAGGCTACTCGTACAAGAACAAGGATTATCACACCCCCTGATCGCTACAAGTGAAGCTCAGGACGAGCTTCTTCAGGAGCCGGAGTGTGTAACTGTGATATCAAACTTGTCACCTCCTAAACGATTCTTCATACCAACACATACACATCCCCACATCTTTTATATCACCCCTTACCCGTTCCCTTAATTGTATTCATTCTTGGAGTGTGCGTTATTAAGAATAAAATTTGCTCTTGGGAAAAACACGCTTACAATAGCATATATATTCCTCTAATATTCCAGCAATATATATTTTGTAGGAAAAAGGGTCAGGTCACTCAGCAAACTATAAGCAAGGTTAAATTAGGCATAAATAACATGCTATCTTAATTGTTTCAATTTTAATTTTTCGCAGGTATGAAATTAAGTATTCACAATTTCACAGAGTTCTCCACTGCTTACAGATGTCCAGGTGATTTTGAACTTGCTATATGCACAATAGCTGTGAACCATAAAGTAGAGTACAATATACCTGATTGCGATGAATGGCTTACACTCAGCTGGACTGTACAAAATCCCTTACAATTTGTATTTATTTTTAAAAAAAAGAATTGCAGTACTGTTTAATGCTCAAACCTACACGTATCTCATATTGACTTGTTTGCTATTGAATTGAACGGGATCAAAAGATATGGAATGATCAACAGTAATGTATACATTACAAGTGGAAGTAGAATGAAATGAAGTGAGACTATGCATGTGTTAATTGGACATTTTTTATCCTTTTACTGATTTCAGAAAAATGCAAGACTATAAAAACAAACTACTACCATTTTTTATATTATATTCAAAAGTTCATTTTAGCACAGTTTAAGCAGGAGCAATGGGCAGATGGAAACAAATAAAAGTATGTGGAATTCACAAAACCCAGCCCATACAATTTAACACTTAATCACTGATTGCTTGTTTATTTGTTGGTTTGCATTTTAACATAAGTAGCAAAGCTTCTCTAAAGATAGACTCAGATCAATGACAGTCAGGCTGTAAATCTGAATGAAGCCATACTCTATAAACTAGCTGAACACACTGTCAGAAAAATGGGTCAGCTAGAAGACTACAGAGACCACCACATAATTTTATATGCCTTATGAGTTGAATGCAACCATGGATGAAGCAGTAAAATATAAACAAATGATCGACGACTGACGACAATGACAAAATGACAATAATTAATAGCTGAAGAAGAATGAATAATATAAACCAATAGTGAGTGCACATGAAAAGAAGTCTCTGTGGGCCTTAGGCCTGAACATACTCCGCAGTAGGGCTAAGCCTGAATAATTATCTATGGCATATTTGAGGACATTTTCTTCATAATTTAGTCATGTAAAATATTATTTGTCTAGATTCACTCACTGTATCAAAACTGGTCTAAGGGAAAGGTTCGTAGTTATGTATACACAGGAAGTATGTATTGATTGAATTAACATTTCAGAAGGGCAGAATGGTGGAGTGGTTAGAGAAGGAATGAGGGAAGAGGCAGTAGAAGGTTTTCAGAATTGAATTAGTGGCCCCTCCACCAGTGACTGCCACTGACTACACCTTCACACCTCCCAAGTACAACTCACATGTCACAAAAATTGTCCAATACCAACTAACATTCAAAGGGGCTGTGCCCCACCACACAATGATCTCATGTTCTGTATCATCTGTTTATACAAAGTTCCTTGTTCAGTCACCCTCATTCAGTTCAGTAACCACTAGAAGGCTCCACAAGCCGAAATATTATGGTTTTATTCTACTGAAATAAATTCTCTGAAACTTGCTACACCTGGCTAGCTATAAGAGTAGCTAGTTCTATTAAATAGTCTAGCTGCCTGTAATATCGCCATTTTTTATTTTCGCTACAATAATTGTATTTTGGCACGCAAGTAAAAAAATTCGTGGGTATCGCAGATTATATTGACCAAAGTTTCTTGTAAGACATATTATTGTAAAGGAATGTATATCTGGATGGCACCTCTTCTAATATTGCTGTACATACCTTAAACAAACACTGTGCTAAGTTTCATGCTTTGGTCCACTTGTCACAATATTGCATCAAAAGTACAACTTCCCACTGGACTAGAGAAGGGGTTGGGAAGGTAACACTTACAAAACATAATCTAAAATCTCTCCTAAATGTTGTAATTAAACACTTAGCATCATTCCATTTCAAGAGCAGGTGTAGCTCTAAACACATAGGCATCCATCCTATCCAGATTCAGCACTAACAAATATTAGTAATAGCTATAACCTTACATTATGTTAGTTGAAACAACTAAGCAAAGGTAGTGAGAAACTTACCAGTTTGCAGCACGCTACATACAAGACACAGCAATACAAAAATTGCCCGAAAAGCCATCTCCCTTCAACCACCAAATTTGCTGATAATTAACCCCAATCAGGCATTTAGCCAGGAGTTTGCATAGGGGGGGTTCGGATTTCATAGAAACGCAAGAAAGCCACACCTACTTTTGTTTTCGGGAAACTGCTTTCTAAAGTTTTCGTGTAACCAGGCTTCTAACCACTACCGTGTGTTGTACACAAACAGTGAACCATTAATAGGCCTTTCGTACTATAAGTTATCTAAATAAGTACATTACTGCACACCATAAAAAGAATAGTTGTAGCGTAGCTTGCTTTATCAGTGCCATAACAAGAGCGATGTTTTGTAGTCAAGGAGCTCAATGTTTATTTGAAAGCTTGGAATCAGACTAGGCCGTCCACATTTAGAGTATGAAGTATATCCGCTGATGTGACTTTGTCAGCAGCCAATAACCCATCGTGCAGTAACCACAGAAACATTTAGACTGTTTAACATGCACGTTACCAAATGAAACAATTAGCACTGCAAATAATATGTGTAAAAATTGTGCTCTCAATTGTGACTCTAAATGGCAGGTAAACTAATGAATGAACATAGACATACTAGCAAATATGCTGATCATAGTGTGTGCCTTATCTCTCGCTTTCTCGAAACTATGTAGAAAACCTATATCAACTGATATCAATGAAAATAATGAGAAGATTTTTAAAAAACCCAACTGATTCCCTGCACCACCAGCAGCACCTTCAGTCCAAAAAGAATGCTATATGAGTTAGTTGAAAGTTTCATTGGTAGCTAACAATTACTTCAATTGAAAGGTAATAGACAAGTCAGCTGGCTGATGCAACAATATCTAGTGGGAATAAATTGTTGAAATACTTGACATGACATTTCTAGATCAAGTTAGTTATATTGCTTGCACAGTATAAATAGTTTGTACACTTACGCCCTGTAAAGTGCAGTACTTCTCTGTAGCTAAAAGGCAATTATAATCTGCCACAAATTATTCTTCATCACCTGTGCTATTCTTGGTTATGATTTCACACCACCAAATACATTTTTATTATATGAACGTAATTCATGAAACACTCTAATAATACACAGCTAGTTGACTATATCAATTGTGTCACGATCAGGTGGATGATGACCTCCTCCTCCTCCTTCTTTTCTTCCTGCCTTTGGCTCTACTTCGACTAACAACCTCTTCATCATCTAAGTCCATCATCTGGACAGCAGACATGTCCTGATTGTCCCTCTGCCCTGCTATATAGTGGTCCTTATCACTGATGTGTCTCTTTTTGTTGCTTCTGGAGCAAGTCACGCAACATAGCACTCCTTCTATGAGCTTGAAGATGATGAACAATGCCGTCCACGTCACAGCCGGAGTGAGAAGGAAGAAAACTATAACAGACCGTCTGAATTCCACCTGATGTTCATCTGGAAATACATGAATTATTTATTAACTTCAAATTTTACGTACCTCTATACAGCTCTACAATAGAGTAATAATTTCACTGTAATGCTCTGTCAATATTCTACAATATCGACCATAAAGAGGGGGGATAGTTACCTTAATTCTCTCCCATCCACCCAACCCACTCATTCGACAACCTAAAGAGTGCTCAAAACATAGTTTGAAAATAATTCTCTATTTTACTGTCTTACCTAGCAAGTTCTCTACAATTCTTAAGAACCACATCCTGTGGGCTTCATGAGACTTTCCTTTGTGCATGGTTATCACTGCACACTGAAAAATACCAAAATGAGAGCGGGACAACTTTGGTATGTACAAGGACTTCCCATTTACTTTAATATCTGGAGTAGATTTGGTAATGTAAGCACCATTGTGGTACCATACTATAGTGGGAGGGGGAAGGGCAGAACCATCACAGACAAGCTTAAGGGAGTCTGCTTCATATTTCACTACGACATCCTCATTCGGACTGGAAATGCCCACGGTGGGCAGCTCTAAAGCAATGAATAACACAGATGTCAATTGTGATATTCAGTGAACAGTAAGACACGTTTCATACTACATAAAAGGTCAATACTAGCAAAATGAACAAAGCTTTATGATTGTGATAGCTGGTAAACTTTGCTAGTAATTCTTCTGCATGCTAATGCATAGCTAGTTATCTTCACTGACTTGCTATGCAACACATAGGCGCCAACTGTCCCAGATCATCCGGGACAGTTCTGGATTTATCACTCTGTCGGAGTCTCCCCTGGAAAGTGCACAATAGTTCTATGGTTTGTCCCTGGAAGCCTGGGGCTAGTGAAGTAGTAGGCCTTTGGGTATTTACTTATAGCTGCTCTAGCCAGCTGGCTGTCTAGACCTAATCAAAGCTATTAGTAAGCACACTAACTATAAACATGCCACAAGTAAAAGGCTAAAGCTAGCCACTTTTATTTGCATGTGTCTGATATATATTGTAATTTTAAACTTTTGCATAGATGATGTCATTAAAAATTATGTCATTGTGGGTGTGTTATTTGGGTGTAGCCAGGGTGTGGTTTTTGTCCCTGAAATAGATTCTGGAAAGTTGGCACCTATGGCAACAGCACACTTAAATCTCATGCTTATCTGAGACTAGCTGTTGTTAATTTAGTAGTTGTTGTCATTCTATTTGGTAAATTCTTTGTTCTTGTAGCTAGTTTCTTAGTACACAAAATATGTAATACTTTATTTATTAGACCAAAACATTTAGTCATAAACGAAACCCGAAGCTGGATAAGATCAAACTTATTCAATACTGTCAATTTAAACACAACTGGGTCCAATATATTTTCATTAAGTGATTCCTGTATACAAGAAAACTCCATGTTATAGTTAGCGTATTCTGCAGGAGGTACTGTGAATGCCACTTCCCCATTATCAGAATAAAAGAATTCCATAATAGGGTGTCTACATTGCAAGTGAATCCCTGTGACAGATAGACAAAACCAAAAGCAAACCGAACAAAACAGGATAGACAGACAGAGACTAACTCACAGACTCAACTGACTGAATACTGACTAAAGGCTAAAGGGAACACTTACACGCATACATTACAATAGCTTCCCGGCTTTTTATGCCTGCTGGCTGTCCATTCCGTCACCTGCTCTAACTTTAAACCCAAACTCTTCCATTTTTCATCGGAGTGGTTGATTCAGTGATGTCCCTGCCATTCCTATACCAAGTATAACGAGGTAAAGGACATCCATAGGCCCGACATGGCAATACAAGATTTATTTTATTTTGCTGGGAATGGTCCAAGTTAATCACTGTATCCTGTGGTTCACCATCCAGAAAAAACTTGGGAGCCATACTAATATCACAGGAAATTAACACTTTGTCGGATGTATAATTAAAGGCTGCTGCTGTGAAAAAAGAATGTTAGACCCATAATGTGGCTGTCATATATGGCAATTCTTACATTGTTCAGAACCTAAATTCTGTAAACAGAAAAAGGACTACTATAATAGTCAGAAATTACATTTACCTTTTAGTGCTGCTTCGGTAAGGATTGGGAATATAACTGCATATAGCAAACCGAGGTCCATTGCTTCTTTAATCAAAATTGCAACAGCGTGCGTGCGCACCCGGTTCTGGCACCTTTGCGCATCAAACCTGATGGGAAATTTCACAAACCCAAATTCAATCCTGATCACTTTAGGTGCTCTGTCTGCGCGTTTATTCCCTGAGTGCATCACGTGAGTCTAATGTTGCTATAGTTACGTTTGTCTTCAAAAGTTCACCCACGTGGCCAGATGGAGGAATTCGACAGAATGGAGGATATGTTTGTGGTCCCTGGAGGAGAAAATATGAGCAGTGTTAAATTTTCGGACGCTGTAACTATTATTTTGGAGCGTCTGTACTCCTCTGGAATGACTGGCTAGGGAAAAGACCATAATGAAAGTATTGAAACTGCCATTGCTACCACAGGTTTAACTGAATCTCAAGTCAAGGTTGGTGCTGTACCTAGATTAGAAATGAGTGGAGTTTACTGAGTGGCACAGATGTAGTCATTAAGTTTTAATTTTAGTCACCACAAAATGTGTCTTTCAAGGGGCAGGGGAGAAGGAGAAGTATTTCAAGGCCATAGGAACGGCACAGTTATGGTGTTGTGCTCACGTATCACAAATGGCGAGTGAGCTAATTCCAAATATTAAATGTTTAATTTGATGGTATTATGCAGTGTCTATAAATAGTGGTAATTTGGTTGCTATGTTGCTCTTGTGTTCTGCTTATAAGAAAATTGATAGCACATCTGGAATTGAATTAGTACAGTTAAGAAAGTCAATAGTACAGTTAAGTATGCATACTTTTGAGTCGAGTTTATTCAATAAAAAGGCTTGGACATCTTTAGTAGAGAAGTTTTAAAAGGATGGCGAACTGTCAGTAAGTGATGGCGTAGTACCCTGACGCTACAATATCCTCATACATGCCACAAGTCTCGACATCATACTTCCATATATATTAATATCTCTGAATTTTTTAAAACTTGTATGCCTCTAATGTGTTTCACTTGCTTAGCTCGCTCACTTAATTGTACGTACAACACAGTAAAAAAATTTGTGTGTGTACGTGTCCCTAAATACTTTTTTATTTTTTATTTAAAGCAGGGGGAGAAATTTTTACTAATGCTTGTTTCAGTGGCAGATCAGTAGGGTTCGATTAGTTTCGTCCGAACCCCCCTTTTCACACTGCCACACCACCAATTTATTTCCTTCTTACCCCGATTACTCATCTATCGACCAAATAGTCCAGTCTTTGTTTATAAACTTTGTTTATTAACAGAAAGTCCAGCCTTCGTTTATCGTTAGGCTGATTCAGTAAGGCCATGTTTGAGCTCGCCAGATAGAACCGTCCGCAGTGTGGCTAGTGAAGTTCAATTGGCAGAAGCAGATTATACCAGGAAGGAACACATTAAAACATTCATATGATTCTAAAAGGAAGAAATTGCATTTCTTCTTTGTAATAACTTGACATTAGTATTTCTATATTATACAAGGCATAGCCCAAGGTGGCTATAAACTCCCTGTGGTTTTGTTCCGTCTTTAATTTCAGAGTTATCCACAGTAGCTGCCTAGTCAATCTGAGCCAATGAGCCTAATCTATCCTCAGCGACTGGATCATTCTGCAGTTATTATTCAAGATAGTTAATAATTATACAGTAGTGTCACTGAAATTTCTTTCTCCTACTATTTCCTTGTTCACTAGTATTCAGCAAAATTTATTTTTTGTTATTTTTTTATGCCCAAATTGATATTTACAACATTATTGTCAATGTTTAATAATCAGGTGGTCATAGTTATTCCTTAAGAGGAACCCCCTTTTTAAGTCTCTAGATCCACCACTGTGTTTTTACGATGCATGTTTGCACATTAGAAATGCACCTCCCACAGCATGAATTTTGCAATTTCAATAACTGTCATAGCTTAGGTTAAGGAATGTCCACTTACAGAGCATAATAGGTCTATTTTTCTAATCTAGTCACAATATCAATGTGCTTGCTTGTTACTTGCTGGCAAAGAGAACAGTAACACTTTTTCTAACTTGTTTCTAATTTTGTTGTACTATAGCTGGTGTGGACATCCCTACACTGGTTTATTAACTCTCAGCGTGCATGCGCAAGAGAGTTATAGAGAGTAGTTGTTTAGTCTGTCTGTCTGTCACATGCTCTCATTTTGGAGATTACTGGCAATAACCGTCGAATTAAGTATGAACATACTCAGAACGGCTATTTGAGATGTTCTATTTGCTCTTTTTTTATTTCGGGCCCATTTTTGTGAAGCAATCAGCTTCGCATATGTATTTGCCTTTGTAGGCAGTGACACCCCCAAAATGTTGCGTCACATGACCCATGTGTAATGAATAATCCATGCATGGTCCCCTCCTGCATTTGTTGCTGTATTTTGCATGTCTAATATAATTATTTAAATTGAAGTTTTTATTTACTCTCCCTCTGTGAGTTGCTTTGTTTGTTAACAAGCCAGCATTACTCTAGTCTGGCGAGCATAGCACCTTGATGGAAAAATAAGAACTCTTTATGATTGTGTGTCATCACATAGGATGACATTAGTAGTACACATAGGATGACATTAGTAGTACATTTCAGCTGAATAGTTGTGTGTTAGTGCCCCATTTGGCACCTAATTAGTGCTCATAAATAAATTGCAGGTGTTCCTAACTTACCGTTGTGTGCATACGATTGGGGTGGAGCGAATTTAGTTTACTTATAGAAATCCTCACATGTAAAAGTAAGTGTTGTAGAATCTATTCTACTGCTCAGTGATGGAACGACTTTGCCATAGGTCAAGTCATAAGGGGGGCTCTGCCCCATTTTAACGCACGCACACGCACACATATGCACACACTTACACACATATGCACACACACACATGCACACACACAGTGTTGTGTGATTTTAAGGTCCTAACAGATCCATAAGTTTAGCTTTTCCTGTTGTGTGTTATAGAATTGGATACGACGGAGAAACAGGAAGTGAAAAGCTGCTAAGGATCAGTCTACTTGTCCAGTACCCAAAGTGAAACAACACTTAACTAAGTGGCAGTGCTTTGCAAAGAAGTTTGCCAAGACTGAAGGTAACGATTAACCAGTATAAGACAACCGTGTGATTGCTTTCTTTTTTTTTAGAGGGGAAAGTTGCCAAAATTGTTAGCAATGCCCACTTTCAGCGGGAAGCCAGCAAGCATTACGGAAAGCTGAATGAAGAGGAGAAGACCGATTATGTGAGAGAAGTAAGTCCTAAAGTGGAGATGACAAAGCAGGATATGATTAGAAAGGCCAGAAAGACTATGAACCACATTCATGACAAGGTATGATATTTTATGTAGATATTTATAATCGTTAAAGCATGAACGCCGAGTTTCTAGTCAGACTTATTGCGCAACACCCTGAGAGCCCAGCAGGGTTTCATACAGACTATGGGAGCCCTGGGATTCCCCCCTTACATTCTGTTTCCTCCCCTAAATTTTTTCCCCCGACTAAATATATTTTAGAAAAAAATAATAATAATAATAACTGTGATCATAGCCATACTCTACGATTTGTTTGTTTAAAACAATCCATTAGTAAATGATTCAAACATTATTCTGTGACACTTAAAAGTGAAAACAACAAACAAACCAATAAAAACAAACAATAAAACAAGGGCAAAGTGTAATTCGTTAATTACACATACATATTAAAGCTTTTTTTTTTGTATTGATAGACTCTATGCGTTTTTTTTATTTTTATTTTTTTTGAGTTGATGCCTCTTGGTCATTTTTTTTTTTGACTCCATGAAAGTTCCCTCCCCCCCCCTCCCCCCAGCAAAAAATTCTGTATGTATCCCTGCCAAGTGCAATTAAACGCTCATGCCTTATCTATTTTAGATCCCGTTGGCACTCGCACTAATCTCATTTTTAGCTATGGTGCAGTTTATAGTCAATGGCTGATCCAGGGGTTTCCGTGGTTTCCATTGAAACCTCCTTTTACCCGCATAGCTAAACTAGCTAAAATTAAATTTTGTCCACACCAAGTAAATAATTCATTTCTTGTTCCTTTTTTCAATTCATATGTGGGCGGTGGCTTAAGACTATTAGACTATGCGGTATAGTCAACCGATTCTTCCTTAAGGTAAGCCTGAGCACGATAATAGGACTTCAAAATATCATTATATTGTGGACAAAAGTTTAACATTCCCCTCAGCCAAAGCGCTCACGATCTCTTTAAGTAGAAAGGCACAGTTTGCATGGCAATCTAACCCTCAAATTCTTCTAAAAGGACCAGAAACACTTACCTTGAATCAGCAACGGTGGTAGTATACACTGCACTGACAAAGTCATTGATAAAAAAGCAGAGTCTAGTCTAGCTACTGAGCAAGCTCAACTTCACATGGGTGTAGTTTCAAAGAATTTGGGCACATTGTTTCGCACCTTTGTTTCAACGGCAGGAAACCCCCTTTCTCAAATCCTAGATCCGCCACTGCTAGTGACTATTTCAGTGAGGATAAAGGAAATTTTGGTGATTACAAACTTCAATGAGATATTAAACAATCTTCACTGTAAAGATGAAGCACCAATAGGTACGAACCCTCAGCGTATGTCCACCAGAACAACCTCTCAATAATATAGATGCTAGCACAGAGTAGGATTCAGCCACATATACACAATAGCTATGTACATTACTATACTTGTGATGCATCCTAGGAAATAATAGAACTGGTATACATGGTGAATGTTGACATAATCTAATCAATTCCAAGTTACAGATATCAGCAGTAGTGAAAGTCAGTTGCAACTAAAAAACATTTCAAACCTTTAGCATTTTCTCTCACACACACAGTTGCTACTTACGACTATGATGAAGACACACAGAAAGCAGAAAACAACTAAGCGATGGGAATGCCTCTCGGTTAAAACTTATCAACTCCAATACAATCCCGTTACACATCAATTCAACTAATCAGATTGTTGTAGAAGGAAGCCAAGTGTGCTAATTTATTGTTATTGTGTGCTTCTGTTACATGTATGTATGTATGTATGTACGTATGTATGTAGTTTATGGATTTGGAAGAACTTGGGTTCAGAGGATTTGCTGTGGGGTTTGGCCATGGCAAAAGTCATTTGGTTGGTTCAGAATCAGCCCTGTCAGCAATAAAGCAACAATATCTGACATATTTGCATACTCTGGTATTTTATGGTAAGTTTTTTCAGCTAATAAGTTACATATTCATCTTGATGTGGAAAGAAATAGCACCATATCACCAGAACGGCATTATGTGATGGTGTAACCTTATGATGCTGTGATTGTTTTTTTTCATAGGGTCTATACCTTCAGTTATTGAGGAATTGCCAGAAACTTTGAAGTTTGCATCTTCTGCCTCCAGTACATTTCTGTCACATCCACATCGAAAATTTCTGCTAAGTCCACACTCAAGTCTTCATCCGTGTCCACATCCAAGTCTTCTGCCACGCCCACACTCAAATCTTCCTCTGCGTCCACATCGAAATCTTCTGCCACATCTAAATCTTGTGCCACATCTAAATCTTCTGCCACATCTAAATCTTGTGCCACATCTAAATCTGCTGCCACGTCCAGACCCAAATCTTCTGCTGCATCCACACCCAAAGTTTTTACCGCATCCACGTTCCAATCTACCTCTGTATCTACACCTAAATCTTTTGCTACATCTTTAGCTGCATTCAAATCTTCTCCCACGTCCTGCATGCATAAATCTACTGTATCCACAGCCACACTGGCGAAATCAATTGCATCTTCTATATTGTCTATCCTCCAACCAACATCATTGGCCTACGAGTCAATAGTAGCATCAGCACCTACTTCGACTATATCTTCTACACGTATGTCTACCTCCTCGTCCCAGGTTATTATTCCGCCCGTTCAGCCTAATCCTGGATTCATGCCTATTAGTTGTAAGCCTTCCACCTTTAGTCTCATCACATGCAAACTTTCTACCACCAAATCTAGCACATCAGAAATTTCTACTACTGAACCCTACACGTCTTCTACTGGCAATGAACCCTTCTTATTCGTCCATAAATCTTCTACTTCCAAACTTCCTACTTGCGTTCAATTTACTACCACATCTCCAACCACCAAACCTCTGAATAATTCGAAGTATTCAGAATTTCATGTTCTTCTCACAGACCAGTGGCTAAATGACTATGTCATTGACTCGGCACAAAGACTATTGAAACAGCAATTTTCTGTATGTGGACTGCAGTCAAGTCTTCGAGGTCAAAATTTATCGTTTGATGTTATTGGATTAAATAAAAAGTATGTCCTAATTTTACATGTCAAAAAAAACCACTGGGTAACTGTGACTAATATTAATGTTTATTTGGACAGAGGAGAAAGAGATAGAGCTCAGATTTTTGACAGCATGATTCCTACGAAGATCGAGTTGGATGTGAAGAAGCAAATATGTTCGTTTGTGAGACCACTGGCAAATGTGTTCCGTTTTGATGTTATGAACATTTTGCCACAGTCTAATGGCAATGATTGTGGCTTTTATGCTATTGTGAATGCTGTCGAGATATTGTATAACAATAGTCCAGTAAGTTGTGCATTTGACACGTCTGCCATGAGAAAACACTTGCTTCAGTGCTTAAATGATGGGAAAATGGAGCCATTTCCCAAGGTTGGCAAGCGTCAAATGCGTTTTGGTAGTGGAGTGAAGCATTCCGAAGAAGAAGGAATACTTTGTATTTGTCGCATGCCACGTGATGACACTTCAGATGTTTATTTCATTATGTGTTCTGTGTGCCGTGTGTTATTTCACAAGTCATGTGTAAACAGTAGTGTGAATAATTTTTGTAACTCATGGATTTGTTCTAAATGTAAAGTATTTTAAATTGTTTATTCATATTTTACACATGATGAGACAATGGTGTTTGAAGCTACATGGGGAAGGTTACGTGCAGATTAAATACACTGGTTTAATTGCATGCCTGTAAACTGACACTCTCAGTGATAAAAGCTATGAAAGGAGCTGAAGAAAAGATTGATAAGTGGGCCCAAGAACCTATCAGGGAGATGTTGTGGACTACAATCTGGGATTTCTTGAACTAATTTACCATTTGACTGTTCATACTGGAAATACTCAGATAGATTTTATGTACAAGTATTGTCCCAAAGAGGAGGTCTACGCATGCATAAAGAAGCTGTATGAGGGGAGATATATTATTATGATCCTGTGGCTTGACAGTAGCTATGTATCAACAGTCACATGGACTCACACAATTAATGATTCAACAAATCCATGCAACAGAAAAAGGAGCTAGCTGTTTACAATGCATTGTTTAAGCAGAATTACATTTTGTTTGGGAAAGAAGTTCAGGCAATCTACTTCCCATATTTATGCAGTAATGTTGCTGATGTTGTACAAATTAATGCTATAGTTAAGGCTCAGCCACAACATCACATACTGCATCAAATAGCATGCAAACATTTGGGTGCGGGGCGGGGTGGGTGGGTGGGTAGGGAAGCTGAGAAGTTAGGGGAAGGAAGCTGAGAGATTTGGCAGGAAAACTCCCATCCCACTCTAATTAGAACACTGTTCCCTCAACCTCCATACAATGGGATTTACTACTTGATGTTCAATCATGAAATGTTGTCGACTTTTAGCCATTTCCATGGCTTAAGGTCACACATACATGTGCACACACACATACACCTCATGTCCTGTCTAGTATATCTGTCATTAAACTGCTATGCTTGACCATAGGGGAGACAAAAAATGTGCATGTTGTCAGTGAACACCAGCTGTCAGGGCCTGCAGTTGTGGACAGCCAGCAAGCCTCCTCTATGGTGAAACCACCTCTCACACTGCTGACGTTGTACTGATCCACGCTGTTCATTCACTGGCTTCCGTCTCTCTCCTAAGCACTTGTGTCTCTTCCTATCACTCTCTCTGGCCTGAAAGTCCTAGAGCACACACCACTTCCTTTGCTGCTGCCGATTTCCTTGTTACTTCTACCTCCCCATACAATAATTCTCCCTCCCCAGCCTACACATCTCCCTCCAGCCAGCTCTCGACCTTCTTGACTTTATACCACTACAAAAAAAATAAAAAAATAAAAAAAAAATAAAAAAAAAATAAATAAATAAAAAAAGATACCACTTGACAAAGCCATACATTCCTTTTGCCCTATGTGCACCAAATGATGATGTGTCTCACTCTGAGAGGGGTGCAGGTCTTCTGCTGAGGAACAACCTTGGCTTGGCATCATATAAGTGGTACTATCTATTGATACTCATAAAGGACTTCCAGGATGACACACATGCACGCACGCACATGAACACACACACACACACCAGGACTTCCAGCATGACACACACGAGTGCACGCACACATGCACATGTACACATGCATGCACACGCATGCACACACTGAAGGTCATGCTAATTTAAGAGTGTGTCAACTATTACAGGTATGAACCATCAATTTTCATACAGTGGCAATGTGTAAAGCATAAAATATAATGTTAGAGTTCAATATCACTAATCACTCTCTGATTCTGTGTCTGAATCATCTTCACATAGCTCAGATATAGAACTGGGAATACTGGGAGAAACTAGAAGAGGGATATGTGCAGAAAATATTCTTGTTGCTCGATGGTATTGAAGTGAGGCATGCTCCTTCAATTGTAAAAGTTTACACTTCATTCCTCTTGTGAACGGGTCCGTTAAGAGAATGGAGCTCTTCAAGTTACCCCGAAACATTAGACACAACCTGGAACCAATATAGCACTGTTTCTTGCATGTCAGATTTTAACATCTGGATTTCTTCCTCACATCTCTTAGTGAGCAAAAATGCATAAATAATTTCAACCTTTACTTTCCAAGGAATGTTTGTTAAAGTACAAGGTTCACTTTGTTCTCGCGACCAAAATTCTGAACTCGGCTTCAAAATGTCTTTGAAATCAGGAAGATCCTCATTGGAATCTAGTCCAAATGTAGCTGTAGTATACTCTTGCCAGAGCTTTTTAATCACTTTGGTTTCCTTAGTGATGCTGCCGCATAGCTTCTTAGCTACTTTTTGTCCATCTACAAAACAACAACAACAACACAACAAAAAATAGGAGGTATATAATGGAGTGCTCTAGCAGTGTGACTAGTACAATTCAGGTAGCACCTAGGTGCAAATGAAGCACCAGAGGTGCAAACTCTCAGTGCTACTATACACTATAGTCTGTTCAGGTTGAGTTGGTGCGATCACTACTGCGGCTAAACTGGAATGCACTTGCCGAAACCGCAATTAAGGTCACATGACAGTAAGTACCTCGGGCGCGCGAAATTGTCGACACCCACGAGAGAAACTAAATACGAGTGCGTGTAACGCGGGAAACGTGTGGTTGTATTTATTCCCATAGACTTTGCTATTGGATTTGAAACAGCACTTTCCTGCTCGCTCAGAAGTTTTTAAAGGGAAGTTTCTGGACCACTTCGACATGAGCTTTTGAATGGTGCAAACCCCAGAAGCGTAGCTACTTCCGTTCAAAAGGGTTTTTACCGCGCCAACTCAACCTGAACAGAACTATAGCTATATATATTACAAAAATCAATTCTTAATCAAATATAATCAGGTTGTCAACATAACTGGTGCAATGTTAATGGTAGATGTAAATGCTGACTTCATAACAGACGTTTGATGCACAAGTGACACTCACTGGTAGTTTTGCAACTCCAATTCCAGCACTCAATGAATTACTCTGCGTAGCAACACTACTGAGGGTGGTAGCAAGAAATGATTTGCTCATGTGCATACTACATGGGGGGCATTACCAACAAAAGCTAGTATCTATGCAGAACTGACTGCTTTGCATTTTCTCAACATATCAGCCCAAAATTTAATAAAGTAGTATAATAAGTAATTGGCGAGCGAACAACTAACAGGAACACAATAAACAATCAGGGATATTCATTTATTTGTTGGCGAGCGAGCGAGACACTCTTGGGTTTAACTTGGAGAAAAAAGTTTATAATATAATAATATAGGTACATGTGTGTACGTCACCTCTCGCACTATTATTCAAAAGTGCATCACGTAAGTTGGGTGGAGCTTATAACGACCCGTTTCATTTTTCACAAAACTTTCATATAACGTTTTTTAGCTGTAGCGTTCGTTCCACTGCTCAGAAAACTATTTTGAAGTAGGCAAAAGGATTACAACACTCTACTTTTTCGTTTTTTGCTATCAGTTAACTTCATTTAAAGTTTTATCGAAGCATGTACATTTTTAACTAACAATGAAGTTTCAACCAATAAGAACTTAAACTGTGCAGTGCAACAAGCAACGAAAGCAAGCTGTAGCTCTTGTTCTATGGTTAAACCAGCTCTAATGAAAAATGTCCTTGAATGGTAAAAAAGATCGCGTAAAAAATTAACTCGTGCAAAATTGGGTGTGGCTTTCTCGCCACCACTGCGCTGTTGTATAAGTATGCATGATTATGTTTATGATATATGACGTGTTAATTGTTTAGAATTGTTTGTGCATGAGAAATTGCTATCCTTAAAAATAGTTATTTTAGTACAGTGATAATAATATGTTCAAGAATGTGGTGATAGTGATATCACCACAATATTATATACCTGCATATTTTGCCTTCATCATGAGTAGATAATGTCGTTTTACGACTGAAGACCACATAGCAGTACGAATGCAAATGCATTTTCACCTCTGCATACTGAAAGCTGCTAGGTGTCCAGCTGAACTGGATGTGCTAGTTGTTTCAGTGAGACTATCCCTATATTATAAGAACACTAGTAATAGTTTTCATGTGGAAGGCTGGAATAGACATACTTGGTCATATAATAACACTGAAGAAGTAAAAAATATGTGTGCTTCCATTCTGGAATATCTGTGAGAAAGAAACACAAATAAATAGCGAGATCATCACAGTACAAACATGATTAGCTTGTTATCACAAGTTATCACAATATCCCAACCTAAATTAAAAAATAAAATTATGAACCCAAATGCTTAACTAATAAATCAACTAAATAATTATGACTCTGTTTTGCATGGGTGGAGGGAATTACTTGTATTTTCTCCCTATCTGTCATGCTAATGCTAAATCATACACAAACTAGAACAAATGCTTGCTAATCTTATCACAAACAATACATATAATTATTATGTACTAAGGGTGTGCTTGAGCACAAATGGTGAGCGAGCGAGCCACCCTAGCTAGATGTCACACAACCATTTCTATAGTCTTAATATTTCTTTTACTATAATATGTACAAACTCTGGACAACCGAGCTCTCAGCTGCCTATACAGGCCAATTTTTTTTTTTTTATGGAGGTGAACAATACCAATAACAGTGGTAATGTCAGCTTCTCTTGACTTTGAAGCCACCACCTGCAGAAGCTACAAACAAACGGTTAGAATTGTTCTCTTCACTAACGGAGGGGTAATAACAGCTATAGTTAAATTATTCAGATTACTGGTAATATAATTAATATACTACAAACTAATTTCTTACCTCAGTAATGTTAACGATAGCTTCTTAGTATCTATTCATCTGGAATCAAGTCATTCTGACTGTCTCCATTGGCAGCAGCACTTGACACAAGCACTTAACCTAAAAATTAGAGGCCGACTTTTATAATCAAGCCCTAATTTACAAGAAAGAAGTTCTTGAAAACGAACACCTGGCCACTAAAAAGGCCGAGTTTTTTTTATTGTTGTTGTTGTTTTAAATTTTGTGTGGTAAAGGTCGTCAATACCATAGTAACTGCCAATATTTTGTGACTTAAAAAAAATTACAACAAACATTTCTTGAGAAATATTGCACAATTTGGAGCCTCAATAGAGTAGGACTTGCTTATAGTGCTGTAGTATCAGAAGAAACTAAGGTAAGTCTGAATAGCCGCATTTTTGGAGAGAAAAAAAGAAGACTTTGTGCGTGTGTGTTTGAAGGGCATATGTACTATCCATATATTATACAACATATACTCAATTTTCAATTGTCCACCCCTAATACTGTCTCGCTCGCCTCACTTGCTCGCGAACTACAAAATAAAACTTCTTACCAGACTGTATTCAAGCCACTTGTCATTATTCCTTCATATATCACAATCCATGTATGAACTATGTCACTTGTTACTGCCTCTAGATGCAGTCAAACAAAACAACAGTGTCAACAGTAATAATTACCTCATTTAATAATAGTAATTTGACAAGCACAATAACAGTACAAGCAAGCAATGTGATTGAAACAGCCTAAAGCACAGCCGAGTGCTATTTCAATAGTTTTACTTGCTAATAGCACAGGTTTCCCGTGCTATTTGTAGGCCAGCTTTTTTAAATTCTATTACACTAAATAAGTCCGCTCACTAATTCTGTAGTCTAGCATATTGATTTCTCAGGAACTTCATTATACTAAATACATGTGTGCTTACTCCTAAGCTGATATGGTCAGAAAAAATGATATAGTTGAGCCACAACCATACATTTGAGAAGAAATGACCAAACCCATAAAGAACTCTATCAAAATCATCAAAGGACACCATTGCGACAAATCAGACCAGTTATTACACAACTAAGATTATTATTTAAATTTTTTGGTTATATTGTATTAATGTGGATATAATTAGCAATTCCATACCAGACAACGACGAACAGAGAGAATCAAATGTCTGCTTTGCTAATTTTTGCATTTCAATAGCCTTAGTCCACCGATTACTGAGCAATGTGGCTACAAGAAGAAAAAAAAAGAAAAAAAAACGGAACAAGTTGTAATTAAACTAGCATAAAATAAATCAGTGCAAGGAGCTTACGAAGTTTATTTCATGGTTGAGAATCCGTAGTACCACAGGGCATGTGTGAGGACATAAATTCTGTGAGAAGGCCTCATCTCCTTGGTCATTTTATTGAAACCTCTCAGGAATGACCACATGCGCTCCATCACCTCACCATCTGACAGTTCAATACCATCAGTGTGGAGTGGACTGTATACAACCTTGAGGTAAGAGAAAAAGAATAATAGCTTAAGCCTGAGGCTGCAACCAATTCATTGTAGACCATTGGATAGCGAATACAAATGTAATCAAGTTACCTGACAAGCTGCATTGTGGCCATAAGCATGAAAGGAAGGAATTGAAAACTTGACACGATCCAACAAATACCCATACTTATTAGCTTTAAGATGCTTGACTAGGGTACATGATCTATCATACATGATGTTCATGTCCTGTTGGTATGCGACGCACCAGTTCTTCCACCAGCCACACAGCATACGACAAATAAGGCAATAGTTAACTTCTACCAATCCTACCTTATGAATTTTACCTTTCTCCATGCTTTAAATTAATAAAAAGCAATGGGAACTCATGCCTACATCCACAGCCAAACACTGCAGTTTCATCCAGTGCATGATAGCGATTGGATGAACGAAGTGCATCTCCAGCCAAAAAACTGCTACATTGCTATACAACACATTCACAGTGAAAAAACAAAAAAAAAAAACAACAATAACAAATGCTTAGTGGAATTAGGTGAATTAGTGACTTTGAGATATTGCATATATAGTTCCTGATATTATAGGTGATCAAAGCTAGCTATATAAAAGTATCCACATAATATGTTCAGTCGAAGACTCTGTCCAGCGAAAGTGAGGAAATCTAGTTTCCTCGTCCGCCTCCGCCTGCTCCTTCATAAAACCTCGAACCATTTGCGGCGGGTTTAGGTATATCACCACTCATGACATAAATGGGTGGAGTTACATTAAAGGATCCATAGCATTTTTCTTTATGAAGTACATTTATACAGCACAATGGGAGAATTGGCTGAGCAATAGGCAGTGTTGTTGTTGTTTTTTAAGTTGAAGGTGCTTATAACTACATTGATGTCCTGTACCATAAGTATTGGGCAATTAAGCAACAAATTCGTACAACTTGGTCAGCTCACTAGCCACACACAGAGAGTAACACTTTGTGCAATTTAATTTCAAAGCATAATATTGAAGTTAGTACTGAGTCTATGCATAATTTCCATAAAAAATTATCAGAGCAAGATACAGTGTATTCTGAACAAATACTGAAATAGCACAGCCAGCTGTACAAATTACTTAATAGCACTCACTACACCACTTTCAATTTACAGCAATACTATGCAATATTCTAGTTACACAGCAAGCAGTGATGTTTCAGACAGTGCTAAAAATTGTTCACATTATAAAATTCATGATCACCAATATTTTACCATCAATGTAATACATATTTTTGGTGCACTGTGTCCACTCATCTTATACGAAGCTGTGTGCTCATCAACTGACAACTGGTCGGCAAAAAAAATGTCTTTGTGTAAAGGGTCTCTATGACTAACACCACTAGCTTTCTTTCTAGGGAGACAAAATAAAGCATCCAAGAGAGCACAAGTGTTCCACTTTTCTATATACATATAAAGAGCATATTATAACAAAATAGAAAACATTTTCTATATCACCTTTGGACAAGCAGGACACACATTGCCTCTATCCAGACTCGGACAAATGCTGGACAAATGCCTCAATTCCAACTTCATCCACCGATACTCTTCAAAAGAGTCAATCAGAAGGGAATAAAATCTTTGTGCTAAATACAAGAATCGATACTAGGTGTACATATATTTCCTTTGTCGGTGTGATTTACCTTTTATGCTATTGAGTGGCACTTAAAGGACAAGGCCTTGCAAAAGTCATTTAGTGAAACTTGAGCTTCTAGGAGCAGAGCTTCTTCCCAATTTAAAAGCTCAAATGTGAAGGCGAAATGAGGATGCTGGGGAGAAGATGGCCACAAGTGTGCCCTAACCATAGTGTGGACTAGTGGCTCACAGGCACATGCAGTAAACTGCACGCTATGTTGTTCACCTAAATACATATATTTATTATGTTTCTACTACTACTACTATTACTACTACTACTACTACTACTACTACTACTACTACTTTTCTACCGGTAGTAGTAGCAGCAGTGGTGTGTTCTAATAGCACAAAATCACAAGTAAGCTGGTTTAATCAAGTTGTAAGCATGACAGTTACAGGATGTAGACTTCAAATGCACGGTACCCATTTCCTCATGTAACTACTGCACAATACACACCAAATACCGAGTATAATGACACACTAAAAAAAAGCAGAATACAGGTTATGTATATCCATTCAAGTTCTTGTCTCTTTGCTGGAAGCAATGCCCTTGTTAGTATAAAACAATTTCTATACATATGAGATAGGCGTCTAAAAATGAGTGCAGCAAGACAACCACATGCCAACAGTTTACAAGTATATTCAGTCAATGAACAGCTATAGAGTTCCATACCAAAACCAGCAACAGTTTTAGTGCATACATTAATAGGAACCTGTCCTGAGTATGCTTTGCTCATACTAAATTAACTAACCGTTTGCAGAGATACAAGTGAGGGGAATCAAGTGAGCTGATGAACAGGTATGATTCCTTGTATCAATAACTTTAACAGCAGGCAGCGGTTGAAACATTCCATTCTATAGAACATATTAATTTTTAAAAATTATTGGTAAAAAGTAGTTAAACTCGTACTCACCTCCCAAATTTCTGCCTTATGGAACAAATTAGTTTTACTATGTGCAGTTGAAAAACATTCTGGACAATAGAATACCACAGAGCTGCATCGTAAACAGCGATAGGAAGCCTCTGCAACCTTACATAAATAACACTTTTCTCCAATTGGCATGGCCTCCGATTCTATAGCAATGTTGAGCATGGACGCCCTAATTTTTCCCCAAGATTCCGCTGTCTGCTTTTGCATAATATGGTGCAGACTGGGAAAACTTTGATCATCTGAAGTAGCTTCGTTGCCACTAAACACATTGCCACTATAAGTAGCATTTGGTGGAGGTCCAGATGATGGTGTTGGAGGCTCCAAAGGTGACTCCAATGCAGTCTTTGACTCCTTTTCTAAACATCCTAAAGGGACCACCTGATGACTGACTTGTCCAGTAGTAGATCTCTTGGTGAGCTTAAACTTGGGTAACTTCACATTAAATCTTTTGGTGGCCATAACAGCATCCAGATCCAAACGCCCAAGAATACCAATGGCTGGGCTGAATCAGCACTCTAGCTCTCCGCAACCTGCTAAGGCCCGGGCAGTTCTCGCGCAGACAGAGCACCTAAAGTGATCAGGATTGAATTTGGGTTTGCGAAATTTCCTGTCAGGTTTGATACCCTTAGGTGCCAGAACCGGGTGGCATGCGGTAGACGCAAACTACGCGTAGCCCAGACCCTTTACCAAACCGCAAACGTATACGTAGCAGTGATGTACTGGACGAAATTGTTTACCTTTGGTTTTTGCATAGGAGGTCCTAAATATTTATGGTTCCATTATGTTTGAGCTATAGGATCCCTCAGGCCCTAAGTAGCATCAAGATGCTACAACCTACAATTTTCAGTACCCTAACTAAAAACAAACGTCCCATAGTTCCAATAATTAGCTATGTAGTTACACTCTGCAACCTAACCCCCCCCCCCCCCCCCTCTGGTTTCACTCATATTGACTGAACTGTTACTCCCACAATTACCTATAACCTCTAATACATCTAACAGTGTAGGAAGATGTTTCAGTATATGGTCAGTAGAAGCTTAGCTTGTTTGGTACTCACAAACAGGAGGAAGCTACAGGAACAGGAAGCAACCAATCCATTTAACCACAAACAGATTCGTGATGAATGGCATGCTCTGATGTTTGTTGGTATTTTGACATGTGAGAGACAACTGCTTATTAATAACATACAGAATGTCTCAGTCCCACTTACCGATATGAACTCATTACTCATTATGAAAGTCAAGACTAATTCAGCTAGCTAGCTGTTCAAATAACCTTCACTGAAACCTTGGTCCCAAAATTGTGGTACCCCAACTCAGAACTTCAGCTTGAATGTCATTTACTGGGACTGAAGTTTAATTTCACAACAAAACTACTACAACATGATATTATTTGAATTTCTCAACATGTATAAATGTGATCCTTGCCCACAGGTAGCCCAGCGACTACAGTGGTAGAAGTACTGTCTCCTATGGTATTGGTGGCAATCACTGAAAACTCTATTTCTCTACACTGTGTAGCAATACTTGGGATTGTGTGGGTGTGGTTGAGGGCTTGACTTGTGAACATCCTGCTATTCCCTGTGGCAACTTCAGTTTCCAATACAGTATAGTTTAGGATTGGATAATCCTGACTGGTAAAGGGTTCTTCCCAGTCCAATAGGATCTCAGTGGCAGACAGCATCATCATCCTCACTTCAGGTGGGAGGGGTGGACCTTATTCAACATCACACTTATGATAATTATACTAACTAATTGTCATCTTTCTCAGTCACTTACCAATGATAGTTAAGGTGGCATTGTCAGAAAGAAGGACTTCTGGTACAGCAAATTCATGGCACCTCACAGTAGTGCCGTTATTCAAGTCAAGGGCAAAACATTTGCATAATTCATTACTTCATCGTGAGTAAAGTTTATTCCATGCCTTTCAAATTCATTTTGATGTGAGACCTCTTAACTAATAAAAAAAAATGCTGTAATTCTGGAATGTACACACTCCAAGTGACATCACTAGGGTGGTTGCTAGAAGGGATGCAGGAGAAGGTAGCAGTTGTATTCTCTGGTAGAGTTTGATTGTTGGGACTACTCATGAAGGATGCTACAAGTAGTACAATGTATAGCAAATCAGAAAGAAGGATATTTTGATGAAAACAGTTATTTGAGATTAGGATTTAATCTAGTTTATGATAATTATTTAAATAAATGGGAAGTTTTGACAAGCATATTTCAAAAGAGAAACTTTAATATTAATTAATGACATAAGAAGAAAAATTATTTCGAAATGACTTAGTGTGTATTTTGTCCCCAGAAATACCAAGAAGCAGTTTCTTACCATACGTTTAAGAGGACTAACTTGCAATGCAAAATGTTGAAAATTTTAACTTATAATAATATACTAAAATAAAACAATGTAGTTAATACTGTTTTATCTCACTCTTATTTACTTTTAATCTACACTTTCAACAGGAACAACAAATTAATTATAAACCACTGCAGTCTAAGTTCCCAGCCAAAAATGCCATTGAATTAATCAAGCCTAACAGACATGTCATAATGATTGACAAAGTGTATATTAGTGGCTAAAATGTTGCAACACATTATTGTGGCTTCCATTTATAATAAATCAGCAATGCTACACTAGTTTCTTTAATAATTGAACTTAATTTTTGCCCTACTTTACTTGTTCCAAATCTTATTTCCTGAATTGGGTGTGGTTTGTGTAATATCATAATGAAACTTACAACTATATGGAGTGTCTCTTGTTTTGTTAGAAATATTTGTTATGTTCGAAATTAGTTAGGCTCTGCAGAGCCGTCATTAACTACTCTATTTAGGGTCCCAAAGAGACAGCGAGGCACAGCTAGGGCGCTAAACTTAAGGCCTGAGGGACTCTAAGAGGCAGCACCTAACAACATAAGCTGGTGTAGCTTTTGTATTGTAAAAAAAAAAGATTTTAAATCTTTTAAATTTTCAGGGAATGATACTATATGTACTGTCCCACATTCAGGACAGGGCTTCTAAATGAAGAGTCTCTCCAATTGTGTTGATAGGAAAGGTTGCTATATTCAAAATTCGTCGAGCACTGCATTTCACCATTGACCATTGTTAGGAACAGAGGCTATGTTCTAAATTAGTAAGGTACTGCATAGCCTTCGTGACCGTCAGCCTTAAGTAGCGCCCTTGCTGCAGTTGGGACGCTACAAACTAAGACCTTCAGGATGCTAAAAATGGTTGCTCACTCCTCTACTTCTTACTATACTCACACTATACTAGTGTTGGCCACGTCAGATCATGAACAACTTAGAAGTTGCAACGGTTTCTGTAACTGAGACTATGACCGACCAGAACAGCTGTTCAGTCACACAGCCCAAATAATCGCATAAAAGAGTATACTGTTTTGTAGTGCAGTTTGTTCCATTGGAGTACAATTGTAAGTAAATAAAATTCCTGAATACTTCTACACTGTGCCAACACTTGAGAATGGTAAAGCATTTAGAAACCATAAAAGAACTGGTATTTTTGGTTCTCTCGTGTCTGGTTAAGAAGCTAGACCCTTTACCTAACCATAGGATGAGTGAGATCATTTTTGGGCTGTGCTTATCTACAAACAAAAAGAATTAAACTGCTGCAGTCTCCCTTTAAAATTGCAAACTTTTTGTCACATACAGTATTCACAATTTATGTCTCAGATTGTTGTTGTTGTTGTTGTTGTTGTTGTTGTTGCTGCTGCTGCTGCTTCAACAGCAGACAGATAAATTGAGGAAGAATTATTGTATGCCAGTGTATCTAAAAATACCAATAAAAAGTGTGTTGATAATGACAAATGAAGAAGGAAAGTGCATTGCAAGGGGAGCTAGGAGGATCTATAATAATTCTTGTATTGTAAAAACTCAGATCAGTAATTTATGGAAAGCTGGTTTCAAAGTATAATGTAATTGAATAAGTTTTGGCTTCAGATGTTAAGAACTGAGTCCATCACTTCAAAATTGTCAACTATAGCTACTTTTACAGAAAGAATTTGATGAAAATTTAGGATTATAACATTTTAATTAACCTCCTAATGTTTAAAAGCAAAAGTCATTCCAGTTCATTTACTAACCCACATCCATAGAAGCTGGGTTGCTTGCTAATAAGTATGTGCAGTGTCTGGCAAAGTCATACTAAAGTTTCAGCTTATGAAATGTTGTTTTTTCAATTTAGAAATATAAATATATAGCTAACTGGTATATTGAAGCTAGCTATGGCTTAGTGTGGGCAGGAACATTTAGACTGTTTAACATGCATGTTACCAAATGAAACAATTAGCACTGCAAATATTTATATGTGTAAAAGTTGTGCTCTCAACTGTGATACTAAATGGCAGGTAAACTAATGAATGGACATAGACATACTAGCAAATATGCAGATCATAGTGTCTGCCTTTTCTCTCTTTTTCTCGAAACTATGTAGAAATTTAAAAAAAGTGACAAATTTTGTCTCCTAGTCTGGGTTCCTCTTCTCTCAATGCATAAAAGTTTTCCATTTTCGAGATTCGCTATAGACAAAGTGAATGAATCTATGTTACTCTGTGTAGACTCTGTATTGTGAAATATACCCATATGTATGATGTATATTTCCTCTATATTGAATTGATATTCCCGCAATATTTTGTGGGGAAAAGGGTCAATTCTTCAAACAGTCTTTTCAAACATTCCAATGTCTGCAAGCAATAAAAGCAAGAGGAAAGCATCATTGCCTGTTGGCTGTACTTTGAAAGTAAACTATTAATTTGTAATTCAAGACCCTCCATAAAACACTTATAAGTCCTTGTACAAAAAATGAATGTTTCTTTAAAGCATGACTTGGTAAAATATACCCATTATAGCATGATATATATTTCCTCTATATTGATATTCCAGCAATATATATTTTGTAGGAAAAAGGGTCAGGTCACTCAGCCATCTAAGCAAGGTCAATTAGACATAAATAACACACTATCTTAATTGTTTCAAAGACTACGATCCGAACATCTCTTTTACACATTCCCAAATTATTGGTTGGTAAACTAGCTAGTTGGTATTCTCACTCCAACAATCTGCCAGTAGCTACATCGCCGCCCAGTATTTCATATCCATTCTATTTTTATTCTCTCCTGCTCACTTTCTTCCTGACCCATCCCAGATTTCCTTACTCCTCTTCTTTTTGAACTTATGAATTCCATACTCCTCTTTTGGCTATCTCTCTTGTTCCTCAATATCCCTGTCTTTCTGTCTATTTTAATTCACTTCTTCATTGAAGTAGTTACATAAGTCAGTCTTTTCTTACCTGCTTCTATTTTTCTTGACCCTTGCTGCTTCTCGGCATTTCTTATAGCCATGATTTATGGTTAGCTACTCTAGGTGGAACCCAACTCAGTTCAGCGAATGAATTATTCATGAATACAAGAACCCAGTGTTCAGTTGAGTGTTGTTGTTTTTAGTGGGAGATGACAGGGCAAGCCCTAAAAAAAAGAATGAGGATACAACAGATCAATAAGGCATTCCAAGGATTATGTAGTTGCTGATGAGTGTGCCTGCCTGTGAAGGTGGTGGCCGAGGGTTTGAATCCATTTTTTTTCTGTTGTGACACTTTACCGACTCTACTCACTTAATTATTCATTGCAATATACACTGTCGGCAGTCACCATTGTCGTTACACACAAGTATAATGATTATATAGATAATAGTAATAGTATAATAATAATGGTAATTGTGGGGCGAGGCGCTTTCGTTGAGCCGGTAAATGGTCGTCAAAGAAGAATACTCGCTCCAGTGAGGTTCCAATACAAATTTAGTTGACTGCCACCAGAGTCTGTGGCTTCAGCGATGCGCCCAGGATGATTCTCCAACCAGTACAGATTTATTGTTAGTTCGTGAAGGGTAAGGAACACACACGCACACCGAATTACAAAATAAAAACAAACTAGCAAAACTGATACAGAGCACATGCATATATGGAAACCCAGGATGGGCCTATACCTAGCCAGCCGGCTCATTGCAATTGCCCAGAAAACACAAAGCCAATGCGGCTCACAACATGAAACAACAAAAATAAAGTATTTGTGCATATTGTTGTCTCCTGTCCTCTTCCTGTCTTCTCTTCTGTTTATTTCTTGTCCTCCATCTCGGCTCCACTTTCTTCTCTTCCAATGAAGAGTGGACTTACAGTTATAATAATTAATAATAATAATAGTAGGAATAGTAATAATAATAGTAGTAGTAACAATAATAATAATAATAATATTAATAGCAGTAGTAGTAGTAGTAGTAATAATAATAATAATAATAAAACTAGTGGTGTGCTTGAGCACAAATGGCGAGCGGGCCTAAAACTACACAATTGTTATATGATTGATTTTAACTTCTAACACTCAAAGCTACTAAAAATAAGGTCGAGTTTTTTAATTACATTTATACGTAAAGGCATTTCAATGTCATAGTAACCCCTCCCCGCAAATGTTTGAATTGAAAAAACAACAACATTATTATTTAAATGTTATTGTGATATGCTTGAGCTAAGTAGTAGCTAAAACGCACAATATACTTGCACACAACTGGACATACCTACACAAGACTTATAATAGCTAAAACTATTGATAAAATAATTATTTCTTTATGTTGTCGTTAGTGCAGTAATGGCATACATATCCTTCAAAATATCCACAGGCAATATCTTTGAACATGAGCAGTAAATCCACATGGCACAGAGGGCACACTGAATCCAATCCACTAATTCATCATTAGTACTATCATCTTCTTTCAAACACACTCCGCAGATCTTTGGCTCTATATTTTGAAGATTTATTCTCTGTTTAATCACTTCTGTACTGGATGGCTTAGAAATTGTTTTTGTGGCAACTACTCTCCTCTTTTTAGTTGAAAAGAATTTCAACTGTGTTTCATTATTGCTGTTAGGTGGAATTTTTCGTTTAATAGGTAAAGCTGTTGTTGAACAAGGTAAAGAATGTAACACTGTAATTGCAGTGCCTATGTGGGTCTTGGCTGTGTTTAATGCTGTTGCATTTTTACAGCGACTAACTAAATTGATCTTCTACCATTAAAAGTAATGTCTTTCTAATGCTAAAAGCACTAGTTGCATTGTTGTTTGATGCTAGTACTTTGTTAAGGTATGTAGCAAAATCACCATGATCATTATTTATACTCTTTTTTTTTTATACAAGTCCATATTACGATATAACACAATATCAGGATTAATCTTCATTGCAACAAGGTGCACATGCTTGCATATGGTAGAATGTAAAGTGGCATCTAAGCATGTGCAAGAGAAATCATGAATACACATTCTACATTGCTTGCAAACCAGCTTGCACTTACATTGTTCGGATAAATTTGTACATTTGTTTATGATGAAGTAAGTGCCAGGATAACTTAAAGACCCTACCTTCCACTGTTCTGTATTTACAACGGTGATACCATAAGAAGAGTTTTTTTGAATTTCTTCAGCTCTTTTATGTCTTTTAAGTATCTCACACGATCTATGAGTAGATTTTCCAGTATTCCAGAAACATGTTAGTATTTACTATTGAATTGACTCTGTGACAAGATGCCCATTGCTTTAATCTGTTAGTATAATTGTGCTGAAAAAGTAAGAATGAAATTTGTCACAGTGCTCTTTGATGCATGTTAAAAATTCTTGCAACATTACTCTAAACTTTGCCTCTTGAGTTTCCATCAAAAGAGTTCTAAGCTGGTGATATACCTCCACTTGCTTTTTCTTTTCCTCGATATGCTGTTGAAGTGCCTTCCTCCATGCTCTATCAACATGCCATGTGCAAAGCAACTTTGTTGTACCCTCATCTCCAAATGTTGCTTTCCAAGCTGAAAAAAACTGCTCAGCATCATCAGCCATGAACTACCTTGGATGTATGCAACCAGTTCTTCTTTTTATGGCTTTTAAAACTCAATGTTTATTAACCCATCTTGCCTGTTGCTATAAAGCATCCAACCAACAGGGATTCCTTCTCCAAACTCATCCACTACAAGTATGAAGGTTAGAGAGAAGTCATAGCTGTTGGTTCCATGAGTGGTATCCATACAGATAACATTAGAACCAAACTTAATCATCTTTTTGAAACTCTGATTGCAAGTATAAGAAATCATTTTTGAAAATGTTGCCAATATTGTCATGCTGCTCTTCACCTTGACTCTTATAGACTAGCACAGGATTGTAGTTCATCTTTCTCAACTCTTCAATCCAATATGAACACTCGTTAGATCATTCTTATGTTTTAATATTCCATCAATATTAAACTGAGCCTTTATATTATGTAAATCTTGCTTAGTTATAAGATGTTGTCTATTTCATCTCACTAAATGTTGTATCTCGGATGTCGTCCATAATTCGATCCATACTAATTCCTTGTTTTAATTTCTTAGCAATTTCGATTCTCTTTGTTGAAGGTATTCTTAGATGGGTTAATTTAACATCATGATTGTGATGAGTAGAACAGTAGTTGACATCAACTTGTCCATTCTTCAGGTCAACTGTAGCAGCCTTCATATGTGCAGTGCATTGACTACCTATTTTACTAGTTCCTTGAGACTTCAGTTGTCTTACTTGTACACCTCTAGGAGGCTTGTATCGTCCTGCTCTATTACAGTAGTAATACCAAATCTTTTTTTCCTTATAAATACTTGAGGCACATTGCTGAATATACTGTGAAGAATTACTAAATTCTTCTTCCTCCTTCCATGACAAGAATGACGTAAAGTTTTTAAAATGCAAAGTTTCCATATACAATTTGATGTTGTGGTCTTCTCTGATAAGTGTTATCAAGGACTGAAGAATGTTAAATCTGCAAATCAATTTCATTTATTTGATGAAATGCTTGGTTTACAGAATACTTCATACAAGTAAAATTATTGGTCACTGATTTCTCTTCCTTTCCTTCCTTCATTCCCACTTCAATTTTTTTCTTGAAAAATGAATTACAAAGAAAATACATGATTTTGATTGGCCATGGCCTTAGTATTCGGTTCACTGGGCATTAGTATACAATCGTATTGTACCAGAGAAATTAGTGGGATAGCTTATAGAACTGATAGTAATAAATGGAAAAAAGTTAACCCCTCCCCCCTCCCCACCCAACTCCATTGATTGTTATTTGTTTCAAAAACATAGTATATTTAAAACTTGACTGAAGAACTATTGTGGATTTAAATGGTCTAAAACAATATAGAACTAATAATATTAAATATACTAGTGTTGTGTTCACAGCACAAAGTGGCGAGCGAGCCAGACAGCCCAGCTGAAAAAGCAACACTAGCTAAAGGTTACCTTATTATTAGTAGCCACCAGTCCTTTTATCTCACTAATTTCTACTGTATAGTGCTAGTAAAGCAGAGATCAGTATACTAGTATGCAAAATGTCAATGTCAATTTCCATACAAATCTAAACTTTGGCCACTAAATTAACATAATAGGGGACATAGCTACTGGCCTGTCAAAGCCAGAGTGTAATGTTATTTTAATACAGCCTAACACTAAAAATGATGCTTAGCCTAAGCATGGGCAAAAAAAATCCTCCTTATAAATGCCCATGCTACAAATCCCCTGACTTACCTACGTCTCCACATACATACTGACATACATCATATACCACCGATAATATTCTGCAGTTTTTGCTTTGATATCAACCATCTATGTAATAAACATAAGAGAAGAAACTCACCGTGTTCATTATTTAAAACAAAATAAATCTAGTGCTGAGTGAAAGTCCTATTACTATCATGTTATGAAGATAAATGTAAGGACATTGGTTCAATTGCTATAAAAAACAGAAGGTTTACAGCGAGGAAAAAAGAGAGGGTTGAGAGGTGGTTCATGCTGTAAAGAAATATGGCACACAATCTTGAGAACACTAATCAATGCCCCCTCTCACGACCTTGTAAAATAATGAGATATTTGATATTGCCTCATGCTAACTTTCCAAATATCACAATAGTGCATATATCACAAGCTTTTCAAATATCACGACAGTGCAATACTAATACTTTTTCCCAGCACTATATAATACTAACCAACAATGTCCAGTGTGAGTGTCCTAAATTAATACTACACAGAAGCAACTCTTGGTCCATTATATTAACCTATATACATGTATAGAAAGTAAAATGCAGTATAATAATACAAAAATTATTATATTAAATTTACCTTTTGATACCATCTCTTTCCCCCCTCATAGCCATGAGATGACAACTTTAAAAAGAATTGGGAGCTTAAAACCATTACTTTGCGGTTTGTCTTAATTTGATATACATTGGGATCTTTAAAACTGTGAAGCTGTGACAGCTACAAGGTCTAAGTATGTTTCTACAATCTGCATACATACAAATTAAGATGATCGGTAATTACTTTATAGAACATAAAAATAACTACCTCATCCATTCATTTTTTATAGCATGTAGAGGCAAATTCTTGAATTCGGTGTGGTCTGCACAAATAGAACTAGAATTCATTTGTGTGCTCATATAATTCTATAGTACGTTACCGTCATCAAGTTCATAGAAAACCATGAATGGGTCTTGTATTGTCACAGTTGCAACACTGACTGGTAATACTTTACAAATATTTTGGGATCATTATACAGGTTTACCTAAGCAGAAAAATTACCTTGTTATCAACATAAAACCACTGACTTTTGTCAATGCGAGACCGAATAAATGCAGTGTAGTGCCCCATAGATTCAGAAAACTTGCTAAATTTTATGACACCGATTAATTTATACTTTACTTTACTGCTACCAGAAATAGTCAAAGTTGTTTTCTATATGACATATTAGTATGAATAAAAATCAATTGTTAAGTTTGCGCAACATAAGATACCTGAATCTGAACTTGCGGAGTTCCTGTCCTGCATTATAACGAATGAAACTAATACAACTATGAACAATAATTAACATACTGATTGTCCATTTTGTAACATGGATGCTGAGCAACTTTGGAAATCGGTTAATAGAATCTGATTTTTCTTTCTTTCCTCTTACTTGGCACCTTAGTACAGCAAACAATTTGTACATACTTGTAGCACTTTTCCTAAGTTACTTACAATTCACACTGAATATCCTGAAACTTTGTGAAGCTTGGCACATTATCAGTCGCCAAATCTTGTAAGTGAATCTTCTTTCCTCCCTAGGATGAGTTCACTGTTCGATAATATAGTCTAGTTGCTAGGTAGGGGCCCCATGGACCCGGTGGATTTATAAATGAAATTTGCATTTTTACAACCTTGAAGGTATCTATTAACCAAATTTTGATGTTCCCAACTTTAAATATTGTCCGAAACCCTATTTTGTGGTCATAATACATTTAATGATGGTTAATACCTCCGGGTGCCCAATACATAAGTACACCACTCTTTTACTAGCTAGTACAAATGAATCCATATTATAATAAATATTCTTCATGAAAAATCTCACTTCTATCTTAAGTGGTCACACCTATCTTATCATATTGGGTGGGCAATAATTGGGTTGTCAGCACATGTGGTACAGGTGAACCAGTCAAGGTAGGTGAGCAATCTATTGTTTTATGATGTACTTGACTGTCTTCGTGTTGTTTTCACAGTTTAGTAGCTATATACAACATCATGTCTACCAGGAAAAGAAAGAGAAATCCAATGGGGCAACAAGAAAGCCAGAAGCACCCTCCCCTAAGCTGCATTGTACACATGATTGATATTGACCATGGCCCATTTACATCACTGATTAACATCAAGGGATCAGCAGCCGATAAGCTCGCACAACTTCATATTGTACGTGATAGAAGACTAGCTGAGGCTCATACTTCACCCTATCGAATGGCAGATGTTTGTCGTCTTGTCCCTGAGTCTCTTGACGGTATGGATTTAGAAACAGTTGGGTATCACAGAGGGTGCTACCAATACTTCACAAAAAATTTAGACCGTTTGAGTGATACACCGAGCACTTCAACTGAATCCCGGATCTCACGCTCTCCTCGAAAATTGTCATCTCCTGCTACAGGGCCACTGTTTCCACCAGAATGTATATTCTGTGAAAAGCTTGAGAAAAAGGTGTCTGGGAAGACTCAGGAAAGAATCAAGTTTATATCTTGGAAGAACAAGCCTGCCACTTGGAAAGAGGTTGAACCTCGAGCATTAGCTTTGGGATATACCCATCTTTATCGTCAGGTGAAAGGTATAGATCTGTTTGCCGCTGAAGCTCAGTATCACCCTTACTGTCGTATATCATTTAATACGAAGTATTACAATCATGTCCGTGCAGAGAAGCGAACCAAGATTCGTGACCTTGACACAGAACAGATTCGCAAGACTACTGCTCATCAACAAGCATTCAAATCTGTTCTGGACTATATTGAGGATTATGTCATTAATCATAATGAAGTTGTGCGGCTCTCCTCTCTGCAGTTCCTGTATAACAAGGAACTAGAGAAAAATGGCTACCCAATGATTGATTATAGCGGTACGAAACTAAAGAGTCGACTTGTGGATCATACAATCAGTACGAGAATTGCGTTTGCTAAAGTAAAGCCAGGTGATAGAGGCTTCATCACCTTTAATCTAGTCTACAATGCCAGTATGACAGTTGCAGATGCTGTAGCGTATGCTTACAAGCTTGGCTCCAGAGATAAGTATGAGGATGTTGCTCATCATCTTCGAGGTGTGATCCTACAAGCCTTCAATAAGCATAAGCCTTTACCCTGGCCTCCCACAGCTGATGACCTTGAAATCAAGTCTGAGGATCTACTCCCTCCAAATCTCATCAAATTCCTCAACATTGTTTTATCTGGAGAGGCAGATATTGGGGAGAAAAGTGAGACGATGAGACGACTTGTACTGTCTATTGGCCAGGATATATGCCGTGCTGTGACAAAAGGAGAATGGAAGTTGCCAAAACATATCCTATTATGCTGCACACTCCGGCACCTGTATCGCAGCAAGCAGCTAACCATCATCCTTAACCGACTTGGCCACTCGGAGTCCTACAACTTTGGCCTGGAGCTTGAGAGTGCCATGGCAAAGGCTGTTGATGAAGTGTCATCTTTCCTGACTCCTCAGATTGTCACTGGCATTAGTAATAAAGTGTTTCATCTTGAATGGGACAACCTTAATAAAATCACTACAAGTGTACATGGGTCCAATACTGTGAATAGTACAGGTGGCATTATGATTCAGGAATTGAAACCTGGTTTCCATATAACAGCAAAGCGGACACTGCCACTCTATGACCGTGCTAAGAGTCGATCACTCAAGGTAGATCCACCTGAAATACTTCCTCCATTGTCTCTTTATAGCAGGGTAGGCCCCAAATTCCCGGATGGTGCTATATTCACACCTCCAGTTGAGAATGATAGAGTGTATGATGAAAGTTTAAATGAGTATCGTGTTTGGCTTTTGGCTCGTATGGTGGGAAGCAGTGGGAAACAACCAGTTCCAGCATTTGGTGGATTTGTATCAGCCACTGGTATGAAGCCCACCAGGAAGTCAACCATTGATTACTTCACCCCCATCAACCAGCCATTCACAGAGTACTGTGTCATACAGGATCTGCTAAGGCAGTCTGAAGAAGCCACTGCTGAAGTAGGACAAAAGTACATCCTCAACACCTTTGATCTTGGTGGGTGCATGAAGGCTCTTCCCCTCATATGGAAATTTCCTGAGAAGTACAAGTTGCATGTAGTCACTCCAGGACAGTTCCACACTGTGATGAATTATATGGGTATGTTGACTGGACACAAATTTAAGGGCTCAGGCTATGCTGAGATTCTCCTTGAGGCTGATCTTGTCACCAGCGGCTGCCTGAAGAGTGTCCTTAGCGGTAAAGCTTATGCCAAGGCACTATATTGTCTCAAAACAGTCTGCGAAGCATTGGAGCGTCTAATGATGGAAAAATTTGAACAGGAGGAAAGTGTTCAGGTAAACAACCCAGTTGCGCTTTTCAACCTGGTCAAGTTGTGCAACAGAGAGAACACTAACCTTGTCCTCCAAGACCCTTCTACTCTTTCCATTATTAGCAACTATGTGAAATTTGAGGAAAAGGTTCGCACTGGTCTCTTGGGCAAGACTGCTAGCTTTTGGTTTGGCTTTATTGATCATGCCCGTCTCATCTTGATGCTTATTTACTCTGTGAAAACCAACAACCTGAAACTCTTCCACAAGTGTAATGGGGAAATGGCTAACCTGTTTTTTGCCTTTGACGGTCCGAATTACTCCAGGTATTTGGTCTGGCTGGAGGCATTCCTCACCAACATTGACCTATCTCACCCTGGTGCAAAAGAGCTTCTTGAGAATGGTGGTATTGCTGTGGCACGATCACTCATTCCTGGTGCACTCAGTGCAGTCGACAAGACCATGGAGGAGACATTCATGAAGTTTGCCAAGTCAGACAGGGGTCTAGTAGGCCTATTCTCCATGTTTGGTGCCTATCAGCGCTGGTGCCGCATAACATCCACTCGTGCTCAGTATTTTGAAAGGATGCTTGAGATGTGCGGACTCATCCAAGACCCTGAGTGTCCAAAAGCTGGAAAGCATCGCGAACTTGAGACTGCTGAGATAAAGAAGAGTGAAAATGCTGTGCAGAGAACACTTGAAGCTATTAAGAACTTCACTAACCCATTCGATATCAATGACAAGGACCATCTGTATAATATAGCATCTGGTGCTCCAGTTTCCCCTGATGTTGAGATTGATGTTCTTCAAGCTGATACAGTTGGTAAAACAGCCAAAGAAGCTTTCATCAGGAATCGCTTCCAGAATGGGTCTTCTGAAAAAACCTTCTTTGAACCAATAAAGAGACAGAAGCTTAAAACCATGGAGGTTTCCAATAAGACAGTCAAGCTCACATCCTCACAGGGAAAACTCATCCAATACAGTGAGCAAAGCAATCTGGCTTTCATGCTCCTTGTCAAATCACAACTTCTGGATGAGCCTCTCAGCCTTGATGAACTCATGCATTATTCTCTCACTCCGGTTCCTCCTAGCCTTGGCACCCCTGATGGTTTCTTTGCCAAAACCAACAAAGCTTCCATGCTACACTTTTTGCTGGATGAAATTACGGAAGACGTGTCCTATCCAAACGATGCTATTCACATTCAAGATGGTATGGCGTTCTGGTATATGCTCACTAATCTACCTCAGACATGCGGTGGCATTTGCCTCCAGGTGCTGGATTGTATGGTTGCCAAGAAAAACTTCATGTTTTCCACAGACTGTTACCATGAAGACTCAATCAAGGCACAGGAGAGGGTACGTCGGGGCTCCTCTCACAAGTACATCATTGATGGCCCAGCCACCAGGAAACCTGCAGACTTTAAGCTGTTCCTAGCCAATGAAGACAACAAGCGACAGCTCTGCCAGCTGCTGTTCCGGGTATGGGGAAGCAAAGTGGCAGCTTCAAGACTCCAAAAGTGTGGGACAGCAGTTATAGTCAAGGAGGGGAAGGCATATCAGTTGAAGTCATCCAATGGTGAAGTAATGACCAATGAGATCCCTGAATTGTCTTCAGACCAAGAGGAAACAGACACCAGGATTATTCTGTACCTCCACTATGCTGCCAAGCTCGGGTACAAGTCAGCTGTAGTGAGGACTCCAGATAGTGACATCTTTTTTATTATGTTGCACCACTCACACTCCATTAGCCTGACTATTTTCCTTGATATTGGCATGGGCAAACATCGCCAGATTATCAATGTGACAGAGCTGGCGGAGTCACTGGAACCAGAGTACTGCACCACACTACTTGGGTTCTATGTATTCTCTGGTGAGGACTGCACCAGTGCATTCAAGGGCAAAGGAAAAGTAGGACCACTGAAGAAGCTCCAAAAAAAACCCCAAGTACCATAAGGCTTTTAGACAACTTGGTGATGATTGGACAGTGAAGTCGGAGGTGATGACAGATGTGGAGGCTTTTACTTGCCTCATGTATGGTCAGGGTCGGGAAACTTCTGTGGATGTGGTGCGAGCCAAGATGCTCAGAAAGATGGTGGGAGAAAATGAAAATCTTACCACTAAATCTAAGGTTGACCTGACTCGCCTTCCACCCTGCAGGAATAGTCTAGTTCCCCATGTTGGCAGGGTCAATTATAGGCTTGCCATCTACAAGCGTGCTAACCAGGCTTGCTTCTGGCGACCCAAACCTTATGACAATGACCAACGATGGGTAAAGACGGAGGAGGGTTTTGTGGAGCCAGTTTGGTCATGTGGACCTATTTTGCCTCCCTCACTCATTGACTTAATTAAGAAGGTTGAGGAGGAGAATGATGATGATGATGTAGAGATTGACAATGATGAGCATCTTGTCAGTGAAGACGACGATGACTATGCTGACTAGTATGTTATACACATATTATCTATTTGTAATCTGAACTTATGATTTAATTATCATTGTTATTCACTTGATTTCAATGTTTTGTGCATATTTAATGTTTAAACTCCTTGAATTACCAAAGCAACAACTTAAGCTCATTCCTCATTTTATAATTGTAGAAGTACTGAGTTACTTAGTACAATAATATTCATGACTCAAAAGTTACAGTTGCTAAATACTTATAGAGGTGATGATATCTGTAATAGCTACGATATGGATGGCTTCGGACAATTTTTGGAAATGGGAACATCAAAATTGGGTTATTAGATACCTTCAAGGTTGTGAAAATGCATGTTTCATTTTTAAATCCACCGGGTTCATGGGGACCCTACCTAGCAACCCAACTAATATGGTAGTGCATAAAAAGATATCTCACCTCAATATAAAGTTCCAAAGTGTTATTCATCATCTCTTTCTTGCTTATTTTGCCACATTGTTTGCATTGCACTAAATTGTATTAGTAAATAATGTCAGGTACTTTTAATCTTGCTGAACAAATGTACCTTAACCTGTGGACAATTCATTGAAGAAGCAAGTGTCCTGTACTTTGTTTCTAGTTCTGTAGAGGTTTATACTGCAACATAATATTACAGGTTAAAATTAATAATTTCTATTTTATACTTTGATGACATCTCATGAATTTTTTCCATTAATTCAACATAGAATTATTCTGCATCTTGTTGACACCCTGCTTTAAATGATGAGTGTATTGCTGTATACGTATACACATATTATAATACTTAGCATATCACACTCTGACGAGTGTAATAAGTTGTTTATTCTACAGTAAATATTTTCATTGCAGTAGTTTGTACTAATACATGAAATGTTCATTCTATTGCAAATAAGAAATATGAATATTTTTTTCTGATTTGAATTTGCTACCAGCTGCTTCTATTAAAATGTACATAGCTAAACAGATGGTTACTTCACTGGTTTGAAAATAATGTGTTCTGCACACAGAGAGGAGTTACCTTTGTACATTTTCTTTCTTAAAAGAGATGAAAATTAACAATTAACACTACGTTTATATTCATTGGCAGTACCAGCTAAAGAAAGTATTTCTTACTAATTGTTGCAATAGAATAAATTTTTCTGTATTTGTACTGCAGTGAACATATCTAGCTAGTACAGAATATATAGAGCATAATATGGCGAGTATTTCACTTGCCGGCCTTATTTTCGCATGCCTGCAGCTCGTGAAGTTAAATTGACCTGCTCATGAAATATTTTTACATATCATGCTATGACTCTCATGTAATTATATATATATATATATTATTTTGTCAATAAATATAAATTTTATACCTTCCAGGGCTTTCACCATGGGACGAGAATCCAACACAGACTTTTTCTGGTATTTGTATGTTCTATAAAAATATTTTAGTACTTCCGGAGCACACTGGGAACCTATGGAATTGCACTGGTAAATTATAACTTTATTCAAAAATTTATATGAAATTACCTTGAGTACGACAGTGGTCACATTTTGCTGTATCATGTTCATCTATAATGTCTTTTACAAGAGAGATAAAACTGCCATGATTGAATAAACACTGAGGCGCGTGGATATCACGTAAATATAGCCCGCGCGATTGAGGCTAACATTCTGCTATGCTCCTAACGGCGCCACTACGTTCTCCCCCACAAGCTTCTTCATTTTTTCCCCCCAGTCGTCGATAAAAATAAGGTACGAATCGTTAATTGTATGACAGTTTAAAAATAAATGCTGTAGTATTCTGAGTACAGATGCAGATGAATGGTTTATGTTGGTATAGCTATAATATTATTACTTGCGTGATGTTGTTATCAAATGAGCACTGAAGATTGGTTGTTGCTGTGAATATCCGGAATATAGCTTTCAGTTAGGAAATTCTGCTGTCTTTTTGCACACTGTATTTTAAGTATAACTCCAGGAATGGTATATTAGTGAACATAGAAACTTCTATTTACAACCATATACATGTACCCTATATCCTATACCCTATATCAACTGATATCAATGAAAATGTTGAGAAAATATTTAAAAAAAACCAACTGTTGATTGCCTGCACCACCATCAGCACCTCCAGTCCAAAAAGAATGCTATATGAGTCAGTTGAAAGTTTCATTGGTAACAATTACTCCAATTGAAAGGTAATAGACAAGTCAGCTGGCTGATGCACAACAATATCTAGTGGGAATAAATTGTTTGAAATACTTGACATGACATTTCTAGATCAAGTTAGTTATATTGCTTGCACAGTATAAATAGTTTGCACTTACGCCATGTAAAGTGCAGTACCTCTCTGTAGCTAAAAGGCAATTATAATCTGCCACAAATTATTCTTCATTATTGTCATCATCCGTGCTATTCTTGGTTATAATTTCACACCAAATACGTATTTATTATATGAACGTAATTCATGAAACACTCTAATAATACACAGCTAGATAACAATATCAATTGTGTCACGATCAGGTGGATGATGACCTTCTGCTGGCTCTACTTTGACTAACAACCTCTTCATCATCTAAGTCCATCATCTGGACAGCAGACATGTCCTGATTGTCCCTCTGTCCTACTGATGTGTCTCTTTTTGTTGCTTCTGGAGCAAGTCACGCAATATAGTACTCCTTCTATGAGCTTGAAGATGATGAACAATGCCGTCCACGTCACAGCCGGAGTGAGAAGGAAGAAAACTATAACAGACCGTCTGAATTCCACCTGATGTTCATCTGGAAATACATGAATTATTTATTAACTTCAAATTTTACGTACCTCTATACAGCTCTACAATAGAGTAATAATTTCACTGTAATGCTCTGTCAATACTCTACAATATCGACCATAGGGAGATAGTTACCTTAATTCTCTCCCATCCACCCAACCCACTCATTCAACAACCTAAAGAGTGCTCAAAACATAGTTTGAAAATAGTTCTATTTTACTGTCTTACCTAGCAAATTCTCTACAATTCTTAAGAACCACATCCTGTGGGCCTCATGAGACTTTCCTTTGTGAATGGTTATCACTGCACACTGAAAAATACCAAAATGAGAGCGGGACAACTTTGGTATGTACAAGGACTTCCCATTTACTTCAATATCTGGAGTAGATTTGGTAATGCGAGCACCATTGTGGTACCATACTACTATAGTGGGAGGGGGAAGAGCAGAACCATCACAGACAAGCTTAAGGGAGTCTGCTTCATATTTCACTACGACATCCTCATTCGGACTGGAAATGCCCACGGTGGGCAGCTCTAAAGCAATGAATAACACAGATGTCAATATGTGATATTCAGTGAAGTTTCATATTACATAAAAGGTCAATAGTAACAAAATGAACAAAGCATTATGATTGTGATAGCTGGTAAACTTTGCTAGTGATTCTTCTGCATGCTAATGCATAGCTAATCTTCACTGACTTGCTATGCAACAGAACACGTAAATCTCATGCTTATCTGAGACTAGCTGTTGTTAATTTAGTAGTTGTTGTCGTTCTATTTGGTAGATTCTTTGTTCTTGTAGATAGTTTCTTGGTACACAAAATATGTAATACTTTATTTATAGACCAAAACATTTAGTCATAAACGAAACCCGAAGCTGGATAAGATCATACTTACTCAATACTGTCAATTTAAACACAACTGGGTCCAATCTATTTTCATTAAGTGATTCCTGTACAAGAAAACTCCATGTTATAGTTAGCATAATCTGCAGGAGGTACTGTGAATGCCACTTCCCCAGGATCAGAATAAAAGAATTCAATAATAGGGTGTCTACATTGCAAGTGAATCCCTGTACCTCTATATGGCTGGTTGACTTTGAAATGGGCTACATAACGAAAGGTAATAGTTTCCCCGGTTAAGCCAAAAAATTCCTCTTCATGGTCATAGACTGCAAGCTCTTGAAATCGCAGATCATCAACAACCTTGTAACCGACCCTTGACAGAAATGGTGGACCAGAAGCATTGGACACTTTACAGAAGAAATTGTTCAAGTTAAAATAGTAAACATCCATCATCCTAATGAACAAATACTTGCCTCCTTCATCATACTCTATGAGAGAGTTGTAGTATGTTTCATTATCAATTAACTCTGACCCTGTACCATCTAACCAAGTGACAACTTTCAATGGAGGATTGGAGGTTGGAATCTTACACTTGAGGTAGAGAGAGCCTCCAGCCATTGCCAGGATGTTAGAAACAGTTGGGGCTGTGACAACATAGTCCGTATCTATATAATATATGTAGGAGGAATGGAATGGACAGATAGACAAGAATGATAGCTAGGAAGAGACTGACAGATAGACAAAACCAAAAGCAAACCGATGACAAAAACAGGATAGACGGACAGAGACTAACTGACAGACACGATTGACTGAATACTGACTAAAGGCTAAAAGGAACACTTACGTGCCTACATTACAATAGCTTCCCGGCTTTTTATGCCTGCTGGCTGTCCATTGAAGTAGGAAGTTGCCACACAATAATATTTAACACCTTCTTTACTGATTCCGTCACCTGCTCTAACTTTAAACCCAAACTCTCCATTTTTCATCGGAGTGGCTGATCAGTGATGTCCCTGCCATTCCTATACCAAGTATAATGAGGTAAAGGACATCCATAGGCCCTACATGGCAATACAAGATTTATTTTAATTTGCTGGGAATGCTCCAAGTTAATCACTGTATCTTGTGGTTCACCATCCAGAAAAAACTTGGGAGCCATACTAATATCACAGGAAATTAACACTTTGTCGGATGTATAATTAAAGGCTGCTGCTGTGAAAAAAGAATGTTAGACCCATAATGTGGCTGTCATATATGGCAATTCTTACATTGTTCAGAACCTAAATTTTGTAAACAGAAAAAGGACTACTATAATAGTCAGAAATTACATTTACCTTTTAGTGCGTCGGTAGACTGGGAATATAACTGCATATAGCAAACCGAGGTCCATTGTTACAGGCTACGTAATATTAGAAGGCGTCTTCTCTTCTGATTTATCCAGTCATTATTATAGAAGACCTGGAGATACAGGGTACAATAACAACGCTAGCACAATGGCAAAAACATTACCTCAGTTTCTTTATTATCCCCACAGCTAAAAGGGTTATTACTGTGGCAATTAGCAAGACTCCTCCCGCTACACCCACAATACTTTTATGGTCTTCTAAATGCTTTAACATTCTCAAGTGTTGGCACAGTGTAGAAGTATTCAGGAATTTTTTTTACTTACAATTGTACTCCAATGGAACAATCTACACTACAAAACAGTATACTCTTTTATGCGATTATTATGATATGGTTAATAATCTAGACCCTTTACCTAACCGTAGGATGAGTGAGATCATTTAGGCTGAGCTTATCTACAAACAAAAAGAATTTAACTGCTGCAGTCTCCCTTTAAAATTGCAAAATTTTTGTCACATACAGTATTCACAATTTATGTCTCAGATTGTTGTTGTTGTTGTTGTTGTTGTTGTTGCTGCTGTTGCTGCTGCTGCTTCAACAGCAGACAGATAAATTGAGGAAGAATTATTGTTTGCCAGTATATCTAAAAATACCAATAAAAAGGTGTGTTGATAATGACAAATGAAGAAGGAAGGTGCATTGGAAGGGGAGCTAGGAGGATCTATAATAATTCTTGTATTGTAAAAACTCAGATCAGTAATTTATGGAAAGCTGGTTTCAAAGTAAACTGTAATTGAATAAGTTTTGGCTTCAGATTTTCTAAAAAAAAGAACTGAGTCCATCACTTCAAAATTGTCATCTATAGCTACTTTTACAGAAAGAATTTGATGAAAATTTAGGATTATAGCTAAGATTTTAATTAACCTCCTAATGTTTAAAAGCAAAAGTCATTCCAGTTCATTTACTAACCCCTATCCATAGAAGCTGGGTTACTTGCTAATAAGTATGCGCAGTGTCTGGCAAAGTCATACTAAAGTTTCAGCTTATGAAATGTTGTTTTTTCAATTTAGAAATATAAATTTTAACATATATCGCTAACTGGTATATTGAAGCTAGCTATGGCTTAGTGTGGACAGGAACATTTAGACTGTTTAACATGCATGTTACCAAATGAAACAATTAGCACTGCAAATATTTATATGTGTAAAAATTGTGCTCTCAATTGTGATTCTAAATGGCAGGTAAACTAAAGAATGGATAGACTCATAGTGTCTGCCTTTTCTCTCGTTTTCTCGAAACTATGTAGAAATTTAAAAAAAGTGTCACATTTAAGGAACTTAAATAGTCTCCCAGTCTGGGTTCCTCTTTCTCTCAATGCATAAAAGTTTTCCATTTTTGAGATTCGCTATAGACAAAGTGAATGAATGACAAAGAAACTACTGTAACCATTATGCACATGAGTGTTGAGGGTTAAATCAGATGCAACTTTGTGACAATACAATTTGTGTTTCCAAACCATTTATTTGTATGACAATGAATGGCACAAATAAGTTAGCTATATGGATAATGTGCCTATAAAATGGAATGCTTACATTGAATCACAAGCTTTCAAGTCAGAGGTACAGTGCTGCAGAATTCAAAATTGACTTTTTAATCTATGTTACTCTGTATAGACTCTGTATTGTGAAATATACCCGTATAGCATGATGTATATTTCCTCTATATTGAATTGATATTCTTGCAATATTTTGTAGGAAAAAGGGTCAATTCTTCAAACAGTCTTTTCAAACATTCCAATGTCTGCAAGCAATAAAAGCAAGAGGAAAGCATCATTGCATGTTGGCTATACTTCGAAAGTAAACTATTAATTGTTATTCTAGACCCTCCACAGAACACTTATAAGTCCTAGTACAAAAAGATGAATGTTTCTTTAATGCATAAAATATACCCATTATAGCATGATATATATAATATTTCCTCTATATTGATATTCCAGCAATATATATTTTGTAGGAAAAAGGGTCAGGTCACTCAGCAAACTAAGCAAGGTCAATAATTAGACATAAATAACATGCTATCTTAATTGTTTCAAAGGCTACGATCCGAACATCTCTTGTACACATTCTAAAATTATTGGTTGGTAAACTACAACGTATTCTCGCTCCAACAATCTGCCAGTAGCTACATCAAGCCAGTGCAACGTTTAGTGATTCACCCAGTATTTCATATCTATTCTATTTTTGTTCCCTCCTGCTCGCTTCCTTCCTGATCCATCCCAGATTTCCTTACTCCTCTTCTTTTTGAACTCATAAATTCCCTACTCCTCTTTTGGCTATCTCTCTTGTTCTTCAATATCCCTGTCTTTCTGTCTATTTTAATTCACTTCTTCATTGAAGTAGTTACATAAGTCAGTCTTTTCTTACCTGCTTCTATTTATCTTGACCCTTGCTGCTTCTCGGCATTTCTTATAGCCATAATTTATGGTTAACTACTCCAGGTGAACCCAACTCAGTTCAGCGAATGAATTATTCATGAATACAAGAACCCAGTGTTCAGTTGTTGTTGTTGTTTTTAGTAGGGGATGACCGGGCAAGCCCTAAAAAAAAGAATGAGTATACAACAAATCAATAAGGCATTCCAAGGATTATGTAGTTGCTGATGCACAGGCATCCTGGCTCTGCCAGGTGCGCGTGACCGCCTAGCGGCAGCAAGAGAATTTGCATTTGCTTTGCATTTTTGCCTGCCTGTGAAGGTGGTGGCCGAGGGTTTGAATCAATTTCTTTTTTTCTCTGTTGCGACACTTTACCAACTCTACTCACTTAATTATTCATTGCAATATTATTACACTGTCGGCAGTCACCGTTGTCGTTACACACAAGTAGTATGATTATTATAATAGACTAGAAAATGCTCGTGTAGCATTGGTTGGGCGAGCGAGGTTCTGGGGAAATGTTGACACTTTCAATTGCATTGGGGTAGTTTGATTTGAATTTGCATTGGTTTTCTTCCTGCAGGTTGCCAAATCTGAATTCACATCTCATTATTAGTAGTAGAATATGTAATGACATGTAAAGGAAATGATGATTGGTAAAGGGTAAAGAATGGTACTCCTCATGATAAAGTAACAATTGGTAAAGGGTAAAGAATGGTACTCCTTCTGGAATGCGCGCGCGTTTAAACGACGACGGACGACGTATTCAGGATTTCCATAGACTACATCTTAAAGTTGCTCGCTCGCTTCGCTCGCTCGCCAATAATTGTGGGGCGAGGCGCCTTCGTTGAGCCGGTAAATAGTCGTCAAAGAAGAATACTCGCTCCAGTGAGGTTCTAAGTAATAGTTAGAGCATAAGCGCTTAGGTACTGGTGGATTTAGTGCACTGAAGCCCAAGGGCCGTAGGCCTGAGGACTGTGTACACTAAATTCACCAGTACCTAAGCGCGCATGCTCTAACTATTTTAGATCTGTGCTGGGACATAGCATGTATTACTACACAACTGGTTAAAAGAAAAAGAAAAAGACAATAAATATACAAAAAGTTCAGGCTACGTCCGTTTACGCATGCCCAGTTGCCACTAGCAACTTTGTTTATCAGCATTTTCGCAGAAATGGCTAAAGGCAAAAAATAGTGCACACTTACCAAGTTAGTACACCTAGTAACAATATAGCAAAGGGATCTAATACGAATTAGTTGACTGCCACCAGTCTGTGGCTTCAGCGGTGCACCCAGGATGCTCCAACCAGTACAGATTTATTGTTAGTTGGTGAAGGGTAAGGAACACACACGCACACCAAATTACAAAATAAACAGACTAGCAAAACAGCACATGCATATATGGAAATCCCGGATGGACCTGTACCTAGCCAGCCGGCTCATTGCAGTCACCCACAAAACACAAAGCCAATGCGGCTCACAACATGATACAACTAAAAATAGAGTGTTTGTGCATATAGTTGTCTCCTGTCCTCTCTTCCTGTCTTCTCTTCTGTTCATTCCTAATCCTCCCTCTCTGCTCCACTTCCTTCTCTTTCAATGGAGAGTGGACCTACAGTTATAATAATAATAGTAGGAATAGTAATAATAGTAGTAGTAGTAACAATAATAATAATAATAATAATATTAATAGTAGTAGTAGTAGTAGTAGTAGTAATATTAATAATAATAATAATAATAATAATAATAATAAAACTAGCGGTGCGCTTGAGCACAAATGGCGAGCGAGCCTAAAACTACACAATTGTTATATGATTGATTTTAACTTCTAACACTCAAAGCTACTAAAAATAAGGTCGAGTTTTTAAATTACATTTATATGTAAAGGCATTTCAATGCCATATTAACCCCTCCCAGCAACTGTTTGAATTGAAAAAAATAAAATACATTATTATTTAAATGTTATTGTGATATGCTTGAGCTAAGTAGTAGCTAAAACGCACAATACTTGCACACAACTGGACATACCTACACAAGACTTATCTGTACAATTGTCAAGTAAATACCGTTGCATACAGCTATAACTATGACAAAGAGCGCATTGACTCACCGCTGCCATAAACTCGAATAGAAAATAGAATTCCGGTATGTTTTCAAGTTTTAACAGCACCCACAAAATAATTCAAAACGATAAACAATTTAATTTCTAGGGTGATACGGGTAATGATCGCTAAACCTGAGGATTCTGTTTAGTGAAGTTTGGGACGGGGTCGACCACCGAACTTACACAAAAGTATGCGAAGGTCAAAGTAGATATGACATACGTATATTCCCACATATAAACAAATATCCCCGATTTTCAATTGAGTTTCCCCTGATAGTATCGCGCTCGCTTCACTCGCTCGCCAATAATACCTAATGTGTTGATTACTCTACCTTTAGTGGCTTTGTAGTTCAAAGTCACGCAGAAACATATTGCAACCAGTACTGCTACTACAAACAGTATGAACACACCTCCAATCACACCTCCTATCAATCCACCCAGAAGTCCTAGAACATAAAGGTACGAGCCATAGTCAAGAAAGAGATCAAGATAGAGAGAGAACTAAGAAAGAGAGACAGGGATGGTCACAGAACATACTAAGTTGAGTTATTTTTTACAAGGAAGATTCTAGGCTCCACCAATCCCTCTCTTTACCAATTGAAAGAGAAGATTCTTTTGCCAGCACAAAGTATTTCATGAAGCAGACCATTAAGAAATATACATGATCAATTCGTTATAAACAATAAGCAATCTACAACTTACCTGTGTTGGATTGGGGAGCCGACACTGTATCTGCAAAACATTACAGTACAATTGATAAGGTAAAATAAATAAAAGACTAAAAACTTCACATTTAAAATTGAGGAACACATAATCAAGTAAATTAGCTATGGAATATGTTGCAAGTAGAATCACTTTCTACCTCTTACATCATGGGATACATATTGTACAATCTATACTGCAACACTTTCCGTGTGGGGAATATAATTTACATCTTACCAAAGACAATCTCCGCAGTTGCATTCCCAGTCACTGTAGTTACTACAGCAATGAGCGTGTAATCGGTGTTTGGCATCAGCTTGTTCTCGATGGTGAAGGTAAGTGACGTCGGGGTTCCAGAGAAATTGGTCGATGCAACCAAAATACTCTCATTGCTGTCCAGTTGGATCACCCGTAAGGTCAACTCAGCTTGCTGGTAATCACAAACAGGAGGAGGCTACAACAAACACATTGGATCATGAGTCACTTGAAAATGATACAGCCAATGCTGACAGACAAATGTATTGCTCAACTTCCAAATAGTGCAGGTCTCTTTTCTTGAGTACTTCTAAAGTAGACAAATACTAAGAGTCAATACCTTCTGAACCCAGCAAAATCACACCGAATAGCACTTAGCTCCACCCATTTAACGTACAACACACATTCATACCAATTGAAGTTTGAATGCATCTACTGAAAACCAACTTCTTTTCTGTTACTGGCATCCTTACCATAACTGAGATCTTCACCTCTGGGTCTCCATTACTTTTAAAGCGAACCACAACTTGAAAGTTACTAAAGTGGTTTTGTAAAGCTAAAATAATTAGTGAAAGTTAAAAGATAATTGAATAATTTCAAAGAGACCCATTACCAATTGGGAAGCCGGTAACAACAGTGGTTGCATTACTGTCTCCTACAGAATTAGTGGCTATAACCGCAAACTCAATATCGATGCACTGAGTAGCAACACTTGATGTGTTGCGGTAGTGATTGAGGGTGGAGCTAATGAATTGCATACGTCGTCCACTGACAACTTCCGTCTCCACTACGGTATAGTTTAATATGGGATAACCCTGACTGGTAAAGGGTTCATCCCACTCCAATTGGATCTCGATGGCAGATGCCAGGGATGTCCTCACACCAAATGGGAGGGGCGGACCTACAAAATTCACATGTAATTTATCAAGCTAGTATATTTAATGAGATTGTAATAGCTATGTACAGTTTATCTCTATGCTAAGAAAATGACCAATGCCCACTGACCATATGCAGTACACCACTTAAGTCCTGCAACTAGTGCATTTTTTAAAATGTGTTACCTGATCCTTTACAATTGCTACAGGAGTATGATGGAAGAAGAAAATATACATGTATTGTATAAGTAATGTAAGTATGTGTGAGTTTGTTTATACTAGTGGCAAACTTTAGTAGTTATGAATTGTCTGCAAGTCAGCTAGAAGCAAAAGTAACTTTATCCTTTGGAAAACAGCTTAAAATGTCCTAATATTGTAAAACATTAATAAAAGGAACAATAAAAAATAATTTATAATTACTCACCAACTACAGTCAAATAGGCGGGGTCAGAAAACACTGACCTACTTTGTGATGTGTCATATTCCCTACAATGGAAGTAACTACCATTGTTCATTTCACTGGCCGATACATTCATGTACTTAGAGTCTGAATCCGAGTAGAATGTGAAGCCTCGTTTGGAAAGTATGGACCCGTGAGGTAACTCATTCTCAACATAATGTTTCCCTAAATCTGGGAGAAATACACTCCAGGTAATATCATCGGAAAGTGTGTATAAAGATGAGCAGGAGAAGATAGCAGTAGTGTTGGCAGGCACTGTTTGGTTGTCTGGACTGACTCTAAAACACACTAACACACAATAATTGATAAAGTCATGCAAGGAGAAGTAAATTTGACTCTATTCATCACTAAACTGAGAGTCTGAAGTCCCTCAATCCCTCAATGTATTCACCTTTGAAAATAAGACATTCTGATTAAGTCTCAAGACAAAGTATGAGGTTTCATACATATGTAGTTGATTCTGTCACATGGGATGCTGAGCCTATAATTTTATATCCACATTGAATAATTTATACCTCAGTCATCACTTATCTTTATGCTGTGGTTTATTTTATCTACTCAGCAAATGAATTCAAGACATCCGCCCTCACTGGTAAATTCCAGCTCCCCACTCCCAAAACTCAGCCCCATTGAACAGACTAGTTAACGGCAAACTCCAATAGCTACAAAAATATGTCTTCCTACTTGAGTCCATTTGGTGCAAGTCATTTCACATTTGTAATACAAGACAAACTCTCTTTGCAAACTAGCAGTCTTCTAGAGAAATGTTTGACCTTTTGAAAAAGTTTGCTATTTAGAACTAGAAAACTCTATGTCTCCTCCTTGACTGGTGCCATTCGGGTATGTATGCTGATTTGTTCATATGTACCTTCTCATTTAAAGCAAAGACTTTATCTATTCATACCTTCAAGCATTAAACACAAATTGAACACTGGCTTCCTGGTAAAATATCCTCACACTCAAGCAACTGCACTGCCATGACAACTAAAATTCTTCAAACAGTCTTCTCAAACATTGCAATGTCTGCAAGCAATAAAAGCGAGAGGGAGGCATCATTGCGTGTTGGCTGTACTTTGAAAGCAAACTATTAATTGTAATTCTAGACCCTCCACAGCACACTTATAAGTCCTTGTACAAAAAGATGAATGTTTCTTTATTGCATGGACGTTGTAAAATATACCCATTAGCTATAGCATAATATATATTTCCTCTATATTGATATTCCTGCAATATTTTGTAGGAAGAAGGGTCAGGTCACTCAGCAAACTGCGCAAGGTCAAATTAGGCATAAATAGCACACTATCTTAATTGTTTCAATTTTAAATTTTCGCAGGTATGAAATTAAATATTCACAATTTCACAAAGTTCTCCACTGCTGATTTTGAACTTGCTATATGCACAATAGCTGTGAACCATAGAGTAGAGTACAACATACCTGATTGCGATGAATGGCTTACACTCAGCTAGACTGTACAAAATCCCTTACAATCTGTTGTTGTTTTTTTAAAAAGAATTGCAGTACTGTTTAATGCTCAAACCTACACATTTCTCATATTGACTTGTTTGCGATTGAATTGAACGGGATCAAAAGATATGGAATGATCAACAGTAATGTATCATTACAAGTGGAAGTAGAATGAAATGAAGTGAGACTATGCGCGTGTTAATTGGACATTTTTTAGCCTTTTACTGATTTTAGAAAAATGCAAGACTATAAAAACAAACTACTAGCTACCATTTTTTATATTATATTAAATAGTTCATTTTAGCACAGTTTAAGCAGGAGCAATGGGCAGATGGAAACAAATAAAAATACATGTAGACTTAACTTATGGAATTCACGAAACCCAGCTCATACAATTTAACACTTAATCACTGATTGCTTGTTTACTTGTTGGTTTGCGTTTTAACATAAGTAGCAAAGCTTCTCTAAAGATAGACTCAGATCAATAAATCTGAAGGAAGCTGTACTCTATAAACTAGCTGAACACACTGTCAGAAAAATGGGTCAGCTAGAAGACTACAGAGACCACCACATAGTTTTATATGCCTTATGAGTTGAATGTAACCATGGAGGATGAAGCAGTAAAATATAAACAAATGATCGACGACTGACGACAATGACAAAATGACAACAATTAATAGCTGAAGAAGAATGGATAATATAAACCAGTAGTGAGTGCACATGAAAAGAAGTCTCTGTGGGCCTTAGGCCTGAACATACTCCCCAATAGGGCTAAGCCTGAATAATTATCTATGGCATATTTGAGGATATTTTCTTTATGATTTAGTCATGTAAAATATTATTTGTCTAGATTCACTCACTGTATCAAGACTGGTCTAAGGGAAAGGTTCGATAGTTATGTATACACAGGAAGCATGTATTGATTGAATTAACTGTTTAGAAGGGCAGAATGGTGGAGTGGTTAGAGAAGGAATGAGGGAAGAGGCAGTAGAAGGGGTTGGGAAGGTAACACTTAATCTAAAATCTCTCCTAAGTGTTTGTAATAAAACACTTAGCATCATTCCATTTCAAGAGCAGGTGTAGCTCTAAACACATAGGCATCCATCCTATCCAGATTCAGCACTAACAAATTATAGTAATAGCTATAACCTTACATTATGTTAGTTGAAACAACTAAGCAAAGGTATTGAGGAGAAACTTACCAGTTTGCAGCACGCTACATACAAGACACAGCAATACAAAAATTGCCCGAAAAGCCATCTCTCTTCAACTACCAAATTTGCTGATAATTAACCCCAATCAGGCCTGTAGCCAGGAGTTTGCACAGGGGGGTTCGGATTTCATGGAAACGCAAGAAAGCCACACCTAGTTTTGTTTTCTTCGTTTATTCTATAAAAAGCGAAAAAAAGGGGGAAATATGCCAAAACTAATAATTTTTTGACGTTCCATGTGTTCTATTAATAAATTCATTGAACACTGCTGACTATCAGCAATAAGCGGTAAACTGCTACCGCTATATCGTTCTCGTGTAACCAGGCTTCTAGCCACTACCGTGAGTTGTACACAAACAGTGAACCATTATAATAGGCCTTTCGTATTATAAGTTATCTAAATAAGTACATTACGGCACACCATAAAAAGAATAGTTGTAACGTAGCTTGCTTTATCAGTGCCATAACGAGAGCGATGTTTTGTAGTCAAGGAGCTCAATGTTTATTTGAAAGCTTGGAATCAGACTAGGCCGTCCACATATTATTGGCGAGCGAGCGTAGCGAGCGAGACACTTACAGGGGTAACACAATCGAAAATCGGGGATGTTTATTGGCGAGCGAGCGTAGCGAGCGAGACACTTACAGGGGTAACACAATCGAAAATCGGGGATGTTTATTTATTTATTTGTATATATGTATGGACGTAGGTATGTCATTTTGTAACCTTGACCCCGCGTTTATGTGTTAGTAGTTTACGGGTCGACCCCGTCCAATTGCACTAACGAGAATCCTCTGGGTTTATCGATCAGTACCCGTATCACCCTAGAAAGTGAATTTTTACCGTTTTGAATTCTTTTGCGGGTGCAGTTAAAACTTGAAAACTTAAGGGACTTCCATTTGTATTCGAGTTATGGGCGGTGGTAAGTCAATGCGCTCTTTGTCATGGTTATAAGCCGTGCGCAACAGTATTTACTTGAAAATACATTGTCCACTAGACTACTGCGAAGGTAAGTCTGTGTAGGTGTATGTCCAGTTGTGTCAAAGCATTGTGTGTTACAACCACTACTTAGTTAAAGAATATCACAAAGAAAACTTTTAAATAACGTGTATGGTTTTGTTGTTGTTGTTTTCCTTCAATTCAAGCAGTTGCAGAGAGTTGTTACTATGGCACTGAAATCCCTTTACCGTGTATGTTCAGTGTTATAAGTCAAAATCATTCATATAAAAATAGTATAGTCTTTAGGCTCGCTCGCCATTTGTGCTCAAGCACATCACTAGTTTATTTGTATATATGTTTGGACGTATGTATGTCATTTTGTACTTTGACCCTCGCGTTTTTGTGTTAGTTATTTGTTCGACCCCGTCCCAAATTGCACTAAACAGAATCCTCTGGTTTATCGATCAGTACCCGTATCACCCTAGAAATGGAATTGTTTACCGTTTTGAATTCTTTTGCGGGTGCA